>VOFK01002825.1_pt1 | contig 225358 bp, 188 predicted proteins | sample 5384121 | NCBI WGS metagenome assembly VOFK01 (sample SAMN12384730, study PRJNA508395) | human gut metagenome | isolation source: healthy gut J | host: Homo sapiens | reverse complement strand
TTTTCGCTGGTTTGGCCGGGCTTTTCAGGAGTTTCCTCCTTCTCGACGGGCGGATAGAACTTGACGGCGACCATCACGATACGGTTGTGTTTCACACCGCTTTGGTCGCTCCATTCTTCGGGCTTGAAATACCCCTCGACGGTCAGCATCGTACCCTTGGTCAGTTGGTCGAACGACCCGGTGTTCTCGTTTTTACGCCACGCCTCAAAATTCATAAAGGCGGAAACGCGTTTGGATTCCTCGCCATTATTCTCCAATCGGCTTACTGCCAGAGGGAAACGTGCTACACTTGCGTTGGTGAACTGACGGATTTCTGCATCCTTTCCTACGAAACCGGTTACTACGAAATTGTTTTCAATCTTTTTCATAATGAATTGTTTTTAGAAGTTATTAAATCAATTTTACGCTGCCTCAAAAAGTAGGTGCAGTTAAGGGGATGCACCAAGGCCGGACGCATCAATACTCTTTATTTTTGTCCGTAGGCAAAACCGGAAGGCTCGATAAAGGAAGATTGTACGGCTGCGCCATTGGTCAAGACTTCCAAAGTCGTTCCCGTCTGCATACTATCTTTGCATCGGAAAATGATGATGACTTCGGCGGAAAACTATTCTGAAAATGAGCGGAAAACCGTAGTTGCAGGGGAAGTGAAAGTGCAATCCGTCCACCGGCACAATGGTGCGCGTTTCGGCTGTAAGTCCGCAGAATCGGCAGGTATTTTCGTGTAATTCGGTCGGACTGAATTGAGGTGGCTACAAACAGAACACTGAACTGACAACAGGTTGCGGTACCGCAGAAGGGAATATCAACGAAGTGGCGACAAAAGGCGGAACGGGGTATCGGGGTACTGCCATGTTCCCGTCCGGCAGAAAGAAAAGGGGACAAAAGGGAAAAAGGAAAGAACCCTGCTTTTCGGAAAAGCGGACGGAGCTTTTCACGAATGGCTGTTTTTTACAAAAGGATATGGCGCAGCCAAAAGAGAGAGATAGATGTAAAAAAGGGAATGCGGCGTGGCAGGAATGGAAGATTATCCCGTTCCTGCCTGCCTGTATCATCAAAATTCTGCCATGATTACCCGATGCTCGAAAATCTTTTTTTGATTACTGGGACGTCTTTGGCAAACCCATAGGTGATGCTTGCCATAGCCGAAGACGAAATAATCATCAAGGCGTGTTTTTTCTTGTAGGCGTTCCATGCCGGTACGCAGTTCCGCTTCATCGGTTGAGAAAAGAATCGTGTTGATGATACGGAAGTAGAGTTCTGTTACCTCGTCACAATAAGGACAAAAGCTATGCTCAATCGTTGCTTTCATGTTTCTTTTTATTTTAATTCTACTTCTACTATGTCTTCTATTCGACCATACAGGACAGAGCGCAACGCTGTTTTGTCAATGGCGTAATACTCGGCGATATGTCCGTGCTGTTTTACGAAATATCGTTTGAGAACATCGGAGAAATCAAAGAAGTAGCCCATCAATGCGATACCTCTTTTTTGAAATGGATGCACTCTTTCACGTTTCGGGTAATCCAGTTCTTGTCTTCACGGCTCAACTTGTCTCCGTTATCAAGTTGTTCCCGTAACTGGTAAACCCTGCTGTCTTTCAGCTTCTCTAATTCGGGTACGTCCCATTGGACGAATTTCATTGCTATCTGCTGCATCGCTCTTGTATTTAATCGTAAATAATCACTTCATCACGATACTCGACCACCTCTTTGCCACTACTAAGACCGCACCACTATTTTATTGCCGAAGTCGCCGACAACTGTTCCCTCAGAGTAGCCTTTATAGGGGTAAGCAAGGTGCAGTGCGCACCTATAATTTCGCTATTTTTTCTTCGTATTCGTACATAAGTCATGTCATTTTACGGTTACAACTTGATATCCCATTTCCCCTGTGAGAAGATTCTGAAGCTCACGTATTCGTCTGTAAATTCGTAGGACAGAATTTTGATATAAGTTTTGTCTTTGGCTTCCAACGAAGCTATCAGTCTGTCGATTTCTTCTTCCGGATAAACCCAACGAGAGGTAAACTCCGCATCCACGCTATCGCTGTGTCTATTGACAAAGCCGTCGAAAGTGTCATCCAAGAATGCCTCTATCTTGTCGAGGTCTGCTTTGTTTTCCGTCCTTGCGTAGAAAATGTTTGTTGCATAGTTTGCCATAATCCTAAGTTTTAAGTTTTTTATTTTCCCTCTTTTAGCATTTCAGCTACTTTCGGGCTTGATTGAAAATTATGTCGCCTCAAAAGGTGTTATGGCTCTTTATGCAGGGTTTCACGACCAAATACGACCTCTGCAAAGCGGAGCGTGGAGATTTTGTCGGGAACCGTCAGGCTGTGACCTTGAATACAAGAAAGACATGACAAGTACCTTTGCGACACAATTCTCATCAGGCAGACCGAAAGTTGGGATGCGAGGATAAAATGCCTATGGCAGAAGTTACGATAAAAGGAACTTCCGTAAAATTGGGATGCAGCGAAAAAAGAAAATATCGGTGCGATTATCTTCTCTTTTGACTGTGAATATAAAAGTAAGGGGGAGAACTTCGGTAAAGGTTTAGTTTAGTCTATTAGCTTATATATATGCTAAACTAAAGTAAACTAAATATAGGCAGATATATTGGACTGCCTGTATAGGTGTTTTGAGGGAAATGGTTACCTTTGCAAAAAACAATGTTCCTTGAAAGAAACAGAGATTTGTCCTTTTTTCTTTTGGCTGTAGTTATTCATCCATAGATGACTGCAACAATCACTCTTGGCGAGAGGATGAAAATCGTGTGAAAAGACTTGGAAAAATACTCAAAGTACGAACAAGTGAAGAGAAAGAAAGGTAGTGCAAACAAAAAAACAAGAAAATAAGATAATTCGTGTTTCTGTTCCTAATTTGTTTCTTGATAAAAACACATCACAATATAAACTATTAATTTACAAGATATTATGATGTGAAATTTTGAGATATAACTAAATTTACCAGATTCCACTGTGAGAATAAACCTACACTTCCGTGTTCAATATGTCGTCCAACAAATATAGAAAACATCTACGGAAAATGCAAGTAGCGGGCCTCTTTTTTGGACTGTTGCGGGTGTAAAATTCGATAAAAAGTTTGTGAAAATCAATATTGAAGTTTAATTAAGTATTTTCGAAAATGGCCTTTTTGTCCTTTTTTTTGTCCTGGGTACAATTGTTTGATCTGGTTATCTTTCTGATTTTTTTTGTCTTGTCCTTATTTGGGCCGGTTGTGTCGTTCAGTAAAATTTGGTCGTTGAAATTTCTTGACCGGGAGGTGCGCCCCTTCCTCGGACTCTCTTTTCAGGGATTGAAACTCGGGTGGTGACCGGTCTCATGAGTAGGTTCAATGGGGTGGTTTTGGGGAGGGGAGGTGTCGGATGGGATACTTATATATACTTATATTATATAATAGGTATGGCCGGGAAGGCGGATATGTGCAGTCGGGAGATCGGGGCGGGTGTCTTTGGGATCATGTTTTTATGGGCGAAGGATGTGTCTCATTTTCATGTTGAAGCGTGAGGCTGTCGCTGCCGGTGCAACTTGGATGCCCGGGTCGTGTTCTGTAGGTGCGGTGTGTATCGGGGTGGAGAACTGTTGGGTCGGGGTGTTTTTGCGCCAGGCGGCATTTGAACCCGGGAAATACTATAATGTGTAGTATGTTTGTTCTGTGGCGTATTTTGTATCTGTTTCTGAATCTTATCCGGTTTATGTATTGAAAGTTTGTTGATAAAATCTTGCATCTAATTTTTGTTCGGCGGTAAAAAAATGTGTAATTTTATCCTCGATGAATCTACTGCCCGCGGAAAATAACTCTGTGACGGAGTCGGCCGTGCGTCGGAATCCCGCAGCGGGACGACGTCGAATCCGGACGTTCGTCGGCTGGAGCGGGATGAGTTTCGGAACTGTCGCGGATCGTTTCAATTGCCTCTTCCCGAGACCGGGATGCTGGTCTCCGCGGCTTGTCGGGCTGGTCTGCTGTCTGGTGCTGTTGTTCGCTTCAGCCTTCGATACCCGGGCTGCGCAGAGCAGCCGGGATATTTATATCTTCTCCGAGATCGGTCACCAGCAGAGCCTTTCGCACAGCTCCGTGATCTGTATTTACAAGGATCGTGACGAGCTGATGTGGTTCGGCACTTACGACGGTCTGAATTGTTTCGACGGTCAGGGAATGGAGGTTTACCGCTCCGATTTCTCCAAGTCGCAGACGTTGGATAACAACGTGATTTTCAGTATTGACCGGGCCGATGGCAATAACCTCTGGATTTCAACTTCGAATGGAGTGAATCTATTTTCGCGCGACCGGCGTTGCGTTGTGGCCAGCTACGCTTTCCCGGCCGAGGGCAACCTGCGTTCGAATGCAAAGGGCAATGCCTGGATGGTCAGTCCCGACAGCATCTCCTACTATAATACCCGGCTCAACCGGTTTGTCCGCGCCGAGGGAGCCCATATTCCGGTTTCTGATCCCGGCCGGCAGATGTTTGTCTGCGGAACCGGCGAATTGTGGCTGTTCCCCGATGCTCCGGGTCCGGGTGACATGTATCGGATCTCGGTTGATTCCTTCGATCGCGAGTCGCCGGTCGGCGGAGTGATCTTTTCGAAAACGCGCTTCCACCTCCGGGCCATCGAGATGCTCTTCTGCCAGGACGACAAGACCTTCTGTTTTATCGATTCGAACAAGGACCTCTATATCTACGATGCCCTGCGTCAGATCAAGGTATACATCCGGAACGTCTCTCCGCTGCTGGAGAAATACGGTCCGATTGTGGGTATCGTCCCCTTTTACGATGACTTGATGATCGCATTCCGGACCAATGGACTGGTGCAGCTTCGGGCTACCGAGTCCTACCGCGAGGAGGTCATCGACCGCAACCTCCGCATCTTTTGCCTCTATAAGGACTCCGAGCAGGGGATTCTTTGGATCGGAGTGGACGGCAAGGGTGCCATGATGTACATGAAACGCCATTCGGTTGCCACGAATCTGCTGTTGCCCCGTCTCTCGCAGAACTTTACCCGCCAGGTACGTTCTATTCTGACTGACTCGCACGGTACACTCTGGTTCGGCACCAAGGGCGATGGACTGGTCCGCATTCGCGACTATGCCGACGGCATGTACGCGGCCGATCGGGGCGAGGTGTTTTACCCCGGGAAACGGCAGCCGGTGAGCTCCTATACGCGAGACGATGTCGAATTCCCGGTCTATTCGCTTCGACAGAGCCGTTACATGGATGGATTCTGGGTCGGCTCGGGCCCGGCAGGGCTGTTCTATTACCGCCACGACGGCAAGGGCCTGCAGCATCTCGGCCTTCCATCGGGAGTCCGTCTCGAAGAGATTCACAAGGTGTATGAGGCCGACGATACGACGCTATATGCCGCAACGAGCAACGGCTTTTTCCGGCTGCGGCTCGACAAGTCAAAAGGGCGCATATCTGCCCGAAGTGTCCACAAGTTCCGTTTTTTCTATGAGCAACAGGAGCTATGTACCTTTTATTCAATGATCGATGAGGGTGATTCAATCCTCTGGCTGGGCAGTCGCGAACGGGGCGTGGTTCGTTTCGACATGTCCACGGATGAGTATCTGGTCTACTCGCTCCGTGAATTGACGGGGCGTCCGGTCGATGATGTGCTTTGTCTGTACCGGGCGCGCAGCGGCGACCTGCTGGTCGGTACATCGGCGGGGTTGGTGCGGATGCACTTCAACGGCAAGCGGATCGAGACCCGTTATACGGGGCGCGAGCAGGGGCTGCTCAACGACATGATCCACGGCATGCTCGAAGATGCCGACGGATTTCTCTGGTTGAGCACCAACAAGGGGCTGATCAAGTACAACCCGGGCGACGACTCCTCGCACGCCTATTATTATAGTGGCGGGGTGCAGATCGGCGAGTTCAGTGACGACGCCTACTACGAATGCCCCTATACGGGCCGTCTCTTCTTCGGAGGCATGAACGGCCTGCTCTATCTGGAGCGTTATTCATCGAACGACTCCGGCTACTATCCCGACATCCTGCTGCGCGGGCTCTCTTTCGGAGTCCGGCCCGTCTCGCTGGCCGACTATTACGATCGCGATGCCGGGTTGAGCTTCAAGCAACCCGAATCGGATTTCACCCTTTCGTTTGCCGTACCGGACTACATCTCCGGTCCGGATATTGAATATTCGTGGAAACTCGAGGGCTATGACCAGGAGTGGTCTCCTTTCGGAGTGCTCAACGCGGCGACCTACACGGATGTCCCGGTCGGGAACTATCTTTTTCGGGTGCGTTATCGCAAGGATATTTTCGATTCGGGGCCCGGAACCCTCGAAGTGCCGCTCCACATTCTTCCGCTCTGGTATCAGACAAATCTTGCCCGGGGACTGTTTGCCGTTCTGTCCCTCTCGGGGCTCTTCTGTTTCTTCTATTTGTTGCGCGGGTCGATCCGCCACAAACGGGTGATTGGAACCCTGCTTCAGATGGAGAAGGGTCCGGGAGCTGCGGCCGGTGCGCTCTGCGGCAATCGGGAACTGGTGGCTGGGCTGACCTCGATCTATCAGGCGAGCGTACGCATGCAGGAGTTACAGGGTGACGATGCACCGATTGGTGCGGCGGACCGGATCAAGGAGACGGTTCTTTCGTTGCTCTTTCCGGCGGGGTTACTCGATGATTCGGATCTGCGCAATTCCCCCCCCCCTGGAATTTTTGCACAAACGGCAAATGCCTGTATTATTAAAAGCCTTTCTGATGATGCCATGCGGTCGGCCGTGCTCCGTAATCCCGAGTTGGGCAATATTGAAGTCGATATTCCTGGGTCATTTGTCTTTCCGGTCTATGTAAATGCCGTGAGGATCTTCTTCGGCTATGTCTACCTGTTTGCCGCCGGACAGAAACGTTTTGTCGTGACGGTTTCAAAATCGGAAGGTATGATGATCGTGTCGTTCCGTTCGTCGCGGACGTTGCTCCGGGAACTGCGGGATCGTCTTGTCGGCTCCGAATCCTCTTCCGAGCAGTGCGGGGCATCCGCAGCCTTTGTCATGCAGTTGCTCCATCGTCTGGTCCGCGTGATGGTGGGGCAGCTCAATCCCGTCATTGCCTACTCCGAAGAGGAATCGGTGCTGAGTTGTTCGTTCTTGCCGGCCGCAATCGATGCCGGGAAAGCGGTCCCAGCGGACCAAAAGAGCGTGCTCTTGCTTGAGGATCATGATGGTATGTGCGGTTTGGCGGAGGCTGTTCTCTCCGAGAAATATACCGTTTGCCGGGTCAGGAGCATCCAGCAGGCAGTCGAATTCCTGCAGCATGCCCGTCCGGTTGCCTTTGTGATCGATATGATGGTCTACTCCGAGGACGAAGCCGCCTTCATGGAGTTTCTCCATCGCAACGAGTCGTTGCTGGCCCGTACGGCCATCGTGCTGATGTTGCCCTGGAAGGGCTTTTCGCGGACGCGCCGCGATCTGATCCTGCATGCCGATGCCTTCGTCGTGCTTCCTTATGATGTAGTATACCTGGGAGAAATTGTCCATCGGGCTGTTTTCGGCCGTATGGGGGTCAAGCAATTGCGTGTGGATGGCCTGGCGGAGAACGTTGCCAACATGTTTTCCTGTACGACGGGCGAACAGGTCGAATTCATCCGACGGATGGTCTCGATTATCGAGGAGAATATCGACCGGGAAAATCTGGGTTCGTCGTTCATTGCCGATCGGTTGGCCATGAGTTCGCGGCAGTTCTACCGCAAGTTCAAGGAGGTATCGGACAGTTCGCCGGCTGAATTCATCAAGAACTATCGGTTGGAGAAGGCAGCAGCACTTCTGCTCGGGGTATGCCTATCAAGGAGGTGATTGTCGAGATCGGAATTACCAGCCGTTCCTATTTCTATCGTGAGTTTACGGCAAGATACGGAATGACCCCCAGCGATTTCCGGACGCTGCACCACGGATCTCCGGATGATCGTCGGGCAGGGTAATCCTGCTGCCGGACGGCCGTTTCGGAAGTCTTCCGATGACACCTGCGGATCGGCCGGTCGTGCTGTTCCCTGTGGCGGCATCCCGTAGGTTCTGTGCCGAACCGTTCCCTCTTTTTGCAAACAATCCTCCTCCTGCCTGTCAGCTCTTCTTTTTTCTGCCCGGGGCGGACCTTCCGCGCTTCTGTATTTCAGCCGGGCCCGTTCCCCTTCGACGCAGTTGATCCCCTTTTCTTTCGATTGTCGGCTTTCCGGAATTCCGGGAAGCACCCCGGCCGTGAGGTTTTCAAGTGTCTGTGCCCTGTGTCGTTTTGTCCTTGTTGCCTGTCCGGCCGCTCCGATGGCCCGTCAAACGCCGCATTCCTCGTGCATGTGCCGGCCGCCGCTGTGCACCATTCGGCTCCATGGGTGTGTTCCGTTTGGACGCGTGCTGTTGTAGTAATTTGATTCATAGTCTATTATAGTGTGCTCCCGTTGGACATTGTGTCCCTTGGATGGATGTCCTGAATCGGCCTTTATTTTGGCGAAAAAGGGAGCGCCGATGCCATTTTTTTTGCTGTAATTTGTGATACACCTAAAACTACAAGCATATGAGGAAATGGTATGAAAAAGTTAGACACTATGCGCAAGCATGCTGTTTAATGTTGGCTTTGCAGGCTGGAGTTCCTGCCGTGTACGCTCAGGATGCGTCCGTCACGGGACGTGTCACCAATGAGAAAGGTGAGCTGATGAGCGGTGCCACGGTCGTGGAAAAAGGGACCCAGAACGCTGCAGTTACGGACCTCAACGGTCAGTACACCCTTCGTCTGAAGACAGAGGACCCCGTCATCGAGATCTCCTTCCTGGGTTACAAACCTCAGGAGGAGAGAGTCGGAACCCGGCGTGTTGTCGATGTCGTGCTCGTCGAGGATGTCTCGACACTCGACGAGCTTGTCGTGGTCGGTTATGGCCGTCAGCGCAAGGTCTCTGTTGTGGGCGCCCAGTCGGTGATGCGCTCCGAAGACATCAAGATCCCGACGGGCAATCTTTCGTCGGCCATCTCGGGCCGTATCGCGGGCGTGGTTTCGGTGCAGCGCAGCGGTGAGCCCGGACACGACGACTCCGACATCTGGATTCGCGGTATCTCGACCTTTGCCGGTCAGAGTTCGTCGCCGCTGATTCTCGTCGATGGGGTGGAGCGCAGCTTCAACAACATCGATCCCGAGGACATCGAATCCTTCACGGTCCTCAAGGACGCATCGGCAACGGCCGTTTACGGTGTGCGCGGTGCCAACGGCGTCATCATCATCAAGACCAAGCCCGGTAAAGTGGGCAAACCCCAGATCAGTTTCGACTATTACGAGAGCTTCACCCGCATGACGAAGATTCCCGACATGGCCGATGCCTATACCTATATGAACGTGGCCAACGAGGCCTATGCCAATGCCTATCCCGATGCCAAGCCGCTCTACTCGCCCGAGTACATCGTGGCCACCAAGAAAGCGCACGGCATTCTGCCCAACGACAACCCGAAACTCTACAACGAGTACCTCTATCCGGCAGTAAACTGGATGAAGGAGATCTTCAACGACTGGGGTCACAACCGCCGGGCCAACGTGAACATCCGCGGCGGCCTTCCCAGTGCCAACTACTACGTTTCGTTGAGTTACTACAACGAGGTCGGCATGACCAAGAATTTCGAGTTGGAGAACTACAACACCAAAATGAATTTCGATCGATACAACTTTACTACCAACGTCAATCTGAAACCCACCTCCACCACGACGGTCGATATCGGCGTTTCGGGCTATCTGTCGGCCGGTCACTACCCGCAGCAGAGCGCCGCTTCGCTCTTTGCCTCCTCGATGGAGATCAACCCGGTCTATCTGCCCAAAACCATGCCTGACGGATCGCTTTCGGGCATCTCGGCCAACGGTGACCTGCGCAACCCCTATATGGACCTGGCCAAACGCGGTTACTACGAGGAGTACAAGAACACGATCAACTCCAACATCCGTGTGACGCAGGATCTCGGCTTTACGGAGTGGAGCAAGGGATTCAATCTGTCGGCCCTCGTGGCGTTCGATGCCTATAACTCGCGTACGCTCAACTACAACCGTTGGGATGACATGTATTATTTCTCCGGGTCGAAGGATCCCAATACGGGCCTTTGGATCGAGGATACCGTCTTTGACAATGAAGGCAACTACCTGACCAACTGGGTTCGCCAGGGTAACCAGGTGCTCGAGTTCGACCAGAGTTCGGGGGCCAACCGCACGGTTTACTTCGAAGCTTCGCTCAACTACGACCGCGCCTTCGGCAAACACCGGGTCGGTGGTCTGTTGCTCTACAACCAGAAGATCTACCGCGACCTGACGGCTTCGGATCTCACCGGTTCGCTTCCTTACAAGAACAAGGGCTACGCCGGCCGTCTGACCTATTCGTACGACGACCGCTATCTGGTTGAGGCCAACATCGGTATCAACGGATCGGAAAACTTCTCGCCCGAGAACCGCTACGGTGTGTTCCCGGCATTCGGTCTGGGCTGGGTCGTATCGAATGAGTCGTTCTGGGGTGTCCAGGACTGGATCTCCTATCTGAAACTCCGCTACACAATCGGATGGGTAGGTAGCGATACGACCACCGACCGCCGTTTCATGTATCAGGGCATCATGGGCTCCGACGGCATCTACGGAAACCGTTTCGGCGAGTCCTACGGTCTGACGACCGGCTGGAGCATCCTCAAGTACGGTGTGGATGTAAGCTGGGCCCGTTCGCGCAAGCAGGATGTCGGTATCGATGTCAATTTCTTCAAGGACCGGCTGTCGCTGACCGTCGATCTGTTCCACGAATACCGTGACAAGATTTTCCTGCGCCGTCAGGTAATTCCCGAGTATGCCGGTTTCGTGGAGAATCCCTATGCCAACCTGGGTATTGTGGAAAACCGTGGTATCGAGGCCCAGCTGGAGTACACCCAGCCGTTCGGCAAGGATATCTTCCTGACCGTCCGCGGCAACTTTGCGTGGAACAAGGACAAGATCATCGAGGACGATACGCCGGAACCGGCCTATCCGTGGCTCGAAACCCGCGGAACGAACGTCAATGGCCGCTGGGGCTATATTGCCGACGGCCTGTTCACCAGCCAGGAGGAGATCGATGCACACGCCACGCAGTTCGGTACGCTCTATCCGGGTGATATCAAGTACCGAGACCTGAACGAGGACGGCCGCATCGATGAGAACGACATGACGCTTATCGGCCAGGGTGACGTTCCGCAGATCTACTACGGTTTCGGGTTCGACCTGCAGGTGCACAATTTCTCGATCGGAGCCCTGTTCCAGGGCATTGCCAAGGTGGATCGCTGCCTTTCGGGACGTTCGATTCATCCTTTCTCGGGCCAGAACGGTCTGGACAACCTCTATGCCAACATTGGCGACCGCTGGAGTGCCGACGACCCGACCAACCAGGACGTTTTCTACCCGCGCCTGACTTACACCGGCGAGTCGAATACCAACAATACGCAGACAAGCACCTGGTGGCAGAAGGACATGAGCTTCCTGCGCCTCAAGCAGCTTACCATCTCCTACCGCCTGCCCAAGCGCTGGTTGAACAAGTGTTTCCTGAAGGATGCATCGATCTATGTGATGGGAACGAACCTCTTCACGCTGTCGAAGTTCAAGCTGTGGGATCCCGAGCTCAACACCAACAACGGTACGAGCTATCCCAATACGTCGAGTTATTCGATCGGAGTCCGTTTCAGCTTCTAACAAACCCTAAAAACGAAAGAATTCATGAAAAAGATAATTAAATCGAGCATATTGGCCGTGGCATTGAGTCTCGGCATGGTCGGCTGCGACTTCTTCGATGAGATGCCGGGCGTTCAGCTGGACCTGGACGACACGTTCTCGAATTACACCAAGACCGAACAGTTCCTTAACAACATCTACTCCTATACGGCCGACGACAATACGGGCGAACGTTTCTACACGAGTTATTCCGACCGCTACGGCGGCATCTGGATGGCCGGGTCGATCGAAGCGAACTGGAGTTGGGACTGGCACAACTCCCACAAGTGGAATCTGAGTCAGACCTCCCCGTCGTCGGACTATGTGACCTTCTGGTACGACCACTTCTATCAGGGCATCAACAAGGCCTCGATCTTCATCGAGCGCGTTGATGGCAATCCCGAACTTTCCGAAACGGAGAAACGTGTGTGGAAGGCCCAGGCCCGCGGCCTGCGTGCACTCTACTATTTCCATCTGTTCCGTCTCTATGGCCCGATCGTCATCCTCGGCGAATCGCCCGTCGATACGGGTGCCGAGCTGGGTACGCTGCTCAAGGCCCGCAACACGGTGGACGAATGCGTGAAGTTCATGGTCGATCAGTTCGACCTGGCGGCCCAGGACCTTCCTGCCCGTTATACCGGCGCCAACTACGGACGCATCGACCGCGGTGCCTGCAAGGCATACAAGGCCAAGATTCTGCTATATGCCGCCAGCCCCTTCTATAACGGCAATACGGATCTTGCGGGGGTGCGCAATACTGACGGTACGAATCTCTTCCCGCAGACGTATGATCCCCAGAAGTGGGAGACCGCAAAGACCGCTTTCGACGAGTTCTTCGAGGAGTTCGTACCTACCTACTACGACCTGCATGTAGTGACCACCGACGGCAAGATCGATTTCTATGAGTCCTATCGTCAGGTGACCAATGCCTGTGAGCTTTCGAGCAAGGAGAACATCTTCATCCGCGAGGTATGGCACGGGGAGCTGAGCTATGCCATTACGCCCTACCATTACGGTTACCGCAACGGCTACGGCATCGACGGCGGCCTGGGCCTGGGAACGAGCCAGGAGATGGTGGATATGTTTTTCACCGACAAGGGCCTGCGTATCGACGACGATCCCGACTATGTGGACTACGGCTTGAATACGACCCCGTCGTCCGATCTCTACGGTTCGGACGAGGACTACAACGATCCGGTGGTTCCTTCGCGCAACTACTTCAAGCGGAACGACAACCTTACGCTCAAGCAGTGGGAGCACCGCGAGCCCCGCTTCTATGTCTGTGTGACCTACAACGGATCGACGTGGCTCAACACCGATACCAACGCCGGCGAGGTGACTACCGAACTTTACTATAACGGCAATTCGGGCAACGCCCGCGCCGGCCACGACTCGCCCTATACGGGATACGGTATGCGCAAGACGGCCCGTTCGAGCCGCGAGGCTGGTCGTGACAACCACTTCTCGTGCAACCTGCGTCTGGCCGACATGTATCTGGGATACGCCGAGGTGCTGAGCGCCCTGGGTGACTTCTCCGGAGCCATGGATTACGTGAACAAGATCCGAGCACGTGCCGGTATTCCGGAGTACGGAACCGGTGTTGATGGCAATGGCCTGACCCGAATCCCCTATCCGGCCAATCGAACCGATGTGGACAACCGTATCCGCCGCGAGCGTATGGTCGAGCTGTGTTTCGAATCGGCACGTTTCTTCGATGTGCGCCGCTGGAAGATTGCCAATGGCGAGTCGGATGTCAATGGACAAGGGGACGGTTGGGTATATCCCACCTACCATACCGGAGGTGAGGGCGGTGACCTGCACGGACTGAATTACCGGTCGGATCCTCCCGAATTCTTTCAGAAGGTGACGATGCAGACCCGTGTGTTCGAGCCTCGCCACTACCTGATGCCGATTCCTGATGCCGAGGTGCGCCGCAATCCGCTGATGGTTCAGAACAACGACTGGAATGCGGCCGAATAGCCTTGTGACACGGCGCTCTGCGGCTACGGATCGTGCGGCCGGCGTGCCGCACGGCCCGCAGACCGCACGGGGAGTCAAACAAACGAACAAGTCAAAACGTCAATACGAAAATCAAATATGAAAAAATGGATGATAGCCTGCATGGCCTTGTTGGGAGCAATGGCATGCGACGATGAAATAGATCATTCCGGCGAAGTGCATGCCACGGCCATCGAGGTCTACTCGGTCGGCGTGACTTCGGCCGTGTTCGATGCCGAAATCTATGGAAAAGGAGTTACCGAGCGCGGTATTTGCTGGTCAGAGGAGCAGAATCCCACGACCGACGATGCCGTGACGAAGGATCCCGGAATGGGTGCAGGTCCCTTCTCGGCCGAACTCGTGGGGCTGGAGCCTTCGACTACCTATTATGTACGGGCCTACGCCATCGCCGGTCCGGAGACCTACTACAGTTCGCAGTTGAGTTTCACGACCTACGATGAACTGACCGCCACGATCCAGAGCGCCGTTGCCTCGCTCGACTATATTGTCGTTTCGGGAACGGTGGCCGGCGGCGCCGACACGTGGGCCATCGCCGAGTGCGGCGTAGCCTACGGTCTGGAACCCGAACCGACGGTCGCCGATGCGAAGGCGGCTGCCAGGGAGACCGAACGCGGAGATTTTTCCGTAACGGTTTCCGGTCTGGAACCCGGTACGACCTACTACCTGCGGCCATATGTCATTTCCGACAACGGAACGGAATATGGCGAACAGACCGAGGTGACGACTCTGACGGCCGATCAACTGCGTCAGCTCTTCGTCGATCGCCTCGGACAGAGCCGTCTGATGTTCGGTTCGGTCTATGCCGGCAATGCATTCGCCATGCACTATTCGCTCGATCTCGAGGCCGGGCAGGTTGTGGTCTCCTATATCGAGTCCGACGGCGACCGTGATGTCCGGCATGTCTCGCAGCCGTGCGCTTTCAACGAGGACTTCTCCGAACTGACCTGGACACCCGTAGCCAATGGCAGTGTAGAGTTCGGCGGTATCGCGCTCGATGCTACGTCTCTGACACTCAAACCTGTAGGATCGGCCGGACTCGTGCTCGGCGCCTCGATGACCGCCGATGAGATCTACAGCATCTTTGTTCCCAAGGCCCATGGCGGCATCGACCGTGTCTCGGAGTTGCACAAGGGCAATTACCACGGTTCGGTAGATGACAACATCTACAATGTTGCCGGCAACTGCGTCGAGTACAACGGTTCGTCGGGCGGATTCATTACCAGCCCGTGGAACAAGACATACTTGTTGTTCAAGAATACGGCCGACGGTTCCGGAAAGCCGGTCATTCCCATCAAGGAGGATGTTGCCGTCTTCTCGTTCGGCGAGTACACCTATCCGTATGGCGGCAGCCTGACCGATGATGAGGTGCGCGAGGTCGAGCAGGGACTCGCTTCGCTGACCGATGTTCTCTATGATGCCGACGGCCTGATCGTTGTCAAGGCGACGAACAACACGCTGACCCCCCACCCAGGGCGATTTCGACTACTACATGATCTCGTCGAAGGGTGTCGAATGGCTGCAGTGGTACCTGCGAGCAGACGGGAAATAGATCCCGGAAGGCAGGCCCGATCTGCGGTTCAAACCGCACAGGGCCGGAATATTTTCCGGCCCTGCTTTTTTCGGACATGCGTTTCCTTCCCGGTCCGTTCGGTGGCATTCCGGAAGAAACGTGCCGTCCGGTCGTAACCCATAGATCCATATCTCCAGATTCAATATGAAAAAGAACTATCTGTACGCATTGTGCCTGCTGGCGGGATTGTCGGCATGCTCCATGAAACCCCGCTCGGCCGAGTCGGCCTGGGAGAACTACAACGTCGGTGAGATCGTCTTCGAGGACAAGGCTCCCGGGACCCGCGGGTCGGAGATCTATCACAGCATCATCCCCGATCCCGAAGCCTACATCACCGAGCAGGCCCGCACGGTGCTGGCCACGCTTTTATGATTCGCCCGAAGACAGCATTACGCTGGTACGGCGGATCCATTATACGATCGAGGATGTCGATGGCATCTCGGCCAAGGGCGGAGGAGGCGGCAATGTCGATATTTTCTACAGTACGCGTCATGTCGAGAACTCTTTCCGTGACGGTGACCGCGACAAGGTGCTTTTCGAGACCCGAGGCGTACTGCTCCACGAATTGACGCATGCCTATCAGCTCGAACCCCAGGGTATTGGGAGTTACGGTACGAACCGGGTGTTCTGGGCCTTCATCGAGGGCATGGCCGATGCCGTACGTGTAGCCAACGGAGGCTTCGGCCCCGACGGCCGGCCCAGGGGCGGCAATTACATGGACGGATACCGTACGGCCGGCTACTTCTTCGTTTGGCTGCGTGACAACAAGGATCCCGAGTTCCTGCGCAAGTTCAACCGCAGTACGCGTGAGGTGATTCCATGGTCGTTCGACGGGGCTGTCAAGCACGTGCTGGGGCCGCAGTACGACATCGATTCCCTGTGGCGTGAGTACCAGATTGCCGTGGGTGACATCACCCTGTAACGTAGGACCGAGGACCGCTTTCGCATCGCTGCGATGAAAAAGATACTGATACTTCTCTTTGCAGCCTGGCCTGCAGCTTTCCGGCCGCCGGAACCCGGTCGCTGCGCGATTTGCAGCAGGATTTCGTCGATACGCGCTTCGGCATGTTCATCCATTTCAACATGCCGACCTATGTCGATCAGGACTGGCCCGATCCCGACGCGTCGCCTGAACTCTTCAACCCGACGGCGCTCGATTGCCGGCAGTGGGCCCGGGCGGCCCGCTCGGCCGGAATGACTTATGGCTGTCTGACGACCAAGCACCACAGCGGATTCTGCATATGGGATACGAAGACCACCTCTTACGGAGTGATGCACAGCCCGTTCGGCCGGGATGTCGTCCGTGAGTTTGTCGATGCATTCCGGGCCGAGGGACTCGGGGTGGCGCTCTATTATTCGATTCTCGATACGCATCATCGGCTGCGTCCGGGGTGGATTACTCCTGAACATGTGCAGTTGATCAAGGCGCAACTGCGCGAACTGCTTACCGGCTATGGCCCGATTCAGGCGATCATCATCGACGGCTGGGATGCTCCCTGGTCGCGGATCTCCTACGACCAGATTCCCTTCGAGGATATCTACTGCCTGATCAAGTCCCTGCAGCCCGAATGTCTGGTGATGGATCTCAATGCGGCCAAATATCCGGCCGAGACGCTCTTCTATACAGACATCAAATCCTACGAACAGGGGGCCGGACAGCATATCTCGAAGAAGACCAACCGGCTTCCGGCACTTTCGTGTCTGCCGCTTCAGGCCAGCTGGTTCTGGAAAAAGAGTTTTCCGCAGACGCCCGTCAAGTCGCCGGAGCGGATGGTTGATGAGAACCTCGTCCCGATGACGGATGCCTATTGTACGTTTCTGCTCAATGTGGCGCCCAACCGCGAAGGCCGTATCGATGCGAATGCCCTGGAGGCTCTCGGACAGATCGGGCGGCTGTGGAAAAACCCCGGACATGTGGCAGATCTTCCGGAGTCGGATGCTCCGGTCATCTCTTCCAATCTGGCCAAAAGACGTCCTGTCGAGGCAAGCTGGAGTTTCGACTCGGCCATCATGGATTTTGCCGTCGATGATGATTTCGGCACGGCATGGGTCTCGAATCCGGAGGTTGATACACCGTGGCTCGAGGTGCTGCTCGACCGTGAGCAGCCCGTGAATGCGGTCGTCATCACCGAAGGAGGCGCGCCCCGCATCAAGTCCTACCGGATCGAGTACCGGCTTTGCGGCGAGTGGCACCCGGTCGATCTGGAATCGAAAACCGGACGGGTGCGAATTCACCGTTTCGATACGGTCTGGGCCGATGCCGTGCGGCTTACGATTCTCAGGTCTTCCGATACCCCCTCCATTGCCGAACTGGGCATCTATTGCGAGAGACGATAATTGTATAACTACCTGAAATAAACCAAAGAACCAAAAACAGATGAAAAAACACACCCTCCTTCTGGGCCTGGCCCTTCTTGTCTTCGGCGGACCGGCCGTCTCCCAGGATCGCGACAAGGCCTATCTGGTTTCGAACGCGCACTTCGACTCCCAGTGGAACTGGGACGTGCAGCGTTCGATTCTGGAGTACATTCCGAAGACATTGAACCAGAACCTGCATCTGCTGTCGCAGTACCCGGACTACGTTTTCAATTTCGAGGGCGGGATCAAGTACCAGTGGATGAAGGAGTACTACCCTCACCAGTACGAATTGATCAAGCGTTACATCCGCGAAGGGCGGTGGCACGTTACGGGCAGTACGTGGGACGCTACGGACCCGAATATCCCGTCGGCCGAGTCCTTCACGCGCAACATCCTCTACGGACAGCACTTCTACCGCTCGGAGTTCGGCGTCGAGGGCACGGACATCTTTCTCCCGGACTGCTTCGGCTTCGGATGGACGCTTCCCACGATCGCCGCACACTCGGGTCTGATCGGCTTCTCGACGCAGAAAGCTGATGGGCGCAGCCATCCCTTCTACGGGCAGAGCAAGATTCCCTTTGAGATCGGCCTTTGGCAGGGTATCGACGGTTCGCGGATCATGGCCGTCATGGATGCGCACAACTACACGACCAAATGGCGCTATGAGGACCTGAGCCACAGCGATTACCTCGCCGGCATCACGTCGAAGAGCCCGATCCGGACGGTCTACCACTACTACGGTACGGGCGATACGGGCGGCGCCCCGACCATCGAGTCGGTCCGAGCCGTCGAGGCGGGCGTGCACGGCGACGGTCCGGTCGAGATCCTCAGCGCTACGAGCGACCAGCTGTTCAAGGACTACCTTCCGTACGCCGCCCACCCGGAACTTCCGGTCTGGAACGACGAACTGTTGATGGATGTCCATGCCACGGGTTGCTATACGTCGCAGGCTGCGATGAAACTCTACAACCGCCGCAACGAGCTTCTGGCCGACGCTGCGGAGCGCAGCGCCGTAGCCGCGGACTGGCTGGGCGGTGTTTCGTATCCGCGCGAACTGCTCACGGAGGCGTGGAAGCGGGTCATCTGGCACCAGTTCCACGACGACCTGACGGGAACGAGCATCCCGCGGGCGTATGAGTTTTCGTGGAACGACGAGCTTCTGTCGCTCAAGCAGTTCGCCGGTGTTCTCACGACTTCGGTCGGCAGCGTTGCCCGTTCGCTGCGCACGGACGTGAAAGGCACTCCGGTCGTTGTCTACAATGCTGCGGGTTTCCCGGTCCGGAATCTCGTCGAGGCCACGGTTCCGTCGCGCAGTGACCGTGTCACGGTCTACGACGCCCGGGGCGAACGGGTTCCCCATCAGATCCTGGGCTTCGAGGACGGGCTCCTGCAAGTGCTCTTCAGTGCGGAGGTTCCCGCTGCGGGCTATGCGGTCTATGAGGTCCGCGGAGGCGGCAGCCGAACCGCCGCCTCGGGGCTGAAGGCGGGGGACCGGACGCTGGAGAACAGCGTCTACCGTCTTGCGCTCGATGCGAACGGCGACATCTGCTCGATCGTGGACAAGCGCTCCGGCCGCGAACTGGTCGAGGCGGGCAAGTCGATCCGCCTGGCGCTGTTCACCAAAAACGAGTCGTTCAGCTGGCCGGCGTGGGAGATCCTGAAGAAGACGCTCGACGCGGATCCCGAGCCGATTACGGGCGACGTCAGGATCCGCGTGGCGGAACAGGGCCCGGTCCGTGCATCGCTGTGCGTGGAGCGCACGCACGGGGAATCGACCTTCCGGCAGTACATCACGCTGACCGAGGGAGGTCAGGACGACCGCATCGACATCGTGAACGAGGTGGACTGGGCCTCGACGGATGCCCTTCTGAAGGCCGAGTTCCCGCTGAGCGTCTCGAACCCGAAAGCGACGTACGACCTGGGCGTGGGCTCCGTGGCCCGCGGAAACAATACCGATACGGCCTATGAGGTCTACGCGCAGCAGTGGGCTGACCTGACGGCCGAGGACGGGAGCTACGGCGTTTCGGTGCTCAACGACTGCAAGTACGGCTGGGACAAGCCCGACGACCATACGCTTCGCCTGACGCTGCTCCACACGCCCTCGACGCGCGGGGGCTACAGCTACCAGAACCGCCAGGACTACGGACACCACATCTTCACCTACTCGATCGTGGGACATGACGGTGATTTCCGCCGCGGGGGCACGGTCCGCAAGGCCGAGGTGCTGAACCAGCCTCTTCGAGCCTTTGTTGCCCCGAAGCACCGGGGCACGCTGGGACGCAGCTTCTCGTTCGTGGAGTCTCTGAACGAGCATGTGGCGCTTCGCGCGCTCAAGCAGGCCGAGGATTCGGAGGACTACGTCGTCCGTTTCTACGAGACCTCGGGCCAGGCACCGCAGCAGGCCGTAGTGCGCTTCGCCGGCGAGATCGTGGAGGCCGAGGAGCTCAACGGCAACGAGGCGCCGATCGGCGGGGCCACGTTCTCGGGCCGGGAGCTTCGCTTCACGGTCACGCCCTTCTCGATGAAGACCTTCCGCGTGAAGCTCGCCGCTCCGGCACAGGCTGTCGCTCCTGCGGTTTGCCGCCCGGTAGCGCTGCCGTACAACCTGAAGACGGCCTCGTACAACGCGTACCGCTCGGATGCCAACTTCGACGGCAAGGGCAACTCATACGCCGCGGAGCTCTTCCCCTCGAAGATCGAGTACAGGGGCATCGGCTTCGAGTTCGGCAGCCCGGAGGCGGAGAACGGCGTGAAGTGCCGTCGCGATACGATAGCCCTTCCTTCGGGCGACTACGACAAGCTCTACCTGGTCGTTGCCTCGACGCGCCACGACAACCGGGCCGTCTTTACGGTGGACGGCGAGGAGCATGAGGTGGTGGTTCCCTACTACGGCGGTTTCATCGGCCAGTGGGGCCACACGGGCCATACGGAGGGCTACCTGAAGCGTGCGGACGTGCTGTTCTGCGGGACGCACAAGCACGACATGATCGCCAACCGGGATGTACCTTACGAGTTCACCTACCTGTTCTGCGCGGGCATTGATATCCCGAAGGGCGCTCGCGAACTTATTCTTCCGGACGACCCGCGGATCGTGCTGTTCGCTGCTACGGTCGCCACGGATCCCAACAATGCCGTGACGCCGGCGTGTGACCTGCTGCGGGTTTCGCTTCCGGAGAAGGGCGCCGACGAGGGGGAGCAGGCCAACCGGAACCTGGCCTTCGACCGTCCGGTCATCGCGCGTTCGGGAGAGGTGAACGGCGAGGAGCGTGCGGAGTGTGCTCTGGACGACAATGCGGGGACGAAGTGGTGCGACGTGAGCGGAGCCCGTCCCAAGATATATTACGGTGGATCTGGGCAAGGTTCAGCCGATCCGGGGCTGGTACGTGATGCATGCCGGTCTGGAGTCGCTGGACTACATCACCAAGGAGTACAGCCTGGAGGTTTGCACGACGCCCGACGGGGATTGGCAGCGAGTGGATACGGTCCGGGACAACACCTCCCTGGAGACGGACCGTCTGCTTGCGACGCCCGTCGAGGCGCGCTACGTGCGCCTGCTGGTCACCAAACCCGACCAGAGCGAGGGCAACACCACGCGCATTTACGAATTCTCGGTATATTGACGGTGCAGTTTCCGGCCTCGGATTCCGGGGCCGGAAGCCCTTCATCCGTTGAGTCTACCGACCCAAACAAACCTACAACATGAAGCTGAACCGAAAAACATTTACGGGGACCTTGTATCCCCGGGTCATGAAATATTGTCTGGGGCTGGCTCTCTTCCTGCCGATGGCGCTGGCCGTCTCCTGCTCCGAAGATTCGGAACAGGGTGATCCGACCCCGGCTCCCAATTCTGTGCGTGTCCTTTCGTCGAATACGCGCATGCCGTCGGGCGGCACGCTCTCCTCGGAATTCTCCGATTCCCCCTCGGGATGCGGTATCGCCCAGATCGTGGACAACAACATCAATACGGATTTCGTTACGGGACATGCGTCGTTCTCGATATTCTGGAACGGCAACGAGGCGGTTCCCGTAAATACCTATTCGCTGACCTCGACCGCCGGATCGGCCGATTGCGATCCGAAAACGTGGTCGCTTTACGGGTCTGTGGACAACTCCGCATGGATACTGCTCGACCGTCGTGTCGATCAGCGGTTTGACGAGCGCAAGCAGACGCGGTCATTCGACTTCACCAACACCCGGGCCTACCGTTATCTCAAGCTCGAAGTCGAGGAGAACAACGGGGGAGCAGAAACCCGCATCGCGGAGCTCGGCATTCGTGAAATCGTACTCAGCATCGACGACCTGATGAAGTATGCGTACAGCTTCACCGAAAGCGGAACGACTCCGATGGGAAAACACTATGCCAACCAGCATGAGACGACGGCCGAGGACCGCATCTGGCTGGCCGATGCCTCGAACGAACCGGAGGTTCCTGCCACCAACCGAGAGACCCTGTCATGGCAGGAGTTCAGCGTGGTTCTTTTCCCTACAGCCGGTATTCCCAGTCCTGCGGATGTCAATCAGCACGGTGTGAGCGACTGCTGTGCGGTGGCTGTATTCGCGTCGTTTGCCTACATCTATCCCGAATTCGTGAAGTCGATAATCACCGACAACGGAGACAAGACCTATACCGTTGCAATGTTCGATCCGCAGGGCAATCCCGTGGATGTCACGGTCAGTTCGAAGTTCCTGGCCGACCGGAACGGAACGATTCAGTCCGCCAGCGGCAAGAACAATGTAGCCTGCTGGTCTACCGTGCTTGAGAAGGCCATCATCAAGTGGAATGCCGTCTACCAGGTAAATCCCGATATCAACGGGATCGGAACCGAAGTTGTGGCCCCTCTGTTCACGGGTAATGGAAGCAGTTTCGCTTTTGACCGCGGGGTGCTCGACAACGACCAGCTGGCACGGGCCGTGCGGGTGAGTCTCCAGCAGGGCAAGATCGTCGTTGGCGGATTCCATCCGGGCGATATTCCGGTAGACGGGACGCTGACCGTCTCGGGCCATGCCTACACGCTGATGCATTCGACCGACAAGGCTGCCCTGTTCACCATGCGCAATCCGTGGGGCGGGAATCCGAATGTGGACGGCAGTGCCGACGGAATCATCAATATTCCAGATGATCTGGACATTCCGCCGCTGATCGACCTGCGGATCGTCGAACCCGGCAAGGCGGCCGAATATGGCTCTGGGGTTACGGATCCTTACATTCCGCCGGTCTTCGCCCCCGGAATGTCGCTCATGCGTGTGGCTCCCGAACTGATGCATCCGGGACGGTAGGGAGGCGCTTTCGGCCCGGAAGGGACGGCATCGGCAGGCAATCGCCTACCGATGCCTTTTTTTGATGGACCGGTCCGAATCCGGGAGTGTTATTTACGGGGTGCTGTCTGCCGTTGCATGGCTTGCAAAGCGGGATTCATCCCATTTCCCTGGTGCGATCTCTGTTTAAGAAACCGCATAAGGCGTGAATCCCTTGATTTTTAGCCGGGGACGGTGCCGTTTTGGTCATAAATGCTGCCAAATTGTTACTTGTGTCCTCCATTCGTTTTTTTAAGGACTTTCGACTGTTGCTGCGTCGGAGTGAGACAAACGTGAGAGCGAGGCTGTGGAAAATCGGTGTTTCTGATTGCCAGCCAGAAAAATAGCCTGCCTTGTGATGGTTCGGCGCAAGAAGGCCCGCACTTTTTGTTTATTCGACGAATTTATCTATTTTTGCGACTAAATAGTGCGGTTTCTTAAACAGAAATAATAAACATTCGCAACTGTTGGTTTGCAGACAAGCCCGAAGCGAAGCGGAGTGTTCGGAATTTTCACGAATGCTTCATGTGTAATTTTTAATCTGCTGAATGTCAGCGTGTTTGTCTCTTGCGCTGACAAGGCCTCGGATTGCCCGAATGCGATGCGGATTCTTTAGTATAAAACGGCGTCGGAATGAATACGCAGGGCGATAACTGGACTTGGGCCGGCTCGGTTTCCGAGCAGATCCGTACAAAGAGGAACAGCCATGCCGTCAGGTGGTATGTGCTGGTACTGCCGGTCTCTCCCAAAGGATATTACAGAAACAATCCCGCCAAAGGATTGCAGACCGAACTGGCACGGCGCATACGGGTCGGTGAGCCGCCGTTCGAGTATTTTGCTCCGTCGTACGTCGCCGTCTGCGAGAAAAAGGGCGAACTGGTCCGCACGCAGCATCCGTTGCTGTACAATTACGTCTTCGTACATGCTTCGGAGGCGGAAATCTATCGTTTGAAACGATTCCTTCCCCAATACAGTTTCCTGCCCCGGGTCCGTGACGGACGTGGCGGGTATTATCCCTACTTGTCGGACGAGGAGATGGCCAATCTGAAATGGGTTGCCGAATCCTATTGCGACGAACTGCCGGTCTATACACCCGAACCGAACCGGCTGATGAAGGGGGATCGGGTTCGCATTACCGAGGGGCAGTTCAAGGGCGTGGAGGCGAGTGTCATCATTCAGCCCGGAGGCGGAAGGAAAGAGATTATGGTCTGTATCGAAAACTGCATGTATGTACCATTGCTCAGCGTGGAGCCCGGCCAGTACGAAGTCATCGCCCTGAATTCGGACAACCGCCACGTCTATACCCGCCTCAATGGAGATCGGTTGCCGGCAGGGCTGCACGAGGCTTTGCAGCGTTATCATTCGCCCGAAGGGGTGACCGACAAGGATCGGGAGTTGGCCCGGGAGACGCTGCGGCAATACGGCAGTCTGCAGTTGGAGAGCGACGTCATGCGCTGCAAACTTTACTCGATGCTGCTTCCGGCCTATGCCATCCTGGGCGACCGCGAAGCCTTCGAGCAGTTGCTCGGGACCGTTCGGAGCATTCTTCCGCTGATCCGGGCCGAACAGTCGCGTGCTTTGCTGCTGGTTACGCTCTATGGTTGCACGAACAGCTGCATCTGCCGGGACCATGCACATGCCGCAGTCGATCCGTGGCGCGGAGAGCAGAATCCGAAAAGATGCAAATTGCGACTTATCCGGCGTCTTGACGATTACGATTGTTGGTTGGGACACGGCCCCTCTGCCGGGCGGTCTGCGGCTTCGGAGCCTCAAGCATCTGGATCCGCAGCAACAGTCCGTTGAAACTGCAGTTGCAAGGATCATCCGACCGTTTTCCGCTTCGGCGGCTCCTTTTGATTGTTCCCATCAGACAAATATCCCTTGATATGTTGTACCTCATTGCCTCTTTGATTGCGGTGTTGGGCGTATGCTGGATCCACCCGCGACTGGTCGCTATTGCCCTCGCCAAGAATATCGTGGACAATCCCGATGCCCGGAAACTCCAACGCAAGCCGGTGCCTGTATTGGGTGGTATCGCCGTATTTTTCGGTGCTGTGATCGGGCTGGGGTGTGCCGGTATTGCCTGCGACTGTTCGGAACTGTTCATCGTGGTGGTTGCCATGATGATCATGCTCTATACCGGGACACTCGATGATATCCTCGACCTTTCTCCGGCCCTGCGTTTTCTGGTAGAAATCGGCACGGTCCTGCTGCTGGTTTTCGTCGGAGGCTATATGCTGGACGATTTCCACGGGTTGTGGGGGGTGTATCAGATTCCGCAGGGCGCGGCTATCCCGCTGACGGTCTTTGCGGCCGTGGGCATCATCAATGCCATCAACCTGATCGACGGTGTGGACGGTCTTTCGTCGGGCTACTGCATCATGGCGAGTATCCAGTTCGGAGTGATGTTCTGGCTGGCCGATGATCCGGTCATGGCCATTCTGGCGGCCGTGTCCGCCGGATCGCTCATCCCGTTCTTCTTCCACAATGTCTTCGGCAAGACGTCGAAGATGTTCATCGGCGACGGCGGTACACTCGTGATGGGCATCATCATGTCGGTTTTCGTCATGCGGCTGCTGCAGCACGGTGCCCAATACGTGATGCATGCCCAGGATAATCTGGGACTTGTCCCCTTTACGCTGGCGGTGCTGTCGGTCCCGGTCTTTGACACGCTGCGCGTGATGGCGGCCCGTATCCTGAAGGGCAAGTCGCCGTTCCATCCCGACAAGACGCACCTGCACCACATGTTCATCCGCTTGGGGTGCTCACACGCCGCCACGACGTTAGCAATCCTATTGCTCAATGTTTTCGTGGTCCTGTGCGGATGGATCTGCTACAAGACGGGCTGTTCAATCGATACACAACTCTACATCATTCTGGGAATCGGTTTTCTGATCACGTTCGGCCTTTATAACTTCATGGAGTGGCAGATCCGTCGCAAAACCCGCTTTCTGCACCTGCTTCATCGGATCGGCTACCACACGCATCTGAACCGTACGGGTATCTTCTTCTGGCTGCAGAAAACCGTCGATCGTATTTAGGTATTCTTTATTGGCGTATGTTGGTATTCAACATGGCAATGGAGTTTGTGAATAAACCGTCTTCGGATGTTTGACTGCATGCATCTTTGCTCCATGCCCTGTTTTGAATCCGTTTATTGCCTGAAGGATAGGAGTATGCCGAGTGCCGTGGTCCAAAGGGAGGTTGTCGGGACAAAAGAATTTGCTTTGGCTTCACGCTTTTCGGACGGGGTCTGTGGAACCTTGCTGCTGATTTTCATCGGAGGGTGTGTTTTGAATGACCTCCACGGATTGTGGGGCCTCAATCAGATTCCGCAAGGGGTGGCCATTCCGCTGACGGTCTTTGCGGCCGTGGGCATCATCAATGCCATCAACCTGATCGACGGGGTAGACGGCCTCTCGTCGGGCTACTGCATCTTGACGAGCCTCCTCTTCGGTGTGATGTTCTGGTACGTGGGGGATCGGACGATGGGCATGTTGGCCGTCGTGGCCGCCGGATCGCTGATCCCGTTCTTCTTCCACAACGTCTTCGGCAAGAGCTCCAAGATGTTCATCGGTGACGGCGGGACGCTGGTCATGGGTATTGTCATGTCGGTTTTCGTGATCCGGATCCTGCGGCACGGCTCGCTGAGTGAGGTGTATGATGCGGCAAATATCGGACTGGTCCCCTTTACGCTGGCGGTTCTGGCGGTTCCGGTCTTCGATACACTCCGCGTGATGACGACGCGCATCCTGAAGCATAAGTCTCCGTTCCACCCGGACAAGACGCACCTGCACCACATGTTCATCCGCCTAGGATGCTCGCATGCCGCGACGACCCTGGCGATTCTGATCCTGAATTTCTTCGTGGTACTATGTTGGTGGATTAGCTACATGGTTGGCTGCTCGATCGATGTCCAACTGTATATCGTGCTGGCATTGAGCATTCTGATCACTTTTGGTCTCTATAACTTCATGGAGTACCATATCCGCCACAAGACGCAATTTGTCCGCCTGCTCCATCGCATCGGCTACCGCACGCACCTCAATCGGACGGGTATTTTCTTCTGGCTTCAGAAGAAGATGGATCGGATGTAATGTTTTCGGAAATGCCGAACATGAGAAAAAGATTTTTATGGGCGATACGGGTAGCCTGACCGTTGGTTTCTTTAATCTCAAACCGGCCATGTGCGGACAGGATGGTAATACGGCGAATGTACATCCTATGATGTTGGCTTTCTCACCGCTGCTGGTTCCGTGCTGCGATGTGGTCCGGGTGTACCTGCATCGGGTACGCAACGGCAAAAAAACCTTCCTGCCGGACAAGAACCATATCCATCACAAACTGCTCGCCATAGGGATGCAGCAGCACACGGCGATGATAACCATCGTATCCGCGTTGGGCATGTTCATCCTGTTCAACATTCTTCTGTCCCTCTGTTTGGATGTGAATGAATTCTGCAGGGCGACTTCTGATATGGACTCTCGCCAACATTTTGCTGACGAATCGGATCGGGCAGTTTCAGTCAAAACAGATTACTGACAAATAAGAATCTTTCAGATATGGGAATCTGTTACATCTTATGTTTATTGCCCCTGCTACTAGTGGGGCCCTGCGCGGCACCGAAGGTCGCCTATTTTACGGACTTGAAACCGGGTGTCGCAAAGCAGGTATTGAATCCGCTAGAAATCCGGGTGTGGCCTGAAGACAAGATTGCCATATTGGTCAATAGCAAAGATCCCTTGTTGATGGACCTTTTCAACCTTCCAATTATATCCCGTCAGATCGGCAGTTCATCGGGAACATCCAATAGCCAGGGGTCTCTGGATATACGATAAACAAGGAAGGGGAGGACGACTTCCTTGTGCTGGAACATATCCATGTGGTCGGCATGACACGCGAGCAGATCGTCGTGCATATCAAGGAAAAACAGATGACCTAGAATTTAGTCAAAGATCCGGTGGCGACCGTAGAGTTCATGAATTTAACCGTAGCCATTCTGGGCGAAGTGGTGCGTCCCGGATGCTTCAATACCGACAAGGACCGGCTGACGCTGCTGGATGCGTTGAGCATGGCCGGGGATCTTACCGTCTATGGGATACGGGACAACGTGCTGGTACAACGCGAGGATACCGGTAAGAAGGTCCTGTATCAGATTAACCTCAATTCGGGATACGACCCCCCCCCTCGTGTATTATTTGCAACAGTTTATGTGGAACCCAATTCGATGAGAGCTCGACAGGCGACTGTAAACGGCAATAATGTCCGCCCGACCTCTTTCTGGATGTCGTTAGCCTCGCTGCTGACAACCATTACCGTGTTGATCGTGTAATAAATATATAATCAGATATGACTGTAAATCAAAAGAATACAAAACCGGGACAGCCCGATGATTTCCTGCGGATACAGGATCTGTTTTACCTGTGTCTGGCCAAATGGAAATGGTTTGTCCTTTCGTTGGCCGTAACGCTCGGCATCGCTGTCTTTTATATTTTACGCACGCCACAGGTTTATACCCGTACGGCATTGGTATTGATCAAAGAGGATTCGCAAGGGAAATCCGTATCTTCGGAGATGGATGCGTTCTCTGACTTGGGATTATTCCAGTCCGGAACGAACGTCAACAACGAACTCATCGCCTTCCAATCGCCGGCTTTGATGACCGAGGTGGTGAAAAGGTTGCGGCTGGATATGAATTATTTTGCCCCGGGGAGATTCCACAATCAGGTAGCCTATGGGCTGACCTTGCCCGTGGAGGTGACGGTGAGTGATTTACTTGAAAATGAATCGGCTAGTTTTACATTGGAAATACAACCGGACAGCACATTATTCTTGTCAGATTTTACGCGGAACGGGACGGAGCTTGATGAAACAAGCATAACGGGGCGGCTGCTCGACTCGATACCTACGCCGCTGGGGCGTGTCATCGTACATACGACACCCAATTATGCCAAAGGCGGGACATATACCTTGTATGTGGGCAAATCCAGTCTGTATAATGCCGTCAGCGTCTGCTCATCTTGCCTGTCCGTCTCGTTGAATAACGAGAAATCGTCGATTGTCGATCTCTCGTACCGGGATTACTCCACACAACGGGCGGAGGATGTGCTGAACACGCTGATTTCCGTCTATAACGAGAACTGGGTGAAGGACAAGAACCAGATTGCCGTCAGCACCTCGATGTTCATTAACGAGCGTCTGGGCGTGATCGAACGGGAGCTGGGCAACGTCGACGAGGACATCTCCTCCTATAAGTCCGAGCACCTGCTGCCCGACGTGCAGGCGGCATCGAGCATGTACATGGCCCAGAGCAGCCAGACCAGTGCCCAGATTCTGGCCCTGAACAACCAGCTCTACATGACCCGCTACATCCGCAGCTACCTGATCAACGAGGCCAACCGCACGCAGTTGCTGCCGGCCAACTCCGGTATCGAGAACTCCAATATCGAATTGCAGATCGCTGAATACAACAAACAACTGCTCCAACGCAACAGTCTGGTGGCGAATAGCAGCACGGAAAACCCTCTGGTGGTGGATATGGATCAGGCTCTGGAGTCCATGCGGGGTGCGATCGTCAAGTCTATTGACAACCAGATCGTAACGCTCAATGCACAGATAAAGAGCCTGCAGCAGACCGAGCAGCAGACGACATCACGCATAGCGGCCAACCCTACGCAGGCAAAATACCTGCTCTCGGTGGAACGCCAGCAAAAGGTGAAGGAGGCCCACTACCTGTTCCTGTTGCAGAAACGCGAGGAAAACGAACTCTCGCAGGCATTCACCGCTTACAACACCCGCATTGTTACTCCTCCGCATGGCAGCATGTTGCCGACCTCTCCGGTACGCAAGAACATTTTCCTGGTCGCATTCGCCTTGGGGCTGCTTATTCCGATCATTATCATTTTCTTGCGTGAGAACATGAATACCCGTGTACGGGGAAGGAAAGACTTGGAAGGTGTGACTGTCCCATTCATAGGTGAGATCCCGCTGTATACGAAAAAAAAGAAAGGAGTATTTTGGAAAAAATCGCTGGAGGTCAGGGCCGTTGTTGTCAAGGAAGGCAGCCGCGACATCATCAACGAGGCGTTCCGCGTGCTGCGCACCAATCTGGAGTTCATGACCGGCAAGGACAAGTCATCGAATGTCATCGTCGTGACCTCGTTCAACCCGGGCAGCGGCAAGTCCTTCCTGACCATGAACATCGCCGTGAGCCTTGCCATCAAGGGAAAGCGGGTGCTGGTAATCGACGGCGACCTGCGCCACGGATCAGTTTCGTCTTATGTTGACTCTCCCGACAAGGGATTGAGCGACTATCTGGGCGGCCGCATCGACAACCTGAACGAAATCATTGTGCACGACCCGAAACAGAAACATTTGGATATTCTTCCCGTCGGAACAATTCCTCCCAACCCCACTGAACTATTGTTTGACGAGCGTCTGAAGCAGGTAATTGAGTCAGTAAGGAAGCAATACGACTATGTGCTGATCGACTGCCCTCCCATCGAACTGGTGGCCGACACACAGATTATAGAGAAGCTGGCCGACAGGACCATCTTCGTGGTTCGTGCAGGGTTGTTAGAACGGAGTATGCTCGCCGAACTGGAGAAAATCTATGAGGAGAAGAAATACAAAAACATGTCCCTAATCCTGAACGGAACAGAAGGAAGCGGCGGACGTTACGGATACCGCTACGGATACCGGTATGGCTATCACTACGGTTACGGATATGGCTATCACTATGGCTCCGGCGGGAAAAGGAAGGATTTGTGATTCATTTTTCACGAGGAGATAACCTTGAAACACTTTATCATAGAAGAATTTGAGCATGTAGAAGAACGTGCATACGAAAAATAGGACAGTTGTCTCATTCCCTTAAATTACAACAATGAGGATACAGCAAGCCGATTGAAAGCTCGTAACAGAGTTTTGTTGGTATTCGCAGGGTTTGTTCGTTTTGGCAATTATGAACTGAAGACAAACAATTGTGAGCATTTTGTAAGGTGGTGTAAGACTGGAAGGCTTGTAGCCGCCAGGTCACGAATTTTTTTATTGATGCCGCTTCCATTTTTGCAAGTATAATCTTTAGAAATCCTGCACCACTTATTACTCGTATTGCACAACGGAAATTGTTGTTTGATTAAATTATTATTATGATATAATGAAAACATATAAAATTGCCGTAGCTGGAACGGGCTATGTCGGGATGAGTATTGCCACACTGCTGGCGCAACATCATCAAGTGATAGCCGTGGATGTTATTCCCGAGAAGGTAAAACTGATTAATCAACGGAAATCACCTATACAAGATGAATATATCGAAAAATATTTGGCGGGAAAGTCATTGAACTTGACAGCCACTCTTGACGGTGCAACAGCTTATCGGGATGTCGATTTTGTGGTTATTGCCGCACCTACTAACTACGATCCGGTAAAGAACTATTTCGATACCTCACATGTGGAAGAAGTCATCAAGTTGGTAAAGAGTGTTAATCCTAATGCCATTATGGTCATTAAGAGTACGATTCCGGTCGGTTATACCGAGAGTGTACGAAAGAAACTCGATACGGAAAATATCATATTCTCGCCAGAATTTCTGCGAGAGAGCAAGGCTTTGTATGACAACCTCTACCCCAGCCGTATCATTGTAGGCAGGCCGGAGGGTGATGTCCGTTTGGACGAGGCCGCACATACTTTTGCAGCCCTGTTGCAGGAGGGAGCCATTAAGGAAAATATTGACACCCTTTTCATGGGTCTGACCGAGGCTGAAGCCGTGAAATTGTTTGCCAACACCTATCTGGCCTTGCGTGTGAGCTATTTCAATGAGTTGGATACCTATGCGGAGATGAAAGGACTGGATACGCAGGCTATCATCAACGGCGTGAGTCTTGACCCTCGTATCGGCACGCATTACAATAACCCGTCATTCGGTTATGGGGGATACTGTCTGCCCAAAGACACGAAACAATTGCTTGCCAACTATGCGGATGTCCCCGAGAATCTGATACAGGCTATTGTGGAGAGCAACCGTACCCGCAAGGACTTCATTGCAGACAGAGTGTTGAACAAAGCCGGTTACTACGACTATTACAATCGGGGGGATTTCAATCCCAATGAGGAACGGAAATGTGTTGTCGGAGTCTATCGCCTGACCATGAAGTCAAACAGCGACAATTTCCGCCAATCATCCATCCAGGGGGTGATGAAGCGCATTAAGGCAAAAGGGGCTGAAGTAATCATTTATGAACCGACGTTGGGGGATGACAGCACATTTTTCGGTAGTAAAGTCGTGAATGACCTAAATGCTTTCAAAAAGCAATGTCAAGCCATTATCGCCAACCGCTATGACACCTGCCTTGATGATGTGAAAGAAAAAGTTTATACGAGGGATATATTTCAGAGAGATTAACTCTCGTGCTTAAATCAACCCCTTTTACAAAGCAGAAATTTTTACACCATGCCTACGTTGAGAACCAGTATTGCCAAAAATTCGATTATGCTTTACATACGAATGCTGATCACTACGGTGATATCGGTATTCACATCCCGAGTTGTATTGGAGATTTTAGGCATTGTGGATTTTGGTATTTATAATGTAGTAGGCGGAATCGTAATCGTATTAGGATTTGTAAATGGGTCTTTGGCCGGTGCTTCAACAAGGTTCCTTACATATGCAATAGGGGCAGAGGATAAAGAAAAAGAAAAGCACATATTTTCCACGCTGTTGATTATCCACAGAAACGTTGCCATGCTTCTGGTAGTCATAGTCGAGATTATTGGAGTGTGGTTTTTATACAATAAAATGAATATTCCGGCAGACCGCATGGTCGCAGCATTTTGGGTTTTACAATGCTCTGTGCTAACCAGCACCATTTCATTGATAAGTGTACCCTATAATTCGCTTATTATTGCATATGAACGAATGGATGCTTTTGCATATATCTCTGTATTTGAGTCAATAGCCAAATTGGGAATTGTTTATTCATTACTGCTTTTGGGTAATGTTGACAGGTTAATAGTGTATGCCATTCTCATGTGTATCATACAAATAGCAGTGCGTATTATTTATGGATGGTTTTGTCGTAAAAATTTTTCAGTTACCCATTTCCATATGGGTTTTGATAAGCATCTGACAAAACAGATGGCGGTCTTTATCGGGTGGAAGATTAATGGAGACCTTGCATTTGTTGGTTGTGGGCAAGGTTTGAACATTGTTTTAAATATGTTCTTTGGCCCTGTTGTCAATGCTGCTCGAGGCATATCCGTACAAGTTCAAAATATCACGAATACCTTTATCCAAAGTTATCAGATGGCATTGCAACCGCAAATAATAAAATCTTACGCGGGTGGTAATCTGTCATATATGAGACGACTGGTAATTATATGTTCTAAATATGGATTTTATCTTATGCTAATGGTCGCATTTCCGATATTGAATTATACTGAATTTATATTGAACCTATGGCTAGTACGTATTCCTGAGGATACTATATTTTTAGTACAGATTATTTTATTGGTATGTTTCATAACTCCATTACGCCAACCATTGATACAATCCATAAATGCAACTGGAAATATCAAACGGTTTCAGATAATAGAAGGAACAATTTTACTGATGGCAGTACCTGTAGCTTACATCGAATTGAAATATTTTCATTTTTCCTTGTTTACCGTAATGGCCTCCTATCTGTGTATTGAGTATATTGCCCAAATAGCGCGTATATGGATAGTGTTACCATATATAGAATTTTCATATCGGGAATATTTCAAAGCGATTTTATATCCGATAGGGAAAGTCGTAATTGTTCTTGTCGCTATCCATTTTTTTATAAGATCATTTCTTTCAAATACCAATTGGGAAATATTCTGTGGATTATGTTTAAGTGAATTGATATGTATAACCATCTGCTTTTCGCTTGGAACAAATTCCACTGAACGCCAACAAATCATATCGTTTATAACCAATAGAATAAAACAATGCTGGAATCGGAATATCCCTTAGTTTCTATATGCATGCCGGTTTATAATGGAGCGAGATTTTTATCCTATACCATTGATAATATTTTGGCACAATCATATCGCAATATTGAGCTGATTATTGTAGATGATGGCTCTACCGATGACTCTTATAATATTGCAAGACAATATGTTAATAAATCTAAACGGGGGGGGGTGAAAGTGTTTTCTCAATCAAACGAGGGCGCTTTTTCGGCAAGAAACAGAGCGTTAAAGGAATCTACAGGCGAATATATAATGTTTATGGACTGTGATGATTTTATTTCTCATCATAAGATTCAACGACAAATAGAAATATTGAAAGAGAACGATCCGTACACTGTAGTTTCATGCGAATGGGATACATTTTGTTCAAATATTCAAGAAGCTGCATTTCCCAATAGATGTGTTTATCGGAATTATCATAACCCGATTGACATGCTTATAGAGATGTTGAACAAAGGGGAAATGATGCTAATTTCTTGTTGGATGATGTCGCAGGAATTGATAAAGAGTACCGGATACTGGGACTGTCGTTTTACAATTAACGACGATGGCGTATATTTTTCAAAAGTTCTGGCTTCTGCTTCTAAAGTAATATTCTGTCCCGATGCAAGAGTGTATTACCGTAGAGGTCATGCGTCTTTAAGTACCTATGATATTTTTAGCGACACTAAACTGACTGCTTTATTAGAATCGTATAAAGAGCAGGCAAGAATATTGCTCGCACAGACAACATCTGCGGAAGCTCGCAGGGGTATTGCCAGAAATTTCGCCTTGGTAATGTGTAAGGCGCGATTCAACTCCCAGATTTACAAGGAAGCAAAGAATGAAATAGTTAAATTGGGTTATAATCCCTCCCATCCTCACAAAGGTTCAAAGGCTGATAGGATTTGTAATCTCATAGGATTTGAGACTTTCTTAAGATTACGTAGTTTACTGAGGTGATTAAAGTTGAAGAAGCGAAAAAGAGACCTCATGACGTCCGGAACAACCTTTCTTGTCAAACCAATTTATAGAAGTTCTCATAAATGAATATGGATTCACAACCAAAGGGAAAAATAATGCAACCATTTATCTCAATAGTTGTTCCTGTTTATAATGTTGAAAAATACATAAATAGGTGCATTGATAGTGTATTAGATCAGTCGTATGCTAATTGGGAACTGCTATTAATCGATGATGGTTCCTCAGATAATAGTGGTAAGATCTGTGATAGTTATTCAAGGAAAGACAACAGGATAAGAACTATCCACAAACCGAACGGAGGGGTCAGCAGTGCCCGAAATTTAGGTATTGAACAGGCATCCGGCGATTTTATAACCTTTATTGATAGCGATGATTGGGTTGAGTCTCAATATATCGCAGACTTTGTCAGATGTAATCCACAAAGAAACTCAATAGTAGTTAGCGGATTGATAACCAAGACACCCTCAGAGGAATATATTTCATTTCAATATGCCGATGAAAGTACGATGACTGGAGTGGCCGCACATGAAATAATTTACAAATATAATCTTTTTCGTGACGGTGGTCCTTGTAATAAACTATTTGATTTGCAATTGATTAAGACAAATAGGTTGAACTTTAGGACTGATTTGTCCTATCACGAAGATCATATATTCGTGTACTCATATTATCTTCTTGTCGAGAACATTATGCTTTCGAGATTCTGCGGATACTATTATGTCTATAATGGAAAAGATTCAAATAATTCTCTTTCAAGAATAGGGAAGTTGCAGGTACAGAAACTATTTGATGCTTCAGATTGCTTTTTATCAATCATTCCAGAATTGTTCGCAAAATTCAAAATATCGGATGAAAAATATAAAGCAGAAGTATTGACACGCACGGGATATAGCCAACGTATCCTGGCGATATACAATCTATACTTTCATTCTCATATGCCACACGAAGATGGCATAAGGATACTGCGTAGGGAAAAAGAGCATATCCGTCAGATAAAGAAAAAGTATTATCCATTATCAACCAAGCGAAAAATAATATTAAATATTTTGTCTCTTCCTATAATGCTAAGCCATATGATACTATTATTTACCGCTTTTTTAACTAAAAAGATTTCATTTCAAATATAATGGGAACCGTATATGAGCAACGTGTCCGAAAGAGGATGTATACATTTTCTTGTTGGATTATTTGTGAGAATTCCTCCATTTCTGAAATTTTCATATTCAAGATTGATCGCTCGTGCCAAAGGGGCAACTATTGATAGGTCTGCGACATTCCCCATTGCGGTGGCAAAAAAGTTCAATCGCTGTGTAACCATTGACAGCAATGTTTCAATTGGGCATGATGTTGATTTTACTTCCATGTTATATCCTATGCATATTGGACATCATGTAATTATTGGGAACAATGTAAGTTTCATATCAAGTACTCATGACATAGACTCTTCAGAGTGGACTCATATTCAGCCTAGTAAGGGATTGGAAATTGAACCTTATGTCTGGATATGTCCGAATTCGATAATACTACCCAATGTCCAACGCATTGGTTATGGCGCTGTTATCGGGGCTGGAAGTGTCGTAACAAAAGATATTCCTCCAATGACTGTAGTCGGGGGGAATCCTGCGAAAAGAATCCGTGATAGAAAAGCCGTGCATTCTGATATTTGCGTTGAGTCTCTTTTGGCAGGAGATCTATTAACTTACATAAAAACATATATGACAAAATGAAAATCGCAGTAGTTAGTCCGGGACGTTCTCACTTGCTTGATATGTCGATTATGCACATAAAGAATGGACACGATGTTACCTTTTATACAATGGTATCTAAAAAGCGTTGTGAACAGTTCGGATTTCCTGCGGACAAGGTTGTTTCCTTCTTTTATATATGTGCCCCACTAATGTTCATTTTCCGAAAAATTAGACTGCCAAGAGATGGTAATCGGCATTTATATTATTGGATTGTAAGGCTGGTTGATTTTCTCTCGGCTTTATATTTGAAGAAATGTGATATATTAATTGGCTTGAGCGGCTGCGCATTGTTGAGTGCCAGAAAAGCGAAAAGTCGGTATCACGCTTTGTTTTTTTGTGACCGTGGATGCCGGCATATTTTATCACAGGATGACATTCTGAATAGTATCCCTTCTGCCAGACAGGTTTATAGAAAAGATATAAAAATCGAACTTGAACAGTATGGAATGGCAGATTATATAATATTGCCATCTCTGCACACCAAAGAATCTTTCATACAGGAAGGAGAAAAAGTTGAAAAACTATTTGTGAATCCCTATGGCGTCAATTTGGAAATGTTTCACCCATTGCCTCTTGAGTCTGACGGGTATGACATTATATTTGTCGGGAATTGGTCTCTCCAGAAAGGCGTGGATATTTTAGTAGATGCTTGTCTGAAAAGTGGTTTGTCATTGTTGCACGTGGGTGCGATTGTTGATTTTGCATTTCCTGAACAAAACGACCGATTCCACCATATAGACCCGGTAAATCAACCAGAGTTGGTCCATTTCTATTCGAAAGCAAAAATTCTTTGTCTGCCATCCCGTCAGGATGGATTTGGTCTGGTTTTGTTTCAAGCGATGGTCTGTGGGCTTCCATTGGTCTATTCACACTATACAGGTGGTCCTGACTTGAAAGAATTAGTTGACGACCATGAATTTTTATTTGAGATGCCGGAGTATACTGTAGATTCATTGTCAGACACTCTGCTCAAAGCATTAAAAAAAGCTGAACAGCAACCGAGAAACAGTATTCGCAACTATCTTACGCCAAATGCGGTATCTAATATCTCATGGCAAGCATACGGACAACGATATAATGAATTCTTGCTTAATAGCTACAGAGAAATGAAGAATTGTCTTGTATCGTTTTTTATTTACCTCTTTCTGGAAGGAGTATTGAGAAAGTGGGTCATTCCCGGAGTATCAGGTACTTTATTATATTCGATAAAGTACTTTTTGTTGATAATGATAGCCATTTTTTATTTAGTTAAAAGAAATAATGGACTCATAAAAATTTCGACACCTTTGGATAAGGCATATGCAATATATAGCCTCATTGTTATTTTATCGGCAGTATGTATAACATTTTTTGGGTTAACGGTTACATCGTCGGCGGTATTACTGTTATTCAATATTTAAGTCCCATAATTCTAATATGTGCTTTTTGCCTATATGGATTGACAGCAAACAACGATTAAAACAATTTAATTTATTATAGGAGGTGCAGTTATAGCTTTTATCGTTCTTACTCTTGCTGTTATTCAATATGCAAGCCCACCTTATGCATATATAAACAAATATGCAATGGATATGAAAAATGGAATTGCTATGGTAGGGGGGGCAGTGCGTGTATGTAGCGTGTTCTCTTATATAACCCCATTGGGCGATTTCTGTATAATAACATTGGTATTTACCACATTATTGCTTTCTTTAAAATGGGATTCTACTACAAAGTGGATTATAACAACGTTATTTATTCTTGCTCTGCTGGGTAGTTTTATGACAGGATCGCGTAGCGTGGTTATTCTGAGTTCTTTAATTATTATTGGTACATCAATATATGAATGGTTTTATAAAAGAAATCCTAAATTGATTCTTGGATTTATATTGCTTATAAGTTGCGCATATATATATTATGATATATATGGAATTGCAGCAGTAGATAATTTTATATCTCGCGCCACATCATCATCGTATGATGTAGATACTCGTATAACACGTACTTTTGACATTTCACGAATGTTTGATTATGCGGGAGCTTTCGGGAATGGAGTAGGAATTGCCAACATGTCTGTCCAATCGTTTTTAGTCACCCCATCATTAGTCGATTGGGAAGAAGAAATAGGTCGGATTATGATTGAATTTGGATTTTTTGGATTCTTAATAGTCACAATTATAAGACTTTATACGTTGATGTTTATGTTTAGGATTAGTCGTTCCATAGAAAATCGCTATTTAGCGGTTCTTTCTTGGGCAACGACAATTATAATTCTTCCTATGAGTTTCTATGTACAGTTATGCTTGTACAATTGGTTCGCTTATATGATGTATTTCACTATGATTGGATTAAACATTGCTATAGATCAAATAGATGGACAAGAAAAAGACAGTGATATTCCTTAGAAAAAAACGACCGGAAGCTAATAGTATTGAGGAAATATCTATTCATTAATCAAATACTTGGGGCATGATGTTGAATTGTTAGAATTGCCATCTGCTGGAGCAAGTATTTCTTCTATTGTCAAAAACATATATTTTGCTCGGAAACATCGTGGTGGCATCAATCATATAACGGGGGAAGTCCATTATATCGCATTGGGGACAGGGCGTAGAACATTGATTACAATTCATGATATCCAGTCGATTATAAGAGGCGGCCGGATTTCGAGAACGGTAAAAAAATGGTTATGGTTCATTCTTCCACTGTTAATAGTTCGCAGGGTATCAGTCATCAGCTTATTTACAAAAAATGAACTTATCAGTCTGTGTCCTTTTGCAGAAAAGAAAATATCTGTCATCAATAATCCCATCAATGATTCGCAGATTGTATCACCCGCAACTTTTCCCGGAAAAACTTCTACAAAAAAGACAATTCTACATATAGGCACGAAAGCAAACAAAAATTTAGAAGGCGTTTTGAGAGCTATCACGAATCTACCTGTACGACTTATCATCCTCGGGGCTATGACCCGAGAGCAACAACTATTGGCGGATTCATCGGGCGTAGAGTATGAGAACTATTACAACCTCCCATATTACAAAGTTTTAGAAATGTATACCTTAGCGGATATGATTACGTTTCCTTCTTTCTACGAAGGTTTCGGTATGCCTGTCATAGAGGCGAATCTGGTAGGAATCCCTGTTCTCGCAAGTGATATAGATGTTCTGCATGAAGTTGCGGGCGATGCCGCATATTTTGTAAACCCTTATTCTATCGAAGATATTCGTCATGGGATTATCGAGCTGCTGGATAATAATGAACTAAAAGCGAACCTAATAGCAAACGGGAGGAAAAACATCAAGCGGTTTTCTCCTCAAAATATCGCGAAACAATACAAATCGCTATATAATCAACTGAAAATATGAAAATCATTCATTCAGGGACATTGGATATTGAATATGGTGGCCCAGCCCTTAGCACTTATTTAACGATCAAGGGATTAAAATATAACAATGTGAGCACATCGCTATTAATGGCTCCATTGGATAATCACAAACGACTGCTCGCTGACGATATTGATATCCATTATACAGAACATATTTTGAATCACCGTTGGGGGTATATTCCGAATATAGGAAAGGTCCTGCACGGCCTAAATGCCGACTTATTTCATATCCAGGGCTTATGGCTCTATTTAAACCATGCTACCGCAAGTCACGCACGGAAACATGGAATTCCCTACATTGTCACGCTCCGGGGGATGTTATATCCTCAAGCATTGGCCGTATCGTCAGTGATAAAGAAACTTTCTCTTGCCATTTATCAACGAAACGATTTACAACAAGCGGCATGCATACAAGCGACATGTGTGGAAGAAATGAACCATTATCGCGCATTGGGTTTTTCCAATCCGGTAGCTATAATCCCCAATCCTATCGATACAGTTGAATTTGTCCATAGGGAAATACCGCCGAAGCCCACTTTCAAGATCGGTTACCTTGGGCGAATACACTCCCGGAAGCGCATAGAAAGACTAATTTATGCTGTAGATACATTACGGCATAATATTGATGATATGGAATTGGTAATCATTGGTTCTGGAGATAAATCCTACACAAATTTCTTACTTGGCGAGACCGAGAGATTAAAACTTTCCAATGTGAGATTCACGGGATTTATTACCGGAGAGGCAAAAGACAAGGCAATAATGGAACTGTCAGTATTGGTTGTTCCAAGTGATTTTGAGAATTTCGGCAATATCGTATCGGAAGCATTGGTTCGTGGTGTTCCAGTCATCGCATCTAAAGGAACGCCTTGGAAGGAATTGGAAGATTACAATTGCGGTTGGTGGATTAACAATGATCAAGATACAATAACAAGAACTATACTGGATGCTTATAACGTAGGAAAAGACATACGTTCCAAAATGGGAATGAATGGGAAATCTTTAATGCGTAATAACTATTCAGTAGATGTACTTGGCGCTAAAATGAAATTACTTTATGAATGGGTTTTAGGTCAAGCATCCAAACCTGATTTTGTGTATGAAAACTGATCTTAGTCTATACGATAATTCATGGTTTCGTATCGGAGCTGGGAATCTCAAAAATATGCTATGGTATTTTTGTAACATATTATTTGTAAAATGTAGTTTACAACCTTTATCGGTAATTAAGGTACGCCTGCTACGCCTTTTTGGAGCTAAAATCGGGAAAGGAGTGGTGATAAAACCCGGAGTCAACATCAAATATCCGTGGAATCTGTCAATTGGAGACTATTCTTGGATTGGTGAAAATGCATGGATAGACAACTTGGTCCAAGTTACTGTCGGATCAAATGTTTGTATCAGCCAAGGAGCCATGTTGTTGTGTGGTAATCACGATTACAAAAAACAAACTTTTGACCTTATCGTAAAGCCTATTATTATTGAAGATGGTGCATGGGTTGGCGCTCAATCCACTGTTTGTCCCGGAGTAACGATGCATTCGCATAGCGTTCTTTGTGTCGGTTCCATTGCGTCTAAAGATCTTATGCCATTTTCTATATATCGAGGAAATCCTGCTGTTAAAGTTGCAGAACGGGTAATGTTCGAATTATAGTCAAATTCTTCGCCCGAAATCAATTTAATTTAATCTGATGAAAATATCAATTGTCACCGCTACATGGAATAGCGGTGCGACTTTGCGTCACACAATGCGGAGTGTGTTGTCGCAATCTTATCCAAATATAGAGCATATCATCGTGGATGGCGGTTCAACTGATAACACAATGGAAATCGTGCATGAATTGGAACTTGACTATCAAGGTCGCTTGTGCTATATCAGCGAAAAAGACAAAGGAATCTACGATGCCATGAACAAGGGAATCCGGATGGCGACCGGAGATGTCGTTGGCCTGCTCAATTCGGATGATTTCTATACGTCGAACGATGTGCTTGAACATGTCGCCAGGGCTCTATCCGATCCGAACGTAGATGCCATCTACGGTGATATCCATTATGTCAATGATGATGATCTGACTCATTGCGTCAGATACTATTCATCACGGGTTTTCAGCCGGGGACTGATGCGGTTGGGATTTATGCCGGCTCATCCCTCGTTTTATTGTCGTCGGGCGATTTATGAAAAGTACGGGTTGTTCGACACGTCATTGCGTGTTGCTGCCGACTTCGAGAATCTTTTACGCCTGATTTTTGTCAATCGGATTCGTACGAAATACATTTCGGAGGATTTTGTTACCATGCGAACCGGCGGAGCTTCTTCATCGGGCATGGTCAGCCACAAACGAATCCTCAAAGAACACATGGTGGCTTATAAACAGAACGGAGTCTATTCGAATCTGTTTTTGGAAGGATTACGCTATCTCTACAAGATCGGTGAGATCCTTGTATCCAAACTTTCGCATCATTAGCAATATTCCAAAACATTTTATTTCTTAAAAAATGAAAACAGCCTTAATCACTGGGATTACAGGCCAGGACGGCTCGTTCCTGGCGGAACTCTTGTTGGAAAAGGGTTATGACGTCCACGGCACGATCCGCCGTTCGTCGACCGACTTCCGCGAACGTATCGCCCATCTGGAAGGCAAACCGCATTTCCACCTGCACTATGCCGACCTTGGCGACTCGATGAGTATTCTGCAGGTCGTTGGAAAAGTACGTCCTGATGAGATTTATAACCTGGCGGCTCAGAGCCATGTGCAGGTTTCGTTCGATGCTCCGGAGTTCACGGCCGACGTCGATGCTACGGGTGTGTTGCGCATCCTTGAGGCCGTACGCCAGTGCGGACTTGCCGGGACCTGCCGCATCTATCAGGCTTCGACCTCGGAGCTCTACGGCAAGGTGGAGGAGGTTCCGCAGAACGAGAAGACCCCGTTTCATCCCTACAGTCCCTATGCCGTAGCCAAGCTCTATGGATACTGGATCATCAAGGAGTACCGCGAAGCCTACAATATGTTCTGCTGCTCGGGTATTCTTTTCAACCATGAGTCCGAGCGTCGTGGCGAAACCTTCGTGACGCGCAAGATCACCCTTGCAGCCGCCCGTATTGCTCAGGGCAAGCAGGACAAACTCTACCTGGGTAACCTTTCGTCGCTGCGCGACTGGGGATATGCCAAGGATTACGTGGAGTGCATGTGGCTGATTCTGCAGAACAAAAAGCCCGAAGACTTCGTAATTGCCACGGGCGAGCAGCACTCTGTCCGGGAATTTTGCTATCTTGCCTTCAAATACGTGGGCATCGAACTGGAGTTTGTCGGCGAGGGCGAGAACGAAAAGGGTATCGACAAGGCCACGGGCCGTGTGCTGGTGGAGGTGTCGCCCGATTTCTATCGTCCGACGGATGTCGTAAACCTGTGGGGGTGATCCCTCGAAGGCCAAGGCCGAACTGGGCTGGAATCCCACGAAGACCTCGTTCGAGCAGTTGGTGAAGATCATGGTCGATGCCGACATGGCAAAAGTGGCCGTGGAGCGTGCCGGTGATGAGATCCGCACGAACCTGGCCGAGTACCTCGAGAAGGGTATCGTAAAATAGGACGCCTTATGATGGAGAAAAACGCAAATCTATGTCGCCGGACACCGCGGCATGGTCGGTTCGGCCATTGTCCGCGAGTTGCAGCGCCAGGGCTATACGAACATCATTACCCGGACCCACAAGGAGCTGGATCTGACGCGTCAGGAGGCCGTAGAGCGCTTCTTTGCCGAGGAGCGTCCCGAATACGTCTTCCTCGCAGCGGCGAAGGTCGGCGGTATCGAGGCCAACCAGAGCGCCTTGGCCGACTTCATGTACGACAACATGATCCTCGAGATGAACGTCATCCACGCCGCCTGGCAGAACGGCTGCAAGAAGCTGGAGTTCCTGGGCTCGTCGTGCATCTACCCGCGCATGGCTCCGCAACCGATGAAGGAGTCGTGCCTGCTGACCTCGGAGTTGGAGAAGACCAACGAGGCTTATGCGCTGGCCAAGATCTCGGGTCTGAAGTATTGCGAGTTTCTGAACCGTCAGTACGGCACGGACTACATCAGCGTGATGCCGACGAACCTCTACGGTCCGAACGACAACTACCACCCGACGCACAGCCATGTGCTTCCGGCTTTGATCCGCCGCTTCCACGAGGCCAAGGAGCAGGGGCTTCCCTATGTGACCTGCTGGGGCGACGGCAGCCCGCTGCGTGAGTTCCTCTATGTGGATGATCTGGCCAATCTGTGCGTCTTCCTGATGAACAACTACTCGGGCAACGAGACGGTAAATGCCGGTACGGGCAAGGAGCTGACGATCAAGGCGCTGACTGAGCTGGTTGCCAAGGTCGTCGGTTACGGGGGCGAGATCCGCTGGGATACCTCGATGCCGAACGGCACGCCGCGCAAGCTGCTCGACGTCTCGAAGGCCACGGCATTGGGCTGGACCTACAAGACCGAGCTTGAGGACGGCATCCGCCTTGCCTACAAGGACTTCCTGGAAAACCCGATGCGGGCCGAGCGATAAATCGACAGGGCTTATGACAGCCAACAACCGTTACTGCGTCATCATGGCCGGAGGTATCGGCAGCCGGTTCTGGCCGGCCAGCCGACGCCATCTTCCCAAGCAGTTCCTCGATATTCTGGGCACCGGGAAGAGTTTCATCCGCCATACATTCGAGCGTTTTGCGCCGATCATTCCGGCGGAGAACTTCCTTGTTGTTACGAATGCCGCCTACCGGCAACTGGTTCTCGAACAGATCCCCGAGCTCCGGCCCGAACAGGTGTTGTGCGAGCCCGTCGGACGCAATACGGCTCCTTGCATCGCCTATGCGGCTTTCCGCCTCAAGGCGCTGCAGCCCGACTCGACGATGGTCGTGGCGCCGTCCGACCACTTCATCTTCGATGAGGAGGAGTTCCGCCGCAACATCACCTCCTGCATGGAGTTCGCCGAGACGCACGACGCGCTGGTTACCATTGGGATTCGTCCCTCGCGTCCCGATACGGGCTACGGCTACATCCAGACTGCATCCGCCGAGGAGATCTCGCCCGTTGCGTCGTTCCGCGAGAAGCCCGATCTGAAGACCGCCATGAGCTATCTGGCCGCCGGCAATTACCTGTGGAATGCCGGTATCTTCGTCTGGTCGGCACGGAGCATTCTCACGGCTCTCGAACGCCATTTGCCGGAGGTCTACGGCCTCTTTGCCGGGCAAGCTGACCAATTTGCTACGCCCGAGGAGCATAACTCCGTGGAGGAGATCTTTGCGCGCTGTCCGTCGATCTCGATTGACTATGGTGTTCTGGAACGTGCCGATAATGTCTTCGTGCGGATTTCGGATTTCGGGTGGAACGATGTCGGAACCTGGGGCTCGCTCTACGAACTCTCGGCAAAGGACGCCGACGGCAACGTCGTGCCGGCCTACTCGAAACTCTACGATACGACCGATAGCCTGGTCAAGGCTGTCGGCAAAAAGGTCGTCGTCGTGGATTCGCTGCACGACTATATCGTGGTCGATACGCCGGATGCCCTGCTGATCTGCCCGCGTTCGCACGAGCAGCATATCAAGCAGGTTCTCGAAGATCTTACGCCGCTCGAGGAGGGTTGCTTCATGTAGATGCCGCCTCATTTGAACAGAGAGAGGGTCGGTTCCGTTTAAGGACCGACCCTCTCTGTTTTTTGTTCCTGCAAAGGTCCCGATTGCGGGAATGCATGCAGCTGGTTGTGCCGGAGGCATCTTTTATCCCGTGCGGTCAATGTTTCATCAGTATGTCCCTGTGGCTTTCGATGCATTTCACCAGTTTGGAAAACCTGCGGTTGCGTTTTTTTATGATGTACGGTCGGAATACGAACCAGTTCAGGGAGATCCATGACAATAAGACCGAATATGCGATTATTCCCCGGGGAGATGAATGGTAGAATGTATATTCATAAGTATAGAACGAGAAGCCCAACGACAGGAACAAAAAATACAGGTTCAGCACGATATGTTGCTGTCTATGTTCCTGCTTTTTGATTTTCAAAAGATTGCTCATATAATCGACGTTGGAGCAGTCTGTTTTAATCCATAGTAAAGACGAAGCTGTCTGCCGTAGGATAGGACCGGCAGCATGAAGCCAATGGATAGTAGAATAATTCCAGCTTTGGTAACAGACAGCAAGGGAGACCAATGTATCCAGACAGTCACTCCTGAAGCCAAGGCCAGCATCATGAGCATAATAACTGCACAGGACTCTCCCATTCTGCGCAATCTGAAATATTTTATCTTTTTACGGACCGCAGACAAATCGATGACAGGAACCTGCTGCCCTTTCCATAAGGATTTTATGTCGATATCATTCTTCATTCCCGCGTAATTTTTTTGCCAATATGGATTTGATCCGGTGTATCCTTACACGTACGTTTACTTGCGACATACCCGTGATCTGAGCTATTTCCGATTGTTTCAAATCTTCCAGATAAAGCGAGATGATCAGGCGGTCTGTCTCTGAAAGCCCGGATATGGCCTTATACAAGGCCTGCACATGCATTGAGCGGTCATCCGCTGCTTCAACCGACACGTCGGGGGGAGGGACTTCCGATTGAGAGATTCTTCTCTGACGTTCGCCTTGACGCAAACAGATGTTGGTGGCAATGCGAAAGATCCAGCTTCCCACGGATGATTCACCCTTGAAGGAGGGGAGATATTGCCATACACGGGCAAAAACGTCCTGTGCCAGGTCCTGGGCAAGGGGATAATCATTGAAATAGCCCATACACAATCGGAATACCTTGTCCCAGTAGGCCTTGTATATATCCTCGAAATTCACGATCAGTCATTTAGAAAGTCCATAATCTGCCGGATATACCATTCCCGGTCATCAAACATAATAAAATGCAGGCCTTTGTTCGCATATTTCAATTCAAGGTTCGGCCGATTGCCGAACTGCCGCTCAATGATCGGGGCAATTTTCTTGAACGGATGTTCCAGTAAGACCAATGTCGGAACCGAAATATTCTCGACGGCAGATCTTAAATCCACATTGGAATAGTCATAATACATTCTCGCGTAGGTCATTCTGTCGGAAGACAGACTCCATTTGACCAGATCGTCATAACGAAGTGAATCCGTTGTAAGGGCTGTTGCACTGATGTATGCTTGCCTGCGGAACTGCTCATCGCTCATGCCGAGCATTCCGGCTCCGGCTTTTGTCCGTTCATCGTCCGATATTTCTCTTGATTGAAAATCCGGATTATAGACAGCCGCCAGACAAGGGAGTGCATCAACAACCACAATACTCTTTATCCGGTTTGTCTGGGTCGATGCGATGTTCAACGCCAAACCACCGCCCATACTGTGCCCGATCAGTATGGGTTTTTCTATATTTTCATGGCGAATGAAATCGACAATCTGCCTGGTCCAATTGGCAAATGAGGGCTTTGCCTCTGGCGCGGTCCCTGCAAAACCGGGCATGGTTAAGACATAACAGGTGTAATCATGGCGCAGGGTATCGACGGTTTGATCCCATACATCTCCGGAACACGCAAATCCAGGTATCAGAATAACTGCCTGCTTTCCGTGCCCCGTACGTTGGACAGAAAAAGATTGTGCAACACATGTATCCGTTATTCCCAACAGTATTGCATACAGCAGCCCGGCTTTACAAATTAACTTGTTCATGGCTTCGATCTTTTTTCATTTAGATACGAAACCATGAATAATGTTACACGGTCGGGCTGACTTTTTCAGCCGTATTGCGGCCAGGAAACGGATTGGGCTATTGGATGAAAAAAAAAGTGTGAATCTTGCAAACGCTTGATTCACACTTTTTTCTTTGCGGAGAGAGAGGGATTCGAACCCCCGGTACAGTTGCCCGTACACCGCATTTCGAGTGCGGCCCGATCGACCACTCCGGCATCTCTCCTTATATTGCGAGGCTACTCTTTGTTTCGCCCCTCCCCGAAACTTCCGTTTTGGGACTGCAAATATAGACATATTTTTCGGAAACTGCTATTTTTTGCCGGAAATTTTCGATTTTTTTGATTTTTTTCTTCGGACGGCTCCGTTTTCCGCTCTTTGCCTGATTTAATTCCTATCTTTGTATCCGGGGGCTTGGGCCGCTTGCCGGTGCGGCGCAGTATTTCCCCTCCGCACCCGTTTATAGAGGTGAAAGCCGATACTAAAACCGGTACGATTTTCGTTCTGTTCATGAACAGAACTAACGCAAACAACGAGTGAGCCATGAAAAAGTTGAGATTATGGATTGCCGCCGTCGTCGCGGCTGCGGGTCTCGCAAGCTGCTCGTCGGCATATTACGCCGCGTCGGGGTATGCCGGCGACGACCTGTATGTTCAGCACGACCGCGCGCAGATCGCACGCAAACAGCAGGCCGAGGCCGAGGCCAAGAAGGCCGAAGCCGAGGCGCGCAGAGCCGAGTGGGAGGCCCGGATCGCCGAGGCCCAGGCCGCTGCGGCAGAAAATGACTACTACGAATACCGGAACGCCGATTCGAATCCCTACCAGAGCATCCTGGCCGATGACTACGAGAGCGCCTATGCACGCCGCCTGCGCTTCGAGTCGCCGACCTACCGGATGCCTTCGAGCTACATCAATGCCCGCTACAGTTCGGCATTCACCTATGCCTCGGCCTACGATCCGGCCTTCTACAACGTCATCGTCATGGGTGACGAGGTGTGGGTCGAGCCCAAGTACATCACTTCGATGTTCGGATCGTGGGGAACCTCGGTCGTGCTGCTTGATCCGTGGTATTACGGCTGGAACTGGCCGTGGGGGTTGTCGTTTTCGATCGGCAGCTGGGGCTGGAGCTTCGGCTGGAATGCCTGGTACCGGCCCTGGTACGCAGGGTGGTACAGCCCGTGGTACGATCCCTGGTGGGGCCCCGGCTGGGGCTGGGGGCCCGGCTGGTACTATCCTCCCTATTGGGGGCCGGCATGGGGGCCCGGCTGGGGGCATGGACACCATTGGGCGCCGCGCCCGAACTATCGCTTCGGAAGTACCGGCACCGCAGGCGGATCGCGCTACCTGCCGGCCTTCTCGTCGGGTGGCAGCCGCTATCGTCCGGCCCTTTCCGGAACGCGCGGAGGTGCGACCGGAGGCTCTTCGAGAATCTATTACCACAGCGGTGGACGTACGAACAACAGCAGTCAGATTTACCGCAATAACGGCAATTCGCGCAACGACTCGTGGAACAGCAGCGGTTCATCGGGCAGCCGGTATATGCCCGGCCGGACCGATAACTCCGGAACCCGTGGCAGCAGTTTCAACAGCGGCAGCAGCTTCGGCGGTTCGCGCGGCGGATTCACCGGAGGGGGGTCGGGCGGTTCGCGCGGCGGCAACTCCTACAGAGGACGTTAAACCTTAAAGAAGAATCGGAACATGAAACGAATCATAATCTGTTTGCTGGGAGCCGTCTCCGGCCTGGTGGCCGTGCCGGCCGCCGCACAGTCGTCGTCGATGCAGTTCGGCGGGTTGATGTTCAGTCACGACCTGATGCTGGCCGAGGATTTTGCCTCGCTGTCGCGTCCCGCGAATTTCGGGACGGCACGGGCCATGGCGCTCGGCGGGGCCTTTACTTCGCTCGGCGCCGACATGTCGGCCATGTCGATCAACCCAGCCGGTCTGGGCATGTACCGCCGCAGCGAGATCTCGCTGACGCCGATGCTCTCGGTGGCGCATGGCGAGACCGCAGGAACCCTGCCGTGGCAGGGCAATGACCGGATCCGTTTCTCGTTTGCCAACGTCGGTGCGGCGCTCAACATCTTCGAGAGCTCCTCGAGTTCGTTGGTGAGCATGACACTCGGCGTCGGACTCAACCGGGTCGCCGACTTCAATACACGCTATTCCTACTCCTCGGAGTCGGTCTACGACGCCGCATCGGGACAGACCGTGCCCACGCTGGCCGACGTCTTCAGCCAGCAGCTGACCTACCACGGGATCTTCCCGAATCAGGACGGGGCGCTCGGCTATGGCTATGTGCCCTACTTCTGGCCTGCGATCCTGGGCTACAACGGCTTCATGACGAGTCAGGTCGGTGACCAGATGGTGCCCGACATGATCGGCCACAACGCATCGGCCGTTCATTCGGTCGATGTGGCCAATTCGGGATCGATCAACGAGTTCCAGATCGCCCTGGGCGCCAACATCAACAACATCCTCTACGTCGGCGCCACGCTCGGCATCCAGAGCGTCCACAAGAAGACGGGGATCACCTACCAGGAGCAGTATCTCTACGACGGTGCCCCCGTGGACCGCGACGGGACGCCGCTCGCCTCGAAACTCGACTATGCCTCGCTCTACCAGCAGACGGTGCTCGACGGCAGCGGCCTGAACTTCAAGATCGGCGCCATCGTGCGCCCCGTAGCGGGGCTGCGTCTGGGCGTAGCCTACCATACGCCGACCTTCTATTCGCTCGACCGCACCTACGTGGCCGACATCGAGTCGTCGATCTCCAACACCTCGAATGCGAGCCGCGAGATCAACACCGACCGCACGCCGGTGCTCTCCGATGACGGATCCAACAGCTGGGAGTTCGTCTCGCCATCGCGCCTGCTGTTCGGCGCTTCCTATACGTTCGGAACCTTTGCCATCGTGTCGGTGGACTACGAACGCGACTGGTACAACGGCATACGGGTGAAGAACGTGCCCGACGGACAGCCCGGGTTCATCATCCAGCCCGAGGAGTACAAACTCGAGTTCAAGAACAACTTCTGTGCGACCAACGCCGTACGTGCGGGCCTCGAGCTCAAGCCGCTGCCCGTGCTGGCCCTTCGTGTCGGCGGCGGGTACACCTCTTCGATGCTCAAGGACGAGAGCCTCTATTTCAACCGCCCGGTGGCTACCGAGAGCCACTACCTGACGGCCGGCGTAGGCTTCACGCTTTCGCGCACGACGGTGCTCGACCTGGCCTACCAGTACGCCGTGGACAGCTACTCGAAGTACCAGCTCTTCTTCAGCATGGATGCCGATGCCGGGCAGCCCGTGACCTGGAGCGGTTTTTACGATACTTCGATCACGCGCCACTACATCGCCCTGACGCTCGGCTTTCGCTTCTGATCCGCCGGGGGCGGGATGCCCCCCCCCGGACGGTTGCCCGTTGCCCGCAACGGGGAAATATACCGCATAAGGTCTGCTCCATGATAGGCAGACCTTTATTTTTTTGTATATTTGCGCTCCGGAACAAACGTAAAACCAAGATAAGTTATGGCTAAGGAACTCAAAGACCTCACCAAATCCGACGAGAACTACTCGCAGTGGTACAACGATCTGGTGGTCAAGGCCGGACTGGCGGAGAATTCGGCCGTCCGCGGGTGCATGGTCATCAAACCCTACGGCTATGCCATCTGGGAGAAGATGCACGATGCGCTGGATCGGATGTTCAAGGAGACGGGGCATCAGAACGCCTATTTCCCGCTCTTCATCCCCAAGTCGTTCTTCTCGAAGGAGGCCCACCACGTCGAGGGCTTCGCCAAGGAGTGCGCCGTGGTGACGCACTACCGCCTGAAGAACGATCCCGAGGGCAAGGGGGTCGTTGTCGATCCCGATGCGAAACTCGAGGAGGAGCTCATCGTGCGCCCGACCTCCGAGACGATCATCTGGAACACCTACAAGAACTGGATCCAGTCCTACCGCGACCTGCCGATCCTCTGCAACCAGTGGGCCAACGTCGTGCGCTGGGAGATGCGCACGCGCCTGTTCCTGCGTACAGCGGAGTTCCTCTGGCAGGAGGGGCATACGGCTCACGCCACGCGCGAGGAGGCTGTCGAGGAGGCCACGAAGATGATCCACGTCTACGAAAAGTTCGCCACGGAATGGATGTCGCTGCCGGTGATCGTGGGCCACAAGTCGCCCAACGAGCGTTTCGCCGGCGCGGAGGACACGCTGACGATCGAGGCGCTGATGCAGGACGGCAAGGCGCTGCAGAGCGGTACGTCGCACTTCCTCGGGCAGAACTTCGCCAAGGCCTTCGATGTGCAGTATGTCAATAAGGAGGGCAAGCTCGAGTATGTCTGGGCTACGTCGTGGGGTGTTTCGACCCGCCTGATGGGTGCCCTGATCATGGCCCACTCGGACAACAACGGTCTGGTGCTGCCTCCGAAACTGGCGCCGATCCAGGTGGTGATGATCCCCATCTACAAGGGAGAGGAGCAGCTCGCCGAGATCCGCACCCGCTTCGAGGCCATTGCCGCCGAACTGAAGGCCAGGGGTATCTCGGTGAAGATCGACGACCGCGACAACGTCCGCTCGGGCTTCAAGTTCGCCGAGTACGAGCTCAAGGGCGTTCCGGTGCGTCTGGCCATGGGGCCGCGTGACCTGGAGAACGCCACGATCGAGCTGGTGCGCCGCGACACGCTCGAAAAGGAGACCGTCCCGCAGGAGGGTCTTGCAGACCGGATCGAAGGGCTGATGACCGAAATCCAGGAAAACATCTACCGCAAGGCGCTTGCCTACCGCGATTCGATGATTACGCGGGTCGATACGTGGGAGGAGTTCAAGGAGGTGCTCGAGACGAAGGGCGGCTTCATCTCGGCCCACTGGGACGGTACGGTCGAGACCGAGGTGGCGATCAAGGATGCCACAAAGGCCACGATCCGCTGCATCCCGATCGACGCACCCGACGAGGAGGGCGTCTGCATCTACTCCGGCAAGCCGTCACACCGCCGCGTGCTCTTCGCCCGCAGCTATTGATCGGTCCGGCTCCGTCCCGGCTTTTTTTTGTCCCCGGCCGATCCTCCGCAGGCGGCAAAATGGGGGACAGGTAAAAAAACGGTGTGACGAACGTTTTTCGTACCTTTATCGCCGTTATTCTCCGAATGCCATGGACAATGAAACTGAAACCCGGAAACGGAAAATCTATCGCGTGACCTTCGTCGGCTTTGTCGTGAACCTCGCGCTCTCGTGTTTCAAGCTGGCCGCGGGTGTTCTCGGCCGCAGTGCCGCCATGACGGCCGATGCCGTACACTCATTCTCGGACATGGCCACCGACGTCGTGGTGATCGCCTTTGCCCGAATTTCGGCCAAACCCAAGGACGACGGGCATGACTACGGACACGGGAAGTACGAGACACTCGCCACGATCATCATCAGTCTGGCGTTGGTCGCTGTGGGTGTCGGCATCCTCCTGTCGGGCATGCGCTCCATCCGCACGGTCATCGATGGCGGGGTGCTGCCCCGTCCGGGCGGTGTGGCGCTCATCGCCGCCGTGCTCTCGATCGTGGCCAAGGAGATTCTCTACCGCTATACGGTCCGTGTCGGACGTGCGATCGACAGCCCCAGCGTCGTGGCCAACGCCTGGCACCACCGCAGCGATGCGCTCTCGTCGCTCGGGACGCTGGTCGGCATCGGCTGCGCTTTCTTCCTCGGCGAAAAGTGGCGTATCGCCGACCCGATCGCGGCGCTCGTCGTCGCCGTCTTCATCTTCAAGATCGCCCTCGACCTGATCCGTTCGGGGCTCGGCGAGTTGCTCGAACAGTCGCTTCCTGCCGAGACCGAGCAGGAGATCCTGTGCATCGTCTCCGCCGATCCGGCCGTCAAGGAGCCCCACAACCTCCGCACGCGCCGCATCGGGGCTTCGATCGCCATCGAGGTGCACATTCGGGTCGATGGGGCGATGACCGTCAGGGAGTCGCACGACCATACGGTCGATATCGAACGCCGGCTTCGCGAGCGCTTCGGCCGGGGGACGATGATCGCCATCCACGTCGAGCCTGAGAAATAACCCGCCCGGCCCCTCCCCGCGGCGTGATTTTTGTATGATGTACGGATGCCGGTCGCTGAACCGGGGGAGTAGAAAAATTTGGATTTTTCGGAAAAAGTGTTTATCTTGCGAACGTAAACTCTCCGGGAACGGCGTGGAGCCGCTTCGGATGGGTTCAGTACACGAGCGACACGATTAAATTTAAAAACAGGATTGCCTATCGGAACAGAATTCTACTCTTAGTAACTATTAGGGGGAAAAGAGTATGAACGTGCAAGTGTTAAGTGACCAAGTATTGCTTAATGACTACCTTTCGGGGAACCGGAGCGCCATATCCACTTTGATCGAACGTCACAGTCGCCGCGTACGCGATTACATCGGCATGATGGTCAAGGACCGCGATGTCGCCGATGATATCTTTCAGGAGACCTTTATCAAGGCCGTTCGGGTGATCGACGAAGGCCGTTATACGGATAACGGCAAGTTTCTGTCGTGGATTCTGCGCATCGCCCACAACCAGGTGATCGACTACTTCCGCGCCATGCGGCAGGACAAGTCGGTCTCCGAGTCGGATGCCGGATACGACATGCTCGGCACGCTGCGTTTTGCCGAACGTACGGTCGAGGACTCGATGGTCAGCGACCAGATCGAACGCGATGTCCGCGCCCTGGTCGATCATCTTCCGGCCGAGCAGCGCGAAGTGGTGATGTTGCGTTACTTCTCGGGTTTGAGTTTCAAGGACATTGCCGAACAGACCGATGTGAGCATCAATACGGCGCTCGGGCGCATGCGCTATGCGCTGATCAACCTGCGCCGGATGATCAAGGAAAAAAATCTGATTTTAAGTTGATCCTGGCACAATATTCCTCCATGCGATGCGTTTTATAATTGCAGCAGTTAAAACGAAGCGCCTATGGAGGACATGGACAAGAACGATGTTTCAAACAACGGCATCTCCGAGGACGAAGACTTGATCATGCGGGAGGTAATACAGGGTGATGCGGATTTGTGTTATTTGCATCATTACCTCTCGGAAGTTTTCCGAAAAGGGGATAATTTTTAAGGGTTAATTTTTGATGGGAGAAGGGGGCCGCGAGGTCCCCTTCATTGTTTGGCCCCGTCTTCGGGCGGCGGGGTGTACGCGAAGCGGCGGCCGGATTACCGGCCGCCGCTTCGCATGTTTTCAACCTTGCGGCAGGGCGCGGGGGTCAGTGCTCCCGTTCCCCGTTGTCGCGGTGGGCGCAACGCAGCTGGAAGGCCAGCGAGCAGGCTCCCGTGCCGGCGAAGAGCAGCGAGATCGACACCCAGACCAGCACGGCCGTCGTGCCGAATACGAGCGGCTGGAGCAGGATCCAGACCGCGCAGAGCAGCAGCAGGATGCCGGTGAAGACGGTCCACCCGGCCCCCGGGATCTCCAGCGCGTTCATGTCGCCGCCCAGCCCGATGGTTGCGAAGGCGCGCATCAGCAGCCAGAACCCCAGCACGATCGGGAGGGTGATCTCCGAGAGCGAGACGTTGAAGATCAGGATGAGTCCCAGGATGATCTCGATCAGCCCGCCGACGGCCATCCAGCCGCGGCCGGTGACGAAGTGGCGGTTCATGGCCGAGAGAGCGGCCTCGAGCATGCCCGAGAGGAACATCAGCCATCCGAACAGGGAGGCCAGCGCCAGGTAGCTCCGGGTCGGGTAGGCGAAGATCAGGATGCCGGCGGCCAGCAGGGCGACCCCGACGACGGCGAGCAGCCACCAGTAGCGGACTGCCCGCTTCGAATTTTCAAGCAATACGTTGATTCGGTCCATAACAAACGGATTTTGCCTTCGTCAGCGCAATTCGTGTGCCAACCCGGCATGCCGCTCCGGCGGGGTCCTGCGCGACAAAATGGCCCGGGAGCGCTCCAATGAGGGCGAATATCCGTTATCTTTGCGCCGTTATCGAGGATCGGATATTATGGCGACTACGACAAAGGAACTCACGGCGGGGCGTCCGCTGACGTTGATTCTGAACTTCACCCTGCCGCTGCTGCTGGGCAACCTGCTGCAGCAGACCTACTCGCTGGTCGATGCCGTGATCGTGGGCCGCTTCCTGGGAATCAATGCCCTGGCCTCGGTCGGAGCCAGCACTTCGGTCGTCTTTCTGATCCTGGGCTTCTGCAACGGTTGCTGCGGCGGATTCGGCATCCCCGTAGCCCAGAAGTTCGGCGCCCGAGACTATGCGACCATGCGGCGTCTGGTCTTTGTCAGCCTGAAACTCTCTGCGGTGATGTCGGTGGTCATTGCTCTGGTTACGAGCCTGCTGTGCGGCGATATCCTGCGGATCATGCGGACTCCCGACAGCATCTTCCCCGGGGCCTATGCCTACCTGCTGATTACCTTCATCGGCATTCCCTGCACCTTCTTCTACAACCTGCTGGCCTGCATCATCCGGGCCCTGGGCGACAGCCGGACGCCCTTCTGGTTCCTGCTCTTCTCGACCGTGCTCAACATCATACTCGACCTCTTCTGCATCCTGGTGCTGAAGTGGGGCGTGGCCGGCGCCGGCGTCGCGACGGTCGTCTCGCAGGGACTTTCGGCGTGGTTGTGCTACCGCTACATGATGAGCCGCTTCGAGATTCTCCGGGCGCAGCCCGGCGAGCGGCGCTTCAACAGGCGTCTGGCGCGACAACTGCTCGGCATCGGGGTGCCGATGGGCCTGCAGTTCTCCATTACGGCGATCGGCAGCATCATGCTGCAGAGCGCCAACAATGCTCTGGGTACGGCCTGCGTGGCGGCCTTTACGGCAGCCATGCGCATCAAGATGTTCTTCATGTGTCCGCTCGAGAGCCTCGGCATCGCCATGGCTACCTACAGCGGCCAGAACTACGGTGCAGGCCGTCCCGAGCGTGTTTGGCAGGGCGTGCGGGCCAGCTCGCTGCTGATGGTGGTCTACTGGGTCTTCACCTTCGCGGTGCTGATGACCGCTTCGCGGACCATTGCCCGGCTCTTCGTCGATGCCTCCGAGACCGAGATTCTGAACGACACGGCGCTTTTCCTCCACGTGTCGGTCTCGTTTTTCCCCGTGCTGGGGCTGCTCTGCATCCTGCGTTATACGATTCAGGGGGTGGGTTATACCAACCTGGCCATGCTTTCGGGCGTCTCGGAGATGATTGCCCGGATTCTGGTCAGCCTCCTCGCCGTACCGGCCTTCGGCTATATCGCCGTCTGCTTCGGCGATTCGACGGCGTGGATCTTCGCCGACCTCTTCCTCATTCCGGCTTTTGCCTTCGTCTACCGGCGGTTGCTGCGGATGAAGCGGCCCGATGCTGCGGGGCTGCCGGCCGGTGACCGACGGATTTCCCCGTCTTCTGCCCCGAATGCTTCCGAATGAAAATCGCCCTTGCCGCATCTGGCGGCAGGGGCGATTCGTTTCGAACGGAAGACGCTTCCTGTGCTCTTATTCGAAATCTTCGCGGAAGAGTCCGTAGTGACGGATCAGGCGGGAGATCTCGGGATCGAGGTTGCCGCGGAACTTGAGACTCTCGCGCAGCTCGACCGCACGCAGGAAGTACTTGACGGCCTGCTCCTCGTCACCCAGACGGGCCGCCAGGATCGCAAGCATGTACTGCAGGTCGGCCGTCGATCCGGCCTCGGGCTCGGCGCGCAGGATCCGGTAGGCCGCGGCATCGTAGCCGAGCGACATGTAGGCCAGCGCGGTGTTGCGGTCTTCGTAGGGGCGCAGGATCTCCAGTGCCTCCTCGTAGCGGCGCTTGCGGAGCAGATCCACGGCATGCATGTAGTTCGAATCGACCTCGGTGGTGTATACCGTGTCCTGCTTCATGCCCCGGCGGTGGAGGTTGAAGCGGAAGTCCACGGCACGCATCTGCGGGTAGATCACGCTGCGCATGCGGGCATACTCCCTGGGATACTTCAGCCGGATGCGCCATTCACGGGTGTCGGGATTGCCCTCCCAGCGGATCATTTCCAGAATTTCCTCCCTGTGCGTGAGCAGCGAGTCGGCCTCCACCAGGCGGTAGAGTTCGTCCCAGTCTTCGGCCAGCCACGTCGTGCGGAGCAGGTTCGGCAGGTCGGGCAGCCGGTCGTCGCTGTCGGCCAGCACCTGACGGCCCTCGTCGTCGAGCGTGTAGCTGCCCGCAACGCGGAGCGAGTCGTAGAGTGTGCGGAACTCCGATACGAGCACCTGCCGCAGGGCCTCGGCGCGGTCGCGGGCCAGACGGTCGTTGAGCACCCAGGTGCCTTCGGGCGATGCCGTTGCGCGGAGCGTGATGCTGTCGATGATGTAGACCGGGTCGGTCATCAGCCCGCGGGTCAGCGAGCGTACGGCCGCAATCTGTCGCCGGTTCTCCGTCAGCGTATCGACCAGCCGGGCCTTGCCGACGGGGAAGGTGAAGAAGAAGCGGGCGTTGGCCTCGGCGTCACGCAGCACGATCCGCTGCATGTAGCGGGTCCGCTCGTCGAGGAACGAGGTCATCGAGGCCACGTCGTAGGTCAGCGTATCCGACCGGGTGAGGCGGTAGGTGCGTCCGCTGCGGTCCTCGACCGTGCCGGTCAGGTAGAGACGCAGCTTGGCGGTGTTCTCGTCGGCCTGCACCGGCTGCGAGTAATAGTAGTCGATCTTTCCGTCGGGGCGGACGACCACCGTGTCGAGCCGGGCGTTGGGCAGGTAGGGGTGGCGGACCATCCGCCCGAAAGCCTCAGGCTTGCCCTCCTCCCGCCGCCGGTTGCGGGCAATCGCCCCCCGGCGTAGCACGCTTTGCCGTACGGCGACCGTATCGAGGTCGTTCAATTCGGCCAGACGGTCGTTCGCCGCCGCCTTGCGCGAGCGGTAGTTGGCGAGCATCGTGCTGTCGCTCGTCTGCTCCAGCAGCCCCTCGATGGCGGGACGCCGACGTCCCGTGTAGGCGAGGCGTTCGGAGGCCAGGTCGCGCAGTTTCCGTTCGCCGGCGGTGTATACTTCGGCGTAGACCTTTGCGGGCTGTTTGCTCAGCGAGCGGATGTAGGCCTCCCGCTCGCGGTCGTCGGCTGCGGTATAGTCGCCCTCGATGCGGGTGAAGATCTCGCCCCCGGGCAGCACGTCGATCCCTTCGTAGCGGTAGCGCGGGGCGAAGTAGTCGTTCAGGTGGTCGAACTTGTCGTTCGGGTCGGACGTGTAGGTCGTGTTGGCCTGTACGATCCGGTCGGTGGCGTAGACATACCGGCGCAGCCGTTTGTAACGGCGTCGGCTCTCCCCCTCGGTGGCCCATCCCACCTTCGGGTCGAACATCGCCTCGTCGGGTGCGAGGCTTCCGAGCCGCTCCGCCGCATCGGCATATTCCGCCCGTTCGGCCGCCACGCCGTTCATGTAGCGGCGATAGGCCCCCTTGTCGGCGAAGCGGTCGAAGTAGTCGGCGCTGTCCACGATCCGGGCAAGGTAGTCGTCATAGCGGCCGTATTCGCGCTGCTGCATGGCGCGGTAGCGTTCGCCGCTGTATACCAGCGGGTCGAAGGAGAGTGTGTCGTCTCCCTTGAGCAGTTGCGGCCCGATGACCAGCTGCCAGCTCCGGTCCTGCAGCTCCTGCGGGACGGTGACGATGAACTCGACGTTGATCTTGCCGTTGCGCTCGACGAGGTTGCGGCGGTTCGCTGCCGAGATGACCACCTCGTCGATGTTCACCGACATGATCTTTTCGCCCGAGGCCGAATCGAGGGCCACGGGGGTCAGGAAGAGTTCTGTCCCGTCCTGCCTGCGGAAGGTGATGATCCGCGGCGGGCGGACCGTATCCGCCGCGCGGTAGGCCCTCTCCCGTTTGGTCCGGGCCGGGAGATGCACCTCTGCCTCGGGGTCGCTCTTGCTCAGCTTGCGGATGTTGCCGCAGCCGGAGAGCAGGGCTCCGGTCAGAAGGACCGCAGCCGCATGTTCCATCCATTCACGTTTTCTCATCTGGGTCGGGTAGGGTTTATTCGTGCTGCGTGTCCACTGCGCCGTTCACATCGACCGTGAAGACGCGCCGTTTGCCGCCGGGCGAGGTCTGCACCTGCCGCAGGACGAGCGTCGCGTCGGCCATCCAGCTTTCGTAGGGAACCTTCATCTCGTAGCGGAACGTGCGGTCGGTCTTCCCGTCGGCGTTGATGGTCAGGTAGGGCTGCCGCTCGGCCCAGTAGGCGCCCGAGAGACGGCGGCGGCGCTCCATCATGTGCTGCTGGTAGCGGCCGTTGATGAGGATATGCGGGAAGAGCTTCACCGAGCGGCGGTCGGGGGTGCTCAGTTCGGGGAGGATCGCCCAGCTCTGCGAGCGGGTCACGGCGTTGCGCGATACGGAGACTTCGAGCACCAGGTGCAACTCGCCGTTGCGTTCGGCCAGCACCTTGCGCGTTACGGCCACGTCGCCGACGATCTGTGCGCGCAGCGATGCCGCGGTCAGGAGAAACAGGATCAGAATGCAGTATCTTTTCATCGCGTGGTTCGGTTTTATTTCTTGGAGTTGAACAGGTAGACGAACGAGACCCCGATCTCGGTGGGAATCGGCAGGATCCGTTTGCGGTTCGTATAGGAGGCGGCCTTCGGCCCGTTTACGGGTTCGGCATGGTAGCTCAGACGGGCCAGTCCGGCACCGGCCGAGAGCTCGATGTTCCAGTGGGGGCTGACGTAGAACTGGTAGCCGATGCTGATGCCTGCTCCGACGAATGACCCTTTATAATAATGTGTGGGCAGTCCGGTGAGGATGCGGTCGCCGATGAACGGAAGCTTGAATCCGCCGATCTCGAACTCGCCGCCGATGGCATGCACGCCGAAGTAGAGCCGCGTGTATTTCTCGGTGACCCAGTAGCGGTACTCGGGACGGAGGAACCAGTGCTGGATCTTGTTGTCCGTGCCCAGAGTCCACGGGTTGTAGTTGGCCGTCATGCCGATGGTCGAATGTTTGCCGACGGCGATGTCGATTCCTATGTTCGGTGTCGTTGCAGCCCAATAAAGCATGTTGGTTTTCACGGCAACCTGCTGTGCCGATGCCCCCAGCCAGCAGAATCCTGTCAGCAGCATCGTTGCGAAAAGTTTCTTCTTCATATATCTGTTTAGTCTGGAGTTGTTCCCGATTTTGTCGAAGACCCGGACCCGGGACGGGAATATCGCACATTCACTCACCATCCTGTTCCTCAGCCTGTGCAGACGCAAAAATGGAGATAAAACGAGGGAAAACGGGTATCATGTGCGATACGGGCGTCCGAAACGGCCCGTATCATGTGCGAAAGGGGGCTGCAGCGGTGTGCAAAAAGGCTTCTTCCCGAGACGGAATCTGTTTCGAGAGGGACCTCGGTCTGGAGTTTTTTTTGAATTTCACTCTACCTTTTGGACCGTGTTTTTTGGAAAATTCAAAAAAAATCGCGATAATCGTAAATTAAATCGGAGCGAATGGTGCGCTTGGAGAAATTTTCAATATCTAATACCGAGAAAAGATGAAAGGTGCGGACAAGATGTTGTTGTGTACCGGATTGATCTCCACGGGATTCGTGGCGAATGCCGGTGCTGCGGAAAAAAATGCAAAGCCGAATATCATTTTCATCCTGTGCGACGACATGGGATACGGCGATCTGGGATGCTACGGGCAGAAGTACATCCAGACGCCCAACCTCGACCGAATGGCCCGCGAGGGGATGCTCTTCACGCAGGCCTATGCCGGAAGTCCGGTGAGTGCCCCCCTCGCGGGCGTCGCTGATGACCGGGCAGCACTCGGGCCACGGGCATGTCCGCGGCAACCGCGAGTATTGGAGCGGCGAGGTGATGTACGGACAGAACAGGGAGTATGCCGTCACGGGACAGGAGCCCTATGACCCCGACCACATCATCCTCCCGGAGATCATGAAGGGCAACGGCTACACGACCGGCATGTTCGGCAAGTGGGCCGGCGGTTACGAGGGTTCGGTCTCCACACCCGACAAGCGCGGCATCGACGAGTACTACGGCTACATCTGCCAGTTCCAGGCCCATCTCTATTATCCCAACTTCATGAACCGCTACAGCCGTTCGGCCGGCGATACGGAGGTCATCCGGATCGTTCTGGAGGAGAACATCAAATACCCGATGTACGGCGACGACTACCGCAAGCGCCCGCAGTACTCGGCCGACCTGATCCATCAGGAGGCCCTGGCGTGGCTCGACCGGCAGGACGGCAAGCAGCCCTTCTACGGTTTCTTCACCTATACGCTGCCGCACGCCGAGCTGGCGCAGCCTGACGACGAGATCCTGAAGCACTACGAGAAGCAGTTCTTCGTGGACAAGACGTGGGGCGGCAGCGAAGGATCGCGCTACAATCCCGTGGAGCACACCCATGCGCAGTTCGCGGGCATGATCACGCGCCTGGACGGCTATGTGGGCGAGATTCTGGCCAAGCTCAAGGAGAAGGGGCTCGACGAGAACACGATCGTGATCTTCAGCAGCGACAACGGCCCTCATGAGGAGGGCGGTGCCGATCCCGAGTTTTTCGGGCGTGACGGCAAGCTGCGCGGGCTCAAACGCCAATGCTACGAGGGCGGCATCCGCATTCCGTTCATCGTGCGGTGGCCCGGACACGTCGAGGCCGGTGCGGTGAACGACCACCAGCTGGCCTTCTACGACGTGATGCCGACCTTCTGCGAACTGATCGGCGACAAGCGCTTCCCCAAAAAGTACCTCAATTCGGAGGTCGAGGGCGACTGTTTCGACGGCATCTCCTTCGCTCCGACCCTGCTGGGTGACGACGAGCGGCAGCAGAAGCACGACTTCCTCTACTGGGAGTTCCACGAGACGGATCAGATCGGCGTCCGCATGGGTGACTGGAAACTGGTGGTCAAGCGGGGCGTCCCCCATCTCTACGACCTGGCCACCGACCTGCACGAGGACCACGACGTGGCGGCCGAACATCCCGACGTGGTACGTGCGATGAAGGAGATCATCCGCCGCGAACACCGTCCGAACGACCTCTTCCCCGTGACGCTGCCCGATTTCGACTGATCGCATGGCAGGAACCGGGATCTTGCCCGGGTTTGAAACGAAAAGGCAGCCCTCCGATTGTCGGAGGGCTGCCTTCTTCGTCAGACGGACCGCTGTGCGGCTATTTGAGCCGTTTCAAATCCCGGTCATCGGCCGTGGCTTCTCGGATCGAGAGGGCGAAACCGCCGCCGCAGGCCATCGTGACCGGAAGTTCCGAACGCGAGTCGATGCGGCCCGTGCGGATTTCGTAGGCTTCGGGGTTGGTCCGGTAGTCGGCGTCGGGGGCGTCGGCATAGAGCGTGGCCACGTAGCTCTTTCCAGGATCGAGGAAGTCGAACCGAAGATCCACCGTGCGGCGGTTCTCGTCCGTTACGCCGCCGACGAACCAGTTGCCCGACCTTGGCCCTGCGGGCAATGACGATCACGTCGCCCGGTTCGGCTTCGAGGTAGCGGCTTTCTTCCCAGTCTACGGCTACCTCCTTGATGAAGCGGAAGGCATCCATGTACTTCTCGTAGTGTTCGGGAAGGTCGGCAGCCATCTGCAGCGGTGAGTAGAGCGTCACGTAGAGTGCCAGCTGGTTGGCCAGCGTCGCATTGACGTGCGAGTGGTTTTCGGGGTTGAGTTTCGAGACATCCATCGAGAAGATGCCGGGTGTATAGTCCATCGGGCCGCCCTGCAGACGGGTGAAGGGCAGCAGCGTCACGTGTATGGGTTTCGTGCCGCCGAAGGCCTGGTATTCCGTGCCGCGGGCCGACTCGTTGCCGATCAGGTTGGGCCAGGTGCGGCACAGTCCCGTGGGACGCACCGCCTCGTGGGCATTGACCATGATGTGGTGTTTGGCGGCCAGCTTCACGGCGTGGAGGTAGTGGTTCACCATCCACTGCCCGTAGTGGTGTTCGCCGCGCGGCAGGATATCCCCCACGTAGCCGCTCTTCACGGCATTGTAACCGTAGCGGTTCATCAGCCCGTAGGCGGCCTCCAGATGACGTTCGTAGTTGCGTACCGACGACGAGGTTTCGTGGTGCATCATCAGCCGCACGCCCTTTTGGCGGGCATAGTCGTTCAGCGCCGCGATGTCGAAGTCGGGGTAGGGTGTGACGAAGTCGAAGACGTAGTCCTTCGTGTGTCCGAACCAGTCCTCCCAACCGACGTTCCACCCCTCGACGAGCACCTGGTCGAATCCGTGTTCGGCGGCAAAGTCGATGTAGCGTCTTACGTTGTCGTTGTTGGCCGCGTGGCGCCCGCTGGGCTTCGTGGCTGCGTAGTCCGTCACGCCGAGCTGCACGGAGGGAACGTCGCGCGTGTAGGCCCAGTCGCTCTTTCCGGTGATCATCTCCCACCAGACTCCCACATACTTCACGGGCCGGATCCACGAGGTATCCTCGATGGCGCAGGGATCGTTGAGGTTGAGGATCAGGCGGGAGGCGAGGATCTCACGGGCGTCGTCCGTCACCATGACCGTGCGCCACGGCGTGTGGCAGGGGGGCTGCATGTAGCCTTTCCAGCCCTGTGCGTCGGGGGTCAGGTGTGCGGTGAAGACCATCGTCTCGTCGTCGAGGTCGAGGTGCATGCACGGGTAGTCGATCAGGGCGGCTTCGTGGATGTTGATGTAGAGGCCGTCGTCGCTCTTCATCTGCAGGGCGGTCTGCACGCCCGTGGGCGAGAAGGGGGTCTGCGACGAGTTGGGCGTGATGGCCTGTTCCATGAGCGAGCGGATCTCGGAGAGACGCGACTCGGTGTAGTCGTACTCCTGGGTGTCGTAGTCCCCGGGGATCCAGAATGCCGTGTGGTCGCCCGTCATGGCAAACTGCGTCCGCTCCTCGCGGATGGTGAAGTAGGTGAGTTGCTTCTGCTCGGGAAACTCGTAGCGGAATCCGAGCCCTTCGTCGTAGAGGCGGAAGCGGATGGTCATCTCGCGGCCCGATTCCGCCTGGCGGAGCGTTACGGCCATCTCGTTATAGTGGTTGCGGATCGACGACTCCTCGCCCCAGACGGGCTGCCACCGTTCGTCGAACGAGGAGCGTTCGACGCCGGTCTGCTCGAAGCGGTCGTAGAGCGATACGGGGGCGCCGTAGCCGCCCTTTTTGATTTCGGTTCCGAACTCCAGCGCCGGTGCATCGCCGCGCAGCTCAAGCCCCATGGCGCTGGGCAGCACGGCGGCACGCCCCCTGAAGTCGAGGGCATAGGTCGGGGCGCCCGTTTCGGAGAGGCGGAAGGTGAGTTTCAGGTCGCCGTCGGGCGAGAGCAGGGTCTCCTGCGCCGAGGCTCCGGCCGCGGCAAACAGGGCGGCCAACAGCGGAAGTATTCTTTTCATCGGGATGGTTGCGGTTTATCGGTTCGACGGACGTTTGAATTCGACGACGAGTGCCTGACGGGCTCCGACGACGGTGTTGTCGTCCACCGTGGCGGCCTCGTCCGTGAGGACGTTGCGCCCGTCGTGCAGCCCTTCGGCGATCTCGGCATAGTGCGACCAGGGCACCTGCTTTTTCCCGCGTGAGTTGTTGATGAAGACGAACACCGCGTCGGTATCGTCATAGCGGAAGTAGGCGTAGGTGTTGTCGCGCGAGAGGAAGTGCATCGTGCGGCCGTTGTGGATCACGGATTTGCCCCTGCGCCACCGGAAGAGCCTCTGCGTGTAGTCGAAGAGCTCCTTTTCGAGCCCCGTGCGCCCTTCGGCCGTGAAGAGATTCTTCGCATCGCCGGTCCAGCCGCCCGGGAAATCGACGCGCAGTCCGCCGTGTCCCTGCGAGAGGTCCTTCGAGGTGAACATCATCTCGTCGCCGGCGAAGATCTGTGGGATGCCGCGCATGGTAGCGAGCATCGTCATGACGAGTTCAGCCGCTCGGGGTTCTTGCGCACCACGTCGCCGATGCGGTCCGTGTCGTGGTTGCCGGCGAAGATCATCATTTTCGAGAGGTCGTGGTAGACGAAGTCGTGCGAGAGGCAGTCGTAGATGCGTGTCATGCCCTCGCCCCAGCGGAGCGAGTCGGTGGGCAGCGCCCGGCAGATGGCCTCCTGCAGCGGAAAGTCCATGATCGAGGGGAGGTGCGAGTCGAATCCGTCCTTGTTCGCGTTGCCTGACTGCCAGTAGGCCAGCTGCGGAATCGACGATGTCCAGCACTCGCCCACGATGTTCAGCGCCGGATACTCGCGGCGTACCGAGGCGCACCACTCGCTCATCGGACCCTTCTCGTTGTAGGGGTAGGTATCGACGCGGAATCCGTCCAGGTCGGCGTATTCGGTCCACCAGACGGCCCACTGCTGGAAGTAGCGCAGCACATAGGGGTTGTCGAGGTTCATGTCGGGCATCGAGGGGACGAACCATCCGCTCTCCTGCAGGTTGAGGTCGTATTTCGAGGCATTGGGATCCATGTTCGTCGAGAAGCAGACGTTCGTGCCCGTGTACTCGGGGAACTGGTGGATCCAGTCCTCGAAGGGCAGGTCGCGCATCCACCAGTGGGCCGTGCCGCAGTGGTTGGTCACCACGTCCATGATCACCTTCAGTCCCTTTTCGTGGGCCTCTGCAACCAGGTCGCGGTACTCCTCGTTCGATCCGAAGCGGGGGTCGATGCGGTAGTAGTCGGCGCAGGCGTAGCCGTGGTACGACCCTTCGGGCTCGTCGTCGAGCAGCAGGGGCGTGGGCCAGATGACCGTTGCCCCGAGGTCGGTAATGTAGTCCAGGTGGTCGCGGATACCCCGGATGTCGCCGCCGTGGCGTCCGAAGAAGGCTTCGCGGTCGGCCTTCTCCTGCGTGTCGGGGGTCGAATCGTTTTCGGGATTGCCGTTGGCGAAGCGGTCGGGCATGAGGAGGTAGATCATGTCCGAGGTCGTGAAGCTCCGGCGCTGTGCCGAACCTTCGCGGCGTGCCGCGATCTCGTAGGGCATCTTGAACTGTTGCCCCTCCTTCGAGAAGACGAGGTAGTAGGTGCCCGGTGCGGCCGCGGCATCGATGGCGACATCGACGAAGAGGTAGTTGGGGCTGTCGGCCTTGTGGGTCGCCGTGACCTTCACGCCCCGTCCTCCTTCGATGCGGACTCCGTAGTCGGAGATCCGTTCTCCGGCGACGAGCAGCTGCAGGGGCGTCTGCATCTGCGTCCACCACGAGAGGGGTTCGATCCGTGCGACCTCACCCGATGCGTCGGCTACCGAGGCGGGGTCGAATGCCGGTTGTGCTGCACAAGAGAGCATGCCGGCTGCTGCAAGTGTCATCAAAATTCGGTTCAAGGTATTTTTGTTTGGTAAAGTTAATATGAAAGTCGGTTCGTGCGTTCGTTCGGCGGCCGGTTTTCGGCCGGATCACTCCTTTTCGGGCATGAGCACCAGCCATCCCCATGCGGGAAGTACGGCCCGGCTGCCTGCGGAGAGGATCTGTCCGGTGAAGAATTCGCGGAGCGGGCCTTCGGCCGGCAGCCCGACCTCCTGCTCTGCGGCCGTGAGGTTGGCGATGACGGTCACCGCGTCGCTCCCGGTGCCGCGCGTGAAGCCGAATACGCCGTCGGGCAGGCTCCCCTCGGCCGGATAGCGTGCTTCGGCGCCCCGTTCGCCGGAGGCCAGTGCCGGGTGTTCGTGGCGCAGGCGGGCCAACGCCGCGTAGAACTCCCCGAATTCGTTTTCGCACCATTGCGGCACGGGGTCTTTCTCGAAGAAGGCGAAGCGGTGGTCGTAGCCGATCTCCTGCCCGGTGTAGATGAGCGGCATGCCCTTGGGCAGGGTGAAGGTGAGCAGGGCCATGACGCGCGCGGCATCGCCCATGCGTTCGAACTCGCTCCCGGCCCACGAGTTCTCGTCGTGGTTCGAGGTGAACATCAGCCGGAACGCTTCGCGCGGGGTGTTTGCCGCGTCCTTTTTCAGGTACTCCTTCAGCTCCGCGACACCCCGCTTGCCCCGGGCGATGTCGTTCATCAGGTGGTGCAGTTCCCAGGAGTAGGAGGCGTCGAAGGCCCCCTCGTGCAGTGCGGGATCCTCGCCCTCGGCCAGCAGGAAGATCTGCGGGTAGTCACGCCGCAGCGCAGGCAGCGTTGTGCGCCAGAAGTCTATGGGCACCTCGCAGGCCATGTCGCAGCGGAACCCGTCTATGCCGCGATCGAGCCAGAAGCGCATGGCGCGCTCCATCTCCTGCCGCATGTCGGCATTGTCGTAGTTGAGTTTGGCGATGTCGGTCCAGTCGTACTGCACGATGGTGCGGCCCAGCGAGTCGCGGACGTACCAGTCGGCGGGCCGCTCGGTGATCCACCGTGCGTCGGGCGAGGTGTGGTTGGCCACCCAGTCGAGGATGACGCGCAGCCCCAGCCTGTGGGCTTCGGCGACGAAGCGGTCGAACTCGTCCAGGGTCCCGAATTCGGGATTTACGGCACAGTAGTCCGAGATGGCGTAGTAGGAACCGAGGGTTCCCTTGCGCTCCTTGACGCCGATCGGGTGGATCGGCATGAGCCAGATGATGTCTGCGCCCATCCTTTTGAGACGGGGCAACTCCCGGGCTGCCGCCGCGAAAGTTCCCTCGGGGGTGTATTGCCGCACGTTCATTTCGTAGACGACGGCGTTGTAGCTCCATTCGGGATGGGCGGCCGTTTCGGCCGGCGGTGTCGTCGTGCAGGCCGTACAGAGGGCTGCAAGCAGGATCGAAAGCAATCGTTTCATCGTTCGGAGCATATCAGAGGGTGAAGACGACCGAGGAGTAGCCGCCCAGTGTGAGCAGAGCCTCGCCGTCGTTTTTCTTCAGTGTCACCGTTCCCGAGACACCCACGGCCTTGCCGAGTGCATCGGTGAGGGTCAGCGTCTGTGCCTTGTTCGAGAAGTTGTGGGCCACGAGCATCCGCTGTCCGTCCTTCTCGCGGTACCAGACGGCCACGGCCTCCTGTGCGGCATTCCCGTCGTTGTAGACCGGGTGACGGGTCATCTCGCCTTCGGCCAGTGCCGGGTAGGTGTTTCTCAACCGGGCGAAGGTGCGGTAGAGGTTCAGCAGCGATCCCTCGTCCTCGTCCTGCGCCTCCACGGAGATCGCTGCAGTCAGCATCGACTTGTCGATCTTGCCCGAGAGCGCTCCCGAGGCGAGCTCCTTCGCGGCTTTGTCCCACAGGATCGGGGCGCGGACGTATTCGTCGCCGTTCTGCTTCGACCCCCAGTATCCGAGCTCCTCGCCCTGATAGATGTAGGGGGCGCCCTGCGCCGTGAGCAGCACGGCGGCAGCCACGCGCAGCCGTCCCTCCACGCGGCCCAGTGCCGTGGCCGTGCGGTCTTCGTCGTGGTTCGAGAGCTTCGTGGCCTCGATGTAGTCGGAGCGGTACTGCCTGTAGGCGGGCTGGTATGCAAGGATGTCCTTGACGAAGTAACGCCCGATGCCGTTTTGCAGGGCCCAGGAGAGCTTGTACCAGAACGAGAACTCGAACAGGGCCGGCAGTCCCTTGTAGTAGGGAGCGGCGTTGGCGCCGTCGTCGAGCATCTCTCCCACCATGTAGAAGTCGCCCTGTCCGCCGTTGGCGTGGTAGGAGTCGTTCATGCGGTCGTAGAACTTCTTGAGGAAGGTGGGGTTCTCGTCGTTGTAGGCATTGTGGTAGATGTGCTTCACGGCGTCGAGACGGAATCCGTCGATGCCCATGGCCACCCATTTGTCGGCAGCTTTGGTCACGGCCTTGAATGCGGCCGACTGCTCGGCTTCGGCTGCCTTGCCGTAGTTGAGGTCCGCAAAGGCGGCGGTCCAGAAGTGCGAGTGATAGAGTGTCGGCATTGCGAACTGGATGTTGGCCGCCGAACTGCTCGACGTGAGCGTGAAGGGTTTGCCCATCTCGAGGATCGTCCGGTTGTCCGGAGCTCCGAATTTGGTGCCTGCGGCCCACGAGGTGGCCGAGGTGCGGATCAGAAAACCCCAGTCCGACGCGAAGTCGAGCGTCAGGTGGTAGTGCGTGTCGTCGGTGGTGTGGAAACGCGCCATCTGCGCATCGCCGTAATAGAGGTATTTGCCGCCGGCCGAGGTGTCGGTGTTCTCCTCGTCGGGGGCGTCGGTCGTCTCGGTGACCGTGACGGTCGGCGCTGCGGCGTTCGTCCAGTCGAGTTCGAAACGGAAGCGTCCCGCAGCCCCCGCATCGCTGTCTGTCGAGAACCATTGCCCCGCATCGTAGCCTGCGGCGCCCTCCGTGGCGATCTGGTCGATCTTCCCGGCCGCAATGTCCGACTGCGGGTCCTTCGAGAAGATGTAGTAGCTGCGGAAGGGGCTCTCCGTCGAGGAGACGGCCTCCCGGAACCAGGGATGGTCCTTGGCCGTGTGGTTGAGCACATAGTCCAGATAGATCTTCATGCCGCGGGCATGTGCGGCGTCGATCAGCGCCTTCAGGTCGGCTTCGGTGCCGAAGGAGGGATTGACCGCCTCGTAGTCGAGCACGTCGTAGCCGTGGTACGAGGCCGAGGGGTGGATCGGCGAGAGCCATATGGCCGAGACACCCAGCGCGTCGAGGTAGTCGAGCCGCCCGGTGAGTCCCTTCAGGTCGCCTTTCGTGTCTCCGTCTCCGTCGGCGAAACTGTAGACGAGCACCTGGTAGGAGATGTCGGCACGCTTGACGTCGTCCCAGGCATCGGGTTCGGCCACGACCTCTTCGCTGCCGGCCGGCGTGTCGCCCGCCTGTTTTACGGAGATCGCCACCGGTTCGCAACCCGGGGCCGAGACGGTCAGCGTTGTCGTGCGTTCGGCGCCGTCGTTGGCCGTTGCCAGGATGTGGAACGACGTGGAGGTCCGGCCCGATGTTCGTTCGGGGGTACACCATTCGGCCCCGTCGCTTGGGGTCAGCGTCCACGAACCGGCGTCGGTGCGCAGGTCGATCAGCTGGCTTCCGCCTTCGGTCCCGAACTCGATCTTGTCGGGTGTCACGGTGAGCAGCGCGCCTCCGTTACCGGAGGTCTTGTCCTCGCTGCACGAGAATGCCGTTGCCAGGAGAAGCGGCAGCAGCAGGTAGAGCAGTTTTTTCATCATCGTTAATCGGTTCTTGTTTCTCTATTCGGGGCCTGCGGTCCGGTCGGGGGCCGCAGGCCAGAAACGGAGCGGAGGTGCTCCTCCGCTCCGTGGATGCGTCCTATTGTACGTCGGCCGGGGTCTTGCCCGGGCTCATGACGTAGATCGTGCTGTTGGCCAGATCGAAGTAGATGTCGTAGGTGCCGTCGAGCTGGACCTTCATGTTCTGCGATCCGCCGCTGGTGACCACCGCGACGGCCGTGTTGATGTCGATCGCACCGCCCGAGGCCGTACCGTAGTTTTTCGAGTCGTCCCACTCGTTGTTGAAGCGGATCTTGAATTCGTCGGCGGTCGTCAGCGCAACGCCCTTGCGGACGAGGTAACCCTCCTGTTCGCTCATCGACAGGTCTCCCAGATCACCCCAGCCGGAGATGGTGCCGATCAGGCCCCACGTCTCGGCGACGTATTCGGGTTTGACCCCTGCGGCCATGACGTAGGCGCGTCCGGCTTCGGGCAGCAGCCAGTAGTCGTAGGTGCCGGCTTCGGCGATGACGGCGTTCACCTTGTTGGCCGATACGGCGAAGGCCGAGCCGACCGTGCAGGTGTACATCCCCTCTCCGTCTGCCAGCGAGGCGTCGGCTCCGAGCCACTGCGACTCGTCGCCGCTCTTGAAGAGGAACTGCGAGTTGGCGGCAACCTCCACTCCGGCGGCTTTGTAGGCGACGATGCTCGAGCTGGCGCTCTCCATCGGGGTCGGGCCCCAGTCGGGAGTGGCGACGGTCTGTCCGTGGATGTACCAGTCGGCCGTCTCGGGTTCGGGCTCCTCTTCGCCTCCGCTCAGCCCGTAATCGTCGGCGTTGAGTTCATAGGTCATTGCCGCCGAGTTGTTCAGATTGACGTAGATGCGGTAGTTGCCGGCCGGAACCCGGATGTCGTTGCTGCTGTCGAGCATGCCTTCGGTCGAGGAGCCGAACGAGGTGTCCCAGGCTCCGTCGGCGCGGAACTTGATCGCACCGGCCACCAGTTCGACATCGGCCCAGAAGCGTTGTGTCTTCGCGTCAAACTCCATCACGACGTCATTGTCCCAGCTGCCGACGCCGTCGCCCACGATACCCAGCTGGTCGAACGACAGCTCTCTGGTGAGCGTCAGCGATTCGCGGTTGAAGGCGAAGCGGTAGAAGCGCTTCGAGTAGGCGGTGATGTTGCCCGAACTGCCGGCCGATATCAGCTTGATGGAGGCCGCTTCGGCTTCGGGGGCTTCGGCTTCGCCGTCGATACCCCAGTTGCAGGAGTCGTCCCAGCCGGCTATACCCGTCAGCTTGAATCCGCTGGCGGCCTTCTCGCCGAAGTCGATCACGCCTTCGTAATTGATCTCGTCGTCCGAGAAACTGAACAGGAACTGCGAGTTCGAGTGGTTCCAGCTGCAGTAGTCGCCGATCACCCAGACGGTCGGGTAGACCCGTTCGGCCTTGGTGACGGTCATGGTGACGGCAACGGGCGCCGAGTAGAACTTCTCGAAATCGGTGCCGATCGTGGCGCTGATGTAGAAGTTCACCTGGGTGGGGGTATCCGTTTCAACGCCCGCGTCATAGACGAGTTTGGTGTTGATGCTCTCGTAGGGCTGTTCGGTGGAGGTGTCCGTGAGGTCCGCGAACAGGACTACGGGGTCGCCCTCGCCGCAGGAGGCCTCGAGCGAGTAGTTGATCTGTGTGGAGACGCCGAAATCGGCGGCATCCCACGTGAAAACCTGGGTCTCGCCCATGTTCTCGGAGGTGATGACGATCTCCTGGGGCAGGTTGTGGAGCACGGGAGCCACCACATCCTCCGGGGCGTAGGTGTGCATTTCGTCGAGATCCTGGCAGGCGGCGAAGAGTCCCGTGGTGGCCGCCAGCATCATCGCATATCTCTTGATTTTCATGGTTCTTGAGGGTTTTTAATTATTCTTCGGTGGAGGTGCCGGCTCCGTATCCGGGGTTCTGGTGCAACTCGGGGTTGGAGGCCAGCTCGGATGCCGGGATGGCGAAGATCTTCATGTGGTCGTCGAATCCCTGACCGCTGAAGGAGCCTCCCTTGTAGGTCCACAGGAACGACGAGGAGGTGAACTTGTCGTAGCGGATCAGGTCCGTGCGGCGGTGTCCCTCCCACATCAGCTCGCGGGCGCGTTCCTCGATCAGCCACTCCTGCGTGATCGACGTCGGTGTGATTGCGCCGGCGCGTGCCGCGAGCTCCTGGACCTTGGGCAGCGCCGTGTTGGCCTGTCCGAGGTTCATGCAGGCCTCGGCATAGATCAGGTAGATCTCGCCCAGACGGATCATCGGGAAGTCGATGTCGCTGTAGGCCTTCGAAGCGGCCGTCGTGAGGTATGAGTCGTGGTCCACGTTATGAATGTTGTTGAACTTCAGACAGCTCCAGCCGTTGAGGAAGACATAGAGCGCCCCGTCCATCGACTCCGAACGGCCCTTGATGTAGAACATCCTGCCGCGTTTGTCGTTCACGTCGTAGGTGCCGGCCGAGTAGTCGGCGTTGCGGACGTTGAAATACTTCTCGACATACTCGTAGGGTACGCGGATACCGCCCCATCCGTTGTTCACGCCGTTGATCATCTGGGTCGAGGAGACGTCGGTAGCTGCGATGGCGGCCAGCGTCAGGTAGCTCGTGCCGCCGTAGGACTGCGTTTGTTCGGCGTCGTAGGAGATGCCGAAGATGATCTCGTTCAAAGCCTCGGGATTCTCGCCGTTGTCACCGCGGAACAGGTCGGCATATTCCGGGCAGAGCGAGTAGCCCATCGTGAAGATATCCTCGCAGACCTCCTTGGCCTCCTGCCACATGGGTGTTCCGGTGTAGACCTCGGCGTTGAGGTACATGCGGGCCAGCAGACCCAGCACGGCACCCTTGTCGGCACGCGGGTAGTTCGAGCGGGCGGCCGGCATCGGGCTGTCGTCGGCCGCCAGGGCGGTCAGCTCCGAGATACAGTAGTCGAAGACATCCTTGCGCGAGGCCTGTTTGGGGTTCACACCGCCGCCGAAGGGCGAGGTCTCGGTCGTGAACGGCACGTCGCCGAACACGTCGAGGGCGATCCAGTAGAAATAGGCGCGCAGGAAACGGGCCTCGGCGCGGAAGCCCTGGATCCTGGCAGCCAGTTCGCTGCTCACACCGCGGTCGGAGAGGCGGTCCGAAGCGGTCTGGCGCAGGTATTCGTTGGTGTAGGCAATGCCCTGCAGCGTGCGGACGTAGACGGCATAGGTGGCGTCGTTGTCGGCATCGGACCACGTGTTGGTGTTCATGGCGCGCACCCATGCGTCGTTCTCCCAGGCGCACTTGCAGGCGTCGGAGGTCACCTCCTGCACGGTCCAGAAGGCGCGGACCAGCTCCGAGGCGCCTCCGTCGCTGACCTGCAGGTCGGTGGTTTCGTTCGAGACGAAGTTGAAGTAGAGTTTCGTCAGTCCGGCGATGTAGCCGCTCTCATCGGTGCCGTAGACCGTTTCCGAGGTCGAGTCGGAGGGGTTGAGCGGCAGGGTGTCGAGGTCTCCGATACAGGCGGTGAAGAGCATCGAGGCCCCTGCGGCGATCCAGGCTATGTGTTTCATGTTTCGTTTCATGGTTCTCTTTCGGTTTTAGAAATTGACGTTCAGACGCAGCGAGTAGGTGCGCGGACGGGGCCAGATCGAGCCGTCGATGCCGTTCACGCCCGGAATTTCGGGATCCACACCGCTGTAGTCCGTGATGACGAAGACGTTCTGCACGCCGAAGGCCACGCGGATCGAGCCTTTCCAGCTGCCCACCTTGTCGAAGGTGTAGCCGAGGTTGATGTCGTCCATGCGGAAGAACGAGGCGTCCTCGAGGAAGTAGTCAGAATACCACTGTTCGCCGCTGTTGGCCTTCGTGAAGCCGGTCTTCTCGACGAGCTTGGCGAAGTTGGGCAGGTTGCCGGCGTTCAGGTCGAGGTTCGAGGTCGAGTTGGCCGATGCGAAGTCGTTGAAGACCCAGTTGCCCACCGAGCCGTGGCCGTTGAATCCGAAGTCCCAGTTCTTGTACGAGAGCTTGAGGCTCACGCCGTAGAAGAAGTCGGGGTTGGGGCTCTTATCGGTCATGTAGCGGTCGGCCTGCGTGATCTTGCCGTCCTTGTCGCGGTCTACCAGGGCGTTCTGGATCGGGTTGCCGTTCTGGTCGTAAACCTGCTGGAAGCAGTAGAACGTATAGGGGGAGTAACCGACCATGTGGCGCTGGAGCAGGTTGCCCGTACCCTTCGAGATGCCGCCCGTCTGGATGCTGTAGTCGGGATCGTCCGTGTTGTTGAGTTTCGTGAATTCGGTGTGCTGGAACGTGCCGTTCAGTCCGATCATGAGGTTCCAGTCCTCGGTCTGTACGGGGATGACGTTGAGGTTGAACTCCACGCCGCGGTTCTCCATCGAGCCGATGTTCGTCAGCACGGTGTTGCCGAAGTTCGAACCCATCGGGGTGATGACGTTGTTGAGCAGGTCGTCGGTCTGGCGCAGGTACCAGTCCACGCTGCCGTTGATGCGTCCGTCGAGGAATCCGAAGTCGAGGCCGACGTTGTAGGTGGTCGTGGTCTCCCACTTGATGTCGGGGTCGTAGGCCGCCGGGGTGAGGTAGAACGAGTAGCCGGCCGAACCCATGTTGTACTGCTTGTAGACATCGGTGGACATCGAGTAGCGGGCCAGGTAGGGATAGTTCTGGAAGATCTCCTGCTGTCCGGTCTGTCCGGCGCCCAGGCGCAGCTTCAGGGCAGAGATGGCGCGCACGTCCTTGAGGAACTCCTCCTGGGCGATGTTCCAGGCGAAGGCGGCCGACGGGAAGAGGCCCCAGCGCGTATCCTTCGAGAAGCGCGACGAGGCGTCGTCACGCAGCGTGAAGGTGAACAGGTATTTCGAGGCGATCGAGTAGTTGATGCGGCCGTAGAACGACAGCAGGTAGCTCTCCTGGCGGTTGAACGGATAGCGCGAATCCTCGCCCTTCTGCTCGTGGGTCTCGTTGAAGTAGGTCACCGTGTGGTCCGAACTGTAGAAGTGCTGCCACGAGTAGCCGGCCATCACGTCGAGGTGGTGGATGCCCCACTCCTTGTTGAAGTTGGCGTAGAACTCGAGCAGCTGGTTGCGGCGGAAGTTCGTCGTCCACGAGTACTGGCCCCAGCCGCGGGCTTCGGTGTCGGTGTAGGCCTGGAACGATCCGGGGTTCACGCCGTCGTAGGTCTTCGCCGAGGAGATGTCCATACCGAGGTTGAGGTTGAAGCGCAGGGCCTCGAAGCCGTGTACCTTGTAGTCGATCTGCGCGTTGCCGATGAAACGTTTGGCGCGCGCCGTGTTGTCGCGGTCGTAGAGCTGCGAGAGGGGGCCGGCGCCCAGCAGCGTGTTGGGGGTGAACTCGTCGCCGCGGCCCGAACCGTAGTTCCAGAATCCGTTGGTGGTCGTGTAGTCGATCGAACCGTCCTCGTTGCGCCAGTAGGGGTCGATCGTGGGGTTGAAGAAGGCAGCCGAGCCGACCACCCCGCTCGAGGCGTAGCGCTGCGAGGTGACCACACCCTTGGCATTCATATTGACCGTCAGGTGCTTGTCGAAGAAGTTGGGCGAGAGACTCAGATCGAGGGTCCCGCGTTCGTATTTCGAGGTTTCGAGCGTACCCTGCTGGTTGGTGTAGCCCACCGAGGCGCGGTAGGGCATGCGGTCGTTGATGTTGCCGATCAGGCTGACGTTGTGGTCATGCGAAATGGCGGTGCGGAAGACGAGCTCCTGCCAGTCGGTGTTCTGGTCGCCCATCATGGCGTGCACCTTGTCGCCGGTGGCGGTTCCTGCGGGGAAGACGCGGTCCACATAGCTGCGGAACTCTCCGGGGGTCATCACGGGCAGCTCGTCGGAGTTGGTCTGTACGCTCACGCTGCCGCTGTACGACACGCGCGGGGTGTTGCCCTTGCCCTTCTTGGTCGTGATCATGATTACGCCGTTCGAGGCGCGCGAACCGTAGATCGCTGCCGCCGAGGCATCCTTGAGCACGGTGAACGACTCGATGTCGTTGGGATTGATCGTCTCGAGCGGGTTGGCCATACCCGTGCCGCCGTCCGAGGCGATGGGCACGCCGTCGATCACGATCAGCGGGTCGTTCGAGGCATTGAGCGATGCGGCGCCGCGGATGCGGATCGTCGAACTCGAACCGGGACCTCCGTCACCGGGGATGATGTGTACGCCCGGCACCTTGCCCTTGAGCATGTCCTGGGCCGATACGACGGCTCCGCGGTTGAACTCCTCGGCCTTGACGGCTACGACCGATCCGGTCATGTCGTTCTTCTTGACCGTACCGTAGCCGATCACCACCACGTCGTCGATGCCCATGGCATCTTCTTCGAGCGTGAGTCGGGCGAGCAGCGACGACGAGGCCACCAGCTCGACGGTCTTGTAGCCGACGTAGCTGACCTCGATCACCGATTCGGGCGAGGCCACACGGATGGCATAGTCGCCGTCGATTCCGGTCGAGACGCCGTTGGTCGTACCCTTCTCGACCACGGTCGCTCCCAGAATCGGCATTCCCGTTTTGTCTACAACTACGCCTTGTACCTCATAGCCAGCATTTTGCGCCAGCGTAAGGGGGGGGGTAATCAGGCCGGTCAGCAAGATTCCCACACACATAGTCAAAAATTTTTTCATAGGAATTTTGGTTGGTTGATAAATTGGTTTCTTTCGGGTTCGGTTTATCGGGCCGCCTCCTCACGGACGAAGACCACGGAGAGGGCTGCAAGCAGCATGAACAGGCCGGCCAGGGCCAGCATCCACACGGCATTGCTGGCAAAGCAGTATTTGACGATGGCGCCTCCGGTCAGTCCGATGACGATCTGCGGGATGGTGATCGTGAAGTTGAAGATGCCCATGTAGACCCCCATGTGTCGGGGTTCGACGGCCCGCGAGAGGATGGCATAGGGCATGGCGAGGATTCCGGCCCAGGCGATGCCGATGCCGACCATCGGGATCATCAGCGCATACTGGTCGTGCAGCAGGCAGAGCCCGGCGAAGCCTGCGGCGCCCAGCAACAGGCAGGCGGCATAGACGGGCCTGTTGCCCCAGCGTGCGGCGATGCGTCCCAGGAAGAGGGCGGCGATGCAGGCCGGAATGGGGTAGGTGCCGTTCAGCACGCCGACCCAGGTCTGCGTGGCTCCCGCCGAGAGGATCTCGCCCGTCGCATGGTCGGTGACAACCCCCGTGATGGCGGGCTTGAGGTAGGTCCACATGAGGAAAAGGGCGGCCCACGAGAAGAACTGCGTGACCCCCAGCCGGACCATGGCCTGCGGGATGTTGCGCATCAGGGCCATGAATCCCGGGCGCGGGCCTTCCGGCTCGGGCTTCAGGTCGTTGTAGCGGGCGAACTCCTCGGGCGGGTACTCCCGGGTTTTGAACGAGGTGACCAGAACGGTCAGCAGCAGGATGGCGCCTCCTATATAATAGGAATAGGCGATGTGTGCGGGAACGCTTCCCGGCTCGGCTTCGTCCGGGACGCCCAGTTGCGTCATGATCAGCGGCAGGATGGCCCCGATGACCGCACCGAGATTGATCAGGAAGGTCTGTACCACATAGCCCTGGGTTTTCTGCCGGTCGTCGAGCATGTCGGCGACCAGGGCCCGGAAGGGCTGCATCGTGACATTGAACGAGAGGTCCATGAAGAGCAGGATGAAGGCTCCCATGGCCAGCGGGGCGAAAGCCAGCAGCCGCGGGCAGTTGGGCATGAGTGCCAGCGCCAGCGCCGAGACGATCGAGCCCCCCAGGATGTAGGGGATGCGGCGGCCCAGGCGGGTCCAGGTCCCGTCGGAGAAGAGCCCGATGATCGGCTGGATGATCATGCCGGCCAGCGGTGCCGCGAGCCAGAAATAGCTCAGGTGGCTTACATCGGCCCCCAGCGATTCGAAAATGCTCGACGTATTGGAGTTCTGGAGCGAATATCCGATCTGTACGCCGAGGAATCCGAAACTGAGGTTCCAAATCTGCCAAAAGGAGAGTTTGGGCTTGTTCATTCGGTTTCAGGTTGTGTTTCAGGTCATACAAATTTTAATAAAAAATCCCGATTTTGAACCCTCCGGGCGACGAACGGGGATATGGGGGCGACGAACGGCGGGATTTTCCCGATGAGCGGTCGTCGGGCGGCGGATTTGGTCGTTTCGCCGAAAATCACTACCTTTATTCTTACCTAAGCAAATATCCCGATCCGAAGAACTGATCACCATGCGGTCGTCCAAAGTATCCGTAATCATTCACCTGTTCGCGGTGCTCCATGCCGCCGTCGCCCTGTTGTGCCGGACTGCGGGGGTGAACGACGAACTGGTGCTCACGCTGCTGACCATCGTGCTGATCGTGCTGATCTGTCTGCGCCGGGGGCTGAACGTCGAGTTCACGGCCGCGAGCGTCATCGTGGTCAATGTAATCGGTTACCTGCTCGGTACGGGGGGCGCCGCGTTGATCGAGCGGGTTGTCCGCTCGCCGCTGGCCGTGCATGCCGTATCGACCTTTCTCACGACCGAGATTCTCGGCTGGGGCATAGTCTGGTTCACCAAATTTTTCCGGCGCGGCGACGATGCTGCGCGGCCGGCGGCGTGGACGCCCCGCATCGGGCTGGTGCTGCTGGCCGTGGGGGTTATCTTTGCCCTGCGTCTGGCCTATGTCGAACTTTTCGCTACACCCTCGTTCTCGGCCGAGCGTTTCTACCAGATGGCCGATCTGCTGGTGTCGAATTCCGTGGCGCTGATCTTCCTGTTGGGGGTCAATGTGATCTACGTGCGCCACATGCGGCGTCATTCGGGACAGAAGAATCTTGTCAAGGCGGTGTCGCTCTCGGTATTCGCCCTTGCGACGACCGTTTGCGTGACATTGATTGCTGGGCTGCACCTGCCTTTCGGCTTCGATGCGGCATTCTCCTGGCGCGGGTTCCTCCAACTGTCGATCATCACGCTGCTCTTCGAGGCGACGCTCTATTCGGTGGTCTTCATGGTCGATTATGCGCTGGTCGCCCGCTCCGTGCTGCGGACCGAGCGCGGGAGGACCCATCAGGCGCAGTTCCTCTACATGAAACTCAAGCAGTAGGTCAATCCCCATTTCCTGTTCAATTCGCTCAATATCCTCGACTGTCTGGTCTGCGAACAACGGACCGAACAGGCGAGCGCCTATATCCACAAGTTGGCCGGGATTTACCGTTACATGCTTCAGAACGAGGCCGAGCCGCTTGTACGGCTCAAGGAGGAGCTGGATTTCGTCGGGATGTATGTCGATTTGCTGCAGGTGCGTTTCGCCGACGGTTTTACCGTCCGGCGGGAGATCGACGAGCGGGCGCTGACGCGCAGCCTCGTTCCCTGTTCGATCCAGCTGCTCATCGAGAACGCCATCAAGCACAACGCGGTGGATGCCGCCGCACCGCTCGAGATCCGCATTACGGTCACGACCGACTCGGTGACCGTGACGAACAACCTCCGCCCGAAGCTCTCTGCATCGGCTTCGTCCACGCGCGTAGGGCTGAACTACATCCGGCAGCAGTACCTCGATCTGGCCGACCGGCCGATCGGAATCTGCCGCACGGAGACCGAATACCGTGTCACCTTACCTTTGTTATGATACCGCTATTATGAGAGTATTGATTGTTGAGGACGAGATCATGGCCCGGCAGAGCCTGGCCCGCGCGCTCACGCAGCATTTCCCCGATCTGCACATCGTCGGGACGACCGGCTCGGTGCGCGAGACCGTCGGCTGGCTGCGGACCCCGGGAAATGTCGCCGACGTGATTTTCATGGATGTGGAACTCTCGGACGGTGACTGTTTCGAGATTTTCCGGCAGATCGACGTGTCGGCCCGGGTCATCATGACGACGGCCTACGACAGCTATGCCGTGCGGGCTTTCGAGGTGAACAGCATCGACTACCTGCTCAAACCGATCGATCCCGCAGCACTCCGGCGTGCCGTGGAGCGGTGCCGGGTCGGGGGCGCGGCGACCGACACGGCGCGGCTGCTCGAGGCGGTCAGCCCGCCCCGCGGCCACAAGCAGCGCTACGTGGTGCGTTTCAACGACCGGATCGTGCCGGTGAAGACTGCCGATATCGCCTATTTCTATTCCGAGGAGAAGAACACCTATCTGGTGACGGTGGACAACAACCGCTACGTGATGGACCTCTCGCTGGACATCCTTTCCGAGGAGTTGGACGAGCGGAACTTCTTCCGCATCTCGCGCAACTGCATCGTCTCGATGCAGGCGATCGCCAGCGTGGTCAAGTATCTCGGCAACCGGCTGAAGATCATTGCACGGCCCCATCCCGATTTCGAGATGGTCGTGAGCCGCTCGCGTGTGGACGACTTCCTCCGCTGGCTCGAAGGCGAGGAGTGAGCGTGTGGGCGTAAGGTCTCCGTACTGAAGGCGCCGCGGCCCGGGAATCCGGACCGCGGCGCCTTCGTTCGGTTTGTTCCGCCGGGCGGGCTCAGCGGCGCCGGCTCATGGCGATCATGTCGCGCATCGTGGTGTTGAAGTCCTCCTCGGCGAGCAGCCGCTCCAGGGTCAGGTGCATGCGGTAGCGCCAGTAGTAGCGCGGGATGGCCGGGATGTTGATGCGTTCCCGGTCGGGCATCTGCAGGCGCAGCCCTCCATCCATCGACAGCCAGTCCTGCAGGGGCAGGATCGTGAACATCGCCGGCGACGAGAGGTGCATGCCGATGATGCGGCGGCAGATCCACGGCTCGCAGAACCACGGCGTGTCGCCCTCGCCGTGCAGCACCTCGTGGTAGAAACGGTCCGTGACGCTGCGATCCTCCTCCCACCAGGCCCGCAGCGGGTTCATGTCGTGGGTCGAGGTGGTGCAGACGCTCAGGTAGGGGTAGTGTGCCGGATCGGCGAACGTCTCGGAGAGTGATTTGGGCATGCGCTGGATCTCGAGCGAGAGGATCTTCAGCGCCCGCATCGTCTCGGGGACGCAGTCGGGGATCATGCCGAGGTCCTCGCCGCAGGCGAGCATGTCGGTGGCGCGGAGCAGCATCGGCAGCTTGCGTAGGGCCGACTCCTGCCAGAACCGGTCGTGGCGGCGGTAGAAGAAGTCGTCGTGCAGGCGGTTGAAGGTCTCCTGCTGTTGGGGGGAGAGCAGCTGGAAGGAGAAGGTCGATTGGGCTGCGATGCGGGGGTGGTAGTGTCCCTTGCGGTAGGGGTCCTCGACGAAGAGTACGTCGTCGAGCAGGGCCAGGAATCCGTCGCGCAGGCGCTTCGACCGCTCGTCGTCGCCCGGGAAGAGCTGCAGCACCCTGCGCTGTGTGGCGCAGGCAGGCAGCAGATGCCCGTTGCGGAGGTATCTGGTGCGAACCTCGCCGGCCAGTTCGCCGAACAGGCGTTCGAGGATCCACCCGTCGGTCGGCGGAGTCGTGTAACGACCCTCCGCGAGGTCGAATCCCATGCCGCGCAACTCTTCGGCCGGGTAGGGCATGGCGGGGTTGAAGTGTCCCAACAGTCCGTGGACGGCATCGAAGGGGATCTCCCAGATGCGGAAGAAGCCGAGGATGTGGTCGATGCGGTAGGCATCGAAATACTCCGACATCTTGCGCAGGCGGGCCCGCCACCAGGCGTAGTCGTCCCGCGACATGCGCTCCCAGTCGTAGGTCGGGAATCCCCAGTTCTGGCCGGCGGCCGAGAAGGCATCGGGCGGGGCTCCGGCCTGCGAATCCATGTGGAAGAGGCGCGGGAACTGCCAGGCGTCGGCGCTCGTGCGGCTGATGCCGATCGGCAGGTCGCCCTTGAGGATGACCCCGCGGGCGTGGGCGTAGCGCACGGCCTCCGTGAGCTGGAGGTGCAGGTGGTACTGGATGTAGCAGTGGAAGGCAATATCGCTGCGCCGCTTCCGGCAGTAGGCCTCCACTTTCGTGCGGTCGAAGTGTGTGTAGTCGCCCCAGCGGGAGAAGTCGGCGGTGCCGTATTCGTCGCGCAGCGAGCAGAATGCCGCATAGGGCAGCAGCCATTCGCGGTTGGCCTCGAGGAACTCCCGGTAGTCGCGGCGGGCCGCCGTTCGCGCCCCGTGGCGGGCGAAGGCTTCGCGCAGCAGCCGCTTCTTGGCGCCGTTTACCCGTTCGTAGTCCACCTCGGGAAGTGCGTTGAGTTCGCTGCGCAGGCTGCGGTATGCGTCATCCTCCTCGACGCCGGCCTCGGTCAGCCGGATGAACTGCGGGTGCAGTGCGAAGGTCGAGTTGGCGTTGTAGGGGTAGGAGTCCTCCCAGGTGTGGGTCATCGTGGTGTCGTTGATCGGCAGGAGCTGGATCACGCGCTGCTGCGTGGCGACGGCCCAGTCTACGAGCAACTTCAGGTCGAGGAATTCGCCGACTCCGAAGCTCTGCTCCGAACGGAGCGAGAAGACGGGGATGGCCGTGCCGGCACTGCGCCAGTGGCGCTCCGGGATGCGGGGCTGCAGGGAGGCTTCGATCAGCCGTTCGCCGTCCGGGGTGCCGCCGTTCCAGATGCGGTTGGCACCCTCCTCCCACAGAATGGGGGTGAGGGTTGTGCGGTCGGCGATCAGGAACTTGTATTCGCTTCCCCTCGGAAGGGCCAGGGCGAGTTCCCATTCGGGAAAGCGGGTGTCGTCGAACGGGACGATCCGCTGCCAGTTGTCGAGGCGGTCGGAGGCGATGGCCAGCGTTTCGTCGGGCCACAGTGCCGGAACGGTCATCCGGAAGGTCGCCTGTGCGGCGGTTTTATCTCCCCTGCGGCGCTTTGCGGCCGGCCATGCCGCCCGGCGAGCGAAGATGCCGCGGGTGTAGGCCACCGTGCGGAACGGTGCGTCGGGGCCGATATCCTGCCAGCGGTCGTGGATCCGCAGCGTCCTGCAGTCGGAGAACTCCACGGGGCGGAGCGTGTGGGGATACCATTCGGTGCGGACCTGCGCATTGTCGCGTTCGACCGCGTAGCGGTATTCGAGTTGCTCTGCTCCGGAGCGCAGCTCGACGCTGGCGTGCCAGATGCCGTCGTCGGTGTACCGCATGGCGATTTTCCGTTTCCCGAGCAGCAGGACGAGCCGTTCGCCCCAGCGGGTACGGTATTCGATGTCAAAAAGGAATTTCATAGGTCGGTGGTTGATGTCTGTCGATAGGATTTGGTTCTGTTTACACAAAAATAGAAAATTTACGGAGAAGTTGAAATCTCTTTCCAGGTTTTTTCCCTCGAAGGACAACTTTCATTGGTTTCGAACGAAAGTGTGCCGTCGCGCGATTTTGTTGCACAAATTCTGGAAACAACCCCGTGCAACGGATGTTTTTGCGCTTCAACAGTGTGGGCGTGCGTATGGCCATGCGGGTACGTTATGGACAAAAAAAGTCCGGATTGTACTATTTTTAGGCGCGAAAAATTTGTTTTTGTGGAAATATTTTTTAACTTTGCGCTGTAACGGATCCTTTTGGAGTTCATTCAGTTCTATCATGAAGAGAGGTTATGGTTATTATGCTGCGGAGCCGGTGGTTGGATTCTCCCATCGCCGGATTTGTCGCGTGCCGGCCTTAACCTTTTCCTGTGTGAAAGAAACAGCTGAAAATTCCCCCCCCCCTTGCCGGATTGCGGGATGACGATCGGCTGAGAAACCGTGGGCGGCATTTCGATTCTCTTTCGCTCGCGACATCGTTTATATCTCTTATATCATCTTCGAAATCTTATTCGAGGACAGATGCCTTGCTTTTCGCAGTCGGGCATGTGTCCCCGCTTTTTGTTCCCGTTACCTCCGATTCTTCCTTTGAGTCCGGAGACAGAGTCCGTGTCAGTACGGAGTTGCTGACATTGATATTCTCCTCTTCTCTTTTGTGCTGAAAAAGGTTGCATGAAGGTTCCGCAAAGATTCAGCGGGAAGAGTAGTATGGACGGAATAGATTCCGACCGGGATACATTCTATTTCACTTTGGGAATCCTCCACCTCCTGAAAAGGGGGCCTTGAACCTATCTCCCTTGTTCCCTTATTTTTTTAATTCTTTAAATTCCTGCCTATGGTAAAGAATCTGCTTTTATCGTTACTGGCGGTTTTTTGTTTGGTGACAGCCTCGGCCCAATCACAGACGGTCAAGGGTTTGGTCATCGATGAGACCGGGACACCGATCGTCGGTGCTACCGTAGTTGTCAAGGATCGCCCGACAATTGGTACCTCTACCAATGTCAAAGGAGAGTTCGAACTTGCGGGAGTGCCCCAGATGGGAAAACTCCAGATCTCTTATGTGGGCTATAAGACCCAGGATGTCGATGTTGCAGCCAATATTCGCGTGCAGCTCGAACCCGATGCTCAGAGTGTCGAGGCGGTCGTGGTAACGGGTATGACCCAGATGGACAAGCGTCTGTTTACGGGTGCCGCAGACCAGTTGGTGGCCGACGACGTGAAACTGGCCGGTATGGCCGACATCAGCCGCGGTCTGGAGGGTCGTTCGGCCGGTGTGTCGGTGCAAAACGTTTCCGGTACGTTCGGTACCGCCCCCAAGATCCGTGTCCGCGGAGCCACGTCGATCTACGGAAGTTCCAAGCCGTTGTGGGTCGTGGACGGTGTCATCATGGAGGATATCGTCGATATCGATGCCGATGACCTCTCTTCGGGTGATGCCACGACGCTGATCGCTTCGGCGATTGCCGGGCTCAATGCGGAAGACATCGAAAGTTTCAACATCCTCAAGGATGGTTCCGCAACCTCGATATACGGAGCACGCGCCATGGCCGGTGTGATTGTCATCACGACCAAAAGGGGCCGTGCCGGTGTGAGCTCCATCAACTATACGGGAGAATTCACCTACCGCATGATCCCTTCCTATCGGGATTTCAACATCATGAACTCGCAGGACCAGATGTCGGTCTACATGGACATGCAGAAGAAGGGTTGGCTCAACCTGGCCGAGACGATTACCGCCTCGGAGAGCGGTGTGTTCGGACGGATGTATCAGCTGATCTCCGCCGGAGAGCTGGGTAACGACGATGCCAGCCGCGCCGGCTACCTGCGGGCCGCCGAGTATCGGAACACCGACTGGTTCAAGGCGCTGTTCAACAACAACATCATGCACACCCATTCGGTCAGCCTCACTTCGGGTACGGAAAAATCCTCGTACTATGCCTCGCTGAGTGCCATGATGGATCCCGGATGGACGAAAACCAGCAAGGTGGAGCGTTATACGGCGAATATCAACGCGACGTTCAATATCTTCAAAAACCTGTCGCTGAACCTGATATCGAACGGGTCCTACCGCAAGCAGAAGGCTCCCGGAACCCTGTCGTCGGCGACCAACTACGTGACGGGCGAGGTCAAGCGCGAGTTCGACATCAACCCCTACTCCTATGCGCTCAATACGTCGCGCACGCTCGACTCCAAAGAGTTCTATACGCGTAATTACGCCCCGTTCAACATCCTGTACGAACTGGACAACAACTACATCGACCTGTCGGTGGTCGAGACCAAATTCCAGGGTGAACTGAAATGGTCGCCCGTAGCAGGTCTGGATCTGGCCGTCCTGGGTGCCGTGAAGTATCAGGCCTCCGTTCAGGAGCACAACATCACGGAGTCCTCGAACCAGGCGATCGCCTATCGGACCGTCGAGCCGACGACCGTTCGGGACAGCAACCCGTATCTGTACACGGATCCGGACGATCCCTATGCCGTGCCGGTGACCGTACTGCCGCGCGGAGGTATTTTCGAGCGGACGGACAACGAGATGATGTCGTATGATTTCCGTGCTTCGGCCACCTATAACAAGACCTTTGCCGGGAAACACATCGTGAACCTCTACGGCGGTATGTCGCTGAACAAGATCGACCGCCACAACACCTGGTTCCGCGGCTGGGGCCTCCAGTACAGCTACGGCATGGAGCCGTACTACGATTATCTGGCCTTCAAGCAGGGAACCGAGAACCTCAGCAACTACTATACGATCGGCAATTCGTTCTATCGCGAGGTGGCTTTCTTCTTCAACGGAACCTACTCCTATAAGGGGCGTTATACGATCAACGGAACCTATCGCTACGAGGGTACCAACAAGATGGGTCGGAGCCGCCGGGCACGCTGGCTCCCGACGTGGAACATCTCCGGTGCGTGGAATGCCCATGAGGAGATGTTCTTCGACAAGATCCGCCCGGCCGTCTCCCACCTTTCGCTCAAGGCTTCCTACTCGCTTACGGCCGACCGAGGTCCTTCGTATGTCACCAATTCGCTGGCCGTCATCGAGTCGGTGACTCCGTGGCGTCCGACCAGCGGCGATGGCGAACCCGCGCTCGAGGTAACCAGCCTTGAGAATGCGCAGCTGACCTACGAGAAGAAGCACGAGTTGAACCTCGGCCTTGATGCAGGATTCGTGAACAACCGGATCAACCTGGAGTTCGACTGGTACAAACGAAACAATTTCGACCTGATCGGCATCGTGACGACGCAGGGTATCGGCGGTGAGGTCTCCAAGTACGGCAACGTGGCCGAGATGAAATCGAACGGTGTCGAGATCAGCCTCTCGACCAAGAACATCCAGACAAAGAACTTCAGCTGGACGACCAACTTCATCTATTCGCACATCCACAACGAGGTGACCAAACTGGAGACATCGACCCGGGCCATGACGCTGGTTTCGGGTACCGGCTTCACGATGGAGGGTTACCCGGCCCGTTCGCTCTTCTCGTTCCAGTATGTGGGCCTGAGCGAGACCGGTCTGCCGCTGGTGGTCAATACCGAGGGTGTGGTCAGCTCCGATACGTTCAACTTCCAGGACAGCAACGAGCAGAACCTGCGGACGAATCTGGTCTATTCGGGACCGGTCGATCCGACGGATCTCGGCAGCTTCGGCAACACGTTCCAGTACAAGGGATGGCGTCTGAATGTCTTCATGACCTATTCGTTCGGCAATGTGGTCCGGCTCAATCCCGTATTCGACGGGTCCTACTCGGATCTCGACGCCATGCCCCGCGAGTTCAAGAACCGCTGGATGGTGGCCGGCGATGAGGCCGTAACGAACATCCCGGCAATCGCATCGAAGCGGCAGCTGCAGCAGAACTCCTCGCTCAAGTATGGCTACAGCGCATACAACTATTCGACGGCGCGCATTGCCAAGGGCGATTTCATCCGCATGAAGGAGATATCGCTGTCGTATGACTTCCCGAAGCGGCTTATCTCGAAACTGAGATTTTCGTCGCTGTCTCTCAAGCTGCAGGCAACGAACCTGTTCCTGATCTATGCGGACAAGAAGCTCAACGGCCAGGATCCGGAGTTCTACAACACCGGCGGTGTTGCAGCTCCTGTTCCCCGTCAGTTCACATTGACGGTCCGAATCGGTTTGTAATTAAAATTGAAAGGATATGAAACGAAATATCATCTGTTATCTGAGCAGTCTGGCCCTCGCCGTGGCTTTTGTGTCCTGCGGCGATTTCCTCGACAAGAATCCAGACCTGCGCACGACGTTGGATTCGGAAGAGAAGATCGCCAGCATCCTGGTTTCGGCCTATGTGAGCGGATCGGGCAGCTATCAGATCGTAGCCGAACTGTCGTCGGATAATGTTTGCGATCGGGGTATCACCAAGAACTACAGCCAGTTTTATCAGGATGTCTACGAGTGGGCCGAAGAGGTGACCACCGGTAACGACTCGCCGCGAAACATCTGGAGTGCGAATTACAGCTGTATTGCCAATGCCAATCAGGCACTTTCGGCCATCGAGGAGATGGGCGGGGCCACGACGGCGAGCCTGAAGGCAAGCAAGGGCGAAGCCCTGCTGTGCCGGGCCTATTCGCATTTCGTGCTGGCCAACCTCTTCTGCATGCCCTACAATCCCACCACGGCCGACAACTATCTGGGCATCCCCTATATGGATCACGCAGAAACCGACCTCAATCCCCAGTATGACCGAGGTACGCTCCGCGAGGTCTACGAAAAGATCGGAAAGGACATCGAGGAGGGTATTCCCCTGATCGATGACACCACCTATGCCGTGCCGAAGTACCACTTCAACTACAAGGCTGCATGTTGCTTCGCTTCACGTTATTACCTCTTTATTCAGGACTGGGACAATGCGATCAAGTATGCCACGTTGGCACTGACCTCGAATCCGACTTCGCTGTTGCGGGACTACGATGCCATTGCGGCGATTCCGAACGGCACGAGCCGCCATCAGGCATACGTGCAGTCGTCGAGTTCGGCCAATTTCCTCATCCAGGCGGCTACTTCGAGCGCCGGAACGGTGTTCGGCTGGTATACGACGGCCGGCCGTTATGCCCACGGCAAACTGCAGGGGACCTATGAGACCGTCCAGCCCAAGTATGGCGGTCCATGGGGCAGCAACGTTACTTTCAAGGCCGGCCATGCGGTGCTCGCGTCGTCCGGAAAATATATTCTGCCGCGTATCTGGTATACGTTCCAGTATACGGATCCGGTTGCCGGAACCGGCTATTCAAAGGCCGTATCGGTCCTGTTCTGCATGGAAGAGGCGCTCCTGAACCGTGCCGAGGCCTATGTCATGAAGATGCAGGAGGATCCTTCGGCTCTCGACAGTGCGCTGGCCGACATGAACATGTATGCCTCCAACCTCTTCTCGTCGGGCTTTACGCCCATGACCGAAGCCTCGATCGTCGAGTGGGCGACGGAGACCTATTCGGATTATTCGAAACTCTATGTGGGCAAGACCTCGGAGACGAGCCCCCAGACGCTCAACCCGAGAAAGAAACTGTTCGCGTCTCCGTACAATACGTTGGAGCCGGGCAGTACGCAGGAAAGCATGCTCCAGGCCGTGTTGTTCATGCGCCGCTACCAGTTCCTGCACGAGGGCATGCGTTGGTTCGATACGCGCCGCTTCGGCATAACGGTCTATCGGTATACACTTGACGAGGACGATGAAACCGTGCTCCAGATTACCGATCAGATCAGCGACGAGAGCGGTACCCCCGATCTTCGCCGAGCCCTGCAGCTTCCGTCCGACGTCGTTGCGGCCGGACTGACACCTAATCCGAGAAATTAAAAACGAATACATATGAAAAGGTATCTGATCATCCTGTTGCTCCCCGTCGTGTCGCTCTTCTTCTCCGCCTGCTCGGACGACGATGAGTTGAGTGCCACCAGTGTGGTCCGGGAGACAACTACCGAAGAGAACGATTTTGACCGTTGGCTCACGCGCAATTACGTGGAGCCATACAACATCCTGTTCAAGTATCGGTTCGAGGATATCGAATCGAACATGGACTATTACCTCACGCCTGCCAGTTACGAGCAGTCCATTGCCATGGCCAAACTGGTGCTCCACATGTGTCTGGAGGCCTACAACGAGATTACGGGCGATACGGAGTTCATCAAGTCCTATTTCCCGAAGATCCTCTTTCTGGTCGGTTCGTATGCCTACAAGACCAACGGTTCGCTGGTGCTCGGAACGGCTGAGGCGGGGGCCAAAATCACACTGTACAATGTCGATGGGCTGGTGCCCACGGCCGTCAATGCGAAGACCTCCTATTTCAAGACGCTCCACCATGAGTTTGGCCACATCCTCAATCAGACGAAGCCCTATTCGACCGATTTCTCAGAGATCTCCGGCCCGGACTATGTGCAGGACCAGTGTTTCGAAATCTATACGACCGACGAGATGGCGCTCCAGGCCGGATTCATCTCGCCCTACGCCTCGAAATCCGACAGCGAGGATTTCGTTGAGCTGATCTCCCTCTATGTCAATCGTTCGGCCGATGAGTGGGAGGAGATGCTGACGACGGCTGGAAGCAGCGGCCGTGAGAAGATCGAGGCCAAATTCGAGATCGTGTACAACTACATGAAAGACAGTTGGTCGATCGATCTCAATGAGTTGCGCGATATCGTATTGCGTCGTGCCGCCGAGGCTCCCTACCTCGATTTCGAATCGCTCGACTAATCCGATTAATTGAATAGTTTCAGAACAAACGACAACGCATATGAAAAGGACAACGATCATATCATTTCTGTCGCTTCCCCTGCTGTGTACCTCGTGCCTGTTCGATGAGGAGGACTTGTTCGACAAGTCGGCTTCGGAACGAATCGAGGCGGCCAAGATTGAGGCGAAAGAGGCTCTCGAGAGCGCCTCGAACGGATGGCATGTCCGTTATTTCCCTTCGTCTACGCAGGAATTCGGAGGTTATAACGTGTTCTTCAAATTCTCCGACGGACAGGTGACCATTGCCTCCGAGACCGAAAGCGATCCCTCGACAGCCGAGACGAGCCTTTATTCGCTCGGCGAGGATTTGGGGGTGACGCTCAACTTCGATACGAAGAATTCGGTGATCAACTATTTCGTGCATCCGCGCAATCCCGACGGTCTGGGATCCACCTACAAGGGCATGGAGGGAGACTACAAGTTCATGGTGATGGAGACCTCGTCGGAGCGAATCCGTCTGCGCGGTATTATCACGGGCAATTCGTACATCCTGACCGCCATGGATTCGGATGTCGATTGGGCAACCGAAATGGAGACCTATCAGAATTGTGCCGAGGATATGGAGTTCAGCTCCTACTCCTGTGTGGTGAACGGCAAAACATATGCCGTGGAACGCACGAACCGCCGGCTGACGATCCAGGTCGATGCCCAGACTACGGTGTATGCCCCGTTCATCTACACCAAGACGGGAATCAGTTTTTACGAACCGATTACGATCGACGGTGTCACGGCGCAGGATTTCAATTTTGTGGATGAATACTACTTCGTCGAGGCGAACGGAGCCGATTTCAAGATCATGACCCCGGAACCGATCCGTTCCGACATTACGTTTGATGTGACGATTCCCGAGGAGTCGAAGACCTATAAGAGCGCGACCGTTGAGGTCAAGCCGTCGAACGACGCCGAATACTATTACATCGGGACCATGCTGCGCTCCGAGTACGAGTCCTACCGCGAGAAGAAACTGCTTCAGGAAATCGTCAATACGCTCAACAGCCAGATCGGCTCGGCCGACGATGTGAACGAGTTTGCAGAAAAGATGCTCTATCAGGGAGATGGCTCCTACACGCTCAATTACCCGAGTTTCTACGACGAATACGTGGCGATTGTCTTCGGTTGTGCCGTTTCCGAGGGTGTGATTCTTTCCACGACGTCGGTGACGGCGGTTCCCTTCTCGGTCGATGCTTCGCTGCTGCCCGCCGAGACCAACGATCTCTACAAGCGCTGGCTGGGCAAATGGGCCGTTACGAGTGCTTCCTCCGAAACGAGCGGAACCTCCTATACGTTCTACATCACAATCAAACCCGATGTCATCAACTCGAGTTTCAAGATCAACGGATGGGGGTATACGGTATATGCCAACCTGGTGGATATTGCTGCCACCTATTCCAGCGGCAACCTGTGTGTGACCGGAAACCAGGCCGATCTGTATACGACCTCTACCGGAACGCTTTATCTGGCCAACCGATATGTCAATCGGGATACCGGCAGCGATTACGGAATTGTCAATTCGACCAACGCCTCCAACCTGGTGGCGACATACAGTGAGGATGAAACGGGCAAGGCTACCATGGTCGGGCGTAACGGCTCGCTGACCACCGGGGTGAACTTCACCATCACCTGTCTGGAGCTCTATGAACGCAGAACCGGCTCTTCCTCGTATTACTACCTGCCGATTGCGGATGGTTACACCTCACTGGACTACTTCGTCGGACCTTATACCATGGTGCAGCTCGTGGATGCCGATGGCAACGAACTCTCCTTGTCTGCGGCGGCTGCAATGCAGCAGCAGATGTCGTCCTTCCCGGCTTCGATGACCGGAATCTCCGGATCGGAGCAGTGCAAGGCCGTCGAGTAGACGACTTCCTGGAAAACAAAGGGCGGATCAACTTGCGGGATCCGCCCTTTGTTTTGTCTGTTTTCGACGCGGCCTCAGGGCGCTCTGGTCGGCGCGACATGGGTGTTTATATGTTGGTGTGGTTGGCCGGTTTGCCGACGATTCGAAGAATCTGCCGTGTCTGCGGGAGAGGCGGGGATCGCGGTGTGGAGGTCGGTTTGTGACACAGCGGGCGAATCCTTGGATTCGCCCGCTGCCGTGATTCTTGTGCGGATAAAGGTACTCCGATACAATAGAAACCTGTCTGTATATCAGAATATTAAGCGAACTTTCAAGGTTTGGTTACCGCCTTGCCCACCGGTTTTCTGCGCTGCGTTGCATCGCGTCTGTATCTTCCTGTCAGACAATGCAAAAGTAGTGAAAATCCCGGAATTCTCCAAATGCGGAAAATTTTGCGGAAGCAAGCTGGATTTTGCTCTTTCGCTGCGGCCTATCGTTCCCGTTATTGGGTCGGCACGACTTAAAAACCGAGCATTCGACGGCGGTAGTCGAACGTTTGCCTGTATTGCTTTTTCAGCTCCTCCGAAAGGAACGAACGTTCCAGCAATTCATAGGTTAAAGGCTGGTCGGACAGGAACAGTTCGATTTCTTTCCTAACCACTTTTTCCGGAAGTCCAATGCGTCGTCCGAACTCCTCAAAGTCGGCGCGCCGGATGGTACGGGTGTCCGAGAAGGCCATACCTTCTCTGAATAACCCCTTGTCGAGGGCAAATATCCGGGGCTCCCGCAGTTGCAGCGCTGTATTGACGAGGTCATAGGCCGGGGAGAGCCGATACTCCCCGTTGTATTCAATCAGGGAAAAATTTTTCAAGTGGGCATCATCGTTCGACGTAACGAAATTGAACAGGATGAGTCGGAAAAAACGCTGGATATCGACCAGGGCTGCTTTGACGTAGCGGTGAATGATCCCGGCGCACTCTTCGTAACTGGCCTTGTCGTATTTGTAGTTGGCTCCTGCGTTGTCTTTGGTATATCCCAACAGGGCTGCGAAATCCTCCTGCTTGTATTTTCCCCGGTTATGGACATCGAACCGGCGCGTAATATATGCCGGTTCTCCGTTGTCGAAAAAACACAGGCCATTGGCTGCCGTCTCGATGCCGTATACTTGAGAAGCAATCTGCATCGTTACATGCTCATTGGCCGCGCAATACTCCCGATTAATGATGTGATAGCCGGTGGGCCGGGGTTTCAGAATGAACAGCCCCTGCTCCCGTTCACGGGTATACCGCAGCGTATCAAGCTCGTCCATGACAACCGAGAATTTGGGCTGTGCCCCCGAGAGCGATATGCGTCCCACGTTTCTGATGGCGTCAAGGGCTTCCGGCGAATCCGCATCCGGGCTGGGCCCCGCAAAGATATGTGATACCTCCCGACCGTCGAACAGTGCCTTCCGTGCCGCTGGCGAGTAGGTGTCGTATCCCTTTTGCAGGGTTGACGGGCAGACGTTCAGTTTTGTCATGGCTCAATCGGTTTTACGGTAATGGCACCTACGGTGTCGAACTGGCAGGTGGCCAGCAGGATGCCGAAATCGTCCTCGGCATCTATGTGGAGCAGTTGGGACTGGATCTGCCGATTCTCTCCTTCGGAGAGCATGTTTGCAAATACGGGGAAGAGTACGTTCGAACGGTAGGGCTCGGCCTGGAGCGGAAGTGTCAGACTGACGGGTCCGCTCTTTTCGTTGAGCAGATACGCCTTGTCGTAGGCGAAACAAAACGTGCGATTGTCCTCTTCAGTCAAAACTCCGGCTTTTATTCCGTGCAGGTAAACTTCACACCGTCTCATGGTTCAAATCCTTTAATTGAGCAACCAGTTGCAACCCGAGCACGTTGCATATTGCGAGCAGGGAGGTCATCCGCGGATTGCCCGTCCCCCGTTCCACGGCAACGACCGTATTGATGCTTACTCCGGCCAGATCGGCCAACTCCTGTTGCTTGATCTTCAACAGGTGCCGGCGCTCCTTGATTTGTTTGCCCAATACGTTCATATTCGTATTATATTGTGATTTTATGCAAAAATAATGTTTTATATTGGTAAAAACAATTTATATTCACATTATATTGTGAATATGGCGCTTTTTGTTATGGATTCTGGTAAGATATGTATGCAAATCATAATATATTGAGATTTTGGAGATGGAAGGCGATGGGGTGATTCTTGTTTTTGATGTTGTGTAATCTCGTTTTGTTTATATTTGTCTGTCGGTATCGGCGAATTATGGAATGGGTTAAGTCTATGAAAAGGGGTGCATATCAGAATATCGGTCAGAGTCTGCGACTTCGGATCGGCCAAAACAGCATGACATGGAACAAGATTACCGGTTGGCAGTCTTGTCTGCGGCCATCCGGGCTGGGGAAGCAAGTGGCGAGGCAGACGGATTCGATCCCCAACGGCATTTACTGCGGCTGAAAGAGCAACGATCGAGGTAACTATGCCGGTAGTTTATTAGAGATTTACAGAATTCCAGATTTCTGTAAATCTCTAAATCCAGGATTAAATATTTATCCAATTCCGGGGTGATATGGGAGGTTGTTTCGACAGGTAGGAGATGATAAATTTAACCGCTTGTCTTTTTCTTTTTCTAATGAGATGAGTGAGTTTTGTGTTTCTGGCTGGATGCTTCTATTTTTTACTGATTGAGCAGGTAGGTGTTTTTGCGGTCGAATCCCCACTCAAAAAGATATTCGGCTCCTCCGATGTTAATCACAAATACGACCCGATTCCCTTTTACCCACTCGGCGTGGACAAAGCCAGAAATACTCTCTCCTGGGTAAATTGTACTTCGTTTTAGATATCCCATTTTGATATCCTGCTCATCTTGCAATGCTTGGCTGAAGTTGGCGATACGTTGTTGTGACGCTAGATTGGTTTGATAAGCGACCGTAGGATTATAGGTCGTTGTGGTATAAGAGGAATAACCTCCATTGGAACTATATCCATATGTGGTTGATGTAGCGTATCCGGCTCCGGCTGTGGCCATTCCTTCGCTCACGCCCATTAAGACTGCAGCCCAAGTCTGTGAACGGTTTACTTTTTTTAGATATGCATCACAAGACCAGATCGGTAAATCGTTTGTATTATTGTCTTCGTCTGCAGAATAGGCTACAATATCTGTTTCCGGGGTAAACTCAATCGGAGTGGTCGAATTATTCGATAAAATCAGGTCTATTCGGTGCCATTTCCCGTAATCACGAGTCACGGAACTTGTTAAAGCGATGGTAAGACCATTCTTATAATAAACTTCCCACGGCGTCCCATCTCGGTAGTCGATGAATCGTTCCGCAATAGACGGAGTTTCCCAAACGGGCATGTCGTCGGCCATGCGGAATTTGAGTGTATTGCCTTGCGGGTCTGTCAGCAGATAATAATCGTGGAGCGGGATTCCATCGTTGAATTCCACAATCTGGCATGAACCATCTTCATTATAGGTCTTGTGAGGCCCTGACAACTTCCCGGCCAGGTAACAGGCTTCGATTTTCAGTTCTCCGCTTTCGTCGTATTGCTGGTAACTGCCGTTGAGTTGTCCGTTTGCATAGTGCTTTTTCTCGAAGGTCTTCCCGCTCTTGTAATAGCTGTTGTTTTCGCCGTCGAAGAGGGTTCGGCTGTCGTCCAGCGAATCGATACGGAGGAAATATCCTTCGCTTCGCAGCTCTCCGGTGAGATAGAAATCCTTGTACTCTTTGCGGGCTGTCGAGTCTGCCGGATAGAGTGCGATGCGCGGATATTCGGCAAATACGGGATTTGCTGCGCTTTTCCCCGATCGATTGTAATAGATGGAGTCGATCCGGTCCTGACGCTCTTGTGCCGAAACGCCTCCAATAGTCAGTAAGGTTAGTATACCAAGTAAAATTCGCTTCATGTTTTTAGCAATTGGAGCCGGTCGGGATTCTTTGTTTGTGGAATTTGGGTTCCCGACGTGTCTGTGGTGTCTATTCTGTCATGTAAAAATAAGAAATTAAATTGGAAAAACTTAGAGATGAAGTTATTTTCCTAGAAATAGGTGACTCACGGATATTTTTGGTAAATTTGTATAATATATACGGATACTGACCGGACAACTGAAGAATCAAAATGCATTCATGTTGGTGGAAGTGGATTGTCCGGAAAAGATTTGAAGCATGGCAAAGAAACAATTGAAAGAGAAAAGTATCGAAGAGACTTTGTGGGAATCGGCCAACAAACTGCGGGGATCGGTGGAGCCGTCGGAGTACAAACATGTGGTGTTGAGCCTGATATTCCTCAAATATGCATACGACCGCTTTGTAGAGCGACGCGATGAGCTGATTGCCGACGGCAAGTCGGCTTTCGTGGATCAGGCGGTGTTTTATAATGCCCGGAATGTTTTCTATCTGAACGAAATCAGCCGCTGGGACTATTTGATTGAGAATGCCAAACAGAACGACATTGCCATCAAAATCGATGCGGCTCTGGCGCAGGTCGAGAAGGATAATCCCTCCTTGCGGGGAGCCTTGCCCAGCAACTATTATTCGGGTCTGGGACTCGACCGCACCAAACTGGCGAGCCTGCTCGATGTGATTGGCAAGATCGATACCCTCAAGGACAAGGAACACGACCTGATTGGCCGTGTCTACGAATATTTCCTGGGCAAGTTCGCTATTGCCGAGGGCAAGGGAAAAGGCGAATACTATACGCCCAAGACCATCGTGAATCTGATTGCCGAAATGATTCAGCCCTACCGTGGAAAGATATACGACCCGTGCTGCGGCTCGGGCGGTATGTTCGTGCAGAGCATGAAGTTCATCGAGGCACACCACGGCAACCGGAAAGATATCTCCGTCTATGGCCAGGAGTACACCAATACGACCTACAAACTGGCGAAGATGAACCTCGCCATCCGTGGCATTGCCTGTAATCTAGGCGAGAAGGCGGCCGATACGTTCCACGACGACCAGCACAAGGATTTGAAGGCCGATTTCATCATGGCCAACCCTCCGTTCAACCAGAAAGACTGGCGGGCCGATAACGAGCTGACCAAGGACCCGCGCTGGCAGGGGTATGACGTGCCGCCCACGAGTAATGCCAATTACGGTTGGATTCTGAATATCGTCTCGAAGCTATCGGCAAACGGTATGGCCGGATTCCTGCTGGCTAATGGCGCGTTGAGCGGCGACGGTACGGAGTTGAATATCCGCCGTCAACTGCTGAAAAACCATCTGGTCGAGGCCATCGTGATTTTGCCGCGCAATATGTTCTATTCCACCGATATCAGCGTTACCCTGTGGATTCTGGCCCGCAACCGCAAGGCCCGCACCGTCGAGCAGAACGGCGAACTGGTTAAATACCGGGATCGCGAAAATGAGGTGCTGTTTGTCGACCTCCGCCAGTGGGGCGAGCCTTTCGAAAAGAAGTACATTCAGTTTTCGCAGGAGCAGATTGCCCGTATTGCCGAGAACTTCCACAACTGGCAGCGTGAAGGCTACGAACAGACCTATCGGAATGTTCCGGAGTATTGCTACTCGGCAACACTCGACGAGATTGAAGCCAAAGGGTGGTCGCTTGTCCCCAGCAAATACATCGAGTTTGTCAATCGGGATGAAACGGTCGATTTCGAGACCCGGATGACGGAACTGCGTAACGAATTGAACCGCCTGCTGCAGGCCGAAACGGAGAGTCGCCGCGAATTGGCAAAGGTCTTTACGGATTTGGGCTACCCGCTTGACGTTCTCCAGCAAAACGATGCCGCCCATGAATAGAAGTGATTATAAACGGCTGGGGAATTACATCCGGGAGGTGGATGTCCGGAATCGGGATTTGGCGGTAACGAATCTGCTTGGTGTGAGCATATCGAAAGAATTTATTCCGTCGATAGCCAATACCATTGGGACGGATATGTCATCATATAAGGTCGTTCGACCCAATCAGTTTGCGTATGGTCCGGTTACATCTCGGAACGGGGATAAGGTATCCATCGCATTGTTCCACGGCGACGAATGTGCCATTATATCACAAGCATATACTGTTTTTGAGGTCCAAGATGGGGAAAACCTTATGCCGGAATATTTGATGATGTGGTTCCGGCGACCCGAATTCGACCGATATGCGCGATTCCATTCGCACGGCAGTGCCCGGGAGATATTTGATTGGGATGAAATGTGCGATGTTCTGCTGCCGGTTCCGTCGATAGAGCGTCAGCGGGCGATGGTTGCGGAATATGAGACGTTGTCGCGGCGGATTGGTTTGAATCGTTCGATGATTGCGCAACTGGAGGCCATGGCGCAAACGCTTTACCGCAAGATGTTTGTGGACGATATCGACCCCGAGCATCTCCCCGCCGGCTGGCGAATAGATACCCTCTCATCCTTTGGTAAAGTTATTACTGGGAAAACACCATCGAGTGATAATCCTGAAGATTTTGGGGATAAAATAACATTTGTAACTCCTGGCGATTTCAATAAATATAGGAAATTTGCTATCGGTTCAGATCGGATGCTTTCTGATAGTGGACGAGAACGGCTGAAAGGAAAAATATTACCTAAAGGATCTGTAATAGTGACGTGTATTGGATCGGATATGGGGAAAGTCGTTCTCGCTTCAGAAGAATGTATTACAAACCAACAAATGAATTCAATTGTGGTTAATCATGATGAATATTCAGATTATCTATTTTATGCTTTATCATCGAGATCGAAGGAACTCAAATCCATGGCATTAGGAAGTTCCACCATGCCCCTTTTAAATAAGAGTGAGTTTGAAAAAATTAAGTGTGTAGTGCCGCCTCGTGAATTGCTCCTTGAGTTCTCAAGATTGACATGTGCAATTAATGATACGATGATATATAAATTGAAAGAAAATAATAACCTAACCGAATTACAGTCTTTGCTATTGGCAAAGATGGGGCAATAAAAAACATATTTATGCCGAAAACATATATCTCACCCGACCGATTGAGAAGATCATTTACTTGTCCTCATTGTGGAACTCTATCTGTAATGCATTATGTTGTCTTCAATTTTATTGGAGAGCAATTTATCTCTATGTCAGAAAATGATCCTCGTGCAAATAACAGGATGCATATAGCCTCATGCCAAAATTGTAAAAAGAAAATCATCTGGATTGATAATGTTTATGTTTATCCGGATATTGTAGCCGAAGAGGCCAATCCCGATATGCCAGATTCTGTCAAGCAGCTATATGATGAAGCGGGTTTGATTTACAATAAATCGCCTCGGGCTGCTTGTGCCTTGTTACGACTTGCCATTGACAGGCTATGTAATGAATTGGGAGAAACCGATCGGGATATCAATAAAAACATAGGAGCCTTGGTGAAAAAGGGATTGCCTGAAGCCGTACAAAAAGCGCTGGATGTAGTTCGGGTTGTTGGCAATAAGGCGGTTCACCCTGGGCAGATCGCTTTTGATGTCGATGATACAAATACCGCTGTAATGCTTATGCGGCTGTTGAATATTATCGTTGAAAGGATGATTGCAGAACCCAAAGAGATTGATTCGCTTTATCAAAGTTTACCCGAATCGGTTAAAGATGCAGTAGAAAATAGAGATAAAAAATAAAAGATATGGAAGATTCAGTTTTAGGCTTAATAAAGGGGACTCCTAATGTGCTGGGGCAAATTTATTCGGATCTTGCAAGTCCGGGTGTAAAAGCCGTTGGGCAGGCATTGGGTACCGTATTGGAATTTAGTACCTCATTCTTATTGCCCGTAAAGTTGTTGAATGAAAAATTCAGATTGAATTTTAAGAAACGAATTACGGAATATGAGAAAAAGTTGGAAGAAATTCCCGAGGATAAGCGTTGTGAGGTCCATCCACAAATAGGTACGCCGATTATTGAGAGATTGTCATATACGACAAATGAAGAGATTGCAGATCTTTTTACAACGCTATTAGCAAATGCATCTAACATAGATATGGTCAATACGGCCCATCCTGCTTTTGTGGCGATGATTGAGAAATTGTCACCTGATGAAGCACGAATTATCAAATACCTCGAAGGGAAGGTGGATATACAATATTGTGATTTTAGAGGACAAAAGGAGAATGGTTATATTGATTTAAGATATCATCTTACCCTCATCGCGCAGAATGTGAAATTGGACTTTCCGCAGAATATAAATGCCTATTTGGCAAATTTTGTAAGTCTGGGTATTTTATTTGATATGGCTGGTACATTTCGAGTCGATGAAACGATATATAATAAAATAAAAAGAGTGTATGGTTTTGAAGAATTAAAAAGACAACTCGTTCCAACCGTTTATAAAGATATTACGTTGGAGAAAAGTTATTATCAAATCACTGACTTCGGAAAACTTTTTATTCGAGCTTGTATCAAGTAATATAGTCATATGCCCCACTTCAACGAACATGCCCTCGAGATGTCCATTATGGAGCTTTTCCGGCAGGAGGGTTATATTTATACAAACGGTGAAGAGATTCACAAGGAGGTGAGCGATGTCTTGCTGCGCGACGATTTGCGGGCCTATCTCCGCGGGCGCTACGGCGAGGCCGGAATCACACCGCTCGAAATCGAGCGTGCCGTGGCCAAACTCACCGCCAACGTGGGATTCTCGTTGTATGAAAACAATCTGCACACCTATCGGCTGATGGTGGAGGGGTTTTCGTTGAAGCGCGATGACAGTTCGCTGCCCGATTTGTATGTCGAACCGATTGACTTTGGCGAGAAGAGTCTGTCGAACAATATTTTCCGGGTTGTCAATCAGCTGGAGATCAAAGGGACGGAGACCCGTATCCCCGACGGGATTGTCTATGTGAACGGTTTGCCGGTGGTTGTGCTGGAGTTCAAAAGCGCCGTCAAGGAGGAGACAACCATCATGGATGCCTATCGGCAGCTGACGGTGAGGTATCGGCGCGATATTCCCGAGCTGTTCAAATACAATGCGTTTGTCGTTATCAGTGACGGTGTGAACAACAAATACGGCTCGCTGTTCGCTCCCTACGACTTTTTCTATGCCTGGCGCAAGGTTCACGCCGAAGAGCGGGCTCTTGACGGCATCAACTCGCTGAAGACGATGATGCAGGGGCTGTTCCGGCGAGAGCGTCTGTTGAGCGTGCTGAAAGACTTTGTCTTTTTCCCGGATTCGTCGAAGGATGAACGGAAGGTCGTTTGTCGTTATCCGCAATTCTTCGCCGCGCACAAGCTGTTCGAGAATATCCGTCTGCACTCCAAACTTCGCCCGGACGGGGATGGCAAAGGTGGCACCTATTTCGGCGCGACGGGGTGCGGAAAGAGTATCACGATGCTGTTCCTGTCGCGGATGTTGATGCGGAGCCGGGAGTTTGCCAGCCCGACAATCGTACTGATAACGGACCGCACGGATCTGGACGACCAACTGTCCAAACTGTTCGGCACGGCCAAGCGGTTTATCGGAGATGAGTGCGTGGTGGAGGTGGAGAGCCGGGAGAAGCTGCGCGAACATCTGGCCGGCAGGACAAGCGGAGGAGTGTTCCTCACCACCATTCACAAATTTACGGAGGATACGAGCCTGTTGTCGGAGCGGGCCAACATCATCTGCATTTCTGATGAGGCACACCGTTCGCAGACCAATCTTTCGTTGCAGGTCAGGCAGACGGACAAGGGTGTCAAGCGTAATTACGGATTTGCCAAGTACCTGCACGATTCGCTGCCGAATGCGACCTATGTCGGTTTTACGGGAACGCCGATTGATGCTACGATCGACGTGTTTGGTGAGGTGGTCGATGCCTATACCATGACCGAATCGGTCGCGGACGGCATCACACGACGGATTGTTTACGAAGGCCGCGCGGCAAAGGTATTGCTCGACCATGCCAAACTCAAGGAGATAGAGGAATACTATAAACAGTGCGCCGAGGAGGGGGCAAACGAATATCAGATTGAGGAGAGCAAGAAGGCCGTTACGAAGATGGAGCGGATTCTTGGGGATGCGGATCGTCTGCAGGCTGTGGCCGAAGATTTTATTGCCCACTATGAGAACCGGGTTGCCGAGGGCAGCACGGTGGAGGGGAAGGCCATGTTTGTCTGCGCGAATCGGACGATTGCATTTGATCTCTATCGGAAGATTATTGCCTTGCGTCCCGAGTGGGTGCAACTACCCGAGCCGGAACCGGTTTCAGAAGGGAGTGATGTCGGCGAGGGGCAGGAGCGTCCTGTCGAAAAGATCAAGCTGATCATGACCCGCAACAAGGACGATGAACCGGCGTTGTACGATTTGTTGGGTACGGATGAAGACCGCCGGGCCTATGCCGAAGCGTTCAAAAAGCCCAAGTCGAATTTCAAGATTGCGCTGGTTGTCGATATGTGGACAACGGGTTTCGACGTGGATTGTCTCGATACGATGTACATTGACAAGCCCCTGCAGCAGCATACGCTGGTGCAGACCATTTCGCGGGTCAACCGGGTCTATCCCGGGAAAGAGAAGGGTCTGGTGGTGGACTACATCGGTATCAAGAACAATATGAACATTGCGTTGCGACGCTATGCGCAGGGAGATCTTGGGCAGGATTCGGTTGAGAATGTCGAGCAGTCGATTACGCTGGTCAAGGATGAGTTGGATATCATTCGGCGCATGTTCGGTGAGTTTGATTATTCGGTTTTCACGACGGGAACTCCTTTGGAGCAGCTCGATTGTTTGAATCGGGGTGCGGAGCTTATGCAGCACCAAAGAGCAGGAGAATCTGTTTATGGGCCACGCCAAAAAGTTGAAGTCTGCGTTCAATTTGTGCAGCAACAGCGATCAGATCAGCGATGCCGAACGTGAAGAGATTCATTATTTCTGCGGAGTCCGCTCGGTCATCTATAAATTGACGATGGGCGAATCTCCCGATGCTTCGCAGATGAATCGTCGCGTCAGTGAGATGATTGAGGAGGCCATACAGTCGGAAGGGGTGGAGGAGATTATCCAGATCGGGAACGATAAGGATAATCTGGATGTGTTGAGTGAGGAATATATGGAACGACTGAGTCGCTTGAAACTCCCGAATACGAAGGTCAAGTTGATGGAGCGTTTGTTGAAGACGGTGATTACCGAGTTCAAGAAGGTGAACAAGGTTCGTGGAGTCGATTTCTCAAAGCGATTGAATGCGTTGGTTGAGAAGTACAACAGCCGTAAGGATAGCGCCGTTTTTGCCGATGAGGTCTTGACCGAGGTGGCAAATCAGATGGCCGATTTGTTAAAGGAACTGAACAAGGAGAAGAGATCGTTCCTGGATTTGGGAATCAGTTATGAAGAGAAGGCCTTCTATGATATTCTTGAGGCGATAGCCAAACAATTCGGGTTTGAATATCCAAAGGATAAAATGCTTCAGCTGGCTACGGCGATTAAGAAGATTGTGGAGGACAAATCCAAGTACACGGACTGGGCTGCCAGAGATGACATAAAGGCCGAGCTTAAAATGGATTTGATACTCGTTTTGGCGGAATATGGTTATCCTCCCGTGACAAACGATGAGGTATACAAAGAGATTTTGGAGCAGGCTGAGAACTTTAAGCGTTATAACGGTTGAGAACGTTATTGTCTCTTTTTACGATCGTGTTGAACGGATGCGGTCAATCACTTTTGTTACATGGCTCGGATAATGCCCCGCAAAGTATTCATAAATTTGAGGATCTCCAGTAAAAAATTGTGATACGAATTCAGACCATATGGAGACAGGAATATCTCCGTCTATTCTGAATAATTTGATTGAACGGGGTTTTATCTGCTTGTCATTCTTGCGGTTGAAAGTTAGATCGTACCCTTTTCGTAAATCAAACTCTTTTGGTAAATAGAGATGAATCGCTCCATCCATATGGCAGAATGTTCGCCTTCTCAAATCGTATTGAGCGTGAATATATCGAACCGGATGATAGCTGATTCCATTCGATTCTATTGTTACATACTCTTTTTTTAACTCTTCGGCCTGAAATGTTTTTAGGTCATTGCTTTCGGACCAAAGAATATCCAATTTTAGAACCTCACCAAAAATCATCATAAAGGTCCGGAATATCTGGTGGCGGGGCCAAAACTATTGATCCATTGCCTGTTTGTGCAATGTCTTTTGAGAATGGAGCACCATACCAGGTATCTCGTTCTATACATACACTATTATCCACATTGATACGAACACGGTCGCTATCCAATGCAATGCATTTATCGATTCCGGGTAGATCCAATTGCCAGAACCTTTCAACAAATCGAGGCGCAAAATTGTTTATCGGATTATAATTCCTTCGAAATAAAGGATGCGCCATCGGCATGTAGGCGTCAGCGTAATAGAATCCGGTTATATGTGGCCGTTTTGTAAAACTGTTTAATAGCTTGTTTTCATGGAATAAGCCATCTTTGGTTGGTTGTAAACAGGATAAAGATTGCAAAATGTTGGGATACTCTACATAGCAGCCAATGGTGTGCATATAGTGAAAGTTTTTCGCTTCCAGAATAATGTCCCTTTCTTTGCAATACTTTGAAAACGAATGAATCAGGTCTCTGTTTTTATTTAATTCTTCTTGCTCTATTTCTTGTAGCATGATTGCTGTCTGTGTTCTGATATCGTCCATTTTGTAGGCTCAATTCTTTTTGTGACAAAAATAATTCTCGGGATTTTTGTTAACAAATCGTTTGTAATTATTCTCGTTTTAAAACGGAGGAATCCGAGTGGTTTTTTAGGCAAAAGGATGGCTGTTTAACGCCGTCGCCCGCGACGTCTGCGCAACTGTTCCTGCTGGGCTTGTTCCGCCTCGTCGGGATCAAACCTCGGACGCAGCAAATCGTCCAGCAGGTAGCTGAACGGGGGTGTCAGGGTCGGAGCCGATTGGCGTTCGGAAGCAAGCGCCTGTCGGCTGTTCCGTTCCAGCGCGGTGTCGATTTTCGAATAGCTGAACTGCCGGTCGATCTTCGAGCCGTTGAACGGGTAGCCGTTTTTGGCAAACACGACTCCCTGTACGTCGGAAGTGCCTCCGCGCATTCGGAACTCCGTAGTGATACCTTCGCGGCGCAAGGCCGTCATCAGCTCCTCCCAGTTGCGGCAGCGGGGGACGGTATCGCACAGGGCATGGTAGATTTCATATTTTGTCTTGTCCGGTTCGCGCAGCCGGTACTCCTTGACCTGCTCCTTGCCCGATGCAAAGTAGAGCCCGTAGCGGGCGGTCAGTTGCTTGCAGAGCCGCTCCGAACGGTAGCGGTCGTTGCGGTCGGAGATCGTCCGTCCGTCGTTGCCCACGCGGTTGAAGAGAATATGTAGATGGGGATGTTCCCGGTCGCGGTGGCGAACAATGATAAGTTGTGTATCCTTGATCCCCATCCGGTCCAGATACTCCACCGCAATGGAGAGCAACAGTCGGTTGTCCAACCGGGCGGCATCCCGGGGCGAAAAGGAGAGTACGACGTGTCCTACGGGTTTCGAGACTCTGGGGTTTTGCGCAGCCTGCCGTTCGAATCCGCGGATGATGGAGGGCGTGTCCTTGAACAGAACACCCATCCCGGCCAGGCAATCGGCGCCCTTCCCGGGACCGAAAATGTATTGAACGGCTCCGCTGAAGGAGCCGCCTTTCGAGAGTTTGGCAATCATGGCAGTTTGTCGATTCGGGTGAGCAGCGCATCAATTCGATCGACCAACGCCGCCAAAGTGGCGGTATCGCGTCCGTACCCGGCCACATGCGCCATGCGGGCGAGTTGGTTGAGGTTGTTCGCCATGCCGGTGAGCTGCCGCAGCAGGGTGAGCATCTCGGGAGTCATCCGGGCGCGGACGATGCTCCGGGCAAGGGCGCGCCGGGCGTATTCGGCACACACGAGACCGGCGACCCGTGCCTTGCGGCACAGGACGTCGTAATCGGTCTCGGTCAGGCAGACGACCAGCCTTCGTTTGAGTTGTTCCGTTTCGGGTTTGGGAGGGCGGCCGCCTCGCGGGCGGTTCGGATTCTTCGGACTTTTCATCTGTGTAAGTATAATAGACCAGCGGGATGGATTCAGGAGGTTTCGAGTGTCTCGAAACATAAACTTGCTTTTATTACAACCCGGAATCTCCCTCCGCGGCTGCCGAAGCCAGTTTTTCGCCGAAAGCCTCCATTTCACGGCCGATCACCGTCTCGGAAAATTTGGCGTAATGGCGGGTCATGTTGGTATTCGAGTGTCCGAGGATTTTGGCCAGCACGTCGATCGGCATTCCGTATTCGACCGCCATGCAGGCGAACGTATGGCGGGCGCAATGCGTGGTCAGCACCTTGTCGATGCCGCAGACGATGGCGATCTCCTTCATAAAGGCATTCATCTTCTGGTTGCTCGGCAGGGGCAGCACCCGTCCGCGGGCCTGGCAGACTGCGTCGTGCTCGTAGCGGCGGAGGATCTCCAATGCCATCGGGAGCAGTGGAATGCGGCTCATTACGGCGGTCTTTTCGCGCGGCTTGTGGATCCACCAGCGTCCTTCGTCGTCGCGCGAGATGTGTTCGCTCCGCAGGTGGTCGGCATCGGCGAAGGCCAGTCCCGTAAGGCAGCAGAAGACAAAAACGTCACGGATACGGGCCAGCCGATGGTCGAGTTGCTTGCGGGTCAGGATTTCCAGTTCGCGGGCCGTGAGGTGCTCTTTGGCCTGCGCCTGATCCTCCTTGAGTTTGTAGTAGCGGAAGGGATTCTTGGCAATCCATTCGTTGCGCAGGCAGTAGAGTACGAAGTTGCGAAGACAGTCCATGACGGCCACGGCGCCGTTGTGGCGGCAGCGGTGGGCCGTTTGCAGGAAGAGGCTGAATCCGTCGAGAAACTCGTAGTTCATTCGCTCGACGGGAATATCCTCCTCCGGGCCGCGCTGGGCAAGGTACTGTTTCAGATAGCGCAGTAGCCGTTCGTACTTGTCGGCTGTCCGCTGGGTGATGCGCACGCCGACCTCTGCCTGCCGCCGTTGGACGTAGTCGCCCAGCCCCGCGATCAACATCATGGTGTTTTTGAGCGGGTTGAAGTAACGCTGTTTGATTTGCAGGGCATTGGCCTCGAAACCTTCGGCAAGCAGTTTGCTGCGGATGTCGAGAATCTGTACACGGAATTCGTCAAGCATCTCGTTGATCTTCACGGATAGGCGGCTGGTCCCCATCATCCGTTCTTTTCGCTGGTTCCACAACTCGGGTCGTCCCTCGCAGTTGAAATAGATCTCCTGACGGAAACTGCCCGTTGTAATTCGGGCATAAATGGTTGCGAATCCGTCTTTTTTCGTTCTTCCCTTTCGCATCAGGAAGAGAATCCTGAAACTCTCTTGTCTCATGGTTTTGTAAAATTTAGAGGTTAACAAAACGCTGACAAGAAAAATCTATTGCGATGCAAAATGCAGCAGTTCAGTGTATTATAAGCAAAAAAGGTGGCAGTTTGCTCGCCTGGCTCCCGATTTGACCCCTTTGCCACCAAATTGCCACCCGAAGGTTTTCGGCGAAATACTTTTCGGTGGCGGAGGCTGGGATGCTGATTATTGCAATCAATTTATTGATATACAATCATTTCGCGCTGTTCTGCATCCGGATTCCCACAAAAAAAGGAGCCTCGAAAAAGGCTCCTTTGTGCGGATAAAGGGACTCGAACCCCCACGCCGTAAGGCATCAGATCCTAAGTCTGACGTGGCTACCAATTACACCATATCCGCATCGGTCCGACAAAGATATGGAAAAATTCAGAAAACACAACCGATCCAGGGGTTTATTCGGCTTTTTTGCATACATTTGTATGCCATTTTTTTAAGATATGCCGCAACAGATTACCCTCGTTCTGACCCCCAGACAGGCTGCCGAGCCGGAAACCTATACGGCTCTTGCCGCCCGTCGCATGGGGATCAAGGATACCGACATCGCCCTTGCCCGGGTCGTGAAACGATCGATCGATGCCCGCCAGCGGCAGGTGAAGGTAAACCTGACACTCGAGGTTTTCGCCGATCGGGAGCCGCTGCCCGCTCCCGTCCATTTCGACTATCCCAATGTCGAGGGACACACCGAGGTGGTGATCGTCGGGTCCGGTCCTGCCGGCCTGTTTGCGGCGTTGCGGCTCATCGAACTGGGACTGCGTCCCGTCATCCTCGAACGGGGCCGCGACGTCTCGTCGCGCAAGCGCGACATCGCGCTGATCAACCGCAACGAACGCATCGATCCCGACTCGAACTACGCTTTCGGCGAGGGCGGCGCCGGGACCTTCTCCGACGGAAAACTCTTCACGCGCAGCAAGAAGCGCGGCGATTACAACAAGGCGCTGCAGACGCTGGTCTTTCACGGCGCCACCCCCGAGATCCTCTATGAGGCCCATCCGCACATCGGGACCGACAAGCTGCCCTACATCATCCGCAACATCCGGCAGACGATCATCGATGCCGGCGGTGTCTTCAGTTTCGGCCGGCGGGTCACGGACCTGATTCTGCGCGACGGACGCATCCGGGGCGTATGCTGCGGCGACGAGCGGATCGAGGGTGCCGCGGTCGTGTTGGCCACGGGGCATTCGGCACACGACATCTACGAACTGCTTCATGCCCGGGGTGTCCGCCTCGAGGCCAAGCCTTTTGCCATGGGGGTGCGTATCGAGCACCCGCAGGCCTTGATCGACTCGATCCAGTACCACTGCCCGACGCGCGGAGAGTATCTGCCGGCGGCATCCTATTCGCTGGTGAGTCAGGAGCGGGGCCGCGGCGTCTACTCGTTCTGCATGTGTCCGGGCGGATTCATCGTCCCGGCGATGACCGATGCCTCGCAGTCGGTCGTGAACGGCATGTCGCCCAGCGGCCGCACGTCGCCCTTCGCCAATTCGGGCATGGTGACCGAGGTGCGGCTGTCGGATTTCGCCTACCTCCGTTCGGAGTGGGGCGAGCTGGCCGGGTTGAAGTTCCAGCAGCTTTTCGAGCAGGCCGCCCGCCGCGAGGGCGGAGCGCATCAGATCGCACCCGCACAACGTGTCTCGGATTTTGTCTTCGGGCGCAGCAGCACAACGCTGCCGGCAACCTCCTACATTCCGGGCATCGTGCCGTCGCGTCTCGACCGCTGGATGCCGGAGTTCATCGCGCAAAGCCTGCGGCAGGGCATAGCGACCTTCGGACGGCGGATGCACGGTTATGTGACCGACCAGGCGGTGGTCGTGGGTGTTGAGTCGCGAACCTCGACTCCGGTGCGTATCCCGCGCGATCCGGTGACGCTGATGCACCCCGAAACCTCCGGCCTGTTCCCGGCCGGCGAGGGCGCCGGATATGCGGGTGGAATCATTTCGGCGGCACTCGACGGCGAGCGTATTGCGGAAGCCGTGGCCGGATATGTCAAAGTTTAAAAGGTCATGATAATGGTAACGCGTAAGAAGTATCTGTTGTTTGCTACATTGCCCTATGCTTTCCCGATTCTGCGCACATTGCAGGCGGAGATCTTGCGGAGAGGTGGTGAACCCGCATGGTTTCTCGAGGAGGGATGCCCGGATTTGCTGGTGTCCGGCGAGCGCCGTCTGATGACGCCGCAGGAGGTGGTTGCATTCGATCCGATTGCCGTCTTCTCCCCCGTGCGTTATGTTCCCGACTTTTTCCCCGGAGTGAAGGTCTCCGTGTTTCATGGATATGCAAACCGGAAACGGTTTGAAGCGGTGGACGATCACTTCACGATACGCGGTTGTTTTGATATCTATTGTGCGCAGGGACCGAGCAGTACGCCTGTTTTCAAGGATTTGGAGCGCAGATACGGCTATTTCAGAGCCTATGATACGGGGTGGCCCAAGGCCGATCTCTATTTCACGCCCGAGATGCAGCGGCTGCCGCAGAATGAGCGTCCGGTGATTCTTTATTCATCGACTTTTACCCGCGGCCTGACTTCCACTCCGTTGTTGGCCGAGGAGGTGGAGCGGTTGGTGGCGGAAAAGCCCTGGGAGTGGATTTTCATGTTTCACCCGATGCTTGATCCTGCCGTGTCGTCGCGTTATGAACGGATTGCGGCGACATACGGCAATGCGCACTATATCGGCAATACGTTCGATATGGAACCTTTGCGTCGGGCCGATGTGATGTTGTGCGACAGCTCTTCGATCATTATCGAGTTCATGTTCCTCAACAAGCCGGTCGTCACGTTCCGCAATTCGCATCCGGGGCCTTATCTGCTCGATGTCCGGGAACCGCAGGAGGTGGGCCCTGCCATTGAGCAGGCCTTGACTCGTCCGGACGACCTGATGCGTGAAATTCACGATTATACGATGTTCCACGAACCGCATCGCGACGGCCGTTGTGCTGCGCGGGTGCTCGATGCCGTGGATGATTTCCTCGAACGCGGGCATGTGGGTTTGAAGCGCAAGCCGCTCAATCTGGTGCGAAAATGGAAGTTGCGACGCAAATACCGTTACTGGCCGTTGCTCGAACGCCTACGCAAGAGGCGTTGATGCGGATGGTCAGAGATGCAGTCCCTTGACTGTCAGCTTGGCCCACGTAGGGTTGCCGGGACCGCAGGCCAGCCAGCCCAGCAGGAGAACCTTCTGGTCGTAAAAACTTTTTCGGAACTCGGGACGCGAGAAGCGGTTTATGCCCCGCCAGTTTTCGAGCAGCAGTTCGGCTAACCGGTCGGTCGTCGGGTCATTCCAAGTCTTGCATCGTCGCAACTCGCGCCGTAGGCGGGAGAAGAAAAGCCGATGGGTCAGATAGCACATTTCGTCTCCGAAGCCGTTCTCCTCGTAGATGCGGCTGAGCAAACGGCGGGTGCGTACAATGACCATTGGATCGATCCGGCTGTGCAGCAGACTCCCTGAAACGTATCGGTAGTAATAGGTAGGATGGCTGCGTGTGGCCAGGTGTGTGATGTGGGCACAGTACCGGGCTGTGAAAACCTCGTCTTCGGCATAGCTGAGCGAACGTTCGAAGCGCAACCCAAGTTGTTCGATCGTTGCCCGGGAGAACATTTTGTTCCAGGTCCATCCGAAGCAGCGGATGCGGAGCAGTTCGGCAAGTATCGGAAGGCAGGCCCGGTGTCCTTCCTGCGGGGTGATGTTGCAGTCGGGAACAGGGTAGAGGCGGACCCGTTCATTTCCTCCGTAGCTGGGGCGTTCCTCGATCAGGTTGGTGAATGCGATGCCGTTCGGACCTATGCCGCAGTCGGCGAATTGCTGCAGATGCTCCGGGGCAATTCGGTCATCGGAATCTACGAATACGATGAATTCTCCCTGCGCATGGTCGAGTCCCGTATTTCGGGCGGCGCTTACGCCCCGGTTGGGGGTGTGGAATACCCGTATGCGGGGATCGCGTTCCTGGAAAGTATCGCAGATTTCGCTGCTTCCGTCCCGACTTCCGTCGTCGATGAGCAGAAGCTCAAAATCTGAAAAGGTCTGTCCCAGAATACTTTCAATGCATTCCGGGAGGTATTTCCGACAGTTGTATACGGGGACGATGAGCGATATCAGCATGGTTGGGTGTTTTTTCAATTCGTCCGGTAGCGGATGGAGTTCGGTGTCATGATTGGCGGCAGCTCTCTCGGAATGCCGTAATGCGCGAATTCTTGTTCTGGGAGATATTGGTCAATCCCCAGCTCGCAGCGGGTACGGTGTTCCCGGATACTTTCCAAATAGTATCGTTCGTTTTGTTCGCAACGGTCTCTGGAGGCTTTTTCGTGGTATAAATGGAAAAGAATCCCGCGGAATTTGATCCGCCGTTGTTTGATTCCGATGTTTTTCAGGCGCAAACCCAGTTCGGTGTCTTCGAAACCCCAGCCTTCGAAAGCTTCGTCGTAGCCGTTCACCCGGATGGCATCTTTGCGCCACAAGGCCATGTTGCAGCTTCGCGGATTGTATTCGGGGCTGAGTATGCGGTAGAAAAAAGACATGACCGGGATTCGCATGACGTTGTTGCTGCAGCGCACTCCCTTTGTCAGGGCGGAAAGCGACGTGATGGCTCCGCTCAGAACCTGGCGGGTCAGCTCTCTGGAGATCATGCCTCGTGAGCCTGCGATGTAGTATCCTTCGCGAGCGAAAAGCCGATGGTCCTGAATGAACTGGCGATGCAGGATCTGGTCTCCGTCGATCTGGATGATGTAGTCGCACGTGCTGGCGGCAATGGCCTTGTTGCGGATCGTGGCGACGCGGAACCCCCGGTCCTCGTGCCAGATGTGGCGTACCGGGACGGGCGAGATCCGTTCGAAATGCTTCACGACGTCGCGTGTAGCCATGCCCGAGCCGTCGTCGGCGATGAGTATCTCGTCGGGCAGAACGGTTTGTTGCATCACGCTGTCGAGACACAAGTAGAGGGCGCGGGGCCAATTGTAGGTGGAAACAAGCAGAGATACGGTCATCGTACAAGAAAATTGATGGGGGTTCGAGACGATATGGTCGGTTACTCTTGTTGTCGGTCGTGGTTTTGTCCGGCTCTATTGACGTGTTTAAGGTTCAAGTTCGTTTCGCAAAAGTAGCGTTTTATCCATAGTTGTCAAATTTTTTTCATACTATTATAACAGTTCCTGTATGCGGATACTGCATCCGACTCTCAGGAAAATTTCATGCCGGAATTTGTGTCTGTGTGTAATATGCAGTAAATCAAAAGGGTGCATACGTGTTGCGATGTGGTAAATTAAAAAATATCAAAAAATATCAAAAAATATTTAATAAAAACTTGCCGGGTTCAATTTTTCCCCTTATCTTTGCAGTGAAGTTTTAAGGTTCATTTAGGTTAGTAGTTTTAGGTTGGTGAGGAAACTGTGGATGACGGACCGAGTCCCGATTCCGGGTTTCCTTTTTTATTTCCCTTCTGTCTTCTTTTCGATTGCCCCCCCGGCGACCGGGTCCTTTCATGCATGGGTTCGGTCTGTTTCGTCGCTGATAATGTTCCGGCGAAATAAATGCCGCATTTCCCTCATGTTGCTCCGATTTCGTCCCTGCTGCTTTCTTTATGTTGATTTTCAGTCAATTGAACCGGTTCAACGAGATTCTGGAGCGGTGTCCAATGTTACCAAATTGTTAAACTTATTTAATATATTCATAAAATATTTGCATAATACAAAAATCGCCCTTATCTTTGCAGTGAAGTTTTAAGGTTCATTTAGGTTAGTAGTTTTAGGTTGGTTGAGGGAATCGGCAGGTTGCAGCGGGATATTCCGTTGCTAAGACCCGAGGGCGGTGCTCGCCTGAACGGTCGAATACCTCCGATTGAACCTCATTTTTGGAGGGGGTGGTTCCCCGCCAAAAAAAGGTCCCAGTCGTGAGACTCGGACCTTTTTTCTTTACTTCCCCCTTCCCTCCCTTCGGGCAATGTGTTCTCTCCGGCGTCTCTGTGGGAGACAGCTGCGGTTTCCGCAGCCGGTCGAAAACTCCGGCAAGGCGAAACCCTCCCCAGCCGGCCCTTCTTCGTGACTGTTGTACCTGTCTGAGGGGGGCTTCAAAGGGCCGACAGTTCTTCGCGGGTGAGTGTTACCTCGATGCCGCCCAGCGCATAGCATCCGATTTCGTAGGGGTTGTAGAAGAAGGTGATGCCGCGGTCGTCGATCAGGAAGTTCTCCGTGGCGCCGATGTACTCGGGGAAGAATCCGAGTTCCGACAACTCGTCGTCGGTCGTCACGTGGTAGGTTTCGCAGATCTTTTTACGGATTACTTCGTCGAGCCGTTCGGCCTGGGATTCGGTGAACAGGTCCCCTGTGGTGATCTCCAGACCGCTCTTGAGCGAGTAGGTGTGGTATTCGATCCCGTAAATGCCGTGTGCGCCGCCCGTATAGCTGGAGCGCGTGATGACATAGGTGGCCAGCGTATCGGAGGCGTGTCCCTCGGATTCGATCGAGATTTCGTAGGTCTGGGTTGGCTGTACGTCGGCAAGCAGGGTGGTGTCTATTTCGCGGATGGCCAGTTCGGCGGCCTGTGCTGCGTTCCCTTCGAATGCCTCGACCTGGAAGAAATAGCCGATGTTGGCCGTTTCGATGGCCTGGAGGGCTGCAGACTCGGAGGCGTTGCGGATCGTCGCGAAGCGGTATTCGATGCGGCAGTCTGCGCCCCGGCGTTCGAGCAGGGTGTCGATGGCGAGCTGTTCGAATTCGGGTTGCACGGGGCGGTGCGAGCGGCATCCGATCTGGAGCAGGGCAAGTGCCGGGAGCAGCAGGATGAGGGGTTTTTTCATGGCAATGCGGCATTTTGATTTGCTTAAAGGTAGCCAAAAAACGGGTTTTTGCGGCGAAAATGAAAAAAAAATGCAGATTTTCGCGAAAAATTTTGGAGATTCAAAAGAAGGCGCTATCTTTGCAGCACGAAAATAAACCGGTGGATTCATCTAAGGGTTAGGATACATGCCTCTCACGCATGACATAGGGGTTCGAATCCCCTATCCACTACCAGTAAACGGCGATTCTGCAGCAGCAGAGTTGCCGTTTGTCTTTTCTTTTTGTCGGTGCACTCCTTGCCGATGCCTTCCTGCGAGGGTCGGGAGCCCTCCGCACGCTGATCTCTTTCGGGGTTTATTCTTCAGTCTCCTTGACGGCCGGCGCCCCGTTCCGTTGTGCGCGGTCGGTTCCTTAGCGGTCTTCGGTTGGTGCGATGCGGATGGTGCGGAGAGGGGCTGGTTCGCAGAAAATGCCTTTCGGCGGGGAAAACCGGCCGGCTCGTTGAATAGATTTGCCGGCAAAGGGGCGCATTTCTACTTTTGCCGTCGGAACGAATTTCTGTTAAATGATGGAAACTATGAAAAAGTGGATGAAGATTGTGGCATTCTTTGCCGCAGTCGTTGCCCTCTCGGCGGGGTGCAGCGACAAGAAGGAGTCGGACGGCAAGCCGGGCAGTGCCCCGGTAATCACGCTCGAAGGCGGGGATATCTCCCGGCCGCAGGAGATCGTGCAGGACATGACGGCTCGGATCCTGATCTCGGCGCCGGAGCGGATCCGGGACTTTACCGTGAAGATCGATTCGCCGGCACTGACCGACGAGCTGCTCGGTGCGTTGCACCTCTCTACGACGCTCGATATGGCCCATCCGTCGGAAGAGGCTGCGGCGGCCTTCGCCTCGCTCGGGTTGAAGAGCGGGGCCGAAGTGAAGGGACAGACCTCCGTGCCGTTCGACATCTCGGCTCTTGTGCCGATGATTGCGATGATCTGCAAGGAGGATTCGAACCACAAGTTTACCCTTTCGGTGACCGACGAGTTGGGACGGCAGACGGTGCAGTCCGTGACGTTCCATCTTTCGGTGGCGGCGGAATAGAGGAGCGACCCTGTGGCGGGTGCGGCGGTCGGAGTGTGCCGGGAGTGTGTCGCAGGAACGGGTCCGTCCCATCGGCCGCAGGGGCTCTCCCTTGTTTTTGAGAGGCGTTGAAGAATGGCGGCGGCCGTCTCCGAAGGGAGGCGGCCGCCGCGGCGTTGGTTAGTTAAAGGTTAAAGGTTGGTGGGATGTCTATTTGTCGAATTTGCCCTTGAACTTTTCCAGTTGGCGTTTCAGGGCGTCGATCGCCTCGTCCACCGACTCCTCGAAGGCTTTCGACTGGTGGCAGGCCACCAGGTCCTCGCCGGGCATGTGCAGCGTGATGGTTGCGATCTTGTTTCCTTTTTCGTGGTCCTTATCGAGTTTCAGAATGACGTCTGCGCTCGTCGCGCGCTCCGCGAAGCGGTCAAGCTTGGTCATCTTGGCGTTCACGAATTCGACCAGTTTCTTGTCGGCGTCGAATTTCACGGATTGAATCTGTACGTTCATAGCCTTACGGTTTAATAAGTTAATTACTTCCCTCCCTTTTCACGGGGATGGGCCTTCGCATATACCTCCCGGAGCCGGGCGATGCTGTTGTGCGTGTAGACCTGTGTGGCCTGCAGCGACGCGTGCCCCAGGAGCTCCTGTATCTCGCGCATGTCCGCCCCACCGTTGAGCAGGTGGGTGGCAAACGTGTGCCGCAACACATGGGGGCTTTTCTTGCCCTGCACGCCTCCGCGGCCCAGTTCCCGTTGAACGATGCGGTAAACCGCCGTACGGGATACACGCTCTCCTTTCAAAGTTAAAAATAGCGCTTTTTCTCCGGATTTGCAAATATTTTGCCGCCGAATGAGGTCGCAGTAGCGCAAAATCTTCTCCCGTACGAACTCCATTACCGGCACGATCCGCTCCTTGTCTCCCTTGCCCCGGATGCGCAGCGTGCGGTAGTCGTCCGAGAAGTCGTCGCAGTCGATGCCGATGAGTTCGGCCAGGCGCAGGCCGCAGGCGTAGAGCATCAGGACGATCAGCGAGTCGCGTTCACGGAGGGGATCGTCGCTCTCGGTCTCGCAGTCGCCGACGATGCCCGTCATGCGGCTCTCGGGGACGAAAGCCGGGAGGCGGTGCGGCGTTCTGAGGGCCGGGATCCGGCTCATCACCTCCTTCTCGACGCGGCCCGTGCGGTGCAGCCAGCGGAAGAAACTCCGCAGCGACGACAGTTCGCGGTTCATCGATGCGGCGCCCACGCCGTCCGCCTCCGAGCGGTGGAGGATCCACTCGCGGATGTCGTCGGCCGAGACGCTGCGCGGGTCGAACGTGGCGTCGTCGTCGCCGCGCCACGCCAGGAACCGCTCGATGTCGCGGCGGTAGTTGCGTACCGTGAGCGGAGAGTAGCGGCGTTCGGCCTCCAGATATCGGATGAATTCGTGCAGCATACGATGCAAATATACGCAAAAAGAGGGGAGGGTGCGCTTCGCTCCCTCGGGGATTCTGTCCGCTTTTTCGTATCTTTGATGTAGTCTGTATATGTTTAATTGACTACGAGCATATTACGAAGGACGCGCATGAGATAAGCTAACGGATAAGAAAAAGGAAAGTGTTCAGAAACACTATATTCTTAATATTCTTATGCTATCAAATAACTCTTCTGCGACAAAGATAGGAATAAAAACCGAGAATTCGAGCGAATTGAGGCAAGAAGGTTGAAAACAAGGGGTTTAGAGAGTAACGGACTGCGCTGTCGTAGCCAAATCGAAGCCATCGAAAAGACAACTGTTACTATCCCGTTACTCTGTTCCGAGTAGTAAAGGCAGTTTCGGACGGATTTCAAAACGCTGAAATACAAGCTCTATTCGTCTTGTTCCGACTGCAAATATAGCCGAAATTCCGTAAGTATACATAGAAATACGTTTTGTATGTGCGCAATATGTATTTCTACGTATACTTATGCAGCAGTAGGGGCTTTATGCCCGTCTGTGGACGATTCAGGAAAAGTCCGCAGGCTGAACCGGATAGAATAACGGGAAGCCCGGATAATAGGCTCCCCCGAAATGAATTTCGTGGCATACAAGCGAAATCTAATCAAAAGGGCATTGGCAACCGTCCAATACAAGAAAACAGTCCCAACCGCCGAAAGCTATCCGATAAAAATATAAGATATCTCAACGACTGATAAAACTTCTATCAAAGATTTTAATGATTGAATTATTTTCAATATCTTTGTTAGCAATCTGTTTTGAAGATAGAGATGAAAGAGGTAAACCGATTGAAAATTATTCTTGCTGAGAAGAATAAAACGGGCAAATGGCTGGCGGAGCAGTTGGGCAAAGACCCTTCGACTGTATCGAAGTGGTGTTCCAACTCGTCGCAGCCGCAGCTGGATACGGTGATTCGTATTGCCGAACTGCTGGATGTGGATATTAAGGAATTGATAAACAAATAACATATGGCAAAAGAACAGGAGCGCGCGGAACTCCACCGCACGATCTGGCAGATAGCCAACGACCTGCGGGGCAGTGTCGATGGCTGGGACTTCAAAAACTACGTCTTGGGAATGTTGTTCTACCGCTTCATTTCCGAGAACATCACTGCCTTCATCAATGCGGAGGAACGGCGTGCGGGAAACGCCGACTTCGATTATGCCGCGTGCTCGGACGAGCAGGCCGAATTCGGGCGCGAGGTAACCGTGCAGGAGCGGGGATTCTATATCCTCCCGTCGCAGCTTTTCGGCAATGTGCGCAGGCGGGCAGCGGCAGATCCCAACCTGAACGAAACGTTGAGCAATATTTTCCACGCGATCGAGAACTCGGCCAAGGGCGCGGCGAGCGAGGAGGATATGAAAGGCCTGTTCGCCGACATCGACGTGAACAGCAACAAACTCGGAGCGACGGTGCAGAAGCGCAACGAGACGTTGGTGAAGATTCTCGATAAAATCGGCGACATGAAGTTCGGCAACCTTGCCGACAACCAAATCGACACCTTCGGCGATGCCTACGAGTTCCTGATGACGATGTATGCCAGCAATGCGGGAAAATCGGGTGGCGAATTCTTCACGCCGCAGGAGGTTTCCGAGCTTCTTGCCCGTATTACGCTCGTCGGCAAAAAACAGGTGAACAAAGTGTATGATCCGGCCTGCGGCAGCGGTTCGCTGTTGCTGAAATTCGCCAAAGTGCTGGGCAAGGAGAACGTACGTCAGGGATTTTACGGGCAAGAGATCAACATCACCACCTACAACCTCTGCCGCATCAACATGTTCCTGCACGACATCAACTACGAAAAGTTCGACATCGCGCTGGGCGATACGCTGCTGGCACCGAAACACTGGGACGACGAGCCGTTCGAGTGCATCGTCTCCAATCCGCCGTACTCGATCAAGTGGGCGGGCGATGAAAATCCGCTCTTGATAAACGATCCCCGGTTTTCGCCTGCCGGTATCCTTGCACCTAAAGCAAGGCCGACCTCGCCTTTACGATGCACATGCTTTCGTGGCTGGCGACCAACGGCACGGCGGCAATCGTCGAGTTCCCGGGCGTGCTTTATCGTGGCGGTGCGGAGCAGAAAATCCGCAAATACCTGATCGACAACAACTATATCGACACCGTTATCCAACTGCCCGCTAATCTCTTTTTCGGGGTCGGCATCGCTACCTGCATCATCGTACTGAAAAAGAGCAAAAAGGATAACGCGACGCTCTTTATCGATGCCTCGGGCGAGTTTATCCACGAGGGCAACAAGAACAAACTCTCCGCCGCGAATATCGCGCGGATTCTCGATGCGTTCGTCGCCCGCAAGGACGATGCGCATTTCGCCCGTCTGGTCGAAAACGGCAAGATTGCCGAGAACGATTACAACATATCGGTTTCGTCATACGTCGAACAGCCCGACACGCGCGAGGAGGTGGATATTGACGAGTTGAACAAGCGGATTGCCGAAATCGTCGCCCGCCAAAACGTGCTGCGCACGGCAATCGATGCAATTGTAGCCACTTTGTAAGAAAGGATTGAGTATGAACAATAAAGAGATAACGATTCGCAGTTCGGCCGCCGAATACCTGATCTTCGTAGCGGCTACGGGCGAAAATCCTTCCCGTGTGGAACTTCGGTATGAGGATGAAAACATTTGGCTGACCCAGCGTATGATGGCGGAGCTGTATGGCGTGGATGTACGCACCATCAACGAACATATCCGGAAGATTTACGCCGACAACGAATTGTCCGAGGCGGCAACTGTCCGGAATTTCCGGATAGTTCAAACCGAAGGCAGCCGTGAGGTCAGCCGCGAAGTGAAACATTATAGTCTCCAGATGATTATCTCCATAGGCTTCAAGGTCAATAACGAGCGTGCCGTACAGTTTCGCAAGTGGGCGAATGCGGTTGTCAAGGACTATACCATACAGGGATGGGTGATGGACGATGAGCGGCTGAAACGGGGCGGTACGGTGCTTACGAAAGACTATTTCGAGAAGCAGTTGGAGCGCATCCGTGAGATTCGTTTGTCGGAACGCCGTTTCTACCAAAAGATTACGGACATTTACGCTACGGCCGTCGATTACGATCCGACGGCAAAGGCCACCCAGCGCTTTTTCGCGGCGGTGCAGAACAAGATGCATTACAGCGTGCATGGGCATACGGCGGCGGAGTTGATCTATCAGCGTGCTGACGCCGACAAGGAGCACATGGGACTGACGACATGGGAGGGTGCGCCGACGGGCAAGATCCACAAATACGACGTGACGGTTGCCAAAAACTACCTCACGGAGGAGGAGTTGCAGACGCTTGGCCGTATCGTTTCGGCCTACCTCGATCTGGCGGAGATACAGGCCATGCGCCATATCCCCATGACGATGGAGGACTGGGAGAAACGGTTGAACGGATTTTTGTCGCTGATGGATCGGGAGGTGCTTGCCAATGCCGGCCGCATCTCAGCGGAGCTGGCCAAAGCCCATGCCGAAAGCGAATGGGAGAAATATCGCATCGTTCAGGATCGTCTCTATACGAGCGATTTCGACCGCTTCGTGCAACTGGAGGAACGTGCAGCCGACAAGGAGAAAGGAGGTGAGCAATGAGCCATATCGAGGAGATGATCCGGGAGTTGTGTCCGGATGGAGTGGAATATTGCAAGTTTGGAGAAACCTGTAAATATATTCGAGGAATCACATACAACAAATCCCAAGAGGCTAAGTCTGTTACCGATGATGCTTGGCGAGTACTTCGAGCTAACAATATTACACTTTCCTCAAACACGTTAAACTTTGATGACGTAAAATTAGTCTCCAAAAGCGTAAAAGTTAAAGAGGCACAACTATTACGCAAAGGAGATATTTTAATTTGTGCCGGAAGTGGGAGTAAGGAACATGTAGGAAAAGTAGCCTATATTTCCGAAAACATAGACTATACATTCGGCGGATTTATGGCTGTAATTAGATGTCCCGAAAGACTGAATAGTCGTTTTTTGTTTCACCTCCTTACAAGCGGAATGTTTAGTGACTATTTATGTTCTGCCCTCAATTCGACTACGATAAATAATTTAAGTGCTGGGATTATTAAAGATTTTTCGATTCCCGTCCCGCCTCTTGCGATTCAGAACGAAATCGTAAATATCCTCGATAAGTTTACGGAACTGGAGGCAGAACTGGAGGCAGAACTGGAGGCAGAACTGGAGGCAAGGCGGAAACAGTATGAATACTACCGCAATAGACTACTGACATTCAACGAGATTACCCCCCCCCCGAAAAAGTGAGACAAAATGGCTGGCAATGAATGAAATAGGTACATTTATACGAGGGAATGGCCTGCAAAAGAAAGATTTTGTCGAGCGGGGCGTCGGGTGTATTCATTACGGACAGATATACACTTACTATGGAACGTTTGCAAAATCAGCAAAATCTTTTGTGCCCCCGCTGTTGGCTAACAAATTAACAAAGTAGAATCGGGTGATTTAATAATTGCCTGTACAAGTGAAAATGTGGAGGATATATGCAAAGCAGTTGCTTGGTTAGGTGACGACACGATTGTCACGGGTGGTCACGCTATTGTTTTCAAGCACGGGCAAAATGCCAAATACCTTGCATACTATTTTCAAACAGATATGTTTTCCGATCAAAAACGTAGATACGTGAAAGGTACTAAAGTTATGGACATAACTGCGAATGATTTGGGAAAAATTATAATCCCTATTCCCCAAATGGAGGAGCAACAACATATCGTTGCCATTCTCGATAAATTCGAGACTTTAGTAAACGATATTTCGGAAGGACTACCCGCCGAGATTGCCGCCCGACGGCAGCAATACGAATATTACAGAGACAAACTATTGACCTTTAAGCGTAAAGAAGATGGTAAAATACAACCTTGTAGCTGAAAATCCCGAAAGTACGGTCGTCAGCGACTATCAGGCCGAATACCGTACCGAGAAAGAATACCAATCGGAAGCTGAACTCGAACGGGCCTTTATCGCTCTGCTGGAGGGACAGGCCTACGACTATCTGCCGATCCGTACCGAGATTGAGCTGATAGCCAACCTGCGCCGGCAATTGGAGAAACTCAACGGCTATACCTTTACCGACAGGGAGTGGGCGCATTTCTTTACGGGGTGTATTGCCAACAAAAACAGCGGAATCGTCGAAAAGACCGCCATCATTCAGGAAGACCATGTGCAACTGCTGACACGCGACGACGGAACAGTCAAGAATATCTACCTGCTCGACAAGGCCAATATCCACAACAACTCGCTTCAGGTCATCAATCAATACGAAGTCGATAGCGGCGCACGCCCCAATCGTTACGACGTTACCGTATTGGTGAACGGTCTTCCGTTAGCCCACATCGAACTGAAGCGGCGCGGTGTCGATATTCGGGATGCTTTCAATCAGATCGACCGCTACCAGCGGGAGAGTTTCTGGGCAGGCAGCGGGCTGTTCGAGTTTGTGCAGCTCTTCGTCATATCGAACGGAACCTATACCAAGTATTACAGCAATACCACACGCCAGAGCCATATCAAGGAGGCTTCGGGCGGCAGCAAATCCAAGAGCAAGCAGACGAGCAACAGCTTCGAATTCACCTCGTGGTGGGCCGATGCCAACAACCGGCCTATTGCTGACCTTATGGGTTTCGGCCGCACGTTCTTCGCCAAACACACGCTGCTCAACCTGCTGACCCGCTACTGCGTTTTCACCTCCGACCGGATGCTGCTCGTCATGCGTCCTTACCAGGTCGTGGCGACGGAGCGCATTTTGAGTAAAATCAGTATAGCAGACAACTATCGGCTGTACGGCACGGTCGAAGGCGGCGGATATATTTGGCATACAACGGGGAGCGGCAAGACACTTACTTCGTTCAAGACGGCGCAGTTGGCGAGCAAGCTGCCCTACATCGACAAGGTGTTGTTCGTGGTCGATCGCAAAGACCTCGACTACCAGACCATGCGCGAGTACGACAAGTTCGAGCGCGGGGCGGCCAACAGCAATACGAGTACGGCGATTCTGAAACGGCAGTTGGAGGATCCGGAGGCGAAAATCATCATCACGACCATTCAGAAACTTTCGGTTTTCATCGGCCGTCATGCAGAGCACTCTGTGTTCCGGCAAAAAATCGTCATCATTTTCGACGAGTGCCACCGCTCGCAATTTGGCGATATGCACACTGCAATCATCCGGAGATTCAAACGCTATTTCCTTTTCGGCTTTACAGGTACTCCCATTTTTGCAAAGAACGCCGTAAGCGGCGGCAAGCCGAATCTGCGGACGACCAAGCAGGCGTTCGGCGAGCAGCTGCACACCTATACGATCGTCGATGCCATCAACGACAAGAATGTGCTGCCATTCCGCATCGAGTACGTTCGCACCATCAAGGAGAAAGAGGAGATCGAGAACTCGATGGTATGGGACATCGCCCGCGAGGAGGCTTTGGCGGACAAACGACGTATCGCTAATATCGTCGCCTACATCCTCCGGCATTTCAACCAGAAGACGAAGCGCGCCGCGAAATCGTATGAGTTTCACGTCGTGACCAATATCAGCGAGGTAGCATCGGCAGGTCGTCGCAATAAGGTGGAAGAGGTAAAGCGGCGGACTCGCCTGACGGGTTTCAATTCGATTTTCGCCGTCTCCTCTATTGAAACGGCGAAGATGTATTATGCCGAGTTCAAGCGGCAAATGGCGGAACTGCCGGATGCGCAGCGGTTGAAAGTGGCGACCATATACAGTTTCGGCGTGAATGAAGATGCGGACGGCTTCATCATCGACGAGAATCCCGAAGATACGAGCGGGCTGGATCGGAGTTCGCGGGATTTTCTCGAAAGCGCTATCGTGGATTACAATGCGATGTTCGGAACTTCCTACGACACATCGAGCGACAAGTTCCAGAATTACTACAAGGACGTATCGCTCCGGATGAAGAATCGGGAGTTGGATTTGTTGATCGTCGTCAATATGTTCCTGACAGGCTTCGATGCCACGACGCTCAATACGCTGTGGGTCGATAAAAATCTGCGGATGCACGGGCTCTTGCAGGCCTATTCGCGTACGAATCGCATCTTGAATTCCATCAAGACGTTCGGCAATATCGTATGTTTCCGCAACCTCGAAACGGCTACGAACGAAAGCCTCGCCCTGTTCGGAGACAAGGAGGCGGCAGGCATCGTGCTGCTCAAAACCTTCGATGAGTATTACAACGGTTATACACAGAACGACAGGGAGATTCGCGGTTATGCGGAATTAGTCAATGAGTTGTTCGCAAAATATCCCGTCGGGGAACACATCGTCGGTGAGCAGAATAAAAAGAATTTCGTACGGTTATACGGTGCGATTCTGAAGTTGCGGAATATTCTTTCGACGTTCGACGCCTTTGCCGGACGCGAGATTCTGACCGAACGCGACGTACAAGATTACCACAGTGCGTATATCGACCTCTACAACGAATTCCGGCCGCAGAAACACGAGGCGGAGCAAATCAACGAAGATGTGGTCTTCGAGATGGAGCTTATCAAGCAGGTAGAGGTCAATATCGACTATATTCTGTCGTTGATTCGTAAATACCACGAAGAGCATCTACAGGACAAGGAAATTATCGTGTCGATCCGCAAGGCGATCGATTCGAGTGTTGATTTGCGCAACAAGAAGGAGTTGATCGAACGATTCATCGAATCCCTCACGCCCGAATCCGATGTGGACGAGGATTGGTTCGCTTATGTCGAGGAGCAGCGTCGTGCTGAACTGGACAGGATCATCGCCGACGAAAACCTGAACCATGATGAGGCTTATAAATTCATGGACAACGCTTTTCGCGACGGATTCGTACAAACAACAGGGACGGCTATAACCAAAGTCCTGCCACCCGTCTCCCGCTTCACACCCACCGGTGACCGCACGAAAAAACGCGAAGCCGTCATCGAACGGTTGACCGCGTTCTTCAATCGGTTTTGGGATATAATATCAGAAACAAAAGGATAACAATTGTATGAAACTTTTTTCAGAGAGATACGGTTACACCAAACCTTCGGATGTAATTATTAGAGAAAAAATTACGCCTGAGATACAAAATGCTATTTGCTCTTGCTATGATAAATTAAAAAATAGGCTCTTTTTAGATTCAGGCTTATATTTTGATACAGATCCATATATTGCATTGGAATAGTATTTATGGACTTATTTTTTGAATAATCGAGAGGGCGATTTTCAAGATGGAAGACGTTATTATATCGTTGCAACTGCATTTTTGGAGGATAAAAATAATTCTTGGTATCGAAAATTAGATATAGTCGAATGTACTATTAAATATCTTCAAGATATTGACAAACGATATAATAATTGGAGGACTCCTGTAAACCAAATGTTCATCAAACAACTCAATTTTGAATTTGAGCGTTTGAATTTTGCCTATCGCATTATCGGACAAGAGATTGTTGAGATTACGTCAAAAAGCGAGATTGCTACAATTGAAGATGCAATGGCAAATACTTCTCGCAACATTAAGATACATCTTAATAGGGCATTGGAATTATATGTACAACGCCCTACGGCAGATTATCGTAATTCCATCAAAGAGTCAATCTCGGCTGTAGAAGCTTTTTGTAGAGAAAAGACAGACGAAAACTCTTTGGGAAAAGCATTGAACCGCTTGGAAGCCAACGGTATTATTATACCCAAACTCTTAAAGGTTGCTTTTGATAAATTATATGCCTATACGAATCAACCTGATACTGGTATTAGTCATGCCTTGATGGACAGTGATGGAGCATATACTCCTGCATCTGAGGAGGCTTTATTTATGCTTGTTTCGTGTAGTGCTTTCTTGAACTATCTTTGCAGGAAAATTAGATAAATGGGCATGGAACTGTTGAATTGGAAATTACTAATAGCGTGTTTCCTCCTTGGAGGATGCCTAACTGCCTTTATTATGTTGCTGTTTTTTGAAAATGAACACCTCAAAAAATCAGTCTATCTAAAACAATAGACTTTACTTTATCATGGCTATCACGATTGTGGTATCCATTCATTTTAATATTTTCTACTACATATGTTTGTTGCAATTATCCTGAATGTTTTAATTTTCAATTCTTTCTGACTTTCAAGGAGATAATCTAATATTTCTTATTTGTGTATTGTTATGGTTGCTGCCATTATTCGAAAAATTCGAGATATTTAATGCAAATTTCAAATTGAGATGGCAAAACGAAGTATCCAAAAAGGCCGCAGACGAGGCTATTATGACCAATGGAACAAATAATGCAGAACAGTTAGAAAGAATGATGGCAAGAAAGGAGGATAAAGAACATGAATAACAACATTCCAATACAACAAGTAATTGACCAAGGGCTAAAAATAATGCAAAACGGCCAAGTGACAGACGCTATGTATCAAGTTTGGGTTGAATATTCAAAATCAATATTGAACATGACTACAAAAAATCCATCAATATATTCTAATTATTTATCCGTTATATTGGCAGCCTCTAATCCCAATATACAACCCTATCAGCGATTGAGTATGTGTTTACAATACTTAATCAAGATTCAACCAATTATTTAGACATAGTAAGAGCCTATTCTTTGATGCCAAAGGATAGGCCTTGTTTCCTGCCCAATAGAGGACTAACCGTAAAAGCGAATAATCGGTTTAATACGACCTCAAATAAAGTTATGATTTCTCTAATTATTCAATTCTTCAGTACATATCTCATTTGTTGGTAGTGATGTCGAATTCATAGCTGACGGCTGATGGTTGTTCATACTGAACTCTGATGCGATGGTCAAATTACAGTGAAAAGAGATAGTATCAATAAATGAGTACTTATTTATTCTCTCTTGGCTGTATGCTGTAGAATGAAATGGATGGCAAAACGACATGAAGATTCAGTTTACTTTAGTCGGTTAGCTCTATTATATAAGCTAAACCGAATAAAATACAGGTAGGCATATCTGCTTTTCTATATGTCTGTGGTTTTTATGAAAATATCTTTGCCTGAAGACCGATGAAAATAGCCTAATATAGAAATCCGACTTTTTTCTCTTGGCTGCAACACCCCGGGATATTCAGCCGTAACTCCATTGGATAAGCAATCGATAGCAACCTCGGATTGCCCCAAAAAGTCCGAGAAACCTAACAAGTGAAAGGAAGGGAAACAACTGCAAGGTGAAAAAATAGAAGAACTGCTCAAACCTTTGGTTTTGTGCCTGCTTTGTTGTTTATTCACACGGGATTGAGATTTAATATTGGAATATTAGCAAATTGACAAACCGCTATTAAAGACTTACTACGATTTGCATAAAGTTGTTCTACGAGTTGTAAAATACAGCATTCAGCGCAGTTACACAGTCGCTAAATCATCACAGACAACTTTCTTAACCTCCACTTAACTCTGTCGTTCAGGCAGGTACATAAAAAATTCTTACCATTATAAAAAGATTATACTTTTTTGGTAAAGGCGGATTCGCATCCACTCGTGGTCGGAAGATTTTTCTTCCGGCCTTTTTTTAGTTTCATGCGTATTTATGGGTGCCACTATGAGGTCGTTTTTTTGTATTATTTTATTGATTATTAGGTGTTTGTATTTTTATTATGCGTTTTTTTGATTATCTTTACATTGATAATCAAAAGTTATGGCAAGTTTTAAGGATCACAGAGTACGGGTTAATGATCTATTGGGATTCATTCCAGAAAGCCTACTTTCTCACCTTTCCGCTACGACAACTGTCGATTACTATACTAAAAGTTCTTCACGGCAGAAAGATGTTCTACCTACTGCTGTACGGTATTCTGGAGAACGACCGTTTAAGTCAACGCACACTCGAAGACATTTTTAACGATTCGGTATTCAAAATTCTGTTTGGGTTAGAAACCGATGAAAAAGTTTGTCGCAGTTCCCTTTCGGAGCGGTTATCGAAGATCCCTGCGGATTATTTCCGTCAGATTTACGATTGTGTCTATGATCGATTCTCGGAGTGTTATTCCAGTTCGGAGATGGAACAATACAACCTTATCCGGGTCGATAGTTCGATCGTTTCAGATACATCGGGTAGGATGGTTGAAGGCATCGACAACAAGCGCGGTAAATTGGCAGTAAATATAGTATTGCATTAGATAATATGTTGCCATGCGGTGTAAATTTGTTTGTCGATCCGATTTACGGAAGCGAAGATATTGCCATGCCCAAAGTGGTGTCAGAACACGTTAAGCGGCAACAGGGACATCGTAACATATACGTGTTGGACAGAGGATTGCAATCAACAAGGAATATGGCAGCCTTCAGCAAAGAGTCGATATGCTTCATTGCCAGATCAAAAGAAAACCGAAAATATGTCGAACTGGAGCAAATTCCGTTTACTGACAGCGATTTAGGAGGCTTAGAACTTATCCGTGACAGCAAAGTCTATCTGTACACAGGGCAACCTGTAATGGACAAGCGAGGTAATAAATATTACCGACAGGAGTTAGTTGAAGAACCCTTGAAGCTGATCGTAGCTCGCAGTAAAGACGAATCGGCTACCGAGTATTGGTTCATAACCAATGACTTTGAGCTTAGGCCCAAAGAAATTGCCAATGCTTACCGAAGAAGGTGGGATATTGAAGTCTTCTTTCGTTTTATCAAGCAGGAATTAAACGCAAGTCATCTCATATCGTTGAACAAAAACGGAATAGAGGTAATCTTTTATATGACTTTGATAACCGCTATGTTAGTATTGATCTACAAACGAGCAAACAATGTCGGATATAAAACCGCTAAACGACGGTTTGCTATGGAAATTCGCGATCTGGCTATCGCAATGATAAGCGTACAATGTGGAGGCAATCCGGCCTTATTCTTCAAAACATAAAAAGGCCGGAAGAAAAATCTTCCGACCACGAGTGGATGAGAATCCGCCTTTATTTTTTCAGGCGGGCAATCTTGTTCCGCTTCCTTATGCGGGAGCGTCATTCTTCCTGCACATCCACTACTCATACCGACTGTTCGGGAGCTTGGCAAGGACGAATATCCGGACAATATCCGCGGCGGAAGGTAGTGTCCCGGGGCGGTCGAAACGATAGTCGTTCCGACCGTTCGTCGTTTCCGCATTTTGCCCGCACCGACGCCAACCTCTTCCAACACCTGTTCCAACCGAGACAACGGGGGCGGCCGGTCTGCCCGGGCCGTCCGCAGGCGGGTTAAATTCGTCCCCTGCACCGCTATTGGTGCTAATCTAATATTTCGCAAAGATGGACGAAAAAGTAAAGAACGACGAGAAGAAGGTAATGCTCGTCAGGCAGACCGGAGAAGGTCAGGACGGCTGAAGGCCGTCGGCAGTATCGACGAAGACGGAAACATCGAGACGCTCGATCCCACTGCGGCGAATGTCGCCAAACTGTTCGACGTGAACACGAACCAGCCTGCTTTGGAGGCGTTTTTCACCAAATTCATGGAGCAGTCGCAAGACCCTGTAAAAACGGGTGTCTCGGAGATCTTCATCATGGCCGAAAGCGTGCTGAACAAACTCATCAGAATCGACCTCGATCCGCAGCTGCTCGAAAACTACCGCGTCGATCCGGCCGAAGAGCTCGCAAAGATGGAACCGCAGATCGCGGTTCCCCGTTTCGAGCCTATGGATATTTCGAGAATCGACACGGCGGATATGGAGCGCATGGGTATCCGTATGGGAGACCTCGAACCCCATTTGAAGGCGATGTCCTACGGGCACAAATCGCACGGACTGATCGAAATGCGGCCGGAAATGGAACCCGGCGGCATGCGCGTCACCACCAAAGGGCGCGTATCGCTCGAAGAGCAGGCCGACGGCTCGCTGAAAGTCGTGCCGCACTACTATCGGGAGAAGTGCGACCTCGACGCGCCCTTCCACAACGTGCTGCTCGACGACGAGGCCAAGCGCAACATCGTCGAAACCCGTCATGCGGGCAAGGTGATCGACCTGGAGCTGGAGCCGGGCAGGATGACGCCCTGTTACGTTTCGCGCGACAAGTGGACGAACGAACTCGTTGCGATGCCTGTCTCGGAGTTCGATAAACGCGCATCGATCAAGAATGCCGACCTCTCCGAGGGCGAACAGCTCGACTTCTACTCCGGACGTAAAATTCTGCTGAAAGGCTATACCACCCGTTCCGGCTACAAACGCGATGCTTACATCCAGATCGACGCCTCGGAGAGCAATATCGAGTTCGACCACAGCGGCCTCGACAAAAGGCGCTATCAGGAGCATAACCGAGAGGTATATGCCGCCAAACGTTTCGAGCAGGGCAACCCTTTGCCGGAAGGCCCGCGGGCCATGTTCATTCCCAAGCGGGTGTTCGGGGTGGAACTGCCCCAAGAAGCCTACAATCAATGGCTGGACGCCCTCAATTTCCCCGAAAAGCGCAAAGATGTCAAAGCGACCTATTTGCAGGGATTACAATTCCCCGGAAGCCCGGAACGTGCGGATCGCTGGGTAAAACCCGATTACGAGGCCGGAAAGATCAAATCTTACCGTTGGAACCCGGATTACTCGCGCAAACAGTCCTCCTCGCAGTCACAGGCTCCGGCCCGAACCCCGTCGAACGAGCCGTCCAAGCAGACCGAAGGACAGCCGCAGAAGCGGCAATCCGAACGCGAAGTGCGTCAGGTCGCCCCGCCGAAGCCTCAGCCGAAGAAGTCCAAGAGCGTAGGAGGCCTGTAACATGCTCGCAGTCATCCTGATTATCATAGCGGCCTCGGTATCGCTCTCCGTCGTGACCCTGCTGATTCTCTATTATGTCGGCAAACGCCCCGATGCGGAACGGACGCAGGACGACGACAGCCGGTATTACGACGAGAACGGCAACCACCTCTACTACGACCGCAAGCTGATCGCCCGCCTCGAAAAGGAGCAAGAGCGGGCGGTGCAGCAAAATAAATAGCCACTGAAAACATCCGAAAAACCGAACCATGAAAGTCATCATAGCAGAAAAGCCCTCGGTAGCGCAGCAGATCGCTGCCGTCGTGGGCGCTACCGCCCGTAAGGACGGCTATATCGAAGGGGGCGGCTACGCCGTCACATGGGCCTTCGGCCACCTCGTAGGCCCGGCCATGCCGGAAGCCTACGGCATCGAAGGGTTCAAGAGGGAGAACCTTCCGATCCTTCCCGAAACCTTCGTCCTCGAACCGCGCCGCGTCAAAAGCGGCAAGGAGTACAAGCCCGATCCGGGAGCCGTCAAACAGCTCGCCGTCCTCAAGGAGCTGTTCTCCCGCGCAGAGCGAATCGTCGTGGCTACCGACGCCGGGCGCGAAGGCGAGCTGATTTTCCGCTTTATCTATCACTATCTCGACTGCAAGACGCCCTTCGACCGGCTGTGGATCAGCAGCCTCACCGAGCGGGCCATCCGCGAGGGGTTGGCAGCCATACGTCCCGGCAGCGAGTACGACGATCTCTACCTCTCGGCCCGTGCCCGCTGCGAGGCGGACTGGATCGTGGGCATCAACGCATCCCAAGCTCTCGCCATCGCCGCCGGACGCGGTGCATGGTCGCTGGGCAGGGTGCAGACCCCTACGCTGGCGCTGGTGTGCGGGCGCTATCTGGAAAATACCTCGTTCACGCCGCAGACCTATTTCCGGCTCAAACTCCACACGGCCAAAGACGCTACGGCGTTCGCCGTCCTCTCGACGCCGAAATACGATACGAAAGCGACGGCGAACGAGGCCTGTACCGCAGTCAGGGGCAGCGACGGCGTGCAGGTTACGAAGGTCGAGCGTCGAAAAGTGACCGAACAACCGCCGCTGCTGTACGACCTGACCTCGCTCCAGAAAGAGGCCAACACGCGGCACGGATTCTCGGCCGAAAAGACGCTCGGCATCGCGCAGGAGCTTTACGAAAAGAAGCTCGTCACCTATCCCCGCACGGGGAGCCGCTACATTCCGCAGGACGTGTTCGAGGAGATCACCCCGCTGCTGGCCTCGCTCTCCGGCCATACGGGTTTCGGCCATCAGGCCGCCGACCTGTCGGGCGGAGAGCTGAACCGCCGTTCGGTGGACGGCAGGAAGGTGACAGACCACCATGCCCTGCTGATCACCGGCCATACGCCTGCGGAACTTGCGGCGGATCATGCCAAAATCTACGATATGATCGCCGGCCGCATGGTCGAGGCGTTTTCGCCCGCGTGTCTGAAAGAGATCACCTCTGTCCGCATGGAGTGCGCGGGCATCCCGTTCGAGGTGCGCGGTACGGTCGTAACGAGTGCCGGATGGCGCGAGGTATGGGGCGAGCCGGAAGAGCGTACGGAGGAGGATGCGGCGGCTCTGCCCGAGCTCGCCGAGGGGGATATGCTCACGGTACGCGGATGCGACCTTCAGGAAAAGCAGACGCGCCCCCGCCCGCTGCATACCGAAAGCAGCCTGCTCGCGGCAATGGAGACCGCCGGTAAGGAGCTGGAAGACGAGGCCGAGCGCGAGGCCATGAAGGATTCCGGTCTCGGAACTCCGGCCACCCGTGCGGCGGTGATCGAAACGCTCTTTTCGCGCGAGTATATCAAACGTGAAAAAGTCGCTCGTGCCCACCGAGAAGGGCCTCGCCGTGTACGGCATCGTCAAGGACATGCGGATCGCCGACGCAGCCATGACGGGCGGCTGGGAGCTGGCCCTTGCGAAGATCGCCACCGGGGAGATGAGCGCTTTCACCTTTCGTAAAGGTATCGAAGTTTACGCCTCGCAGATCACCTCCGAGCTGCTCAAGGCGCAGGTCGGGTCGGTCGCCGGGCATACAGGCGCTCCGTGTCCCCGCTGCGGGGGCCGGGTGACGTTCTACCCGAAGGCCGCCAAGTGCGAAAATGCGGAGTGCGGCCTGACCGTATTCCGGACGATAGCGAAAAAGGAGCTTACGGACGGCCAGCTGGAAGCCTTGCTCGTCAAAGGACGAACGCCGACGATCAAGGGCTTCGCCAAAAAGGACGGGGGCACGTTCGAGGCCGCCGTAGTCTTCGACGGCGATTACCGCACCGCGTTCGCCTTCGAAGAAGGCGGCAAGGCCCGTAAGCCGGGTGCGGCGAAAGTCCGGAAATAATCCTTATCTTTGCCGCTGGACGACTTGTCACAGACGCTTTCGGCGTTCGGCAGGGATGTTCAGTGGCGGCGCTTCGGGTGGGAACCCGGAGCGCCTTTTCTTCCTTCGACCTTTGCGTTTCACACCACTGAACAATCCACATCATGCCGAACGATCATCATAACGCCCCGCACACGGGGTTATCTTATTACGGCCTTTCGCTGCTCTCTTATCTGCGGGAGAGCCATCCCGACCTGGCGGACGATGCCGACTTCATCCGCACGCGGGCGCAGGCTGCGGCCGAAGCGTACAGCCGCATCATCCGCAGCGGAGGCTCCCGCATCGAAGCGGCCGAGGAGGCCGACGCCGTACTCTACCGGGGGCTTCATTTCTCGCTATACAGTACGCTCGCAAACATTATCCGCAGCGAGTTCGCGGAGGACATTCCCGAAGAGGATGCCCGCGAGGCCGCCCTCATTCTCCTGCCGCAGGCCAAAGAGGTCGCCCGAAGCTACGAGCTTACGGACGACTTCGCCGCTACGCCGCAGTACGAGCGGCTCTATACCGAACTTACGGGAACCGTTCAAATCCTGCTCGACAATGGCATACAATAAGACCGAACACCTGCGCCGCAATATCGAAGCGATCCGCACGGCCTTCGCGCTGGAGAGGGAACAGCGGGCGGCTACGCCCGAAGAGCGGGATGTGCTGCGTGCGTACAGCGGCTTCGGAGCGATCAAGGAGGTATTGGAGCCGCTGCCGCACAAAAAGGAAACGGCGCTCACGCCCCTGATCGAAGAGCTGCACGCCGTGCTGAAAGAGAACACCGGCGGCGAGCGCGAGTACAAACGCTATCTGGACGGCCTCAAAGCTTCGGTGCTGACGGCCTTCTACACACCGGAACCCGTGACGGACGCCATTATGCGGATGCTCTATAATGCGGGCGTCGTTCCGGTGCGTGCACTCGAACCGAGCGCCGGGACGGGGGCTTTCGCGGAGTACCTGCGCCGTTATAACGAAGAGGCCGAGATCACCTGCTTCGAGAAAGACCCGCTGACAGGACTTATCCTGCACCGCCTGCATCCCGACGATACGGTGCGGGTGCAGGGCTTCGAAACCATAGAACCCGCCTACGAGGGGCACTTCGACCTGATTACGAGCAACATCCCCTTCGGGGACGTTTCGTTGTTCGATCCGGTGTTCTCCTCTTCGCGCGATCCGGTGCGCCGGCAAGGCGCATGGGCGATACACAACTACTTCTTTATGAAGTCGGTCGATCTGGTGCGCGACGGGGGCCTCGTCGCCTTCATCACTTCGCAGGGTATGGCCGATGCGGAGCGTAATCGACCCGTGCGGGAGTGGCTGATGGAGCGGTGCGATCTGGTCGCGGCCGTGCGGCTGCCGAACAACCTCTTTACAGACCATGCCGGAACGGAGGTGGGCAGCGACCTTATCGTCCTGCAAAAGAACTCGGCCGTCCGCCCCCTCTCCGAACGGCAGCGGGACTTTATCAAAACGCGCACGCTCTCGAACGGCATTACGGTAAACAACAGCTTCCGATCGCTCGACCGCGTGGTGCAGACCTCGGCCAAAGTGGGCACGAACCCCTACGGGAAACCGGCGATGGAGTTCACCCACGCCGGAGGCGTGGAAGGCATCGCCCGTGCGCTGGCGGATATGCTCGCGGAGGATATGGAGCGGCATTTCAACCGGGAGCTGTACGAAAGCCATGCCCCGAAGACCGCTCCGCGTCAGTACAGGGAACGGCAGACGGAGACGGTAAGTCCGCGACAGGCGCACGACGACATCGGACAGGCACGGAATACGGAGCTGTCCGGGCAAACGGCATTGCGGCAACACGGGAACCGAGAGATCGCACGGGAAATTCCTGCGACGGAGCGTGACGGCATCGGGCAGGAGCAAAAAGCAGAATTATCCGGCCAGACAGTCCGGCAGCAGACGCGGCAGGCAGCACCGTCCGTGGCGCAGGCTCCGGAAACTACGGCCGGTATATTCGACGACGAGCCGCCGTACCCTCCCGATCTCGATCCGTTCTGGCAGGCCATAGAAGACCATTGGTTTCCGGACGAGGCCGAGGCGAGAATCCGGACGGAAGAGGCCCTCCGCGCCGAAAGGCGGCAGACGGAACCTTCATCCGCGCAAACGACGCTCTTCCCGGACGCTCCGGCTTCGCCGCATCCTTCCCGGCAAACCGCCGGATTCCGGCGGCCGGCAACCTCCGTCCCTCTTCCCGAAACAACTCGCCGCGGCGGCCCGCGCCGAGCCGGAGAGATACTGCAAGAAGTGCTTTCCGACCTGCGGCAGAAAGCGGAACGGTATCAGGCCGGCCGGATGCAGGAACCCGCACCTTTCGATGAGCAGCCGGGGCCGTTCTGGCACCCTACCGAAGAGGAGTGGCGCGACCTTAACCGCTGGATGGAAGAACGGTATGCCGTTACGCAGGCCGCCTCCGACGGCTACCGGCTCGACCCCGAAACGGGAGAGATGATCCCCATAGAGGATGCCGAAGCGGAGGAAATACGGGACGAAGCGACCGTGCAGGCCGAGGGTGCCGCCATGCCGAACGAATCCCTGCCCCCTCTGCCTACGCAGGAAGCATGGCTGCCTGCCGGGCAGGATTGGGCGGAGTTCGGCGCGTGGCAGGAGGAGCGGGAGAGGCGGTTTATGGAAGAGTACCCGCCCTCGCCAGAAATGTACGGATACGCCGAACCCGCCGTACAGACGGAAGCGACAGTCGTTCCGAATGAGGATACCGGGGCTGCCGCGACGCCGGATGAACAGCCCGATACGGCAGAATTGCGTGGGGAACCCTCCGTACAGAATGTACGGGCAAACATATCCGAACCTGCGGTTATGGAACCCGCTGCACGGCGGACAGCAGCACACGCCCCTGCCTCGGCGCAAGAGCCGCAGTCCATGCAGGAAGCGGAACGGCCTGCCGGCAGCACGGTACGTCCGGCCGACGACGGGCGGGAAGAGGCGGTTATGGAACCCGTTGCACGGCGGACAGCAGCACACGCCCCTGCCTCGGCGCAAGAGCCGCAGTCCATGCAGGAAGCGGAACGGCCTGCCGGCAGCACGGTACGCCCGGCCGGCGACGGGCGGGAAGAGGCGGTTGCGGAACCCGCTGCAACGGCAGCGCAGGCACGAGCGGCCGGACAACCCTCGCAGGATGGGTTCGCAGGATCGCTGTTCGATGCTTTCGATACGCAGACCGAACCGGAGCCGGTGCTGAACGTACAGCAGGAACCGGTGCTTACGCTCTACGACCTGTTCGGGTTTTCAGCCGAAGAACGCAGTCAGGTGAACCGTCCCAAGAAGCGCGGCCCGAAACCGAAAGCGCAAAAGCAGACGACGGCCCGACCCCGGAAAGAACCCGAAGAGGAACGCTTTATTGAATGGCGCGAGGAGCTGATGATAGCGCGTCAGGAGCGGTTGGAAGCGAAGCAGCGGGCCGCAGCGGCAAACACGGCATTGTCCCCGGCCGAGGCGCTTCGGAAAGCCGCTGCACACTTGGCCGCCGCGACACCGATACAACCCCCGCAGAGCGCACAGGCCCCGAAGGCGGCTAATGTTTCTCGGGAGGAGGAGCGTCCTCTGGACTGGCGGGAGAGGCTGATGCAAAACCAGCCGCATCAAGAGAAACGACAGCCGGCAGAGGTATCGACCGCCGTAACGGCGGAGCGCTCCGCAGGTACGTCCGCAGAAAATCAACCGAGAACGATAACCGGAAACAGGCAGGATGCGGCGAAGCCTGCGGCAGGGCGATCCGGCGTAGCCGGGCAGCCGCAGGCCGCGACCCGAACGGAATACGGAAGGGAGCGGCCGGAACCGTCACGCAAGGTTCCCGACAGTGCTGCGGACGGCAAATCAGGAGACAGGGCGCAGCTATCGGACGCATTGTCGCCACAGGCCGCTACGCCGCGCAATACGGCACACGGCGACGAAGCGGCCGAAGACCCGCTCGCACCCCGGCCTTTCAAGGGAGAACGGCCGGAACATTACCGCGACGGGACGCTCATCGTGGATAAAGAGAGCCGTGTAGGATACCAGAGCGACCTGAAAACCCTACGCCCGATGTTCCATCCGCTCGACCTGCCCGAAGAACAGCGGGTGAAAATGTCGCTCTATATCGAGGTGCGGGACACCTATTATCACCTCTACAACGTGGAGGCCGATACACTGGCCCCGCACCCCGCGCTGCGCGTAATGCTGAACAGCCTTTACGACAACTTCGTGGAGCGGTTCGGCCGGCTGAACGAACCGCAGAATATCGACCGGATACGGATGGATCCGGGAGCCGACGAGATACTCTCTCGCTGGAACGCTACACCGACGGTATCGTGAACAAGGCCGACATCTTCGACCATCCCGTCGCCTTCAATCCGGCGGAGATCGAAGACGGACGACGTGCATACGGCACTGGCGGCCAGCATGAACCGTTATGCGGACATCGATATCGAGTATATATCGGAACTTACAGGGACGAGCGAAGCGGAGGTGCTGGAACAGCTCAAAGGGCGTATCTACTTCAACCCCGACAGCGGGAAATACGAGATCGCCGAACGTGTCATCGCGGGCAACGTCATCGAGAAGGCCGACCGCGTCGAGCGCTTCCTCGACGAGAATCCGGATCACGAGGGCGCACGGGAGACCCTCGCGGCGCTGCGTGAGGCCACACCCAAACCGATCGCGTTCGAGGATCTGGACTTCAACTTCGGCGAGCGGTGGATACCTACGGGTATCTACGACAGTTACGCCTCGTGGCTCTTCGAAACGGAGGTTAAGATCGGTTACATCGCCGATCTGGACGAGTTCGGCATTACGGCCAAAGACGAGTACAATATCAAGATACAGAACCAGTATGCCGTTCAGGGAGAGTTCCGCCGTTATACCGGGCTGCACCTGATGAAACACGCCCTGCACAACACGATTCCGGACATCACCAAAAAAGCCCGCAAACTGATCGACGGCGAGTGGAAAGAGGTAAAGGTACGCGACGGGGAGAAGATACAGCAGGCCAACATCAAGATCGACGAGATCCGCAGCGGTTTCACGGACTGGCTGTGCGACCAGTCCGCCGACTTCAAGGAGCGTCTGGCCGACATGTATAACCGCAAGTTCAACTGTTTCGTGCGCCCGAAGTACGACGGTTCGCACCTGACCTTTCCCGGCCTCGACCGCAAGGCGCTGGGCATCGAAGACCTCTATCCGAGCCAGAAGGACGCTATTTGGATGGATATTCTGCTGGGCGGCGGTATCGTGGACCACGAGGTCGGCGGCGGCAAGACGCTTATCATGTGCTGCGGAACCTACGAGAAAAAACGCATCGGACTGGTGAACAAACCGATGATTACGGGACTGAAAGCCAATATCCATGAGATCGCCAAGACGTTCTGCACAGCGTATCCGATGGCCCGCGTGCTCTATCCGGGCCGCGAGGATTTCACGCCGAAGAAGCGCGAGCAGATATTCCGGCAGATCAAGAACAACGACTGGGATGCGGTGATCCTCTCGCACGAGCAGTTCGGCATGATCCCGCAGTCGCCCGAAATCCAGCAGGAGATCTTGCGGGCGGAACTCGACAGCGTAGAACAGAACCTTATGCTGCTCAAGGCGCAAGGCAAGAGCGTATCGAAACGTATGCTGACCGGCTACCTCAAGCGCCAGCACAATCTGGAGGCCAAACTGCAAAAGATTCAGTACGCCCTCGACCACCGCAAGGACGATGCGGTGGACTTCCGCCGTATGGGTATCGACCACCTCTGCGTGGACGAGAGCCACAAATTCAAAAATCTGATGTTCAACACGCGGCACGACCGCGTGGCGGGCCTCGGCAACCCCGACGGAAGCCAGCGGGCACTCAACATGCTCTTTGCCCTCAGAACCATACAGGAGCGCACGGGGCGCGATCTGGGGGCGACATTTCTGTCGGGGACGACCATTTCCAACTCCCTCACGGAGTTGTATCTGCTGTTCAAATACCTGCGTCCGAAGGCGCTCGACCGGCAGAACATCCGCACCTTCGACGCATGGGCCGCCGTATTCGCCAAAAAGAGCGTCGATTACGAGTTCTCGGTCACCAACCAGATCGTGCAGAAGGAACGGTTCCGCTATTTCATCAAGGTTCCGGAGCTGGCGGCTTTTTATTCGGAAATTACGGATTTCCGCACGGCCGAGGACATCGGTATCGACCGCCCGCGCAAGAACGAGATACTGCACAACATCCCGCCCACGCCCGACCAGCAGGCGTTTATCGACCAGTTGGTGCATTTCGCCAAGACAGGCGATGCCACCGTGCTGGGACGGGCACCCCTCACGGAAAGCGAGGAGAAAGCCAAAATGCTGATCGCTACGGACTACGCCCGTAAAATGTCGCTCGATATGCGTATGATCGACCCGGAGCTGTACGGCGATCATGTGGACAATAAGGCGAGCCACTGTGCCGCGCAGATCGCGCACTATTACCGCAAGTACGACCAGCACAAGGGCACGCAGTTCGTCTTCTCCGATCTGGGGACATGGAAGCCGGGAGACGAGTGGAACGTGTACGCCGAGATTCGGCGCAAGCTGGTCGAAGACCACGGCATTCCGGCTTCCGAGGTTCGTTTCATACAAGAGGCAGCCGGCAGCGAGGGCAAACGCAAGAAGATGATCGAAGAGATGAACACCGGACGCATCCGCGTATTGTTCGGCTCGACCGATATGCTGGGTACGGGCGTGAACGCCCAGAGGCGGTGCGTGGCAATCCACCACCTCGACAGTCCGTGGCGGCCCAGCGACTTGGAGCAGCGCGAAGGGCGCGGCATCCGCAAAGGCAACGAAGTGGCCAAGCTCTACGCCGACAACACGGTGGATGTTATCATCTACGCCGTCGAAAAGTCGCTCGACGCCTACAAGTTCGGGCTGCTGCACAACAAGCAGCTCTTCATCCGCCAGCTCAAACACAATAATCTGGGAGTGCGTACCATCGACGAGGGCGGTATGGACGAAGGCAGCGGCATGAACTTCTCGGAATATGTGGCCGTGCTGTCGGGCAACACCGACCTGCTGGAAAAGGCGCGCCTCGAAAAGAAGATCGCGGGGCTGGAGAGCGAGCGTCAGGCGTTCATCCGCGGTAAGTCGTCGAGCCGCAGCCAGTTGGAACATACGCTCGGGGAGATCGAAAAACTCGACGACAAGATCGGGCGCATCGAAAAAGACCTCGAAGCCTTCAGAAGCCGTGCGGAACTCAACGAGGACGGTTCGTACCGCAACCGTATCACGCTGGACGGGGTGGAGAGCAACGACCCGCAGTTCATCGGCAAACAACTGAACCATATCGCAAAAACCGTCGATACGGGAAGCGGGGAGAAGCGTATAGGCTCCATCTACGGGTTCGAGATCATCGTCAAGAGCGAAAAGAGCATGAAGGAGGGGTTCGAGTCCATTCGCAACCGCTTTTACGTGCGGGGAGAGGGAGAATACCTCTACCAGTACAACTACGGCAATCTGGCCGGAGACCCGCGCACGGCGGCGCTCAACCCCCTGCACGCGCTGGGCACGATCGAACCGACGCTGGAGAAATTCCGCAAGGAGCGCACCTTGCTGGAAAAGGACGTGCCCCAGCTCCGGCAGATCATCGAGGGTACATGGCGCAAAGAAGCCGACCTCGCGGCTTTGAAAAAAGAGATGGAACGACTCGACCGGCAGATACAACTCGCGCTCAAACCCGTAGGCAGCGACCGTGACGGCGAAGAGGCTGGAGAGCAGCAGGAACAGCGTCAGGAGAAGGACGCGCGACGGGAAGCACCTGCCGCCGATGACCTACAACGGCATATTCCCGCACGCCTGCGGCAGATCGCCGATGCCTCCGGCGGACGTATCGTCATCGGGGGCGTGCCGCCCCGCACGGACGATGATTTTTCATCCAAAAAAATCAAACTATAAACAGGAAAGCCTTGCATTTTATCCTTGCAAGGCTTTCCCGTTTCATCGGTTATCGGGGGCCCGATCAGGCTGTTTATTCCTTATCCGAACCAAGCGGCGGCAGTCCGATCGTGTCCTCGATCAGTCCATCGGGATTCTTGTCCAGAAAATTCTGGCCCGATACGACACTGTGCCCCAACTCCCGTTCCGTCTCCTTGCGGGCCACTCCGGCGACGTTGCCGCCGCGCCGGGCGACCCGTTTGCTTTCGGCGAACGTATCGGGTTTCTCCTGCTGTGAGATTTCGGTCGTCACCCGTTCGCCCAGCATCGTGAAGATCAGCTCCAAATCGGTCATGTGGTCACGCAGGTTTTGGCCCTTTTTCGTCAGCCCCTTGATCGCCCTGTGTTCCGAAGGCGTCACGCCAAATGTCGCACGCGCGATCTCCGCCGTCAGGATAGCGAAATCCCTCTCTTCCCGAATGCCGCGCTCTTTCCATTCATCCGTCAGGTTCTGCCGTATGGCGATGCCCCGCAGCCGTTTGTCGATCCAATCCTTCGGATAACCTTTGGCCTCGTAAACGGCCTTCATGCGTTCCTGCGCCAGCTCAGGGTTCTCGATCTCCTGCACACGCTCATATCCGACCTGTGCCAGCCATTGCTTGAATGGCTCGGCCTTCGGAGAGGGGATCGACTGGATGATACGAAACAACCCTTTAACATCGGCAGCCTGAACAGACCTCCGGCGACCATCGGCGGCGATCATCGCAACTGGGGTACAAATTGTACCCCAGTTGCGATTAAGCAAGGGATCGCGTTGCCGCATACGCTTGATATACTGTTTGACATCTACGCTGTCCGTCAAAAATTCAACGACATCGGCAATGGAAAAATACCATTGCTCATTCATCCATGCGCGGCGGATCTGCTTGTCCTGAAAAACGACGATCTTACTGTCTGCCATAACGAATTTATTTTATTTTTCCGAACCGCTGCACACGACCGACTGTCGGAGCGGACGGAATGCGAACTATTTCACTTTGGCAGCAAAGGCTTTCGAGGGCTTAAAGGCCGGGATCGTATGGGCAGGAACGATCATCGTCGTATTCTTGGAGATGTTACGCGCCGTTTTGGCCGCCCGATGTTTCAGCAGGAACGTGCCGAAACCGCGTAGGTAAACATTCTCACCGCCGATCAGGGAGTCCCGGAGCTGCTCCATGAATCCTTCCACTACACTCGTTACGATTCCTTTCTCAATGCCGGTCTGCTCCGCGATCCGGCTTACGATGTCAGCCTTTGTCATATCCTTATCGTTTATAGGTTCATTATGATTTATTCCGGTTGCGCTTCGGGCAGGAACGCCGCGAAGATTCTGCGCAGTTCCTTTTCCGATAACCGGTTGCTGCGGATCGTTACCACGCCCTCTGCCGCCTCGGCTGTCAGACGGCCTCCCGTTACGGCACGGCCATCCGCCCCGACATAGAAAGCCGAAGGGTCTGCCTCGACCGCCCGCCGCAATATCCGGTCGCATTGTCTTGTTTCGATCGTCAACTTCGCCATAATTCCAATCAGCAGTGCAAAGATACTCTTTTTTCCGCCAGTTCGCAGCGTCATGTCCGTTCTCTGTGCCAACGGCTGCCATGCCGACGCCAACGGCTGCCACGGCGGCACCGCACCGCCGTCCGCAATCCGCATCGTCTTAAATTAGCGTAGAACCATTTAATAACGAGTCGATTATGTCGCAGGAAGACGATCTGAGGGGTTTGGCCAAGGTCATGGATTTCATGCGGGCCCTGAGTATTTTATTCGTGGTAATCCACATCTACTGGTACTGCTACGGGCAGATTCTGGCGTGGAACGTCGATATAGGCGTGATAGACGGGATTCTGCTCGGCTTCGACCGCACGGCGGGACTGTTCGGCAGCATACTCTACACCAAACTTTTCGCCGTGCTCTTTCTCGGCCTCTCGTGTCTCGGTACCAAAGGGGTCAAGGAGGAGGAGATCACATGGCGCCGGATCATCGCGGCGCTCGCGGCCGGCTTCGTACTCTTCTTTTTCAACTGGTGGCTGCTCGACCTGCCACTGCCGCTGTCCGCCGTCACGGGGTTCTACATCCTGACGCTATCGGCCGGATATATCTGCCTGCTGATGGGCGGCGTGTGGATGAGCCGGCTGTTGAAGAACGACATGATGGACGATCCTTTCAACAACGAGAACGAATCGTTCATGCAGGAGACGCGCCTTGTCGAGAACGAATACTCGGTGAACCTACCGACGCGGTTCTACTATAACAAGCGGTGGCACAACGGCTTCGCCAACGTCGTAGTGCCGCAGAGAGCCTGTATCTGCGTCGGCGTTCCGGGGTCGGGCAAGAGCTACGCCGTCGTCAATCAATTCATCAAGCAGCAGATCGAAAAGGGGTACACGATGTACGTCTACGACTTCAAGTTTCCCGACCTCGCGGAGATCGCCTACAACCACCTGCTGATGCACCAAGAAGGCTACAGAAGGTACCGACCTTCTACGTCATCAATTTCGACGACCCGCGTCGCTCGCACCGCTGCAACCCGATCAACCCCTCCTTTATGAACGACATCTCGGACGCCTACGAGAGCGCCTATACCATCATGCTGAACCTGAACAAGACATGGGTGCAGAAGCAGGGCGATTTCTTCGTCGAAAGCCCGATCATCCTCTTCGCCGCCGTGATCTGGTTCCTGCGCATCTACGACGGGGGACGGTACTGCACCTTTCCGCATGCCGTCGAGTTTCTGAACAAACGCTACGAGGACATCTTCCCGATTCTGACGAGCTATCCGGAGCTGGAAAATTATTTGAGTCCCTTCATGGATGCGTGGCTCGGCGGGGCGCAGGATCAGTTGCAGGGCCAGATCGCCTCGGCCAAAATCCCGCTCTCGCGCATGATCTCCCCGCAGCTCTACTGGGTCATGTCGGGCGACGACTTCACGCTCGACATCAACAACCCCGACGATCCGAAGGTACTGGCGGTGGGCAACAACCCCGACCGGCAGAACATCTACGGCGCGGCCCTCGGGCTGTACAACAGCCGTATCGTAAAGCTCATCAACAAGAAGGGGCAGCTCAAATCGTCGGTCATCATCGACGAGCTGCCGACGATCTACTTCAAGGGCCTCGACAACCTGATCGCCACGGCCCGGAGCAACAAGGTGGCCGTGCTGCTCGGATTCCAAGATTTCAGCCAGCTCAAACGCGACTACGGCGACAAGGAGGCCGCCGTGGTGATGAACACCGTGGGCAACATCTTCTCCGGGCAGGTGGTGGGCGAAACGGCCAAGATGCTCTCGGAGCGGTTCGGCAAGGTGCTGCAAAAGCGACAGAGCATGACCCTGAGCCGCAACGACAAATCGACCTCCATATCGACGCAGATGGACAGCCTGATCCCGGCCTCGAAGATCTCGACGCTCACGCAGGGGATGTTCGTCGGGGCCGTGGCCGACAGCTTCGAGCAGCCTATCGAGCAGAAGATATTCCACGCCGAAATCGTCGTGGACAGCGCGAAGGTCAAGGCCGAGACGGCCCGCTACGAGAAGATACCCATAATCACCGATTTCACGGACGAGAACGGCGCGGATCGCATGCAGGAAACGATCAAAGAGAACTACGACCGCATCAAGGCCGAAGCCGCGGAGATCGTCGATAAGGAACTCGACCGCCTCCGCAAAGACCCCGTGCTGTGCAAGCTGCTCCCGCCGGAGCAAGGAGCATAAAGAGACGGAATTGTGTCAAAACGCAGATTTTTGATACATCCCTATCTCGGTCAGGGTTTAGTAAGATAACGAGCGTGCAGAAAAGAGCAAGTATTTTATTTACAGTATATTAGTTCTCTGTTTTGCATATGCTTGGAGTAATAGAAACAGCAAAACCGGGCAGGTTTAACGGTAAGTTCGGCTACTTATCCGTCACTTGTCCGAAATGCTTTGTTTTTTGCAAAATATTATTTTTCAACATTTTACATCGAACTTCCGCATAACAAATAACTTGACTTAACGTTTGACAGACCTTCAATGTTCGAGTTATCATGCAACGCAGCGCTTTCCAAGTCTTTTTCTACGTAAGAAGGCTGTCGGAAAAATACGGTCAGGTCCCCATTATGGTTCGGTATCACGATCAACGGCACGATGTCGCGGTTTAGCTGCAAACTCTCCGTTCGCGCCTCACTCTGGGATACCAAGGCTAACCAAAGCGGCAGGCAAAAGCCTCGAAGCCCAGCACATCAACGAAAAGCTGGAAAATATCAAGACCAATATACCGGTAAATGGGATCAACGCCTCTGCGATCGGAATTCGTATGTCACGGCCGAAAAGATCCGCAACGCCAGCCTCGGTATGGGCGATGACTGCCGCTTGCTGCAGACCTTCAACGAATACCTTGCGGACTTCCTCAAACGTGTCGATAAAGATCGTGCTTATTTCACCTACGAGGATTACTGTCTGCGTCGCAGGCGTCTTGCCGCTTTCCTCGAATATGAATACCATGTCAAGGACATTCCTTTCAAAGAGCCGAAAGGTGACTTTATCGACAAGTTCGTCGTTTACCTCTCCACGGTAAAAGGTATTGCTTCCGGAACGATCCATGCCGGGGTCAAAAAACTTCGTCTGATGACCTATACGGTGTATAAGAACGGCTGGGTTTCCGTCGACCCTTTCGCGGGATTCCATGTCAAACCGACATACGCCGAACGTCGTTATCTTCCCTGTAACTGGAGCAGTCGTTCATCGTAAAATTCCACGCCTATCTGCATCATGACCTCGGCATGTTCTCCAACGACTTATCCGGATTCAACTGCCTGAAATACATGGTCAATACGGTCTTCAACAACGGCTGGATACCTCGCAATCCCTTAGTACTCTACCGCTTTACTTTTCCGCAATGTGCGGAATCTTTGCGGTGGCCGGGCGACGAGGCCGTATCATTGCTGCCGATGGGGTTCTCGACAGACCGCAGCTGAAGATGATACAGAACGTTGGCGGCGATTTCAGCACTTTCTATCGTACACTTATGCAGGAAGCGTTCGCAAAGAGTGCCGTAAACGGGCTGTCGAAGAAAGAACGTTTTAGACTCGAAGATAAAGCAAATTAGAAGGCGAAGCATCATATGACATAGCAATACGGTATTGGAGAAATAAGCTGTAAATTATATCTTTGCCCCTGCTAAAACAATCCTCCTCATTATGAAACGAACGATAATTCTATCTGTTTTCACCTTGCTGGTGTTCGGCAGCTGCCAGAGAAACAGTACTGTTGAATTACGGTTGAATCATGCGGAAGAACTGATGTCGGAACATCCTGACAGTGCTTGGCATATACTCGAATCCATCGACCGGAAAGCACTCGATTCCCGACGCATAAGAGCCCGTCACGCTCTTTTGTCGTCACAGGCACTTGACAAAAATTATATAGATGTAAACAATGATTCTTTAATCCGTATTGCTATTGACTATTACGCGAAACATGGCAGTTATGAAGACCGGGCTAAAGCATATTACTATCACGCGATAGTTCAAGGTAACGCTTCAAATACAGAGGCAGCCATCAAAGCTCTCGTTATAGCCGAGGAATATGCCAAGAAAACGAGAGACACTCTCTTGAACGGTTTAATATTTTCGTATCTCGGGGACCAGTACTATAGTCAATATAGCTTTGATGGAGCCATTGCAGCTTATTCTTCTGCAATTCCCTTCTTCGAAACTCTCAATAATAAAACTTACCTTTTATACGTATTATGGAGAAAAGGTGTATCGCTGAATTTGGCCGATAATCCACAACAAGCTATCGAGTGTCTATCCGAAGCGCAAACGATCGCGGTAGATTTGGAAGACCTCCCCGCAATCTTGGATATTACAGCTTCCATCGGAGGAATAAAAATAGGTAGGAACGACGATATAGTATCCTTACAAACTTATAAACAAGATATATTCAATATATATAACAGATATGCTGATGGAGAAATTCCGGTGGAGCATTATCCTCTTATCGGATATATTTATTGGCAGGAGGGACGGATCGACTCCGCCCGTATATTGTGCAATCGATACTATTCGCTCCAACCTCATATAACATCATTGAATGTGGGCGTTTTGAGTATTCTGTCTCAGGTTGAAGAATCGGATGGCAATTATAAAAAAGCGTTATTTTATGAACGTTTGTACTCCAATTATTCCGATTCTCTCAATATGGAATGGCGTAATAATCTGGTGCAAAATCTCGAACGGAAATATAGAACCGAATATTTTCAAAAGTCGTATGCCGCATTGAAAAAGACGAGCTGGTATGCAATGGTATCTTTGATTTTGGTTATTGCAATAATCATAATTCTTGCAGCTGTTGTAATTGCGTCTTACAAACGGGCCATATTTCGGAAAAATCAGGAACTCAGCGAATATGAACATTATATAAAGGAAAGTAAAACGCATTATGCGGAACTGACCCATGAGTATAATGAAATCAAAAGGAATCTGAAGATTCCCAATGAGCATTCTCAAACCTTATTTGTCATCTTGGAGAATAGGATTAAAAGCCTGCAAAAATTACTGGAATTGGCATCTATTTGTGAAACGAATCCAGATAATTTTTACAGACAATTCAAGGAACATCTCAAGGTCGCTTCCGGGAAAAATCAAGAATTGGCGAATGATGTGATTGCTATCGCGAACTTATCCTGTCATGGAATAATTGACTATTTACAAAAGTCATATCCGGCACTTTCACAACGCGAACTTTGCTATTGCGGGTTTATTTGTTTGGGATTTTCTCCGGAAAGTATTCGGATTTTATATAATCATACGAATACTTATAGCATCTATACACTGCGAAGCAAGATTCGCAGTAAATTGGGAATAACGAACGATTCGTCGAACCTTGAAAAATACATCGTAGAACTGAAAAAATATCTGGGCAAAACAGTTGACTTCATATAACTATTTGTATTTCAACAAAATACCCCCCCCCGCAGAGCTACCTGTGGGGGATTTTTATTTTATTATACTGAAAATCAAATACTTACACATAATACTTCGGTATATAATATGGGTATATGATTTTTATTATACATATAATTGATAATCAAATAATTGCAAATCATAGTATATATCGAAATGTATGGTTTTTTAATATTTTTCCCATTTCAAATTTTTAAATTTGACATACACAATTACTAATATAAACATAGAAAAATGAAAAGGATTATTCTTCTTATGTTTCTGAGTTTTCTTGCGTGTGGAGAACTCGTTGCGGCCAATGAAATTAGCCGGGAAGTAAAAATCAAAGTTGTTATTTTAGGAGGAGACAGGCCTCGTCCCCGATCAGAACAAAGCTGGGATATCGTAGCTGCCGAATTGAATGGCAACCTATTATTTATTAATTTCTATGAAACCGTCGGCAAGGTTACAATTACGGTGAAAAATTCATATGGACAAATCGTCTGTTCGCATCCTTGCGATACGACATTCGAGCCGGTAGTAATCATGAATGTCCCGGTTGATAAGGATAATTATACCATTAATATCATTGGAGACCAGATAGAAGCTTACGGGGAGTATTACTTGTAGAACGCCCATTATAGTAATCGATTGAATGTGGCCTGACATAAAGGGCATTTAATTCCAGAAATTCGGATTGCGCAGTCCTGAGGGAGGTTGTCGAAAATCCTTAAAAAGAGTAGACGCTAATACTAATTTTTACAATGTTATGAAACGTTTTGAAGTAATCAACGGTTCGAAGTTCGAACGTTTATCGTACACTGAAATGGCCCAAACCAAAGGTGGGCAATTTTGTATTTCCTGCATGAAACGGGGGCGGGCTATTCGAATCGGCTGGAAAACACAGGAAGAATTACGCCAAGAAAATATTCCGACTTCTTTCCCGATGCGTTAATTAGACGAAATAGAGGAGAGGGAGAATTTCCTCTCCTCTATCGAAACAACTTCTCCATTATGAAAATGAATATATTTGTTTTCGCATCGATTTTATTAATTATCACGTTTAATCACATCGGTGTATATGGAAACTCAGCATATCAGGATGCAGATAGTCTCGCACAAATCTGGAAAAATCGAGAAATAAAAATTAGCGGCAAAATCGACATAACGGATATTGCAACGCCGGCGATGGAGATACCCAAGTTTCTCTCATTGTCAGGCCTACCTCATCCTTCCAATGATTCCATACCGGAATATATATCGGCTCAGGTAACACTCCGAAATAAAAGTTTATCTAAGGACTCATTATGTAGTGCAGACTTAATGTGGGTACTTCGCCCCTATCTGCAATGGCTACAAAACATCGATCCTCATTTTCGGGTCGAACCGCAACCCGTTCATTTCTCGGATGCCAAAAAAGCCGATGATATTTCCGTATTCGGTTTTTTATCGCTCAATGTCAATGATACGCTTATTGTAGATCGTTCAATCGATCCTCTCTTTCAACAAGGCGATCGAATCCTGCGCATCAATGATGTCCCAGCCTCACAATATCTTCAATACTGCTATGACGACAGACATATCTACCCGTTCACCCTTTTAACCAATTATCATTATGCGATTATTACAGCATTGGATTACAAGATTCGTTTGGCTCGCAAAGGCAATATTTTGGAAATCAACACATCCGGATTCCCGTGGAAAGACGTGTATCTCAAATTGAACCGACAACGTGAATTTCAAAGTCGAATCTTCAAAGATGCCAAAACAGGGTATTTTTCGATCGGAGAGTTTTATCCCAACAATAATCTCCTGATTCGCAAGCTGCGAACGGCCATACTTCAGGCTCGGCGAGAGGGATGTACCTCGTTCATATTGGATTTAAGAGGCAATCCGGGCGGTAACGGACATTCATTCGACAGGCTGCTATCCATATTCATCAATCGGCCGACCATTCCGTATTTGAAGAACGAACGATTAAAAGTCTCTCCATGGACCTTAAATGATTACGATTTTCTAACTTCCGATATGCTCGGTTCGGTCGTAGAGGTTCCAAGTCAACACATGAATAAAACCATATATCTCGATCAACAATTATACATCCCGGGGATGCAATACTATGTATTGATGGACAAAGATACGAGTTCAATAGCCGCATCGTTCTGCAATATTCTGCAATACAATGGCGCCGTCCAGTTAGTCGGAGAGCCATTACGTCATAATGCGTTGAAGTATGGAGAGACTGTTGATGCCCGATTCGGAATTTCCGGATTATATCTCTACGTATCGACGGTCGAATTTGACGAATACACCCGCGCCGTCGACGGAGTGCTGATGCCCGACATCGCCATTCCATATGTCGCACGGGATTACCTTTCGGGACGGGATGCCATGCTCGACAAATTGCTGGAAATCATTGAATCCAACCCAATAAATTAAAAGTACATGACCGATCTGAAATGGTCTCGTTTCAATTTTCTGGTCGAGACGGAAAAACATCGGAAATATTTGTACAACAGTTACTCCAATAGCTTAATCGCATTGGATGACTCGTTGTATGCGAGCCTCTTGTTTTTATCTCGGGATAATGGAACGTCAATTTTGTCGGCATTTTCCGAAGAGGAAATAGAATATCTGAAAAAGATATATGCACTGGTCGAAGATGATGATGCTTTGGTAGACATTCTTCATCATCAAAGCATGTCTCGGTTGTATTCGAAAAAGACCATGGTTTTGACCATTGCACCTACTCAAAGTTGCAATTTTGCTTGTACGTATTGTTTCGAGAAATGGCGTCAGTCGGGTGCGCTTTCGAATCGGACCGAAGATGCGATTATAAACTATATCAAGCATCTAAAGCAGGAGGATGGCCTTGAATCAGTCAATCTTACATGGTATGGCGGGGAGCCGTTATTACAATATAAAAGGGTTATCTCATTAGCCCGAAGAATTGATGAACTGGGGCTAAAAATCAATGAAAACCTACTGATAACCAATGGATATTTCTTCACGCCGGAAGTTGTCGAAAAACTGGTCGAAGCTAAAATCTCGGAAATCCAGATAACTCTCGATGGGTTTAGGGAAACTCATGATATTCGGCGACCTTTGATTAATGGAAAAGGAACATTCGATACGATTATCAAAAATTTGGATGATTATTATAACAGCCGCTTCAGGGGTGCATTCGCCATTGCGATTCGGGTAAATATCGACAATCGGAATTACAAAAGCTTTATGGAAATATACAGATGGCTGAATGACAGATATAAATCTAAAAAGCTAATCGTATACCCCGGAATCGTGGTTCTGGATGAAACCGATTGCAACGCTTCGACGTGCTTGAGTCGAAATGCCGTAACGGATATTTTCCTCGATTTATTTACCAAATACGGAGTAGTCACGGAGGAATTATATCCCGATGATGTGAATATGGAATGCATGACCCGCAGTCCGTATAGCATGCTTATCGGCAGTCAAGGCGAAATTTATAAATGTTATGAAGACCTCGGAAATAAAGAGCTGACCGTAGGGAACATCAATGACCCGGAGGTATGGCACAATTACGAATTAATTGCGAAATATGCCGTAGGAATTGACCATTATAACGATCCGGAATGCCGTAAGTGCAGTTATTTGCCTATATGCCGAGGCGGTTGTCCCATTCGTCGTTTCGAGAATGTATATAAAGGGAAACATAACGATTGTTGCACGCCGTTCAAAGGCCGCATAAAAGACTATATTGAACTATACTCGAAAATTCTTAACGACTAATCGGATATGGTCTTCCCCTCTTTTACCCAGCTCGATGCGATGGATTGTGGCCCGACGTCGCTGAAAATCGTCGCGCAATACTATGGCAAGCACTACTCTCTGCAAAATTTGCGCGAGCGGTGTCACATTACGCGCGAAGGAGTATCACTCTTGGGTATCAGCGACGCCGCGGAGTCGATCGGTTTCCGCACCACGGGGGTAAAGATGACTTGGGAACAATTGCGGGAGAAGGCGACACTTCCCTGTATCGTACATTGGAACCAACAACATTTCGTAGTCGTTTATAAAATCGTCAAAATCCATAATGGTTGGGAGATTCATATTTCCGATCCAGCCGCAGGACTGTTGAAATACAGAGAAGCCCAATTTCTGAAATCGTGGATACAAAGCGATTGTAAATCATTCAACATATCGGACAGTTCAGCAGCTGCGCCTTCTGCTGCATCCCGATATGGCATCGCCCTGCTTCTGGAGCCCACACCGGCCTTCTACCGCGAGAAAGGCGACGAAGACAAGCGGCTGAAACTGGGTTATCTGCTGCAATACCTGCGTCCCTACAAAAGCTACCTTGCACAGCTTGCGCTGGCGATGCTCACAGCCAGCATACTGAGCCTGATCCTGCCGTTCCTCACGCAGTCGGTCGTGGACAAGGGCATCGGCACGGGCAACCTCTCGTTCGTGGTGATGATGCTCGTCGCTCAGGTGGTGCTGACACTGAGCCAGCTGGCCAACAACCTCATCCGCTCGTGGCTCATGCTCCACATGACCGTGCGCATCAGCATCTCACTTATCTCGGACTTTCTGGCCAAGCTCATGCGTCTTCCCATCGCGTTCTTCGATTCGAAGATGGTGGGCGACATCATGCAAAGAATCGATGACTACGACCGCATCCAGTCGTTCCTCACGGGTTCGCTGCTGAGCATGGCGATGGCCGTCGTGTCGTTCGTCATCTACGGAGCCGTCATGGGCGGCTACGACCCGACGATACTCGGCATCTTCCTGTCGGGCAGTGCGCTCTACATCGGCTGGATTCTGCTCTTCATGAAGCGCCGCCGCAAGCTCGACTACATGCGCTTCCAAGAGGCGGCAGCCAACCAGAGCAATATCGTGCAGCTCATCGACGGCATGCAGGACATCAAGCTCAACGACTGCGAAAAGCAGAAACGCTGGGAATGGGAGCGCATCCAGGCGCGGCTGTTCCAGGTCTCCATCAAAGGGCTCGTGCTGGGGCAGACGCAGGAGGTGGGCGGCACGTTCATCGATCAGACCAAGAACGTCGTCATCTCGTTCCTCGCCGCCTCGGCCGTCATCGAGGGCCACATGACCCTCGGCATGATGGTCGCCCTGCAATATATCATCGGCCAGCTCAACGCACCGCTGTCGCAGTTCATCCAGTTCGTGCAGGCGACGCAGGATGCGAAGATCTCGCTCGAACGCCTCTCGGAGATTCAGGAGAAAGACGACGAGGAGCCAGCCGAGGAAGAGCGCATCCGCATGATTCCCGACAATGCCGACATCGAATTCCGGGGCGTAACGTTCCAGTACGACGGCCCGCACTCGGCCAAGGCGCTCGACGACGTGTCGGTAACGATCCCGGCGGACAAGGTTACGGCCATCGTCGGGGCGAGCGGCTCGGGGAAGACCACGATGCTCAAGCTGATGCTGGGCTTCTACACGCCGACCTCGGGCGAAGTGCTGCTCCACGACCGCCGCATCGCGCAGTACAGCCCGTCGTGCTGGCGCCGGGCGTGCGGTACGGTCATGCAGGAGGGATATATCTTTTCGGATACCATAGCCGGTAATATCGGCGTCTCGGACGAACGGCCCGACATGGAGCGGGTGCGCCGTGCGACGCGCATCGCCAACATCGACACCTTCATCGACGAACTGCCCTTGGGCTACAACACGAAGATCGGTACCGACGGCCACGGACTGAGCGTCGGGCAGAAACAGAGGCTTCTGATCGCAAGGGCCGCCTACAAAGATGCGAAGTACCTCTTCTTCGACGAGGCGACCAACTCTTTGGACGCGAACAACGAACGCACGATCATGGAGCGTCTCGACCGGCTCTTCGAGAACAAGACGGTCGTGGTGGTGGCGCACCGCCTCTCGACGGTCCGCAATGCCGACAAGATCGTCGTGCTGGACCGCGGACGCATCGTCGAGCAGGGCACGCACGACGAGCTGACGGCCAAACGGGGATATTATTACGAACTGGTGAGAAATCAGTTGGAATTAGGTAATTGAATTGGATCGAAAAATGCTTCAAACCATGAGAATCAAAGTATTGTTTATCTTCATTTCCCTGCTTGTTGTCTGCCCGACACACGGACAGGACAGCTATGTCTCTCCCAAAATAGAGGAGTATGTCGATTTTATCAACGACTGCAACACCTCACCCGTAGATTATGTAATGGGGCTGTTCGACAGATACGACGTCGTTATTCTGGGTGAACGGGATCACCGGGACACGACGCAATACGACCTGATCGAGCAGATTATGTCCGATCCCCGGTTTATCGATCAGGTCGGGCTTATAATGACAGAGATCGGGGTTTACAACATGACCGGAACGGTCGATTGCATCGTCAACGCCAGTTATGCGTCGGATCGGGAGTTCGAGACCGCGCTATGGGATGCCTATCAAAATCTGGATTACACGCCTTTGTGGGAGAATACCAATTTCCATCAGTACCTCTGTTCCGTTTATCGGATCAACAAGCGTCTCCCGGCGGAAAAAAAGCTGCATATCTCATGTACCGACGTTCCGTTTTCATGGCATCAGACGGAAGGGTTGACGCACGAACAATTTCAGGATTTCCTGCACATATGGGATTACAAAGACATCGTTATGGGCAACAACGCCTTGACGGAGTTGTATAAATTGTTCGACGGCCCCGATCCACGTAAAAAAAGCATTGATCATTTTCAACTCGCCGCACTCCTTTTTAACCGGTCCGAACAGCCGACCGGCCCCCTACGCCGGGCAGATCATCGCGGAGCGATTTCCGGGCCGGGTCGCCAACGTGGCGATTAACTGGGCAAAAAGGCGGAATGAGTATCGGGGCCTGACGCAAAACGGGAAATGGGATGCTGCATTTGCTGCGTGCGGAAACAAAAGCATTGGGTTCGATCTGGCGGGCACGCCTTTCGGGGAGGATCGGTTCGACTTACGTCCCGGCTTCTTCAAAAAAACGACTCGAATACAAAGAGGTTTATACCGGATTTATTTTTTATAAACCGGTCGGAGAGTGGGTTTTCGGGATTGGGATTCCGAACATGGCCGATGCAGGCTTTGTGGATGAACTGGTCCGCCGCGACAGCGAAATCTGGAGTGGGGAGACGATGAGCAGCCCCGAAGAACGGTCCGAGATTTATGATTATTACGCCAGAACCCGAAGTTTCCGAATTCCGGATTTGTCGGGGCAAACCTCATTTATAGAAAAAATCGACAGGCAGATCAGCCGGTACTATAAACCCGGAGTCCGAAAAGGGGAAACAGAGTAGGAAAAACCCAAAAATCTTGATTTTATGAAGGAGCAACAAGTTGTGAATCCCAAAACAATTTCCAACGGGCCGTTGGAGAAAACGGAGTTGTTGCACATTCTCGGAGGTCGTCCGAGCTTGAGTGAATCTCCCTTGAATTTTACAGAAGCGAAATGTGGGGATGGATGCAGAAAAGCTTGTAAAGACGGCTGTAAGAGTACTGCAAAGTAAATGAATCAAGACCCCGGGCTGATACCAAATATGTATTCAGCCCGGGTTGAAAAATATCAGGAAAGCTAACAATGGATATAAATGGAACCTACATATTGAACCCGGCATATTATCTTCGGAATGACGTTAAAAGATGTCTAATCGGGGCTTATGATGAAGCTCGATTCCCCGATTTGGAATTTGACAGTAATATAACTTGCCATATTCATCCTGCAAATGCTCAAATGCTATCGTTTTTTGATGGTAAAAGAACACTGGCAGAGTGCATTACAGATATTGCAGGTTATTTTGATTTGGAGCAAGAACAAATCAAAGATATACTCTCCAACTACATAGAGAATCCTCAAAGAATATTCTGGCCATATAAGAATCAGCTTATAATACTCCCTAAAAATGTGCTTGTCGATGGAGGTAAATATTTAAGAAGAGAATATTATAATGTTGATGATTTTATTTGCGGAGATGACATTGATTTATCATACGGACGGCAATATAAACCACTGTCTGCTATTTTTGAACTTACGATGACATGCTACACGGATTGTATTTATTGCTATGCAGACAGAAAGAACCCATGTGCAAAAAAGGCGTTGTCCGTAGAACAAATAAAAAAAATCATACGCGATGCAAAATCAATTCAACTCCCAGAATTAGATATCAATGGAGGTGAGGTGTTAATGCATCCGCATTTTAAGGAGATTGCCCTTGAATTAGTTGCCAATGGTTATTTTCCATTGATATCAACCAAGGCTCCTATATCCGAAGAAATGATGGTTTTTCTAAAACAAAATGGATTAACAAAAGTTCAAATATCCATCGATTCAATCAACCCCAAGACTCTGGCAACCATCTTAAACACAAATCAACAGTATTTCTCCCGGATTAAGAGCACTATGGATATGCTTGATGAAATGGGATTTGACTGGCAAACCAATAGTATTATTACCAAATTCAATAATTCACTTGAAGATGAGATAATCCCCCTGATGAGTTTACTTACTCAGTATAAAAATATAAAAAGCATTAGAATCGGCCCTGCAGGTTTTTCACTCTATAAATCGCCTGACTTCTATAATTCTATTAAGCCATCATTAGCATCCATTGAAAGAATCGAGCAATACATTCAAGAACTCGAAAAAGAAGAGCGACTTAAAATAGATTTTGTAATATCTTCTCCAGACACGGAGAATGATTATAACTCAAAGCGACACAAGGAGCAACATTTTGATCATCGCTCCGTGTGTACGGGAAACCAACGCTCATTTGTCATTTTGCCTGATGGTAAGGTAACGATATGTGAAGAATTATATTGGCACCCGAATTTCATTATTGGAGATTTAACAAAACAATCTATTCTGGAAGTTTGGAACTCTGACAAAGCTATTAGTTTGTTTAATATAACACAAAACAAAATGCAGCCAGAGAGTCAGTGTAAAATGTGCGGTGTATTTGACAAATGCAGAGGTTATCAAGGGGTATGCTGGAAAATAATTGTCGGTGCATATGGACCAAATAATTGGAGTTATCCCGATCCGAGGTGCCCGCAAGCCCCTGCGTGTTTACGAAAAATATATTTGGAATAATCTATTTCAATATACGATGCCAAAACTCAAATAACATGCCGCAAAGAACGAATTTTTACAGCGACGAGGCCCAGTCGATTCTGGGTCGTGCGCCGTCATGGGTGGTACGCTGGGGAATCACGGTCGTGTTTTTGATTTTTGTAGGAATCATCGTCGGCTGCTATTTTATTAAGTACCCCGATACGATCGAGGCTCCGGCGGTCATCACGACCGTCAATCCGCCCTCCGATCTGGTGGCACGCTACGACGGGCTTATCGACACGCTCTGCGTAAAGGACAAAGAGCTCGTCGAACGGGGAGAGCTCATCGCCGTGCTGCACAATGCCGCGGAGCGACGGGACGTGGAGCGTCTCTCGGAGCATCTTCTCGCCGCCGATACGCTCGCGCCTGCCGCCCTCGCAGCCAGTCCGTGGCTCGACGGAGAATATGCGCTCGGGGAGCTGCAATCCGCCTTCGCTGACCTCCAAAGCCGCTGCCGCGACTACCGCCACTACCTTGCGACGGACAATATCGCCCGCAAAAAAGAGCTTCTGCGCGAACAGATCGCCAAGAACCGCGAGTATTACGCCAAACTCGAACGGCAACGTTCGCTGCTGCTGCAGGATCTCGACTACGGCCGCCGCACGCTGGAGCGGGATTCGCTGCTTCTGGCCGAAGCCGTGATCTCCGCCGCCGACTACGAAACCACGGCCCAGAACTACCTCTCGAAGCAGAACGCCCAAGCGGGGTTCGACGCCACGCTCACCTCGACCGAGCTGCAAATCATCCAGTCGGAGCAGCAGCTCGTGGAACTGACGCTCCAACAGGAAAACGAAACGGCGGAATACGAGCGGACGCTGGAGCAGAGCCGCCAGCAGCTCGCGGCCCGGATCGCCCAATGGCGGCAGCAGTATGTGCTGGAGGCCCCGGTCACCGGACGCGTAACGCTCGTGAACTATTGGAGCGAGAACCAGCACGTCGCCGTCGGCGACAAACTGGCGAGCATCGTTCCGGACGGTGCGACGGAAGTTATCGGCCGCCTGCAGGTTCCCTCGGCGGGTTTCGGCAAAGTAAAGGTCGGCCAAGGGGTGAACGTGAAGCTCAACGGCTATCCCTACATGGAGTTCGGCGTGCTGCGGGGGCGGATACGTTCGCTGTCGGCCGTACCGGAACAGATACAGACCCAGAGCGGCACGGCCATCGCCTATACCGCCGAGGTCGTCTTCCCCGACGGCATGACCACGTCGTACCGGCGCGAGCTGCCGATGATTCAGCGGATGGACGGCACGGCGGAGATCGTAACCGAAGACATGCGGTTGATCGAACGCTTCATCCAGCCCGTCGTCTCGCTTTTCAAAAACCGATAAGCCGTATGAGACGAACGTACATCGTACCGCTCGGCCTGCTGCTGCTCTCCTGCATGCCCGGCTTTGCACAGGAGCGGCGCTGGACGCTGGAAGAGTGCATCGCGCATGCCTACGAGCACAATATCGAAATCAAAGCACGGGAGCTCACGGCCGCGGAGAAACGCATCGCCCTCGCCGAATCGAAGTGGAGCTATGCCCCCGACCTCTCCGTATCGAACAGTTCATCCCTCGCGACGGGGCGCGTGCTCGATGAGACGACCTACGAATTCGTGGAGAACGAGACCGTGGCGGGCAACAGCTCTTCGCTCGGGGCGAATATCCTGCTCTTCGGAGGGCTGAAGAACTACTACAACCTCAAACGCGCGCAGCTCGATCTGCGGTCGTCGCTGCTCGCCGTGGAGAAGATGCGCAACGACGTGAGGATGAACGTTACGGCCTATTATCTGGAGGTCCTGTGTGCCGAGGAGACGATCCGCGACGCCGAACAGGTCGTGGCGGAACTGAGGATGCAGGAAGAGAAGACGGCGAAGAAGGTCGAGGCCCGCAAGGTTACGACGGCCGACCTGCTGCAGATCCGATCGCAATTAGCCGATGCGGAGAACGACGTGCTGACCGCGCGAAACACCTACGACATCGCACGGCTGAACCTCTGCCAACTGCTCGAAATCGACGACTATACGACCTTCCGAACCGTTGCGCCCGATGTCGGGGTGCCGGCTCGTTCCGGCATCGCGGACAGTCCGGCGGAAGTGTTCGACGCCGCGCGGGAATTGCCCGAACTGGAGGCGGCACGCGTGGGCATAGACATGGCCCGCCGCGACCTGCAGATCGCACGCACGGCCTACTGGCCGACGCTCTCGCTCTCGGTCGGGTACGGGTCGAGCTATTCCGACGTGCGGCAGAAGATGTTCCGGAATACCGACGGCACCTATCGGTATGAGGCCTATCCGTTTTTCGAGCAGTACAAGGACAATGCGAGCAGCTATGTGTCGCTGTCGCTCAACATCCCGATTTTCGGGAAGTTCACGGTCCGCAAGAACGTGCAGCGGCAGAAGCTCGCCATACGGCAGGCCGAATACGCCCTGCGAACGGCCGAGAAACAGGTGGAGAAGGAGGTTGCGCAGGCGCTCATCGACGCCCGAACGGCGTGGGAGCGATACCGCGGAGCGCAGCGGTACGTCGCCTCGGCCGAGGAGGCCGCCCGGCAGATCGAACGCAAGTACGACCTCGGCGCCGCCACGGTAACGGACTACAACGCCGCCGTAAGCGCCGCCGTCAAAGCTCGATCGCAGCGCCTGCAGGCAAAGTACGAATACCTGTTCAAGATAAAGACTTTAACCTATTATACGAACTACGACTATGGGGAATGAAGGACAGAAAACTAAAAAGCAAGTCATTTTAGGATGGGCGCCACCCGCAAATGTTTATATGCCTTCGCCGGCTATGTCGGTGTTAAAGCCTATCTCCAAAATTTCGGATACAATGTCCGCATCGAATATTGGAACCTTTATTTGCGGAAGCTCCAGAACGAATTTATGTGGAGTGACGGTACTTTGGCAGATGAAGGAGCCGAACATCTGTTGCTGTACTACAATTATTTGGCGATCAAACATAAAGACACTTGTGCATATAATCGACTGAAAGTTTTGCTGAAGGCTATCAAACCTCAGTATATCAATATGTCTCCTAATTTTTGGGATGAACATATGCATCAATATGCTCAAAAGTTCGAAGATCTGTTGAATGAAATCATAGATAAATACGATTTCGACAAAATTCTGTATTTCGGGCTGGAGGTAAATTTGTATCAATGGGTTTGTTCGAGTATTATCGCAGAAAAAATCAAAGAGAAAAATCCATCTGCAGTAATCGTTGTCGGAGGCATCGGCACCAAAGAAGCGGCGATTGCCTATTTGCAAAATTTCGCACAATTCGATATCGCTATGTGGGGCGAAGGCGAGATTCCGCTGCTTCATTTGACTGAGAAAATTTCCGAGGATAAAACGGATGAATTATCCTCGATAGGCAACATAGCGTACAGGGTAAACGGCGAAATTCTGACATCCCGAATACCTAATATGGAGTTCGCCGATTTATCGTCTAAAGCCCTCCGGCCGGATTATTCCGATTTTTTCGATAAGATGGACTGCTATGGTGTTCCCAAGCAATATGCATTGTTATCTTTTGAAAACAGTAGAAGCTGCCATTGGAAGAAATGTCATTTCTGCTACTTAAACATGGGTTATAAATTCCGGAAAAAAGATATAGCCGTCACATTGGATGAAATCGCCGATTCGGTTAAGAAGTACGGAATCTACAGAATTCAGTTTTTGGATAATGATCTTATCGACAATGACTTTGCTCGCTTCGACGCTTTCCTTGACGGACTGATGGAAATCAGAGAGCAGTATCCTCGATTATCCATCGATTTAGGTGAAATCATATCGCACGGAGTCAATGCACGGATTGTAAAGAAGATGGCTTTGGCTGGATTCAATCATGTGCAAATCGGATATGAATCTCCTTCAGACAATCTTTTACGAAAGATCGACAAGAAAAATACATTTTCCAGTAATCTCTTATTCATCAAGTTCGCTTATAAGTACAGAATTCATGTAAACGGAGCGAACGTTTTACGGGGCTTGATAGAAGAAACGGAAGACGATATAATCGAGAGCATTGACAATCTGCATTTTTTAAGGTTCTTTTATGCCGAAAACTTTTTCAAGCATAACATATCTCAATTAGCTGTAATCAAGTCCAGTCCATATTATAACAAGATAAAGGACGAATTGCCATACCGATGGGCTGAAAATCCGATGTCTATGCTTCTGCCACGAAATTACTTGCAGGCCGAGACCAAGATCATCCTTCTTGAACATCTGAAATTATCTCAGAATTTATTGTGGGATAAATTTATAGAAATCGAACATTATTATAAAAGCCAGCATTATTCCTATCTTTTCGTTTCCTACGATGATAAGGCTATATATAAAGAATACTGCAATGGAACACTGATAAATGAGTTGGAATTCGATACGCATTCGACGGAGTGGAACGTATTGCAAAAAGCCAATGAGGAAGTCATTTCACTCGCTGAATTGGCCAAAGAATGCCATATCGAGGAAAAGAGTCTCATTCCCATTATAGATGGGTTGTTTGCGGAAAGGCTGATTTTCCATAGCAGCGATTATTCGGAAATTGTTTCTGTCGTCGATATATCCACTTCAAAATGATAAAGCCATGGTTATTCGTAAAATCATCGGTCTGCTGTTCGCAGTCCTTCCGGTGCAAATCGGGGCCGCCCAAGAAAACCCGTATGACAATGCAATCGGAGAGGCTATCTCCCGAAGCGACTGGTTCGAAACGAGAGCCCGTTATGAACAGAGTGCCGACAGCCTGAGCGATTACATGCGGCTGTTCTCGGGGGCGCTGCTCGACCATAATTTCAACAATCCGGCGGGCGCCGTCGAGAAAATCCAGCACATGTACGATGAGTACAACGCCCAAATGGGCGGCAACTTTTTCTCATTGTTCTGGATGATGTCCGACAATCTGGCGAAACTCGGACACTTCAAAGCTGCCCACGATATTTGTACGAGCTTGCTTGCGCAAGGCCGGGACTATATGGACGAGGGGACGCGGACTGCTTTCGAGACCAATGCCGTCCTTTTCGGGCTGAAATCCCAGTGGCCCCGTATGGGTATATCGGATGCCGACGCGAATTACGACATACCGTTCGGCGTCGAAGACGAACAAATCAAATTCACGGCCGTCCGCGGCATGCAACGAATCGGAGCGATGCTCGACTCCGGAGGTCAGATGACGATCATCGATAAACAGTTGGCATCTCAGTTGGAATTGCCCATGTCGGCGGATTCGATCCGATTCAACGAAACGCGGTGTCCTCTCGCATTGCTCGACACTCTGCGATTGGGAACAGCCGTGTTCGTCCATGTTCCGTGCGTGGTTCTGCCGCTCGGAGATACGGGCGTTACGGATTGCGGTCTTATTCTCGGAAACGACATATTGCAACTCTTCCCCGAAATCGAACTGGACTACGAACTTCGGAAATTGCATTTGAGATCCCGGACAGTCTCTTCGCCCGATGCTCCCCGGAACCTGATGCTCAACAAAGTGCCTTACATTCGGGTCGAACTGGACGGAATCCCCGCAACGATGGTTTGGGATACGGGAGCCTCGAAATCGTCCGTCGAACCGGAATTCCATGAGGCGCATCGCGACCGGCTTCCGCCGTTGCAGGCACACGGACGCAAACGCGGGAAAACCGCGACCGGATACAGCCCGGTACTCGAATACGCCATACTGCCGCAAATGGAACTGACAATCGGGGATAAAACGGGTGTGATGACTAACCTGTATGTGATCGAAGATATGCCCCATTCCCAGTTGATGGGAATACCCTTCGACGGAACATTGGGTGTACTGCCTCCCGCTGAATTCAAACAATTGACGATCAACTTTCAGGAAATGTATTTTGTCGTAAATTGATATACGGGGTGGGCTCCCGTATATTAAAGCTATAATTTTTTATAACTAAAAATTTAAGGAGCCTTAATAGTTCAGACAGTATTCAAATAAACTAAAACTTAAACTGCTATGAAAAAGAAATTCAATTTATCGCTACAAGATCAGCAGAACCTTTTTGATCGAATTTCAAGAAGGGAAAGCGGGGAGATTTCAGGCGGTAATATCGATCAACAGCAAAGCACCATCGTCAACAAACCGCCGGAAGGAAATTATTCATTCAATTATGATCCTCCTCCCAACAATTTTAATAATAGGATAAGCCCGGGGACGGTGGGTCATACTCACAGATTCTAATTTCCCAAAATGCAATTCATCCCCGCCAAAAATACTTTTGACGGGGATGATTTCATAAAACAATCGGGTTCGAAACATGGGCTGTCTCAGCAGATGAAGACGGGTCGTATCAGGTAGCGTCCCGCAATGTCTTGTCCGCATGGAGAATACGTTCAGGGTGAACTACGACCGTATCAAGGCCGAAGCCGTGAAGATCGCAGCGAAGGAACTCCGACGTCTGCGCGACGCCCCGTGCCGTGCAAGCTGCTGCCACTGGAATCGCTCCGAAAGTGCAACCCTTTTTCATGGAAAGTCAGTCCCGTCGGATGCGGAAGCGAGGCTGCCGTATAAACCCATCTTTTTTGCATAGGAATTGCATTATACATCGTGCAATTTTGTTATCTTTGTGCAAAACGGACAAAGCAAGTAAGTATGGATACTTTGATAAGAACCTTCCGGACGCGGCTTCAGAACACGCCGACCGAATATGTGCGCGACATTCACGACAAGATTTTGTGGGAGAGCCGCCTTGTGGCTATCCTCGGAGCGCGGGGCGTCGGCAAATCGACCCTCGTATTGCAGCACATCAAGCTGCACGAAGATGCGGCGGCCACGCTTTACGTGTCGGCCGACGACCTCTATTTCTCGACGCATACGCTCGTGGAGCTGGCCGGACAGTTCTATCGGGAGGGTGGCAAGGCGCTCTATATCGACGAGATACACAAATATAAGAACTGGTCCACCGAGATCAAGAACATCTACGACACCTATGCGACGCTGCGCGTGGGCTATACGGGTTCGTCCATCCTCGATCTGGAGAAGGGCGGGGCCGACCTGAGCCGCCGCAAGCTGGAATACCGCCTGCCGGGGCTCTCGTTCCGGGAATACCTGGCTATCGGCAAGGGCATCCGTATTCCCGCCCATACGCTCGAACAGGTCGTACAGAACAAGATCGACTTCCCCTATGCGGAACACCGTCCCGTGGCGCTGTTCAAGGAGTACCTGAAGGAGGGCTACTATCCCTATTTTCAGGAGAGCGGTTACTACCTCCGGTTGCTAAGCGTCATCAATCAGGTAGTAGATAACGACATTCCCGCGTTTGCCGAGATGACGACCTCCACGGCTCAGAAGCTCAAAAAGCTGCTTTATATCGTCGCGCAGAGCGTTCCTTTCAAGCCCAATTACTCGAAGCTGGCCCGCGACCTGAACATCAACCGCAACATGGTGGCCGATCTGATGGTTTATCTGGAAAAGGCGCAACTTATCAATATTTTGCGCGACGACACGCATGGGATCAGCGCGCTGGGCAAGGTGGACAAGATATACCTGAACAACACCAACCTCGCCTACGCCCTCTCGGACACGACGCCCGACGTGGGCAACGTCCGCGAAACGGTATTCCTTTCGTTGTTGGCTCCGGCGCAGACCATAACTTCTTCTTCGGTGGCCGACTTCCGGATCGGCGGGCTCACGTTCGAGGTGGGCGGCCGCAACAAGACGCAGAAGCAGATCCGCGACATCGGGAACGCCTACCTCGTGAAGGATGACATCGAGTACGGGCACCGCAACACGATACCCCTCTGGGCATTCGGACTGACCTACTGACCCTATACGCAGGGAATTGCGGTTACGACCGATCCGGATAACAGTCAGGGCAAAATTTTCCGGGACGAAGTCGGGTCGGCATATACTATACGACGAAGCGCAGCGCGAGAGATATATGCACGGATGCGGGTTTCGATGCCAGCGTCCCCTACCGCTGTATCGACAGAAACGGTCTGCCCTGCCGCAATGCGATAGCGGCCGATTCCGCACTCGTGCCGTTCCGGAACGGGCATCCGACGTGCGGGTATGCTTACCGGAGATGCTGCCGACAGAGCAGGCCGCACCCCTGCCCGGCGGCAGACGAAGATGCTCCCCGCAATCGTCTCCTACTACGAACATCTGAACTATTTCAAGGCATACAGGCTACCGATCAAGTAGTTCTGAAAATCGCTGCAGAAAAAGTACTTATCCGATGGAAACAACGAGGATAATACGCGGCTCTACCCAAGAACTCCAGACTATTTACAGGATGAAAAATGAACCGATCATATCAACCGGAGGCTCCAGCATCCCGAATCCCCAACCGAAGACGACGGAGCGATACCGCGAGGTCGTCGAACTCTATCGCTCGACCCGCCTCTCCTGCTGTGAAATCAGCCGGACGTGCAGCGTGAGTCTTTCCGGGCTGAAGGGACATATCTGCAAATACCACCGCACCTGATGCTGGCACGATACGATATTTCATGCGACAAGGAGGAGGCCGGAACTATCCGGCTCGGCCAGCTTCGAGGGCAGCAGCCTGCCACCCGTGCCGAATACAAGGAGGCGGTCGAGGCGTGCAGCAGCATGGATTACATCGAATACAACGTCTCGCAGATCGCCCGCCGCTTTGGGCTGGACGGCACGAGGAAGCACAGAAGCGGCGCAGGCGGGTACGAATCTGAAGCCGGCTTTCGGGCCTGAGAAAAACAAGGCAGCCATACCTTGCTTTACACTCCGTCGGTTTTCCGAGTCGCTGCACACGACCGGCTGCCGGAGCGTTCGCGGCAGAGCCGCGTTTACAGATCGGAGCCCCCCCCAAAAAAACCGCCTTGACGGAGGCTTCGGACAAGACCCGCTTCGGCAGTCGGGTTTCGGAGGTACGGCGGTGTAAGGCGGGATATAGTTGCCAAAAACAGATATAAAAGGCAGGCAGCGTACACAGATTCCGTACCGATCCCTTGCGGACGACGGCTCCGCAGCCAATGGCAGCGGGGATCGTTCCTGTATGTCCATACCATAGAAAGCCTTCGAGCGTATGTTCCGGAGGCTTTTTCGGTTCGCAGGGTGGCGGCGCTTCCGGAGCGCGGAGGGTTGCCGGAAGGAGCGGATTTCGGAGTGCGGACAGCCATTGCGGAGTTTTCCGTACCGGCCGTCCGAATAATTGCCGTTGCAATTCATCGCCGCATGCGACCTCCGTTCGTCCGACGAGGCGGGCGGATATGCGGGCGAGGCCGTTGATATGCCACCGCCACACGGCAGGCCGGGAGTGGCATGCTTCAATTTCCCCAGCAGGAGGGCTTCGATGCGTTTACGCATCGAAGCCCTCCTGCGTTTTTACCCGCCGGAACGAAGAACACCCGCGATACCTGCCGCGCGGCGATCTGTGCCATGCACCAGTAACGGAAGCACTACGAATCATTACGAATCAAAAAAATCAGAGATCATGTTACTGGAAAAAGAATATTTCGATATATGGATGCGCCGCATCATGGAGCGGCTCGAAGCAATAGAACAACGCCAGAAGCCGCCCAAAGCGCAGGAGTATCCGACGCTGGAGAACGGCGAGAAACTCTTCGACAACTACGACCTGTGCCGGATGTTGCACGTAAGCAAGCGCACGCTGCAACGCTACCGCTCGAAGTGCGGCCTAAAGTACCGGATGCTGAACCAGAAGGCTTTCTACAAGGAATCGGACGTGCAGGAGTTCATCCGCGACAATTTCGCTATGTTCGCCCGGCGCCGTGAAGACCAGCGTCCGTAGCGACTGAAAACCCCCACGCCGGATGAGCCGCGCTCATCCGGAAACAAAAACCTCTGAGGGGTCGCTGGACTTCCGGCGGCCCCTTTTCGATGCGAGGCTATTTCCGGCGCAAGGGATGTGTCTTCCGAATTTGCGGCCTGCGCCGCGACTGCCGCAGCCGTTCGGGTTCCGCGTTCCGGCCGGCGGCGAACCGTTCATGCAGCGCATTGGCCGAGAACTCCTTGCCCAGCCGCGAGCCGTTGAGTACGCAGCGGGTTTCGTGGTCGATGAAGGTGACGCCCGTGATCCGTCCCGTGTCGTTGCGCCGCAGGTAGAGGTCGATATGCCGCTCCCGAAGCCGTTCGCGCAGCTCCGTTTCGTCCGTCGCATCCAGCAGGGCTTCCCCGACGCGGTGCCGTGTCAGAGCGAGCAGTTCCTTTCCTGCGATCTGTTCCCCGGAAGAGGCCATGACACGTTCGATCTTCGCCAGCGAGGCGTCGTCACCCAGTCGGGAGGCTTTCAGCGGCGCAGCCTGCGTCCTCTCACCATTCTCGTCCAGCACCGTATAGAGCACTCCCCGGTACGACCGTCCGCCCCGCGTACCCCCGACCTCCTCCACGCCGATACGATACAGCGCGAGCAGAGCCCGCAGTTCGCCGAGGGTCTGAAAGCGGTACATCGAGAGGGCGGGCTTCACCACCGAGGCGATCTGCCGCTTCAGGTCGCCTTTTTCAGGTTCCACGGGCGCGAGCCGCCACAGTTCGCCCCGCTTCCGCCCTTTGGCGCGGTGCAGGCCGTATTTACGTTCGATCCTCTCCGTTTCGGCCACACTCCGCTCGTTGCGCCGGTTGTCGCCGATCTTGCGTCCGGAACTATCCACCTGCACCGTGACGATATGGATGTGTGGGCGGTCGATGTCGGTATGTTTATAGACGACGTAGGGCTGGCAGCCCCAGCCCATACCCTCCATATATTCGGCGGCGATGTCGGTCAGTTCATCGTCCGAAAGCCGGTCTTCGGGGTCGGGGTTGAGCGAGATATGGACGACCGGTTTCTCGGTGCGAACGTGCGAGGGCATCCAGCGGAGCAGCTCGTCGGCGAGGGCCGCGACGCCGAAGCGTCCGTCGTCCGGCTCACGGATATTACTCGTCGCAAGCACCGCCCCTTTGCCCCGATCGACCTTATGCTGATTGTAGGCGAGCGCGCCGTAGATGTCCTTTCCGGTGGTGATATTGGCTACCATCGCTGTCGAAATTCGTCGGCCAGAGCCGCTATTTTCGCTCCCACAGCGACCAGCTCGCGCGTTTCGCTCTCCAATTTATAGAGCAGAGCGAGCGCCTTTTTGGGCGAAAAATGCGCGTGCAATTCCTTTACGATCTGGTTGTAATTCACGCCTATTTTTCTGAATTGGGCGTTGAAAGCGGTCAGCCGCGCGGCGAATTCCATCGTCCCCCGGTCGGATCGTATGACCCGAAACTCGTCGCCGAAGACCCGTGCTTTGACGAAAGCGGCCTTCGAGAGCGTGCCCGACTGCTCGAACAACGCGAGGAACCGGGCATATTCCCCGTCCGTGAAGCGCACCATCACGCAATTTTTCGCCGTGTCCGTTTTGGGCGGCCTGCCGCCCCTGCCCCGGACGGGGGCTTCGGTTTTTTCCATGCCTTTCGATTTTTACCGAAGGCCGCAAGGCCCCCGGTGCGGTAAAAATTCCGTTCCGGCGCACGGCGGCGCCCCGTAAAAAGCGACGACTTCGGAGGAGCTTTCTCCCCCTTGCGGGCAAGCTGTTTTCCGTTACCGAAATCGTTTCGGGTAACGGAAAACACAGCTTGCTGTGTCCCGAACATGAAATGTTCTCCGGACACAAGGGACTGCCCTTTGCGGAGGCAGTCCCGCCACGGTCGCCGGCCAGCACGAAGAGGCGTAACCGTAAAGACCGGAATCGGTTCACGGGACAAAGATACCGGCCTATGCAATCCGTTGTATGCCAGCAGGCAGCGCAGACCTATGCCAAACCTGCGCCAAACGGTGCCACGAATGTTCGCGGCCGCACGCTCCGGGTGCCGGAGGGTGTTTCTTTGCCGTTGCGGACAATCGGCAATGATACGCTGCGACGATTCATTACCGACGTACGGAAAGCGTATCGGCGCGTATGTGCAGACACACGACACCTATGGCCGATCCATATATCCATATCGAAAGATATACGGACAATCCATAGCGGTTCATGCACGGACGTATGGACGGACGATACCGATGCAGGCATTGCCGTACGGACATGCAGGAATACAGACATGGAGGTATGCAGGTATGAAGACATGGAGGCATACGGCCGCATTTCCGCAAAGCGCCGTTCCCGTACAGAAACGGGGCGTCGCAGCCATAAAGGAACGAACCCGCAAGGGTTTACATACACGGTCAAACACTTTAATATTTCAATGCTTATGGAAAAAGAACCTGTTTATCTGGCCTTTTCCACCCAGAAGGGCGGAGCGGGCAAAACCACGCTCACGGTGCTGTTCGCCTCGTACCTGCACTACGTGAAGGGCTACGACGTGGCGGTCGTGGACTGCGACTACCCGCAGCACTCCATCGCAGGGATGCGGCAGCGCGACCTGAAGCTGGCTTTGGAAGACAACCATTACAAGGCGCTGGCCTACGAACAGTTCACGCGCCTCGGCAAGAAAGCCTATCCGGTCGTGGAGAGCAGCACGGAACGGGCCATAGACGATGCCGAGCGCATCACGGGGCAGGCCGCGTTCGACCTCGTATTCTTCGACCTGCCCGGCACGGTCAACAATCCGTCGGTGATCCGCGCCCTCTCCAACATGGATTACATCATCGCCCCGATCAGTGCCGACCGCGTGGTGCTGGAGAGCACGCTGCGCTACATGACGGTCGTGAACGACGTGATCCGCAAAACGGGGGTTTCGAACATCAAGGGAACCTATCTGGTGTGGAACATGGTGGACGGGCGCGAGAAGTCGGAGCTGTACGAAGTGTACGAGCAGGTGATCGCCGAGCTGGGCCTGCATGTGCTGAAGACCTTCATTCCCGACAGCAAGCGTTTCCGGCGCGAGTTGTCCGCAGGCCACCGCCCGCTGTTCCGCTCGACGCTGTTCCCGGCCGACCGTTCGCTGCTCAGAGGAAGCAACATCGAGGCGCTGACGGACGAGGTACTGACCCTGCTCAACCTCCGCGACAATGGCTAAGCGCATGAAAGCCGGGCCGCTGGACGAATCGCTCATCATCCAGTCCTTCAAGGATGCCGACCTGCTGGCCGATCCCGCAAATGCCGTGTTGCAGGAGGCCGGAGAGCGTCCGGCGGCATCCCGCAGGGACGGAGAGGAGCAGACGGCATCGCGCAAGGACAGAGCAGAACCGGCGGCATTCCGCAGGGACGGAGAGGAGCCTGTGGCGGACGAGGCCGCCGTACCGGCCGACGGCACCGCGAAGGGCAAGTCCCGCCGCCGCAAGGGAAGCTACGACGAGGTATATCTCAAACGCCGGGAACTCAAGACGCGGCAGCCCGTTTACATCAGTCAGGAGATACACCGCTCCGTCATCAAGCTGGTACACCTGCTGGCGCTCGCGGGCAAGGAGATCAGCGTAGGGGGATATATCGACAACGTACTGGCCGAGCATCTGCGCCAGCACAAGGACGAGATCGCCGAGCTGTACCGCAGCGGAATAGACGATATACTGCAAACCGATCATTAAAACCTTTTCAGTTATGACACACTACACGACGACGGCCTGCATCCTGCTGGCCGCAGCGGCCGCAGCCGCGGCCCTCTTTATCCGCCGTGCGGCGATTCACCGCCGGCGTTCGCACCGGGCGGGAACCGCTCCGCAGCCGCAGCCCCGCCCCGATACGGCGCAGGACGACGGCTACCGGAGACGTTATGTCCTGAACCGATGGGACGGCGCTTTCCGTTCCGGCAAGACGGTACGCATCCGTCCGGAGCATTACGAACGACTGCGGCAGATCACCTCCCGGAGCGGAGCGGTGTCGATGATAGCCTATGTGGACAACGTGCTGCATGCCCACTTCGAAGACTACGCAGAGAGCATCGACCGCTACTGCCGCAGTCGCAAACCCTCACGAGGCCGAAAGCAATGGACGCGCTGAGAACCGCCGTGCTGGTCGCCCTCGCGCTCTTCGCCGCAGGCTACGCGCTATGGGTCGCCCGCTGGTTCCTGCGCGGGCAGCGGACAGCAGGCACGAAGCAGGCGTCGCCCCCGAAAGCGGAGGCGCGGCCCGCGATCATCGGCAAAAGCCGCTTTACGATGCCACATCGAAGCCAAGCGACGCCAACCGCTGCCACAGGTTCGGGAAACGTAAAAGAGGCCGAAAAAGCCGGTATATTTGCCGGAGCAAGTGTGCATGAACACCCCCGGCAGATCCCGCCGGAGAAATTGGACGAAGTGTTCGGCGTCCCGCCCGCAGGCGAGAACAACGATCCGGAACCCTACGAGGCCCCGCTCTACGAAGAAGAACCTTTCCCGGACTTCGAAGCGGAGATAGAGAGGGAGATGGACGAGGACGAGGAGGAACACGACGATACGCAGCCCCCTGCGGGCCGTTCGTTAGCCAAGGGTGTACGTTTCGAGCAGATCAGCGAAGCCTACCGCACCGTAGCACACGACAATCCCCTTACAGACGAGCAGCAGCAGGAGACAGGACGCACCCTGCTGGGGCTGAAACAGACCGATATGTTCGAGGCCATCGTTTCGGCCGCTCCCGACGGGAACGACAAAGTGAGTCGTCTGATCGACGCCTACCTCACGGCATTCCAACGGAGGATCGCCGCGGAGGATGCGGGAGGCCCATCCCCGCAGGCGCCGGTTCCCGAAGGGTTCGATGTCCGCGATTTCGCATGAACCGACACCAAGACAATATGAAAGAGAGAGATTACGGATAGGTACGCCCTGTCCTCCGAGCCACTGAAACATCCATGTCGAACCCCGGCGCAGGGGCTTATCCGCCCCCTGCGCCACAAAACAAAAAAGCTATCCGAAGTCTATGAGAAACAGAAAGTTCTGCTGTCGGCAGCCCTCGTCGTGTCTGCCGTTTCCTCGGCTCTGGCCCAAGGCAACGGCCTTGCCGGCATCAACGACGCGACCAACATGGTCACCTCCTATTTCGACCCGGGCACGAAGCTCATCTACGCCATCGGAGCCGTAGTCGGACTGATCGGCGGAATCAAGGTCTATAACAAATTTTCGTCGGGCGACCCGGACACCAGCAAGACCGCCGCGAGCTGGTTCGGGGCGTGCATCTTCCTGATCGTAAGCGCCACGGTGCTGCGTTCATTCTTCCTGTAAGCGTATCCGCCATGAAGTACACGATCAATAAGGGCATCGGGCGCAGCGTGGAGTTCAAAGGGCTCAAGGCGCAGTACCTCTTCCTCTTCGCAGGAGGACTGCTGGCCGTATTCGTGCTGCTGGTCATCTTCTACACGGCGGGCGCCGATCAGTGGGCGTGCATCGGCTTCGGCGCGGGGGCCGCCTCGGCGCTGGTGTTCTACACCTTCCGTATGAACGCCAAGTACGGCGAGCACGGACTGATGAAACTCGCCGCCGCACGCCGCCGTCCCCGCTACCTGATAAACCGTAAAGGCGCATGCCGCTTCCTAAACCGCAGGAAGGAGGTGCGTCATGCGTAACGTAATGAAAGCCTCCACCATAGAGAGTAAGTTCCCGCTGCTGGCGGTCGATGGCGGCTGTATTATCAGCAAGGACGCCGACATCACGGCAGCCTTCCGCGTCGAGCTGCCCGAACTCTTTACCGTGACGGGTGCCGAGTACGAGGCGATGCACGCGGCCTGGTGCAAGGCCGTGAAGGTGCTGCCCGAATACAGCGTAGTGCTGAAGCAGGATTGGTTCATCCGCGAGCGATACTGTCCGGAGGTGACGAACGAAGCAGAAGCAGGCGCATCCGGCTCCGTCCGGCAAGAAGGAAGAAGGAGCAGCCAAATCGGCGGCGAGCAGGCGAGCTTCCTTTCGCGCAGCTACGAGCGCCACTTCAACGAGCGCCCTTCTGAACCACGCATGTTTCCTCTACCTGACCAAGACGACCAAGGAGCGGGCCCGCATGCAGTCCGACTTCTCGACCCTCTGCCGGGGCAACATCATTCCCAAAGAGGTAAATCCGGACACGGCCCGCGCGTTCCTCGAATCGGTGGATCAGTTCGAGCGCATTATCAACGATTCGGGACTGGTGACCCTCACACGCCTGACGGACGAGGAGATCACCGGCACACCCGACAGTCCGGGGCTGATCGAGAAATACTTCTCCCTCTCGCTCGACGATACGACCGTGTTGCAGGATATGGAACTGAAAGCCGAAGGGTTCCGCGTGGGCAACAAGCACGTCTGCCTGCACACGCTCTCCGACACGGACGACCTGCCGGGGCGCGTGAGTACGGAGAGCCGCTACGAACGTCTCTCGACAGACCGTTCGGACTGCCTGCTCTCGTTCGCGGCACCGGTGGGCCTGCTGCTCGCGTGCGACCATATCTACAACCAGTGGCTCTTTCTGGACGACAGCGCCGAGAACCTGCGCCGCTTCGAGAAGAGCGCCCGCAACATGCACTCGCTCGCACGCTACTCGCGCTCGAACCAGATCAACAAGGAGTGGATCGACCGATATCTGAACGAGGCGCACTCGTTCGGGCTGACCTCGATCCGGGCGCACTTCGACGTCATGGCGTGGAGCGACGACGCGGAGGAGCTGCGCCGCATCCGCAACGACGCGGGCAGCCAGCTCGCCAAGATGGAGTGCCGCCCCCGCCACAACACCGTGGACGCCGCGACGCTCTACTGGGCGGCCATGCCGGGCAACGCAGGGGATTTCCCCGCCGAGGAGTCGTTCTACACCTTTATCGAGCCGGCCCTGTGCTTCTTTACGGGCGAGACGAACTACCGCTCGTCGAGCAGCCCCTTCGGGATCAAGATGTGCGACCGCATAAGCGGCAAGCCGCTGCATCTGGACATCTCGGACGAGCCGATGCGCCGGGGCTGGATCACCAACCGCAACAAATTCGTACTGGGGCCTTCGGGGTCGGGCAAATCGTTCTTTATGAACCACCTCGTGCGCCAATACTACGAACAGGGAACGCATATCGTACTCGTGGATACGGGCAATTCGTATCAAGGTTTGTGCGAGCTGATACACAACAAGACCAAGGGCGGCGACGGGATTTACTTCACCTACACCGAAGAGCATCCGATCAGCTTCAACCCTTTCTACACGGACGACTACGTGTTCGAGACGGAAAAGCTGGACAGCATAGCCACGCTGCTTTTGACCCTGTGGAAGAGCGCCGACGAGAAAGTGTCGAAAACCGAGCTGACGGAGATCGGCAACGCCGTGGCCGGCTACATCGGCCGCATCAGGGCCGACCGTTCGATACGCCCCTCGTTCGACACCTTCTACCAGTACCTCAAGGGGGAGTTCCGCGAAGAGCTCGAAAGCCGCGAGATCGAGGTGCGGCGCGAGGAGTTCGACATCCGCAACCTGCTGACCACGCTGCGGCCCTACTACCGGGGCGGGCGCTACGACTTCCTGCTGAACTCGCCCAGCGAGATCGACCTGCTCTCCAAACGTTTCATCGTCTTCGAGATCGACGCCATCAAGGACAACAAGGAGCTGTTCCCGATCGTGACGATCGTGCTGATGGAGGTCTTCATCAACAAGATGCGGCGACTCAAAGGCATCCGCAAGATGCTGATTATCGAGGAGGCATGGAAGGCGCTGGCATCCAACAATATGGCTTCATACGTCCAATATTTGTACAAGACCGTCCGCAAGCACTTCGGCGAGGTGGTGACGGTCACGCAGGAGGTGCAGGACATCATCTCGTCGCCCATCGTGAAGGAGGCGATCATCAACAACAGCGATTGCAAGATTTTATTGGATCAGCGCAAATTCATGAACCGCTTCGACGCCATCCAAACCCTGTTGGGTCTTACGGACAAGGAGAAGGCGCAGATACTTTCGATCAACCAGTCGCTCCATCCGGGCCGCAAGTACAAGGAGGTCTGGATCGGGCTGGGCGGCGTGCAGAGCGCCGTCTATGCCACCGAGGTCAGTAAACAGGAGTACCTCGCCTACACGACCGAGGAGAGCGAGAAGATCGAGGTGCAGCGCCGGGCCGAATCTCTGGGCGGCGACATAGAGCTGGCGATCAAACAGCTCGCCGAAAAATAGTCATCAACCGGGGCCGACGCCCCGCAAACACCGAAAACATCATGTCGAAAATCATAAGTTGCGAACAACTCCGCCGTCTGGCCCGTCACCACGCGGGTATCGGCGAGATACTGACCGAAACGCTCCTGTCCCCCGATCATCGGGAACCGATGCCAGAGACGATCTTCGGCGAGATACGCGAACTCTGCGACCCTCCGGCCTGCGGACTTTCCGCCTGCGGACACGAGGCATCCGACCCCGCACCGGCTCCTTTCGAGGAACCCGCCGTAACGTCCGGCTGGCGCGAAGAGGAACTCCGACGCAGGGAGCGGGAGATGGGCCGCCTGTGCGGCAGGTGGATGTCCGCGCCGAACCGCTGCGACATCGAGATCGTCCGCGCGGGGGAGCACTTCGTCCTCAGATACCTTAAACGCAACGGCCGTCCGACCGGCGAGCGTTATGTGCTGGTCTGGCTCGACGGGGATATTCTCTATTACGGCTCCGGCGACCGGATTACGATTCTGGCGCTCGACACGCAGACCGATACGCTGATGGTATCGCCGGGAGAGGATTACACCCGCCAGCGGGAAAACGAAAGATAGGGAGGCGGCCATGTGCAGGAGAAATAACGAATACCCCATACCGGCCTCGCACCTCTACTTCAGGATGTCGGAGATCGCGGGCCGCTGGTGCAGCCGCGAAGGGTCGCCGGAGGTACGGATATACCACAACGAAGCACGCCGGGCCGGCGGCTACCACGTGGCCTTCGCCTACGATGCGAAGACCGTGCTGCGGCGTCCGCTGCGGCAGATGTGGGGCCTCTGTTACTTCGACCTGTGGGGCCGCATCGGTCTTTCCTACGACCACGAACGCGACGTACTGACCCTCGCGGGATACGGCGACTACTACCGCGCGGAGGAATAAAATCCCGCGAATGTAAAACCCATAAAACAACGAAAGAAAATGAAACGATGGATATGGCTCATGTGCCTCGTTCCGGCCTGCTTCACCCAGCGGGCCGCGGCGCAGTGGACGGTCATCGACCCGTCCAACCTCGTACAGAACATCAAGAGTGCCGTGCAGAGTTCCACGACGGCATCCAACATGATTAAGTCCCTGCAAGAGAGCGTAAAGATTTATAACCAAAGCAAGGCGTATTACGACGCCCTGAAATCGGTGCACAACATCATCAAGGACGCCCGCAAGGTGAAGCTCACGATCGAGATGGTCAGCGAGATCACGGATATTTACATGTCGGGATTCAACCGTATGGTCACAGACCGCAACTTCACCCCCGGCGAGCTGGCGGCCATCTCGGCCGGTTACGCCCGGCTGCTGGAGGAAGGCGGGGCGCTGGTCACGGAGCTGAAGAACATCGTGACCTCCGGCAATGGCCTCTCGCTCTCGGACAAGGAGCGCATGGACGTAGTGGATCAGATCTATACCCGGATGCTGCGCTACCGTAACCTCACGCGCTATTATACCGACAAGGCGATCTCCGTTTCGTTCCTGCGCAGCCAGTCCAAAGGCGATGCCGCCCGCGTGCAGGCGCTCTACGGCAAACCCTCCGAAAGATATTGGTAGCCATGACACCGCTCGCAACAAATTTCGACAACCTGCACCAAGTGCTGCGCAATCTCTATCAGGAGATGCTGCCCCTGTGCGGGGATATGGTCGGCATCGCCAAAGGCGTGGCCGGTCTGGGAGCGCTTTTTTTACGTGGCCTATCGGGTATGGAAGGCGCTGGCCTCGGCCGAGCCTATCGACGTGTTCCCGCTGCTGCGCCTTCGCCATCGGGCTGTGTATCATTATGTTTCCGACCGTCGTGCTGGGGACGGTGAACGCCGTGCTTTCGCCCGTGGTGCAGGGCACGCACGCCATCCTCGAAGGGCAGACGACGGACATCGCCGCCTACCAGAAGCAGCGGGACGATCTCGAATACGAGGCCCGCGTGCGCGAAGGCAAGGCGTGGCTGGTGGACGACGAGGTGTACGACCAACAGCTCGCCGAACTGGGCATTACGGATCTGGGCGAAATAATCAGTATGTGGTGGGAGCGGACGTGGCACGGAATCAAGATGTGGTTCCGAGAGCTGGTGCGCGACTTCTTCGAGCTGCTGTTCAACGCCGCAGGACTCACGGTGGACACGCTGCGGACGTTCTTTCTGGTCGTGCTCTCCATTCTCGGCCCGCTGTCGTTCGCGCTCTCCGTTTACGACGGTTTTCAGGGAACGCTCACGCACTGGCTCTCAAAATACATCTGCGTCTATCTGTGGCTGCCCGTAGCCGACCTCTTCTCGGCCGTGCTGGCCAAGATACAGGTGTTGATGCTTCAGGCCGACATTGCGGCGCTGCAAGACCCCAGCTACATCCCGGACGGCTCGAACGGCGTCTATATCATCTTTCTGATTATCGGGATCATCGGCTATTTCACCGTGCCGACCGTAGCCGAGTGGATCGTGCAGGCGGGCGGCGGTTCGGGACTGGGCGGCGTCAACCGCGCTTCGTCGTTCGCTGCCGGTGTCGCGGGCGGCGTGACCGGAGCTTTGATCGGCAAAGCCTTTGGGCGCGGCGGCAAATCGAAATACGGCGAGAGCGACGACAGCGGCCCCCAAGGCGATAACCTCGCCACGAAGGATGGCGGAGGGTCGTCCGGCGGCCATTGATGGAATGCAGCCGATCGCTTTTGTAGCGATTGAACCGCATGTCAGCCGCACCTTTTTCTGTGCGGCTCAATAGAAGAGATAAACCCGATAAAACGACAAAAAATGGAATTCAAATCGTTGAAAAACATCGAAACGAGCTTCCGGCAGATACGGCTCTTCACGCTCGTCTTCCTCGGACTGTGCGCCGTGGTGGCCGTGTTCAGCGTCGTGAAGAGCTACCAGTTCGCCCAGCGCCAGCGCGAGAAGATCTATGTGCTCGATCAGGGCAAGTCGCTGATGCTGGCCCTCTCGCAAGACCTCAGCCAGAACCGGCCCGTCGAGGCGCGGGAGCACGTCCGCCGCTTCCACGAGCTCTTCTTCACGCTGGCGCCCGACCGGGCGGCCATCGAGAGCAACATCAACCGCGCCCTGTTCCTATGCGACAAGAGCGCCTACCACTACTCGCAGGATCTTCAGGAGAAGGGCTACTACAACCGCGTGGTGGCGGGCAACATCAATCAGCAGGTGCAGGTCGATTCGGTGGTCTGCGACTTCAATACCTATCCGTACCGCGTAACGACCTATGCACGGCAGATGATTATACGCGAGAGCAACGTTACCGAACGCTCGCTCATCACGCGCTGCAACCTCATCAACTCGGTGCGCTCGGACAACAACCCGCAGGGTTTTACAATGGAGCGCTTCGAGATTGTCGAAAACCGCGATCTGCGGGTCATAGCACGATAAATTATGATACGGAAATGGATAAAACGCGCCGGAGAGCGGATCGAGGATCGGCTGCGGCGCGTGTGCGGGGCGATCAGTCCCGACAAGAGGGTTATTGCGATCATTACGCTCTTCGTGCTCTTCGCCGCACTGTCGCTGTATAGCACCGTTTCGGCGATATACTCTCTGGGGCGCAACGACGGGGAGCGGATACGGATCGAACACCTGCGACGGCTTGCACCGCAGCCGGAGCAGAGGCTCAAGCCGGAATCCTTCGGAAATTCAGATCCAAAGCCGCAGCAGGAAGCAGCCTTTCCCGCTGAAACAGAACGAACACAGTCCGGGGCGGACAGCTCCGAACGATTAAACACGACCGATTATGAAAGAGAACGAGAAACACGGCAGTAACGAACAGCCTGCGCCGGAGAAGCCCGCGAAGGAGCTTACCGAGCAGCATACAGCAGCGGCGCAAGATGATCGTCTTCCCGCTGATGCTGCTGGTCTTCGCCGCGATCATGTGGCTCATTTTCGCCCCTTCGGGCGGTGAGGAGGCCACCGAACAGGCGGGGCTCAATACCAGCCTGCCCACGCCGGAGCAGAGCGGCATTGTCGCCGACAAACGCGACGCCTATGTGCAGCAGGAGATGAAGGCCAAACAGGAGGCCAAGATGCGCTCGCTGGAAGATTTCGCCTTCTCGCTGGGCGAGGAACCCGAGAGCGAGGAGGAACGGACCGCACGCGAGGAAAGGGAGATGCGCATGGCCCCCAAACCCGTAGAATACTACGAGAACCCCTCGCGCTTCGAGAGCGGAACCCTGCACTCATCGGTGGGTGCGTACCACGACCTGAACCGTCAGATAGGCAGCTTCTATGAAGAGACGCAGAACGAGGCCGAAAGCGACAGAGAGAAGGAGTTGCAGGAACGCATCGACCGGCTCGAATCGCAGTTGGAGGACGAACAGGCCCGGCAGAGCGCCGAGGAGCAACAACTGGCACTGATCGAGAAATCCTACCAACTGGCCTCGAAATACATGAACGGAGGGCAAAATGCGGGCGGTGCGGCGGAAGCCGTCCAGACCACCCCGACGGGCGGTGCATCCCGCAGCGGCAGGAGCACCGTGCAACCCGTCGCCCAAGTGCGCCGAGAGGTCGTATCGCGCCTCGCGGCCCCGATGCCCGATTCGGTATTCGTCGCGGAGTTCACGAAGCCTCGCAACTGGGGATTCAATACTGCGGCGGGTAACGAGAACCCCGTACAGAAAAACAGCATCGGAGCCTGTATTTATCGCACGACGACCGTGACGGACGGCAAGGAGGTACCCCTGCGCCTTACTGAGTCGATGAGGGCCGGCGGCGTGCTGATCCCCGCGAACACCGTACTTACGGGCACGGCCCGCATCGACGGAGAGCGCATGATGATCACGGTCAGCGCCGTGCAATATCGGGGCAGCGTGATACCGGTCGAGTTGCTGGTTTATGACATGGACGGAGGCGAGGGCATCAGCGTCCCCGCATCCGACGAGATCAGCGCCGTGAAGGAGATCGCCGCCAATGCGGGTTCAGGATTGGGAAGCAGTATCACCATTACGGACGATGCGGGGACGCAACTGCTCTCCGATCTGGGGCGCAGCGTCATACAAGGCACGGCGCAGTACGTCGGGCAGAAGATGCGGCAGGTCAAGGTGACGCTCAAAGCAGGGTACCGTGTCCTGCTGCTGCCCCCGCTGGAATAACACGCAAGCCACTGAATATCCATAACCCGAACACATTAAAGAAAGACGAGTTATGAACCGAAAGAAAATCGAGAGCACAGTCCGCTCGCAAAACCTTTGCTCGCCGGCAGCGAAAGAAAACAAGCCGGGCGCAGTTAAAAAAATCCTTTTATCGTTCGCACTTTTAGGATGCGTAACGGGCGCTTCGGCGCAGGAGATAGCCGAAACCGCAGCGCCGGACATACCGGCTGCCGCGACACCTTCGACGGGCGACTACTTCGGCGGGCTGACCCGTCCGCTGACCTTCGACCGCATGATCCCGCCTTACGCGCTGGAGGTGACCTTCAACAAGACCACGCACGTTATTTTCCCCTCGGCCATCCGCTACGTCGATCTGGGCTCGGCAGACCTTTTGGCCGCCAAAGCCGACGGCACGGAGAATGTTTTGCGCGTCAAGGCAGCCCTGCGCGACTTCTCGCGCGAGAGCAACCTCTCGGTGATAACGGAAGACGGCGCCTATTACACCTTCAATGTCAAGTATGCCGACGAGCCTGTGAAACTGTCGGTCGAGATGACCGACTTCCTGCACGACGGCGAGGCGGTGAATCGCCCCAACAACGCGCTGGAGATCTACATGGAGGAGCTGGGGAGCGAATCGCCGCTGCTGGTGAAGCTCATTATGAAGTCGATCTACAAGAACGACCGCCGCGAGGTAAAGCATATCGGCTGCAAGCGTTTCGGCATCCAGTATCTACTCAAAGGCATCTATTCGCACAACGGGCTGCTCTATTTCCACCTGCAACTGAAGAACTCCTCGAACGTGCCTTTCGAGGTCGATCACCTCACCTTCAAGATCGCGGATAAGAAGGTCGCCAAGCGCACGGCCATTCAGGAGCAGGTCATCCGGCCCTGCGTGCCCACAACAACGTGCAGGTGATTCGGGGCAAGAGCAGCGAGCGCATGGTCTTCACGCTTCCGAAGTTCACCATTCCCGACGACAAGCACCTCGTGGTGGAACTCTACGAGAAAGAAGGCGGACGCCACCAGACCTTTACGGTCGAAAACGCCGATCTGGTGCGTGCCGAGGTCATCAACGAATTAAAGGTCAAATAGCATGAAACGGTTGGCATTGCTGCTATCGCTGGCCCTCGGTCTGGCTTTGGCTCCGGAGGCCCATGCCCAGCGTACCCTGCCCGGAATGCGGGGGCTGGAGGTACGCGCGGGCATGGCGGACGGCTGGTACTCCGCCTCCGGGCGCAGCACCACGGGGTACTACTTCGGAGCGGCCATGAACCGTTATGCGGGCCGTGCGAACAAGTGGGTCTTCGGGGCGGAGTACCTCTGCCGCAATTACCCCTACAAAGCAGGGAGTATCCCCGTGGCGCAGTTCACGGGCGAAGGGGGCTACTACTATAAGTTTCTCGCGGACGGCTCCAAGACCTTCTTCCTCTACATCGGCGGCTCGGCCCTGTTGGGGTACGAGACGGTGAACTGGGGAGATAAAATGCTGTACGACGGCTCCACGATCCGAAGCCGCGAGGGATTCCTCTACGGAGGCGCGGTGACGCTGGAGGCCGAAGCCTATATCACCGACCGCATCGTGCTCTGCATATCGGGCCGCGAGCGTGTGCTTTGGGGCACGACGACAGGGCATTTCCACACGCAGTTCGGAATAGGACTGAAATTCATCATCGACTGACATTCATCCACCACTTTTTATTAACCGCCGCACGAAACGGCATAAAATCAATTAAATCTATGAAAAAGATGATTTTGGCAGCCACGGCTGCCCTGGCCATGCTGGCCTCCTGCAACAAGCACACCGACGAGATCGCAGACTCGGCGACGGGCAGCGTAGTGAAAATCACCCTGACGGACAAGACGCCCGAAACCCGCGCCTTCTTCGACCAGACGGCCGCGGCCGAGAGCTGGGAGAAGAAGATAGGCACGCTCACGCTGTTCGTATTCGACGGCAACGGGGACGCCGTACTGCAACGCAAGTTCACCGCTGCGGAGATTTCGGGACAGACGGCGACCATTCCCGTACCGGACGCCGCACCGGGGCAAACGTACAGTTTCTATGCCATCGCCAACGGCAGCGCCCTTTCCGGGATCGGCACACTGGACGACCTGCGAAGCCAGGCCGAGAGCGAGATCGCGGACTATAACGGTACGTTCGACGAGGTGACGACGAAGGCCAAACGCTCCGCAGGGTTCACTATGACCGGCTCGGCCACGAAGGCCATCGCTGCGGCCGGGCAGACGACCACCGTGCAGATCGCGCTCGAAAGGCTCGTGTCGAAAGTAGCCGTACAGGCCACGACCGACAGTAAGTTCGCCGCGACTTATCCGGGTCGCGTGCGGATCGCTTCGGCGACCGTTTCCCGTGCGGCATCCTCGGTCTCCTATTTCGACGTCGGCACGTCGCATTCCGGAGGAACCCAGAACCGCGAACATTCCGGGGGAACCATGCCTCTGTTCGCAGCACAGACTTTCAGCCATACGCAGGCAGCGAAAGAGCAGAGCGGGAAATATGCCAATTTGTTCTATATCTACGGCAATGAGGACAACATGGCTGCCGAGAGCGTACTGCTGACCCTCGAAGGCATTTACGATCATGACGGGGATTTCGGAACGACGGACGACCAGATGCCCGTAAGTTACGAGAGCGAACTTGCCGGGGATTCGGGTAAGGCTATCAACCGCAATACCTACCGCCGCGTAACGGTGAACATCAGCGGCCTGACGGGTGCCGACGTGGCCGTGACGATCACCCCCGCAGACTGGGAAGGGCCGTTCAATCAGGATGTTAATATCGGTATGTAGCATCAGAAGGGAAGGGACAGGGTGCAATCGTCCCTGTCTTTCCCCTTTTTCCATTTTTCATTATGAGAAACCTACTGATTTTAATTATGCCGCTGCTCGCTTTGGCGATCGGTTGTTCCAAAGAAGACATTGTTCCGGCTGCGGAGTCTGTGACCCGCTTTACGCTGCGGGTGTGTCCGGAAGAAACGCAGGCGGTTACCCGGGCCGCGGACGAACGGGCCGTCAAGGACATGAACGTTTTCCTCTTCGATCCGCAGGGCATACGCCCGTCGCAGCACTTTTACGTGCAGGGCGGCGTATTGGAGCGTTCCATTCCCGCCGGCCGGTACGATGTGTATGCCGTAGCCAATCTGCACGAAGACATGGGCCCGATGAGCCGGGAGGCGTTGTCGGACTATGAGTTCCGCGTACCCCGAAGTTACACGTCGCTGCCCATGTCCGGATATGCGGAATGTACGGTCGGGAAAGGGACGCCGGAGGCTACGGTCACCGTCCGGCGCAACGTGGCCAAAATCGTCTGCAACATCTCCTTCTACGGGGTGGACTACGACCTGAAGCTCCAATCCGTGCAGGTGGTGGATATGGCAAGTGTCACCACGCTGTTTGCGGAGGATCAGCAGGCCCGTGAGCTCACCTCTTCCGAGCTTTCGGCGATCGCATCGTATGAGAACCGCAAGGCATCGCGCACGTTCTTCTTGGCGGAGAACTGTCGGGGCGAAGTGCCGGGAATAACCTCTCAGGAGCAGAAATGTGCCGGCAACGCACCCGAAGGAGCGACTTTCCTGCGGATCAAAGCGCAGCGTGAAGGCAAACTGCTGACGTACGACGTATATCTGGGAGAGAACAATACGACCAACTTCGACGTGCGCCGCAATACGGTATATACGCTCAATATCGTCATCAAGGGCGAAAACGCGGTCGATACCCGTGTAGATGCGTTCGAAGTCGAGATTTCGGACAACTTCCCTTACGAGGGCTATCGGTTCGAGGGATATTGCCTGTACGACCCCGGCCGGCAGCTTACGATCACCGTGGACGATCCGCAAAAGGCCGGCGACCTTTCGGCGACGGTTCGCTTCGTCGCAGGAAAGAACGGGGCCTTCTTCTTCAACGGGCAGCCGCTCACCTCGTCCGTCACCTTCCCGCTCGACGCCCCTTCGGGCGTTTACACTCTCCCCGTGGACTACTTCCCCGGCGATTGCTATACCGCCGACAATCATTGCCTCGTCTATGAGGTGGCTGTAAGCAACACGGACGGGTACAGCTATACGAAAACGTTTACGCACGACTTTTATAATCTCCTGACGATATATACCTACTGGAAGCGTGGGACTACCCACCGCGGTCGGGGAAGCGTCGACAAAGAGAATATGACGGTCGTAAAATGGAGTTCCTCCTATACGTCCGAAGACAATCGCATGATGATATTGTCGTTGGACGACGGGCCGCTCGTGCCTCTCAAACCGGTGGACGGATCGAAAGTCGGAGGTTGGTATGCGGATCGCGGCCTCACGCAGTTCGTCTCAGCGGAAAACCCGTACCGCCATCCCATGAAAAGGTTTCGGGATACGCTCTACGTGGACTTCGTGCAGGAAGCCGTCTATATCTATACCCATGTCGATCTGGTCGAGATAAGTTGCGACGGCGCGTACCGGATCGATCAGGAAAAACAGGCGTTCGTTGTTCCGATAGGAAGCCGTTGCACGTTCAAGGGGATCGGAGGGAAAACGGTCGCCGTCTGGTTGAGCAACTTCATCGGCCACTATCCCCGCAAGGAGCTGTCGCGGAAGCCGGAGTATTCCTTTACCGCATGGGAAAACCGCAATGTCGTTCCCGAATTTCAGACCGATTAACCTCTCTCAACGCTCCGCCGATACCTTTTGCCGGATGCGGCGGCTACTCATTCCAACAAAATAGAAACACGATGAAAAGATTATTTGTACTGCTGCTGTTCGTCCTCGCGGCGAACGCAGCTTCGGCTCAATATACGGCCGTGCGCGTCAATGCGCTGGGACTGGCAACGGGAACCGTCAATGCCGGTGTGGATGTGGCCGTATCGGAAAAATGGTCTGTCGAAGCGTCGGCATACTGGAACCCGATCTCGACCGAAAGTCTGCGAACCAAAGTGCTGGGAGCCGTCGTGGGTGTGCGCCGCTGGCGCTTCGAGCCGCACGTCGGCTTCTTTTGGGGCGTGCACTCCGCCCTCGCACAGTATCGCGTCGGGAACCGGAACAAACGCTACAACGGCTGGGCTGTCGGCGTAGGTGCCAGCGCGGGCTACTCGTGGATGCTGCATAGGCGGTGGAATTTCTCGCTCGAAGGCGGCATCGGCCTGTATTACATGAACGATACGCGCTGGAACCCCGCGCCGCCGCCCGGCGAAGATGTCTTTCTGCGGCATTACCGCCGTATCGCACTGGCTCCGGCGAAGCTGGAAGCCTCTTTCTCTTATATGTTTTAGAATCCCGAGATATGAAAAAGCTCTTGTTTTTAGGATTATTGCCGCTTCTGTCCGCATCCTGCACGAAGGATAGCGGCAGCTACCCGCCCGATGGACCGCAGTCCCCCGAAGCTGTCGCTTCGCAGGTGGAAATATCTTTTACGGCTGCGGACAACGGATTTCCGACACGAAATTCGGAGGATGAAAATACCATTGCAGACGTGAACCTTTACCTGCATAACGTGCAGACGGGTTCGCTGGAACATCACTATCTGACCGCAGGGAACGCTTCGCGGACGATGACGATAGCCCACGGCCGTTACGAAGCGTATGCCATCGCCAATACGAGGGAAGATATGGGGCCGATGACACTCCTGCGATTGCAGGAAGCGATGTACGTTCTCGATGTATCGGGAGATACCGATGAGAGGTTTGCGATGAGCGGCCGGCAGTCTTTCACCGTATCGGGGGCTACCGATGTCGCGATACTCCTGCGGCGGTGTGTGGCAAAACTGACTCTGAACGTCACGACGGCCGGCGCCTTTACGGATTTCGAACTCCGATCCTGTCAGGTAACGGGCGTACCGTCCTGCGTGCCGTTCTTCGCTGGAAGCAAACCCACAACGGACAGCGAAGTGACATCCTTTCCGAAGAGCGCCCTTTCCGGACGCAGCTACTCCGTTGTTCTTTACCTTCCCGAAAACGCTCAGGGCGAAGTGCCGGGCATCACCGACCCGCGGCAGCGCAGCCGCGAAAATGCCCCGCAATACGCCACCTGTATCCATCTTGAAGGCGAGGCATCAGGCCGTAAGGTCGATTATTACATCTATCCCGGCAGCAACGTCACGACCTCTTTCGACATCCTGCGTAACTGTCATTATAACCTCGATGTGATGATTTCGGGGGCCAATGCGACGGATATGCGTCTTTCGACGCTCGGAGCGACCTTCACGGAACTACCTCGGACGTGCTGCGTGGGCGACGATATTTTACCGAGATGAGGGTCGAGAGCACCGATCCCGACGGTCGCTACACGCTGACCGTCGAACAGGAGAAGGGCGAAGGTACGATAACATTCGACGGTGCAGCCATGACGACCGGAATTCCCGTCGCATTACCCGGCGGAGCCGGAATTAAAACAGCACGGATCGGATACTGCCCGACAGTTGCAGGCGAAGCCGTGCTGACATTCGTCCTGCGGGATGCCTATGACTATGAAATTCGCCGTACGCTGACGACCGAGGCGGTCGAAAAACCCTCTCTCGATGTTACGCTGACACCGCCTTCGGCAATCGTCGTCGGCAATCCCGCCACTTTTACGTTGGAAATCAGTGGAAGCGATGACGCCGCAATCTCTACCTTCACTTGTTCCGATCCGCAGGCCGTTTTCGTATTTCCCGCAGGGACAGGGCTCGGCGGCAACGAAGTCATGTTAGGCAATGGAACCCACGGTTTCTTGCTCGACACCCGTGTCACCGGCGACCTGACGGTTACGGTGCGGGTAAGCGACGGCAGCGGCCATAGCGTACAGCGGCAATGCACGGTAACGTCCCGTTATCCGAAATTCTCCGCAATGATACGAACCATGTCCTCGGCGGCTCTCTATTCGGACAGTCCGATGACGCTGATCATCCGTTCGACCGAATACGCGGGCGACTATACCGTAAGTTATACGACGACCTCGACGAATTGCAGGGTTTCGTATGGCGGTTCCATGTTACGCCCCGACAGCCCTGTAACCCTCGAAGCCGGACAACATATTTACCGCCAACTCTTCCTATGCCGAGCGAACGGAATTCGTCTTTACGATTACGGACATCTACGGGCAAAGTCAACAAGCACAAGCGTCGATTACATGGAGGTAGTCGGGCCCGTCTTCTCGGCTTATGATAAGAAAAAAGTTATAAAACAATGAAGAAGATGTTATTGCACAGCCTCGTCGTGTGCCTGCTGCTGGGCGGTTGTACCGTTACGGGCAGGCTTCAGCGCCGGGGCTTGGGCGCACGGGCGAACTATGCGCCCAAAGAACAAAAGCAGGAGCCGAAAAAGGAGTCCGCACCGCAATATGTCGAATACAAGCACCGCGACAGCCTGAAACCCATCTATTTCCTGCCTACGACTACGCTCGAAAACGGCGAGCGCGTCATGTCGTTCGAACTCGACGAGGTGGTCGTGGTGGCCAAATCGCGCACCGTCGCCGAGCGTATGGGCAAGGTCTGCATCGACTTCGTGATCGAGCTGCCGCGCCAGTTGCAGGGCAACTGCCGGAGCGTGGCCGTAACACCCATGCTCCACAAGACGGACAGCCTCGTGCCGCTTCAGCAGATCAGTATCCGGGGCGGGCTGTTCTGCCGCGTGCAGGATCGCAACTATTGGCAGTTCGACCAATACGTGCGGGTCTTCAAGCCCGATGCGGCTGCCGAGCAGCGGGCTTTCGAGCGTTTCGTCAAGCACCCCTATCCGGAGGGCGTGCGGCTGGATTCCATCGTCGAAGGCCGTGAGAAGATCAGCTATTACTACACGCAGGAAGTACCGACCAAAGGCGAAGGCAAGACGATGCACGTCACACTTGCGGGAGCGGTCGTAGGGCTGGACGGCAGCCGTTACGATATGCCGCCGCTCGATACGCTGGAATACAATATATCCTCGATGCTGACCTTTACAGACACCACGAGGCGCTACCTGATCAAAGTGATCGAGAAGTATGCCGTGGTCAAAGACCGCAACTACCTTGCCTTCGAAGTCGGCAAATCGGACATTATCGACACGCTGGAAACCAACGCCGTTCAGCTCGCCCGTATCGAATCCCTGATGGACGGACTGATAAACCAGCGGGAGTTTTATGTGGACAGTATCGTGCTGACCGCTTCGGCATCACCGGAAGGAGCGCTCGCGCTCAACGAGCGTCTGGCCCGCGAGCGTGCCCTGTCGCTCAAACGGCGTCTGGGCGAGCGTTTCGGGCGGCAGGTCGATACGCTGATCGCCGTGCGCTCCGCAGGCGAGAACTGGACGGAGCTGGGGCGCTTGATCGCCGCCTCGGACAGTCTGCCGCACCGCGAGGCGATCCTTGCGCTGCTCGGTGCGGAGAAGAATCCCGACCGGCGCGAAGCGGCCCTGCGCGGCAGGTATCCGCAGGAGTATAAACATATCCGGGAGCGGCTCTATCCGCTGCTGCGCTCGGTCGATTTCAAATACGACCTGCGGCGCGTGGGCATGGTGAAGGATACGATCCATACGACCGTACCCGATACGCTCTACGCGCGGGGCGTGAAGCTGCTCGACGAAAGGCGCTACGGCGAAGCCCTCACGATATTGGCTCCTTACCATGACCGAAATACGGCTATCGCACTGCTCTCGCTCGGCCATGACGACCGCGCTTACGAAGTGCTCTCCGCGCTGCCCGAATCGGCCGAGGCGTGCTACCTGAAAGCCATCGCCTGCTCGCGGCTGGGTCACAGGGAGGAAGGGCGCAAATGGTTCGAGCGGGCGTGCGAGCTGAAAGAGACATTCGAATACCGGGGCAGGCTCGACCCGGAAATATCCAACCTTTTAACCGATGACTGACGATGAGAAAAAGAGCGATCGCGGCCACGATGCTGCTGACAGCGGCTATGGCCTTTACCTCGTGCGCCAAACTGTATGAGGAAGAAACAACGGAAACCCTGAAACGCCCACAGACGGACATCGAGATTCCGGAGGACAACCCTTGGGACGAAGTGCCGGACAGCGATACGGGGACTGGACATTAAAGAGCGAATGCAATGCGAACGGATGTAATTTTTAATACGGATGCGGCCTCCGGCCTCGGCCGGCTGCCCGACAACTCCATCGACTGTATCGTAACCTCGCCCCCGTACTGGCAGCTCAGAGATTACGGACTCTCTCCGATACTGTTCGGCGGGCGGCAGGAGTGTGAACACGATTTCGACGATTACGCCATCTGCCGCAGTTGCGGCGGATGGCTGGGGCAGTTGGGACAGGAACCCTCCCGCGAGATGTTCTTGGAGCATCTCGTGGGCATCTTCGACGAGTGTTGCCGCGTATTGAAAAGTACGGGGACGCTATGGGTGAACCTCGGCGATTCGTACAGCAAACTCAATAAATACAACCGCACAGACGATTGGCCGCCGGGTAAAAACGCCCATTGTCTGAAAACACTGCGCGTCGATCTGTCGATACACCGAGTTCCGCACAAATCGCTGTGCAATATCCCGGGGCTGTTCGCCGAGATGATGATCCTGCGGGGGTGGATACTGCGCAACGAGATTATATGGCACAAGCCCTCGGCTGTGCCTACCCCTGTCAAAGACCGTTTTACGGTGGATTTCGAGAAGGTGTTTTTTCTTCGCCAAATCCCCGAAATACGACTTCCGGCAACAGTTCGAACCTTATGCCGGGAATGAGACGAACAGAATATCCAGACAGCCGGAACATCCGACAGGTTCGAAATCCAGAAATGACCTTCAAGGCAGGAACAAACGGGCGGTCTGGCGGATTACGACCGAAATCAGCCACGAGAAGCACTACGCCCCCTATCCGCAGAAGTTGATCGAAACGCCTATCGAGGCGGGGTGTCCGCCGGGCGGCGTAGTCCTCGATCCGTTTCTGGGAAGCGGAACGACGGCCCTCGTCGCCCGCAGGCTGGGACGCCACTACATCGGCATCGAGCCGAATCCGGAATACGTCGCCATAGCCCGTTCTCGGCTGGAACGGGGACCCGAAACCTCAAAACAGTGAGGAGGCCATGCGAATCGGATTGGTGGATGTGGACGGGCGCAACTTCCCGAACCTCGTGCTGATGAAACTTTCGGCGTGGCATAAGTTCCGGGGCGATACGGTGGAATTTGCCGATCCCGTGGCGGGGCGTTACGACAAAGTGTATCTGTCGAAGGTCTTTACCCATACGCCCGACTGCCGGGATGAATACCGCTGCGAGGTGATACGCGGCGGAACGGGCTACCGCGATTATACGACGACGCTGCCGGAGGCGGTCGAACATACATGTCCGGATTACTCGCTCTACGGCGTGGGCGAAGCCTACGGCTTTCTCACGCGCGGATGCCCGAACCGATGTTCGTGGTGCGTGGTGCCGCGCAAAGAGGGCGCTATCCGGCCCCATGCCGACATCGAAGAGTTCCTTGCAGGACGCAAACGGGCCGTGCTGCTCGACAACAACGTGCTGGCCTCCGCATGGGGCCTCGCGCAGATCGAAAAGATCGTCCGCTTGGGCGTGCGGGTGGACTTCAATCAGGGGCTTGACGTGCGGCGTATCGCCCGCAACCCGGAACTCGCAGAGCTGCTCGCACGGGTCAGGTGGCTGCGCTTCCTGCGGATGGCCTACGACAGCTGTGCCGTGCAGGAGGATGTACATAACGCCGTAGAACTGCTCGTCAAATGTGGCTTGTCGCCCCGCAAACTGTTCTTCTACGTGCTGGTGCGCGACGACATCGGCGATGCGCTGGAACGTATTCGGGAGCTGAAGGCGTTGGGCTGCGTGCCCTTCGCACAGCCGTACCGGGATTTTTCGGGCGACGCCAAACCCTCGCGGGAGGCGTGGCGGCTGGCCTACTGGTGCAACAACAAACGATTGTTCAACGCGATGGACTTCGCGGATTACAAATGCAAATAAACCGAAAAGTGATGAAAAAGTTATTTTTTGCGGCGATGGCCGCACTCGGACTGCTCGCATCCTGCGACAAAGATCTGGACATTCAGCAGGCGTACAGTTTCTCGTTGGAAACGATGCCCGTACCCAAGCGTATCGGCGTAGGCGAAACCGCCGAGATACGCTGTACGCTGGTTCGTGAGGGGGAGTATGCCGACGCCCGCTACACGATCCGCTATTTCCAACCCGACGGCAAGGGAGAACTGCGGATGGACGACGGGACGGTGTTCCTGCCCAACGACCGCTATCCGCTGGAACGCTTCTCGTTCCGCCTTTATTACACCTCCCGCAGCGACGACCAGCAGACCATCGACGTCTATATCGAGGACAATATGGGACAGGTGGTGCAAAAGAGCTTCACGTTCCAGAACGACAGCGATACGGGCGGCGAAGAGCAATAGTCTCAAACGAACATCATTGCCCGGCCAAAGTCGGGCATTTTTAATTTGAAAACCTTATGACAGAACAGGAAAAACGGGATATAGCCTTGCTCGAACGGGGCGGCAGAAAGCATAATATGTTGATGACCCTTCCTTTGGAGCGGCGTACCGAGGCGGTATGCCGCCGCGCCGTCGAGATCGACGGAGAAAATATCCGATACGTTCCCCGCGATATGCGCACCGAAAAGCTGTGTTATACGGCCGTGCAAAGCTGGGATTTTGCGCTCGACTATGTGCCGGAGGAACTGAAAACGCCCTCGATGTGCAAGGCCGCCGTAGAACGTTACGGGCCGGCGCTGCTGTTCGTGCCGCAGGAGCGCCGAACAGAGGCCCTGTGCGAAGCGGCGGTGCAAAACAATGTATGGGCCCTGCCTTATGTGCCCGACCGGATCAAGACCCGGAAGATGTGCATGGATGCAGTAGCGAAAGATGGTTGGGTGTTGGAGTTCGTGCCCCAAGCGATAAAAACCCCGCAGATGTGCCGGCTGGCCCTTAACGCCCCGCTGGCCAAACTCCGCGAAAACCGGAGCGTCCTTCAATTCATTCCCTATGCCGACGTGTGTTTGGAAGGCATAAAAAAATACCGGCAGGAAGGCGCCGATATGGTAGGTTTGCTGGCAGACATCGAACCGGAGGTGATGGATGAACACATTGCCCTGTACGGGGTTCGTACCGACCCGTCGTGTCTGACGGCCCTGCCGGGGAGGTGGAAAACAAGGACGGTATGCACGGCGGCGGTACAGAGCGACGGGATCATGCTGCACGACGTACCGGAACATTTGCGCACGAAGCGTATGTGCGAGGCGGCCGTATCGTCCAGCATCCATGCACTTCCTTATGTGCCGGAGGCATTGCATACCCCCGACCTGTACCGGAAAGCGATGGTGAACGACCCTGCCGCCATTCAGTATTTCAAGCCGGAACTGCTGACGCGGGAGATGTGCCATGAGGCATTGTATTCGAGCTATGACCTGCGGGTACTTCGGTACATTCCCTACAAAGAGATCCACGAGCAGTTGTTGGAGCGTTGCGAGGGATACTCTCGAACCAAATATTTTCTGGACAGTATGAATCCGGACTATATGACCCCGAAGCTGGCGGAGATGATTTTCACCAAAGAACCCGAACTGTTCTACAATATTCCCGAAAAATTCAAGGATAAGGAGCTGTGCGAAACGGCGGTACGGTACGACGGAAGCTATCTCAAAATGGTTCCGGAAGCCCTTAAAACACCGGAGTTGTGCATGGAAGCCATACGTCGCAGTCCGTATGCCATAGAGTTTATCCCGGAAACGATGAAAAGCCCGGAGTTCTATACGGATTTGGTCAGGAAGAATCCGTTGAACCTGCGGGGAATACCCGAAGACGACCGGACTTACGAGATGTGCAAAGAGGCTTTCGACAATACTTACGGAAAGGATAAGACCGATTACAGCATCGCCGGTGCGTTGACAGAACCGTCGATAGCTCTGCAAATGGTTCGGGAGCAGGATAATCCTAAAACAATCGACTTTTTGATGACCGTAATGCGTCCCAAAGCCATTTCGGAAGAAGTAGCGTTGGAAGCCGCACGTAAAAACGGGCATATCTTGCGCTTCGTACCGAAAGAGATCATCACGCAGCAGGTTGGCGAAGCCGCCGTCAAAAATCATCCGCAGGCGATTCAATGGGTTCCCCACGACATACGCACGGCGGATATGTGCCTGTATGCCTTTAAGAGCGATTCCGAACTGGATATTTACACTCCGGGGCGGATCAGGTGCGAAGACAATGTTTATATATTCGCCCGAAAGATGGACGAGCTACTCCGCCAACCGATCACCTATGACGACAGCAAACGGCTCTACGGGGGCGAAACGATCCGCTTGCGGAACGTGGAAACGGATACCAAAATCTTCGAGAACTGCGAAGTTCGCTACGACCGTAAGAAAGAATCGCTGACCCTGCGGAACGTTACGCCCCAACAGGAGCGGGTGCAGCCCATAAAACCGCAGCGCAAATCCTCCATGAAACCGAAATTCTAAAACTACGATTGAAACCAATAGCGATGAAAACGACAGAAGAAAACAGAACGATGAACTCCGGCGACCGTCGGGAGCCGGGAGACGTTTATATGATGCTTTCACCGGAGGGAAAAACACAGGCTGTATCGGCAAACGGGAGATATTATAAAAACTTCGGTCATTTTATCAATCATTGCACGGAAATAATACTCAAAGATTGGCTGACGCCTTACCCGAACAGTTTTTTCGTACATTACCGCTTTGCCGACCCCGACCGGGTATGGAAACCTTACGAGAATATCCCGATGTTTCCGCGCAAACTGTCGGATGCCATCAAGGAGCAGGGCTTGAAACCGCTGGACACCTGCCGGCTCTATCCGGCCATATACTGCTATCAGAACGGCCTCGATCCGTTGTTGCCGGAAAATTCCGAGCAGGAATTGAAAAAAAATTCGAACTATCGGCGGGCCGTATCCCGGTATTCCGATCGAGAGCAGCTTCTCGGAATCAATACCTATACGGGCATCGAGACCGACCGGGGCGTACTGCTGTTCGATAATACGCCGGAAGGACGGAAATTGCAAAAGAGGTATAAGGATTTCCTTGCAGACAAATTTTTCGATCCCCGGCTTGACATCACGTTTTTCAGAACGATAGACGTAATACCCGATGAAGTGCAACGGGCAAGGATCAACCCCGTTATTGATCTCGACAGGCTATACAGCAGCGAGCCGGAGCCGTTCGGAGTGCTTTCGGCCGACTGTTATACGGATATGACGGAAATCGGTATCCATACCGAACGCGAACGTTACGATATGTCGGCGACAAGAGAAAATTTCGTTCGCTTCGCCAGGATGGATAAAGGATCGGATATTTTTTTGTCCGAACATACCTATAACATTGCCTGCCTGTTGCACCTTGCTTCGCCAGAGTGCACAGACCCTATGATACGGGATAAGTTCCCCAATTTCTTCTCCTATCGGGACTGGTTCGACAACTTGGCCGAACGCTTTACCAAAGCCACGACAGAGACGGAAAAACAACAGGCTATGGCTCTGATCCGGCAACGGGCCGACCATATTCTGCGGCATGACTATCCCAACCTTCGCCGACCGCCGGTTCCGGCCCCGAAAGAACAGACCGAAACCGCCGTAACATCCGTTGGAAAACCGGCAAGGCAGCTGCCCGACGTGGCGAAAAAGCTGGCCGCACATTCTAAAAAGAAAACCGGCTGAAACCGTAGATTATCATGCGGTTCGGCAGATATGCAACATGGTGAAGGTAGATTTAGATTTGATTATTATTTAATAATAATTATCTTTGCGTAATAATATGCAACTCTATGAAACCACTGAGAAATCCCTTTATAACCAGCGGCTACGAATCCGCCGAGTATTTCTGCGACCGCGAACAAGAGAGCGAGAATCTTATTCGGGAAGTTACCAACGGCAATAATTTGGCGCTGATCTCCACGCGCCGTATGGGGAAGACAGGACTTATACAGCACTGTTTCAACAATCCGGAGATCAAAGGTAACTATTATACGTTTTTCGTCGATATTTATGCGACCAAATCGTTGCGCGACCTTGTATTTTCCTTGAGCCGGGTCATTGTCGATGGTCTGAAGCCTTTCGGCAAAAAAGCCATCGAAAGTTTCTGGAACAGCGTCAAATCCCTGCAAGGCGGCATTACGTTCGACCCGGCGGGTAATCCCAGCTTCAACCTGCAACTGGGCGACATCCGCTCGACGGAAGCGACGCTCGACGAGATATTCCGCTATCTGGAGAAAGCCTCCCGTCCGGTAATCGTCGCCATCGACGAATTTCAGCAGGTGGCCTATTACACGGAAAAGAATGTGGAAGCGTTGCTGCGCACCCACATACAACATTGTCGCAACGCCCGTTTTATCTTCGCAGGCAGCCAGCGGCACGTCATGGGCAATATGTTCGCCAACGCCTCGCGCCCCTTTTATCAAAGCGTGTCGATGATGTATCTGGAGTGTATCGGGTTGTCGGAATACGAAAACTTCGCCCGCAGGCATTTTGAAAATAGCGGCCGAAAAATCGAGCAAGGTGTCGTCGCCGACATTTACGACCGTTTCGACGGGGTGACATGGTATGTGCAGAAGATGCTCAACATGCTGTACGGCATCACTCCGGAAAGGGGAGAATGTAGGGCAGAGATGATCCCCGAAGCGTTGGGCAATATTCTCGACTCTTACAAATACACCTATCAGGAGATATTGTTCCGCCTGCCCGAAAGACAGAAGAGCTGCTTATCGCCATCAGCAAGGAAGGCGCTGCCCGTGCCGTTACCTCCGGGGAGTTCGTTCAGAAATACAGTCTGCCTTCTCCGAGTTCGGTGCAGGCGGCGCTCAAAGGATTGCTCGAAAAGGATTTCGTTACGCACGAGCAGGGCGTTTACCGCATTTACGACAAGTTTTTCGGGATATGGCTCAATAAGAATTACTGACTGATATGCCGATACTCCTTCCGGGGCGGCGTTCCGCAAACGAAAAATCGACGGTTTGAAACCGTCGATTTTTCGTTTGCGCCGAATTTCAAGATTTAATTTCCGGCTTCTCCGATACGTTTCGATTGGTACCAACTATCCCGAAAACGGTCGCCGATAAGGTTGAAAGTCCCTGTTTCGCCGCTTTCTTCGGCGAATTTACGGGCTTGCGGGATGTCCGTAAATTCACCCAGCTTGCGAAAACCGATGAACAGTTTGTAGATACCGGGATTGGCCCGGTGTTTGGCGACCTCGCTTTGGAGCAGGGCGCACAGTTCGGCAAACTTGGCCCTTTTCTGCGCCAATTTCTTGGCGCAGCGCAATTTTTCGTCTGTCGTCGGGTCGAAAAACAGATCGTTACCGCTCATGTAACTAACGTATTCCTCTATTTTACGCTCGACTTTCGTAATCTGCGCTTTAGCCGCTGCCACGCACGAGAGCAGGGAGCCGAATCCGGTTTGCAGTCCCGTCCGCTTGTCGTAGTAACAATGATAGACCTGCACGCCCTTACGGGGGTATTGGCAGACGTATTTGGCCCTACGCCACTCGACGAGCCACCGCCAGCGGTCGAGCATCCTGCGGGGCATGTCTATTTTATGCAGGACGACCCGCGAACGGTCGTCCTCGCGGTACTCGAACGTGATATATACCCAATGTTCTATTTGCAGTTCCCGTTCGGCACGGGCGAGGTCTTTGGCCATCTGCATCCAGTCGTCGATTCTCTCCCGTGCCATCGTTACGCCGTTTTGCAGGTTTCGATTTCGGTATGCCGGGCGAGCCATTCACGCACGCTCGCCATGTTGTATTCGAAGGTTACGACCGCCGTGCGGTCGCCGATTTGCGTAAAGCGGGTGCTTTCGTAGCCGTCGATCCACTCCTTCAGGGTCGATACGCCCCACGCCTGCGGATCGTCGAAGATACGGCGCTCCAGCGTGCGGATAGGCTCGCCAAAAGTTACGACAAGTGTTTCATAGTCCGGTCGGACAGATTCGGGGAGCAGGCGCAGGTACTTCAAAGAGCCGGATTCGTCGTCCTTGTCCCCATGCGCCCAACCGCTGTGCAAAATTTCGTTACCCCAGCGCTGGGGCTCGTCGTAACGCACTTTTACCTCCGCCGTATATTTCGTAACGGTTATGTCCTCGATTACTCCCGTAACCATTGTGCCGAAGCTGATGCACTCGCACCTTCTGCCTATCAATTCCTTGTTTACCTCTGTCGTTTTCATTGTTGTTCTCCATTAAATAAGTTCTACTTCCGCGTTGTCGTTATTTCCCCGAAATGCTCCGGCCGCATAGTAAGCGTATCGGTTGTGCCAATTACTCCGGCGTTTGATATAAGCCATAGCCGGGGGACGTATCTCGACGGATGTTGTGTAGATATTATATCCGATGGTTATGACTAATTCACAGTTGCGCCATATCTCGAAAGGCGTTCTGAATCCGTGCTTGCCCTCGACGAGTTCCAATGCTGTGGCGACTGCGCTACGGACTTCTCCGGTCGATTCTGCGAGGGTCTTGCGGGTTCCCTCTTTGTAGATGATTTTCATAGCGGTCGGTGTTATGGGGCGGCAGCCGCCGCCCCGATTGTTACTTATATTCTCCGAAATTGGTGATGATCCCGAACCGTCCCGTGTCGTTATACATACCGGAGCAATGCAACCTCCGGCATAGGGCGGAGAGTTGTTTTTCGGTAATGCCCGATACGACTATCGCCGTGCGGTCGTGCTCGCAGATTCTTACCCGGTATCGGGTTTCGAGTTGGGCAAGGACGGCATACGCCCTTGTCGTTTTGTCGTCGTGTTTTTGATTTTTCATAGTTTTGTCGATTTATTTTCTTACTTGCAAGGGCGATCAGGTTATCGAAACTCTCGTTCAATACGACAGCCCTTTCTCTCCGGTAATCCTCTGCCGGATCGCACTCGCCGACGGTAAACTCCCAAACCTCCATGTATTTGGCTTTCCATTTCCGAACCACCTCTGCATCCGGTAATGATGTGTGCAGGTCGTGTCGGCTGCAAATGGCGTTCAACAGGTCGATGTAGCACATGAACAGGTCGCTTTGGGGCATCCCTGCGTGCAACAGCGTATAATCCCGCTTTACAATGTCCCGGACGGCGTTCGATATGTTGTCGATGATCCCGTCTATATAATCCCGCGTAGAATCGTTTTCGTAGATTCCTGCTCCCCATGTTCCCATAGTTTTGTCTGTTTTTGGTTGATAAAAGGTTTGAACGGCGGCTGTTGCCGCCCCGATTTTATTTCTTCGTGATATGTCCTTTGGCTACGACCTCTCCGTTTTTGACCAGTTCTATTTCCCCGTAGGTAAAGCCCATTTCTTTGATAGCGATAAATCGGATATAATCGTGATATTCCGATTTCTTTGCAAAATTTCGCCCCGTGAGGTTGTTGAAAATCATCGGAAGCGAAAACTCGCAATCCGACCGGAGTACGGTTTTTCCGTTCTGCCGGATTTCGTAGGTCGGGTTCAGTTTATTCGTGTCTGTTTTCATGGTTTCGGTGTTATGGGCGGCTTTCGCCGCCCCGATTCTAATTATTTGATAGATTTAGGATTACGCTGTCAGTCGATTTTCTATAAGGTGCATATTGTGCTGAACGAGTTTTATAATCTGCTTGTGGTACGGACTGTCCTTGTTGCATACGCCCCGGCTTTGCGCCACCTCCAATCGGGATAGCGAAACCTCGACCGTTTCGAGCCGTTGGCCGTCTATCGAGGCCGAGAGGATCAGCGAATCGTCCCGGCGGTAATATTCGTTGGTAAAGACGCAATGGTGCATGGCTTCGCCTTCCTGCCGGAACTGCTCGATGCTCTCCAAGACCCGGACATGGATTTTGCCGTCCGTAAGGTCGATACCGAAAAAGCGCCCTTTGGCATCCCGGTATTGCTGTTCATGGCGCATCGCTTCCCGTATGCGTTCCTGCTCTTTCTGCTTGCGTAAGTATTCCATTTTCCGCCTTACATATTGGTCGTGCTCCGCTTTGAGGTCTGCGGGGCACACATATTTGGCGTTTCGTAAATCCTTATTAAAAAAACGCAATAAGTCTATATAGTCGCACCACATTCCCGCATCGGTAATTGCGTACCCGCTGCGGGTAACGATACGGATACTCGGCCAGTAGTCGTCCAATGTGCAGGGATTCTCGGCAAAGTGTTTCAAGAGTGTAACCTGTCCGGCTTTGAGCAGGGTTTCGGCGCGGCTGTCGCGCAGCAGGGCGCAGAACATCTCCGGCGGGGATATGTGGTAAAACTGTCCGTTGTAACCGCTTCTTCGCAGTTCGGGCAGGAGTTGCGGCTGGGGATGAACACAACGGGGATGGATATTATACAGCGGCTTATGGGGGCGCAGTTCCAACGAGGTGGTATAATTCCACGTTTTGTAGAAAGGCCGGTTCGTTATGAGTCTTGCACGGGTGGCGCATCGCCCGTCCGGGGCGATCCACCGCTGCACGACTTCGGAATGAACGTATTTCGCCCTTTCTCCGATACGGACATAGTAGGTCAGATGTACGAAGCGTAATACCTGCATCCCGCCCCGGACGGTCATAAACAGGGCGTAGTCCGCCGTGTCGTAAATCCGGCGCAGGTGGTTGTCGTCTATGGTCAGCCGGGTATGGCACGCGGGGCAGATACAATGCGTCCGCGCCGTCTTGTCCGTCCATGCGTGTCCGCACTCGGTGCAAGTTATCACGCCTTTTGTCGTCCTGCGTCCGTAGCGGACGAAGCATCGGTCGAACGCCCACCGTATCTGCCGGGCGGAGATGGGACGGAGTGTGCGCCCTGCCTCTTCTATTTGCTGTTCAAAACTATTTCTCGGTTGCATAATCTTGATAGTTCGGGTGGATGAATTAGGCGGCAATGCGCTTTTGGATAAGGGGCATATTGTCGTTTACGAGCCGCACGATTTTGTCGTGGTACTCCGTTTGTTTGTTACATACGCCCCGGCTTTGAATAACTTTGAGTTGGGAGAGGGACACCTCTACGGTTTCGATGCGTTTGCCGTCTATGGTGGCCGAAAGGATGAGCGAATCGGCTTTTTTATAGTATCCGTTCGTGCCGACGCAATGGTGCATGGCCTTACCCTCCATGATGATTTCTTTCACACTCTCCAACACCCGGACAGCGATTTGCCCGTCAGTGAACATAAGGCTGAAGAATTTGGATTTGGCTCTATGGTAGGCGCACTCTTTCTGAAGATATGCGGAGAGGTTTTCGGCTATTTCCCGTTCGGCTTCCCTGCGGGCGATTTTGGCTATACAGCGGTCATGTTCCCGTTTAAGATCGGCGGGACATACGTATTTGGGGCTGTGCAGGTCTTTACCTAATGTCCGCAAAGCGTCTATATAGTCGCACCATGTCGTTGCATCCGTGATTTTATAGTCGTTGCGGACGGCGATACGGATACTCGGCCAATACTTGTCGAATCTGCGACCTCTATCTTCCAAATACAGTTGTAATAGGCTGTCCTGTCCCATTTTGAGCAGGGATTCCGCCCGGTTATCCGAGAGCAGGACACAAAGTAAGGTCGTAGGGGTCTGACCGTACAATCCGCCCTTATATCCCGTTCGTTTCAGTTCGGGGATAAGTTTCATACGGGGGTAAATGTCATTCGTACCGATCTGATTATATACCCACGATTCTCCATGTAGTTCCAAATCAGAAAAATAAATCCATTGGTCGTAATACATCGTTCCCCATACCCGGCGCCGGGCGAGGGTGCAGTATTTGCCGTCGGGGGCTATCCAACGTTGCATGACTTCGTGGCAAAAGCGGTTCAGCGGTCGTCCGACTTTGGCATAGTAGTTTACCATAAACACCCGGATAACCTGCATCCCGTCGCAGGCGGTTATATAGGTGGCGTATTCCCTTTGCTGGAATTTCTGCTTGCGGGTGTCCTCTATCCGCAGTCGTGTGCGGCAGGCGGGGCAGGTGCAATATTTCCGTTTGGTGTCGTTGTGGAACACCTCGCCACAGTCGAGGCAGGTAACGACACCTTTTCTCGTGCGCCGACCTACCGATTCGATAACTTTGGTGTAGGCCCAGCGTTCCTGTGCCGGGGTCAGCGGTGGCAGTTTCTTGCTTGCTTCGACTGCTTTCTGCTGGAATTTATTTCTCGGTTTCATGGTGTATCGAATTAAAATAGTGATGATTGGGTGGCTGTTTCGGGTTTCTTGGTCTTGTTCTTACCCTGCGTAATTTTCCGGTAGGCTTCATCGGTGGCCCGCTGCATGGCTTTTGCATGGGCTTCGGCCTTTTCTTCCTCGGTCAGTACAATCGTATGATTTACCACGACTTTGCAGTTGGTAAGGGGCTTGCCGATGTCGATGTCGTCCTCGTCGTAGTAGTGCATGGCGAGCGAGTAGATTTCATCGTCCGCGAAGCCGTTGCACCCGCTTTGCTTCACATAATTGAGGATGAACGTGATGCAGTCGTCGATGTTCTTCTTGGGATTGGCGTACCGGGGGGCGAACAATTCGTCCTCCTGCGCCCGGCGCTGTAAATAGCTTTGGATCGTCTGTTTGAAATAATCGGTCGCTTTATTCTCTTGTGCCATGATGGTTTGTTTTTATGGGGGACGGGGTTACCGTCCCCGGATGAATGTTCAAAAGAGCCAAAAATCAATGTCTTCGTCCGTGAGGGCATAAGTGTTCCTTATGCTGTTGAGATATTCGGCGTATGCTGTTCTAAACCGGGCATTACATTCCTGTAAATCGCCCCGGACGGGATGCGCTTCGCACCATTGTTTGAGAAAAACTTCGTTTGCCTTTAAGAACCGGAGAAATCGGGTGAGTTCGGGCGGCTCCGGGGCATCGTCGGGCAGGAAAAACATGCTTCCGCGCAGTTCTCCTGTTTGGGGATGTCGTGTAAACAACTGCCGGGCGGTTCCGATTCGGATATAATTGTCTTTAATGCCGTAGTGCTCGGCAATAGCCGGAATATCGACGGCCGTATGAACCGAAAAGGGGGCTACTTTGATTGCATCACGCTGGATATATTCGCCCTCTTGGAGTATGACTTTTACATTAGCCTGCGGTTCGCTTTGGGTGATATATTCGTTGAGTGTCATATCTGTTGTTTTTTGCAGGGGATCGGGGCCACCGCCCCCCCCGGGATTGGATTACTGTCTTTGCGGATTACTTGATAAGCGTGTCGGTTAGATAGAATTTACGGTGGCAATCCTTTTTCTTGAGTGCTTCCCCGATGAGCCACGCGAACCGTTCGCGTCTGAACTCCTCGGATTTATCCTTGTGGCACGTCCAACTCTGCTCCTTTTCGTATTGCTTGGCCTGTTCTTCCAATATGGGCAGATATTCCGCCGTTGCGCCGTCCATTCGGAGGTAGTCTTTCGTCCCCTTGTGCCGGAAAGAGACGAGGCAGTAATTTTCGGGGTACAGGCGTATCGTTTCAGTGGCTTTTTCATAGAAACAAACCGCCAAATATTTGTCTGCCAATCCTTTGTAGGAGGGGCTGTTATGGCAGTATTTTTCTATCGTGTCGGAAATGGTCGCATCCTCGGAGAGTTCCTCCCGCAGTTCTTTTTCCACCCGTCTGAAGGCGTCGGACAATGAGAGATAAACGGCGGTTATTTCTATCCGTTTGTTTTTGGTATCGTCGTCCTGCTTACGGGTCGATACGATGATAATGTTGTAGCGGTTGTCGCTCCACGCTTTGACCTCGATGTAATACCCTAAATCCGTGTTGATTGCATTGAGGGTGTTAAACGTGTCGGTCGAGCCTTGTCTTTGCAGATAAATGGTTTTCATATTTTCGGATTTTTATGATTCGTTGGTTTATGTGGGGACGGGGCTACCGCCCCCGGATTGGACTTCGGGATTATTCGGCCATGCCGATTAACTCGCGCACCTGCATTTCTTTCGCTTTGGGAAAGATCCACCCGGCGCATTTCTCTCCGCGGTAGGTCAGTCGCCCGTTGAACCGTCCGCCGAGGTCGGATAATGCGTCCTTTATGGGCTTCGTATCTCCGAATAGGGCTATCGCTTTCTCGGAGTAGTTCACGAGGATAAAATCACCTTGAACAGAGGTTTGCCCTTGTTCTTGTTCCGGTGTGCGCTCCGGCTTGGGGCTACTGAGCCGGATATTATTCTCATCTCCGGCGATATAGGCCAGAGCGTCGATAAATCCCTCGCGGGTGTAGTGGGTCATTTTGTGGATGCTCCAACCATAAGAGGGGCTCTTGCCGAGTGTGAAACCGGGGTAACGGAGTTCATAATCTTTGTTATATTCGGCCAAATACGCCGTTTCGGGCAGGTTGGCGGCGGCTTTCCGTAGTTCCCCGAAGCCGTTGCGGGAGGTGGTCGAGAAGCCGAGTATTACGGTGCGGACGCTCCGGGTTTCCCGGCACTCGTAGGAGGGGTCTGTGTATTCCGTTTCGTTGAGTTCGGCCACGATGACCCCCTGCACGTTATCGGGCATAATCCGGCGCAGTCGTTCCGCACCGATTGCCGCGATCCGGTCGTGTTCGGCCTTTGCACGGGCTTTCGCGTCGGCTTCGTCCTTTGCTTTCTGCTCGGCTTCGGCAACAAGGGCGGCAACCTCGAAAGCGTCCATAAATTCCGCGGGCGCGTCGGTGTAGTACATGCCGATACCGAATTTCTGCGAGTATGGCCGGAGGATGTCGGTGCACCGGATCGCCTTCGTTTCGAGGTTTATCAAATGGTATATATATCCGTTTGCACCGTGTTCGACCTTGTAAATTACAAGTCGGTCGCGCATTGCGCCGGGGCCTTCAGAAATGACGATTTGGTTTTCCTTTGCGACTTGGATTTCGGTGTCGGTGGTCGTACCGCCGAGTAGGGAATAATACTTTGCCATGATTTTCAAGGTTTTAGAAGATTTGGGAAAAGAGAAAGGAGAAAAAGCCGATCAGAACGACGAGAGATAAAAGACAGGAAAGGATGCCCCGCAGGAGGTCATAGCAGAACAGAAAGGCCAAAACGACCCAAACAAAGCCGCTCCCGAAGAGATAAAAACCCAGCGCGACAGCCCCGATTTTCAGCCCTGCCCGCAAACCCGCACCCATGCTGAGTGGAAGGTTGGAGGTTTTCGGTTTCCTGTTCTTATTTTCTGTGCTTTTCATAACCTTTCGACTTTTTTTTATGCCGTAGCGGAGCCGGTGTGGATGGTATCTGGTTTCAGGAGCATGAAAAAGAAGGGCTTAGCCCATGTCAAGATTTTTGCGGGAAATACGCTCGCCCGAAGGGAAAGAGGAAGATTTTTCGCAAAACCGCCCCGCGGCTTGATCTTGCAGGGGCGTGCAGCCCGTAAATACCTTCGCTTCTGAAACCGGATACCATCCGCACCGGGTTCGTGAAGGCGGCTTATAAATGAGGAGAAAGGTTATGAAAAGTGCGGAAAATAACTGTGGCGAAGGGCGTAACGGATCAGCCCTTTGCCCGCACATCGAGCACAAAAAGCCTCGATTTGAAAAAAGATATTGAGTTTTAACCTTAAATATGGTGATACATATAAACTCAAGGTGATTAGTAGACGCCGAATTTCTCCTCTTTGCCGCAGAACGAACACCGCGCAATGAGGTTTTGCCCGTCGCCGTCTGTCCGGACTCCGAGTTCCGTCCGCTGCTCGGAACCCAGCAATTCGTATTTCTGTATCGAGATATACATTAAAAAAATAGCCGCAGAGAAAAGAAATCGGTTGGCAACAATATGTTTCATTTTTCGTTTTTATAATCTCAAACGCAAAATGAATTTCTTAATATTTTCCTATTTTCGGCAAATCAGCACAAAAACATTTTCCATTTTCCAACAGAAAGAGCTAAAAACATTTTTTCATTTTCGACAAAATACGTATCTTTGTGGAAAATAAAAGGCTTCAATTATGTCTGAGAAAATATTCAAACGCAAAATCTATGAGCAAATGCTCCGGTGGAAAAAGGAAAGTGATGGTCGAACAGCACTTCTGATAAAAGGAGCACGTCGAATCGGCAAATCAACCATTGCCGAAGAATTTGCCCGCAAAGAGTATGAAACCTACATCATCATCGATTTTTCGATAGCCGACGAGGCTGTAAAAGAACTTTTTACCCATATCTCGGACTTAAACTATTTCTTTCTGCGGCTTCAGTCCCTATTCAATGTATCGTTGCGTGAACGAAAATCGGTCGTCATCTTCGATGAAGTACAATTATTCTCTCCTGCACGACAGGCAATCAAGCATCTTGTAAAGGATCACCGATATGACTATATTGAAACGGGGTCACTCCTTTCCATCAAAAAAAATGTGAAAGGAATCGTGATACCGAGCGAAGAAACACGTATCGCAATGTATCCGCTGGACTACGAAGAGTTCCTATGGGCTATCGATAAACTCCAGACTTATGAGTTGCTCAGATACTCGTATCAAAATTTTAAGTCTTTGGGTGATGCCGTCAATCGTGATCTTATGCGCAATTTCCGTCTGTACATGCTCATCGGCGGTATGCCGCAGGCTGTAAATGCATATCTTGAATCGAATGATTTTTCAGCCATAGATGCGGTAAAACGAAATATCCTCGAACTGTATATCGATGATTTCCGTAAAATCGATCCGACAGGACGTGCTTCGCGTTTGTTTACCTCAATTCCGGCAGAACTCTCCCGCAATACGACACGTTATAAGGTAGGAAGCGTGATTGAGAATGCGACAGCCGCCCGGCTCAGTGAGTTGTTGATGGATATGGCAGATTCCATGACGGTAAACTTTGCCTATCATGCGAATGATCCCAGTGTAGGATTCTCTCTTCATGCTGATTACGACTATTTCAAGATGTTTCTTGCTGATACGGGATTGTTCGTTACGCTCGCTTTTATGGATCGCGACTATACGGAAAATGTGATATACCGGAAGCTCCTTTCCGATAAACTCAGTACAGATTTGGGGTATGTATACGAGAATGCAATCGCCCAAATGTTGAAGAGTGCAGGCAATGAACTTTTCTACTATACATTTAAGGAGGAGACAGTGAAAGACGAAGAAGAGAATAAAACTGTCCGCAGTTATGAAATAGATTTCCTGCTTTCGCGTAAAGACAAGATATGCCCTATCGAAGTTAAATCTTCCGGATATAACTCACACAAATCCCTCGATAAATTCCAGCAAAAGTTTTCGGCGAGAATCCTTCACAGGTATCTTCTCTATACCAAAGATCTAAAGAAAGACAAGGATATTTTGCTTGCCCGTATATATGACGGAATTATTATAAAGAATTATCAAAGCAAGGCAGTAAAGAAACAGGAGAAAGATAGGTTATGAGAGATACGATATTTATAAGTCATGCAACCCCGGCAGATAACGATTTTTCCATCTGGATTGCTTCCCGATTGGAGATGTTAGGATATAAGGTTTGGATAGATAAAGAAGGGTTACTGGGTGGAGAGCGTTTTTGGGCAACCATTCAAAAAGCCCTGGATCGTTCGATAAAAGTTTTGTTCGTTTATTCAAAAAATATTGTAACGACAGAAGGTATACTTCGGCAAGGAATTGAAAATGAGTTGGAATACGCAAAGAGTATTGCTGCACAAGATGGATTGCAGGATTTTATCATACCATTACATATCGACAATTCCAGCTATCATTTAGTAATAGGACAACCTAATATTAACCATATTCCATTTAATAATAATTGGGCTGATGGATTAAAGCAACTGCTAAAAAAACTGGAGAAAGACAATGTTCCTTCTAATTTCGGCAATCAGAAGTCTTCATTTTCAGAATGGTATGAAAATGAGTATATTTCTAACTGCTCAATTATACCCCACGAAGAGCGATATTATACTTCATGGTGGTCGATAGCTGAAATGCCGAATAGGTTCTATATGTATCAATTTGCCAATACCGCTCAAGCTAAAGCCATCAGAGACCTGAATAAAGAAATTCCGATTAGTTTATTATCCAATTGTATTTCTTCGTTTGATGGAAATTTGAATTTTTCCGTTCAAAGAGATAATGAAATGATTGAAGTTAGGCCAGAACACACGTTTGCATTTTCTCTAACAGATATTTTAGATGGGTTCATGTCTGAGAAGTTTCCTCAACATAGAGATGTCGAGAATCATTTCAAGAGGCTGATGTATTGTGTAATTGCCAATCTATTCAGACGTGCTGGCTTATGGAAGCATGAAATGTCGAATAAGAGATTTGCTTATTTTCTCCCGAAATATGATAAAATTACGAAAGTAAAATTTATCTATCCTGAAAGTACAAGGAAAAAGGCAAAAGCTCTATTAGGAGAAATGCGAGGAGTGGGATTTTGGCATTATGGAGTCTCTATTCAACCGACACTATGCCCGTTTATTGGGTTTTCTCTTAAATCACATATTCTGTTTACATCGGACGGCGCTCAATTGATAGATGATGAAAAAAAGCAGCACTCTTTCAGAAGGAAAAAAGGAAAGTACCTTTTTAATAAAGAATGGAGAGATTTATTGCTCGCATTTATTCAGCGTCTAAAAAATAAAGAGGGAGAAATAAGCATTCAGGTAACGACGCCGGGAAAGCAAGTCAAGCTGAAAGAATGGCCGGAAATGCTTATAAGTGAAATAGGATACATAGATCCAGACACCGAAATGAGCATTGATAAAATAGAAGATTATTACGAAGATTTAACGGCAGAGGAAACAAATGATTGAACCTACTCTCAAATACATCAGTGAGCCATCATTGACATTCGGTAGTGGCCAAACAGCAATTGACCCCCGGGATGGTTTAATGCTTTTTGGTCCCTTTGATCATAAAAGGATTAAAGGTGTTAGAAATATCGGTATCATCGGTTCGGCTAACTTAAGGAGAAAAATGATTGATTATCTGAAAAGGATACATGGTCCTATTGTTAATGGGGATTTATCCATTGCCCGACCAAATTTCCCGGGATTAGAATCTACCTTCGGCATATCGATCAATTTTGATAACATTATTCAACTTGATATTAAGCAAAAGGATATTGATGAATACCTAAAATACACGGATTCTCATCAACGAGTTCATAATTTAGTGAATCTATATGTCCAGCCGTTAATACGGTATACCGAGCATGAAGAGATGCCTGTGGATGTTTGGTTTGTCGTAATACCAGAGGATATTTATAAATTCGGCAGACCAAATTCGAAAATTCCGAAATCGGAAGATAATATTAACATTGGGCTTAAGAAAAATGAACGGAATTCGACCCAATTGGATATGTTTTTCCAAGAGGAAAAAGATACCCTTCGAGAAGCGTATGAGTTTGAAGTCAATTTTCACAATCAGCTAAAAGCCAAAATATTATCTGCAAAAATCGTCACTCAGATAATTCGGGAAAGTAAAATAGCCTATGAGAATCTGTTAACCGATAAGCAAATTGAGGAAGAAAAAAAATTTGATACAGCTAAAGCATGGAACATATCTAATACCCTCTATTATAAATTAGGAGGTCTTCCGTGGAAACTTGGAGAGATTAGAGATGGAGTTTGTTATTTGGGATTAGTATATAAGAAAACAGAAAGCGATACAAAGAACATGCTTGTTGTGCAGCTCAGATGTTTCTTGATTCAGGCGATGGAATGGTTTTTAGAGGGAATGTGGGGCCATGGTGGAATCCTACTACCGGAGAATTTCATCTTTCACAGCAAGATGCTTTTGAGGTAGTCTCTCAATCTTTAGAAGCATACTATAGTCGCTTTGCATGTTATCCCAATGAAATTTTCATTCATGCAAAAACATTTTTTGATGATCCTGAATGGGCTGGGTTTGAAGAAGCTGTCGAGGGAAAATCCAGAATCATCGGAGTGAGAATACGGGAGAATAGTGCTTTTAAGCTATATCGGCAATATTCGTATTGCGTTCCCCGAGGAATGATGTTGCAATACGATGATCGAAAAGCCTTCCTTTGGACAAAGGGGTTTATTCCCCGATTCAAAACTCAAATTGGATTGGAAATCCCTAATCCCATTGATGTAGCCGTAACCAGAGGAGAAGCTGATATTGAAGTCGTTTGTAAAGACATATTAAGTTTGACAAAACTAAACTATAATGCTTGTATATATGGGGATGGCGTTCCTGTCACATTGAAGTTCGCTGATTCTATCGGCGAAATCCTCACCGCTGGAAAAGATATCAAAACAGGAGTATTGCCGTTCAAACATTATATTTAGTATTAGCTTTTTTGCGCGAACCGGATGAAGAACAACAAAAAATGCACAATATTTATCTGAAGTGAGTATTTACGACAATACCCTAAATGAGCTTGTCTGATTTATTATAACTGATTAAACAGTAACGGGAATAACCTTGATAGCTATTCCCGTTATTTCTTACTCATCTTCCAACTTCTCCATCATATGTTGGCAGTAATTACAATAGCCACCATTATCAAGAGCTTCAAGCATTTCGCACCAAGGAATATCACATGCACAACGTTCACAACTCTCAACGGTATTTGTGTCTATCATATAGTCAAATACTTTTCTTTGTTTAGGAGACAGAGCATCATATCCTTTGTCTATCACTAATTTTGTAATGCCTGATTGCATTAAATCCAATCTGCCTGATTCAATGAGTTGTTCTAAGTACCCGTTAAAATCTTCTTCATTAAAACGTATGCTATCCATAATTCTGATTATTTAGTGTTATACCGCAAAATTAGAATAAGTTTTTCATCTGAGCAATAGAATAAATGCTTTAATAATGCTACTATAAATCATTTAGTTATAAGCCCAAAGTTTTCAGATATAAAATAAGGAAAATTTGTAAATATGAACAAGACAATTATTTCAATTGAAGTACAAGATCACGGTAGTAAAGAAGCCACTATCATTGTCAGAGGAGAACGGAACAATCAGATTATGTTTGAAGAGCAATTCGAGTATAAGGACGAAGAAAAGCATTCTTTGCGCTTACACTTACTTTCAAAAAGGTTTCATCGCAAGTTTCCTCAATTAGGTGATAGCTTAGGCATTCTTTGTATCCGTAAACTTTTCAATGATATAACGATACGGAGTAAAATGAAAGTCAATCCCGATTATAGAATAATTGATAAATAAGACGTTATGGAAACAAAAAACTTACACTTGAAATTGCAGAAAATAGGCTAATAGAAATAGCTCGATCCGGAACATCTCGCTGCCGTAAGCATCCTCTCCGGCCAGCCCCATGCCGATCCGCAAACGGTCGTTGAAACGGCCGGACGATACGATATACCAATCATAAGCACGGCATAATAGTTCGATGTCGCAGTCGTCGGTGCAGAGAAAGTAAAAGTTACTCTCCTCGTCCCGGACTAAAAGGAACTCGCCGCCGACCTGCATCATATCCTTTTCGATGTCGAAATAGTTCCCGAGCGGCATCGGGTAATCGGCATCTGCTATCTCGCCGGGTACTCCGAAGCTGAAATTGGTAATCATAGAGCGATGTTTATGTTGTCATTGTTAAAGTTTTCAACGGTTTGCATCATCAAATTAACAAGCTAAGATTTGGCACTGAATTGTTAGTATTCCTAAATAAAAGCAGTTAAGGTTCAATTCGCAGGGTGATAGTCCCGTTTTTAGCTTCACTCAGGAATGTATCGTATAATTGCCGCCATTGCATACAATGTTCTTGAAAGATAGCATTACGCTGGCTTTCAGTCATACCGGATTCGTTCATAAACGTAGTGTAGCACACATATACGGTATCTACTTTATCCTTATGCCTGTCACCGTCCTCACTTATCATACCCTCTGCTTTCATGTAGGTAAAACAGATCCCGTCCCTGATACGAAAGGCATACTTTCCATATTCTCCGTATTTTTCATGGTTGCGGTTGATGCCCTCATTTTGCTGGAGGGGCATGACGGTAGTATTCCGGGAAAAATATCTTACAGCTACTTCATTAGCACTCAGCGATTCGTCTTTTAAGAAACGCTCCCTGTATCGTTGAAAAAAATGGGATGTATAGGCACTGATTTGCCTGACGCCTACCATTTTGCTATCCGGGGTGTGCTTATACCCGCTTGCACCCCATTGAACGACAAACCGATGTTTGTCTGCATAAACAATACAGAAAGAGCCGACTTCGGGATATTCTGCACGGGTCCTGGTTTCTGCATAAAAATAAATGATATACTGATTGTTGGTTGCCGGAATCTTATATTCATAAAGTTCCCACGCAGGAAAACGGCTTGTTTTACGAAATGCTTTAATCGCTTTGGGCCGTAGGTATTCTTGCTTGATGTCTACTTTGTATTTGTCAGCGGCGAGATGGTCGTACATCTCCCTATATGTCATCGAAGTCAGAAGCATAATCAAATATAACTGTTTCAGCCACTCAAATTTCGCATATTTTCCTCGCTTTTACAAATTCAAAGCGGCGACGCCAACCGTGGCATATAGCGACGTCAACCCTTACATCTGCGTCGGCAAAAGGCTCGGACGTGTATTCCATAAAGTATTTTTGGGTTCCGGGAAAGCTAAACATTGTAATTATGGAGATGATAATGATCGAAAAACGGGTCTATGACTCTATGGTGGCCAAACTCGAAACGCTGGCCGGAAGGATCGAGGCTCTGAATGCAAAACAGCAAAAACGCTTAGGACGTTGGCTCGACAATGAGGAGGTCTGCGAGATGCTGTGCATCGCCAAAAGGACGCTTCAGGCATATCGTGAAAAACGGCTCATTCCCTACACGCAAGTCGGACATAAAATCTACTATAAGCCGCAAGACGTAGAGGCATTGTTGAAACAATCGAAAAAGTAAACGAAGAAATAAACTATGAGAAATAATATTGTGCAGGGCTCGGACAGTAGCGAGACCGAAGTGTTCGACCTGATAAAGCGTATCGAAAAGGGGCTGGAAAAATTCGGTACGAACCATCGCCTGATTCTGGGCGGCGAGTCGTATCTGACGGACAAGGAAATTTCGGAGCGGCTGAAAGTCCACCGCCGGACGTTGCAGGAATACCGCAGCTCGGGGAAACTCCCTTATTACATGATATGCGGGAAAGTGCTGTACCGGGAGTCGGAGATCGAAAAGTTACTCCGGGATTCGTATAACGGAACGGATGATAAGGCGTTGCTGTAACACCGGAACGAGAAGAAGGGCTGTCTGACAAATTCCCGAGATTGAAGATCGCCCCTGTCAGGATGAATTCCGACAGGGGCGAAAACGTTAGAATCAAGGTGGTTAGACAGATTTTTTCTTTCCGAGGTCAGTTCACTACCGTCCGTTCCTCCTGCGAGACCTTCAGCACGACCATCCGGGAATGGGGGCGGCGGATCAGCCACCGCCGGAACGCCGCGCTCTGGGGCGTGTCCACCCGAAAGGCCAACGCCGAGATCATTTCCAGATTATACAGTTCTGCATGTGCCGTCGGAAGATTCGAGGTTTCCGACATACGCAGTGCGCCGTGCTTGTAGATCGCCCGTATATTGCTCGTAATCGCCGGGACGAACACCTCGAACATACGGGCAATCTCGGATGGGGTCAGCCACACATCGCCGTCGGCACCGGGGGTTACGGTTACGGTATTGTACTCGATCGTTATCGTTCCTGTCGCTTTTTCTCCTGTCGTTGCCATATTGTTTGGATATTATTAGTTGGATAATTATACGAATATTTTTCTTTTCCGTCAAGCGAACGCCGCTTTTTCTCTGTCGGACCGGGCCCGTTTCTTTTTCATAACGCTCACATCCTCTTCGCATAAGACTATTTTCCGGTCTTTCGTCCTCATTTTAAGCCCTTTCATATCTTCACCCACCTTTTTGTCGGTCACTTTGGCGTAAATCTGAGTCGTGGTGATGCTCTTGTGTCCCATCATACGGCTCACGGTTTCGATAGGCACGCCCATCGAGAGGGTAATATGTGTCCCGAAATTATGCCGGGCCTTATGGAAGGTCATATCGAAACCATATGCTTGTCCCAGTTTTCGCGTAAGTATGATAAGATGCTTCCGGCTGTAAAGGTTGAAAATCTTGTCGCTTCGACGTTCAGACCGGTATTTCTCGATGATCCGCAACGGAACCTCCAGCAACCGGACTGCCGAGGGCGTATCTGTTTTTTTGCGCCGTATATGAAGCCACCACGTTCCGTCAGCGGCCTGCGTGATGTCCTTATCCGAGAGCCGGTTCAGGTCGGAGTAGGAAGCCCGTGAAGGTGGAGAAGAGGAACCAGTCCCGCACCCGCTGAAGATTGGGTTTGTCGATGGGCGTTTCCATCAGCTTTTTGAGGTCTTCGAGTTTGAGGTGGCGGCTCTTGCGTTCGGGCAGCTCCGGGTGCAGCCTGCCGTAAGGGTCGCGGCGGAGCGTACCTTGGCTGACAGCCCGTTTGGTCATTTTCTTCAGGCGGTACAGGTGTTCGTGCACCGTCTTTTGCATCATATCGCACTCCGTTCGCAGAAAGAGGTCGAAGTCGTCGTAGAACGTTTTGTCGAGACTTCGGAGCGTGACGTCTTCCTGCCCGCATTTCTGTTGTACGAACGCAGCCAAGTGGTTGTAGGAGTTTTCGTAGCTGGCATAGGTCTCTTTCGTCCGATCTACGCCGACCCGTTTGTAAAACTCTGCATTGTGTTCCCGGAACAGGGCCAGCAGCGTGAGCGGCTTCTGTCCGACGCCTTTTACGGCGTTCTTCACCAGTTCCGCCGTGACGAAGCCGAGGTCGTTGCGAATCCTCCGATAGTGGGCCCCGATCTGTTCGGTCAGCAGGTCGATGGCCCGGTTTACCTTGCGGGCATTGGCACTCCGGCCGTCCGCGCGTCCTGTTTCCGGATTCCACAGCGACGGTTCGATGGCGGTTTTGATACCTATATGAGCCGATTCGGCGTCGATGCTGACTTTGCACAAGAGCTGGCAGGTGCCGTCCTTGCGGACTTTAGTTCGATTGATATAGAACAGTACGGCAAACGTACTGCGGCGTTTTATCTCCTTATTGTTCGTTTCCATGATGATTCGGATTTGAAAAAGGTGATTACAGAGCTATCGAAAACCGCTCGGCGAGCTTCTTGTCGAGGTTTTGCGTATCCGCGCCGATTTTGTCATCGGTTACTTTGGCATAAATCTGTGTCGTGTCGATACGTGTGTGGCCCAGCATCTTACTGACCGTTTCCAGCGGAACGCCCTGCGAAAGCGTGATTTCGGTGGCGTAGGTATGCCGTCCGCAGTGGAAAACGAGCCGCTTTTCGATACCGCAGATCGAGGCGATACGTTTCAGAGCCCGGTTGAGTGTAGTGTTGCCGTACATAGGAAGTAATTTCCCTTCCGGCGCGATACCCCTGTATTTGTCGAGAATACGGAGGGGAATATCGAGCAGCGGCAGTTCGTAGTCGATCTTCGTCTTCTTGCGCGTGGTTTTGATCCACACCTCGCCGTCCTCGGCAATTTCCAGATCGTCTTCGCTCAGGCGGCACATATCCCCGTAAGGAATGCCCGTATAACACGAGAATAGGAACAGGTCGCGGGTTTGGTAGAGCGTCGGGTGATGGAGCGGCGTGGTCATCAGCCGGTGCAATTCGTCGGCAGTGAGGTATTTCTGCACCCTTTCGGGGCGCTTCGGTTCGTACCCGGCGAACGGGTCGGCCGTGATGATACCCTCCGCCACCGCCTCGCCGACGATCGTGTTCAGCTTTGTGGTCAGCAGGACGATAGTTCCCGGCGCGATGCGGCGTTCCGTCCGAAGGTAGAGGTCGTACCTGTCGATGAACGACCGGTCGAGGGCAGCAAAGGGAATATCCGAGAGTTTATACTGTGTTTGCAGGAAAGCGGAGACGCAATTACGGGCATAGCGATAGGATCTGAGCGTGTCTTTCTCGCGGTTTACACCCACGCGCTTCTCGAAATGTTCGATAAACGTTTGAAAATAACCAAGCAGGGTTGTTTGTCCGGAAGCCTTGCCCAGCAACAGATCCCGTACCTCTTCGGCGGTCACGACCTCCCGTATCGCAGACTGTTCCTTGTAGATGGCCAGTGCCGAGGCACGCAGTTCGTCCAACTTCCGGTTGATCTCCCGCGTAGCAGCGCTCTTTCCCGTGGCGCGGCCCGATTCCCACGACGATACGGGAACCGACATCTTGGCACTGAAAGCCGCCTCGGAATGGTTGCCGACGGTCAACCGTGCCATGACAGGACAACAACCATCGGCATTCGTTTCGCTCTTTTTAAGGTAGAACGCGACCCTTACATCCATTTGTTCCATAACTCTATCTATCTAATTGCAAAATTAGTTGATATAGAGCTATTTGAAGCTATGAAAAATATAGCAGAACAGCGAAACAGAACCCCGGATCGAATAAACGCGGCTGTATTTTCCCGATAATCGAAAAAAACGGTTATCTTTACAGTGCGAATACCGAAGATACAAGCGTTTTTTGCGGTAGCAAACGGTTCGACAGGGTGTTTTTCAGCGAATTTTTCCGGGCCGAAAAAGGCAACGGATAAGTAGCAATCGCCCTTCTTAACCTCTCACAATCCTACTTTTTGATGAGTCGGACAGACAGAGAGATAGACCGCTTGACTTTCTTTAGTGTCAGTCACTTATCTTAATCTATCCGATTCTTTCGTTTTTACGCGAGTTCTTCGTATCTTTGTCCGCGAACAGAAACCGAATCGACATGAAACAGACCTGGAAGCCCGGAACGGTGCTCTATCCGTTGCCGGCCGTGCTGGTGAGCTGCGGCGCCCGGCCCGAAGAGTACAACATGCTGACCGTAGCGTGGACCGGAACGGTCTGCACCAATCCGCCGATGTGCTACATCTCGGTGCGGCCCGAGCGCCACTCCTACGGGATCATCCGCCGCACGGGCGAATTCGTCATCAACCTTACGACGCGTGATCTGGCCCGGGCGACCGACTGGTGCGGGGTCCGCTCGGGTCGTGACTGCGACAAGTTCCGCGAGATGGGTCTGACGCCGGCTCCGGCCGGGGTGGTTGCGGCGCCGATCATCGTGGAGTCGCCCGTGAACATCGAGTGCCGTGTGCGGCAGGTACTGCCGTTGGGTTCGCACGACATGTTCCTGGCCGAGGTGGTGAACGTGCAGGTGGACGAGGCCTACATCGATCCCGCGACGGGGCGTTTCTGCCTCGAACGGGCCTGCCCGATCGTCTATTCGCACGGGGAGTATTTCGCCCTGGGCGACGCTCTGGGCCATTTCGGCTGGTCGGTGCGCAGGAAGCGCAAATGACCCCGGATGATGTGCGGGCATACCTCTGCGTGCAGGGCCTGAAGAACCGGTATCTTGTTGATGCCGGCTTTTTTTATATTTGTATATCAGCTGTTTGTGGCTTCTATTTTATATATAAGTGTCGTTTTTTTTGTGTGTGTTTTCCGTGCAGTATTTCCGGCCGTCGGAGGTTTATATGGGTGAAAGCTTTCAGTGAAAAACCGGTTTGGACAAATGGTGATTTGAACTTAAAAAACGGAAACGATGAAAACTTTTTTTGGAAAGAGCTGGATGGCGGCACTTCTTGCCGGAGCCTGCTGCGTGATGGTTGCATGCGATGATGATGACAATGGCGGCGGGCAGACGCCTCCGCCGACCGAGCCCGATATTACGGCCGTTTGCGGCGACTATGCCGGAACTATGTCTGTTGTGGAGGCGGCCCCGACGGCAGACGACGGGGAAGAGCCTGCAGGCACGGCGATCGAGGCCGCGGTGTCGGAGGCGGAGATCTCCTTCACGGATTTCCCGATTCGCGACCTGGTGGTCAAGGTCCTCGGAACCGAGGAGGGGGTCGATGAGATCGTGGCAGCCATCGGTCAGGTCGAGTACCGCGTGCCCTATACGGCCGTGATGAGCGAAGACAAGGAGACGGTTGCGATGACGCTTGCGCCCGAGGCTCTGAAGCTGACGCTCCCGTCCGGCGGTGAAAGCGGCGACGAGACGTCCGATACCGAGATCGAGGTGTCGATCACGGCCGAGGCGGATGCGGTCTACACGCTCGAGTCCGGAAAACTTCTCTTCGGTCTTGCAGCCACCGGGGTCAAGGTCGGCGGTGTGGACATGGAGGCTTTCGAACCCTTCTCGCTGGCATTCGATCTTTTGCAAAAATAGCTCGGATCTGGTTGCCGTGCCTGACCGGTTTGGCGCCGGATTCCCGAAAAACGGCCCGAAACGCTGATTGCAGCGTTCCGGGCCGTCTTTTTTGCGGGACGGAGTTATTTTGCTCCGAAGCGGTAGATGCAGGTCTGTGTGTAGGTCTCGCCCGGACGCAGCACGGTCGAGGGGAAGTCGGCATGGTTCGGGCTGTCGGGGTATTTCTGGGTCTCGAGCGCCAGCGACTCGCGGTAGCGCAGCGCCTTGCCGGTCTTGCCGACCGACGAGCCGTCGAAGAAGTTGCCGCTGTAGAACTGCAGGGCCGGCTGGTCGCTCCACACCTCGAGCGTGCGGCCCGTCGTGGGCTCGTAGACCGTGGCGGCCAGCTCCACTTCGTCGGCTGTCCGGCGGTCGATGATCCAGTTGTGGTCGTAGCCGTGCCCGTTGCGGAGCTGGGCGTTGTCGGCCTCGATCCGCTCGCCGATGGCGTGCGGCTGTCGGAAGTCGAACGGCGTGCCCGTGACGTCGGCGATCTCGCCCGTCGGGATCAGCACCGAATCGACCGGCGTTGTCCGGCTCGCGCGGATCGTCAGCACGTTGTCGAGTATCGTGCCGTTCCCCTCGCCCTTGAGGTTGAAGAACGAGTGGTGCGAGAGGTTCACGACGGTCGGTTTGTCGGTCGTGGCCTCGTAATCGACGCGGAACTCGTTCTCGGGGGTCACCGTGTAGGTCATCCGGATCTGCAGGTTGCCCGGGAATCCCTCCTCGCCGTCGCGGTGGAGGTAACTCAGCACGAGCTTCTGCTCCGTTGCCTCGCATACGTCCCACACCACGCGGTCGAGTCCCCTCATGCCGCCGTGGAGCGTCTGCCCGTTGTCGTTGGTCGGGAGCGTATACTCCGTGCCGTCGAGCGTGAAGCGTCCGGCGGCGATGCGGTTGGCGTAGGGACCCACGACGGCTCCGAGGAACCGTTCGCCCGTGTTGTTCACGTAGCGGTCGAGCGTCTCGTATCCCAATACGATGTCTTCGCAGCGGCCCTCGCGGTCGGGGGTCCACAACGAGACGACGCGGGCGCCGTAGTTGGTCGCCTGCAACGTGATGTCGCCCGCATGGAGCGTGTAGAGGTTCACCTGTTTCCCGTCGATGGAGGCTGCGAAACTCTCGGCCGGCAGCAGCTCCGGAGCGGCGGACTGTGCGCCGCAGCCCGCCAGCAGGAGGGCTGCGGCGACTGTCGCGATACGATTCATCCTATTGTTCGTTTAAAGAGTTGCAGATGGTGCGGTTGATCTCCCGGATGCGCTCCTCCTCGACCTTCACCACCTTGCGGTCGTAGGTCATCAGGCCGTTTACCTCCACCTCGACGTCGGTCGTCTGCGTGTAGACGGCGGCAGCGAATCCGCAGCCGATCAGGCGGAGCAGTTCGTCGGCGTAGCGGGCATATTCGTCGGTCACCTCCTTCGGGGAGTTGAAGCGCGTGTAGCCCCAGTTGTCGCGGTTCTTGACCCAGACGTGGTCGGGGATCACCAGGCCGATGCCTCCGTATTCGCCCAGTACGGTGGCCCGGTTGGTGTCGAGCAGCGTCATCTTCGGCTGCGGGTAGTGGTGCAGGTCGAGGATGTCGCCCGTGAGGTAGTGATTTCCGCCGCTGGCGGGGTTCACCAGACGGCTCGGGTCGTAGGCCTTGGTCCATTCGGCGATCTCGGGGCCCTTGAACTGTCCCCATGCCTCGTTGAACGGAACCCAAACGCCGATCGACGGGAACGAGTAGAGGTAGTCGATGATCTCCTTCCACTCCTTGCGGTAGCAGGCCTCCGACTCGGCCGAGCGGTGGCGCTCCTCGCCGGTGAAGTAGCTGTGCATCTGCCACTGCGGACCCTGGTCGCCGTTGGGCATGTCCTGCCATACGATCATGCCGGCCTTGTCGCAGTGGTAGTACCAGCGGGCGGGCTCGACCTTCACGTGCTTGCGGATCATGTTGTAGCCCAGCTCCTTGGTCTTGATGACGTCGAATGCGAGCGCCTCGTCGGTCGGGGCCGTGTAGAGGCCGTCGGGCCACCAGCCCTGGTCGAGCGGGCCGAACTGGAACAGCGGCTTGTTGTTGAGGGCCAGGCGAACGATGCCGTTCTTGTCGCGCAGGGTCGAGAACTTGCGCATGGCTGCGTAGCTCTCGACGGCGTCGATCCGGCGTCCGTTGCGCAGCAGGGCGACCTTCATGTCGTAGAGGAAGGGCGAGTCGGGACTCCAGCATTTCGGATCGGCGAGCGTGAGCTCGACCGTTGCGCCGTTGAGCGCCCGGGCCGATGCAACCTCGGTTCCGCCGTCGTAGAGGGTTACCTCGACCAGGTCGCCCGGCTGTGCGTTGCAGACGGGAACTTCGACGCGGAACGTCTTGCGGTCGAGGTCGGGTGTCGTGCGCACTTCACGGATGTACTGTTGCGGCACGGCCTCGAGCCATACGGTCTGCCAGATGCCGCTGACCGGCGTATACCAGATGCCGTTGGGGGTGTTCACCTGTTTGCCGCGCGGCTGGTAACCCTCGTCGGTGGGGTCCCAGACTCGGACGCGCAGGGTGTTTTCTCCCTTGGCGAGGGCGGCGGTGATGTCGAACGAGAAGGGGGTGTATCCGCCCGTGTGCGAACCGACGCTGATGCCGTTCACCCACACGTCGGCTTTCCAGTCTACGGCGCCGAAGTGCAGCAGGATACGTTTGCCGTTCCATTTCGGGGAGATCTCGAACGTGCGTTCGTACCACAGTTCGTTTTTCGAACCGAGGCGTTCGCCGACACCCGAGAGCGATGACTCGACGGCAAAGGGAACGAGGATCTCACCGTCGAATGCGGCGGGTTGCTCGCCCAGGGGACGGATGGCGTAGTTCCACAGTCCGTTGAGGTTTTTCCATTCACTGCGGACCATCTGCGGGCGGGGATACTCCGGGAGTACGTTCTGCGGATCGATCTCCTCGCTCCAGGCGGTCCGGATCCGGTCTCCGGCCGGCTGCCACTGTGCCATGCCACCGAGCGTCGTCAGCAGGGCGGCGGCTGTCAGGATAAGTGTTTTTTTCATATCAGCAAAGCTTTTGGTTATTTGGGTTCGTAAAAATAACCTTTTCTGCAATATTCCAAGCCGTCGGGAGCTGTCCGTCTTCCGGTCCGATGTGTGTCCGGATTGGGGCGTTTTCCGGCCGATCGGCGCTCCCTTGCCGGCGAGGGCAGATACCGATGTAGCGGCCCGGACATGTCTTACAGGCTCGCTCCGTCAATGTCTGTTCCGTTGCGGACGTATGTTGCTGGAAAAGATGCTGAAAAGCAAACCCCCGCAAGACTTTCGTCTGCGGGGGTTTCAGTGCCCAGGACAGGAATCGAACCTGCACGCCTTGCGGCACACGCACCTGAAACGTGCGCGTCTACCTATTCCGCCACCTGGGCATTGTACCGGTGTTTTCCGGAATTGCGGTGTGCAAAAGTAATGCTTTTTTTGAATCAGCAAGCATTTTTTGAAGAAAAATTCATTTGCTGAAGAATCTGAACTGAAATACAAGCAGATAGACCACTGCTACCGAAATGTAGGCGTCGGCCAGGTTGAAGACCGCTCCGAAGAAATAGTTGTTGCCGCGGTCTACCAGGAACTCCAGCAGGCGCGGCACATTCTCCCATTGGAAGAGCGGGAAATAGAACATGTCCACGACCTTGCCCATCATGAAACCGGCGTAATGTCCGCCGAATTCGGCTACCGTATATGGTGTGGATTCCGAGAAGAGCAGCCCGTAGAATGCGCTGTCGAGGATATTGCCCAGGGCGCCCGCAAGAATCAGCGCCAATCCGACGAATACTCCTTTGGGGGGTGTCGGGGCGATTACGGTACAGGTGCACCGTGAACCAGCCGATGACGCCGACCATGGCGATGCGGAAGAGTCCGAGCAGCAGCTTGCCCCAGTCATAGGTGTCGCCCAGCGAGAGCCGCATGCCGAACGCAGCCCCCTTGTTTTCGATGAAGTGCAACTGGAACCAGTCGGGAAAGACCGTGATCGATTCGTCGAGATGCATGTGGGTCTTGACCCAGATCTTCAGAGCCTGGTCAGCTGCGACCAGCAACAACACGAGCAGTGATATTTTTTTGATATTCATCTTGTGTGGTTCGGTATATCGCACAAAAGTAGTAAAAAATCCGTGTTTTCAGGGCGCTGCGGCAAAATTGTGTCGCCAATTCGTTGTTTTCGCGGCCCCTCATCGGAATGCAGGCGCGTCGTAAGAGGGGGAGGACACGATGGGCTGCGTTGTTTTTCTCACGGCACGTGTGCGGGGCATCGTGAGGCATGCATATGTGTGGCTGCATGTTGTCTGCAGCGGGCGACTGTCTTTGTTGCGTGGCGCTGGGATGGTGGCGTGAACGGTATCTTGGCGATGGAGGGGCGGGGCTGCCGTTCTCGGAGAGGGGCGGTGCAGCATCAGACAAATATATAATAAATAGGTATGATTATCTTCATTGTGAATTAATGAAGTTTTTTTGTAAAAAAGATGGCCGATCGCTTGCAGATTCGGAAAAAGTCACTACCTTTGCATCCGCGTTTGAGAAACACCGGTTCTTACAAATAAGTCGAGGGTTTACAATAAAAGGAGCTTGAGATGGTTTTGTTGCTGATTTTCAGCGAAATGCGAAGTTCTTGAAAAAGTTTTTGGAGATTAACGGATAAGCGATTATCTTTGCAGTCCCTTTCGTGATTTGGCCCGGAAGCGGGTAGCGAAAAAAATCTTGAAAAAGATTTGCGGGATTCGGAAATATCACTTACCTTTGTAATCCCTTTCGCTGCTAAACGCGAAACTTTTTAAACTGGTTCTTTGAATTACTGGTTATATTTGAGAGAAGAATGTAGTATTTATCTGTCAATTTCCTTTAAAGGAAACGAATAGTCAGGACTCTAACGAAACATTGATATTTTATACAATGGAGAGTTTGATCCTGGCTCAGGATGAACGCTAGCGGCAGGCTTAACACATGCAAGTCGAGGGGCATCGGGGATGAAGCATTACACTGCCGGCGACCGGCGCACGGGTGCGTAACGCGGATGTAACCTACCCATAACAGGGGGATAACACTGAGAAATTGGTACTAATACCCCATAACATTCGGAGAGGCATCTCTTCGGGTTGAAAACTCCGGTGGTTATGGATGGGCATGCGTTGTATTAGCTGGTTGGTGAGGTAACGGCTCACCAAGGCGACGATACATAGAGGGGACTGAGAGGTTAACCCCCCACATTGGTACTGAGACACGGACCAGACTCCTACGGGAGGCAGCAGTGAGGAATATTGGTCAATGGACGCAAGTCTGAACCAGCCATGCCGCGTGCAGGAAGACGGCTCTATGAGTTGTAAACTGCTTTTTTGTACGAGGGTAAACTCACCTACGTGTAGGTGACTGAAAGTATCGTACGAATAAGGATCGGCTAACTCCGTGCCAGCAGCCGCGGTAATACGGAGGATTCAAGCGTTATCCGGATTTATTGGGTTTAAAGGGTGCGTAGGCGGTTTGATAAGTTAGAGGTGAAATCCCGGGGCTTAACTCCGGAACTGCCTCTAATACTGTTAGACTAGAGAGTAGTTGCGGTAGGCGGAATGTGGTATGGTGTAGCGGTGAAATGCTTAGAGATCATACAGAACACCGATTGCGAAGGCAGCTTACCAAACTATATCTGACGTTGAGGCACGAAAGCGTGGGGAGCAAACAGGATTAGATACCCTGGTAGTCCACGCAGTAAACGATGATAACTCGCTGTCGGCGATACACAGTCGGTGACTAAGAGAAATCGATAAGCTATCCACCTGGGGGAGTACGTTCGCAAGAATGAAACTCAAAGGAATTGACGGGGGGCCCGCACAAGCGGAGGAACATGTGGTTTAATTCGATGATACGCGAGGAACCTTACCCGGGCTTGAAAGTTAGCGACGGATCTGGAAACAGGTCTTCCCTTCGGGGCGCGAAACTAGGTGCTGCATGGTTGTCGTCAGCTCGTGCCGTGAGGTGTCGGGTTAAGTCCCATAACGAGCGCAACCCCTACCGTTAGTTGCCATCAGGTGAAGCTGGGCACTCTGGCGGGACTGCCGGTGTAAGCCGAGAGGAAGGTGGGGATGACGTCAAATCAGCACGGCCCTTACGTCCGGGGCTACACACGTGTTACAATGGTAGGTACAGAGGGTCGCTACCCCGTGAGGGGATGCCAATCTCGAAAGCCTATCTCAGTTCGGATTGGAGGCTGAAACCCGCCTCCATGAAGTTGGATTCGCTAGTAATCGCGCATCAGCCATGGCGCGGTGAATACGTTCCCGGGCCTTGTACACACCGCCCGTCAAGCCATGGGAGCTGGGGGTGCCTGAAGTTCGTGACCGCAAGGAGCGACCTAGGGCAAAACCGGTGACTGGGGCTAAGTCGTAACAAGGTAGCCGTACCGGAAGGTGCGGCTGGAACACCTCCTTTCTGGAGAGTATGACTGTTCGACGACAGATCGATACTCGTTCTTTCTCTCGAATTACCGGTAATTTTTGTTATACGAGTGGGATTCTCCCGCGGATACAGTCCCGTAGCTCAGTTGGTTAGAGCACTACACTGATAATGTAGGGGTCTGCGGTTCAAGTCCGCACGGGACTACACCAACTTCGGGGGATTAGCTCAGTTGGCTAGAGCACCTGCTTTGCAAGCAGGGGGTCAAGGGTTCGACTCCCTTATCCTCCACTCGGATCGGATAACCGATCAACGTTCCTTGACATTATTGAGGAGATGAGATAGAGTTCTCACACGGGAATAGGCTGTGTGAGAAGTTGTAAGAAAGTAAAAAAGGGCGTATGGGGGATGCCTAGGCTCTTGGAGGCGAAGAAAGACGTGGTAAGCTGCGAAAAGCCTCGGGGATTTGCAAACAAGATTTGATCCGAGGATCTCTGAATGGGACAACCCGGCAGGTAGAAGACCTGTCATCCGGCAACGGAAGCCAACCCTCTGAACTGAAACATCTTAGTAGGAGGAGGAAAAGAAAAAGAAACATCGATTTCCTAAGTAGCGGCGAGCGAACGGGAAGCAGCCCAAACCGTATCTGTTACGGCAGGTGCGGGGTTGTAGGACTGCAACATTTCAAGCGACGACGAACAGGAACGGACTGGAAAGTTCGGCCAAAGAGGGTGAAAAAGCCCCGTACAGGTAAGTTAGTTGTGCGATAGCAGTATCCTGAGTATGGCGGGACACGAGGAATCCTGTCAGAATTCGCCGGGACCACCCGGTAAGGCTAAATACTCCCAAGAGACCGATAGTGAACCAGTACCGTGAGGGAAAGGTGAAAAGTACCCCGAACAGGGGAGTGAAATAGAACCTGAAACCATACGCTTACAACCGGTCGGAGCGGCTTCGTGCCGTGACGGCGTGCCTATTGAATAATGAGCCTACGAGTTACTAATCACTGGCGAGGTTAAGTGCTGGGAAGCACGGAGCCGAAGCGAAAGCGAGTCTGAACAGGGCGGCTAGTCAGTGGTTGTAGACGCGAAACCTTGCGATCTACCCTTGAGCAGGATGAAGGTTGGGTAACACCAACTGGAGGTCCGAACGAATAAGCGTTGAAAAGCTTCTCGATGACTTGAGGGTAGGGGTGAAAGGCTAATCAAGCTGGGAAATAGCTCGTACTCCCCGAAATGCCTTTAGGGGCAGCGTTGTAATAAAGAGTCTACTGGAGGTAGAGCTACTGATTGGATGCGGGGGCTTCACCGCCTACCAAATCCTGACAAACTCCGAATGCCAGTAGTATGATTTACAGCAGTGAGCGGCCGGGTGCTAATGTCCGGTCACAAAAAGGAACAACTCAGACCAGCAACTAAGGTCCCCAAGAATATGCTAAGTTGATCTAACGATGTTTTGTTGCAGGGACAGCTAGGATGTTAGCTTGGAAGCAGCTATTCATTCAAAGAGTGCGTAACAGCTCACTAGTCGAGCGACAGAGCGTGGATAATAAACGGGCATCAAGCATATCACCGAAGTTCTGGACGCGAAAGCGTGGTAGGGGAGCATTCCATCGACGTTGAAGCCGATTCGTGAGGGTTGGTGGAGTTTATGGAAAAGCAAATGTAGGCATAAGTAACGATAATGCGGGAGTAACCCGCACACCGCAAGACCAAGGTTTCCTGATCAACGCTAATCGGATCAGGGTTAGTCGGGTCCTAAGGGTAAGCCGACGGTGATGATCTCGATGGACAATCGGTTAATATTCCGATACTAACATACCTCGATGGAGACGAAGGAACGTAAGTGTCGCCGCCTGACGGAATAGGTGGTTAAAGGGCGTAGGTAAAGGAGCAGATTAAGGTTAACAACTGCTGAAACCCGACGGTACAGACGGCTACGGCCAATCCGATAGTGCACCCAAGTATACTTCCGAGGAAAATCTTCTAAGTTATAGTGTATGTTACCCGTACCGTAAACCGACACCCGCAGGTGGTCGAGGGAGAGTATCTAAGGTGCTCAGGTGAATCACGAGTTGGGAACTAGAGCAAATTAACCCCGTAACTTTTCAGGTAATGAATCAGCCCAGTAAACGGCGGCCGTGGAACCATAACGGTCCGGCGGTAGCGAAATTCCTTTTGTCGG
>VOFK01002543.1_pt1 | contig 226221 bp, 233 predicted proteins | sample 5384121 | NCBI WGS metagenome assembly VOFK01 (sample SAMN12384730, study PRJNA508395) | human gut metagenome | isolation source: healthy gut J | host: Homo sapiens | reverse complement strand
CCTTCAAGAACTGGGGAGCGGTATTCACCAGCTTCGGAATTGTGACGACGCTGGTGATTATCCTCATCATCTGCCTCATCACGAAGAAGGGCTACATCTGGTTCTCCGGCTACAAGTACACACGCATGACCGCGCCGGGTTTTGACATTCTCGGACGGCGGCACATGGCGTCCGGCTTTCTGACGGAGAAAAATGCGCGAGTTTCTGGAACTGTCGCCCGCGGGCAAAACGGAGGGCATGATCCTCGGAAAAATCAAAAAAGCATCGGATGATCCGGACGCTTACACTCTATGCCGCGCATCGGATGGTTGCTGGAGACAATAATATTTGCGCTTTGAACGTAGTCATCGCATTGTTGAAGAATAAACTTCTGTTTCGTATCTATTTCTTTCAAAACAGTTGTCCCTCACATCCATAGTAATATATATGAATTATATCATATTTTGTGGGAAATGTTGTCGAAAAACTTTCTCGTTTTAATGCGTTGGGTGGATTTTGCGTTCTTGATTTTCTTGTATTTTTAATAAGGACGTGCCGCGAAAAATTTGCGACACGTCCTCTTGCTACATCGTCAGACAATTCAATCACAGCGCAGGGTTGGACGCTTCGGCTACTGGCATCAAATAAAGCGAAAATGCTTTTGAGTCTCTCAGTGGAATATCACATTTTGATACCAGTCTCTCAGAGAAAACAGATAAATATTTTTCACAAAGTGAACTTTTGACGGATTACCCTGTATAATAAAAAGGAAACAGAAAATATGATTTATTACATTGCAGATATGCATTTTGGACATACGAATGTGCTCCGTTTCGATAATCGCCCGTTTCCAGATACCGCACAGATGGACGATACTCTGATTCAAAACTGGAATGAGCGCGTCACGTCAGAGGATACAGTCTATGTGCTCGGCGATGCGTTCTGGAAAAACGAAGAAAACAGTATTCGGATTATGGAGCGGTTGCGGGACATAAGCACCTGATTCAAGGAAACCACGACCGCGTGAAAGGAAAGCTCCTCCCTTATTGGGAAAGCATCGAGCAGTACGCAGAGGTCAACGATGAGAATCGGCTGGTGATTCTGAGCCATTACCCGATTCTGTTTTATAAGAACCAGCATTATGGCGCGGTTATGCTGTACGGGCATGTACATAATACACGCGAGTGGTCGCTTGTTGAGAAGTGGAAGAACGAACAGTGGGCGATGGGCATTCCAAGCAGATTGATCAATGTCGGCTGCATGATGGATTACATGAGATACACACCGCGCACACTGACGGAGCTGCTGGACGCCAACCCGATGCCGGAGATCGCCAGAGATCGCAAGGACGGAAGCGCAGTTGAAAACGCGGAGTAGAGGAACAAGCAGGAAGGGACGTGTGGATCTGAATGAAGGTTACACCGCTGAAAAAACAGAGTAAGAAAAACCAGCGCAAATTTCATGCAGCCAAGCGCGGCACATGGAACGGCGTTTCGCCGGTCACCCGCATTGTGCAAAGCAAGCGGCTTTATGATCGAAACCGTGCAAAGCAGGAGGATCGTCGGGATGGAAGATTAGTGAGGCGGTAGTGCGGAGTACGAAAAACCGCAAACTATGCAATATCTTTTTGGGTTGCACAGTGACCATTAAGCAGTACGCTGCGCCAACTCGGAAAAGGATTGCCGAAAATAGCTGAAACCCTTGAAAACACTGGGGAAATCATTGTTATCTTAAAGGGTGCAGCTTGCCATAAAAAACCTTGAAACCATCACGGTTTCAAGGTTTTTTCTTTTGCCTATCGTACCCACTTTTGTACCCATTTCGGTATCCGCAACCGAATTGCGGCTACAGAAAATACAGCAGTTTCGCGCAGCCAACGACACCGAGCAAAACAGTCGTCTGATTTCTCGATTGCCAAACCAATCTGACGGCAGCACGAGCCGAAAACAGAGAAATCTGCTTTCGGCTCGTGTTTATTTGTCTTATGCTGCTTTCTCAACAATTACATTGTCCATAGGAACATCTAAAAAAACGACTCAATGCGTAGAGATTGTCCACACTTGGCATATTGCTGCCTTTCAACCAGCGGTACGGCTACGGCGGCGAGGGCGACTGGAAGGTCGCAGCGATGTAAAGGCGATGGGCGAAAACGGCAATGGCGCGTCCACGTTCATGGAGGACTACACCTATCATCTCGTCAAGGGTCAGGAATATTCCCTCAGCGCGCACATGCTCGAGGTCTGCCCGTCCGTCGCAGCCGGCCGTCCGCGCATCGAAACGCACTTCCTCGGCATTGGTATGAATGAAAAAGGCCCGGCACGCCTCGTCTTTGAAGGAAAGCCCGGAAAGGCTGTTGTTGCAAGTCTCATTGACATGGGCGGAAGACTGCGGCTCATCGTACAGGATGTCGAGGCTGTGAAGCCCATCATGTCCATGCCGAATCTGCCAGTTGCGCGCGTTATGTGGCGTGCCATGCCGGATCTCACCAATGGTGTCGAATGTTGGATTACCGCCGGCGGCGCACATCATACTGTTTTCAGCTATGACGTGTCCGCGGAGCAGCTGCGCGACTGGGCGCGCATGATGGAGATCGAGTTCGTCCACATCACGAAAGATACCACCGTTGAAGGTCTGGAGCACGAGCTGTTCCTGAACGACCTCGCGTGGAAGCTGAAATGAGGCGCGATATGCTGGAAAAGCTGAAACAGGAGGTGCTGGAGGCAAATCTGCTGCTTCCAATGTACGGTCTTATCACGTTTACATGGGGCAATGTCTCAGGCATCGACCGGGAGAGCGGCTTGGTGGTCATCAAGCCCTCCGGCGTGCCGTATGACGGCATGACGGCGGCGGATATGGTCGTGGTCGATCTGGACGGCAAGGTCGTCGAGGGAAAATGGAAGCCGTTGAGCGACACACCGACGCATCTGGTGCGCTACAAGGCATTCCCGGAATGCGGCGGTATTGTCCATACGCACAGCCGCTGGGCAACGAGCTTTGCGCAGGCAGGCGTCGGCATCCAGCCGCTCGGCACGACGCAGGGCGATTATTTCTACGGTGAAATTCCCTGCACGCGCGAGATGACCCCGGAAGAAATTGCAGGCGAATATGAAAAAGAAACCGGCAATGTGATCGTTGAGACCTTCCAAGGCAAAGACCCCGCTGCGGTTCCCGCTGTCCTCGTCCACAGCCACGGCCCCTTTACCTGGGGCAAGGACGCGCACGAGGCGGTTCACAACGCCGTTGTGCTGGAAGAAGTCGCGTTCATGAACTTCCATGCGCTCCAGCTCAACCCGAATCAGACGCGGATTCAGCAGGAACTGCTGGACAAGCATTACCTCCGCAAGCACGGCAAAAACGCCTATTACGGGCAGGGATAAAAATAGTAAGAACCGCCGGAAGGCTCCATTTATGGAGTATCTTCCGGCGGTTCTTCAATTCAGGAATTCATTTCTGTGTGGTTTCCCCCGATATGTTCGTTGTGCTACTTCGAGAGGCTGCCGTGATCCAGACGGTAACGGCGGGTACAGAGCGGATAGAACATGGCGGGATTGGAGGAGATCAGAAGAATTGCCGTTCCGCGGGCAAGAAGCGATTGGAAAAACTCCAGCAGCAGATGCTGAATCAGATAGTCCTCGTTGGTATAGGGTGCGCAGCTGATCAGCACTGCGGGTTGCAGCAGCTGTAGGCGGTAGAGGAGAATTTTCTGCTGCGTGTAACGATCAAAGACATTCAGGGGCAGGTTTTGCTGCTCGGGGGTCAGCCCCAGAGTTGCTTCGATCTCCTTGCGGAGGGAACGGCGGATGCCAGGGAGCGTAGCGATCAGCTTGTGCTTCGGATGGGAGGTGATGGCGTAGAGCAGATTGTCGTAAACGCTGAGGTGCGGAAACGACATGCTTTTGACGAAATGGGGCGGGAGCACAAACAAGCCGCTGCGGCTGCGAACCTTTTGATGGCGCAGGATGCTTTGACCTGCGATTTCCAGATCTCCGCAGGAGAGCGGACGTTGACCGATGAAGGTCTGATACATGGAATCCAGCGTGATATTGCTGTCACAATAGATACTGACCAATTCTCCGGCATGGATCGAAAGATCAAAGGGGACGAGCGTGTCGATGGCAAAATTGCGCATGGTAAACAGCGCCGGTGCGGAGATCAGCGGAGGCTGATTTGTCTCGACGTGGAGCGGATTATAGACGTTGACGTAGAAGCGCAGGACGTCCTGCTTTGTAAAGCCGTGTGCTTTGGAAAGGCGGCCGACGACGGTTCCGAGCTTTAGAATCAAGAGCTGGTCAGCGGTGCAGGCAAGGTCGTCGACGCCGGCAGCCAGATATAAGACCGCAATGCCCCGCTGCTTTAGCAGCACAATAATTGCCTGCATTTTCGCACATTCCGCATTGCTGAAGCTTAAGAAGGCCTCGTCAAATACGACAAGCGTTGCGCCGTTCATCAGCCCGGCGGCAAGTGCGGTCATCTGCTGCTCAAAGCGGCTCAGAGATGAGACCGGTACGGAGGGAGAGAGGGAGAGACCGAGCAGACTTGTATAATAGGAAAAGGCGGCCAGACGGCTTTTGGATGGGAAAAAGCCGCCCTTCTGCAAGCAGCAGTTGACGGAAAACCAGTCCAGCGCGCTGAACGCACGGAACGGCTGCGTGCGCTTGGACAGGCAGCAGATTTCTCTGCTGGAATATTGACGGTGAAACGAACGGACAATGGGGCGGCCGCAGTAAGAAACGGTACCATTGACCGGGCGCTGCCCACTGAGCACTGCGGCGAGTCCGGCTTTTGAGCCGTCGGAGGGGGCGAGAATACAGCATAGCTCTCCGGAGAACAGGTGCAGATGGAGGTTCGTTAAGACGGTAACGTCACCCAGCGCAACATTCATATTTTCAATTCGCAGAATCTCCTGCTTCATTGCAATTCCTCCGGGACAGAGCGCATGACCGGTACGGAAAACTCGATTTCCGTACCATGATCCGGATAGCTTGCGAGATTCATACTGGCTTCCTTGCCATATACAAGACGCAGCCGCGCGCTGATGTTTTGCAGGGCGACGCCGTGTCCGGTTCCGGATACGGCGCTTTTTTGTTCGCGCAGAGCGCGTTGCAGCGAGAGAAGCTTTTCCTCCGGGATGCCGCAGCCATCGTCGCTGACACAGATCAGCAGACGATTGGAGGTCAGAGTGATATCAACATAGATATGACCGGGCCTGTCCAGCAGCTCCAGCCCGTGAAAAATGCCGTTTTCAACAAGCGGCTGAAGCGTCAGTTTCGGCAGATAGCAGTCGAGCGCAGAGGGGTCCTCGCAGCTGACGTCCATGGAGAAGCGGTTTTGAAAGCGGTATTGCTGGATGGAAAAATAGATCTGGATATTTCGCAGTTCGTCGCGCAGGGGAACCATGGTAGATTGGCGGCTGATGCTGTATCGGAAAATGGAGGACAGGGACTCGGTCATATCGGCAATTTCCGGGATGTTGTGCATGAGCGCCTGGCCGCGGATGGAATCGAGCGTATTATACAGGAAATGCGGGTTGATCTGGCTTTGCAGCGCAATCAGCGTGGACTGTTTCTGCGTGAGCGCACGTTCGTATTCCCGCTCGTTGTGCTCGATCTGGCCGCGCAGAGAAGCGGCGGGCTGTGAACGGCCGTTGCTCAGCAGCTCCAGCGCAGCATGATATTCCCGGATGATCGGGAAGACAGAGACGAGCGCGAGCAGAGCGAGCGCACAGGCAATTTTGGAAAACAGGGAACTGAACGGCGTGCTGGTGAAGAAGTCCAGGATAAATGCGAGCGCGCAGCACAGAAAGGCGATCACGGTCAGGCAGCAATAGAGTCGTTTGCGCCGGTTGGGAGAATACTGTTTCATAGGGCGAAGCTCCAATCATCGGTAAATAGAGCGGTAGCGGCTCGGCGTGATACCGACCTGCTGCTTAAACAGCTTTCGGAAATATTTGATGTCTTTATATCCGACCGAAAGGGAGATGGCTTCGACGGTATCGTCGCTCTGTTTGAGCAATTGTTTGGCGACATCCAGCTTTGCGGCAGTGACATAGCGGTTGAAGCTGATGCCGACGCGTTTTTTGAACTGCGAACTGAAATAGGCGGGGCTGAGGTGGACGTAGGCGGCCACCTCATTGAGCGTGCAGGGAGATTCGCAGTGTGCGGCAATATATTCCTTGGCGCGGAGGATGGGGAGGTCGAGCGCTTCGCTTTCACATTTTTTCAGGCAGCGGATATAGTCGGCAAAAGCGTCGTCGAGCATCCGGCAGAGCTGCCGGCGGTTCCAGATATGGGAGAGCTGGCCGGTGAGTTCTGCGGCAAACTGCTTTGCATCAAAGCCGTTCAGCGGGTCTTCACTGTTGGCAAGGCAGAATTGGCGAAGCAGCGCGATGGTGAGCGTGTGCGGGCCGATTGGGGACGTGGTGACGGCTTCGTCGAAAATCAGCGACGAGAGAAGCTCGGAAAAAGAGCTTTGGTCACAGGTTTGCAGCGTTTGCCACAGTTCAGGCCAGCGACCCTCAACGAGCGCTTCAACGGCAGAGGAGGAGCTGTTGAGCGTTTCGGCGTAGATGATGCGGTCGACACCGAGCATGATGCGGCTGCGGACGGCCTGGATGGCATCCTCGGTTGCGCGCGGCAGATCAGAAAGTGAAGCGCAGGAACGGCCAATGCCTATGGTGACGTGCATCTCCGGGAACATGGCGGCGACACAGTTTGCCGTGGACAGAACCGTGTCGTAATATTTCTGCATGGCGTCGGGATGGAGACTGTCGTAGTTATAGAGACAAAAGATGCTGCTGTCGCGGATTTGGAGCAGGGGCGGACTGATGGCGTCGCAGGAGAGCTGCCGGATTTGGGACTCCATCTTTGAAACGGCGGATTCGATGGTCGCGCTGACAAAGTCTTCGTAGTGCGCGGTGTCGACCCGCAGCGCAAAGCAACCGTAGCGGTCGCGATGCCAGTCGAGACCGTACAGTTCCAGATTTTCGGTAGTCAGGTCCTGCGCCCGGCCGCCGATGATGTCGTTCAGATAGCGCGTGACGAGACTTTTCTGCGCCTGCTGGAGGGAACGCTCCAGATTTCGTGTGCGGTTATTTTCATAGAGATCTTTTTGATGCCGGCTGATAATCACCTCAAGTGCGTTGTTCAGCTCTTCGCGGTTGATCGGCTTGAGGAGATAGTCGACAATACCATGGCGGAGCGCGTTGTGGACGTATTCAAAATGCTGATAGCCGCTCACGACAATAAAGTTTGCGTGAATGCCAAGCGCCTGCGTTCTGGAAACAAGCTCAAGGCCATCGAAAACCGGGATGCGGACGTCGGTTATGACGATCTGCGGCAGCAGATCCTGAATTTTTTGGAGCGCTTCCGGACCGGTATGCGCCAGGCCAACCAGCTCAAGATCAAGAGCATCCCAGTTGATCAGACTGATGAGCAATCGGCACACATTGACTTCGTCGTCACAGATTAGTACACGCATCATGATGGTTTGACCTCCGTTGCAGGTTTGGACAGGGGGAATTTCTTTCTGCTTCAATTATACAAAAAACTCGGGAAAAAGCGATGGAAAAGAATTGCTTTTTACAAAATCGCAATAATCTATCCCCCATTGCAGAAAAAATGCCCCCGGTTTGGAAAGCAGGATGGCGGAGAATTTGAGCGATGAGCGGGGCTTGAAGTATGGAAAACATAAAAAAAGACGAATATCGGACGTGAAAAGAGCGAAAAATTAGAGCCTCTTTCAAAAGATCGTCACGTTGGCAGATGCCGGCCGTGGTGCTAAGATAAGACCGTAAGTTCGACGGAGGCAGCAAGGATGCCAACGTTTCTGACAAACATTTGAAAGGAGAACTCTTATGATCCTCAGAAGACCTGTGAAAAGACCTGGCGGCGGCGGTATCGTCGCGGGCGACGCGATGCCTTTCTATTATAATGGTGAATACCATCTGTTTTACCTGATGTCCCAGAGCGAAGACCTCCGCTATCCGGAGCGCAACCGGAACTACATCTACCACATCATCAGCAAAGACCTCATCAATTGGGAAGAATGTGACCAGCCGGCGCTCAGCCCCGGCTTTGGCGATGACTGCGACGCAACCGGCGTCTGGACCGGCTCGATTGTTTACGGCTGCGGCAAATTCCATATGTATTATGTGAGCTGCAATTTTGCCCATCACAACCCGCAGAAAATCAGCCACGCCACCTCGACAGACCTGATCCACTGGGAAAAGGACCCGCGCAACCCGCTGATTAAGCCGAACGAAGACTTCATGGAAGATCAGGACTTCCGCGATCCCAATGTCTTCTGGAACGAAAAAGAGCAGTGCTGGTGGATGACCATTTCCTGCCGCGTGAAGGACGGCCCGGTCAGAAGACGTGGCGCGCTCTGCCTTTGCACATCAACGGATCTGGAAAACTGGACGGCGCCGGAGCTGTTTAATACGCCGTATCTGACGGACTGCCCCGAGTGCTCTGAAATCTTCCAGCTCGGAGAGAAGTGGTATCTCGTCTATTCCCGGTTCTCGGAAATGGTGCAGACGATCTACTTCGTGGCCGACGACCCCAGAGGTCCGTGGCGCAGCCCGATGACGCAGGGGCCTTGACGGCCGCCGGTTCTACGCGGCAAAAGAAGTCCTGCGCAGGCGACGATGGACGGCGGATCTTCTTCGGCTGGTCGCATGAGAGAATCGGCGACAGCGACGAAGGCGAATGGCAGTGGGGCGGCGATTTCAATGTGCCGCGTGAGGCATATCCGCTGCCGAACGGCGATTTGGCGTTCCGCCCGATCCCGGAGGCAATGCAGGCGTTTGATCAGAAGCTCGACACCAGCTTCAAGGGGCTGCTCGGCAACTGGAAAACGTATGGAAAGGACGCCGTGACCTGCGAGGCGATCGGCACGTTTGGCTATGGCTTCTTCGATCTGACGGAGGAGGCCGCGGAAAAGGATATGCTGTTCACCTGCCGAATCCGGCCCAGCGATGTCCGCGACAACTTCGGCCTGCTGCTCAAGTCGGACGAGGATATGGAAAGCGGCTACGCCCTGCGCTTCGAGCCGGGATGCCACCGCGTCTGCCTGCTGAAGCTGCCGCAGCCGATGGACCCGTACTGGGCGGGACTTTCCGGCCATGGCTCGGCTCCGGTGGAAGTCGATGGCCCGCGCGTGGTAGAGCGCCCGTTTGAAATTGTGGACGACAAGGAGATCACTGTCAAGGTTGTGATTTTCAAGTCGGTTTTGGAAGTGTTCGTCGATGATAAGGTTTGCCTGACCTATCGCGGCTATAAGCCCGGCCAGTATCAGTTTGGCTGCATGGTACAGGATGGCGTTGTCGCGTGGACGAAGCTGAACTTCATGAAGGACTGACTGCTGTGCGTTCGGCCGCCGCTTGCGCGGCGGGCGAACGAAAAAACTAGAGCTAAAGGATCGTGGAATTATGGAAAAGTCACTCAAAAAAGGTAATCGCTTCTCGACGCTCATTCGTAAGACTGGCGTGCTTTGGGTCATGATCGTGCTGTACGCGGTGTCGGTCTGCGTCGATCCATCTCACTTCCTGACGGGCCGGAATCAGATCAATCTTCTCAGAAATATCTCGCTGAATGGAATCATCGGCCTTGGAATGACCTTTATCATTCTGACAGGCGGGATTGACCTGTCTGTCGGCTCCACGGTCAGTGTAGTTGCGGTTTCTGTGGCGGCGCTTTTGAAGAACGGCGTAAATCCCTTTTTAGCGGTGCTTGCCGGTATTTTGATTGGTGCGGCAATCGGTCTGATCAATGGTCTCGGCGTGACAAAGGGGAAGATCCCAGCGTTTATCATGACGCTTGGCACGATGACTGCACTGGAGGGTGTTGCGCTGATTATTTCCGCAGGCAAGCCGGTTTCCTGGACGGAGTCTGGGATTGACTTTACATGGATCGGCCAGAAAAGTCTGCTCGGGGTTCCGGTAGTAGCGTTTTTGTTTGTGATTCTGCTGCTGGTCTGCGCGTTTGTCCTGCGCTATACGCCGTTTGGACGCGGTGTGTATGCCATCGGCGACAATAAAAGCGCGGCAAAGCTGTGCGGCATCAATACGTTTGGCGTGGAGACGCTTGCCTATGTGATCGGCGGCGTGCTGGCTGCGGTGACAGCCATTGTCTATATTTCCCGCCTGAATGTCGGCGGCCCGACCGTCGGCAACTCGATGGAAATGGATGCAATCTCGATCACCGTCATCGGCGGCACGAGCACATCGGGCGGAACCGGCGGCGTATTCGGTACGCTGATCGGCGCCGGAATCATTGTCATTATCTCGAATATTCTGAACCTGCTGGGCGTTACGGCGTTTGTGCAGCAGGTCGTGGAGGGCCTGATTATCATTCTGGCGGTTCTTCTGGAACGGCTGAGAGATAATAGAAAATCTTAAAATTACGTAGGAGGATCATTATGAAAAAGCTTCTCGCATTGCTTCTTGTTCTGGCGGCGCTGTTCTGCGTATTCGCAGGCTGCGCGAAAACTGACACGACGACCCCATCCGGCGAGACCCAGAGCAGTGACTCCAGCGCAGATACGGCAGCGGCCGACGCTGCGGAAACCACGGACGAGACGGCGCAGACGGAGACGTCTGGGAAAAAGTTTAAGATCGGTTTCTCGCAGTGCACGATGAAGCATGGCTGGCGCGTGTGCATGGCCGACGGCAACATCGACTGGGCCAAGGAAAACTGGCCGGATGCAGAGATCGTCTTCACGAATGCAGATGACTCCGAGGTGCAGCAGGTGCAGGACATGGAAGATCTGATTGCGGCCGGCTGCGACCTGATCCTGATTTCTCCGCTGACCTCTGAGGCACTGACGGATGTCTGCCAGCGCGCCCTGGATCAGGGGATCTATGTGGTGACGATCGACCGTATGGTCAACTGCGACGTCACCGCGCACATCGGCGGTGACAACCTTGAGATTGCGGCGATGGATGCGGAAAAGCTGATTGAGCTGACCGGCGGCAAGGGCACGGTTGTCGAATGTGCCGGCACATCCGGTACGTCTGTCACCAATGACCGCCACGATGGCTTTGCAAATGCACTGGAAGGCACGGACATTCAGATCATCGATTCGCAGGATTGCGACTTTGCGCGTGCCAATGCGATGGAATATATTGAAGACGTTCTTTCCAAGTATGACCCCTCGGAGATCACGGCAATCTACTGCCACAACGACGAGATGGCCATGGGCGCGTATCTGGCGCTACAGGCCGCGGGCGAAGCAGGCAAAATCATGATCTTCAGCTGTGACGGCCAGAATGACGTCATCGATGAAATTGTCAATGGCAACATCACGCAGACCGCCGTGTATTCTACCTGCGCGCCGGACGCGATGATCCTTGCCAAAAAAATCGTTGAGGGCGAGAGCTATGATAAGCTCGTTGTGCCGGAAAGCGTTGTCATCAATGCGGACAACGCGGCGGAAATGGTCGGCACCGGGTACTAAGCCGCGGAATGTAGAAGCCTGAGGCATTCGCGTGCCTCAGGCTTTCATAAAGGGAAATTAACGGAATACAAGGAGAATAGCTATGGCGAATGCATTGGAAATGAAAGATATCTGCATCGGCTTTTCCGGCGTGCAGGTTTTGAAAAATGTCAGCCTGACGGTTCGCGAAGGGACGGTACACGGTCTTGTCGGCGAAAATGGAGCGGGAAAATCGACCCTGATTAAAATACTTTCCGGTGCATATCGGAGCGATTCCGGAACGATCCGGGTTTTTGACGAGCAGCTTGATCCGAAGACGATCACGCCGCAGAAGATGATCGCAAAAGGGGTCGCTGTGATCTATCAGGAATTTATGCTGACCGAAAATATGACTGTGGCAGAGAATATTTTCCTGGGGAACCCGCTGCGAAATAAATTTGGCATGGTGGATTACGCGGCCATGGAGGCGGAGACGGCGCGGATCTGCGAACGACTGGAGATCAAGCTGGACCCAAAGGCGATTGTGGGCAAGCTGAGCGTGGCAATGCGCCAGATGGTTGAAATTGCGAAGGCCTTTTCCAAGCAGGCGAAGATCATTGTGCTCGACGAACCGACCGCTGTGCTTGGAGACCATGAGATTCAAGGCGTTTTCAAGCTGATCCACAAGCTGGTGGGCGAGGGCATCTCGTTTATCTATATTTCGCACCGGCTGAATGAAATTTTTGAGCTGGTGGACGACGTGACGATCATCAAGGACGGCAGCGTTGTCACAAGCGACCGCGTGGAGCACTTTGACACAGACAGCCTGATCCGCAACATGATCGGCCGTGAGCTGCGGGATGTCTACCCGCCAAAGCGCGAGTATGCGGGCGAGGTGACGCTGTCGGTGGAGCATCTGACAGGACGTGGATTTGAAGATGTCAGCTTTCAGGTTCGCAAGGGCGAGATCCTGGCGATTGCAGGTCTTGTTGGTGCGGGAAGAACAGAGGTACTGCGCGCGATCGTCGGCGCGGACCGACTGAGTTCAGGAAAGCTCTATCTGCATGGAAAACAGGTACACATCCGCAACCCGAAAGAAGCCATTGAAAAGGGGATCGGTCTGCTTCCGGAAGAACGTAAGCTCGAAGGACTGTTTTTGCAGCAGCCGGTGCGGTTCAATATCAGCATCTCCAATTTTGATGATATGAAGCGCAGCGGCGTCATTGACCTGCACAAGGAACGGGAAATCGCGCGGGAATACACAAAGAGCATCAGCGTCCGCCCGGACAATATTGAGGCGACGTGCATCAATCTCTCCGGCGGCAACCAGCAGAAGGTGGTCTTCTGCAAGTGGCTGAACGCAAAGTGTGAGATCCTTTTGATCGACGAACCGACGCGCGGCGTGGATGTGGGCGCGAAGCAGGATATTTACCGCCTGATTGACAAGCTTGTCCGCCAGGGTGTGTCGGTGATTATGGTTTCGTCAGAGCTGCCGGAGGTGCTGGGCCTTTCCGACCGGGTGTTGGTGATGCACCAGGGACATCTGGTCGGTAATTTGAAAACCGCAGAGACCTCGGAGGAGGAAATCATGCAATATGCAACCGGACAGCACGGTGTGGAGTCGATTGGAGCCTGAACGGAATGAAGTATGAGGTTTATTGCGTCGGGGAAATGGTCATTGACTTTACCCCGACGGCGGAGAAAGCGACCTATTGCGCACACCCCGGCGGTGCGCCGGCAAATGTCGCCATCGCAATGGCAAGGCTCGGGCGGCGGACGGCTTTTACCGGCAAGGTTGGAAATGATGAGTTTGGCAGAGAACTGCTTGCGGCCTTGCAGGAGAACCATGTTCCAATGGTAGGAAGCACACCGTGTGATGAGGCGACAACGACATTAGTCTTTGTACATTTGCAGCCGGATGGAGAGCGCACATTTACCTTCGCCAGAAAGCCGGGCGCGGATATGTTCCTGACACCGCAGGAAATTGATCTGGATGTGTTGGCCGGGGCGGAGATCGTTCATGCAGGCTCCTGCTCGCTGTCGGCAGGAAGCGCGAATGCCGCAACAAAGTATGCGCTTCGCACGGCGCATACGCTTGGAAAGCACGTCTCTTTCGACATCAATTACCGTCCGCCGCTTTGGAACGGCAACAAGGAAAAGGCGCTGCGCGAGGTGGCGTCGGTGCTGCCGTATGTGGATTTTCTGAAACTCTCGGACGAGGAGCTGGACTTCGTCGGGGGCTGCGATCAAATCCCGCTGTGTATGGAGCAGTATGGGATTTCATTGCTTGTGGTAACGCTTGGCGCACAGGGGGCAGACGCATATCTGCGCGGACGGAAGACGCCGATCCATATAGACGGAATGAAGGCGGTGGTTGCCGATACAAACGGCGCCGGCGACGCGTTCTGGAGCGGGATGCTGAGCGCGCTGCTGACGCGCGGCGACTGGAAGCTCACACCGGACGGCGTGATGGAGATGCTGCGGTTTGCAAATGTCTGTGGATGGCTGACGGTTCAAACATATGGCGCGATTCCAGCCTTTCCGCGGATGGAAACAGTGAGGAACTATCTGGAATGAAACAAGTGCAAAAAATCTGGGAGGAGCCGATGCTCCTTACTCCGTCCGTGATCTCCTGCTGCGATCCCTGCAATTTGGAGCGCAGCGTGCGGATGCTGGAAGCAGAGGGTATTCCCGCGCTGCATGTGGATATACTCGATGGGCACTTCAGCCCGAGTATGCCGCTGGGGCTGGATGCGTTTGCGCAGCTCAAAACAAAAACTGCACTGCCGTTTGACGTGCATCTGATGGCGACGGAGCATGACTTTTTTGTGACGGAGCTGATTGGCATGGGCGTGGAGCAGATCGTGTTCCACGTGGAGACGGAGCGTCATCTCGACTATCGGCTCAATCAAATCCACGAGGCCGGAATTCGCGCCGGTGTGGCGCTCAAACCGGCAACGCCGCTCAGCACCCTGGACTATGTGCTCGAGAAATGCGATGCGGTGCTGTTAATGCTGATCAATCCCGGCTATGCGCAGTGCCGCGCGGAGGGGCAGGTTCCCTACGCCGCGCGGAAAATCCGGGCGCTGCGCGAGATGATCTCGTCGCGCGGCTTGCAGACAAAGATTATTTTGGACGGGCGGATCTCGAAAGAAAATTTGCAGCTGTTCGGTGCAGATGGAACGGCAGACAGTTTTGTCGTGGGCAGCACCTGCATCCAAAAGGAACGATTGGCAGAGAGCACACGGCAATTGCTGCAATACCGCAGGGCACTGCTGGAGGGACGGACATGAAACAGGAAGAATACGAAAAGACGGCGGAGCTTGTGCTGGGAGAGCTGGATGAGGCGCTGCATCTGGTCGCGCCGGACAGTGTGGAGCGGCTCCTGGAAGCCGTGGACGCGGCAGATCAGGTGTTTTTTGTCGGCGTGGGCCGCGTGATGCTGGCGCTCGAGGCGATTGCCAAGCGCTGGGCGCACCTTGGTGTAAAGACGCATCTGGTGGGTGAGATTACAGAGCCGGCCATTACGCCAAACGATCTGCTGATTGTTGGCTCTGGAAGCGGGACAACGCTGTTTCCAGCCGGGATCGCCCAAAAGGCGCATCAGATTGGAGCCAAGATTGTCCACATCGGCTCTAATCCGAATAGTCCGCTTCGGGAGATCTCTGAGTTTATGGTTCGGATTCCGGTGCGGACAAAGGCGTATCTGGAAGACGAGATCGACTCGCAGCAGCCCATGACATCACTTTTTTGAACAGTCGTTGCTGCTGCTGGGCGATATTTCTGCAAAAGATGATGATTGAACGAAAAACAGCTGGATATGAAATCACTGTGGCAATACCACGCCAATTTGGAGTAAACAGATGGGACGAACAGATCTTCTTCGATATACGGGAAATCTTCAGCAGATTGCCTATGCACGGCGGATCTGCTACGACGAAGGGCGGGCACGCGGACTGCATGCGGTCGAAGTTGTGAACGGGCCGATGCGCTTTTGGCATCATGCTAGACAAGTGTATGGACGTGTCAGAGCTTTCCTGGCGTGGAGAGCAAATCAGTTTTTCTTTCCAAACCGGGACTCAATGGCCGGAATCCGTTTGATATCCATGGGGCGGAAGCGCAGAGGAGCATCATGGGCGGACTGTTTTTCACCTGTGGCTATGAGAATATCTGCGCACCGTATACGGATTCGAATGGAAAACACTATCCCATGCACGGCAGAATGAGAACCAGTCCGGCAGAGCACGTCAGCGTGGAAGCCGGCTGGAGGGGAGAGGACTATGTCATTCGGGTCAGCGGCGATATCCGGGAAGCGGAGCTGTTTGGAGAAAACCTCTTGCTGCACAGGACCATCGAAACGGTTTATGGCGTGCCGGAGCTTGCAATCCATGATGTGATCTCGAACGAGGCGTTTCGCGCAGAGCCGCTGATGCTGATGTATCACTGCAACTTCGGATATCCGTTCTTAGCGGAGTGCTGCCGGGTACTGCTGCCGGCCGAGACGGTGCAGCCGCGCGACGCATATTCAGCAGAGCACATTGGCCGGTGGAACCGGATGGATGCGCCGACGGACAATGCCGCAGAGCAGGTATATCTGCATACACTTCGAAGCGAAGAAAATGGAGATACTTTTGCGGCGATCGTCAACGAAGAAACGCTTCGCGGCGTGCAGCTCTGCTTTAACAAACGGGAGCTTCCGTATTTTGGGCAGTGGAAGTCAACGGCCAGCGGAGATTATGTCATGGGACTGGAACCGGGGAATGCCTGCGTCTACGGGCGGGCGTTCCATGAGACGGAGCAGACCCTTCCCATGCTGGCCGCGCAGGAAACTGCCGAGTATCATCTTCGGTTCCGCATCCTCGAAGGAGAGGACACAATTCGGAATTTGGAAAACCACAGATTACTCAAAAAGGAGAATGGGACGCAATGAAACGTTCGGAAATCAACGCGGTAATCCGCAAGTTTGAAGCACTTTTAGACAAATACAGCTTCGCGCTGCCGCCGTTCCTCTCCTGGACGCCGGAGGAATGGCAGACAAAGGGGCACGAATATGATGAAATTCGGGATAATATGCTCGGCTGGGATGTGACGGACTACGGCATGGGTCAGTTTGACACGCTCGGATTGGCGCTGATCACGATTCGAAATGGCAATGTCCATAATCCAAAGTATACGAAATGCTATGCGGAGAAAATTATGATGTGCGATGAGGGACAGGTTTCGCCGATGCACTTCCACTGGAACAAGATGGAGGACATCATCAACCGCGGCGGCAACGAGATCCATTTTTAAGCTGTATAACGCGACAAAGGACGAACAGCTTGCGGATACAGATGTGGAAATCTGCAAGGATGGGCGGAGATATTTTGTCAAGGCAGGGGAGACAGTGGTGCTGCGCCCGGGCGAAAGCCTGTCGCTGTATCCATATTATTACCATGAGTTTATCATCCCGAAAAACGGGAGAGGACCGGCGCTGATCGGCGAGGTTTCGATGTGCAACGACGATAACACAGACAACCGCTTCCTGAAGCCGCTCGGCCGATTCCCGACCGTTGAGGAAGACGAGCCGCCTTACCGTCTGCTTTACACGGAGTATCCGAAGGCAGACTGAGAATCATTTCAAATCGCACAGATACATGTGGGAAGGATATTCAACAGTAAGCGTCAAACCTAACCGCGGCATGGACAGGCATGAGACAATAGTAACGGGACGTTGCGAAACGTTCCGTTACTGTCATATTGGAGGTAAGGGGGATGACAAGCGCAGAGTTGAAGCATCGTGCGAAGCTGCAGGAGTGGGCGGCACGAATAGGACTGCCGCAGCAGCGGTCTGTCAGTGCGGGCGTGGTGCAGACAAGAAGAAATCAATGCAGCAACCTATTACCGTTGGGAACGGGAATTGCTGGCTTTGGCTGAAACAGAGCCGTGCTCGAGCGTGTCGGCCGTCAGGTTTGCAGAGCTTCCGGCACCGAAACAGGTATCACGCAACGCTGCGGAACGTTCCGCAACGTTGCATATTGGAAACGCCAGTCTGGATATTTATCCCGGGTGCGATACGGAACAGCTGAAAATGCTGGTAGAGCTTCTGCGCCTATGCTGAACGACTTCACCGGCGCAGATAAAATCTACATTGCCTGTGGCTACACAGATCTGCGTAAAGGCATAGACGGTCTGGCGCGCCTCGTCCGGCAGCAATTTGCGTTAGACCCGTTTGCCAATACCCTGTTCCTGTTCTGCGGGCGTCGGCGGGACCGGATCAAGGGTCTGTACTGGGAAAAAGGACGGCTTCAGCCTTCTTTAGAACAGGGCGCGTATCAAGTGGTCGCGCTCGGAATCCGAGGTAAAGGTGCTAACGCCGCAGCAGTACCGCTGGCTCATGGAAGGTCTAAAATTGAGCAGCCGAAAGCCCGCCGCCCGGTAACGGGATTGACCACTGTCTGAGCAGGGAAAATGGGTGAAAACCATTGAAAACACTGGCTTTTGCCGCATTCTGTGGTATAATGTTTGCATGGAAAACAGAGAAATGCAGACAAGTAACACGGCGGAAATGGTCACCATTTCCCGTGCGGAATATGAGCGATTTCAGGAACAGGCACAGGTCATTACCAGCCTCACGCTGCAGAATGAGTGGCTGCTGGAGCAGCTGAGCAGATTTAGCAGCTGAGCTTTTACTTATGTACCGGCTGGAACAGGGGGGCTTGAATCTGTCCCGGCAGACCATGGCCAACTGGCTGCTGAAGGCTTCGGAGAAACGGCTGCAGCCGGTCTACGATGCGCATGCATAAGCAGCTCTGCAAGGAACCGGCGCTGCACGCGGATGAGACGACCTTGCAGGTGCTGAAAGAGCCGGGACGTTCCTCTGCCAGTAAGTCCTACATGTGGCTGTACCGCACCAGCGGCTGCGCGAAACAGGCCATTGTGCTGTATGAGTACCAGCCCACCCGAAAAGCGGAGCATGCGGAGGCTTTCCTGAAAGGCTTCTCGGGCTGGCTGCACGCGGATGGATACCAGGGATACCACAGATTGCCGGGGAACATCCGTGTGGTGGGCTGCTGGGCACATGCGCGGCGAAAATTTGACGAGGCTTTGCAAACGCTGCCCAAGGAGATGCAAAAGGACTCGCCGGCAGCGATTGGCGAATGCGATTGCTCCCGGCTTTTCAAGCTGGAGCAGGCATTGGCGGAGCTGACGCCGGAGGAGCGGTATAAGAAGCGGCTGGAACAGGAGAAACCTGTTTTAGACGCGCTGTTGTCATGGGCAAATGAGATGCAGGCGAAGACTGCGCCAAAATCTGCGCTGGGGAAGGCCATCCACTACCTGCTGGAGCAGTGGCCGTATCTGACAAGGTATCTGGAGGATGGCCGTCTGGAGCTGAGCAACAACCGCGCCGAGCGCAGCATCAAGCCCTTTGTAATGGGCAGGAAGAACTGGCTGTTTGCCAACACGCCGGGCGGCGCTCAGGCCAGCAGCGTGATCTACAGCTTGATTGAAACGGCGAAGGAGAACGGCTTAGATCCGTACCGATACTTGCTGTGGATCCTGCAGACTGCGCCGCAGCTGAGCGAAACTAACAAAGCATGGGCTGAAAGCCTGCTTCCCCGCAAACGCCCCGGAAGAATGTTATATACCGCAAAAATAATTGACCGCCATCTCGGTGAGCAACAGTCTCCTTGAGATGGCGGCCTTTTTATACGCGAGGAGGTTTGACGCTTACGACATATCAGACTTCCACGCAGGAATATGTCGTTTTCAATGTGTCCGGGTGGATCATCAGCATGGGGCGGCGCAATTCTCGCATAAGAAACAGCCTTATCGGTATCATCCCCGCGCGCCGATGCCGGGTCGTAGACCGCCAGCACCATGTCAGACTGCCGGATGATTGTTCGGTAGGCTTTCAGCTGTGCGTCTGGCTGCTTATGTGTGTAAACGGCTGTCATGTGGCTGCATTTGACAAGCATATCGAAATAGCGTTCGCGCAGTTCCGGCGTCCACTTTGTCGCCTGTTCCTCGCATGGCGTAACACAAAACAGCATCAGTTCCGGATCATTGTCGCGCAGAACGTTAATGAGTTCGGCGGCGTAAAGCCCCACGCCGCAGTCGCAGACCACGAAAAAGTGCGTCACGCCCTGCTGCCGCAGCACCATGATCTGCTGAGCCAACTCCAGCTTCATATCTCTGCACTCGCCGGCTTCCTCGTCGAAACCCCATGCAAACCGCATAGGGCTGTGTCCGAGGATCGCGCAGCTTTTTCGTTCCGTACATCTTGTATCACCTCGCATGTAGTCTAATAGCTTATATTTCGTATTCTAACAGTCGCTATTTTCTGCGTCAAGAAAAATGTAAGCTTATAGGGAACGAATTTGCCTCAATCAGCATACAGATGGGGAGAATCAGATGGATAAAAAGTTGCTGGGAAAACGAATCAACACCGCGCGAAAGGATAGGGGCTGGACAAGTGAACGGCTGTCCGAAGCCTGCAACATCAATGCGACATATCTCAGGCAAATAGAGTCTGGCGCAAAAACACCCAGCCTGCAGGTTTTCGTAACGCTTTGCAGCACGTTGAATGTTTCCCCAACATATTTGCTTGCGGACAACCTGAACCTAACAGAATCGCAGGATTTGGATTCCCTGCTTGCTCTTTGCCGCTCGGCCACACCAAAACAGATGAACATGATCGTCGCAATGGTCCGCAGTGCGCTTGAATCGGTCGAATAGTTTTTCAAGCCCCTTGCTGTTTGGCTTTAAGCTGCCATATCATGCGCGACCAAAGCGGTGTAATAGCTGTTCATCGTGCTTGGCGCGTTGAACAGCGCGGTCAGCAGATATTGCCGGATATTCCGGATCCGTGTTGTGTTTTGCTTCAGGCAGTCCATGACGAAACGGATATGTTCGCTATTCAGTTTCAGCAGCTTTGACCGCACGACCTCGGCTGGGTAGTCATTTCCGCCGACACGGATACGGCTGCGGGTGCTGCAAACCGTTTCCTGCTCCAGTTGGGCGATCTCGTCAAGCTGCTCTCCGGTCGACGTGCGGATCATTTGCCAGAACATCGTAGTCGATGTTCTCCAGAATCAATTCCCGACAGCTTTCAAACGTCCCCTTCGTTTCCGTTCGCTTCTGCACAGGAGTCTCCGGGAAACCGGAAGGGAAAGGAATCGAATCGGTAATTGATAAGTCTTTACTTTTTGTCTTTTTCTTTTCTTCGTACTCTCAGTATTTAATTGCGTTGGATTTTCCAACGTAGGTTTCTCCAACATAGGCTTTTCCAATGTTGGGTTATCCAACGCAGGCTTTTCCTGCGTAGGTTCTTCCGGCGTTGGCTCCGCGTGCGGCTGCTCGTAGATCGTGTAGACGGTCCCGCGCAGACAGCCGCGCTCATCGCGCTCCCGGCTGCGCTTGATGTAACCGGCACGTTCCAGCTCGCGCACAGCTTCGCGGATGGCGTCGATGCGCTCTTTGTTGATCTGTGCAAGCCCCTGCAGCGTGTAATCCCAATCGTCCGGCAGCGACAGCATCTGCGAGAGGAGTCCTTTGGCCTTGAGAGACAACGTATGGTTGCGAAGATGGTGGTTGGACATGACCGTGTAACCTTTGTTTTTCTCGACACGGAATACAGACATTTTTGTGACCTCCTTCGTCTCAGGTTTCAAATTTAAGAAAAGAAAAAAGCGGCGTTTCAACCCTCTTTTCATAAGAGAGCGAAACGCCGCTTCATTTTGTGTATTGATTCGTGATTCAATATTTCGGCACAATGTGCATAGACCGGTACTGCATCTTGTGGTATGATGCGAGCGTTTGTTGTTTGAACATTGCACAGGAGGGCAATCACCATGCAGTACACCGAAAATGAAGCCGCATTGATTGGCGGCCTGATTTCAAACTATTTCTTTCAGCCATCCGTGGATGCAACAGCTCCGCGAATCCTATCGCCGGGTGCTGCGCCATCTGCAAGAGAACGCACTCTCTGCGTCTGATCTGAGCCGCATTCAGAACGCGCTGACGTTTCTCTCGCCGCTCTGCCGGGACACTCGCGAAGCCCATAAGGACATGATGAGTGTGACGTTGAAAACCGATGCTCTGCTGAGAGCCAGCAGATAAACGACCACCCGCTGCGTTGCAGCGGGTGCTTTGCTTTCGCGTCCCAGCATCGCCAATACGCTGTGATTTCGTCCTGGAGCGGGTGGAGGCTTGTCTGCGGTTTTAACGTCTGAAACGTCGCACAGCCGGCTAACGCGCTGGCATCTGTGCTTGGAGTGGGTATTCGGCAAGACCAACAAAAGCGCCGGTCGAAATTCTACATTTTGCCGAGAGCAAAAACGAGCCGCTTTCCTGAAAAAACTCCGGAAAAGCGGCCCAAAATCGCGTGCGTAAAGGTTCAAGTCCACTGATTTTGCCAAAACCCTTTTTGATATCTTTTTTTCCGACTTCAAAAATTGGGCGCAAAAAAGCCCGGAAGTCGTTGAAACTTCTGGGCTTTTCGCGCTGATATCTTTTTTGGTTCAGCTTGATGGTTGCGGGAGAGGGATTTGAACCCCCGACCTCCGGGTTATGAGCCCGACGAGCTACCGAACTGCTCTATCCCGCGATATAAGGCTCTCACAGAGCCTTATTATAATAGCAGAAGGCGGAGCGGTTGTCAAGGGGGCTGCTGGATTTTTTTTATCCCGGATATTCCGGTGCCTGGATATGCATCGGGAGCTGCACCATGCACAAAACAGCCAGCGTCACCGCGCCGAAGATCATCCAGGCGCGCATGGACTTTTTGCCGGTCAGGTGGGTATAGAGCGCGCAGACGCAGCCGAGGAGCAGCACGCATACGAGCCACGTGCTCTGTACGCGCAGGGGCGTGAGGCCGAAGCAGTCGATATACAGCGCCAGCTTGGAGATCGCGATGACGGCGAACAGCATGCTCTGGACCAGAAGGGCGGCGGCCATCCAGCGGATCAGCTTCTGCTCCTGCCGCGCGGTGCGCGTGACGAGCCAGAAAAGGGTGAAGTTGATCGCCATGACGCGGCAGAGCTCGAAGAAGCCCTGGCGGGCGTATTCGGCCACGGTAAAGCTCTCCGGCAGCGTCCGGGTGAAGGCCCCGAACAGGTACCGGCCCTGCACGAAGAAGAACACGAGATAGAGCGCGCTGAACAGCCCGAGGGCCGCGGCCCAGATGCCCGCCGGGACGGTGCGCAGCTTCGGCAGGCGGTCCATGACCGCCGCTCCGCGCCCGCGCATATCCTCCGGCGTCCGGCGGCCGAGACCGGCCAGCAGGCCGAACACATACGCGCCGACCGGCAGGGAGGCGAGGAGACGATAGAACCACGTCTCGTCAAGATCGAGCGTCAGCGTCAGCCGCAGGTCATCGATCAGCTCGCCGAAGGTGTCGTCCGCGGCGGACAGCTGCGTCATGGCCAGCACGAGCAGCACCAGCGCGGCGAACGCCGCGAGCACCGCGACTGCGATCGCGCCGGCGCTGACGCCGCGCTCCTTTTTGGACTTCAGCGCGAAGATCACGCAGCGGATGCGCAGGAAGAAATTCTGAAACGGGACGATGAGAAACGCGTACAGCGCGTCGAGCGGCAGCAGATGGCCGCTTTCGCCGCCGGTCAGCCGCCCGGAGCGGCACAGAAGCCAGTAGACGGCAAGGATATGCAGTGCCAGGAAGGCAAGTCTCGAAGGGATGGCATACTCCTGCATGACCTGCACATCCAGCCGGGAGTCGTACTGGTTCGGATGCAGGCTGCGCCACGTGATGCAGCCCGCGATCATTATCACGCAGGCCAGCCAGACCCAGCTTTCCCACGGGCGCTTCATGTCCCGGTACAGATATTCTCCGGCGGCGATAAACCCGGCGGCAAACAGCGGCAGCGCCCACCATCCGGAACCCAGATACACATACGCCAGCACATACATCCCGAACGCCAGCAGCACTTCCTTCCGGCTGGCCGAGAACGGCGGCTTTGCCGGGGCGAGCGTCTCCTGCGCCCAGTCGGGCGTTTCCTGCGGGCGGGGGAATTCGTTTTTACGTTGTTCTTCCATCGGTGACCTCCTGTTGGTCGTCCACAAACTCCAGCAGGTCGCCCGGCTGGCAGCGGAGCTCATGGCACAGGGCCATGAGCGTGGAAAAGCGGATGGCCTTGGCCTTGTTGTTTTTGAGAATGGACAGGTTCGCGGGTGATGCCGACGCGCTCGGCCAGCTCCCCGGCGGAGATTTTGCGCTTGGCCATCATGACGTCCAGATTCACGAGAATTTCCATGCCGCACCCCCTAGATCGTGAGGTCGAGCTCGGCCTTCATGTCGATGGCCTGCTGGAAAATATTCTTGATGATGCGCACGATCAGCGCCATGAAGCCGGCCGCGATGGCGACCGCGATGAACGGCAGATAATACAGGCAGCTGACCAGACACACCGCGCCCGCGCCCACGCAGCACCAGCTGACCTGCCGCAGCAGCCGCACGTTCTGCGCGTCGAAGACGAGCTGCGCGCGGATATTCTGCAGCAGCTGCCACAGCCGCACGAGCAGCACCCAGCCGAAGCCGCTGCAGAGGTAGATCGTGACCATCATCAGCACACCGTACTGCCAGTACATCAGCCGGATCTCCACGAACCACTGCACGGCCCAGTAGCAGCCGATATCGAGGGCAGCGAGGAGGATCATGAACAAGACGACGCAGATCCGGGAAAGCTCGATCGAGCTGTTTTTGGACCAGTTCATAGGGGACACATCCTTTCTGTAGCTACAGGCTACCACAGAGAAGATCGTTTGTCAATTATATTTTATCGAAAAACAATAAATAATTCTTAAGAAACGATAGATGAGCATCAAGGCTTCCCTTCCGGAGGAGCTGGCTCGGCGCAGCTGAGACTGAGAGGTTGTATCAAATTAGCCGCGACCTCTCCGTCTCGGCTTCGCCGAGCCACCTCCCCTGAGAGGGGGGGCTTTGGATCTGCGCAGTCCAAGGCTTCCCTGCATAGGGGAAGGCATGAGGGCGCAAAAATCCCGTCTCCGGGAGGGAGACGGGGTGGAGGGTTGGGATTATGCGCGCTCGAAGCTGAGGTAGCGGGTGCCCTGGAAGGTGAGTTTGCCGTGGTCGCCTTCGACGAGGTAGCCGTAGTCCTGGGTGGGGATCGAAGCTCCATGCGGTCGCCGCTGGCGACCTGGAACGTGGCGTAGTACCAGGTGGAGGAGGAATTCGTGTGTGTGGTGCTGTTATGGTGGTGGGTGACGTCCATGCGCTTGGAGACGATGGTCGCGTCGACGGTCAGGCGCGGGGAGTTGTTATTCTTGTGCCAACGGCCGATGCCGCGCACGGCGGTGACGATGAACATGATGAAGATGCCGACGAACATGACCGTGAAGATCACGGGGAAGACCGAATTCATAAAGTCAAAGCCGAACATAGCGGGCCCTCTCTTTCTGTTTGTATCTACTATATCAGACGCAGGAGCGGCGCGCAAGTTCCCGGCGGAAAAAGAGAAAAACTTGTGGAAAATCCCCTTTGCAATTTTTCCCGGCGTGTGGTAAAGTACAGCTGTTGTGTAGCAGCTTTGCGTAAGTCCGAACGGACTTGCGCAATTTTTTTATTTTGGGAGGTTTTTATGGAAGAAAAACAAAACGCCGCGCTGGGCACTGCCCCGCTCGGGAAGCTCATGGTGAAATTCGCCCTGCCGTGCACGATCTCGCTGCTGGTGGGAGCGCTTTACAACATCGTCGACCAGATCTTTATCGGCTGGGGCGTCGGGTATCTCGGCAACGGCGCAACGAACGTCGTGTTCCCGCTGACCGTTCTGGCTCTCGGTCTGGCCGTGATGATCGGCGACGGCGCATGCAGCTATGTGTCGATCTGCTTCGGCAAAAACCGGCAGGAAGATGCGGACTGCGCCGTTGGCAGCGCTGTGACGCTGAGCGTGTTGGTTGGCGTGCTCGTGGCGGGATTCTACGCGGTGTTCCAGACGCCGATTTTGCTGCTGTTCGGCGCGACGGAGGCAAATTTCGCCTATGCGAAGGAATATTTCACCTACATCACCATCGGCATTCCCATCTACGTCTTCGGACAGGCGATCAATCCCATCATCCGCTCGGACGGCAGCCCGCAGTTCGCCATGGCCTCCATGCTGGCGGGCGCGATCGCCAACTGCATCCTCGACCCCATCGCCATCTTCGTGCTGCGCTGGGGCGTGATGGGCGCGGCTGTGGCGACGGTGGCCGGGCAGGTGATCACGGCCGCGATGGGCGTATGGTACCTCTGCCATACGAAGGCGCTGCGGCTGGGAAAGGACGATTTCAAGCTCCGCGGGAAGATCCTCGCGGCCTATCTGCCGCTGGGACTGTGCAGCTTTCTTGCGCAGATCTCGCTCGTCATCGCCATGGCGGCGACCAACAACATGCTCGTGCAGTACGGTGCGGGCAGCAAGTACGGCGCGGACATCCCGCTGACGGTCCTCGGCATCGTCATGAAGGTGTTTCAGATCATCATTTCCATCACCATCGGCATGTCCGCGGGCTGCATCCCCATTGTGGGCTACAACTACGGCGCGGAGCAATACGGCCGCTGCCGCGGGATCCTGTGGCGGCTGATGGGGGCGGAATTCGCGCTCGGCGTGCTCGCGCTGCTGGTCACGCAGCTCTTCCCGCGGCAGCTCATCGGGCTGTTCGGCGCGGAATCGGCGCTTTATAATGAGTTTGCCGTGCTGACCTTCCGCGTGTACCTGTGCATGCTGCCGCTGGCGACGGTCAACAAGGCGGCGTTCATCTTCATGCAGGCGCTGGGGCGGCCGGTGGAGTCGGCGGGGCTGTCGTTTTTCCGGGAGGTCCTGCTGGCGGTGCCGCTCGTGCTGCTGCTGCCGCGGGCGTTCGGGCTGATGGGCGTGCTGTATTCCATGCCGGCGGCCGATATCGTCACGTTCCTTGCCTCGGCCTTCGTCCTCGTGCGGACGGACCGGCAGCTGCGAAAATAGGGCTTGCATTTTCCAGCATGTGTGTTATACTTGGTATAACTTTTCATACCGAGTATAACTTATGGCAGGAGGGATCTTTATGCCGATGCAGTTCCCGAAGGGGAAATTCGTCAGTCTGGTCAAGGTCGGAGAGAAGGGACAGATCGTCATCCCGAAGGGGGCGCGCGAGCTGTTCAGCATCCAGCCGGGCGACCAGCTGCTGCTGATGGCGGACAAAAAGCGCGGGATCGCGCTGGTCAGCATGGACGATCTGAACGTGCCGGACGCGCTGTTCCGGATGGCAAAGGAGGCGGAAGACGATGCAGATTCTGAAGCTTGACGGCCTTTGCAAGCAGTATCCGGCCTTCCGGCTGGAAAACGTCTCGTTCTCCATGGAGGCCGGAACGATCATGGGCCTGATCGGCCGCAACGGCGCGGGCAAGACCACAACGCTCAAATCCATGCTCCATCTGGTGCATCCGGATGCCGGGACGGTCACGATCTGCGGACTGGATATGGACACGGACGAGCGCGCCATCCGGTCGCGCATCGGCTTCGTCTCCGGCGGCGCGTCGTATTACCAGCGCAAGCGCCTGCGGGAGCTGACGGACGTGACGAAGCGCTTTTATCCCGGCTGGGACGACGGGCGCTACGCGCGCCTCGTCCGGCAGTTTTCGCTCGACGAGAGCAAGCGCGTCTGCGAGCTGTCGGAGGGCATGAAGGTCAAGTATCAGCTGGCGGCCGCCATGTCGCACCGGGCGGAGCTGCTGATCCTCGACGAGCCGACGTCCGGCCTCGACCCCGTCTCGCGTGACGAGCTGCTGGACACGTTCCGGACGCTCTGTGAGCAGGAGGGCGTGTCGATCCTCTTCTCCACGCACATCACCTCGGACCTCGACGCCTGCGCCGACACGATCACGTACATCCAGCATGGCCGCGTCGCGGCCAGCACGGACAAGAAGACGTGGACCGGGGGGTATCTCCTGCTGCAGGGCAGCGACGCGGCGTGCACGCCTGCGCTGCGGGCCGCGTGCATCGGCGCGCGCAGCCACAAGGGCGAGCTCGAAGCGCTTCTCCGCAAAGAGGACGCCGCGCTGGCCGCCGGCTTCGCGCTCACGCCGGCGAATCTGGAACAGATCATGGTCCATCTGGAACGGGAGGCGGAAGCATGAAGCTGCTGATGAAAAAGGAATGGAAGCTGGTCGTCACGCCGGTGCCGCTGCTGTTTTTGCTGCTGAGCGCGCTGGTGCTCGTGCCGAGCTATCCGTATTACGTGACGTTTTTCTATAATGCCCTCGGCATTTTCCTCATGCTGCAGGCCGCGCGGGAGAACCGGGACGTGTATTACATGGCGCTGCTGCCGCTCACGAAGCGCGATCTGGTCCGGGCGCGGTTTTCGACCGTCGTGACGCTGCAGCTGCTGCAGATCGCGGCCTGTATCCCATTCATGCTCCTCCGCAGGGGCTACGCGCAGATCAACAATCCCGTCGGCATCGAGGCGAATCTGGCCTTTCTCGGCTTCGGGTTCGTGCTGATGGGGCTGTTCAACCTGACGTTTCTGCCGATGCACTACAAAAACGGCTATGATCTCGGCAAGCCCTTCGTCGTCTCGAGCGTCGTGCTGTTTCTGGCCATCGTCCTGCTCGAGACGCTCGACCATGTCGTGCCGTACATGAAGACCGTGTGCGAAAGTTATGCGCCGGCGGACCTTGTCCGGCAGCTGCCGGTTTTGCTCGGTGGCGTGGTGGTGTACGCGCTCGTGACCTATCTGGCCTTCCGCACCTCGGCCGCAAGATTTGAACAGGTCGACCTGTGAGCGGACTGGAGCCCATCGACATCCAAAAATCACGCCCGCCCGGGGAGCCTCCCCGGGCGGGCGCGATTTTTGGATTCAGTCTTTCATGGTGTGCGGGGCGGCGTGCTTTCCGGGCTTTACAAACGCGACAAATATGGTATAATAGATGACATAGAATATCGTCACTTTGCACAACTGCAAAGGCGGGAGGGGTCTTTATGCGGCTTGCGGTACCTTTTGATCACGGGCAGATCTACGGCCATTTCGGGCGGACGGCGCAGTTCAAGCTCTATGATGTGACCGACGGGCGGATCGTCTCGTCGGCGATCGTCGACACGATGGGCAGCGGACACGGGGCGCTGGCCGGATTTCTGAAGGCCTACGCGGTCGACGCGCTCATCTGCGGCGGCATCGGCGCTGGCGCGCGGCTGGCGCTGGCGGAGGCCGGGATCCGGCTGTATCCGGGCGCGGAGGGCGGCGCGGACGACGCGGTCCGGGCGCTTTTGGCCGGGGCGCTCCATTACCAGCCGGACTATGTCTGCGGCCACCACAAGGACGAGCCGCCGCGCGTGTGCGGCAGCCATACCTGCTCTGCGGCCTGCTATCATGAAACATCGGAGGAACGGTCAGAATGAAACGAACGGATGCGCTCTATCAGAGCTTTGTAGAGATCCTGCGCGAGGAACTCGTGCCCGCCATGGGCTGCACGGAGCCCATCGCCATCGCCTACGCCGCGGCGCAGGCCCGCGCCGTGCTCGGCAAGCGGCCGGAGCGGGTGCGCATCGAGGTCAGCGGAAATATCATCAAGAACGTCAAGAGCGTCGTCGTGCCGCATACGGGCTCGATGCACGGCATCGCCGCGGCGGCTGCCGCGGGCATCATCGCGGGCCGGGAGGAGAAGGAGCTGGAGGTCCTCAGCGAGGTCACCGACGAGCAGATCGCGGACATGCGGGCGTACCTGCAGGAGGCGGCCTTTGACATCCGGCCGATCGACTCGCCGTTCATCTTCGATATCCGCATCACGGTTTACGCGGCTGGCGATCAGGCCTCGGCGCGGATCGTCGGCAGCCATACGAACCTCGTGCAGCTGCTGCACGGCACGAAGCGCCTCATCGACCGCCCGTGCAGCGAGACCGTCTCCGAACGCCGCACGGACCGCAGCGTCCTGACGGTCGAGCGGATCGTGGATTTCGCGCAGTCGCTGTGTCCGGAGGATGTGCAGGAGATCTTTGAGCGGCAGATCTCGTACAATATGGCCATCGCCGAGGCGGGCCTCGCCGGGTCCTACGGCGCGAACGTCGGCAAGACGCTGCGCGAGGCCTACGGCGAGACGGTGCAGAACCGCGCCCGCTATATGGCCGCCGCGGCCAGTGACGCGCGCATGTCCGGCTGCGAGCTGCCGGTCATCATCAACTCCGGCTCCGGCAACCAGGGCATCACGGCCTCCGTGCCGGTCGTGGTCTACGCCGAGGAGCTGGGCGTGAGCCGCGAGACGCTCTACCGGGCGCTGGCGGTCTCCAACCTCAGCACGATCCATATCAAGGCGCACATCGGGACGCTTTCGGCCTACTGCGGCGCTGTCTCGGCAGGCTGCGGCGCGGGGGCGGGCATCACCTACCTCTATGGCGGCGGGTATGAGCATATCAAGCACACGCTGGTCAACGCTATGGCCATCACCTCCGGCATCATCTGCGACGGCGCCAAGCCCTCCTGCGCGGCAAAGATCGCCACGAGCGTCGACGCGGGCCTGCTCGGCTATCATATGTACCGCTGCGGCAACCAGTTCTACGCCGGGGACGGCATCGTCAAATCCGGCATCGAGCACACGATCGAGACCGTCGGCGCGCTGGCCCACACCGGCATGGCCGACACCGACCGGCAGATCATCCGCCTGATGATGGAGCCCTGATCAACTTACATAGAAAAATGCCCCGGCGCAGGACCGTCTGCGCCGGGGCGATTTATGTTTTTATGCAGTTTAATTCAACTGGTCGGCTAAGTCGCGGTAGCGGCTGTCGTCGGCGGCGCTGCCGGTGGCCTGAGCCATGTGCTGCGAGAGCTTTTTTGCCGCTGTATCCGCCGAGACGACCGTGCCCGCGCCTGCCACGCAGCCGCCGGGGCAGGCCATGCCCTCGAGCAGATATCCGTCGAGCTTCCCGGCCTTCGCCAGCATCAGCAGCTTGCGGCACTCGCGCAGGCCGTCGGCCCGCTGGGTCTTGATCTGGCATTCGGGATGCTCCTTGTGGATGAGCTCCTCCACCGCGGCGGCCACGCCGCCCGCGACGGCAAAGCCGCGCCCGGCGCGGGTGCCCTCGTCAAGGTCCGGGCTGTCGGGCAGCTGGGAAAAGTCGATGTCCCTGGCCTCAAAAATGCCCATCAGCTCTTCGTAGGTCAGGACAAAATCAACGTCCGTGCGGATATCATCCTGCATGGCTTCCAGCTTTTTTGCCGCGCACGGGCCGATGAAGACGACCTTGCAGTCGGGCCGTTCGCGCTTGACGAGCCGCGCGGTATAGACCATCGGCGTGTAGGTCATGGAAATGTTGCCGGATTCGGCGGGGAACAGCCGTCTGGCCATCATCCGCCACGACGGGCAGCAGGAGGTCGCCATGAACCGCTGCTCCTCCGGGACCTTTTCCAGAAAGTCGCGCGCCTCCTCAATCGTGCAGATATCCGCGCCGGCCGCGACCTCGACCACATCGGCAAAGCCGAGCTGCTTCATGGCCGTGAGGAACTTCGGAACGGTCACGTCCTTGCCGAACTGCCCGACGAACGACGGCGCGACGATGGCCACGACCTCGTTGCCCTCGAGGATGGAGCGGATGACCTGATAGATCTGGCTCTTGTCGACGATCGCGCCGAACGGGCAGCTGACCAGACACTGGCCGCAGGAGACGCAGCGGTCATAGTCGATGCACGCCTTGCCGTATTCGTCGACGCCGATGGCGTCCATGCCGCAGGCGGCCTGGCACGGGCGCTCGAGGTAGGTGATGGCGTTGTACGGACAGGATCTGGCGCATTTGCCGCACTTGATGCAGAGCTTCTGGTCGATGCGGCTCTTGCCGTTGACAAATTTGATCGCGCCCTTCGGGCACACGCGCTGGCACGAGGAGGCGAGACAGCCCTGACACAGCTCGTTGACGCGGTACTGCCGCGTCGGGCAGGCGTGGCAGGCGTAGGGGATGATGTTGACGAGCGGCGGCTCATAATACTGCTCGGCGATGGCGGCCTGGTCCATGCCCTCGGTCAGAAGCGTGCGCGTCTGCACGGGCTGGAGGGACAAACCCATGGCCAGCCGCACGCGCTCGCCGGCGATGGCGCGCTCGAGAAACACGGACTCGCGGTGCAGCGGGCTCTGGCCGGGGACGATCTTGAAGGGGATATCCTCCATATCGGTGTAGTCACCGGAGTATGCCATCCGGGCGACCTCGGTGAAGACTTTCTTTCGGATCTCTGTGATCAAAGACGGGATTCCGCGCATGATAACCTGCTCCTTCTGCATATTCTGGCGACAGTATAGCACACTTTCCTGCAAACGTCACTGTTTTCTTTTGCCTTGACAGCGGGGCGGCAATGTCGTAAGCTGAAAGCAAAGAAATGTGTATGCGGAGGGCGGCTATGTCCAAATTTCAGATCTTCCTGATCGTTCTGTATCTGTTTTTCTTCGGCGCTGTCGGCGGGTGGGTGCTGGAGCTTCTGTTCCGCCGGTTCTTCTCCGGGGCGAACCCGGAGCGCAAGTGGCTGAACCCGGGCTTCCTCTTCGGCCCTGCCTGCCGCTGTACGGATTCGGCACGGTGCTGCTGTTCATCCTCTCGGAGCTGGACCATCAGCTGTTCGGCTCGTTTTCCGGCACGTTCTGGTATTATCCGGTGATGTTTGTCGTCATGGCGCTGGCGATGACGCTGCTGGAATACATCGTCGGCCTTGTGAGCTTCAAGGGCTTCCATCTGCGCCTCTGGGACTACAGCAAACTCTGGGGCAATATCCAGGGCATTATCTGCCCGCTGTTCACGTTTTTCTGGGGCGTGTTGTCGCTGGCGTACTACTTTTTGCTGTATCCGCGGCTGCGGAAGCTGGTGGAGTGGTTCGTGGCACACCCGCTGGCGTCGTTTATGGTGGGCGTTTGCTTCGGCATTTTCCTCATTGACCTGTGCTTCTCCATCCATCTCGGCGCGGTCGTGCAGAAAAAGGCCGCCGAGATCGATAAAAATGTATATGACGCCATCGACGTGCAGAAGCTGTGGCATAAAATGCAGTCCCGCGGCGGCTTCTTCCGGCTTGTGTCCATTAGGCCCCTGACGGAGCGCATCGATGCGTTCGATGAATTTTTACACCGCAGACCGGGGAATATGGAGCAGAAATAAGAAAGGAGAAATAAAGAATGGGCTTCTGGCTATTCATGCTGCTGTCCGTATTGATGATCCCGCTCACGATGATCTATTTTGGCCGGAGGTTTTTCAAAAGCCCGCCGAAGTCCATCAACGCGACGTTCGGATACCGGTCGACCATGTCCATGAAAAATCAGGAGACGTGGAAGCTGGCGCATACGGTCTGCGGGCGGTACTGGTACTGCTGCGGCTGGCTCCTGCTGCCGCTGTCGGTCGTCCCCATCCTGTTCGTGATCGGGCGCAGTGCGGAGACGATCGGGTATGTCGGGTTGATCACCGTATTCCTCCAGCTCGTCCCGATGCTCTGCGCGCTCCCGGTCACGGAACACGCGCTGCGGAAAAAGTTTGATAAGAATGGGATGAGGAAGAGCTGAGAAAGGGAAACTGCAAAGCTATATGCCATTGCTCCCCGGCCCTCATCAGTCCCGGCTCCGCCGGTCCAGCTTTCCCCAGGGGAGGCCGTTTGGTGCGTACAAACCAAGAACCCCCCGCAAGAAGGTACAAATTATCTGAATTTTCACCGCACCTTCTATTGACGGCAATCGTTCTACGGCAACTGGTATCAAATCTGATGCCCCCGTATCAGGCGGCGCGTACCAAGACATACGTAAGATGAGTATCGTGTGGAACGATGCCCGAAACATTGGAGTTCGCCTGAATTCAGACGCAGAATGCACCCCGCGTCTCCAAGCACTCTTTTCTCCCCTATCTTTTCTCTTGCGAGAGAAAAGATAGGGCCGCCGGAGGCGTGTCAGAAACGACCACGGCGGAACGAGCCGCCGCAAGCGACGTCTCTTATCCTCTGTGCTCGTTTCTTCCTTTCCAAACCGCAAACTAAATTTGCGGGTTGGATTTTCCTATGCAAATCTGATACAACCTCTCAGTCTCGGCTGCGCCGAGCCAGCTCCCCTGGAAGGGGAGCCTTTTCCGCTGCGGCGGGGCGAAAAAAACGGAAATTGTGCTGGCTTTTCTGCGCGCCATGTGCTATAATAATAACGAAAATCATTATTGAATTATGAAAGGAATCCGAGCGTATGTATTGTGTCAGAAAAATGACCGAAGATCTCTATTGGGTCGGCGCGAGTGAGCGGCGGCTGAACCTGTTTGAGAATGCCTATCCGCTGACCAACGGCGTCAGCTATAACTCCTATCTGCTGCTGGACGAAAAAACCGTGCTGATCGACACCGTCGATAAGTCCGTCAGCGGCCTGTTCTTTGAGAACGTCGACCATGTGCTGGGCGGGCGGAAGCTCGATTACCTCATCGTGCAGCATATGGAGCCGGACCATGCCGCGACCATCGGCGAGCTTGTCCTGCGTCACCCGGAAGTAACCATCGTCTGCAACGCCAAGACGCGCACGATGATGCAGAACTTCTTCACGTTCGACATCGACAGCCGCGTGCAGCTCGTCAAGGAAATGGACACGCTCACGACCGGCAGGCATACCTTTGCCTTCGTCATGGCCCCGATGGTGCACTGGCCGGAGGTCATGGTCTCCTACGACACAACGACCAAAACGCTCTATTCGGCCGACGCCTTCGGCACCTTCGGCGCGCTGAACGGCAATCTGTACGCCGACGAGGTCAATTTCCGGACCGAATGGCTCGCCGATGCCCGCCGGTACTATACCAACATCGTCGGCAAATACGGCACGCAGGTGCAGGCGCTGCTGAAAAAGGCCGCGGAGCTTGAAATCGAGATGATCTGCCCGCTGCATGGCCCGGTCTGGCGCAAGGATATCGCGTGGTTCCTCGACAAATATATCCACTGGGCGACCTATACGCCGGAGGACGACGCCGTCGTCATCGCCTATGCCTCCGTCTACGGCGGCACGGAAAACGCGGCGAATGTGTTGGCCGCGAAGCTGTCGGAGCTTGGCGTGCGGAACGTGCAGATGTACGACGTGTCCGTCACGCATCCGAGCTATATCCTCTCCGAGTGCTTCCGCGCGAGCCATCTGGTCTTTATCTCCACGACGTACAACGCGGGGATGTTCGTGACGATGGAAAATCTGGTTCACGATATCGTCCACCACAATCTCCAGAACCGCACCATCGCCTTAATGGAAAACGGCTCCTGGGCGCCGACGGCGGCAGGGCTGATGCGCGCGGAGTTCCAGAAGCTCAAAAACTGCACCATTCTCGACGAGACCGTCACGATCAAGTCCACGCTCAAGGAATCCCAGCTCGCGGACGTCGACGCCATGGCGCAGGCGATCTATGACTCCATGCCGAAGCCGGCCCCCGCGGTGCACACCGCCGACGCGCCGGTTGAAAAGAACGCGTTCTTCTCGTTCTCCTACGGCCTGTTCGTCCTGACGGCCCGCGACGGGGAGAAGGACAACGGCTGCATCATCAACACCGCCGCGCAGCTTACCGACACGCCCAAGCGCATCTCCATCGCCGTCAACAAGGCCAACTACACCCACGACATGATCCGCAAGACGGGCGTGTTCAATCTGTCCATGCTCTCGACCGACGCGCCGTTCGGCCTGTTCCAGCACTACGGCTTCCAGTCCGGCCGCGACGTGGACAAGTTCGCGGACGTCAAGGGCATGGCCCGCGCGACGAACGGCGTGTATTACCTGCCGTACTCCACCAACGCCTTTGTCAGCGGCAAGGTCACGCAGGAGATCGATCTCGGCACCCATACGCTGTTCATCGCCGACGTGACCGAGGCCCGCGTGCTCTCCGGTGCGCCGTCCATGACCTACAGCTTCTACTTTGCAAACGTCAAGCCCAAGCCCGCCGCGCTCACGAAGCAGACCGGCTGGGTCTGCAAGATCTGCGGCTACGTCTATGAGGGCGAAACGCTCCCCGCCGATTTCATCTGCCCGCTGTGCAAGCACGGCGCGGAGGATTTTGAAAAGCTGCCGGACTGACGGCGGCGAACGACAGACAGAAAGGACCGATCATCATGTCCCGTGTACTGGAACATTTGGAACCGAAGGCGGTATTTCATTTCTTTGAAGATCTGACCCGCATCCCGCACGGCTCGCGCAACACAAAGGCCATCAGCGACTACTGCGCCGCGTTTGCCAGGGCGCGCGGCCTGTGGGTGTATCAGGACGAACTCAACAACGTCATCATCAAAAAAGCCCGCCACAGCAGGCTACGAAGCTGCGCCCGCCGTCATTCTGCAGGGCCATCTCGACATGGTCGCGGAAAAAACGCCGGAAAGCCCCATCGACATGACCAAAGATGCGCTTGCGCTGCGCGTAGAGGGCGACTACGTCTCGGCAGACGGCACGACGCTCGGCGGCGACGACGGCATCGCCGTCGCCATGGCGCTGGCGATCCTGGACAGCAGCGAGATCGCCCATCCGGCGCTCGAGGCCGTCTTCACCGTCGACGAGGAGATCGGCATGGAGGGCGCGCAGGGCCTTGATTTCTCGCAGCTCTCCGCCCGCCGTATGCTGAACGTCGACTCCGAGGACGAGGGGATCTTTACCGTCAGCTGCGCCGGCGGCGCGAGCGCCAATGTCTCGGTCGGGCTGACGATGGCGCCGAACGCGGCGCCCTGCGCGAAGCTGACCGTCTCCGGCCTCATCGGCGGCCACTCCGGGCAGGAGATCAACAAGGGCCGCGCCAACGCGAATATTCTGCTCGGCCGCGTGCTGGATGCGCTGGTGCAGAAGCTCCCGGTCCGGCTCGTGTCGGCCGCGGGCGGACGGAAGGACAACGCCATCCCGAACGCGGCGGAGGCCGTCCTCGCCCTCGCAGAGGGCGACCTGCCCGCCGCAAAGCAGATCGTATCTGCCTGCGCGGCGGATCTCCGCAAGGAATATGCCGTGGCCGACCCCGGCGTCACCGTCACGCTGGAAGAAGCCGACGTCTGCCCGCAGGCGCTGACGGAGGAGGCGACGCTGCGCGTCGTCCGCTATCTGCTGCTCGTGCCGAACGGCATCGCGGCCATGAGCATGGATATCCCGGGACTGGTGCAGACGTCCTGCAATCTCGGCATTTTTCACGTGGCGGACGGCGTGCTGACGGCGGTCAGCTCGGTCCGCAGCTCGGTCGCTTCGCAGAAGCAGATGCTGCTGGCGCGCTTTGCGGCGCTCAGCCAGCTGCTCGGCGGCTCGCTGCAGGTCACGGGCGCGTATCCCGCGTGGGAATACCGGCGCGAGTCCGTGCTGCGGGAGAAGATGGCCGCCGTCTACGAGCAGCAGACCGGCAAGGCCCCGAAGATCGAAGCCATCCACGCGGGGCTGGAATGCGGCCTGTTTGCCGGGCAGCTGCCGGGGCTGGACTGCGTCTCCTTCGGCCCGGATCTGGTCGATATCCATACCGCGCGCGAGAAGATGTCCATCTCCTCGGTGCAGCGCACGTGGAAGTTCCTGCTCGGCGTATTGGAAGCGCTGAAGGACTGAATTCGGTGATTTTCTTGCCCCGGCGGGCCGCAGACCGCGGCCCGCCGGGGCGATTTTTGTGCTTCCAACGCCAAAACCGTGTAATTTTTTTGCATATCGTTTATAAAAGCTTCACACTTCTCCCGAATAAAGGCGGTATAATCAGCATATTCGAAAGTAAGAGGAAGTGAACTGCATGGGAACAGATCCGTATCAGGTGCTCGGCGTATCTCCGAACGCTTCGGAAGACGAGATCCGGCAGGCCTATCGCCGGCTGGCAAAGAAATATCACCCCGATCTGAACCCCGGCGACAAGACCGCCGCGCAGAAAATGAACGAGGTCAACGCGGCCTACGACGCGATCAAGAATCCGCAGGCCTACCGCCAGCAGCAGGCGCAACAGCAAGCCCAGCAGCAGGCGCGCGAGCAGTACCGGCAGGCCGGGCAGCAGACCTATGACCCCTTCTCCGACCCGTTCGGGTTCTGGGGTGCGCAGGGGCAGGGCGACGGCCAGCAGAACGGCTGGCAGCAGACGGACCAGAACGGCTGGCAGACCTGGTACTACCGCACCGGCAGCGACCAGGACGAGGGCGACCAGCCCGGCGGCTACCGCTGGACCTATCACCGCACGCGCCGCCGTGGAAACTTCCTCGTGCGGCTGCTGGGCATCTATCTGGTGATCCAGATGCTCGCCGCGCTCTTTGGCAGCTGCGGCTACCGCAGCGCGTATTATTATGACCCGTATTCCTACCGCGATTACAGCTACAGCAATTCAGGATCCTATGCCAACCAGAACCAGACGGACGGAAATACAAGCTCCGGCAGCTGGTATTGAGACGGCAGAATGGATCTGACAGGAGGAACCTCAGATGTCCAGAACGATCGGTATTGACCTCGGCACGACCAACAGCTGCGTTGCCGTGATGGAGGGCGGCGAGCCCGTCATCATCCCCAACGCCGAGGGCGGACGTACGACGCCGTCGGTCGTCGCATTTTCCAAGACCGGCGAGCGGCTGGTCGGCAATCTTGCCAAGCGGCAGGCCGTCACCAACCATGACCGGACCATCGCATCCATCAAACGCCAGATGGGCACCAACTACAAGGTGTCGATCGACGGCCATAAATATACCCCGCAGGAGATCTCCGCCATGATCCTGCAGAAGCTCAAGGCGGACGCCGAGAGCTATCTCGGCGAGCCGGTCACCGACGCCGTCATCACAGTCCCTGCCTATTTTACCGACGCGCAGCGGCAGGCGACGAAGGACGCGGGCAAGATCGCGGGGCTCAACGTCCAGCGCATCATCAACGAGCCCACGGCCGCGGCGCTCGCCTACGGCATCGACAAGGAGCAGGCGCAGAAGATCATGGTCTACGACCTCGGCGGCGGCACGTTCGACGTGTCGATCCTCGATATCTCCTCCGGCGTCATCGAGGTGCTGGCCACGGCGGGCAACAACCATCTCGGCGGCGACGATTTTGACCAGTGCATCGTCGATTACCTCGTCTCCGAGTTCAAGAAGGAAAACAAGATCGATCTGTCGCGCGATCCCGTCGCCATGCAGCGCGTGCGCGAGGCCGCGGAGAAGGCGAAGATCGAGCTTTCGTCCATGAAGCAGACGACGGTCGAGCAGCCGTATATCGCCGTCGGCAAGCAGGGGCCGCTGCACATGCAGATCCCGCTGACGCGCGCGAAGTTCAACGACCTGACCTATCATCTCGTCCAGGCCACGCGCGAGCCGGTCAACCAGGCCATCAACGATTCCGGCATCAGCATCTCGCAGATCAGCAAGGTGCTGATGGTCGGCGGCTCGAGCCGCATCCCGGCCGTGCAGGATCTGGTCCAGTCGATGACGGGCTCGCTGCCGTTCAAGGGCATCAACCCCGACGAATGCGTCGCCATGGGCGCGTGTCTGCAGGCGGGCGTGCTCTCCGGCAGTGTGAAGGGGCTGCTGCTGCTCGATGTGACGCCGCTGTCGCTCGGCATCGAGACGCTGGGCGGCGTCTGCACCCGCATCATTGAGCGCAATACGACGCTCCCCATCCGCAAGAGCCAGATCTTCACCACGGCCTCGAGCTTCCAGTCGTCGGTCGATATCCACGTGCTGCAGGGCGAGCGCCCGATGGCGCACCAGAACAAGGAGCTTGGCCGCTTCCAGCTCACGGGCATCCGCCGCGCGCCGCGGGGTCGTGCCGCAGATCGAGGTCACGTTCTCCATCGACGCCAACGGCATCGTGAACGTGTCGGCGAAGGATCTTGACACCGGCAAGGCCCAGCAGATCACCATCACGGCCTCGAGCAACATGAGCCGCGACGAGATCGACCGCGCCGTGCGCGACGCGCAGCGCTACGCCGCCGAGGACGCCAAGCTCAAGGCGGAGGCCACGGCCCGCGACCGCTGCGAGCAGCTGATCTTCCAGGCCGGAAACGCGAAGAACCTTTCCAAGGACGACAAGGTCCGCGTGGCCGAGGCCGTCAAGAACGCGAAACGCGCCGTCAAGTCCAAGGACGCCGCGCAGATGAACGAGGCGGCCGGTCAGCTGGAGACGCTTCTGAACGAGGTCGGCGTCCACATCGACCCGAACGCCGAATACCACGGCTCGGCCAGCTACGAGAACCCGAACAACGACTTCTCCGACGACGCCGTCGACGCGGATTTTGAAAAATTATAAGAAAATGCCCGTGTTTCTTTTGAAACACGGGCATTTTTTCGCGTTTATTCCGCCATCCGGCTCAGGATCGCGGCGATCTGCGCGCGGGTCAGGTCGGACTGCGGGCGGAAGCGGCCCTGCGGGTCGCCCTGGACAAGACCGCGCGCCGTACACAGCGCCACACCGTTCACCGCCCAGGCGGAGATGGCGTCCGCGTCCGCATAGCCGTCGGCGCTGCCCGCCGCCGTGATGCCGGAGAGGGCATAGAAGCGGGCGAGCATGGTGGCCATCTGCTCGCGCGTGAGCGTCCGGCCGGGGCGGAAGGTCCCGTCGTCAAAGCCGGTGACGATCCCGCTGTCGCTGGCCCAGGCGATGTAGGGCGCAAGGTCCGAGGCAGGGTCCACGTCGGAGAACTGCGCGGCGCCGTCCGTCGGGTAGAACACATGGATCCCGGCGAAGCGGGCCAGATCCGCGGCGAATTCCGCCCGGGTCACATAGGCGTTCGGCTTCCATTCGCCGGTGTCCGTCAGGGTCATCCAGCCGTAGTCGAGGCAGCGCTTCATGGCTTCGTAGCCCCAGTGGCTCTGCAGCTGGCTCTCGTCAAAGGCCTGCGGGCCGACGGCGTCGGCGGGGAGGTTGACGCCGTTGTTTTTGGCCGAGTAATAGACCGTCGCGGCCTCGGGCGTGATGCCGCGGCGCAGCAGAAGCTCCTGCACAGTGACGAATTCATAGCCCTCGGCCAGCAGATCGTCGATGGCGGCCAGCGCGCCGTCGACGCTCGTGCGGTAGATATCGTGGACGAGGATGATCGCGCCGTCAAAGACGCCAGCCTCAATGTTCTGCCGGACGGTCTCGCTGTCGCGGTATTTCCAGTCCTCCGGGTCGACCGACCAGTAGATGAGCGGGGCGCGGACGACGGAGCGGACGGTCTTGTTCGCGTTGCCGTAGGGGGCGCGGATGTAGGCGTTCTCGTCGCCGCCCGCGGCGGTGATGAGGGTCTGGACGGCGTCGATCTCCGCCTGCACGGTCTTCGCAGAGCAGGTGTTGAGATTTTTGTGGTTGTATGTATGGTTTGCCAGCTGATGGCCCTCGCGGACGATGCGCCGGAGCGTCTCCGGCCAGCCGGAGGCGTTGACGCCGTTGACGAAGAACGTCGCGTGTACGCCGCGCTCGGCCAGACCGTCGAGCAGGTCGGCGGTATATTTGCCCGGGCCGTCGTCAAACGTGATGGCCAGCAGCTTCGCGCCGCAGTCCTGCGGCTGCGCGGCTCCGGCCGGCAGGACCAGCGCGGCGAGCAGCAGCAGAACCAGCAGCAAAGATAAGAGCTTATGGATCGATCGCATATGGGGTCTCCTTTCTGCCGACATCATAGCAGAATTCGAGAAAAAAGCAAGTATCCCGCGGATTTTTAAGAAATCCGCGGGATATCTTAAGAAATTAAGGCAGCACCGCACAATTCGGCAAGCAGATCCGGCGAAGCGCGCAGACGCAATTGTGCGGGGTTGCCGCATTACTTTGCCGTGATGACCAGCTCACCGTTCTGCACGTCGCAGACCAGTGTCTGGCCGGGAAGCACGTCGCCGCGCAGGATGCGCTGGGCAAGCAGCGTTTCGACCGTGTGCTGCAGATACCGGCGCAGCGGTCTTGCGCCGAACTGCGGGTCATAGGCTGCGTCGATGACGAAGGTCTTGGCGGCGGGCGTCAGCTCACACGTGAGCTGCTTGTCGGCAAGGCGCTTGTTGAGCGCGGCGATCTGCAGGTCGATGATGCCGGTGATGTTCTCCTTCGAGAGCGGCTTATAGAACACGATCTCGTCCAGCCGGTTGAGGAACTCCGGGCGGAAGCTGCGGCGCAGGAGCGTCTGCACCTCGTTTTTCGCATCCTCCGAGATCTCGCCCTCCGGCGTGATGCCGTCCAGAATAGCCTGCGAACCGAGATTCGAGGTCAGGATGATGATGGTGTTCTTGAAGTCCACGGTTCTGCCTTGCGAGTCGGTGATGCGGCCGTCGTCGAGGACCTGCAGCAGAATGTTGAACACGTCCGGGTGCGCTTTTCGATCTCGTCAAACAGAATGACGGAATACGGGCGGCGGCGGACGGCCTCAGTCAGCTGGCCGCCCTCCTCGTAGCCCACATATCCGGGAGGCGCGCCGATCAGACGCGACACGGAGAATTTCTCCATGTACTCCGACATGTCGATGCGCACGAGGTTCTTTTCGTCGTCAAACAGGGCTTCGGCCAGCGTCTTGGCCAGCTCCGTCTTGCCGACGCCGGTCGGGCCGAGGAACAGGAACGAGCCGAGCGGGCGGTTCGGGTCCTGAATGCCGGCTCTGCTTCTCTGGATGGCCTCGGAGACGACGCGCACGGCCTCATCCTGGCCGACGACGCGCTTGTGCAGCGTATCTTCGAGATGCAGCAGCTTGTCGCGCTCGCCCTCCATCAGTCTTGCGGTCGGGATACCCGTCCAGCGCTCGATGATCTTGGCAATTTCCTCCTCCGTGACCTTGTTGCGGAGCAAACTCGTCTCCTTGCTGCTTTGCGCCAGTTTTTCCTCCTGCTCCAGCTGCTTTTTCGCCTCGGGCAGGTCGCCGTATTTGAGCTTCGCGGCCTTTTCGAGGTCGTAGCTCTGCTCGGCGGCTTCGATGTCGCGGTTCAGCTGCTCGATCTTCTCACGCAGCTGCTGCACGCGGCCGATTGCGTTCTTCTCGTTTTCCCATTTGGCTTTCATGGAGTTGAAGGTTTCGCGCTGTTCGGCCAGCTCCTTCTGCAGCTCGGCAAGTCTTGCCTTGGAGAGCTCGTCGTCCTCGTTCTTGAGCGCTGCCTCCTCGATCTGCATCTGGATGATCTTGCGGTTGATGACGTCCAGTTCGGTCGGCATGGAGTCCATTTCCGTGCGGATCATGGCGCAGGCCTCGTCGATGAGGTCAATGGCCTTGTCGGGCAGGAAGCGGTCGGTGATATAGCGGTTACTGAGCGTTGCGGCGGCGATGATCGCGTTGTCCGTGATCTTGACGCCGTGGAAGACCTCGTACCGGGATTCCAGACCACGCAGGATGGCGATGGTATCCTCCACCGTCGGCTCCTGCACCAGAACGGTCTGGAACCGGCGCTCAAGCGCGGGGTCCTTTTCGATATACTGGCGGTATTCGTCCAGCGTCGTCGCGCCGATGCAGTGCAGCTCGCCGCGCGCGAGCATCGGCTTTAGCAGATTGCCTGCGTCCATCGAGCCTTCGGTCTTGCCCGCGCCCACGATGGTGTGCAGCTCGTCGATAAACAGGATGATGCGGCCCTCGGACTTCTTGACCTCGGCCAGCACGGCCTTCAGACGCTCTTCAAATTCACCGCGGTACTTTGCGCCTGCAATCAATGCGCCCATGTCGAGCGAGAAGATCGTCTTGTCCTGCAGCGACTTCGGCACCTCGTTCGCGACGATCCGCTGCGCAAGACCCTCGACGATGGCCGTCTTGCCGACGCCCGGTTCGCCGATGAGCACGGGGTTGTTCTTCGTCTTGCGGGACAGGATGCGGATGACGTTTCGGATCTCATCGTCGCGGCCGATGACCGGGTCCATCTTCTGCTCCCGTGCGCGCTTGACCAGATCCGTGCCGTATTTGGCAAGCGCCTCATACGTATCCTCCGGCGTGTCGGAGGTCACGCGCTGGTTGCCGCGGACCGACTGCAGCGCCTGCAGGCAGCGTTCCTTTGTGATCTGATAGGTGCGGAAGAGGGACTTGAGCGTGTCGTCCGCGTTTTCGATCAGCGAGAGGAACAGATGCTCGACGGAGACGTATTCGTCCTTCATCTGCTTTGCGATGTCCTCGGCCTGGTTGAGGGCGGTATCCACCGCGCGGGCGACGTAGTACTTGTCGGCCTCGCGGCCGGAGCCGGTCACGCGCGGGAGCTTGTTCAGCTCCGCGTCGACGGCGGCTTCGAGACTTTCGGGCGTGAGGCCCATTTTTTCAGCAGCTGCGGCACAAGGCCGTTTTCCTGCCGCAGCAGGGCGGCGAGCAGATGGATCTGCTCGATCTGCTGGTTCTGGTTTTCAATGGTCAGCTTCTGGGCGGCCTGAATGGCCTCCAGAGATTTCTGCGTATAGTTCTGTGCGTTCATGGTAACACCTCTGTTTCAGGGGTTAGCACTCTATATTCACGAGTGCTAATTTATTTTGGCTTCATCATAGTCCCCTCCCCGGAATTTGTCAAGAGGGGGAGGGGGCGAAAATTGTGATATTTTTGTAAACGTTTGGTCGAAAAAAGAAAAACGGGATTTCATACTTATTTAAAAATTAGCCCCTAAGTTTTTTAATAAACCCTTGGTATCATAATCTTGCAAGAAGCGATATACACTTTTTCATTTTCCCCTCATATTGATAAAGAATTCCCCGCAGACAAGCCGGTCACTTGTTTGCGGGGTTTCTTTTGTTTGAGGGAAAAAGGAAAAGTGAAGAGTGAATGGGTGCGGTACTGGCTGCGCCAGCGATTTCAATTGTGCCGCTCCGCGGCACACCACACTTCTTCACGCTTCACTATTACCTGCCGCCCTGACGCGAAGCGTCAGGGCGGCATTGTTTACAGTTGTGCAAGTCCTGCTTCGATCTCGCCGATCATGTATAGTGAGCCGTAGCAGAGCACGACGCCGTCCTTGCCGGCGTGCTCCACGGCCAGCCGGACGCCGTCTGCGACCTGGTCGCAGGCCGTGACGGGCTTGCCGAACTGGGACAGGTACTGCGCCAGATCGTGCGCGTTCAGCGCGCGGGGATTGCCCGGCGTGACGGTGATGAACTCCTTCGCGTAGGGCTCGACGTTCCGGTACATGCAGTTATAATCCTTATCGGCCAGAACGCCGGTCAGGATCGTGAGCGGGCGGCCGGGCAGATAGTCCTGAATGTTCTTGACGAGCGCCTGAATGCACTGCGGGTTGTGTCCGCCGTCGATGATAAACAGCGGATCGCTCCGCCGCACGTCGAACCGGCCGGGCCAGCGGACACTGGCCAGACCTCGCGGATGTCGTCGTCGGTCAGCTTCCAGCCGCGCTGCTGCATGACGGTGGCGGTCGTCAGGGCGACGGCCGCGTTGTGCAGCTGATGGTCGCCGAGCAGCGGCAGCTTCAGACGCTTGGAAGCGCTCCCAGTCGAAGACCTGACCGGTCAGGTCGTGGGAAAGAAGATGGATGTCGGCGAAGTCCGCCTTGTGGAGCTTCGCGCCGACCGCCTTGCAGCGATCTTCGATGACGGCCTCGACGGAGGGCTGCTCACGGTAAATGACCGCGTCGCAGCCGGGCTTGATGATGCCGGACTTCGTCGCGGCGATCTTCTCCAGCGTGTCGCCCAGCACCTCCGTGTGGTCAAGGCCGATGTTGCAGATGATTGCAACCTCCGGCGGCAGAATCACGTTCGTGGCGTCAAACTCGCCGCCCATGCCGACCTCGCAGACGACAAGATCGCAGTTATGGCGGGCAAAATATTCAAAGCCCAGCGCCGTGACCATCTCAAACTCGGTCGGCTGCTCGAAGATCGAATCCGCGAGGGGCTTGATATACTCCGTGATCTCGCAGATCTCTTCGTCCGGGATCTGCACGCCGTCGATCTGGATGCGCTCATTGAACCGGATGAGGTAGGGGCTGGTGTACAGGCCCGTTTTGTATCCGGCCTTTGTGAACATACTGGCCAGCATTGCGCAGGTCGAGCCCTTGCCGTTCGTGCCGGTCACATGGATAAACTTCAATTTGCGCTCGGGGTGGCCCATCTTGTCCAGCAGCGCGCTGATGCGTTCGAGGCCGGGGACACTGCCCTTCCAGCAGACGGAATGGATATAATGCAGCGCTTCGTCAAGCGTCATGATGGATCCCTTCTTTATGTTTCGGATTTCTTTTCGTATTTGACCGGCGGCCAGAGCTTAGCGGCGGTGAATACCTTGGATCTATAAAGCAGCCATACCACTGCGACGTCGATCACGAACGTGACGCCGAACTGGATCGACCGGGACGCGAGCTTCGTGAGGAAGAACGCCGTCTTCGCGTCGCCGCCGTAGACAAAGGCCAGCGCGAAGCTCTCCCACAGGATCGAGCCCAGCGTGATGGCGGGCAGGAACGCCAGCGCGATCGTCCAGACGGACGTCTTTGACGAGCATCGGCTGGAACAGACCGGCGGCCAGACCATAGAGAATGGGCGGAACGCAGAACATCGGGTTATAGCCGTAGCCGGAGAACAGACAGCCGACAAAATCGGCCACAAAGCCGACCAGCGCGCCGGGCAGCGGCCCAAAGAGCATACCGGCCAGGAAAATCGGCACGGCTTCGAGCGAAAAACGGGTCGTCTCATTGGGCATCGGAATGATGAACCGGGCCAGAACGACGGAAACGGCGGCCAGCAGCGCGCAGGACACCAGCGTCCGGACATTCTGCAGACCATGGCGCGGCGCGGTCTGCGCAGCGGCGGTAGACATGTTTTTGGACATAAAAAAGCCTCCTATTGTGTCAATGGGAGGAGGTTCGGTGATATGGACTTTCAAACAAGAAAGAAACTGCTGTACAATTTCAGTTTGCTATAGCGGATGCGAAATGACACCGCGGAGAGACTCCTTCGCCCGGCGGCAACCTCCCATCCAACCGGTACTTGACGCGTCATTTCTACTCATGCAACGTTCGGGTACGCATGCTCTGTGTGTTAAATTGACAGGCTCACATCTTCCTGTCCTTCGTGTTCTCCTTCGTGCCTATTGTATTGCCTAGCACAGGAAAAAGCAAGAGGGAATCAATATTTTTTTATTGATTCTTTTCGGAAGCGAAGGCTCGCCGTCCGCGTTGCATTTTTCGGCAGTTCCTGCTATACTTTTATCAGAAAAAAGGAGGCTGTCTGCATGAAGGAATTTTTCTGCCGCCTGTTCACGCCCTGGAGGGCCGGGGCGCAGTTCGACGCGCCGGAGGCGTTTTACGGGTTCCTGCTTGCCCGCAACAAGCTGCTCGGGATCATCCGCAATCTCTGCTTCGGCGCGGCGCTGGTGCTGCTGATCGTCGGCTATGCCGTCTCTGACGGGACGAGCGGGTATTCGATCGCCGATATCGCCAACCAGCCGTTCTACCTGATCGCCGTGGGTGTGATGGTGATCGCGCTGCTGCTGTCGCTGGTCATGATCCAGAACGAAAAACAACTGCCGAGGGGGATGCGGCCGGAATGAAGCTGGAAAATCTGTCCGCGCTGTTTGAAAACGGCACCTATACGCTCGTCCTGCAAAAAGACGGCGAGACCATCTATAAGGACTTCGGCCGCGGCGTCGGCCCGGCGCTGCGCGTCTACGATACGCAGCCGGAGCTGCTGCGGGGCGCGGAGGTCTGCGACACCATCGTCGGCAAGGCGGCCGCGGCCATCTACATCCTCGCCGGTGCGTCCGGCGTGTACGCCGAGACGATGAGCGCCGCCGCCGTGGATTTCCTGACGGCCAACGGTGTGGCCTGCGCCTGCCATACGAAGACCGAGAAGCTCCTCAACCGCCAGGGGACGGGCCTGTGCCCGTTTGAGCAGGCCGTGCTGGAGCTGCAGAAGCCCGAGGACTGCCTGCCCGTCATCCGCCAGACGCTCGCGCGGCTGATGGCCGGGAAAAAATAAGCTGCAACCAGCCGCTGTTTTTTCTGTCTGTATCCATAGAAGAACTTATTTTATGAACACAGGAGGAAGAAACATGAAAAAGCTGCTTGTACTGGTGTTATCCCTTGCGCTGCTGATGGCGCTCGCTGCCTGCACGCCGGGCTGCTGGCGGGAATCGACGTCGGCAAAGCCCGTCATCTATCTCTACCCGGAAGAAAAGCAGGACGAGACCTGCGACGCCAAGCCGGTCGCGTATCTGTATCCGCAGACGGAAACGGAGATAACGGTCCGGCTGGACTATGACGGGGAGCTGACGTGTACGTATCCGGCCTATACGGACGGCTGGACCGTCTCGGCCCGCCCGGACGGCACGCTGACGGACGAAGACGGCCAGACCTACCGGTATCTGTACTGGGAGGGCGTGACCGACCAGGTCTATGACTTCTCGTCCGGCTTCTGCGTGGCGGGAAGCGACACGGCGGCGTTTCTGGAGGATGCGCTGGAACAGCTCGGCCTCAGCCGCGCGGAGGCCAACGAGTTCATCATCTACTGGCTGCCGCGGATGCAGGAGAATGCCTATAACCTGATCGCCTTCCAGGACGAGGCCTATACCGAAAGCGCCCGGCTCACCATCACGCCGGAGCCCGACACGCTCATCCGCGTGTTCATGGCCTACCGCCCGCTGGAGAAAGCGGTAGAGATCGCACCGCAGACGCTCACCGCGCCGGAACGCACCGGCTTCACCGCCGTCGAATGGGGCGGCGCGGAATGTAAATAAGCAAAACCCCCGTCTGCTGCCGCAGACGGGGGTTTTGCGATCAAAATTACGGTTTTTTCATCATCTGCTGCGCGCAGGCGAGCATCCAGAAAAGACTGCCCGCGTAGATCAGCAGCTCGGAGAGGCCCGCGCCCGCGAGGCTGATCGCGCCGAACAGCACGCCCGTGAGCGAGAAGAAGGCGAGGCGGCGGCGCGCGCCGCGGTCAAAGCTGAACGCGCCCGCGTGATAGCTTGCCAGCATGAACGCGATCATGGCGAACAGCGAGAAGCAGTAGTCGCCGATGGCGGGATTGATCTCCCAGTGGCGGAAGTCCCGGAAGAGCTTGGCGACATAGAACAAAACGGCGAAGACATAGAAGGCCGCAGACGGCTTCTGCCCCTTCTGCCGCAGCACGGCTGCCGCGCCGAGACCGAAGCCCGCCAGAAGCCCGAGCAGGCTGATGAGCATCCGGAACACCGAGCCGCGGAAATCCAGCGCGCAGCCCGCGATCAGACCCGCCGCGCCGAGCAGGGAAAACGCCAGATCCTGCCGGCAGGGGCTGTAGACCTCGGCATACGCGGCGTGCTTTTCCAGACTCACCGCGGCCAGCGCGAAGACGAGCACCATCAGAACGCTGAAGGCGACGACCGGGACGCTGCTGCCGCCGGAAAGCTGCGCCGTGCGGAAAAAAAGTATCCGGCAATGGCGGCCAGGATCGCGGCGTACAGAACGCCGATCAGGCCGGGCTTTCGTTTCATAAGCAGTCCTCCCCGTGATCAATATCATATAGTATAGCACACCCGGGACGCAAAAAGACACCCGGGACGCGGGATTTTTTTGCGAATTTTTCGCGCTGCAGTCGAATTTGGGCGACGCGGGGCGAAAAAAAAAGCAGAAAATATCTGCCCGATCGGCAGGAAAATTCGGATTTTCTCCTTGCTTTTTCCGGCAGCGGATGCTATAATACAGGCATCTTGATAGTATTTTACTTGAGAGTGGGGAATTTTTCCCCACTCTTTCTTGCTGGTAAGGGGGTTTTTTCTTGAAGGTTACCGAACAGGTGGCGCAGTTTGCAGAACCTGTCGTGCAGGCGCACGGCTGTACGCTCTGGGATGTGGAATATGTCCGCGAGGGCGGAGAATGGTTTCTGCGCCTGTACATCGACAAGGACGGCGGCGTGGATATCTCCGACTGCGAGGCCATTTCCCGTGCGCTCGATCCGATCCTCGATGAAAAGGACCCCGTGCCGGACAGCTACAACTTTGAGGTCTGCTCCGCGGGGCTCGAGCGGCAGCTGAAGCGGCCGTCGGATTTTGCACAGTTTATGGGCTCGTCCGTCTCGGTCAAGCTGTTCAGGCCGGTCAGCGGGGCGAAGGAATTCGTCGGCACGCTCACCGGCTACGAAGACGGCGCCGTGACCATCGACGCCGCAGGAACCACATATACATTCCAGAAAAACGAGGTCGCGCAGGTGCGGCTTCACGTCGAGTTTTAAAGGGAGGAATTTAGAAAACTATGAATGCCGAAATTTTTGCAGCGCTTGCGCAGCTTGAAAAAGAACGCGGGATCCCGCAGAGCTACATGGTCGAGAAGATCACGCAGGCTCTCGTCGCTGCATACAAAAAGGACAAGGACGGCTACACCGACAACGTCTTCGTCGAGGTCAAGGACAACGATATGCATATGTACGTGCAGAAGGAGGTCGTCGACGACGTCATCACCCCCGCCACGGAAATTACGCTCGACGCGGCCCGCAGAATCAGCAAGACCGCACAGCTGGGCGACCTCGTAAACGTCGACGTGCAGACGAAGGACTTCGGCCGCATCGCCGCGCAGACGGCCAAGCAGGTCATCATCCAGGGCATCCGCGAAGCGGAGCGCGGCATGGTCTTCGACACCTTCTCGTCCAAGGAACATGAGATCCTCACCGGCACGGTGCTGCGCATCGAGCCTGCGACCAACGACATGACCATCCGCATCGGCGGCGGCAACGACAAGACCGACGCCATGCTCTCCGCATCCGAGCAGGTCCGCACGGAGTATTATCACGAGGGCGACCTCATCCGCGTCTATGTCGTGGAGGTCCGCCGCTCGACCAAAGGCCCGCAGGTCATCGTCTCCCGGACGCACCCCGGCCTTGTCAAGCGCCTGTTTGAGCTTGAGGTTCCGGAGATCGCCTCCGGCCTCGTCGAGATCAAGTCCATCGCCCGCGAGGCAGGCTCCCGCACGAAGCTGGCCGTCTACGCCTCGCAGGACGGCATCGATCCGGTCGGCGCCTGCGTCGGCACGCGCGGCGCAAGAGTCGGTGCGGTCGTGAACGAGCTGCACGGCGAAAAGATGGACATCATCGTCTGGTCGGAGGACCCGGCGAAGTTCGTCGCCGCGGCGCTTTCCCCGGCGGATGTCAAATCCGTGACGCTCCTGCCCGGCAGCGCGAAGGCCTGCCGCGTGATCGTCCCGGACGATCAGCTGTCGCTCGCCATCGGCAAGGAGGGCCAGAACGCCCGTCTCGCCGCCCGTCTGACCGGCTACAAGATCGACATCAAGCCCGCCTCGCAGGAGCAGGAGCTGGAGCTGGAGGACGCAGCGGCTGCCGCCGAGGCGCAGGAAGCGCCGGCGGAAGACGCCGGGCTGCAGGCGTAAGCCTGTACGGAAGGAGGCGTCCGTATGCAGAAAAAAATTCCCATGCGCCAATGCGTTGGCTGCCGGGAAATGAAGGCGAAAAAAGAACTGGTCCGCGTGGTCAGAAGCCCGGAGGGGGAATTTCCCTCGATTTCCGGGGCAAGGCTCCCGGCCGCGGCGCATATGTCTGCCCGCAGGCCGAATGCCTCAGGCGGGCGATCAAGTCCAGGGCGCTTGACCGCGGGCTGAACTGCCAGATCCCGCAGGAGATCTACGATCAGCTCCTTTTGAGAATGGAGGCGGGCGATCATGACTGACCAGCAGCAAAAGGCGCTGCGCCTGCTGGGCCTTGCCCGCAGGGCAAGACTGCTGCAGATCGGCGAGGAGCCAGTCGGCATCGTCTGCCGCAGCGGCAAGGCGAAGCTTCTATTGGTAGCAAAGGACGCCGGCGACCATACCTTCCGCCGGGCACGCTCCTTTGTTTCGGGCAGCAAATGCCCGTATATCTGCGCGCCGTACACCAAAGACGAGCTGGGGAACGGACTGGGCTGCAATGCCTGCGCGCTGTGCGCGTTTACCGATCCCGCGTTTGCAAAATCGTTTCTTGAGGCACTGGGCGACGAGACATGCTGAGATCCTGGCCCAGCTGACCGTGCAGACGCAGCGCGTCCTGAAGCGCCGGCAGGAGGCGCAGGCGCACAGAAAGAATGTCAAAACAGGGAAGAAATAACTGGAGGTGGCTGTATTGAGTATTGAAGTGAAACAGAAGATCAAGGATGTCGCGGACGATTTTGCGATGCCGGCCAAGAAGCTGATCGAGATCGTCGGGAAGTTCTATGAAAAGCCGAAAAGCAGCTCCCAGAATTTGACGGAAGACCAGCTGAACGTGATTTTTGACTATATCACGCAGCAGAACCAGATCGATTCGATCGAGCAGGTCTTTGCCGCTGCCGCGGCAAAGAAGGAAGCTCCGGCGCCCGCGCCGGCTCCCGCACCCGCTGCGCCCGCCGCACCGGCCGCGCAGAATAAGCCTGCCGCGCCCGCGCAGAGCAATCAGCCGCGTCCGCAGCAGCAGAATCAGCAGCCGCGCCCGCAGCAGAACAATGTCCAGCGCCCGGCGCAGCCGCAGAACAATCAGAACAACCAGAACGCGCAGCGTCCGCAGCAGCCGAACGCCCAGCAGCAGCCCAAGCAGCCGCAGCCGGAGCGCAAGCGCGAGCGCCGCGTCATCGACACCAGCGCCGTCACCGTCAACGCCGACCGCTATGACGACCGCGTCGATTCGCTGGTCTCCGACCGCGTGCAGAATTACCAGAGCGGCAAGCAGAAGATCGGAAACAAGAACAAAAAGCAGCAGCAGGCCAAGCGCTTCGGCACCAAGTCCCGCTCCGAGGAGCAGGAGAAAATGCGCCGCCTCCAGCTTGAAATTGCCAAGAAGGCGCAGCTGGTCGTCAAGATCCCCGACGAGATCACCGTCGGCGAGCTGGCCTCCCGCATGAAAAAGACGGTGGCCGAGGTCATCAAGTGCCTGCTGAAAAACGGCGTCATGGCCACGGTCAACCAGGCCATCGACTTTGACACGGCGGAGTTCGTCGCCACCGAGCTTGGCTGCAAGGTCGAGCACGAGGTCATCGTCACCATCGAAGAGCGTCTGTTCGACGACCATCAGGACACCGCAGACGAGCTTGTCACCCGTCCGCCGGTCGTGGTCGTCATGGGCCACGTCGACCACGGCAAGACGAGCCTGCTCGACTATATCCGCCACGCGAAGGTCGCGGCCGGAGAGGCTGGCGGCATCACGCAGCACATCGGCGCGTATACCGTTGAAATCAATGGCCAGCCCATCACCTTCCTCGACACGCCGGGCCACGCGGCCTTTACCGAGATGCGTGCGCGCGGCGCGATGTGCACCGATATCGCCATTCTTGTCGTCGCCGCTGACGACGGCATCATGCCGCAGACCATCGAGGCCATCAACCACGCCAAGGCCGCTCAGATCCCCATCATCGTGGCCGTCAACAAGATGGATAAGCACGGCGCGAACCCCGACCGCATCCTGACCCAGCTGACTGAGCACGGTCTGACCCCGGCCGAGTGGGGCGGCGAGACGGAAGTCTGCAAGATCTCCGCGAAGACCGGCATGGGCATCGACGAGCTGCTCGAGACCGTCATCCTGACGGCCGAGATGGAGGAGCTCAAGGCCAACCCGAACCGCGCGGGCAAGGGCTGCGTCCTCGAAGCACGGCTCGACAAGAACCGCGGCCCGATCGCAACGCTGCTCGTCCAGAACGGTACGCTGCGGCAGTCTGACCTCATCATCGCGGGCACGGCCGTCGGCCGCGTGCGCGTCATGACGAACGACAAGGGCGCGCAGGTCAAGGAAGCGGGCCCGTCCGTCCCGGTCGAGATCACCGGCCTTGCCGAGGTCCCGTCACCCGGCGACGAATTCAGCGTCGTCTCCGACGAACGCATGGCGCGCCAGCTTGTCGAGCAGCGCAAGCAGAAGATCAAGGACGACGCCAACAAGCTCAACCAGAAGGTCACGCTCGAGAGCCTGTTCTCCAAGCTGCAGGAGGGCGAGATGAAGGAGCTGAACCTCATCGTCAAGGCAGACGTGCAGGCTCGGCCGAGGCCGTCAAGGCTTCGCTCGAAAAGCTGTCGAACGACGAAGTGCGCGTGCGCGTCATCCACGCGGGCGTCGGCGCGATCAACGAGTCCGATATTCTGCTGGCTTCTACGTCCAACGCCATCGTCATCGGCTTCAACGTCCGCCCGAACGAGCTGGCACAGGCCGCCGCGAAGCGCGACAAGGTCGACATGCGGATGTACCGCGTCATTTATGATGCCATCAACGAGATCACCGACGCCATGAAGGGCATGCTCGCGCCCAAGTTCCGCGAGGCCATCATCGGCCACGCCGAGGTCCGCCAGACCTATAAGGTCTCCGCCATCGGCACGATCGCGGGCTGCTACGTCAAGGACGGCAAGATCACGCGCGACGCGTCTGTCCGCGTTCTGCGCGACAATATCGTCATCCATGAGGGCAAGCTCGGCTCCCTGCAGCGCTTCAAGGACGCGGTCAAGGAGGTCGCCGCCGGCTACGAATGCGGCATGTCGATCGAGAAGTTCAACGACATCAAGGAAGGCGACATTTTCGAGTGCTTCGTCATGGAGCAGATCAAGGAGTAACAATGGCATGGTCAGCGCCGCAGGGCGTTGACCTGCCCGGTTTTTGTAAGGAGGGCCTATGGCTTCCAATCGAATCGGCCGGATCAATGAGGAGATCCAGCGGGAGCTGGCGGAGCTGATCCGCTCGCTCAAAGGACCCGCGGGTGCAGACCATGATCTCCATCACGCGCGTGGATACCACGCCGGATCTGCGCTACAGTAAAATCTATGTCAGCGTGCTCGAGGAGGCAAGGTCGCAGGATGCGATCCGCGGGCTGAAGTCTGCGGGCGGCTGGCTGCGGCGCGAGCTCGGCAGCCGGCTGCAGCTGCGCTACACGCCGGAGCTCGTCTTCACGCTCGACGATTCGCTCAAATACGGCGCGCACATGTTCGACCTGCTCGAGAAGCTCGAGCGGCAGGAGGCTGCGCGGGAGGCGGAAAAGGCCGATGACAAGGGCTGAATTCTGCGCGTTTGTGCGCGGACATGACAACTTCGTCATCCTGACCCACCGCCGCCCGGACGGCGATACCATCGGCTGCGCGAGCGCCCTGTGTCTGGGCCTGCGGCAGCTGGGGAAGTCGGCGGCCGTGCTGCGAAACGAGCAGTTCACGCCGCGCTTCGCGGCCCTGCTCGAGGGGTTGGTATGTGAGGACGCGCCTGCGGACGCGTGCGTCATCTCCACGGATATCGCGTCGGAGGGGCTTTTGTCCTTTGATGCGGTCCGGCTGGGGCTGACGCCGGTGTGCGCGGTCGACCATCACGGCAGCAATTCGCTGGCCTGCCCGAAGCTCGTGGAGGCCGACAAGGCCGCCTGCGGCGAGATCGTCCACGCGCTCTTGACGGAGCTCGGCGTGACGGTCACGAAGCGGATCGCCGAGTGTTTGTACACGGCGATCTCCACCGACACGGGCTGCTTCAAATTTTCCAACACCAGCGCCAACACCCACCGCACCGCGGCGGCGCTCATCGACGCCGGGGCGGATGTGTACCCCATCAACAAGGTGTTTTTTGACACGAAGAGCTTCGCCCGGCTCCGGCTGGAGGCGAAGCTGACCGACACGATGGAGTTTTACGCGGGCGGAGAGGTCGGCGTCTGCACGATGCCCAAAAAGCTGCTGGCGGCCTTTACCGTCACGGAGGACGATCTTGACTCGATCTCCGGCTTTGCCCGCAGCATCGAGGGCGTGAAGATCGGCGTCATGATCCGCGAGGTCGAGGACGGGCTGGGCAAGATCAGCCTCAGGACCGAAGCGCCGTATGACGCGTCGGCCATCTGCCAGCGCCTGGGCGGCGGCGGCCATGCCGCGGCGGCCGGGGCCAGCGTCCCGGGCGGCATCGCGGGGGCGAAGGCGGCGATTTTGCGCGCGCTCGCGGAAAGCGGCGTCAGACTGTAAAAAGGAGACCCTATGGCAAACGGCATCCTTGTGATCGACAAGAGCGCCGGCTGGACGAGCCAGGACGTGGCGGCTAAGCTGCGCGGCGTGTTTCATGAACGCCGCGTCGGCCATGGCGGCACGCTCGACCCGATGGCCACCGGCGTGCTTCCTGTTTTTATCGGCCGCGCCACCCGCGCGGCTGAATTTCTCGAGTCCGCGGAAAAGGAATACGTCGCGGGGCTGCGCCTCGGCGTCATGACCGACACGCAGGACACGAGCGGGACCGTGCTGGAGACGAACTCCCGTCTGCGTCACCCGCGCGCAGCTGGAGGCCGCCCTGCGGCAGTTCCTCGGCCCCATCGAGCAGATCCCGCCCATGTACTCCGCCATCAAGATAAACGGCCAGAAGCTCTATGAGCTGGCCCGCAGAGGGCAGGAGGTCGCGCGCAGGCCGAGAAGCATCACCATCCATGCGCTGGAGCTGCTGGAGGGCGAGGGCGCGGACTGGACGATCCGCGTGCGCTGCTCGAAGGGCACGTATGTGCGCACGCTCTGCCACGATCTGGGCCGCGCGCTTGGCTGCGGCGGCTGCATGTCGTCGCTGCGCCGGACGCGGGCGGGGAGCTTTACGCTCGCGCAGGCCGTGACGATGCAGCAGGTGCTGGACTTTGCTGCCGGGCAGGATCCGCAGCAGCTGCTCATGCCTGTCGATGCGGTCTTCGCGGCGCATCCGCCCCTTATCGTCACGCTGGGGCAGGCCGCGAAGCTCAAAAACGGCGCGCAGGTCAAGGACTGGCAGTTCCAGCCCGGGACGTACCGCGTCTATGCCGAGGACGGCGAATTTCTGCTGCTCGGCCGCGTGGAGGGCGGCGTTCTCACCACCATCAAGAGCTTTTTCGAGGTGAACACACTTGGTACATGACTGCGTTCTGGCGCTGGGCTTTTTTTGACGGCATCCACCTGGGCCACGCCGCGCTTCTCGACCGGACGCGGCAGCGCGCGCAGGCGCTGGGGCTGACCCCGGCCGCGCTGAGCTTCGATACGCACCCGGACACGCTTGTGTTCGGCATGGCCGTGCCGCTGCTCAACACCATGGCGGAGCGGGAGCTGCTCATGCGCAGACTCTGCGGCATGGAGCGGGTGATCTTCGCCCACTTTGACGAGGCGATGATGCACATGCCGTGGCAGGTCTTTGTGGAGGATTATCTGGTCCGGCAGCTGCATGCGAAGCATGTGGTCTGCGGTCACGATTTTCACTTCGGCGACCGCGGGCAGGGCGACCCGGCGCGGCTGCAGGAGAAGTGCCGGGAACTCGGCATCGGCTGCGACGTCATCCCGGAGATCCGCGTTGACGGCAGCGCCGTCAGCTCTACCCGCATCCGCCGGCTGCTGCAGACTGGCCGCTGCGAAGAGGCCGTCCGCCTGCTCGGCCACGGGCAGCTCGTCACCGGCCGCGTCACGCGCGGCGCGGGCAGAGGTGCGGGCCTCGGCTTCCCGACGGCGAACGTGCCGTTCGCGCCGGGCGTGCTGGTCCCGGCCTTCGGCGTCTACCGCGCGGAGGCGGAGGTGGACGGCGTGCGCTATCCCGCCTGCGTCAACATCGGCGTCCATCCGACGGTCGGCGCGCTTCCGGCGCCGCTGCTGGAGGCCAATCTGATCGGCTTTGCCGGAGATCTCTATGGAAAGGAGCTTGCCGTCTGGCTGCAGGCCCATCTGCGCGGGGAGATGCGGTTTGAAAGCGCCGCGGCGCTTCGCGCCCGCGTGCTGTATGACCGGCAGCTGGTCGCAGACTATTATCAGAAATGAAATTGGAACGGATCGGTGCGCAGCATCCGCTGTTTGATGCGTCGTTTTCCCTGTATGAGAGCAGCTTCCCGCCCAACGAGCGGCGTACGCGGGCAGATCACCTGCTGGCGCTGCAGGACGCGGATTTTCTGCCGCTCGGCGCGGTGGAGGACGGAAGGCTGTTGGCGGACGTGTTCGTCTGGCAGACGGAGGACTTTGTCTATCTGGAGCATTTTGCCGTGCAGCCGTCGCTGCGCGGGCAGGGGACCGGCAGCCGGATCCTCCGGGAGCTGCTGCAGGGGAAGAAGCCTTTCATCCTCGAGATCGAGCCGCCGGAGGACGCGCTCACCTGCCGCCGCAAGGCCTTTTACGAGCGCAATGGGCTGCAGGCGCAGCCGTATGACCATGTCCAGCTGCCGTTTCAGGGCGGCGGACCGATCGTCCCGCTGGTCATCATGGCCGACCGGGCGATCTCCCCGGCGCAGTGCCGGACTTTCCAGCGGTATCTGCTGGACCGGGTCGTTAAATACACGCAATACGGGAAATAAAAAAGGACATGCTGCATGGCAGCATGTCCTTTTTGGAGCTTTTTCAGAATTCGCAGATGCGCGTCAGCAGGACGAGGCACTGCTCGAGCGTCATTTCCTTTTTGGGCTCGAAGCCCTTCGAGGTGCCGTTCATCAGCTCGTACTGCGTCATCATGGCGACGGCCTCGCGCGCCCAGTCGGAGATCGCGGCGCTGTCCGGGTAGCGGCTGAGCGTGGAGTAATCGGCGTCGAAGACGGTGCTCGACTGCCGCAGCAGGCGGAGCAGGACCGTTGCGGCCATCTGCCGCGTGACCTTGGAGGTCTGGTCAAAGCTGCCGTCGGCATTCGGCTGCATGACGCCGAGTTGCTGTACGACGGCGATCGGGTCGCTCACATCCTCCACCAGACCGAGCGTGCGGGCCGTGTTGGCGGCCAGACGCGCGAGCGTCCGGCGGGTGATGGGGGACTGGTAGCTGCCGTCGGAAAGCATGGTGATGCCGTAGATCTCGGCGCGGGTGATGGTGTCGGCGGCCCAGGCCGAGGGCGTGCCGGTGATGTTCGAGACGCCGCTGCCCCAGGCGGTGAGGCCGGCGGAGGCGCTGACAGGCGTGACGGACGGGGCGTCGGAGACCGGCGTATTGGCGAGGCCCTCTTCGGCGGCGGCTGCGCGGCCGGAGGCGGACATCATGGTATAGAATGTGTAGCAGCCGCCGTCATAGGGGATGACGCGGTTCACGCCCGCCTTGCCGTCCCAGATCCAGTTCTGCTCGAAGAGGGTGACGGTGCCGCCGGCTTCGTCGACGGATTTGACGATGGCGTAGTGGTTGCCGTAGCGCTCGCGCGCCTCGGCGGAGGCGTAGGCAATGTCGCCGGGCTGCGGCACGTATGTAACCTCAAACCAGCAGCCCGAGGGGCTGGTGACGGTCAGGCTGCCGTTGTCCGTGTACATGCTGACGCCGTAGACGGCGGAATAGAAGCGCTCGATCAGCTCGTTGCAGAACAGCGTCCGGCCGGTCTCATTATACAGGGCGTCCACGCCGCAGAAGGTGTCGGCGACGAAATTCTCGCCCTCGATCACGACGTAGTCGGAACGGATGGTCGCCTCGGCGGCCAGGGCCGGAGCGGCCAGAAGCGCCAGGCAGAGCAGCGCGGCGGCGGATAGGCGGCGGAAAATTTTCTGCATGCTGCAGACTTCCTTTCGTATCGATTCAGAATGTGTAAATTGTAACAGATTGTAACCATCAAGTCAACCATTTTTTTGCGTGGGGTGGAAAACAGGGTGTAAATTGTGATATAGTATAGCATAAATTATGTATTCCGGAGGAGATCCGCTTGGAAGATCTGTTTCATCTGACGATGTCCCCGCGTGAGATCAACCAGATCAGCGTGCTGGGGCTGGCGCACTGCGGCGACGCGGTGTTTGAGCTGCTGGTGCGAAGCTTTCTGTGCACGGCGGGGAAGGAAGCCATCGGAAATCTGCACCGCGCGACGGTGGAGCGGGTCTGCGCGCCCGCGCAGGCCCGGCGGGCCGACCGGATGCTCCCGCTTCTGAGCGAGCAGGAGCTGACCTACTACAAGCGCGGCCGCAACGCGCACGTCCATCAGATCCCCAAAAACGCCACGCGCGAGCAGTATGCCAAGGCCACGGGCCTGGAATGCCTGTTTGGCGCCCTGTATCTGGCGGGCCGGGTGGAGCGGCTGAACGAACTGTTTTTTGCAACGATGGAGGAACCCCATGCCCTTTGACGCTTTATTTCTGACGGCGGTCCGCCGCGAGCTGGAGGGCAGCCTGACCGGCTGCCGCGTGGACAAGGTCCAGCAGCCGCAGCGCGACACGCTGATCCTGTCCATGCGCGGCGCGGCCCGGCGGCGGAAAACTGCTGCTCACGGCCTCACCCAATCATCCGCGCATCCACCTGACGAATGAACCGGCGGAAAACCCGGCGCAGCCGCCGATGTTCTGCATGCTGCTGCGCAAGCATCTGACGGGCGGGCGGCTGGTCGGGATGCAGCAGCCGGAGATGGAGCGGCTGCTGGACCTCACCTTCGACTGCACCGACGAGATGGGAAGCCCCACGCAAAGCACCTCATCCTCGAGATCATGGGCCGCAACTCGAACCTGATCCTGACCGCGGAGGACGGGCGGATTTTGGACTGCCTGCGCCGGGTCGACTTTGAGATGAGCGAGCAGCGGCAGGTCCTGCCGGGCCTTTATTACCATCTGCCGCCCACGCAGGGCAAGCGGAATCCGTTCGCCGTGACGCAGGAGGAGCTGACGGCGCTGCTTGCCGCGCAGCGTTCGCCCCGGCGGCTGGACGGCTGGCTGCTCGATACCTTCGGCGGCTTTTCGCCGCTCGTGTGCCGGGAGCTGGCGTTCTGCCTGACGGGCGATCTGGACACGGATGTGTCGGAGCTGCCGGAGGCGGAGAAGATCACGCTGGCCGCGCGGCTCCATGCCCGCATCGAACAGCTCCGGACGCAGCCGCCGCAGCCGGTGCTGCTGGAAAAGGACGGACGGCCGTGGGACTTCACCTGTCTGCCGGTCACGCAGTACGGCGACTTTGTCCGGCAGGAGGCGTTTGACTCGTTCTCCCGTCTGCTCGACCGGTTTTATGCCGCGCGCGACCGCGCGGACGCCATCCGGCAGTCCTCGCAGGTCATTCGCAAGACGGTCTCGAACCTGCAGGCCCGGACGGCGCGGAAGCTCGAGAACCAGCGGAAGGAACTGGCGGCGACCCATGACCGCGAGCGGCTGCGCCGCCTCGGCGATATCCTGACGGCCAATCTTTACGCCGTGAAGCGCGGGCAGACAAAGCTGCGCGCGGCAGATTTCTACGATCCGGAGATGAAGGAGATCGAGATCCCCCTCAACCCGGCCATCTCGCCGCAGCAGAATGCGGCGAAATTCTACAAGGACTACCAGAAGGCCAAGACCGCCGAGAAGGTCCTGACGGAGCAGATCGCGCGCGGCGAGCAGGAGCTTGCGTATTTAGCGAGCGTGCTCGACGCGCTGACGCGGGCGGAGTCGGTGCGGGATCTGCAGGAGATCCGCGCGGAGCTCGTCTCGGGCGGATACCTGCGCCAGACCGACCGGAAAAAGCAGATGAAGCTGCCGCCGAGCCGCCCGATGCGGTTCGTATCCTCCGACGGCTTTGGGATCTGGGTCGGCCGGAGCAACCGGCAGAACGACGAGCTGACGACGAAGCTGGCCGCGAAGACGGACCTCTGGCTGCACGTGCAGAAGATCCCCGGCAGCCACGTCATCATCGAGACCGGCGGACAGACCCCGCCGGACCGCACCGTCACCGAGGCGATGCAGCTCGCGGCCTATTATTCGCAGGCGCGGGAGGGGCAGAACGTCCCGGTCGACTATACGCCGGTCAAATATGTAAAAAGCCCGCCGGGGCCCGGCCGGGCATGGTGATCTACACGACGTACCAGACCGCCGTCGTCACGCCGGACGCGGCGCTGTGCGAGGCGCTGAAGGAGAAGAACTGATGGAAGAGCGGCACTACGCGTTTTTTCAGAATATCGACTGTGAATACTTTCCCTGCCACAAGACGGCGCACCCGGAGCGCTTCAACTGCCTGTTCTGCTACTGCCCGCTGTACGCCCTCGGGCGCGAATGCGGCGGGAACTTCTGCTACACGGAGTCGGGCATCAAAAACTGCGTGAACTGCATGTTTCCGCACCGGAAGGAAAACTATGACCGCGTGATCGCCCGCTTCGGCGATATCGTCCGGAAAATGCAGGAATCGGAGAAGGAGCACGAATAAACAAAGCGGCACCCCGCAGAGACTATCTGCGGGGTGATCCTTTATGAAACAGCCGCAGAGGCCGCAGAGCCAGCCGCAGGAGATCGTCGACGCGCCTGTGCCGCCCATCGAGGCGAAAACCGACAGAGTCTGACACCAAACGCGCACGCAGGGCATAGAATGCTCCGGGAACCGATGTTCCCGGAGATTTTTTTGGAGGTATGCGCAATGGCTTGTTTCTGTAACGGCTTCAGCGGCCTGATATTCCCGGACTTTGTCCAGCAGCGGTGCTGCAATCCGTGCTGCAGGCAGTCTTCCGGCTCGGTCGGCGGGACGTCGACGACGAACCCGACGTGCACGTGCACCTGCACCTGCACGCAGGGGAGCGGCTCGTCCTGCGGCTGCGGCAGTGTGGGCGGGACCTCGCCCGGCTGCAGCTGCTGCCGCCGGTGCGGCTGCGGCTCGTGCAGCAATGTGGGCGGGACGTCCAACTCGAACCAGAATTCCGGCTGCGGCTGCCGCCGGTGCTCGGGCTGAGAGACAAACCGGCGCAGGGGCGAAAGCCCCTGCGCCTGGGGTGTATCTGAAACCTCCCAACGCGCCCGGACAGCGGGGCTTTTCGCGCTGTGCTGCGTCATTTTTCCTTGAAATACGTCAGTATTCCTGCGAAAAAATGTCTTGCTCAGCGCGAAAATTCCTCGCTGCCGGTCACATTGCTGGTTTTCAGATACACCCGGGCCGTTATTTCACGAATTTGTCGATCGCCTGACACAGCGCATCGAGCGCCTGCTCGTCGTCGTGCTCCACGGCGTCGACAATGCAGTGCTGGATATGGTCCTGCAGGATCACCTTGCCGATGTTTGTGATCGCTGCGCGCACGGCAGCGATCTGGATGAGAACTTCGCTGCAGTCCCGGCCGTCGGCGACCATCTTCCGCACGGATTCCAGATGGCCGATGGCGCGGGAGAGCCGGTTCAGGACGGCCTGCGTGTTTTCGTGCACATGGCCGTGGCCCTCGGCGTGGTCGTGGCTGTGTGCGTGTTCATGGTTGTGGTCCGCGTCGTGGACGTCGGTCTCGTGATGCAGATGGGGGATGTTATGCTCGTGCAGATACGCGTGATCGTGCGAATGCTCCTGTGCCATGAGGGCGCTCCTTATCTCATATCATAAATTATTTGTAATGTATCATATTTCACATGGAAATTCCACTTAAAATCGGGAAATGCCTGAAAAAGTTTTTGGAAAAACAGACAGACGTGCGTCCGACTGCTTTACAAAATCAAGAGGAAACGATATAATACAACAAAAATCATCAAGGAGGCAGAACCATGCATCTTGACCACGATCACGACGAAACTGTCCACACCCACGCGCATACCCATGCCGACGGTGTGACCCATACGCACGCGCATACCCATACGCATGACCACGAGAACGAGCACACCCACTCCCACGACGACTGCGGCCATACCCACTGCGACGCCTGCGGCGGCTGCGAGCACAGCCCGAAGGAAGAGCTGATGGCGCTCATGAAATACATGGTCGGCCACAACGCTTCCCACGCCAACGAGCTTGCGAATCTCGCAAAGCAGCTGCAGGAGATGGGCGAGACGGCGGCCTACGACCAGATCATGCTGGCCGTGAGCGATTTTGAAAAGGGCAACCTGCGCCTGTCCACCGTGCTGGCGTCCATGCAGGCCCCGAACGCATAAGGAGCGAAAACGTTATGTGCCTTTCCAACGTCTATGAAAACAGCGTCGAGCAGAAAAATCTGATCCTGTCCAATGTACAGCGCATCGACTGCAAGGACGGCTTCGTTGTGCTCTACGACCTGTTCGAGCGCGAAACCCGCGTCGAGGGCCGTCTTGCGACCATCGATCTGGTCGGCAACACCGCCGTCATCGTCAAGGACTGATATGGCCGAGTACGAAGTCGTGCGCGAGGTGCAGAACCTCTGCGGCAACAACCAGATGCGCGATGTCTTCTTCGAGGAGATCGAGACCGACGATCCTGTCGGCTGGGTCCGCGGGCTGATCAAAGGAAAGCAGGTCGAGCTGACCGTCGACGAGAAGGAGAACGGAGATCTGACCGTCTATGTCGTCTGCGGCGGCGTGAGCCAGAAGATCCTCATGACGAGGCTCTGACGCGCAGGTGTTCCGGCCATGCCAAGAATGGAAAAAGAAATGCTTTTTTTCATATATTTGCGTGCTGCAGGGCTTGTAATTGCCAGCCAAGTGTGATACGATAATTTTGTATCGAATCCATGCCGGCTCTGCGCCGGCATGCAGCCACTCAGGCAATCTATTTTGGATATGGAGGCAATTATGAGCGTAGCGGACATTTATGAAAAGAAGAGCGACATTCTCCTTCGAGGTCTTCCCGCCCAAGACGGACGTGGGCATGGAAAAGCTGTGCGGCAAGGACGGAGTTCTGGACAAGCTCTATACCCTGCAGCCCGATTACATCTCCTGTACCTACGGCGCCGGCGGCACCAACGTCGGCAAGAACCTGGAAGTTCTGGACAAGATCCAGAAGGACGGCAAGACCATCCCCGTCACCCACTTCACCTGCATCGGCAACACCAAGGAAGATATCAAGGAAAAGCTGCAGACCTACCTGGATCACGGCATCGACCATATGCTCGCCCTGCGCGGCGACCTGCCCTTCGGCTGGACCGGCACGAACGGCGATCTGCACTACGCAACCGAGCTTGTCAAGTTCGTCCGCAAGGAGTTCGGCGACAAGTTCACCATCGCGGTCGCAGGCTCTCCCGAGGGCCACATCCAGTGCCGCAGCCTCGAAGCCGACATCGCCTTCCTGAAGCAGAAGCAGGACAACGGCGCGGACTTCATCATCTCCCAGCTCTGTTGGGATATGGACGCGTTCCGCTATTGGCTCGAGGCCATCCGCAACGCCGGTATCTGGCTGCCGGTCGACGTGGGCATCATGCCGATTCTTGACCAGGCTGCAACCATCAACATGGCCCTCAGCCGCAACGGCTGCGTCATGGACCGCAAGCTCTGCGAGATCATCTCCAAGAACTGGATCTTCCCGAACCCGTTCGACAAGGAACCGTTCGACGCAGACGTCGCCGGCAAGAAGGAAAGCTTCCGCAAGGCCGGCATCGAATACACCATCAACCAGATCGACGAGTACCGCGCCTGCGGCGTTGACGGCATCCATCTGTACGCGCTCAACAAGTACGATGACGTTGCCTACATCGCCAAGGAAGCCGGCCTGATCGATCTCGTTTAATCAAAATTTCCGCGGCAGGCGGGCCTGTGGCCCGCCTGCCCGCAGACCGTTCCAAGGAGCGTTTTTTATGGCCCATACCCATATCATTGCAGTTGCCGGAAAGGGCGGCGTCGGCAAGACGACGACCTGCGGCATGATCATCGACTATCTGTGCAAGCAGAAAAAGGCCCCATTCTGGTCGTAGACGCAGACGCAAACTCCAACCTCAACGAGGTTCTGGGCGTCGAGGTCGAGACGACGCTGGGCGATATCCGCGAGGAAATGGCGCACGCCGAACAGACCGGCAAGGTCCCGGCCAACATGACCAAGGCCGACTATGCCGAGATGAAGTTCAACTCCGCCCTCATTGAGGAGGACGACTATGACATGCTCGTCATGGGCCGGACGCAGGGCAAGGGCTGCTACTGCTTTGTCAACGGCGTTCTCAAAACGCAGATCGACAAATATGTCGGCAATTACCGCTACATGGTGGTGGACAACGAGGCTGGTCTGGAGCATATCAGCCGCGGGACGCTTCCGCACGTCGACACCATGCTTCTCATTTCCGACTGCTCCCGCCGCGGCATTCAGGCCGTAGGCCGCATCGCCGAGATGATCCGCGAGATGGACCTGAAGCCCGGCGAAATGAAACTGATCGTCAACCGTGCGCCGAACGGGGTGCTGAACCCCGGCGTCATGGAAGAGATAAACAAGTACGGCCTCCAGCTGGCAGGCGTTCTTCCGCAGGATGAGACTGTTTACGAGTACGACTGCGAAGGAAAGCCCAGCTCGCAGGTGCCAGACACCGCTCCGGTCAAGAAGGCGCTCGCCGCCATCATGCAGGAGCTCAAGCTGTAAGCCAATTATATTATTATAGGGGGATTCACAACTATGCCTTTCGTTCCCAAGAAACAGGCGTTCAATGCGCACATCAATGAAGTTGTGCTGGGCGTTGGCGACAAGGCCACGGCCATCGGCGGTCAGAACGTGCTTCCGTTCCACACGTTTGACGCTGAGATCAAGAACGCACCGAAGATCGGCGTTGAGCTGACCGACCTCGGCATGGCGGAATACACCATGCCCGGCGAGAAGGCCTTCTACGCCGGCTGCACCACCGTGGCCGAAATGGCCAAGCGTGCAGAAACGCTCGAGGGCGCTTCTTCATCTGCCTGCACCTCGAGGGCGCAGATCCCAACGGTCTGAACAAGTCCGTGGAAGAGTGCGTCCAGCTTGCCAAGGACGTCGCCGACGCGACAACCCTGCCGCTCGTCATCATGGGCTGCAAGAACATTGAAAGGACACCGAGCTGTTCAACAAGATCTCCGAAGCGCTGGCCGGCAAGAACATTCTGGTTCTGTCCGCGCGCGACGAGGACTACAAGACCGTCGTCGCCTCCGCCGGTATGGCCTACGGCCAGAAGGTCGGCGCGGAATCTGCCGTCGACATCAACCTTGCCAAGCAGCTCAACACCGTCATCACCCAGATGGGCTTCAACGCGCAGTCCATCGTCATGAACGTCGGCTCCGCCGCCGCAGGCTATGGCTATGAGTACGTCGCCTCCACGCTCGACCGTGTGAAGGACGCTGCGCTCAAGCAGGCGGACGCCATGCTCGAGATGCCTATCATGACCCCTGTCTCCGCTGATACCTGGGGCGTCAAGGAATCCGTTATGTCCGAGGAAGACATGCCCGAATGGGGCAGCCAGGAAGAGCGCGGCATCGAGATGGAGATCACGACCGCTGCCGCCGTTCTGGCAGGCGGCTCCGACGCAGTCATTCTGCGCCATCCGGAAGCAGTAAAGACCATCGCCAAGATGATCGACGCGCTGATGTAAGCGGGAAGGGGGAACCATACTATGGCAGTTAAAGGTCTTGACATTTTCAAATTATCTCCGAAGAAAAACTGTAAGGAATGCGGCAGCCCCACCTGCATGGCATTCTGCATGAAGGTCGCACAGGGCGCTGTTCCCATCACCAAGTGCCCGTATATGTCCGAAGAGGCGATCGCCCTTCTGTCCGAGGCTACCGCGCCTCCCATGAAGACCATCACGGTCGGCGCGCACAAGCTTGGCGGCGAGACCGTCATGATGCGTCATGAGAAGACCCTCGTCAACCGCAACCTGTTTGCGGCTACCCTTGCTACAGACATGGATGACGCTGCGATCGATGCGCGCATCGAGGGCATCAAGAAGGTCGATTACGAGCGTATCGGCGAGCGCGAAATGGTCGAGTGCGTCTTCGTTCACGACGCAGGCGACAGCGCGAAGTTTGTCGAACTCTGCAAGAAGGCAGCCGCTCTGCCGGACCGCACCGTCATCATCGACACCAAGGACGTCGACACCGCAAAGGCTGCTGTCGAGGCCATCAAGGACAACAAGCCCATCCTGAACGGCGCCAACAAGGACAACTTCGCCGCCATGAACGAGATCGCCAAGGCGGCGGGCCTCGTCCTGGGCGTCAGCGGCACGGATCTGTCCGAGCTGCACGATACCGTTGCCGCACTCGAGAAGGCCGGCAACAAGAACCTCATTCTCGACGTGACCGCTCCCACCATCAAGGAAACCTTCGCAAACGCTGTGCTCGTCCGCCGCACCGCCATCAAGGACGGCGACCGCACGTTCGGCTATCCCTCCATTGTAAATCTGGGCGTTCTGTGCAACCATGACGAGCATCTTGAGACGGCTCTGGCCGCCATGTTCGTCGTCAAGTACGGCTCCATCATCGTCATGGACAAGGTCGGCTACGCTGAGGCGCTGCCGCTCTACGGCCTGCGTCAGAACATCTTCACCGACCCGCAGAAGCCGATGAAGGTCGCTCCCGGCATCTACCCGATCAACGGCGCCGGTCCCGACGATCCGTGCGCGCTGACGGTCGACTTCGCGCTGACCTACTTCCTGGTCTCCGGCGAACTCGAGCGCTCCAAGATTCCCGTGAACCTGCTCATCACCGACGCATCCGGTATGTCCGTTCTGACGGCATGGGCCGCAGGCAAGTTCTCCTCCACCTCCGTCAAGAAGTTCTTTGACGAATTCGATGTCGCCTCCAAGATCAACAACCGCACCCTCATCATTCCGGGCAAGGTCGCCGTCATGAAGGGCGAAATTCAGGACAAGCTGCCTGAGTGGAACGTCGTCGTCGGCACCCGTGAGGCTGTCGAGCTGGTCAAGTTCCTGCGTGACGGCGAACACATCAAGGCCGCCGAGGCTGCCGCCGCTTCCAAGACTCCCGCCGCGGAGAAGAAGGAAGCTGCCGACGCCAACGCACCGCTCGATTTCGAGAAGATCGCTGCGTCCATCCCGGCCATCGAGGTCGTCGATATGGGCGTGACCTACAAGCAGCGTGATCCGGAGTCCCCGAAGTTCGTCACCATCGGCGAACGTATCCACTGCATCTCCCCGGTCATCCGCGAGGCCATGAACACCATGAACCCCGAGCCCATCCTGAAGCGTGCCGCCGAGCAGATCAAGGCCGGCGCAACGTATCTGGACGTCAACATCGGCCCGGCCGAGTCCAACGGCCCCGAGCTTATGACCTGGGCAGTCAAGCTGCTGCAGGAGAACTTCAACAACGTGCCTCTGGCGCTCGATACCGCCAACAAGCGCGCCATCGAAGCCGGCATCAAGGTCTACAACCGCACGAACGGCAAGCCCATCGTCAACTCCGCTGACGCCGGCTCCCGTATCTCCTATATTGATCTGGCTGCGGCCAACGACGCCATCTGCATCGCACTGTGCTCCGCTGACGGCATCGCAAAGGACAACGAAGAGCGCATGATGCACTGCCATCATATGCTCGAGCGCGGTCTGTCCCTTGGCATGGAAGCGACCGATCTGTGGTTCGACCCGCTGTTCCTCGTCGTCAAGGGCATGCAGGACAAGCAGATGGACGTTCTGAACGCCATCAAGCTGTTCTCTGACGAAGGCCTGAAGTCCACCGGCGGTCTGTCCAACAACTCCAACGGCGCGCCGAAGAACGTCCGCCCGATCATGGACTCTGCGCTCGTCGCCATGGCCATGATGCAGGGTCTGACCTCCGCCATCGTCAACCCGAACGACCTGCGCCTGATGGAGACGATCAAGTCCTGCGACATCTTCAAGAACAACGAGCTGTACTCCGACTCCTATCTGGACGCTTAATTTGTCAATTCACGGTTCCCTGCTGCGAAATACCGGCAGGGAATCCGTGCATTCCCCTGAAAAAACAAAATCCAACAAGTTCTGCAGGAGGTATTTATGAGCGTATTAACCGATCTCATCTATGGCGGCTCGCACGCCGTGGCTGGCCTGACCGAGGGTGCAGTCAACGACGCCATTGCAAAATATGGCGCAGACCATCCCATTGCCTTCCCCGATACTGCGTATTTCTTCCCCACCATCTACGCCGCCACCGGCGTCAAGGTCAAGACCCTGGGCGATCTGCCCGCCTGCGTGGGCGTTCTCAAGAGCCTCATCACCGATCAGGAGGATCTGGGACAGGCACTCAACGCCGGTCTTGCCACTGCCGTCGGCGCCGAGATCCTTGAGGGCCTGAAGTTCGCCGAGCCGAAGGACGCCTATGAGCAGGCCGCGGTTCCCGGCATCGGCTTCGTGCCCGATCCCATCATCCGTTCCCTCGGCGTGCCGCTGGTCACGGGCGATATCCCCGGCGTGGCCGTCGTGCTGGGCAAGGCCGAAAACGGCGAGGACGTTGCAAAGGTCGTCAAGGACTATCAGTCCAAGGGCATCATGACCTTCATGGTCGGCGAAGTCATTGAACAGTGTGCGGACGCGGGCGTCAAGATGGGCCTGGAGCTCCGCGTCATCCCGCTGGGCCATGACGTGACCGCCGTCATCCATGTCGTCACCGTCGCCATCCGTGCCGCGCTGATCTTCGGCAACGTGCAGCCGGGCGATCTGGCGGGCCTGCTCAAGTACACCAAGGAGCGCGTTCCCGCGTTCGTCAATACCTTCGGTGCGATCGACAATGTCGTCGTTTCCGCAGGTGCAGGCGCAATTGCGCTGGGCTTCCCGGTCGTGGTCGATATCGACCTCGGCGAAAATCAGGTTCCGGGTGCGCTGGAGTCCTGCACTGAGCACAATGAGACGGTCAAGAAGTCTCTGGAGCTGCGCGGCATCAAGATCAAGTCCAAGGAACTGCCCATCCCCGTCGCATTCGCAGCTGCATTCGAGGGCGAGATCATCCGTAAGGCCGACATGAAGGTCGAGTTCTGGTCCGCAAAGAACACCACCTGCGAGCTTGTTCTCATGAAGAACATGGACGAGGTCGAGGATCACAAGCTCGTCATCGACGGCCCGGATATCGACTCCGGCGATCTGGAATACGCGCTTGCCACCTGCGTCTATGTCGCGGGCAAGAAGATGCAGGCCGATTTCGAGTCTGTTATCGAGCGCAAGATCCACGCCTGGTTCAACTATATGGAAGGCGTCATGCACACCGGCCAGCGCAACCAGTTCCGTATCCGTATCTCCAAGGACGCCTATGACAAGGGCCTGCGCCTGACGCACTTTGCCGAGGTTCTGTACCACATGATCACGGACGAATTCGACGCAGTCGTCGACAAGTGCGAGGTCACCTGATTACCGACCCGGTCAAGGCTACCGCGTTTCTGAACGATGTCGCCATCCCGCGCTACAATATGCGTGACGACCGTCTGGCCTCCATGACCGACGAATCCGTTGACCGCTTCTTCACCTGCATCCTCTGTCAGTCCTTCGCACCGGCGCACTGCTGCGTGGTCACGCCGGAGCGTCTTGGCCTGTGCGGCGCCGTTTCCTGGCTCGACGCGAAGGCGACCTATGAGCTGAACCCGAACGGCCCGTCCCAGCCCATCATGAAGGAGGGCTGCCTCGACGAGCGCACGGGCCGCTACACCACCGTCAACGACGCAATCAAGGACGCGACCCACGGCGCAGTCGAAGAAGTCACGCTGTACTCCATCATGGAGGACCCGATGACCTCCTGCGGCTGCTTCGAGTGCATCTCCGGCATTGAGCCGATGTCCAACGGCTTCATCGTCGTCAACCGCGAGTACGCAGGCATGACCCCCGCCGGTATGACCTTCGGCGAGCTGGCCTCCTGCACCGGCGGCGGCGTGCAGACGCCGGGCTACATGGGCCATGGCCGTCACTTCATCTCCTCCAAGAAGTTCATCCACGCCGAGGGCGGCATTGAGCGCATCGTCTGGATGCCGAAGGAGCTGAAGGATGATGTCGGCGAACGCCTGAACAAGACCGCCAAGGAGCTTTACGGCATCGACAACTTTACCGACATGATCGCCGACGAGACGATCTGCACCGACTGCGACGCACTGCTCGAGTTCCTGCAGGAAAAGAACCACCCGGTCCTGTCCCTTGAGCCGCTGATGTAAGTTTAAAAACAAGATCCCGGGCCATCTGGCCCGGGATCTTTTCTGCGCAAAACCGCCCGGACCATACGGCCCGGGCGGTTGATTTATCAGTCTTCCGGCTGTTCGAAGCTGCTGTCCATCAGGACCTGCTCGAGCTGCCTGGCGTGATCAAGCTCGCGGTAGGGGACGAAGAAATCCGTCCGCGTGCCGACTTCGCCGGTGTAGGCGGCCGTGCGCGGGCTCCACTGCCGGACGATCACGGGAAGATGGTCGTCCTCCAGAATGCCCTGCAGCATTTCCGCCCACGGCGAGGTCTTCGTGCCGATGAAGCAGTAGTCGTCGGCCTTCGGCCCGCGGGTGAGCCTGCTGCCGCAGAAGGCGCAGACGTCGTCCTCGTTCAGCAGATAGCAGTTTTCACAGTAATACATGCCGCAGCTCCTTTCTGCCGGTCATTTTCCGGCCTTCAGCTCCTTGCGCTGCTGTTTCGTCTTGCAGAAGTGCTCGAGCACCGGGATGAAGAGGAAGCAGGTGAAGCCCGCCGTGAAGCCGCCGTTGTACAGGCAGAACGCGCCGTGCAGCAGCGGGACGCAGGTGACGAAGGTGTAATGGATCATGCCGAACAGCACGCCCGCCAGCCAGCCGTAGACGCCCGTCACCGGAGACAGACCGTTTGCGAAGCAAAGGCCGATGACGATGGCCTGCGCGTTGGCCATGAGCGTATGCTCCGCGCCGGTCAGCGAGCAGACGAACTGCGCCACATAGCTTGCCGCAACATAGCCCACCATGATCGGCCAGACATTGGCCGGGTGGCTGCCCTTATAGCAGCAGCAGACCATGCAGAACACGCAGCCCAGCGTCGCGGCGTTCCACTTCGCGCCGATCAGCAGGTAGTACAGGACGATAAACAGCCCGTAGATGCCGAAGTTCAGGATCGCCGCGCCGGAGCCGTATTTCGTGCCGTAGTCGACGTTGTAGCCGGAGTCGCGCAGGAGCTTCCCGTATTCCTTTCCGCCGCCCATAGCCAGGCCCCAGATGATCGCAAGGCCAAAGACCACGCCGCAGAAGACGAAGCTCAGCACCGGGAAGCTGTCGCCAAGACCCACGCCCTCCGACGCCGGAGGCGCGGGCAGGAAGACCTTGTACAGCAGCGACCGCAGGAAGAACGCGATCAGGCCGATGGGGATGGCCGCGTTGTAGAGGTCATAGCCCTTGTGCATGCTCGGGCTGTGCGGCAGAACGGCAGGGAAGACGAAGCCAATGAAGATGCCGACGGCCAGCGCCAGCAGAATGCCGTGGAGCGTGAAGCCGGAGGCAGACGCGGCATCCAGCGTCGGATAGTTGAACAGCATCTCGGTGATCAGCGGGGCCAGACCCGTGGAGAACAGGAAGGCGTTGGCCATCGCGCCGGGCTTTTTTTTCATGACGAGGCAGTAGATCAGCACACCGGCGAACGAGAACCAGATGTTGAGGATCGTCGTGCCCCAGAAGCAGAAGCCTGCCGTCAGGAAAAACGCGAGGACGGACACGCCGTCCGGCTTGCTGCCGGGCAGGCAGTAAATCCCGAGACACACGGCGCAGACCAGCGCGACATTCAAAAATGTGCCGGAAAAACCGCCGTAGCTGCTGTCAAAATAGCTCTTGACTGTCTGGCCGGACTGTGTGCAGATGCGCACGAGCCCATCCAGCATCCCGCCGCGGTCCGACACGAGTACGGCCGCAAGCAGGCAGATCACGGTAAAGCCCGCGAACAGCCAGCGGATCACGGTCTGGGGGTTTTGAAACTTCTCTTTCATTCGATCCACGCTCCCTTCAAGCTTTGAAAAAACTGCCGCCGGACCGGGCCGGCGGCAGCGCGGTAGTTGTACTTACAGCGTGCGCTCGGCAGCCTCGACCACATGGCCGATGAGCACGGAGGTCGTGACGGAGCCGACACCGCCGGGAACCGGCGTGATCGCACCGACAATGGGTTCGACCTCGGAGAAGACGGCGTCGCCCGCGATAGCGCCCTTGCCGCCCCTGGAATTGACCTTCTCGGGGTCCCAGTTGATGGACACGTCGATAACGATCTGGTTTTCGGAGACATAGTCCTTCGTCAGGCTGTTCAGAACGCCTGCGGCGGAGACGAGAATGTCCGCCTTGCGGGCGATCCCGGCCACGTCGACGGTCTTGGTGTGGCAGACGGTGACGGTGGCGTTCTTGGCCATGAGCATCATCGCGGCAGGCTTGCCGACAACGAGAGGGAGCGGCCGATGACAACGGCGTTCTTGCCCTTGCAGTCAATGCCGTAGTAGTCCAGAATTTCCATGCAGGCCTGCGGGGTGCAGGGGGCGAAACCCAGCTTCTTGCCGGTGAAGACGCCGGCGTTGGAGAGGTCGGTCATGCAGTCGACGTCCTTGCGGGCGGCCAGATGGTTGCAGATCTCATCCTGATCGGCCTTCAGATGCTTCGGCAGGGGCCGGAACATGAGGCAGCCGTGGATGGAATCGTCGGCGTTGATCGCTTCGATCTGCGCGATAAGCGCTTCCTTCGTCACGTCCTCAGGCAGGACGAACTTCAGAACCTCCACGCCGATGAGCTCTGCGCGGGCGGTCGCGCCCTTTTCATAGGACAGGTCGGAGGGGTTCTCACCGCAGCGGACGATCGCCAGCTTCGGGCTGACGCCCTTTTCCTTCAGAGCCGCGACACTCGCCTGCAGCTTTTCGTTCATCGCAGCGGTAACTTCTTTGCCAAGCAGTAACTTTGCCATTTTGCTTCTCCTTCTTATTTAAAGAAACCGGCCTTGACCGTCTCGAAGATCTCGTCGGCCATCTTGCCGTATTTGTCCAGCATCCCAAGGCACTTGGCGTTCATTTCCTCGGCCAGCGCACGGTTCTGGAGCGTCTTGGTGTTGATAAAAACGTTGAGCGAAGCCGCCTGCAGAGCGGACTTCACGATGGCCGCGCCGCAGCCCGCGTCGGAGACGGCGAGGCGGGAGCCTTTGGCGGCGAAGACAGAGATCGCCTCGATGGATTCGCAGCACAGTTCCATGATGTGCATCGGGACCTGGCAGGCCGTGATCGTAGCCTTTTCCATGATCTCCGGGCGGCTGGGATCGTCCTTCGGGATGCCGTAGGCCTTGGACAGGGGGATAAAGCCCTCCGCGTCGGCAGGGACCTGATCGAGAAGCTCGGTCTGGAGCTTGTCGCATTGGCCTTCAGGGCGATGATCTCAGCCTCGACGTCGGCGTACTTCTTCTTGCCGACGGTCAGAGAGCCGACCATGTTGCCGAGCGCCGTGCCGAGCGCGGCCACGAGCGCGGATGCGCCGCCGCCGCCGGGGGCCGGCTCGCTCGAGGCGAGAACCGTGACGAATTCACGGCAGGATTTGTCGTATAATCCATGATAACTCCTTATTTTCAGAAAGGCAGGCGGCGGATGTCCGCCGCCTGCCGGTAAGCAACGTTTACTTGGGAGCGATGAAACAGAGCGTCAGGATAAGAAGCCCTGCGTGCAGGGATTCGTGCCGAAAGCTCTGATTTCAGAGCTTTAGAACAGGCCGCTGACCTTGCCGGTCTCGGTGTCGACGTCGATGCGGCGGTAGGCCGGGTTCGCGGCGGTGCCGGGCATCATGGAGATGGTGCCTGCCATCGGGCAGAGGAACTTCGCGCCGCCGTACTCCAGGATGTCGCGGATGGCGAGCCGCCAGCCGGTGGGAACACCCTTCTTGGTCGGGTCGTCGGACAGGGACAGGTGGGTCTTGACCATCATGGTGCAGTAATCCTTGTACTTCGGGTCAGACTCGAAGCGCTCAGCCTTCTGCACAGCCAGAGGCGCCCAGTCGACGCCGTCCGCGCCGTAGACTTCCTTGGCGATCAGTTCCACGCGCTGACGCAGCGGCATTTCGAGGTCGTACAGGAACTTGATGTTGACCGGCTCTTCGCAGGCTTCGACAACGGCCTTGGCCAGCTCGATGGCGCCTTCGCCGCCGTAACGCCAGTGGTTGGACTCCGCGCAGCGGACGCCGTGCTCCTTGCAGAGCTTCTTCAGCAGGGCGATTTCCGCGTCGGTGTCGGTGTAGAAGCGGTTGATGCAGACGACCGGGTTGATGCCGGACTTCTTGATGGTGTTCACATGATGGAACAGGTTGCAGGTGCCCTTTTCCAGAAGCTCGAGGTTCTCCTCGGTGTATTCCTTCGGCAGGGGAGCGCCCGGGGTGACCTTCGGGCCGCCGCCGTGCATCTTGAGCGCGCGGACGGTCGCGACCAGAACGGAGACGTTCGGGGTCAGGCCGGACAGACGGGTCTTGACGTTCCAGAACTTCTCAAAGCCGATGTCGGCAGCGAAGCCGGACTCGGTGACATGGTAATCGAACAGCTTGAGTGCCAGACGGTCAGCGATGACAGAGGACTGGCCGATGGCGATGTTGGCGAACGGGCCGGCGTGAACGAGGACCGGCTGATGCTCGACAGAGTAGCACATGGTGGGGTTGATGGTGTTGCGCATCCACGCGGTCATGGCGCCTGCGACCTCGAGATCGTCGCAGGTGACGGGCTCGCCGCTGCGGGAGTAAGCGACGACGATCTTGCCGATACGCTCACGCAGATCCTTGAGGTCACGGGCGACAGCCAGGATGGCCATCAGCTCGGAGCCGACGGCGATGCCGAACTTGGACTCCATCATGAAGCCGTCCAGACGGCCGCCGATGCCGATGATGATGTTGCGCAGGCCCTGCGCGCAGAAGTCCATGACCCAGCCCATCTCGATGCGCTTCGGGTCGATGTCGAGGCGCTTGAGGCCCTTCTTGGCCAGCCACTCGTCGTTGTTGTTGCGCTCGTGCTGCATACGCGCGTTCAGGGCAACCATCGCCAGGTTGTGCGCGTTCATGATATCGTTGATATCGCCGGTCAGGCCGAGAGAGAACTCGGTCATCGGCATCAGAAGGGCGTTGCCGCCGCCGGCCGCAGTACCCTTGACGTTCATGGTCGGGCCGCCGGAGGGCTGACGCAGCGCGCCGCCGACGTTCAGGCCCAGCTTGCCGAGGCCTTCGATCAGGCCCAGGGAAACGGTGGACTTGCCTTCGCCGAACGGGGTCGGGGTAATGGCAGTGACTTCGATGAACTTGCCGTCGGGCTTATCCTTCAGGCGCTTCATGACCTTGATGAAGTCGATCTTCGGGGTCTTGCCGTAGGGGATGATCTCCTCGGGCAGCAGGCCGAGTTTCTCACGGAAATAATCGACGGAGGGCAGATTCTTTTCTGCTTCCTCTGCGATCTGCCAGTCCTTGTACACCGTCGGGTCGAGCGTGACGCGGCCGGTCTTCGGGTCTACGTACTTGCCGTCTTTGAATTCGATTGCCATGAATGTATCCTCCTTGCAGGCGCGGGGCCTTAACTATCCCGTTGCCTGGTATTTTCGGCGCTGTGCGGTCCTGTTTCCGCACGTTCTGTGCGCGCGTGTAATCGATATTGTTTTATCGGTTACGAAAAAAGTTTACCACGAACCACCCCGGAAGTCAATCATTCCAAGCCAGAACGCACGTGGAAAAAAGCACGAAAATTCCATATCATAATTGTCATATTTGCCATATTAGAAATATGATACTTAATTTGTGATAATTGCGTATATGAAAAATGATATAGCTGATGGGGAATGCGCATAAAAAAGCCTTCTCCTACGAGGGGAAGGCGTCACGGCGGAGCCGTGACGGATGAGGGCGCTGCAAATTTGATACGACCTCTCAGTCAGCCTTCGGCTGCCAGCTCCCCTGAAAGGGGAGCCTTTTGGGGTGCATCCTGTAGGAGCAGAGCCCCGCCCCTACAAAGTGCAGAGCAAATAAAGATAACTTCCCCGCAAAAAGGTGCAGACCAGCAAATCTGGTCTGCACCTTCTATTGATAGCAGTTGTTCTAAGGCAACTAGTTACAAATTTGATACCCCCGTATCAAGCGGCGCGTAGTCGGATACCCGTAAGGTGACTATCGTGTGGAACGACGCCTGAAACATTGGTGCTTACCTGAATTCAGACGCAGAAAGCACCCAACCGTAACCCAGCGCCCCTTTTCTCCCCCTTCTTTTCCGGCAAGACGGAAAAGAAGGGGCCGTCGGAGAACAACCGGCAGCTGCAAATTTGCGCAACCTCTCAGTCTCGGCTGCGCCGAGCCAGCTCCCCTTCCAGGGGAGCCTTGGGACGGGGTCAGTCTTCCAGAACGGCGCTGGTGCGGATGAGCTTTGTGACCTTGGCCAGCAGGATGCTGTATTCCACGGCGGCGGCAAAGGCGTCGTCGTAGTAAGGCTGCAGCTCCTCCATGGTCATGTGGTTGGCGCGGCAGATCTCGCTGAGCGCCTGCGCCACATCCTCCTCGGCCGCGTGCAGATCCTCCAGCTGCGCGACCTTACGCACGAGCGCCTTGATGCGCACGGCCTGCTCCGCGCCGGGGCGGGCGTCCTCGCGCATCTGGTCGAGCGTCGAGTTCGTGAACTTGCAGTAATCCTCCAGCGTCAGATTCTTCTGCGCCAGCTGGGCAGACATGGTGTCGAGCTGCTCCTCGACGGCCTTGCTGATCTCGGCGGGATCGGGCGTGAAGTCCATGGTCGCCGCGGCCTGGTGCAGCAGCCGCTCCCGCAGCTCCATCTCCGCGCGCTCGGCGTAGTAGTCCTCCAGACTCGTGCGCATCTTCTGCCGCATCTCGTCCATGGTCTCACACTCGCCGACCTCCTTGGCGAAGGTATCATCCAGCGCGTAGGGCGCAACGGTGCGGATCTCGTGGATGCGGCAGCGGAATTCCGCGTCCTTGCCCGCCAGCTCCGGCGCGTGATACTGGGCCGGGAAGGTCACGTGGACCGTCACGTCGTCGCCGGGGTTCTTGCCGACGAGCTGCTCTTCAAAGCCGGGGATGAACGTGCCGCTGCCGAGGACCAGCGTCTGCTTTTCGGCCGTGCCGCCGGCAAACTGCTGGCCGTCCGCGAAGCCGGCGTAATCGAGGACCAGCTCGTCGCCATTCTGCGACGGGCGGTCAAAGACGGGGGTGCGGCGCTGGCTCTGCTGCTGCAGGCGCACCAGCTGTCGGGTGACCTCCTCGTCCGTAACGTCCACATGCTCGAGTCTGGCCCGCAGGCCGCGGTATTTGAATTCCATGGTGATTCTCCCTGTTTGTTGTTTATAGAGCCGGGGCGCACCGGCCGGCGCGCTCCGGAATGCTTATAGATTTGCCTTGATCGCCGAGATGAGGATATCCCCGGCGACGACGCGGTCTTCGGCGGCGAAGCCGGTCTCAAAATTGTCCGAGTACAAAACCTGGCTGCTGGGCGGGAACTCGTCGTCCCCGGCGTAGACCATGATCTGCATCCGGTAGCCGCCGAGGAAGTCGAACTGGAAGCCCGCGTCCCCGTGGCCGATCGCCAGCGCGCCCATGGCTTCGCAGGCCGCGCGGAACTTCTCCACCCGCGTGCCGAACGTGAACGCCGCCCGCGTCAGGACCCGGCCGGTGTACGGGCCGATGTACATTTCGCCCCACGGCATCTCGCGGAAGGTCTTGTAGCTGCCGGACGGCTCCGCCGCGCGGCCTTCGAGCAGAAAGCGCAGCAAAAACGTCTGGCAGGGGAGGTTTTTCAGCGCGAACGCGCCCTCCGTATCCGAGGAAATGGCATATTCCGGCCAGCGGAGCTCGTATTTCGTGCCGAGCAGCGTCACGGTGAACCGGCCGTCCGCAAACGGCACGCCGCAGCGTTTCGACGCCTCAGCCGGGTCGAGCGCGGCGAATTTCTCCTCATAGTGGGCAAACGGGACTTCTTCCTTGTTGTTTTGTACCTGCATAAAACTTACTCCTGAATGCTCGACGGGAACAGCTCCCGGCTGGTGTGCGGCAGGAAACACGCCGCGACGAATTCATCCATATATCTCGGATTCGTGGAAAGCTCCATATAGGTCATGTTGGACGCCAGCTCGTCGACCTTGTCGACGGCGCAGTCCGACCGCGCCATGGCGTAGGCGCCGGAGAGCGACGTGTTGCCCAGATACTCGAACAGCTCCCGGTCGATATCCGGCAGCATACCGATGCGCACGGCGTTTTCCATGTTGATGCCCGAGCCGATGCCGCCCGCGACGTAGACGTGCGACAGGACCGTCACGTCCATATCGAGGCTGGAGAGCATGATGTTGATGGCCGAGAAAATGGCGGCCTTGGCGCGGATGAACGAGTCGATGTCGACCTCGGTGATGGAGATCTCGCGGCCCGTCTCGGATTCCGCGGCGGTGGCGAGGATATAGCGGCCCATGCCGTGCTCGTCGTGCGCGACGCGCTTGCCCTCGCGCACGAACTGACCCTTGGAGGAGATGATCGACGTGCGGTAAAGCTCGGCGATGACATCGATGATGCCGGAGCCGCAGATGCCGACGGGCTTCTGGCCCTCCGGGCCGACGATGCCGAGCGTCGGCTCCATCGTATCCTTGTCGATCTTCACGGATTCGACCGCGCCGTCCGTCGCACGCATACCGCAGGAGATATCGCCGCCCTCAAACGCCGGACCGGCGGAGCAGGCGCAGGACATCATGAAGTCGCGGTTGCCGAAGACCAGCTCGCCGTTCGTGCCAAGGTCGATGAAGAGCGAAAATTCGTCCTTGTCCCAGATAAGGCTCGTGAACGCGCCCGCGGTGATATCGCCGCCGACATACGAGCCGATGTTCGGGGCCAGCAGAATTTCCGCGTCCGGGTTGGCCGGGAAGCCGAGATCCTTGGCCGTCATGCCGCGCCACTGGAAAAACGTCGGGATATAGGGCTCCATGCGCACAGGGTTCGCGTCGACGCCGAGCAGCAGATGGTTCATCGTGGTGTTGGAGGCGATGCAGACGCGGAAAATGCGCGAGACGGGGATGCCCGCCGATTTGCACATCGCCGCGACCAGCGGCAGAAGCGTCTCTTTGAGGATCGCGTCCTGCAGGCGCTTGACGCCGCCGGGCTTGGACTGCTCGACGATGCGGTTGATGACGTCCGCGCCGTAGCGGATCTGGCCGTTGCCCGCAGAGGCCTTCGCCGTCAGCGTACCGGTCTTCAGATCCATGAGCACGCCCGTGACGGTCGTGGTGCCGATGTCGATGGCGCAGCCGTAGAGCGGCGCGTCGGGTTTTTCCGAAACGTCCATGACGGTCAGCACGCCGTCCGTCAGCGTGCCGGAGACGAGGACCTTGAAATTCGCGTCCCGCAGCGTCTTGGCGAGCTTTTTGACGGTATGGTAGGTGAGCCGGACCTCCGTGCAGCCGTCGAACGCGGCCTGCGCGAAGCGCGAAAGGCGCTCGGTGTCGGGCATGGTGTCGTCGAGCGTCGGCTCGTCCAGCTCGACCAGGGCCTGCACAAAGTCGTTCGTGAAGTCGACGCCGGCAGCCTGCACATCCTCCTGCAGCTGGTTGAAGATCGCGATCTCCTCGCCGGAGGAGAGGTCAGCCGTCTTCATCCGGCTCTGGTAGGCGGAGGCGATGTCGGGGACGAGAACGGTGATGTCACCCGCGGGCTTTGTCGCGCAGCCGAGCCGCCAGCCGGCGGCGTAATCCGCATCGGAGATGTGGCCGGTCTGCATGCCGGTCACGTCGCCGGAGACGAGCTTTACGCGGCACTTGCCGCACGAGCCGTTGCCGTTGCAGGGCGCGTCGATGGCGACGTTGGCTGCCTTGGCAGCCTCGAGAATGGTGCTGCCGGGCGCGGCGGAGAAATGGACCTCCTGCGCGCCGTTTTCGAATTGGAAGGTGATTTCGTACATGCTGTCTGGGTTCCTTTCCGTCAAAAGTGTGGAAACCGCCGCCGGAGAAGGGCGCGACGCGCCGCTCTCCGCCCCCTGCGTGGTATTCTTACTCTATAATATAAACAAATCGCCCGCCGTGGTCAAGTCCTGCGGGGGGATAAATGACTTTTGTACAATTTTCAGAATCTGTCAAAGAATTGTGCGTGATAGACAAAAACGACGCGTTTTGCGGCGCAGAAACGATTGATTCGCACAAAGAAATGTGGTAAGCTGAACTTGGTACAAGGGTATGAAACAAACTGACAGGAGGACGAAACTATGAAAAAATTCATCAACCAGGTCGAGCTTGTGGAAGATCAGATGATCGCGGGCATGGTCAAAGCCTACCCCCAGTATGTACGGAAGCTGGACTGCGGAAACGTGGTCGTGCGGACAGAGAAGAAGGAGGGGAAGGTCGCGCTGATCTCCGGCGGCGGCTCCGGCCACGAACCGGCGCACGGCGGCTACGTCGGCACGGGCATGCTGGACGCGGCGGTCGCGGGCGCAGTCTTCACCTCTCCCACGCCGGATCCGATCTATGAGGGCATCAAGGCCATCGCGACCGACAAGGGCGTGCTGATGGTCATCAAGAACTATACCGGCGACGTGATGAACTTTGAAATGGCCGGTGAAATGGCGCAGATGGACGATATCAAGGTCGCGCAGGTCGTCGTCAACGACGACGTCGCCGTGGACGGCAGTCTCTATACCGTCGGCCGCCGCGGCGTGGCGGGCACGGTTCGTCCACAAGATCGCGGGCGCGAAGGCGGAGCAGGGCGCGGAGCTCGAGGAGGTGCAGCGTGGCGCAGAAGGTCATTGACAACGTGCGCACCATGGGCGTCGCCATCCGTCCCTGCACGGTCCCGGCGGCGGGCAAGCCCGGCTTTGAGCTTGGCGAGGACGAGATGGAGGTCGGCATCGGCATCCACGGCGAACCCGGCACGCACAAGGAAAAGCTCGCTCCGCCCGGCGGACGAGATCGTCGATCACTTCTGGACAAGATCCTCTCCGACATCGACTATACCGGCCATGAGGTCGCCGTCATGGTCAATTCCTCCGGCGCAACGCCGCTGATGGAGCTGTTTATCATCAACAACCATGTCGCCGACGTGCTGGCCGCGAAGGGCATCAAGGTCTATAAGACCTTCGTAGGCGAATATATGACGTCGCTTGAAATGGAGGGCTTCTCGGTCTCCCTGCTGCGGCTGGACGACGAGCTGAAGGCCCTGCTGGACGCGCCCGCGGACACCATCGCGTTCAAGGCATAAAGCACCGAAACAAAGGAGAACCCATCTATGATCGATCAGGAACAGGTATTGGAGATCTTACACGCCGTCGGCGAAAAGATCACCGAAGAAAAATTATTCTCACCGAGCTCGACAACGTTATCGGCGACGGCGACCACGGCATCAATCTGGCCCGCGGCTTCGCCGAGGTCGAGAAGAAGCGCCCGATGATGGAGGGCAAGGACATCGGCACGATGCTTAAAACTACCGGTATGGCCCTTGTGTCCACGGTCGGCGGAGCCTCCGGCCCGCTCTACGGGACGGCGTTCATGCAGGCAGGCAAAGCGCTTGCCGGAAAGACGGAGCTGGATGCGCAGGACCTGGTCACGATCCTGGACGCATTCGTCGCGGGCGTGCAGCTGCGCGGCAAGTCCGTGGCCGGAGAAAAGACGATGCTGGATGCCATGATTCCCGCGCGTGATGCGGTCAAAGCGGCGCTGGACGCGGGAAGGGCGCGAAGGACGCGCTCGCGGACGCCGTGGCCGCCGCGGAGCAGGGCGTGGAATATACCAAGACCATCATCGCCACCAAGGGCCGCGCGAGCTATCTCGGCGAGCGCAGCCTCGGCCACCAGGACCCGGGCGCGACGTCGTTCACCACGATGCTGAAGGTCGCGGCGGCGCACGTATGAGGGCGAAGGCATGGTCGGATTTGTGATCGTCTCGCACAGCAGGACGCTGGCTGACGGCGTCGTGGAGCTGACAAGCATGATGGCCGACGGCGTGCCCATCCGGGCCGCTGGCGGGCTGGACGACGGCGGCTTCGGCACGAGCTATGAGAAAATTGCGAACGCCATTGAAGAGATTTACTCAGCCGACGGCGTGATCGTGCTCATGGACATGGGCTCGGCGGTCATGACGGCGGAAATGGTGCTCGAGTCCATGCCGGAGCGAAAGCTCGTCCTGGCCGACTGCCCGCTGGTCGAGGGCGCGGTCGCCGCGACCGTCAGCGCCATCGCCGGCAGCTCGATGGAGGAGATTCTGGACGAGCTGCAGGACGTTCGGGAGCTGAAAAAGCTGTCATAACACAAGCAGCCTCCCGCGCTTTGCGCGGGAGGCCGGGTTTTACAGGGAGTCTCTATATGAAAGAATTTCAATACACCATTCAGGACCCCATGGGCTTTCATGCGCGGCCTGCGGGCGCGCTTGTGCGCGCGGCAAAGGCGTATACAAGCAAAATTACGATCTCCTGCGGGGAAAAATCCGCGCAGCTGACGCGGCTGATGGCCGTGATGGGCCTCGGCATCAAGCAGGGTCAGACCGTCACCGTCACCATCGACGGCCCGGATGAGGACCGGGCGCTGGAAGACCTGCAGGCGCAGTTCCGCGCGAACGCTTGAGGTGGGCCCATGCAGCAGATGAAGGGCGTATCCATCTCGCAGGGCCTTGCCGTGGGGAAGATCGTCGTGCTGACTTCCGCCGCCGCGCCGGAGGCGCAGGCCGGAACGCCGGAGGAGGAGCTGGCGCGCTTCCAGCGCGCGCAGCAGCAGGCGGTCCGGGATCTCGGCGCGCTCTATGAAAAGGCCAGGGCGGAGCTCGGAGAGGCGGAGGCGGAGATCTTCTCCGTCCACCAGCTGATGGCCGAGGACGAGGACTTTGCGGACCTCATCGCCGCCGCGATCGCGGGCGGTGCGGAGGCCTCCGAGGCCGTCCGGCAGGCGGGGGAGCAGTGCGCGGCCATGTTTTCCTCCATGGACGACGCTTATATGCGCGAGCGGGCAGCCGACGTACAGGATGTCGCCGCGCGCATCCGCCGCATCCTGCGCGGCGAAGCGGAGACGACGCTGACCGGCCCTGCCTCATCGCCGCCGAGGAGCTCACGCCCAGCCAGACCGTGCAGTTCCCGCGCGCATTCGTGCAGGGCTTTCTGACGGCGCGGGGCGCGGCCAACTCGCATACCGGCATTCTCGCGCGCACGCTGGGCGTCCCGGCGGTGTCGCAGCTGCCGGTGGACGCGCAGCTGCAGGGGCGGACGGCAATTTTGAACGGGGACGAGGGCACACTGATCCTCGACCCGGACGAAGATCAGCTCCGCGCGGCGGAGGCCGGGATCCGCGCGCGGCAGGCACAGCGCGAGGCGCTGCAGCAGCTGGCGAAGCTCCCGAGCGTCACGAAGGACGGCCACGCCATCCGCCTGTACGCGAATCTCGCCGGGACAGACGATCTGCCGCTGCTGCAGCAGAGCGGCGCGGAGGGCGTGGGTCTGCTCCGGAGCGAATTTCTCTATCTCGGCCGCAGCAGCTATCCGACGGAGGACGAGCTGTTTGCCAGCTACAAGCAGCTCGTGCAGGCCATGGACGGCCGGGAGATCATCATCCGCACGCTCGACATCGGCGCGGATAAAAAGGCAGACTATTTTGACCTCCCGCCGGAGGACAATCCGGCGCTCGGCCTGCGCGCCATCCGCCTGTGCCTGACGCGTCCGGCGCTGCTGCAGACGCAGCTGTGCGCCATCCTGCGCGCGTCAGCGTTCGGCAACGTCGGCGTCATGTTCCCCATGGTGACCGGCCCGGCGGAGCTCGCGCAGCTCAAAGCCGCGCTCCGGGACGCGGAGGATACCCTCTGCGCCCGCGGCGAGCGCTTCGGCCGCTATCAGACCGGCGTGATGATCGAGACGCCTGCCGCCGTGTTCATGAGCGGCGAGCTTGCGGGCGAGGTCGACTTCTTCTCCATCGGCACGAACGATCTGACGCAGTATCTGCTGGCTATGGACCGGCAGAATCCGGCGCTCGCGCCGTTCTGCGACCCGCATCACCCCGCTGTGCTGCGCGCGATCGAGGAAACGGTGCGCAATGCGCATCTGGAGGGCTGCCGTGTCGGCATCTGCGGCGAGCTGGCCGCGGACGAGAGTCTGACGCAGACCTTCCTGCGCCTGGGCGTGGACGAGCTGTCCGTCTCCCCGCCCCGCATCCTGCCCCTGCGCCGGGCCATCCGCGATATGACGCTGGCATGAATACACACAGGCTGCGGCCCGGCAGGGCCGCAGTCTTTTGCATCCGTCCGGCGTTGACATTCCGCCGCGCAGCGCGTATCATGAAAGAAAAACGCGCGGAAAGGCGGATGAACAAATGGATACCAGCTTCGGCATACAGCAGAAAGGCAAACGCAACCTCATCACCGACGTGGCGGGGATCACGGTCGGGCACTGCACGCTGGCGGATGGCGATGTGCAGACGGGCGTGACGGTCCTGCTGCCGCACCAGGGAGATCTGTTCCATGACCGCTGCCGCGCCGCGGTCCATGTGATCAACGGCTTCGGCAAGAGCGCGGGGCTCGTGCAGGTACAGGAGCTCGGGTATCTCGAGACGCCGCTGATCCTGACCAATACGCTCTCGGTCGGCACGGCCTTTACGGCCTGCGTGCGCTATATGCTCGTGCGCAACGATCAGATCGGCCGCGCCGAAAGCACTGTCAACCCCGTCATTCTCGAGTGCAACGACGGCTATCTGAACGACATCCGGGGCCTGCACGTCACGGAGGACCATGTGTTCGCCGCGCTGGACGCCGCGGATACGGCCTTTGCCCTCGGCGCGGTCGGCGCGGGGCGGGGGATGAGCTGCTATCATCTCAAGGGCGGCATCGGCTCCGCCTCCCGCGTGTTTGAGATCGGCGGGCAGACCTATACGCTCGGCGCGCTGGCAATGACGAATTTCGGCTCGCTCATCGACCTGACGATCGCGGGCGAGAGGATCGGGAAAAAGCTTGCGGCGGAGCCGGAAGACGCCAAGGGCTCGTGCATCATGGTCCTGGCGACGGACGCGCCGCTGTCTTCGCGGCAGCTGTCCCGGGTGGCCCGGCGGGCCCAGAGCGGCCTTGCGCGCACCGGCGCGGTCACCGAGCACGGCAGCGGCGAGATTGTGCTCGCCTTCTCCACGGCCAACCGCATCCAGGCGGGGCAGATCTTTCACAGCGGCGTCTATCTCAACGACGAAGCGTTCCGGCCCATCTTCCGCGCCGCGACCGAGACGGTGGAGGAGAGTATCATCCGCTCCATGCTGGAGGCCGAGACCGTCACCGGCCGCGACGGCCACATCCGCCTGTCGCTGCACGATGCGATGGAAAGAGCCGGTCTGCCCCGGTAAAAGCAGAATAAACCAAAGCGCTCCCGCTGCAGATGCATCGGGAGCGCTTTGATCTTGCCGGAGGCTCAGAACAGCCGGACGATCAGCTGTGAGACCAGCACCACCGCGATCAGCGCGATGGGGTAGGTCGCGGCGTAGGCGGAGGCGACGTTGCTCGTGCCCGCCACGTGGATGAGGGTGCCGAGGGCGGGGGTGGAGGTCATGCCGCCGGTGATGGAGCCGAGGATGTTCAGCAGGTTCATCTTCAGCACATGCTTGGCGACGACATAGCCCACGATCATCGGCAGAAGCGTCATGAAAATGCCGTAGACGAAGTAGATGGGCTTGAAATACCGCACGAAGCTCATGCCGCCGGAGACGCCCGCGCCGATCAGGAAGACCATCAGACCAAGCTCCCGGAAGGTCTCCAGGACCTTCTTGCTCGGCATGAGATCGGCCCGGCCGAAGTGGCCGAAGTGGCCGAACACCAGCGAGACCAGCAGCGCGCCGCCCGTCGTGGTGAGCGAGAAGAAATTGAAGAATTTCACCGAGCCCAGCAGAATGCCGAACACCGCCGCGACGGCGAAGGGCGTGAAGCCGAAATCGTCAAACTCCAGCAGCTTTCCCTTGAACTTGGCGACGTCGCCGGTCTCCACATGGGTGATCTTGCGGCGTTCCTCGTCCAGATCCGCGTGCACGACGCGCGGCATCAGCTGCACGAACAGCACGACGCCGATGACGCCGAAGAGATACGCGATGCCGTAGCCGACCGTGACCGCGTCCTGATACTGGGCGGCGACGGCCTCCTTCGTGGCGGAAAACGCCGGGGTCGAGGTCAGCGAGCCGGCGAGCAGGCCGGAGATCATAGCCGTCAGCTGGCCCGGGTCATAGCCCGGCTGCCCGGCTTCAATCGCACGGCCGACGAGCAGACACAAGATCGCGGTAATGCCGCCGGAAAGAATGATCACGACGCCGAGCAGCACATAGGACTTGAAGTTGTGCTTCATGTTCTTGAAGAAGTTCGGCCCGGCGATAAAGCCGACCGAGGTCACGAAGAACACGAGGCCCAGGTTTTCGATGATCTTCAGCGCCTGCGAGGCGTAGTTGATCTCTTCGATGACGAAGCGGGAATTGAAGTGTGTGCCGAAAAACGCGCCGTAAACCAGCGCGATGACGAAAACGCCGGCCGTGCCGAGGCTGATCCCCTTGATGGTGATCCGCCCGAGCAGATAGCCGACCGCGGCGATCCCGAAGGTGGAGAGCATCAGGAAATTCGCAGCGTTGATGGAAGCAGTCATCTTTTTTCTCCTCTTATTTTCTCCCGGGAAGCGCTGCATCGGGGGAGATGCAGCGCTTCTTCGGTTTATTTGACAGGATGGATCTTTCTTGCATAGTCGGGCAGCAGCTGCGGCGAGGGACGATGGTCCGATACGCCTGCCTGCTGCTTTTCTGCTTCAAACGCGGCCACATGGCTGAGCGTCAGCGCGCCGACGGTGACGGACTTCGCCTTCTCGGCGGCGTGCTGGCCCGCGTTGCGGCCAAAGACGATGACGTCAAGCAGACTGTTGCCCATCAGGCGGTTGCGCCCGTGGATGCCGCCCACGACCTCGCCCGCGGCGAACAGGTTTTCCACATCCGTCTGGCCGTCTGGCGTGATGTGCAGACCGCCGTTCTGGTAGTGCAGCGTCGGATAGACGAGGATCGGCTCCTTGCGGATGTCGATGCCGTGCTTGGCGAACATGCGCATCATGGCCGGGATGCGCTTTTCAATCGTGCCCGCGCCGTTTTTCAGCTCGATCATCGGCGTGTCGAGCCAGACGGCCTGCCCGGCGGGAGTCTTGACGCCCTTACCGCGCTCGGTGCACTCGCGGATGATGGAGGCCGCGGCCACGTCGCGCGTTTCGAGCGGGTTCATGAAGACCTCGCCGTCCGCGTTCACGAGCATTGCGCCGACAGAGCGCACCTTTTCCGTGACCAGCGCGCCGTAGATCTGCGCCGGAAAGGCCGCGCCTGTGGGGTGGTACTGAAGTGTATCCGGGTACAGCAGCTTCGCGCCCGCGCGGTAGCCGAGCACAAGGCCGTCGGCTGTTGCACCGTAGTGGTTCGAGGTGGGGAAGCCCTGATAGTGGAGCCGTCCTGCGCCGCCGGTGGCAAGAATGACGGTCTTTGCCTTCGCGACCAGCAGCTCCTTCGTCTCCATGTTCAGAAGGACCGCGCCGGCGCAATGGCCGTTTTCGTCCTTGATGAGTTCGACGGCGGAGGTAAAGTCAACGACGGGAATGCCGCGATTGAGAACCTCGTCGCGCAGCGTGCGCATGATCTCCGCGCCGGAATAGTCCTTGGCTGCGTGCATGCGCTTGCGGGAGTGCCGCCGCCGTGGGTGGTGATCATGGTGCCGTCGGGCGCTTGTCAAATTCCACGCCGAGCCCGGACAGCCACTGGATGGCCTCCGGCGCGTCCATGACGAGCTTATACAGAAGATCCTTCTGCGCGGCAAAATGGCCGCCGCCGTAGGCGTCGAGGAAGTGCTGGGCAGGGGAGTCGTTCGGCTTGTCGGCAGCCTGAATGCCGCCCTCGGCCATCATGGTGTTCGCGTCGCCCATGCGGAGCTTCGTGACGACCATGACCTTCGCGCCCGCATTGTCGGCCTCAATGGCTGCGGAGCAGCCTGCGCCGCCGCCGCCGATGATGAGAACGTCCGTCTCATAATCGGGCTTCGTCAGATCAAACTGCTCGTGCAGGATGCGCGATTCGCCCTCCAGCAGCTCCGCCAGCTCCAGCGGGACCTTCTGGCCCTTATTGGGGCCGAAGCGCAGCTCGGTAAACTGCTCGGCGCGGTAGTCGGGATGGAATTTCTTCAGCAGCGTGTCCTTTTCCTCCGCCGTCATGCGGCGGGGGTCCAGCTTCGCGTTTTCTTCGCGGGCCGCTTCCACCTTGCGGATGGAGGCCAGCATGTTAGAGTCCTGATACATGATATGCGTCCTCCTTACTTTTCAATCTCGCGGTGGTTGTAGAGTTCCTTGATCTCATCCAGCGGCTTTTCCATGAGGCTTTCGATGAGCGCCTCAAATTTGCCGTCCTTAACCTCCTGCACGCGCGCGTCCAGATGCTCACAGTGCGGGGCAATGTACTTGCCGTTCAGACGGCGGGCCAGCATGGCGACCTGCGGGTGGGAGATGCCGGCCGGACAGCGGGACGAGCACACGCCGCACATGACGCAGTCGAAGGATTCCTCGGCGCACTTGTCAAATTCGCCGCGCTGGGCGTAGGCGATGTACTGCATGACGTTCAGACCCTGCGTGCACGCCTTCGTGCAGGCGTTGCAGCCGACGCAGGCATAGATCTCGGGGTAGAGCTGCATCATGACCGTCTGCGTGGGCTTCAGCTTCTCCATGTCGTAGACTTCCTTGACCAGCGGGAAGAACGGAAGCGTCGCCACATACATGTTGTTCTCCACGCGCGTCGAGCAGGCCAGACAGGCCTTCAGTTCGCGGTCGCCCGCGATGCGGTAGATCGTCGCGCACGCGCCGCAGAAGCCGTTGCGGCAGCCGCAGCCGCGCACGAGCTGATAGCCGGAATACTCCATCGCTTCCATGATGGTCAGACTGTCCGGCACCTCATATTTCTTGCCGAACAGGAAAACCGTCACCATATTTTCCATACCTGTTCTCCTTTAATACTCATTCGGCAGCTCGTCGAGCTGGTCGAAGCGGAACACCGGGCCGTCCTTGCAGACGTATTTGTCGCCGATGTTGCAGCGGCCGCATTTGCCGAGGCCGCATTTCATCTTGAGTTCCATCGTGGTATAGACCTGCTCGCGGGCGAAGCCGAGCTCCATGAGGCCCGCAAGGGTAAACTTGATCATGATGGGGGGGCCGCACATCACGACGGTCTTGTCGGTCGTGAAGCCGAGCTCCTTGACGTAGTTCGGCACGAAGCCGACGTGGCCGTCCCAGTCCGGCTGCTCGCGGTCGATGGTCAGATGGACGTTGATGCCGTCCTCTTTGCACCAGACGTTCTCGATCTCAGGATAGTCTACCAGGTCGTCCTTTGAGCGGGAGCCGTAGACGATGTCGATTTTGCCGTAGCGGTCGCGGTAGTGGCGGCAGTAGTTGATGACCGAATGCAGCGGGGCCAGACCGATGCCGCCCGCGATGAACAGCAGGTCCTTGCCCGCGAACGCGGTGTCGACCGGGAAGCCGTTGCCGTAGGGGCCGCGGACGGTGATCTGCTGGCCGGGCTCCATGGCGTGGAGCCATTCGGTTACGCAGCCGCATTTTTTAATGGAAAACTCCACATATTCCTCCAGCGTGGGACTGGACGTGATGGAGAACAGCGCCTCGCCGACACCGGGAACGGAGAGCATGGCGCACTGGCCGGGGATATGGACGAAGGGCTTTTTGCCGTCAAGGCCGACGACACGGAACGTCTTGACGTCCGGCGTGTCGACGCGGATATCCGTGACGACGGCGAGATTGGGGATCAGCGGATCGTTTCTCATGCGTGTTCCTCCCCAAGTGTTTTGATGACTTTGACGATGTTCATATGGATGGGGCACTTGGCCAGACACCGGCCGCAGCCGACGCAGCCGAAGATCCCGTCGTTGTTATCCGGGAAATAGACCAGCTTGTGCATGAAGCGCTGCCGGAAGCGCTCGAGCTGGGTCGGGCGCGGCTGACCGGCGGACATCTTCGTGAAGTCCGAGTACATGCAGCTGTCCCAGCAGCGGAAGCGGCGGACGAGCTTGCCGGAGTCGAATTCCTTGATGTCATAGCACTGGCATGTTGGGCAGACGAAGGTGCACGTGCCGCAGCCGAGGCAGCTTTCGGACAGCTGCTTCCATTCCGGCCGGTCAAAGAGCGCTTTCGTCTTCCCCGCGCCGACGGCGGACAGATCGAGGCTTGCCAGCGGCAGCTTTTTGAGGATCGCGCGCGTCTGTTCCTGCTGGGCTTTGACGGCTTCGCCGTCGGTGTCTTCGAGCATGGAGAGCTTCGCGGTCAGCGCCTCGCCCTTTTCCGTGTTGGCCTGCCAGTAGAGCGCCGCTGCGTCCATCCAGCAGCTGACGTCGCCCTGCGGCTGCGCCGGGTCGACGCCGAAGGCCTGACAGAAGCAGGTCTCCTCCGGCCGGGTGCAGGCCAGGGTCACGACGGTGCCGTGCGCGCGGCGCGCGGCGTAATAGGTGTCCTGCGGCTCGGAGAGGAAGACGCGGTCGAGGATCGCAAAGCTCCTTGCGTCGCACGCGCGCACGCCAAAGAGGACGAAGGGCTCCGCCGGGTCGCGCGTCTCAACGAGATCGAGCTGCTTGCCCGTCACGCGGAAGCCGACGAGATTTTCCACCTGCGGGAAGAACAGATCCTTGGCCGAGCGGACGGTATTGAGCTTTTTCGTCAGCTGCAGCCCCTCGCGCCAGAGCGTGAAATTCGCCTGACCGGCTGCGTCGTCCGCGGGGATATAGAGCTTCTGCTCCGCCGCGAGCGCGGCGAACAGAGCGGGAAGCTTCGAAAGCAAAAGCTGTTTCATTGTGCACCTCCCCGTTCATACACGACGGACGGCTCACAGTCGTCCTTGCGGAAATCCATGAGCGGCGGGCGGGAGTCGAAATCGGCGCCGGCCTGGTACTCGCCGTAGAGCTCGTTGATGTCCTTGATGAACTTGCGGTTCAAAAGATGCAGCGGGATATGCTGCGGACAGACGCGGGAGCATTCGCCGCAGTCGGTGCAGCGGGAGACAACGTGGAAGGCACGGATGATATGGAACATGTTCTCCTCGAACGAATCGGCAATGGCCTTGTTCTCAAAGCCGGAATCGTGGTTGTCGAACACGCACTTTTCGCACGAGCAGGCGGGACAGACGTTGCGGCAGGCGTTGCAGCGGATGCAGCGCGACAGCTCGCCGCGCCAGAACGCGTAGCGCTCCTCCGCCGTCATGGCCTCGAGCTTTGCGACCTCGTCAAAGCGGCCGCAGTCCGGATCCTCCTCGCCCTGTTCGCCGAGCAGCTCGTCGAAGCAGACGATCTTTTTGCTCTTGCAGGTCCTGCACTTGAGCAGCAGCGCGTCGGCTTTTCTGACGGTCTCGTCGCCGTAGATGGTGGCGAGCTTCAGTTCTTCGCCGTCTTCCGTGACGGCGGTCACACCGGCGGCGCCCAGGCCTTGATGGCCTCCATGTCGCACATGCCGTCACACTGTACGCCGACGGCGTAGACCGTCTCGCGCAGGATGCGGTGCTCCTTTAGAAGCTGGACAAACGAATAGCTGTCGCAGGGCTTCAGGAACACGGCGGCTTTGCCGCCCTTGCGGGATTCCGCGATGAGATATTTGGACAGATTCGCGCCGGAGAAGACGCTCCAGACGAAGTTCTGCTCCACATCCTCCGCGCTCGTGAACGTCGAGGGGGTCAGATCATAGAAGAATTCGCCCGCGCGCCAGCCGATGACGCGGTCAACAATCTGATCTTGCAGCAGCTGGATCGCTTTTTCCTTTACTCTTTGCATCTCAGATCCTCCAGTCTGCGGTTCTCGCCGAGCTTCGTGATCGTCTCGGCGAATTCGTTCATGGTTTTGGCGAACTTCGCGCCCTCCGCCGCCGAGACCCATTCGACCCGCGTGCGCTCACGCTCGATGCCGAGGAAGTCCAGCATGGAGAACAGGAGCGTCATGCGCCGCCGGGCGTAATAGTTGCCGGTCGTGTAGTGGCAGTCGCCGGGATGGCAGCCGCAGAGGATCACGCCGTCGGCCCCGCGCTGGAACGCGCGGAGGATGAACATCGGGTTCAGCCGGCAGGAGCACGGAATGCGGATGATCTTCACATTGGCCGGGTAGCTCAGCCGGTTCGTGCCGGAGAGATCGGCGCCCGCGTAGGAGCACCAGTTGCAGCAGAACGCCACGATCGTGGGCGTCCAGGAGCCGTTTACCTGCATATCGCATCCACCTCCGCAATGATTTGCCGGTTGGAGAAGCCCTTGAGATCCATCGCGCCGGACATGCACGCGACGGTGCACGCGCCGCAGCCCTGACAGACCGCCGGGTTGACCTGCGCCACGCGCCGCACGAGCGTCGTGCGGTTCGGGCCTCGGAATTCCTTGTCAATGTACGTGATCGCGCCGTAGGGGCAGACCTTTTCGCAGTTGGAGCAGCCGTTGCACATCATCTCATCCGGCTGCGCCACGCACGGGTTGCAGGTCAGGCTGTCCTTGCACAGAAGGCCGATGACCTTCGCCGCCGCGGCGGACGCCTGCGCGACCGTCTCGGGGATATCCTTCGGCCCCTGGCACATACCGGACAGGAACACGCCTGCCGTCGGGCTTTCGACCGGGCGGAGCTTCGGATGGGCCTCGGTGAAAAAGTCGTTCGTGTCCATGGAGGCGGTCAGCATCGTGGCCAGCGGCCGCGCGGACTTATCCGGCTCGATGGCGGCAGCCAGCACGACCATGTCGGCGTCGATGTGCAGCTGCCGGTTGTCCAGCAGATCGGATGCCTGCACCTTCAGCTTGCCGCCTTCGGGCGTGACCTTGCCGACCATGCCCTTGATGTAATGCACGCCGTACTGCTCGACGGCTCGGCGGTAGAACTCGTCAAAGTTCTTGCCGGGGGTGCGCACGTCGATGTAGAAGACGTACACGTCGGTGTCCGGGTATTTTTCGCGGCAGAGCATGGCGTGCTTCGCCGTGTACATGCAGCAGATCTTGGAGCAGTAGGGCTTGCCCTTCTCCACACCGTCGCAGCGGGAGCCGACGCACTGGACGAAGACGATGGTCTTCGGGTGTGTCCCGTCGGACGGGCGCAGGAGCGTGCCGCTCGTGGGGCCGGCGGCGTTCATGAGGCGCTCAAATTCCAGGCTCGAGACGACGTCCGGGCTCTGGCTGTAGGCAAATTCGTCGAATTTGGAAAGATCGATGGGGTTGAAGCCCGTCGCGGCGACGATGGCGCCGTATTCCTGCTCAATGAACGTGTCGGTCTGCTTGTAATCGATTGCCCCGGCGGAACAGACCTTTGCGCACACGCCGCACTTGCCGTTTTTGAGCATGTTGCAGTAGTTCGGGTCGATGGTCGCGACCTTCGGCACGGCCTGTGCGAAGGGGATATAGATCGCGCGGCGATTGTCCATGCCGAGGTTAAATTCGTTCGGAACCTTCTTCTGCGGACACTTTTCCGTACACAGTCCGCAGCCGGTGCAGACGTCCTCCTTCACAAAGCGCGCTTTGCGGCGGATTTTCACATGGAAGTTGCCGACGAAGCCGCCGACGGATTCAACCTCGGAGTAGGAATAGATGTGGATTTTTTCGTTCTGCGCGCAGTCGACCATTTTCGGTGTCAGGATGCACGCCGCGCAGTCGAGTGTCGGGAACGTCTTGTCGATCTGGGTCATCTTGCCGCCGATGGTCGGCTGCTTTTCGACGATATCGACCTCAAATCCGGCCTCGGCGATGTCGAGCGCCGTCTGGATGCCCGCGATGCCGCCGCCGATGACGAGCGCACGCTTGGTGACGGGGCTGGAGCCCGCGGTCAGGGGCGCGTTCAGATGCACCTTGGCGATGGCGGCGCGGCCGAGGATGATGGCCTTTTCCGTGCCCGCTTCCTTGTCCTTGTGGATCCAGGAGCACTGTTCGCGGATATTTGCGATCTCGACCATATAGGGGTTGAGACCTGCTTTTTCGCAGGTCTTGCGGAACGTCTGCTCGTGCATTCTGGGGGAGCACGAACAGATGACTACGCCGGTCAGCCCGTATTCGTGGATCTTCTCCTGGATCATCTGCTGGCCGGTCTGGGAACACATGTACTGATAATTGGTGGAGAAAACAACGCCCGGCTCTTGCAAGCGCCTGCGAGACTCTTTCCACGTCGACGGTCGCGGCAATGTTGCTGCCGCACCAGCATACGAATACGCCGATTCTCTGCATTGCGTTCCCTCCTTACTTTTTATATTTGCGGAACGCCGCGGCAATCGCCTGCTGCGGCAGCTCCCCGTCGAGAATTTCCGGGATGCGCTCGGGCTTCAGATGGTCCATGCCCTGCTGGCGTTCGACTGCATTGCGCACGGCCTCGATGAGTTTTGCAGGCTCGACGTTTCGGGGACAGCGCTCGACGCAGGCAAAGCAGCTCAGGCAGGTGTAGATGCCCTTCGAGGAAAGCAGCTCCTCAATTCGGCCGTTTTCGACCATGGAGACAAACTGATGCGGATGGTATTCCATCTCGTCATACGCCGGACAGCTCGCCGAGCATTTGCCGCAGCGCATGCACTTTCTGGGGTTCACGCCGGAGATGCGGGTGACGGTTTCAATCATGTTCTGGTTGTTCATGCGTCTGCCTCCCCGCAGCCGAGCACCTCGGCCAGCAGTTCTGTGAAGTAAACGACCGGCAGCTTGCCGTCCGTGTTGTGCAGCAGATTGTAGCTGCACAGGGGACAGGCCGTGATCAGAAGCTCCGCGCCCTGCGCGCTTGCGTTGTCCGTGATCTTCTGCGCCTGCTTGGCGGCGTAGGCCTTGTTTTCCACGGCCATATAGCCGCCGCAGCATTCGTTGCGCTGCGCGTAAACAACGGGCTCCGCGCCGATGGCCCGGATGAAGTCCTCGAGCATTTTCGGGTTCTCCGGGTCGTCAAACTGCATCTCGCGGCTGGGCCGCAGGAGCATGCAGCCGTAATACGCGCCGATCTTCCGGCCCGTGAGAGGCTTCACAACGGCCTTGCGGACATTGTCCCAGCCGATCTCGTCGCGCAGGACCTCGAGATAGTGCAAAACCTTCGTCTCGCCGGCGTAGGGCGTCTCGGGTTTTAAGTAGTTGTTGACCTTCGTGCGGATGTCGTCATTGTGCTGCATGTCGCCGTTCACGCGCTTTAGAACGTGGTGGCAGGCGGAGCACAGCGACACCAGCGGCTGGCCCGCGTCGCGCGCGGCCATCAGCGCGCGGACGGAGGCAAGCCGCGTGGCGATCTCATCGTTTGATTGCGGATAGACCGCGCCGCAGCACTGCCACTCCGGGATCTCGCACAGCGAAAAGCCGAGCTTTTCCGCTGCGCGCCGTCCGGCTCTGTCCAGCTGCGCGCCCTTTGTCCTGAGCGTGCAGCCGGGGAAATAGCTGTAATTCATCTTACCACCCCATCAGATCATGTTCTCCGGGTGGAACACCTCGTCGAAGCGCTCCGCCGTCAAAAAGCCGAGGCTCACGCAGGCTTCCTTGAGGGAGATGTTTTCCTTGTAGGCCTTTTTAGCCGTCTTGGCCGCGTTTTCATAGCCGATGTACGGGTTCAGCGCCGTGACGAGCATCAGCGAGTTGTGCAGATTGTGCTCCATCTTCTCTCGGTTGGCGCGGATGCCGCAGGCGCAGCGGTCGTTGAACGAGACGATGGACTCGGCCAGCAGCCGCGCGGACTGCAGGAAATTATAGATGCAGACCGGCATGAACACGTTCAGCTCGAAATTGCCCTGCGACGCGGCCATGGACACGGCCACGTCGTTGCCCATGACCTGCACGGCGACCATCGTAACGGCCTCGCACTGGGTGGGGTTGACCTTGCCGGGCATGATGGACGAGCCGGGCTCGTTTTCGGGGATGAAGATCTCGCCCAGGCCGTCCCGCGGGCCGGAGGCCAGCCAGCGCACGTCGTTTGCGATCTTCATCATATCGGCCGCCAGCGCCTTGAGCGCGCCGTGCGCGAAGACGATCTCGTCCTTGCTGGTCAGCGCGTGGAATTTGTTCTGCGCGGTGCAGAAATCCTTGCCGGTGAGCGCCGCGATCTCGGCTGCGACGGTCGTGTCGAAGCCCTTGGGCGTGTTGAGGCCGGTGCCGACGGCGGTGCCGCCGAGGGCCAGCTCCTTGAGGGGCTTTACGGCCAGCAGCAGCATCTCGCGGTCGCGCTCCAGGCTCGTTCTCCAGCCGGAGATCTCCTGCGGGAAGGAGATGGGCGTCGCGTCCTGCAGATGGGTGCGGCCGGACTTTACCACGCCCTCGTGCTCCGCCTCCAGCCGGCGGAATGTTGCTGTCAGCGTGTCGATGGCGGGGATGACCTTGTCCTCAATCGCACAGACCGCCGCGATGTGCATCGCGGTCGGGAATGTGTCGTTGGACGACTGAGACATGTTGATATCGTCGTTCGGGTGCAGCAGCTTTTTGCCCGCAATCTCATTGCCGCGGTTGGCAATGACCTCGTTGCTGTTCATGTTGGACTGCGTGCCGGAGCCGGTCTGCCAGACGACGAGCGGGAAGTTGTCCAGCAGTTTGCCGGAGATGACCTCGTCGGCGGCCTGCTCGATGGCGGAAAGCTTTTCCGCAGTCATCTTTTCCGGGCGCAGAGCGCGGTTGGCGCCGCGCAGCGGCCTTTTTCAGAATGCCGAAGGCATGGACGATCTCGGCGGGCATCGTCTCGATGCCGACGCCGATGGGGAAGTTGTTGTGGCTGCGCTCGGTCTGTGCGCCCCAGTATTTGTCGGCCGGGACCCGGACCTCGCCCATCGAGTCGTGCTCCATGCGGTATTCCATAAGCGCGTTCTCCTCTTTATATTATAAATTTTGTGTTCAGATCTCGACCTGGCGGATGACGTCCTTCAGCTTTTCCGCGCTGGCGCGGAGCTTGTCGATCTCGCCGTCGGTCAGCTGGTTGAGGATCTTGCCGCGCACGCCCTGATTGTCGACCAGCGCGAGCGTAGACAGGCAGACATCGGACACGCCGTATTCGCCGTGCATCATGGTCGAGACGGTCACAGCCGTTCCGGCGGTACTCTGCACACACTTGCACAGATGACAGACCGACATCGCAACGGCATAGAACGTTGCGCCCTTGTTCTTGATGACCTGCGCGCCGGAGGTCTTGACGAACTGCTCGATCTCCTCGTAGTCCTGGTTCCACTTGATGCGGTCATGGTCGGGCGAATGCGCCTTGTAGGAGTCGATGTGGTTGTTGGCGATGTGGACGAGGCTCCAGGGCACGAAGGAGGAATCGCCGTGCTCGCCGTAGACGTGCGCGTGGACATTCTTCGGGCTGATGCAGAAGCGCTTTGCAAGCGTCGACTGCAGGCGGCTGGTGTCGAGGATGGTGCCGGAGCCGATGATGTGGCTCTCGGGCACGCCGGAAATTTTGTGGAACACATACGTCAGCACGTCGACCGGGTTCGATACGATAATATAGATGGCGTCCGGCGCGGCGGCGGTGATCTGCGGGGTGATGTCCTTGAGGATGTTGATGTTGGCCTGCGCCAGCTCCAGCCGGCTCTGCCCGGCCTTGCGGGGGAAGACCCGAGGTGATGATGACGATGTCGGAGCCGGAGGCAGCGTCATAATCGCCGGAACGAACGATCGTCGGGGAACAGAACGGCGCGCCCTGATAGATATCCATGGCCTCGCCAAAGGCCTTCTGCTTGTTGACGTCGATCAGGACGATCTCAGATGCGGTGCCCTGGATCATCAGGTCGTTCGCAATCGTGGAGCCGACGCTTCCCGCGCCGATAACAGTGATCTTGCTCATAACGCATAATCCCCCTATGCAAAATTGATTTCGGATTCGAACAAAATATACCGATATAATTTTATCGGTTACGATAAAATTATATCGGTATCGGATGAAAAGTACCAATGCTTTTTTTACGGAAGGGTATGTGCTTTTTGATATGAAAAATCCAGGAGGATCCTGCCTGCAATGTCAGACAGACGCCTTGTGATCCCGCACAAACTGAACAAATCCGGCCTCGATCTCGCTCATTGCATATTGCTTATGATATACCAGCGCATTGAGGTAGAGGCTCTGGTTGTCGCTGCAGGGCAGCTGCACGAGATTCCAGCGCTGGATGCAGTGCTCCGGGATGGCCGGGGCGAGCATGTAGGAGTTCGGGATCTTCTCCAGCAGCGTCATCTGCGCCAGCCGGTCGACGCAGTAGATCTTCCGGCGGACAAGCTCCTCGGGCTTGCCCTGCACGCGGAACACGTCGCCGTGGACGATCTCCGGCAGCCCGTCAAGCTCCGTGCGCATGACGGATTTCCGCCCCGCCAGCGGGTGCGACTGGTTCATGGTGACGAGATAGTGGTATTTGCTCAGAAGCTCGAAGCTCAGGCCGCGGGCGCTGGTCTGCTCGTCAAAATAATCGCGGTATTCCGAGCGGAAGCGGATCACGCCGATCTCCGTCTCGCCGCTTGCGAGCGTCTCGAGCGCCGTGCGCGCGTGGCATTCGCGGATGACCGCGTCGACCGGCTCTGCCTGCGGCAGTCCGGCCAGATACTGCGCCGTCAGATCCAGCATGGCCGCCGAGCGCGGGATGCACACGCGCAGCCGGTTCGCCACGGCCCGCTTGGGGCCGAGCGCCTCAATGGCCTCCGTCTCGCGCAGGATGGACTTTGCGTGCTGCAGGAAGATCGTGCCGCGCGTCGTCGGCCGGACGCCGCGGGTCGAGCGCTCAAAAATGCGGAAGCCCAGCATCTGCTCCACGTCGTGCAGGATGCGGCTGAGGTTCGGCTGGCCGATAAACAGGTTCTCCGCGGCCTGCGAGATCGACCGGGTGCGTTCGATCTCAATAATATACTGTAAATGCTGTGTGTTCATGCCGGTACCTCCGCCACTGTTTTATATCAATTCTAATATACCAATTTTTGCGCCGTTTTGCAATGCAGGGGCCCTTGGCGCTCTGCACAAAATCATATACCCTTTTCACTCGTTTCTTGGTGTTTTTCGCGGCCGGTCCGCAGCGGCAGCTCCACGTGGAACGTGTTGCATCCGTTCCGGCTCTCGGCCCAGATCTTCCCGTGATGCGCCTGTACGATCGCCTGCGCGATGGCGAGCCCCAGACCGAAGCTCCCGCTGCGCGTCCGGGCCGGGTCGGCGCGGGTGAAGCGCTTGAAGATCTCCTGCAGCTGCTGCGGCGAGAGGGCCGGGCCCTCGTTTTCGAGCGAAAGATGGCAGCTGTGCCGCCCGCTGCGCTGCAGCTGCAGCCGGACGGTGCCGCCGGAGGCGTATTTGCGGGCGTTGTCGAGCAGGATCTCCACGAGCTGGCCGAGCTGCCGCTCGTCGCCGCTTACCTTCAGCTCCGGCTCCACCTGCGTCTCGAGCGTCAGCCCGCGCTCATAGAGCGCGGCCTCAAACAGCAGCGCCGAGGTCTCGGCGACCTCGCTGAGGCAGACGGGGGCAAACGCGGCCTGCGGCCGGGCGTTTTCCGCCCGCGCCAGCTCCAGCAGCCGCTCGACCAGCGCGCGCATCTGCTGCGCCATGGTGCGGATGCCGTCGGTGAACTGCTGCTTCTGCGCCTCGTCGTAGTCCGGGCTCTGCAGCAGCTCGGTGTTGGTGAGGATGACGGTTAGCGGGGTCTTGAGCTCGTGCGAGGCGTCGGCGACGAACTGCTTCTGCTGCCGCCAGGCCGTCTCCACCGGGCGGACGGCCCAGCGCGCCAGCAAAATCGCCAGCCCGATCAGCGCCAGCAGACTCCCGCCGCCGATCAGCAGGCTGCTGCGGACGAGCCCCTGCAGCGTCTGCTGCTCGCTGGAGATATCGGCGAAGATCACGCTGCCGTCCACGCGGCAGAAGCGCAGATGGTAGGCCGGGATCTCGCCGATGTCCGCCTCGGACGCGGAAGCGGCCGCGGCGACGGCGCGCAGAAAGCTGCGGTCGGTCAGGTCATAGTCGGTCGAGCCGATCGCCACGAGATTGCCGAACGCGTCGGTCCGCAGCACGAAATACGGCAGGCGCACCTGCCGCGACTGCCCGGGCGGGATGGGCTCAAAGGGGTTGGCCGCGATGGCCTGCATCATGCTGATCGACTGCGCGCGCAGATCCTGCCGGGTCATCGTATAGGACATCCCGAAGATCACGCCCAGCATCACCGCGGCGACCAGCACGATCACAAGAACGATCTTGATGCGAAGCTTCCGGATCATGCTTCCTCCACCTCCAGATGATAGCCCAGCCGCCGCGCGGCCTCGATGTGCACGTTCGAGCCGATGGCCTTGAGCTTTTTGCGCAGGAAGCCGACGTAGACCTCCACATGGTTTTCTACCGCGTTCGAGTCAAAGCCCCAGACGCGGGCGAGAATGGCCTCCTTGGAGACATTCTGTCCCTTCATCTGCAGCAGATACCGCATCACGTCAAACTCGCGCGCCGACAGCCGCAGCTGTTTTTCACCGCACACCAGCGTGCCGGAGGACAGGTCGAGCGCCGTATTGCCGTACGAGAGCGCGTTGACCTCCGCGCCCTGCCGCCGGAGCAGCGCACCGACGCAGGCCAGCAGCTCCCGCGTGTCAAAGGGCTTCGTCAGATAATAATCCGCGCCCGCGTTGAGCCCCTCGATCCGGTCTTCGAGCGAAGACCGGGCCGTCAGCATCAAGATCGGTGTCCCGCAGCGCCGGGCCCGCACCTGCCGCGCGACCTGATACCCGTCCAGCCCCGGCATCATCACGTCCAAAATCAGCAGATCGTACACCCCGGTCTCGGCATACTCCGCCCCCGTCTCGCCGTCATAGACCGCCTCGACGGAAAATCCCTTCCCCTCCAGCATCGCCCGCAGCGAATCCGCCAGCAGTTTTTCATCTTCCACGATCAGAATCTTCATATGTGTGTCCTCTTTGAGTTGGTAAATGGATATCTTTCCTGAAAGCCTTCCCCTACGAGGGGAAGCCATAGAGAAGCGCAGTTCCAAAGCCTCCCCTTCCAGGGGAGGTGGCTCGGCGCAGCCGAGACGGAGAGGTCGTGCCGGGAAGAGACAACCTCTCAGTCGCCTTCGGCGCCAGCTCCCCTGAAAGAGGAGCCTTTTGGGTGTGCTCTGTAGGGGCGGGGCTCTGCTCCGTCCGCGGGTGCCGATCTCGTCGGAAGAACGGGCGGAGCAGCGCCCCGCCCCTACAGGGTCCCCGCAAGAAGGCAACATCCATCAAAATTTCCACCGCACCTTCTATTGATGGCAGCTGTTCTGAGGCAACCAGTATCAAATTTGGCACCCCCGTATCAGGCGGCGCGTAGTAAGACGCCCGTGAGGTGACTATCGTGTGGAATGACGCCCGAAAAATAGGGCTTTGCCTAAAATCAGATGCAGAATGCACCCCGTACCCCTAAGCGCCCTTTTCTCCCCTATCTTTTCCCGCGCAAGGGAAAAGATAGGGCCGCCGGAGGCGCGTCAGAAACGACCACGACGGAACGAGCCGCCGCAAGCGACGTCTCTTTTCCTCTGTGCTCGTTTCTTCCTTTCCAAACCGCAAACTGAATTTGCGGTTTGGATTTTTTCTATGCAAATTTGCAGCGACCTCTCAGTCTGCTTCACAGACAGCATCCCTATCCCTTTTGTCCCTGCGGGACATTTCCCCCTGATAGGGGGAATCGGCCCCTGAAAGGGGAGCCAAGGGGTTCGCGCGGCCGGAGGTGCGTCAGAAAGAATCAACACCATTATACTATCCCTCCTTCCTGAAAGGAAGCTGAAATTCTTTCATGTTTTCTTTACAATTCGTTCTCATATTTTTCAGGATGATTTCAGAATTATGCGGTATGCTGAAAGCACAAAAACAAAGAACCAAACGCGCAGCGCAGCCGCTGCACGAAAAAAGGAGATCATCGATATGTCTGAAGAATTCTATCCTGAACATGAGATCCATACCGACCCGGTCGAAAATCAGCAGACCGAACAGCAGACCTGGCAGGCGGCCCAGCAGCAGACCGCGCAGCAGACCTGGCAGGCCGCTCCGCAGCAGCCGTCTTCCCCGGCGCCGGAAGCAAAGAAGAAGGGCGGCAAGGCCGCGAAGGTCGTCGCGCTGCTGCTGGCGTGCGCGCTGGTCGGCGGCGGCTCCGGCTTCGGCGCAGCGGCGCTGATGCAGAAGCAGTCCGCGCCCGCCTCCAATTCCGTCTCCTCCGCTTCGTCCGACGCTTCCGTCATGCTCGAGGGCCAGCGCCAGACCGCAGCCCTGCAGGTCGCGTCCATCGACACCAGCAAGGTCCTGACGCCGAGTGAGGTCTACGCCCAGAACGTCAACTCCACCGTCGGCATCACGACCTCCATCACCACCAACTACTTCGGCTACCAGACCACAGGCGCCGCGGCCGGTTCCGGCTTTATCCTGACGGCCGACGGCTACATCCTGACGAACTACCACGTCGTGGAGTCCTCGGATTCCATCAAGGTCACGACCTATGACGGCACGAGCTATGACGCGCAGCTCATCGGCTACGACGAGAGCAACGACATTGCCGTCCTGAAGATCGACGCGGCCGACCTCACCCCCGTCGTGCTCGGCGACTCGGATACGCTGAACGTCGGCGACAGCGTCGTCGCCATCGGCAACCCGCTGGGCGAGCTGACGTTCTCCCTGACGACCGGTGTCGTCAGCGCGCTGGACCGCCCCGTCACCTTCTCCACCGGCTCGACCATGAACCTCATCCAGACCGACTGCGCCATCAACTCCGGCAACTCCGGCGGCGCACTCTTTAACCTCTACGGCGAGGTCATCGGCATCACCAACGCCAAGTATTCCTCCTCGAGCGCCTCTTCCGAGGCCTCGATCGACAACATCGGCTTCGCCATCCCGATCGACCAGGTCCGCTCGATCTTTGAGTCGATCATCACCAACGGCTATATCGTCAAGCCCTACATCGGCGTGACCGTCTCCGACGTCTCCGCCGAAAGCCAGAGCTACGGCCTGCCGCAGGGCGCGGCTGTCCGCTCCGTGACGGAAAACGGCCCGGCCGCAGAAGCCGGTCTGCAGGAAAGTGACATCATCACCACCGTGAACGGCGAAGCCATCACCGGCAGCAACGATCTGGTCAAGCTCGTGAAGGCCGCCTCCGCAGGCGATACGCTGGAGCTGACGGTCTACCGTCAGGGCCAGACCGTGACCCTCACCCTGACCGTCGGCGAGCAGAAGACCGACGCGCTGCCCACGCAGACAGCGGACGAGACCCAGCAGCCGCAGTCCCAGAACCCGTATGACGGCCAGTACGGCGGCCAGTCCAACGGGCAGTCCGGCGACAGCTTCGGCAGCTGGCCGTTCGGCTTCGGCTTCGGCGGCTGAGCATAAAATTGCCCACTTCCTGACCGGTTTTCTCCTCCCTGTATTTCTTCATTCTTTCTTCCTCCCGGTCATCAAAACGGCGGACGCGATTGCGTCCGCCGTTTTGACGCCCGCACAGTGAAGTGCCCCCGAAAAGTTAGACAAATATTTATAGAGAAAATTGTTCAAGCAGCTGAAAGGGCTTGTCGTCTGTGAATTGCAGGCGGCAAGCCCTTCAGCTTTGCCTTGATCCTGCGGTTGTTGTAGTAATCCAGATATGCAATGAGTTCCAGCTTGAAGTGTTCCATGGACTGAAATTCTTGCAGATATAGCAGCTCGCTTTTGAGCAGCCCAAAGAAATTTTCTATCACTGCGTTGTCCAGACAATTTCCCTTTCGGCTCATGCTCTGCCGGATGCCTTTCTCCCGGAGCATCCGCCGATACTGTTTGTGCTGGTACTGCCAGCCTTGGTCGGAATGGAGAATGAGGTTTGTTCCGTCTGGAATTTTCTCAAACGCCTCGCCCAGCATGGTGGTTACCATGTTCAGCGCCGGACGTTCTGAGATCGTGTAGCTCACCAGATCGCTGCTGTGCAAATCGAGAATTGGGGACAGATACAGTTTCTCGCCAAACAGGCTGAACTCCGTCACATCCGTGACCCATTTTTGATTCGGCTTGTCCGCATGGAAATCCCGATTCAGCAGATTCAGCGCATTTTTGCCCACTTCTCCCTTGTAGGAGCGGTATTTCTTCATCCTGACACGGCAAACCAAGCCCAGCTCCTTCATCAGCCGCTGGACGGTCTTGTGGTTCAGAGAGAATTCGCGCTTGCGAAGCTCTGTTGTGATGCGGCGATAGCCGTACCTACCTTTGTTTTCATGGTAAATTGCCGTGATTTCTTCTTTGACAGATGCGTATTTGTCCTCTTTCTGCATCTGTTTCAGATGATAGTAGAAGGTGGCACGGGGCAACTGAGCGATTGAGAGAAGAATACTGAGTGCGTGTTTTTGCCTTAGCTTCTGAACTACCAGCGTTTTTTGTGCTGGCGTCGCTCGTCTTCCAAAACCAAGGCCTGCAAGTTTTTTAGGTAGTCATTCTCTGCGCGCAGCCGCTGAACCTCTGCCAGCAGATCTTCCTCTACCTCCTTCGGCAGCTGCTTCGGCGGACGGTCCTTGCTGCTGCGGCCGCGCCGTTCGATGGCGAGCCCCTCCGCGCCTTCTTCCAGATAGATTCGCTCCCATGCGGCAACACGCTTGTGATCGCTGATTTCGAACCGTCTTGCCGTTTCACGGCAACTCAGCCTTTCTTTCATCATGGTTTCTACGACCAGCTTCTTGAATTCCGGTGTATACCGTTTGTTTGGAATTCCTTTTGGCATAATAAAGCACCCCATTTCTTAGTACAAGTATTTTACCATACTTGTCTAACAAACGGGGTGCAGTTCAACAGGTCCGGGGGCTTTTTGTATGCAGTTTGGAGAGGGTCTTACTTGATGCCCATGAGGAGCTCCATGACGTACATTTCGAGCTTCTCGAAGTTCTGCTCCTTGACGCAGGCAGCCTGGAACTCATAGTCAAAGTGCTTGACCTTGTCCAGCAGCAGCTCAAAGATGCGCTTGGAGTTGATGAGGTGGCGGTAGCAGTCCTCATCGGGCTGGGTACGCATGGCCTTGACGTCGAGACCGACGCATTCGAAGTTGCCGCGGTCGCCGAAGTTGTTTTCGTACAGGACCTTGACCTGGTTGAAGGCGTTGCGCAGGTTGTCGACGCCGAAGGACTTGTCCTGGTCGTAACGGCAGCCGTTCTGGTCGTTCAGATGGACGCCCCACAGCTTGTTGAGAGCCAGCGCGAAGCCCATGTCGTTGGCGGGATCGAGGCCGGCGAGGATGGAGTGCGCGGATTCGATGCACAGGCCGACACGGCTCGGATCGACAGTGTAAGCGCCGACAGCCAGTGCGTGACCGGCAGTGCCGCAGATGGAGCGGTCGATGGGCTCATTGGGCTTCGGCTCGACGAGAATCAGCGCATCATCACGATAGGTCAGGATGTCGTTGAACGCGTCGCGCAGCTGGAGGGTCATCTCGACGATTCTTGCCCTCGGCGCAGAGCGTGCCCTCACGGGCCAGCCACAGCTGGATCTTGTTGGTGCCGAGCGCCTTAGCGATGTCGCAGGAGCGGCGGGCACGCCACTGGGCAAACTCACGGTCTTCCTTGCGGGAAGCAGTGAAGCCGCCGTCATTCGTGCGCTTGTCGAACCACAGACGCGGCGCGACAAACTCTGCAAACAGGCCGTATTTGTCGAGCATCGCCTTGACGTCCTTTGCGTAGTCGATGATCTGCTTCTCGGTCATGTTGTTCATGTCGGGAACGGCGTCGTCGTCATGGAACTGCATGCCGGCCAGGCCGATCTCGGCGTACTTCTTCATTTTCTCTTCCAGCGGAATGCTCTTGCGATGGCCGGGGCCAAAGGTTTCGTTGCCCTCATGGATGTTCCACGGGCCTGCGGTGAAGCGGAAAGTAGCCATAGTAAAATCCTCCTGTTTGACTTGTTCGTATAGTCGTACACGTGGTACAGATATGCTTTTGCCGTCGGGCAGCTTTTGTCAGAAAACCGCTGCCCTGTACCTCCATGATAGCGAAATGCGGCGTTTATTCAACGCCCCGTTTGCTTTTTCACCCGACAATCTTGCGATTTTTGTTTTTTCGGTAGTCTTCCACAAATTTGCTCCCTGCGATTTGTATTGTTTGACGCACCCGTGCGGAGATTTTTTTGCGCCCGGTATCCCCGGGGGGAGCTTTCGCCGGGCCGATGGGTCCGGTATAGCAGCAGCAAGAAAAAATTTTGGAGGAAAACACTATGCACATGGCTGACGCGCTGGTATCCCCGGCAGTGGCCGTCACGATGTACGCAGCTTCCGCGGCCGCGGCGGGCGTTTCGCTGGTCCAGCTCCACAAGGAAGAAGCCGCCGCGCCGGAGCTTGCAAAGAAAAAGCTGCCGACGATGGCCGTCATGTCCGCGCTCGTCTTCGCGGGCCAGATGATCAACTATACCATTCCCGGCACCGGCTCGTCCGGACACCTCTGCGGCGGCATGCTGCTGAGCGCCATCCTCGGGCCTTGGGCGGGATTTTTGTCGATGATCGTGATCCTCGCCATCCAGGCGCTGTTCTTCGCCGACGGCGGTCTGCTGGCGCTGGGAGCGAACGTGTGGAATATGGCGTTCTACGGCTGCTTCGTGGGCTATTTCCTCATCTACCGGCCGCTCATGCAGGGCAAGCTCCTCTCCGGTAAGGGCCGGACGAAGCTGGTGCTGGCGTCGGTGCTTGGGTGCGTCGTGACGCTGCAGCTCGGCGCGTTCTCCGTCGTGGTGGAGACGTCGCTCTCCGGCATCACAGCCCTGCCGTTCGGCGCGTTCGCGGCGCTGATGCAGCCGATCCATCTGGCCATCGGCCTGGTCGAGGGCGGCATCACGGCGGCAGTCCTGCTGTTCGTCTACCAGACGCGGCCGGAGCTGCTGCAGTGCGCGTCCGCTTCCGGCGCGAAAAACCGCTGCTCGCGCAGAGCCGCGCTGGCGATCCTGGCTGCCGCGGCGCTGGTCATCGGCGGCGGCCTGTCGTTGCTGGCAAGCTCCAACCCCGACGGGCTGGAATGGTCGCTGTTCGGCAATGAAGAGGCCGGGTATTCGGCCAACATGGGTCTCGATGAAGAAGCCTACGGCGCTGAAAGCGCCGCCGCGGAAAAGGCGGCCGCCGTGCAGGAAAAGACGTCCCTGCTGCCGGATTATAACTTCGCCGGCAGTGACAGCGCCGCAGGCACCTCCGTCTCCGGCCTCGTCGGCTGCGCCCTGGTCGCCGCCCTCGCCGCCATCATCAGCCTCGCCGGCCGCACCGCAAGAAAGAGATCAGGAAAAAAGCAGGCTTCAGCGGGGTAAAATAACCCGCACGCAGTCCAAAGCCTCTCCCTGAAAGGGGAGGTGGCTCGGCGAAGCCGAGACGGAGAGGTTGCAGCAAATTTGCATCCACCTCTCAGTCAGCCTTGCGGCTGCCAGCTCCCCTTTCAGGGGAGCCTTGGTGCCCCGCAAGAAGGTAAGGTCTATCAAAATTTCGGCTGCACGTTCTATTGACGGCAGTCGTTCTAAGGCAACTAGCTGCAAATTTGATACCCACCGTATCAGGCGGCGCGTAGTCAAAAACTCGTAGAATGATTATCGAGTGGAATGATGCCTGAAAGATTGGTGCTTACCTAAAATCAGAGGCAGAAAGCACCAAACGCGTCCCTCAGCGCCCCTTTTCTCCCCTATCTTTTCCGGCAAGACGGAAAAGATAGGGCCGCCGGAGGCGCGTCAGAAATGACCACGACGGAACGAGCCGCCGCAAGCGACGTCTGTTTTCCTCTGTGCTCATTTCTTCCTTTCCAAACCGCAAACTGAATTTGCGGTTTGGGTTTTATCGCAAATCTGCGACCATCAATCACTCAGTCAGCCTGCGGCTGACAGCTCCCTTTACACAAGGGAGCCTTGGGGTGGCCCGCGTTTCGCGGGCGCGAAAAACAAACATTCCCCGCGGCAAGCCCTCCGGCTTGCCGCAATTCGTGTTTTCGGAAGGAGGCGGACAGATGAATCAGGCGGAACGGGCCGGGCGGGAGCTGCGGGCCATGGACGATCTGGCCGCGCAGGATTCGTTCCTGCACCGGCTGAGCCCCCTGTCCAAGCTGTTTGTGACGATCTTTTATCTGGCCGTCGTCGTCTCCTTCCCGCGCTACCGGCTGACGGCCCTCGTGTGGATGGCACTGTTCCCGGTCGCGGGCTATCAGCTTGCGGGCATCGCCCTGCGCACCTGCTTTCAGAAGCTGCGGCTCGTGCTGCCGCTGGTGTGCGCGGTGGGGCTGCTCAATCCGATTTTTGACCGGCAGATCGTGACGCAGATCGGTACGCTTGCCGTCTCCGGCGGCGTCGTCTCAATGCTGACGCTGGTGATGAAGGGCGTTTTCTGCCTGCTCGCGTCGTTTCTGCTCATGGCCACCACGACGATCGAGGAGATCTGCCGCGCCTTTCGGCAGCTGCACCTGCCGAAGACGATCACGAGCCTGCTGCTGCTGACGTTCCGGTATATCGGGGTCCTGCTCTCCGAGGTCTCCGTCATGCAGGAGGCCTACAGCCTCCGCGCGCCGGGGCAGAAGGGCGTGCATATCTCCGCCTGGGGCTCGTTCCTCGGTCAGCTGCTGCTGCGCAGCATGGACCGGGCGGAGGCGCTGTATGAGAGCATGGAGCTGCGCGGCTTCTGCGGGGACTTCTCCTACGCCGTCCGCCGCAGAGGCTCGGCCGCGTCCTGGCCGTATGCGATCTTGTGCCCGGCGCTGATGCTGCTGCCGCGGCTGGTCGATCTGTCCGCGCTCGCGGGCTCCCTATTTGTCTGAAAAGAGGCGAAGATGATGCTGGTTTTTGATCATGTCTGTGTATTCTACGGCGATACGCCGGTTTTGCGGGAGCTGTCGTTTCAGATCTGCAGCGGCGAGCAGGTCGGGCTCATCGGCGCCAACGGCGCGGGCAAGTCCACGCTCATGAAGGCCGCGCTCGGTCTGCTTCCCTATACGGGCAGCATCACCGTGGACGGCACCCCGGTCACACGGAAGACCCTCCCGGAGGTGCGCCGGAAGCTCGGCTATGTGCTGCAGGACGCCGACAACCAGATGTTCATGCCCACCGTGCTCGACGATATGGTCTTCGGCCCCATGAACTACGGCCTGAGCCGCGCCGCCGCGGAGCAGCGGGCGGAGGAAACGCTCGCGGAGCTGCACATGGAATATCTCCGCGACCGGCACAACCATAAAATGTCCGGCGGCGAAAAGCGGATGGCCGCCGTCGCAACCATCCTCACCATGCAGCCGCAGATGCTGCTGATGGACGAGCCGTCCACCGCGCTCGACCCGCGCAACCGCCGCACGCTCATCCGCGTCCTGCGGCAGCGGCCGGAGACGAAGCTCATCGCCTCGCACGACCTCGATCTGGTGCTGGAGACCTGCAGCCGCGTGCTGCTGCTTGCCGGCGGGCGTCTGGCCGCCGACGGCGCGGCAGGGGAGATCCTGCGTGACCGGGCGCTGCTGGAGGAAAACGGGCTGGAGCTGCCGCTGTGTCTGGCGGGCGTGCCGGACGGGATCTGAGCGCGGGCCGCGGCCGGCTCTCTTGCAATTTCCGCGCGCATACCGTATAATGTTGGAAGCCGGAAGAAAGAAAACCGAAAACGTGGAAATGACAGAAAGGATCGTGTTTTTATGGATCGTGCAGAATTAAAAGCCCGGGCGCGGGCGCAGCTCGGCGGCGGGATCTTCCAGAACCTGTGGATGATGGGGCTGGCCGTGTGCCTGCTGATCGGCCTGATGGAGTCGGCTGCCGCCGGGATCATGCCCGGCATCGGCGCGCTGCTCGTGGTCGGCCCGCTGGAATACGGCATGGCATATATTTTCCTCAAGCAGGCGCGGGACCATCAGCCCGTGCAGCTGGGCGATATGTTCCGCGGCTTTCAGGATGATTTCGGCGGGACGTTCCTCATCGGCCTTATGACGTCGCTTTTTACTTTCCTGTGGTCGCTGCTGTTCGTCATCCCCGGCATCGTCAAGATGTATGCCTATTCCATGGCCTATTATATCAAGCTCGACCACCCCGACTACGGCTGGAAGGCCTGCATCGATGAGAGCCGCCAGCTGATGGACGGCCACAAGTGGGAAAAGTTCGTGCTGGATCTGAGCTTCCTCGGCTGGATCATCGTGGGTTCCCTGTGCCTCGGCGTCGGCACGCTCTGGGTCACGCCGTATATGGAGGCGACAAACGCGCAGTTCTACGAATACGTCCGCTGCTGCCCGCGTATGGAGCAGTAATTGCATGAAAAAAGCGCCTGCCGCTGCTGCGGCAGGCGCTTTTCGTCTCTTTTTATTTCCGGATCGAAAGCTCCAGCAGGGCCAGCGCCTCCTGCAGGTGACTGTAGAACCCGGCGGCCGTGCGCGGCAGGGGCTGCTGCTCCTGATACCAGTCGCACTGCTCGAGCTCCGTATTGCCGAGCGTCCGGGCCAGACCTACGCCGAGCCCGATGGCCTCGGCGTAGGGGAGGATGCGGTAGAAATACTGGCTGTCCTGCGCGAGCCGCGAGAGCAGCTGGCTCTGCGTGACGCGGCGCAGGAAGCGGCGGTAGCTCATCGCCTGCGTGACGATCTCGTCGCCGAAGGCCGTCCGCCTGCCGCCGTGGAGCGTCAGAAGCCCGAGCAGCACCAGACACACGATCACGAGCAGCACGGCGAGCAGACCCTCGCCGAACTGCGCGAGCGTCAGAAGCGCCACCGCGGCCAGCGCCGCGAGCGCCACAAACAGCTTTTTCCCTTGATAATACGCCGACGGCGCATGCAGGATCACGGCGCTCAGCGCGCCGCCGATCAAAAACGCGGCGATCAGCAGCAGCCAGCGTACAAAGCCCGCGGGCAGCAGCGGACTTGCCGCCTCGGCCGCAGCCAGTGCGCCTGCAAGCAGACCGAAGGCCCGCGCGAGGAGCGGATTGCCGCTCGACTTGCGGTAGAGCTTGCGGACCCAGTAGCGCCGCAGCACCGCGTCCGCCTTTTCCGCCGTGCGCTTGTACAAAAGAAGGCTCGCGCCCTCGCACACGTCGCCCTGCGAAAACAGCATCTGGAACAGCCGCACCTCTGCCGGGCGGCGCTCATTGCCCATGTCCACGCGGCGGCGCGCGACGCGGCCGTTTTTCCCGCAGAAGATCGTCAGATACCCGAGGCTCGCCCAGTGGCAGACCAGCATGTTGAACTGGATCGGCCCAGCCGCCGACCAGAAACGGCATATCGCACGGCAGCGCCGCGTCCGGCGGGAGCATCCGCGTCGAGGTGCGGATGGGTGCGCTGCGCAGCGTGACGAACCAGTAGCCGAACGCCAGCGCCAGCAGCGCCACGATGACGGCCATGCCGACCCAGCTGAAGGAGAGCGCGGTGTATGCGCCCGAAAAAAATAGCTCTTGTCGAGCGTCAGCGTCATGTCCAGCGACTCATGGTCCTTGAGCCCGGTGGCGATCATACCGCTGATGAGCGATTCGGATACGTCCAGATCGATATAGTCCGAGATCACGTCGCTGTAATACCCGCTGACGAAGGCGGGGTAGCCCTCAAACGGCTTCGGCATGGTCACGGTGAACTGATACCGGCTGATGGGGTAGGCCCATTTCGCGCTCAGCAGCGGCAACTGCAGCGTCTGCACGCCGTCGGCCTCGCTGACGAGGCCGGAGACCGTGTACAAAACCGTGAACGACCGCGTGCCGGTAAAGCCCGACGCGTCGCTCAGCACGAGCACCGGGCAGTCGCCGTCGGTCTGCTTCTGCGCGTCGTAGCCGGCGACGGAGGCCTTCTTCGCGCCCGGGACGAGCGGGAAGCGCAGCTGCGTCTGCGCGCCGTCGATCTCCATGGTGAAGGTCTGCGTGACCTGGCACGCGCCGCTGCCGGTCAGCGTGCAGTCGGTTTTCATATCGGAAATGGCGGGCTCCGCCGCGACCACCGTCGTACAGAGCGCCAGAAGGCATGCCAGCAGAAACAGCAGCCGTTTCATGTGATCACCTCAGCTCAGGGAAACCCGGCGCATCCCGCAGCCGGAGAAATTCCCGTGTCTTTTTTCTAAATTTACCACAATTCCGCCCGATTTGCAACCGGGTCTGCCCAAAGCATAAAAAACGGATACGCCAGGCAGGCGTATCCGTAATTCTTATTATCCGTTCAACCGGCGGATGTAGCCGCTGCCGCAGACCTGGCTGTAGTAGACCGCGTCGCCCACGGCGAACGTGTCTGCCTGGCTGAAGGCCTGCACCTCGTAGCTCTGGCCGCCAACATCGACGGTCAGGGGGCTCGTTGCGGTGACGGTCGCCGGACGGCTGGTCGTCACGAGGACGACGTCGAAGGCGTTGTCGCCGTCATGGTCGATCACGGTGATCTTGTCGTTGGCGGTCACGGCGTTCAGGATCTCCTTGGACGAGCGGGCGTAGTTGTAATAGTACTCCGTCTCGTCCGTCAGCCGGAAGCCGCCGCCCTGGCAGATCTCCTTGAGCTGCGAAGCGTCGGCAAAGGTGTAGTAGATCTCGTCGACCGCGTAGCAGGGCACGCCGAAGACCTTCCCGTCCTTCACGTAGATATCGACGCTGCGGCCGAGCAGACTCAGGTCTGTCGAGACCTGGAACGCCTTGTGTCCGGCGAGCTTGCTCGTCCCGGCAGGCAGGGGAGAGGAGCCGGTCAGATCGGCGCACTCATTGCCGGTCAGCGTCGCGGTATAGCGGGTCAGGCCGAAGCGGATCTCGAGATACGACATCGGGTTCATCAGCGCGTCGAGCACGTAGCGCTGCACACTGTTCTCACTGGCGTTGGCCACCTTCGGGCAGAGCGTGGCGTTGTAGATGAGCAGGCACGCGTTGTCGCGCGTGGCGTCTTCTTCATATCCGGCGGTCAGACCCGCGTAGATGCCCTTTTCAAATGCGTCCTGGTCGACGTTCTGCGCCCAGCCCGCGCCGACATAGCGCGCGCTGTCTTCCCCGAGCAGGACGAGCAGCATCTTTGCCAGCTCCCGCAGCGTCACATGATCGGCGGGGCGGAAGCGGCCGCTGCTGCCGGCGACGATCTCGTTCTGCGCGCAGTAGGCGATGAACGGCAGCGCCCAGGACTCGGATACGTCATAGAACGGGACGGGGGCATTCTGCCCCTGCGCCTCGGCGTCCGCGTCGGCGAGCAGGGCCATGAGCTTGGCGACCTCTTCGCGGCGGATCAGCTTGTCCGGGCCGAAGCTGCCGTCCGAATAGCCGGCGACGAGACCGAGGTCGGCGAGCATCCGCACGGCGTTGTAGTTCCGGATCGTGCTCCGGTCGGTAAAGTCTGTGGGCTCGGCCGCGGCGCAGGGCAGGATCAGCAGCCCCGCAAGCACAGCCGCAAGCAGCAGACAGAGAAACTTTTTCAAGACGTCAGCCTCCTTCCGGCCGGGAAAATGACAAAGCGGTCAGTTTCCCCATAAAGAATCGTTGCACCCAGTATAAGCGGCGGCTGGCAAGATTGCAATACAATGGGAGCTTTTGTAACAAAACTGTAATGAAGTCCGGTAAAATCCGGATATTGCTGGCAAATCACGCCGTTTTTGTGCAGAAAACGCGGGCGGACCCGGCTGGGCCCGCCCGCTTGCGCGCGATGTTCAGTGGATGTTCACGATCTCATATTCGTCGGAGCCGAGCCCGAGCTTTTTGCCGTGCTCGATCAGATCCTGCCAGTGCGTGTTGTCATGCGCGGCATGGAAGCGGTCGCAGTCGTGCTCGAGCTGCAGGTCCGTGATGGCGCAGTTCGGCATGACGGGCTGGCGGTTGACAGCCTCGGCGCAGGCCAGATCCAGGGCGACCGGGTCGGCGGAGGCGAACATGCCGACGTCGGGGACGATGGGCACGTCGTTTTCCGCGTGGCAGTCGCAGTTGGGCGAGATGTCGCGGACGATGTTGATGCAGTAGCTCGGACGCCCGTCCAATACGGCCTTGGCGTACTCGGTGATCTTACAGTTGAGGATCTTCTCGCTCGAGTCAAGGCCCGGCCGGATGGCGTCCTTGGGACAGATCGCGATGCAGCGGCCGCAGCCGGTGCAGGCGTCATGATCGATATGGCACTTTTGTCCGCGATCCGCGGGCCATTGTGGGCGCAGATCTTCGCGCACGCACCGCAGCCGACGCAAAGATCGGTCTGCACATACGGCTTGCCGTCGGCGTGCATGGCCATCTTGCCCGCACGCGAGCCGCAGCCCATGCCGATGTTCTTGAGCGCGCCGCCGAAGCCCGCTTCCTCATGGCCCTTGAAATGCGCCAGCGAGATGAAGATATCGGCGTCCATCACAGCGCGGCCGATGCGTGCGGTCTTGCAGTATTCGCCGCCCACGACCGGGACCTCGATATCGTCCGAGCCCTTGAGCCCGTCGGCGATGATGACGTGACAGCCGGTGGAGAACGGGGAATAGCCGTTGAGATACGCGGTATCCATGTGCTCCAGCGCGTTTTTGCGGCTGCCGACGTAGAGCGTGTTGCAGTCGGTGAGGAAGGGCTTGCCGCCGCGCTCCTTGACGAAGTCGGCGACGACCTTGGCATAGTTGGCGCGCAGGAACGACAGATTGCCGAGCTCGCCGAAATGCAGCTTGATGGCGACGAATTTGCCGTCAAAATCGATCTTTGAGAACTCCGATTTTTCCAGCAGCTTCCGGAGCTTGTCGAGCTGGCTGACGCCCAGACGGCAGCGGAAATCAGTAAAAATAAGACCTTGGATGCAGACATGGAAGATTCTCCCCTTTTGGATGATTTTCTTTCGATGTTTTCTATGATATTACACCGCCCGGAATTTGTCAACGCAGCCCGGAGGCTGTAAACAGGTAATTCTGCAGGCTGAACCCCGCCGCAAAGGGCCGCATGAAGTTCCAGTAGCCAAGCCCCAGCAGGCCATATTCCGTCAGCAGCCCGAACTTTGCCAGCGCGCTGCGCGCGTCCTCGAACCAGACCTCGTGCGGCTGTCCGGCCTCGTCCAGATAGGTGAAATACGGCGTCTGCGACTGCGTGTCGAACTGGATCTCGGCGCCGTACTGCGCCGCGAGCAGCGGGGCGGCCTCGTTCCCGATGGACTGCGCCCGCGTCGCCCCCGCCGTGAACGGCAGCGTCCAGTCATAAGCATAGTTCGGGAACCCCAGCAGAATCTTTCCCGGCTCCATCTGCGTCAGCGCAAACTCCACCACCCGCCGCACCGCCCCAATCGGCGCCACCGCCATCGGCGGGCCATAGGTGTAGCCCCATTCATATGAATGGCTGATGTTTGCACACAAATACTTGTTTTTTTGCTAATTTTTAAGCAATTTGCGCCAAATAGGTGCTTATTATGTCACTCGTAGTCATGAGCACAACACAGTTTCCTGCTCGCGAATCACGTTTGCAATACCGCACAGCTTTTCATATTCATCCGCAAAGCGGAAATAAATATCAACGTGCTGTTTGTCGTGAAAGACGACCTTCTGGATGAGCTGATTCACCGTGTCCCAATCCAGCTTCTGAATGTTGCCGTACTTCTGAAAGAAGGCTACAAATTCATCATCCTGCTGTCTGGCTTCTTTTAGCTGAAGCAGACCTTGGTTCAGGTGCTCGATTTTCGCTTCCTGCGCGGCAATTTCGGCTTCGTACCGCTTTTGGAATTGAAGATATTGCGTCTGGGGGATCAGTCCGCTTTGCAGATCGGCATAGAGATGAAACTGCGCATCCTGCAGCCGCTCCTGCTCCCGCTTGGCTTTATTGAGCGCCAGCATATACTCATTCTTTGCACCGTTTATCGTTTTGAATTGCCGGGCCGCGTCGATCACAGCTTTCACGTCGACGAGCCGGGCAATCAGCGATTGAAGTGTCTGTAAGATCAGCTCCTCCAGATATTCTTCCTTTATAGACGGACACTGGCATTTGTCAGGCGCATAGGTTCGCGTTATGCAGCGATACCGGGCGTAGCCCTGCGACACAACGCGGTTCATGCGATGCCCGCACGCGCCGCACGATACAAGCCCGGAAAGCGGATACACATGCGTTTTTCCCGGCGAGATTCGGGTCCGGCGGGCAAACCGTTCGTGTATGATCGCAAATTGTTCGTCTGAGATGATTGGCGCGTGCGTACCCTCCACGACGGTCCATTCGCTTTCATCGGTCAGCATCATTTTCTTGCTGCGGTAGGACACGCTCTTGTGCTTTCCCTGCACCATGTTTCCAATGTACACTTCATTTTTCAGGATCGTCGCAATGGTCGTCGTTGTCCAGGCATGAAGTTTGCTGCTGTTCCGGTCGTGCGTGATAAAGCTCTTGCAGCCGTCGCGGATCTTAAAATCGCCCGGCGTCATGATCTGCATCGCGTTCAGGCGTTTTGCAATCGAGCTGGCGGACATTCCATCCTCGTACCAGTCAAATATCTTCCGCACGATCTCCGCCTGTTCCTCGTCCACGACGAGCCTGTGCCGATCGGCAGGGTCCTTCTGATAGCCGAACGGCGCATAGTTGCCGATGAATTCCCCGCGTTCCCGCTTCATGGTCAGCGTACACTTGATCTTGATGGAAAGCTGACGGATGTAATCGTCGTTGACGATATTGGAAAAGGACACGATCGCACTGCAATACCCGCGAGGGTCTTTGACACTGTCAAGGTTGTTCAGGACAGAGATCACGCGGACGCCCTTTTGCGGAAAGTAGTCCTCCATCAGCCGCCCCAGCTCCGGATAATTGCGCCCCAGGCGGGAGTTATCCTTAAAGATGATGCAGTTGATTTTTCCGCTTTCAATGTCACGGATCAGCGCCTGATAACGCGGACGTTTGAAATTGCCGCCTGCATACCCATCGTCAGAATAGACGGTGACAGACTCGATCTGTTCGCCCTGCTCCCGCAGATACTCCAGGTGCTTCTGGTTGATGCTGTGCTGGTTCTGGATGCTGTCGCTCTCCGGCTTGTCTCCGTCTTCCTTGCTGAGCCGGTTGTATTCTCCCACGCTCCATTTCGTTGTAAGATGAGTCGGTTTCTCTTTCTTTTTGTTTTGCACAAAGGTCATGGTTTCTCCTTTCTGCCGAACAAATAAGAAACAGTATTTGCAATAATATAAAAGCAAATACTGTCCAATTTCTCAACTTTTCGTTGATTTTTCGATATGTTTTTCCAAAATACGCACCATACATTCCTGCAAGGTGGCTCCGCCCGACGAAAAGTGCAGACGGATCGTGACCCCATCCTCACGTTTGATTTCGCGGACATCGTGATCGGTAGGTTCCACTCGCGTCGCCTCCTTGCTGCAATCTATGAAATCGCGCACGGATTCATACGATAAAGTCTTAAAAATCTATGCTGCGTACTTTGCTTTTCTCATAGATCAAGCAGATGGCAGCGGCAAACTGCTCCATAGGCGCTGTGCCTCCCTCCATGCTGATGGCGGGGCGTTCCATTCTGTGACGTATGGCTAACGCAAGTATCATTGTTCTTTGTATGCGGTCGTCGCCCGCAGGTCTGCCATGGCCCGTCTGCAATACTGGCGGTTGCCGCTCCGTTCCGGAACCGGTGTTTGCCTCCTGATTCCGAAACATCCCCGCGCGCCTATTGCTGGCTCACGCATACAAAAACGTATCTGTTTGACCCTGTTCAGTTGTTAAACGGGATTGTCAGCCCGCAAAAGCGTATTGATCTGTAATGCGCTTTTCCAGAATGGCAATCAGGAATCTGTCCCCAATCGGGACAAACTGAGATTGTTACAGATGCCTGTCTCGTAGACTGGACAGGACACCTGAGATGAAAAAAGATTTGCTGCACGTTACATGCGGGGGGGGGTAAAACATACGATATCAAAACACACAGTTGCAGATAGGAGGGTTATGCTTCGCTTTGTTGGTCAGCCCAAAGCTTTGCCGAAATCAAACAGATCAGTTCTTTCGCGGTTGGTGCTTCATCAATCCAGTAGTGGCGCAGCATATCTCGTTTTCCGTTTTGCCAAATATCCTTTGTCGCACGGTTCAGCGCTTTGGAAACAGCAGCAGCTGTCCGTTTTTTGTACGTTTGCAGACCTCATTGCAGATAAACTGCATTTGCGGCATATTCGGCTGGTGTTCAACCGCAATGTCAATCGCATGACACAAAATGCAGTAACATTCTTTCCCGCGCGTCTCGACGATGGAGTATATAGCGTTCTGAACATCCTTCATGTTATACAATCCTTTCCCGTTCGAGCTGATATTAGATTACAACATTTTTGAACAATTTGCAGGTTTTCTGCCATTCTTTGACCCACTTAGACAAACTTTGACCTTATGGAACATAAATAAAACTGTGATAGGAAATCGGCCGCTTTTTGCTTCCTTATGGTCTACGATAACGGCTGCTGCAAATATGAAAAGGGAAAGCGAAACCCTCTCTCAAAATAAGAGCGCGGATTTCGCTAAGACCAGTTCAAACAAACATGTTGCGTCTACTTGTTATAATCAAAAAACCAAATGACTCTGTTCTTAAAACTATGTGTCAGCTTAGTTACATGAAAGATGTTTACTTATAAATCGTGCCGTTTATATTCTTTGATAACGTTGAAAACGACAGAAAAGCTTCCAGCATAAGCCGGAAGCTCTTTCTGTGGGAATTTGATGTCAAGCGTATGGTAAATATCCAGAATTCGCGCACTAGTAGATGCTCCGGCAGGGTCAGTCCCCTGACAGGATGTTGATCATGCGTGGAGAGTTCGCACGATCTCTGACTGTTGTGAAAACACTGCATTTTGTCATTAGATATAGCGCTCGACACACGTTTTCAGCTCCGATATCGTACTGATGATCCCGTCTGGGTTTGTCGCTGTTCCAAATCCATATCTGGCCCATATGAATGGAATTCCGGCTTCTTTTGATGCATTTTCGTCGCCTGCTGTATCCCCAACATATACAGCCTTCCTAAGGAACCTCTGAATAAATCCCCGACCGCGGACGACGGATCTTTTCCGCCAATCCTGCGGTTTGAAAAACGAGAAATACATACAGTATTCCCACGTTTTTCAAACCTTGTCTTGACGAAAAATCTCTCGCCGTCCACAGCCGCTGATTTAATCAGAGCTTCCCTAATCCCATGTTTTTTCATCAGGTTTTTTATATTGCTGCCTTTCTCCAAGCCGGTTTGTCCCGACATTACAGTATCCTTAAAATATGGAGTTGAGTTGTGGGCGTGCAAAAAGGCAGAAACATAACCGTCTTTACAATTGCTTACAATGAATAAATCGTATTTTTGATATAAAAAAACGACTGTTTCTTTTACGCCTGCATACAGTGTGGCTCCATATTCATACAGATACTGAACCTCTGTTCTCTCAAAATCTTTCAGAATTTGCTGCCGCTTTTCTTCCTGCAGTGCGGGAAACAAGATCCGTACAATGTCTGTCAGCTATTTTCCCATCAATTCCGATATCGTTTTCTGATCTACATGTAAGTCTGATTCACTGTGCTTCAAAAGTACGCGATTTCAAACCTCTGTGGCTTTCTCCGTTGCATCCAACAGTGTTCCATCCAGATCGAAAATTACTGCATTTTTCATATCTATCTCCTTATGCGTCCGAACGAATTCTATAAAATCCAACCACAGGCGTAACGTGAAAACGACGAAAGAGGCTCCGGCGGAGGGCGGGAGCCCCTTTCTGGGGAAATCAGATACCGAGTGCGCGATAAATATCCAGAATTCGCGCACTGAGCGGATGCTCCGCTGTCAGGCCAGAATACCGAGCCAGCGCTGCATCTGCCCCAGCTGTCTGAATTGCTTTCTGCAGCTCTACACTTTGCGGATCTTCGTCATTTTCATAGCGCAATGCAGCCGCTGCGCCGAACAGCAGCTCATCTACCGGCAAGCTGTATCCATACGCCGTGAGCAGAGGGCTGATCAGCCGGTCTGTTGCGGCCAGTTTCCGAATGGGTTCACGTCCTACGCGCGTTACCTCGTCCTGCAAATACGGATTGTGGAAACGCGCAAAGATACGGTCGATATAGGCCTGATGCGCTACCGCATCCATGGAGAATTTCCTGACAAGTCCCGCGCCGCTTTGCTGCATGGCCTTATATACAATGGTGCTGATTGCCGGGTCTTGAATACTCTCAAGGATTGTCCGATGCCCGCGAAGGCAGCCAAGATAGGCACAGATGGCGTGACCGCTGTTCAGTGTAAAGAGTTTGCGTTCAATATATGCATCCAGATTATCGACGAGCGCCATACCGTCAATCTGCGGCAATTCGCCCTTCCAGCCAGATTTTTCAACGTCCCACTCGGAAAATTCTTCTACAGCCACATCCAATGGCGCTTCAAAAGACGCCTTCGGCACAATGCGGTCAACGGCACAATCGGCAAATCCGACACAGGCATCTGCGAACGTCCGTGTTTCTTCATCTAGAAGCGCGTAAACCGCAGTCTTCAGCTGGCTGGAAGCCCGGATAGCATTTTCACACGCAACGATATTCAGCGGCTCTGTCTGCTTTGCGCTCATCCGAGCATGGATTCCGGCAGCAATCGGCTTTGCCACGATTGGCAGGATTCGAAGCCCAACAGCCGTTGTGATCAGCTGCGCAGTGCAGATCGGTTCAACGAGAGCGTCGCCAGCAGAGCTGACGCCGTCAACGTCTGTCACACAGAAGGTTCGCGGGTTTTTGTCCTGTACGTGAACACAATATTGCTTTTCTTCATTGAGCGCACCGATCAACTCCATATTGACATCGGCAAAGGTCACATGATAACTGCCATTTGCCAGAATTGCGCCGATAAAACCACGTCCAATATTGCCTGCACCGACCATAATCGCTTGTTTCATATGTATCACCTCATTATTTTCTGAACCGCATGATAAACTTCCTCTGTGAGCGCTGCATGGGATACAGCGTCCATGTGTACGCAATCTATTTCTGAGGCGCTGGCTTTGTTTGCGCGGCGTCAAGAAAATAGACCTGCCATTTTTTGGCAGACTTCCCGATATACTGCCGCAAACTTCCGTGAATCATCCAGTTTCCCATTCATCTCATGTCCGGGAAACTTGCGGTCAAGTTCTTCATGTAATGCAATTGGGGAAATAACCAGAATTCTTGGTTCATCCCGATAGACCGGCGAGCTGCCCGGCATATAGGTATTCGCATGGACGGCAACGTCCAACAGTGCATCCAACCCTTTTTGCAGAGCGATACACTGTTCCGTACTTCAGGTCATTTGTCCCAAGACTGATGATCAGCAGATCGACCGGCTTTGCCGCAACCATGCAATGCACAAGGCCGTGCCGCCCATTCAGATAGTCCCGGAACGGATCGTCGAACGAGGTCGTCCGGGCATTCATGCCGCACTCTGCGACGCGGTATTCCTTGCCGAGCAGCGTTTGCAAACGCCCTGTCCAGCGCGTTTTCTCATCAAAGCGTACACCACTGCCCGGCGTATAGCCCCATGTATTTGAATCGCCATAGCAGACAACTGTACGGCTCATAACGTTTCTCCTTCAAAGATTGTCCGGATCTTCTTCGCTATTGCCGTTCCGAGTGCCAGATGCGATGCCGGTTCCATATGGACGCAGTCCTTCACAGAACGGCTCTGCATACGCAGCCGCGTCCAGAAACTCCGCGCCGTGTGCTGCGGCAATTCGCGCAAAATATTTTCTGCAAATTTCAAAGATTCTTCGTACTTGTTGTAAATGCTCGATTCCGGACGCAGGACAGCAATATCCGGATAGAGATGGATGGGGGAGATGACAAGGGATTTTGACGCCGTTTGGAAAAAATGCTGCAGCCTGCCGCCGGATAGCAGCGTCTGCGTGCTCCGATCGCAGCAGCTCGTCCAGTCCTTTATAGGAGCCGACTGCTCCTGTGTATTTGAGATCATTGGTTCCGAGACTTACGACAATCAGGTCGATCGGCGCATGGGCACAGAGTGCATACCCAAGCCCTTTCCGGCCATTTCTGCAGTCAACGTAGTAATCGTCAAAGCTGGTTGTTCTGCCATTCAAGCCTTCCTCGATGATGGAATAGCCGTCGCCGAGCAGCTTGGCTGCAACGCCTGTCCAGCGGACATCCGCCGGGTAGCGCCGGCCGTCTGCCGGGATATTTCCGCATGTATTCGAGTCTCCATAGCATAAAATTCGCTTCATTTTCTGCCTCCAAAGCGGTTTTTCTGAAAAAGGCGCAAAAAAAGAAAGCGGGGACGGGAAACGCCCCCGCTTCTTTTAAGAATTAGTTATTCGAGATCTTCGCGTCCCACTCTTCGACGAGACGGTCGTAGTTGTCAGCAGCCCACTGATAGTCGATGCCAGCATCCTTCAGAAGCGGCAGATACTGTTCAGCAGTTTCATTCACATGAACCTCCGGGTTGCAGGGATAGTTGTAGTAACCGAACTGCTCATACAGGGCCAGACCCTTGGAGAGATACCAATCCTGGAATGCCTTGCCGTTTTCAGGGTTCTTGCAGTTATTGATCACAGCGGAGCAGCACTCTTCCACGCCGGTGCCTTCCGTAGGAACACACAGACCAATGTTGGTGTAGCCCTGTTCCTGCAGCTGGATACCGAAGTGCAGATAGCACATACCCGCAGCGCACTCGCCAAGCGAGACAGAGTTGACGGGGCCGGAGCCGCCCTTGGCATAGGACTTGATGTTCTTGTTCAGGTCGACCATGTACTGCATACCAGCTTCTTCGCCGCGCAGCGCGATCAGGGAGGACATCATCATGTAGCCGGTGGTAGAGGTGCCGGGGTTGGTGATAATGACGTTGCCTTCCAGCTCCGGGATCAGCAGATCGTCCCAGGTCTCGGGGTATGCGACGCCGTTTGCATCATACCAGTCCTTGTCATAGCAGATGCCGAGGATGCTCTTCAGGCCGATGACATAGCTCTCATCCGCAGGGATGCAGGCAGGGTCAAACGTTTCTCTGACAAAATCGGGGACATACGGCATCAGAAGGCCGTCCTTGCTGGCATTCATATAGAGATCGACGGAGCCGCCCATCAGAGCGTCAGCCTGCGGATTCTCTTTTTCTGCGCGCAGACGGGTCAGGATTTCGCCGCCGCCAAGCAGGACGTAGTTGAGCGTCACGCCGGGATAATCCGCTTCAAAGCTCTCTTTGCATGCAAGCGCAAAATCCTCCGAGGATGCAATGTAGACGTTCACTTCGCCGGAAAGCTCCTTCGGCTCTTCAACCGGTTCTTCTGTGACCTCTTCTGCAGCCGGTTCTTCGGCAGCAGCGGGTTCTCCGGTCTGCTGGGTATCAGCGGCGGGTTCTTCGGTTTGCGCGGGTTCCTGCTTGGCTGCGCAGCCTGCAAACAGGCTGACGACCATCAGGACTGCCAGAAGCAGTGCAAGTGTCTTTTTCATTTGTGTGTTTCCTTTCTTTTTCATTTTTATTTCTGCGGTCGCCCGCATACTTACTTTTCAATCAGGTGCAGAGAATCAGGCTTATAGTCCAGATGCACCGTATCGCCCTCGGCAAATACGCCGTGCTGCCGGAAATTGTAGTCTTCAATGATAAAGACCGTCCCCTGCACGTCCACAAAATACTCCTGCATGGCGCCCATGAACGTCGACGTCTGCACCGTGCCGCAGAACGGGCCCTCTTTGCCGATCAGCATGGATTCCGGGCGTGTCATGCAACAGATTTTTGAGCCGACAGCAGTGTGCAGCGCACCGTCAGTTTTTACGCGCAGCCTGTTCCCCAAAAGCTCTACCTCAGCAACACCATCAGCGGCGGACAGCAGTACACCGTCAGCAAAGTTCGAGCGGCCGATAAAGTCGGCGACAAATTTGGATGCGGGACGGAAATAAATCTCGTCCGGCGTTCCGATCTGCTCGATAATGCCCTGATTCATGACAATGATCCGATCAGAAAGCGCCATGGCCTCTGTCTGGTCATGCGTCACATAGATGCTGGTCAGACCCAGACGCCGCTGAATCTTTTTGATCTCATTGCGCATGCTGGTGCGGAGCTTTGCGTCGAGGTTGGACAGCGGCTCATCAAAGAGCATGACGCCCGGCTCGGAGACCAGCGCGCGGGCCAACGCGACGCGCTGCTGCTGACCACCGGAGAGCTGATTGGGGAAGCGTTCTTCCATCCCGGTCAGGCCGACAAGCTCCATAATTTTATGCACACGCTCGGATATCTCTTTTTCTGGCAGTTTTTTTAGCCGAAGACCGAAGGAAATGTTGTTATAGACATTATAGTGCGGGAACAGTGCGTAGCTCTGGAAAACCATCGCAGTATCGCGCTTGTCCGGCGTTAGTGCGTTGACGCACTCACCGCCGATGTAGATCTCACCCTCTGTCGGTGTCTCAAAACCAGCGATCATACGCAGTGTTGTCGTTTTGCCGCAGCCGGAGGGACCGAGCAGCGTGACAAATTCACCGGCGTGAATTTCCAGAGAGATCTGGTTGACTGCACGGAACGTTTCTTTACTCGGCGAGATATATTCTCGCGTAATCTGCTTTAATGTGACTTCTTTTGTTTGCTTTTTCATGGTTTCCTCCGCATATTACATCAGTTTAATATCTTTCTTGTTTACGCCGATCAGCCCAAGCAGCTGATACAAAATCAGGATCGCAGCATATACGACCAGAATCAGCATCGTGGACATTGCAGATGCCGGGCCGTATTTGCCTCTGTCGACCTGATCCAGAATGGAAATCGTCAGGAGCTTGTGGCGAGCAGAGATCAGGAAGATCAGCGCACTCATAGAAGTCATGGTACGGACGAACGTATATACAAGACCGCCAAAGAAGGACGATTTGATCAGCGGCAGAGTTACCTTTGTAAATACCTGAAGACTGTTTGCGCCGAGGTCGGATGCAGATTCTTCGATGCTCGGATCGATCTGCCGCAGCGATGTAATACCGGACTGCAGGCCAACCGGCAGATACCGCGAACAGCAGGATGCAATCAGGATCAGGAATGTACCTGTCAGATACAGCGGCTTCTGATTGAACAGCAGAACGTAGGCGTAACCAAGAATCGTTCCCGGAATGATCATTCCAACCATGCCGGAAGCCTCCATGAATTTACTCAGCGGATTTTTCTTTCGAACGATCAAAAAAGCCATCAGCATTGCAATCACACCTGTGACCGGTGTAGTGATCACGGCCAGCTTCAGCGTATCGACCAGCGCCTGCTTCGCAATCTTCCATGCCTGAATATAATTGTCGAACGTAAGGCTGTAATTGACGCCCCAGAGCTTAATAAACGAAACAACAGGAATCATGATATAGATGATGCCTACGATGACCGCAAAAACGCAGCAGATCACAGTCAGGGGGACCGTAATGTGCTTTTCTTCAATCATTGTCCGCTCACGCGTCGCCTTGCCGGTGATCGTAACAAAAGTACGCTTTTCCAAGACGAGCTGGGACAGCAGATAAATCACCATTGTCATGACCAGCAGCAGCATTGCCAGAGCGGTGCATCGCTGCAGCTCATATCCGCCGACGGCCTGATAATAGACCTGCGTTGCAAGCGTGTTATACCCACCGGCGATCGTGATCGGATTGCCGAAGTCAGCAACACATTTAATAAACACCAGCAGGAATGCATTGATGATACCAGGCAGGGACAGCGGGATCGTTACCTTGCAGAAGGTCTTCAGTCTGGACGCGCCCATGTCCCGCGCTGCTTCTTCAATGGACGGGTCGATCGTACTCAGTACGCCGTTGAGCAGCAGGTAGGCCATCGGGAAGAAGGAAAAGACCTGTGCAAACAGGAGGCCCCCGAAGCCGTAGATGTTATTGCTTGCCATACCGAGCAGTGTGTGCGTAATGAGGCCCTTGTTGCCAAACAGCAGGATAATAGACAGTGAGACGGAGAAGGGCGGCGAAATGATCGGCAGAATGGCAATCACATTAAAGAACTTCTTTGCGCGCATTTTAATATAGCAGGCGCAGTATGCAAAAATAAAGCCGATCACGGTTGCGATTGCCGCAGCACTGACGCTTGATACAAGCGTATGTACCATTGCATCCCGGTTCTGCTTAAATTGGAATGCGCGAATGTAGCCGCCAAACGAGTAAGTCCCTTCAGCGTCCGTAAAGCTTTGAATCAGCACCTTTACAAGAGGCAGTACATTAAACAGTACCAGCGAGGCGATGATCAGCAGCGTGATCGACAACGAAATCGGATCAACTGCTTTTTTGAGTGTTCTCTTTTTCTTTTTCATATGCTTTCTGTAACAGCCTCCTTTTTGCTTTGCCCCCGCCGGGAGCATTTTTATTCTGCATAAAAAACAGTTTTTTCGCAATCTGCACTTTTTCTCTGATATGCAGCATCGCATGTGCATTTGGTCAAATTATGCAACATAGGATTTCCTGAATTGTATATTTTGACGGATTTCCGGCATCGACATTTTTTCCGCATATGCACTTTTTCGTTTTTTGCACAGAATGACGGTGTCTGCTTGCGCGCGTTTCGGAAAATATGTATAATTCTATCGGAGTTTATGAAAGAGACGAGGCCACAATCAATGCGAAAGAAACTGCAAAATAAAACGATCATACGCATGGCGCTTTCGTTCTGCGCAGTTTTTTTGCTGCCGGTCGTAACGCTTTACTTCCTATATACCGGAAACATCGTCACTGCAATCGGAACGGAAGTTGAAGACATGATCTCCAACGATCTAACTGCCGCTGTCCGCCTCATTGACTCTAACATTCAAACATTAAATGATACAATCAAAATGTTTGAGCGCGGCAATGGCTATCAATCGTATCTGACACGCGGGTTTTCCTATAACATGAGCGGCGTGGCTGCAAATATGCAGCTGGAAAGCGATATTTCCTACATTTATCTGCTCAATGGAACGGCCGATGATTTGTTTGTGCTGCTGCCTGATGCGGACACGGTATTCTCCGCTTCCGGTATGCACCGCAGCACATCCTATTTCAGCAAATACTATGCACTTCCCACGCAGAACGCAGAAGACGTTTTACAGGAACTGAATTGTACGGAAAATACTGTGCGCTGCGATGAGAACATCACAACGCATCGCGGGACGGCGGAAACGCTTTCGTTCATTTACCCGCTTCCCAAAAACGCAGACGGCATCGGCGGAACCGCCGTCTTCTGTGTCCAGACGCAGAAATTTAACGCCTATTTCCAGCCGAGATCCGAAGACTTTCAGACGAAGACCTTTGTCTTTGACGCGAATGGGCAATACCTGTTTTCTGACTGTGGCGCGGACACACTTACAACCGAAGTCCAGACGGATTATCAAAATGGCTCGATCAGCGGAAGATTATATAAGTCTGATGAGACTGGTATCGAATATGTTACGATTCGGCGAACTTCAGAATTCAACGGCTGGCAGTACATGACCCTGCTTCCGAACAACAACGCCCTCTACCGCAACATGTTCGAGATCAACCGGTTTTTCCGGTTATATCTGCTGCTCACCATTGGTATAGGGATTCTTGTCATTGCAGGTTTCCTTTGGATGAACTATAAGCCGATTTTTGCACTGCGCGAAAAGGCCAAGCATATGGTCAACACAGAGAAGGCCGAGCATGAAGCGGCCGACGATCTTGGCACAATCTCCAATGCGCTGACCCTTTTGCAGAATCGAAATCTGTCCCTGAATGATACGCTCAGCCGCAGCATCCATGAAATTCAGTCCGCACGGCTGCAGCGACTGCTGAATAATTACTACGAGAATATCGAAGAATTCAACATTGACTGTGAGCAGATCGGCTTGAGCTTTCACGGCGACAATTTCTACGTCAGCATTATACTGTTTCCATCTATGCCGGAGCAGGAGGCTCTGCTGGAAGAGCAGCTGCTGCAGGAATTTTCACCGGAACTGGAAACGAAGTGCCTGGCAATGCCCAACCAGAACAAACTGGTATTCATTCACTGTCCCCGCGCAAATTTCATTGAAACAGAGCCGTTCTACAGCATTCTCGGCCTCCTGCACGACCAGCTCAGTTGTCAGGCAACGATCGGTATCGGTCGTCTACACCCCGGTGCAGCAATCATCAGCAAATCCTATATGCAGGCCACGAACGCGCTGGACTTCCGAGCCGTAAAAGGCATCGGCACCGTGATCACTTATGATGAAGTCCTTGCGCATGACGCGGACTCGCCGTGGTATCCGAGCCATGAACTCCGTCGTCTTGCTAACACGTTGACCGCTCAAAACACAGTCTCACGAGATAAGATTCTTGCTGAGCTGATTGCCAAAATCAAAGATCCGTCCACTAGTCTGATCAATGCGCGCTGCATTGCCTTTGATCTCATTAAGATTTTGATGTCCAATCCGGATTTGAAGCAGGACGCGGCCTACAGCCTTCCGGAATATTTGATGCAGGTAAGTCAGGAAAAAACGAAAAAGAACGTGGTTGCAGCGGTAGAGGAGGTATGCATGCACATTGCATCTTCCGAACGGATTCCTTCTCCGCCTGTGCAGAATGCCGTTGTCGACGAGATTATTGCCTATATTCAGGCAAACTACTGCCGTGGTGACTTCTCTATTCAGGAGATTGCAGAACACTTTGAAATGCTGCCAACCAATATCGGAAACTATTTTAAGGAGCAAACCGGCAGCGGACTTTTGGAGTATCTGATTTCTCTGAGGATGAAACGCGCAAAGGAATTACTCCACTCCACGGATATGACAGTCAAGGAGATCAGCATGAGCGTTGGATATTATAACGATTCCAGCTTTATCCGCCGGTTCAAGCAACATGAAGGCGTTACGCCCAATGAATTCCGCTTCAAATGCTGATGAAATTTAGACTATACATATTATTGAAATGCGTCTCACCGTGAGACGCATTTCAGTTTGTAAAGCAATCTGGTCTGGCCACAACCGTAAATCCTGCCGAGCCTGTGATAACAACGCCGTTTGCGCCGCCGCTGCAATGAACGATTAACAGGTTGCCGTCCGCGTCCTTGCCGCCGACAATGCCGACGTGGGAATCGTCTGGATAGAATACAAGATCGCCCGGCTGCGCGTCGCTCCATGAAATGTTCGTGCAATAGCTGTGCTGTGTGGCAGCTCCGCCGCCGCGCCCCGGATAGTAGCTGCCGTTGGTGGCGTTGTAGAATGTCCAATCGACGAAACCGCTGCAATCCAGTCCGAACGGGCGCACCGTGCCGGTGGAGCCGCTGCCCGCCGCTGTGACCTCCGTTGGAACGCCCCAGCGGTCATCCCAGCCGAGCGTCAAAGATTTTCCGCCCCAGAAGTACGACACGCGCCCGACGAGCTGCACTGCCGTTTCCACGACGGCCTTTCGTGCCGGATCAAGATCATCCGGGAGATTTTCAAGCAGCTCGATTGCGTCCTCCTGCGAAATGGTCAGCGAACCCATCGGGATATTCAAGCTGCCGAGGTTTTCAAGCAGAATGTCAAGCGCGTCATTCTGATATTTTGTAAAACGTATATCAGACGCATTTGTTCAGCGGTTTTGGCTGTGATCGTGATTGTCAGCGCAATTCCTGTGTGACTGTCGTCCACATCATCGTCCGGGTTGCTGTCCGGAACGTCAACGGTTTGCGTTGCCGTCGTGATCTCGCACATATCCCAAAAAACTTGACGCAACAGCTCCACCCGTTCTTCGTCGAGCGTGAACACGGCCACGCCATCCGCCGCACCTGCCGTTTTGGACGCAAACACAGCTACGACTTCGCGCCAATCCGGGGCCTGTCCGATAATCTGGACGGACACATAATCTCCATTTTGCAGGCGTTCCAGCTCTGCGTGGTATTCACCCTGAATTTCCGCAATGGCTGTCGCCAGTGGAACGGTATCATCACTTTCCTGTTCGTCAGCAAAGAGAATCCCCAGCGGCGATGCAAGAAACGCGCCCGCAACAATGACGATGGAAAACACGACAAAAAGCGCCGTGCCGCCACCCAAACTGGCGAGGGCGCTTATCAGCTCCTTGACCGCCTTTGCCGCAGCTTCGGCCAGCTTTTTCGCGGCTGCGGCGGCTGCTCTGGTAGCCCGGTTGTTGCTCTTTTGGAGCATTTTCCGCTGTGCGTCCTGCGTTGCTGCTTTTCGTGCGCGCTCTGTAGCAATTTTTGGTACAGACGCTTTCGACGCTGCCTTTGGTGCGCTGATTTGCGCTGTTTCCCTTGTCCGAATATCGACGCCGCGCTGGGGCCGTTCCCTCGGCGCGGCGTTTGGCTTCGGCTTTTCTCGGATGGCGGGCAGCTGCTCCACTGGTGGGGTGTGTGCTGGTGTTGGTGGCTGGACAGGTGGGGCCGATTTGCTGCTGCCAGCCGTGACCGGCTGACGCTCCGGCGTAATTGCGGGTGCTTCCGAAACAGGCGGCTGCGGCAGAATAAAGGGGCAGCCGGTTCGGATGGATAGATGGATTCGATGGATGGGCTTTGGGAGAGCTGCGGTTGGTTTTCCACAAAGGATTGCCGTGCCTGCACCTGCGGCGTGGGCGGTAGATCATGTGCCGGTGTGACTGCTGACCGCTCACGAATAGACTGCTCTTTGCCGCGCATAACTGGAGCCGCCGAGCTGCGCGGTGTCCATGTGTCCGGCTGCTTTACATGACGAACAGTGGACGGTTTTGCTGGTGTGGTTTTGGAATGTACTTGATTGCAGATTTCCGGTGCTTTCGGCTTTTCACAAATCGCCGGAACTTCTTTCTGCGGAGCACTATCCGCAAGCCGGATTTCCGGCTGCTTCGTATGAAGATGATCCAGCGCAGACGTTTTTTTGCGCGGGATTTCTTTGCCCGCCGCACATACGCGAGTCGCCCCTGCTCCTGCGGCGTGGGCATCGATACGCTCTGCGGCTGCTTTGCTTCCGGTCGGCTGCGTATATCCTCCGTATGCTGACGTGGCATATTCTCTGTCAACGGCGCGGATGGCATAACCTGATGCTCACACGGCTGTTCCGGCGTGGTGAACGGCGCTGTTGTAGCCTCTTTTGCAGCTTTCTGAACATACGCGCGCCGGGCCTGCTCCTGCGGTGTGGGTGTTAGTGCGCTCTGCGACTGCCGCGATTCTGACCGTGTGCGAGGGATCTCTGCACGTCGGCGTGGCTGGTCGGCCCGCTCCGGATGTACACCCGCAGAAGAATCTTCTGATTTTCTGTGGGCAGAATGCTGGATTGCATGACGCGGTAGCTGAACAGCTTCGTGGACAATTTCGCGGGCAGTCGTTTCTATCTGTTCTGTCGCTGCGGTTTTTGCGCTGTCCGAACGGTCAGACTGCTTTGTGCTATCGCCCAGCTCTTTTATAGATTTCTGCACCATCTGACGTTGGACAGCGGATGCAGTTTGATGTTTCGGCTGCTTGTTCTTCTGACGGCCTTTTCGTTCTCGAATATCTGGAATGGAAATCACCCCCCTGAAATACGGCTCATGGTGAGACGCATTTTCTTGCATAGTCCCATAAATAATGATAAAATTCAAGTAAATCGGTACTGTAACGCTAAAGGAGAGAAACATGAGTATTATTGATGATGTAAAAGAATTGCTGCGCGACGGTGACGTTCGAGACGGTACCTGCGATCTTCTTCTTGATGCAATCGAGGCTCTTTCTGGTTCATCAACTGCTATTGCAAAAATCGTACTCTCGGCAGGACGCTCTGCATTCGCGCTCAGAGATAAAATATTCTGGATAAAATTTGAGAAATTTTTGGCTGGAGTGTTTACGAGCGAAGAGCAAAAAGCAAAATTTGCCGCGAAACTTGCATCTGAGGGCAATAAAAATGACAACGCTATGCGTTTACTGTCGTGTATTGAAAAATCGGATGCTGAGAAGAAAATCGATTATCTGATCAATGCCAGCCGCTGCCTTTGTGCTGATTTTATTACCTTTGAGGAATATTTCAGAATATGCCATATAATCACACAGTCGGTTTTGGAAGATTTGAAATTTGTAGCAGAGAATCTATCTGATAGCGAATTTGTGTATTCGCTCCCGATTCAGGGACTGCTGGCTACTGGACTCGTAATGCAAACTACATATTCCTTCGAGCCGGATGGTGTACAAAAGTACAACTTTACGCCACTAGCCAAACTGATTGACTGTTATGCTCTTAGCTACGGAAATGTGAATCGCTATCCAAATCCTAAAGACTTTGAGCTATCATCTGTGCCGCCCTTGGCCAGTAAAACGGCCAGAACGGTCGAGATGCTGCAGGAAAAGGTCTCGAAGCAGCCGGCCCAACAGCTTGTGTCAAGCAAGGAATCGACACCGCCCACTGAGAATGGAGCAATAAACTGGATTTACGACTAGGCAAAACGTCTCACCGTGAGATTTATTTCCGCTTTGGAAATGCGTCTCACGGAGAGACGCATTTATAGTGCTTCCCCCGGCGTCGTTGTCATCAATTTGTATAGTTCGGTATTCCTCGGAATCGTGTTGACGAAAGGCACGATGGAACCGCCCATGCGCAGCAGACCGTGCCCGGCTTCAGCGTTCGTGATGTAGCTGAGCTGCGTATCGGAAATGTGAAGCAGCTTCGACAGCTCTGCCCGGTCGGTTGCCGCCTGATTGAACAGCAGCAGAAATTCCGAGTTGGCGAACATCAGACGCGCGGTTTCGGATTTCAGACATTCCTCCACATTCTGCGATGCCGCCGTCAGCGCCGCGCCATATTTGCGGAACCGCTTCCACGCACGGTAAAGAATTTCGCCGGAGTATTTATATTTGAAATACAAATACACTTCGTCGAGGAATACCCAGGTATATTTGCCGCGCTTACGGTTCTCCATGACGCGGTTTTGAATGGCTTCGAGCGCAACAACAAGGGCAGTCGGACGGAGCTGTTCACCCATCTCATAAAGGTCAAGGACAACAATGCGGTTGTTAATATCCACGTTCGTCGGGTGTGCAAACACATTCAAGCTGCCCTCCGTGATAAGCTCTGCTGCCAACGCAATTTCCCGCGCTTCGGGGTCTGGCTGCTGCAAGACTTCGGCGCGCCAGTCAGACAGAAGCGGCATAGGCAGCGCACCTTTTGCGTGGAAATAGTTCTGGTAGACGCTGGCCGTGCATCGGTCGATGATGGATTTCTGGCTGCCGGTCAGCAGGCCGGCGCCCATTTGCTGTTCCAAGATACTTGTAATCAGCTCGGATTTCATCGCAATCGGGTTTTCACCATCTTCATAGCCGTCCTGCAAATCCAGCGGGTTGATATGATGTTGGCTGTTCGGGGAGATTTCAATGACTTCGCCGCCCAGCGCCCGCGCAATGGGCGCGTACTCACGCTCGGCGTCAATGATGATAATGTCATCGTTGGTAGACAAAGCGACGTTTGCGATGGTATTCTTCATGGCAACAGACTTACCAGAACCGGACACACCGAGATAAAACGCATGGGGCGAGATTAGGCGCTTGCGGTCACAGATCAGAAGATTTTTTGAAATGGCGTTGACACCGTAATACAAGCCGCCGGGGTCTTGAATTTCCTGCGCCCGGAACGGCATGAGGACGGCGCAGCTCTCCGTCGTGAGCGTCCGCAAAGCATGGATGCGCCGCAGGCCATACGGCAAGACGGTGTTCAAGCCGTCCTCCTGTTGGTAGCGGAGAACGGAGAATCCGCAGAGCTTTTCCTGCGCAATGGATTGCAGCGTTTGCGTGTCTGCGTCAAGCTGCTCCAAGCTGTCCGCGATATGAACGAGCGTCACACAGGCGAACATGAGCCGCTGGTCGCGGGCGGTCAGATCTTCGAGCAAATCTTTTGATTCGGTGCGCATTTGCTCCAAGTCATAGGGAACCGTCGCGGTGAAGTTGTTCTGACGGTTCTGCCTTTGCTGCCAACGGGTTATATCGGTTTCGACACCGAGGATTCTGGACTGTACTTCCCGAACAGCTTCTTCGGTGGGGATAGGCAGAATGTCAATGGACAGCAACAGGTTTCGGGAAAAATCGGACAGGTCTTTTATCATTTCATCAGAGATAAAAGATGCGTAGTCGCGCATGAAAAGCACACGGCCAAACTGCCGCCCATTTCAAAATACCCGGCGCGGAATTGCAGTCCGTCTGGGCAGATCAGGTCGCGGAAGTCGATGCCGCGCTTGATGTTCGCGGACAGGTCAAACCGGAAAGACGCTTCTTCGCCAGGTCGGAAGAAGTCATGCAGGAGCCGCAGCCGGTCAGCGCAGGAAATGGCGTATGCCCCGGAATCCAGCCGCCCAAAGCTGGCAGACAAGTTGGTATCGACGCGGCGGAAATAGGCGCGGGTCTGCTCGATCTTCCGTAAGCCGATTGACAGTGTGATGTACTTTTCCTGCACCAGATTGTTGCTTTCAGCCGCTTTGTCCAAGATGATCTGGTTGTACTCGCCGCGATAATAGTCCAAACCGTCGCTGCACTCCGGCATGAGCATTGTGCGCTGGAAGTCAACCGGATTCAGGCGGCGGTTGATGATCGTGATTTTTGCGGTCGCGTCGGTTGGCAAAGAATTGAGAACAGCGCCATACGAACGAAAGATACTGCGCCGGTCATCCAACGAGGACGCAGCGTAGTTAATGTCCGAAAACCGCCATGTTTTACTGTACTTCTGCCCAACCTGCCAGATACCGTCCGTATAGATGCGTCGGATGGGAATGGATTGCTGGACGCTGTGGGGAATCCGAAAAGAATCTTTTTCGCTGCGGTTGGCAGCCAACAGGGATTTCATCATTCTTGCAATCCCTCCAAATCTGAAAACAGTTCTTCATGGAGATTGACAGAATCAAACCGTCGCGGGCCTGCGCAGAGAATTTCGGATTTGATGAACGCCCAAAGAAACTGTTCTAAGCTCATGCCGTTGTAATGGAAGAATCCTGCAATCGCAACCGGCGCGGCCACCAGCAGGCAGAGCCAGCTTGCGGCTTCTTTTCCGATGATATTTCCTAAACCGAGATAGATGCCAGCCGCCAGACCGACAGCCAGCACCGCACAAATAAACTGCCGCGCAGACAGACCGAAAAAGATGGTTTCCCGGTGCGCACGGATCTCCTTTGGGATTTTGACTTCGATATGGATTACCTTCTTTCTTATGAAATAGACATGGAAAAGCGCGCTGTCCGCGACGGGCAACGCGCTTTTGATACTTTTATGTAGTTGTTCACTCTAACAGCTTTGCATAATTTCTGCGGGCATAAACCACCCTGGCGATCGTTACGCGCTTTTCTGTCTCGGACACCCAGTAGAGCATCATGTAGTTTTCGACGAGAAGCTTTCGATACTCATGCTTTAACGGGCGCAGCGGCGTATAGGCAGGCTGCGCATACGGGAAATCCCGAAGACTTTCCCCGGCCTCGGCCAGCCGTTCCGCGATGCGCTCTGCCGCAGCTGGATTGTTCAGCTCCCGTGCAATATACAGGACGATCTCTACCATGTCCTGCACGGCAGACGGCAAATACTCGACGTTATACAACCTTCGATCCTCCAATGGCGTCTTTCATCGCCTTCAGAACATCCTTGGAGGAATAGCGTTCGCTGGACAGCTCCGCTTCGCGTTCGGCAGCCTGCAGCTTGAAGTAGACTTCACTTTCAAATTGCAGATTCTCAAACGCTTCCATACTCAGAACGACCATATCGCCGTAGCCGTTTTTCGTCAGGAACACCGGCTGCGCAGTTTCGTGGACGGTTTTGGAGATCTCCGCAAAGTTGTTTCTCAGGTCGGAAACCGGACGGATCATGTTCATAGTATCATCCTCCTATCGCTTGCAGTTTAGCATAATTACGCTAAAATTTCAAGACTACGTTTATGATAGTTTATGATAGCATATGCCAGAGCAGATGAAATAACTCAAAATTATGCGCCAAGCATTTCATGCACCAGCCGGTCAGGATCAGCGCGAAAGACAGGACGGCTATCAATAGGCTCCCAGTAGCGACACCAGCCAGAGCGAAAATGGAACTCACGTCATCGATAGCCTCCACTTCAAGGGTTGCCACAACCCTATTATCGCGCACATGATTTCATCTCTGGCATCAAAAATGTATTGCAATTTGCAGTACATTCGTATATACTAATGACAAGGAGGCGATTCATTTGGCTACAAGAACCGCGAATGTCATGGCTCGTGTGGAGCCGGATGTAAAAGAACAGGCAGAGGATATTTTGGATCGGCTCGGCGTTCCCGCGTCGGTTGTCATCAATGCTCTGTATAAGCAGATCATTTACAGAAACGGGATTCCGTTTTCTCTGGTCTTGCCGTCTGCGCCGGTCGCCCGTGATGAAATGACGGACGCAGAATTTAACGCTATGATGCAAACCGGTCTGAACGCTGCAAAGGCTGACCGTTCCCGTGACGCATCCGAAGTCTTTGCAGATCTGCGCAGGGGACTTTGAATGTGGAACAGTATGCAGTGAAAATCACGGAACCGGCACGGCGCCAGCTTCAAGAGATCATCCGCTATATTGCGGAGGATTTGCAGGAGAAGCGGACGGCGATCCGGATGCTGGACACGCTGGAAAAGGAACTTCTATCCCTTTCCGCACTTCCAAATCGTGTCGCATTGACGGAAGAAGAACCTTGGCACAGCGCGGGGATCCGCAAAATGCTGGTCAAGAATTATCTTGTCTACTTCTGGGTCAATGAGGAGCAGAAGCAGGTTCAAATCACAGCAGTTGTGTATGGTCGGCGGGATCAGAGGACTGCGCTGCAAAATATGAAAATGTAAGTAATGAAATGCGCCCCAAGTTGGAGCGCATTTCTTTTGCTTACACCACACCGATAGCCGTCAGAATTTCCTTTGCAAAGGCAATCGGCAAACCACCGAACAGACAGAGGACGCCCTGCGTTCTCTGCGTCGCGTCGTGGGATTGCACGGACATACCGAGCTGCACAATGCCCCAGCCTACAATAACCGCCGCCATATTTGCCGCTCCTTTCTCCGCTTGGGGTCGATAATCTATGTCATAGAAAAAGCACGATTTGATTTCTTGTCAAACCGTGCTTTTTCGTGATATTCCGGTTTCCCGCGCTTGTCCGTGAGAACATCCCGCAAATACTGCTTCTCATTTCATCCTTGTGTCTCAAGGCTTTTCGGCTTGTGTGCAAATCAACGTCGCCCTATGTCATCAGCAGCACGGCGTCGCTGGCGGGGGAGAGGGAGGCGTAGTTGTGGCCTTCGTAGAGGGCGCCGGGCTGGGCGGCGGAGGTTTTGGGGGCCAGGGCGGTGATGAGGGGCAGGCCGTAGGGGGCGAGCGTATCGCGGAGCAGCTGGATAAACGCCGCGTAGGGCTCCGCCAGGTCCCGGCCGAGATACTCAAAATCCACGTCGAGGCCCTCATAGCCCTTTTCCAGCATCGTCTGCAGCACGTTGGCCGCGAGCGTCTGCTGCAGGGCCGGATCCCGCAGCAGCGCAGCTGCCTGCGCGGCGGAGAAGGTCCCGGCGGCTGTGAGCGTCGACAGGTGCAGCAGCGGCTGCACGCCGCAGGCTCCGGCCAGTGCCAGCAGCCGCTCGTCGTCCATCGGCACCAGCGCGCCTTCCGGCGTAAAGCCGTAGGTGAACGGGGCCAGCGCCCCGGCATACGGCAGAATGCCGCGCAGCACGCGTTCGGACACATTCGGATAGGCATAGCCGCTGACGACCGCGGGGCGGCGCGCGGCCTGCTCGAGCTGGGTCACGAGGATCTGGCCGGGGTAGATCCGGTCGGAGCCGGAAAGGTTCGGGTTCATCCGGTACAGGGAAGCCACATCCGTCCCGGCGCTCGCGGCGATGGACGTGAGCGTGTCGCCGGGCTGCACGGTCACGGTTTGTTCCGGATACAAGACCAGAAGACTCTGACCGACGGCCAGCCGGTACGGCTCCTGCAGGCCGTTGTACCGCGCGAGAAAGCCGGGCGCGAGCCCCAGCGCCCGACCGATCGAAAAGAGCGTATCGCCGGGCTTTACCACATAGATCTGCATACGATCACCTCGCAAAACCCTATGCGCCGGGCGGCGCTTGTGTTCCGGGTTTTTCTGTGGTATAAATATTGCGAAAAAATGCGGAAAAACCGGAGATAATAAGGAGTAGTACCATGAGACCGGAAGAACTCGGCGCGTGGCAGGCGCTTTTGCAGGAGGAATTTGAAAAGCCGTACTGGCGGACGCTCTCGGAGCGGGTGGACGCGGCCTACGCCGCGTCCACGGTCTATCCGCCGCGCGAGGCGCTGTTTGCCGCCTTCCGCATGACGCCGCCGGAGGCGGTACGGGTCGTGATCCTGGGGCAGGACCCGTATCACGAGCCGGGGCAGGCCAACGGGCTGGCGTTCTCCGTGAATCCGGGCGTGAAGCTGCCGCCGTCGCTGCGCAATATCCTGACGGAGCTGCAGGCGGACTGCGGTGTGACGCCGCCGGAAAGCGGCGATCTGACTGCCTGGGCGCGGCAGGGCGTGTTTCTGCTCAACAGCAGCCTGAGCGTGGAGGCGGGCAAGGCGGCCAGCCATCAGGCGTTCGGCTGGCAGACGTTCACCGACGCCGCCGTGCGCGCTGTTGCTGCGCTGCCGCAGCCGGTGGCCTTCGTCCTCTGGGGCGGCCACGCGCAGAAGAAGGCGGCCCTCGCCGCGGACAGTCCGTATCCCCGCCTCGTGCTGCAGGCGCCGCACCCGAGTCCGCTGAGCGCCTACCGCGGCTTCTTCGGCAGCCGCCCGTTTTCGAAGATCAACGCCTTCCTGGAGGCCTCCGGCAGCCGCGCGATCGACTGGCGGCTGTAGGCGTGTAAGAATCACCAAAAATTGAGCGCCGCAAAGGGAAAATTTTTTCACGAAAATCTTGATTTTTTTCTGAAAAACAGTTGAAATCTGCGATGTTCTGTCATAGAATATGCTTGCCTGCCGGGAAACGGCGGGCAAGGAGTTTTTCACATGCTGCATGTTGTACTGGTAGAACCTGAAATTCCGGCCAACACCGGAAATATCGCGCGCACCTGCGCCGCGACCGGCAGCGTCCTGCATCTGGTGAAGCCGCTGGGCTTTGATATTTCCGACAAGGCGGTCAAGCGCGCGGGGCTCGACTATTGGCACCTGGTAGACGTTCGGGTGTATGAGGATCTGGACGATTTCTTTGCAAAGAATCATCCATCCTGCCTGCGCCTGTTTTCCACCAAGGCGCCCCGCCGCTACGACGAGGCCGATTACCCCGACGGGACCTATCTGTTCTTCGGCAAGGAGACCAGAGGCCTGCCGGAGGATCTTCTCGCCGCGCACTATGACAGCTGTGTCCGCATCCCCATCCGCGCGGAGGCGCGGAGCCTCAATCTCAGCAATTCCGCTGCCATCGGCGTGTTTGAAGCGCTGCGGCAGCAGGATTTCCCGCATCTGAAGACCGAAGGAAAAATGGCCGACTGGAACCGGTAAACAAAGCGGGCTGCCCCCGCGATCAAATAAGGAGGAACCTCTATGAACTACAACAAAAAGTCTGTTGAAGATATCGACGTCGCCGGCAAGCGCGTGCTCTGCCGCTGCGACTTTAACGTCCCCACCAAGGACGGCAAGATCACGAGCGACAAGCGCATCGTCGCCGCGCTGCCGACCATCCAGTATCTCGTGAAGCACAATGCCCGCGTCATCCTCTGCTCCCACATGGGCAAGCCCAAGGGCGAAGTGAAGCCTGAGCTGAGCCTGCAGGTCGTGGCCGAGCGCCTGTCCGAGCTTCTGGGCCAGCCGGTCAAGATGGCAAAGGACGTTGTAGGCGAGAGCGCACAGTCGCTGGCCGCTTCCTTAAAGGACGGCGAGGTCATGCTGCTTGAGAACACCCGCTTTGAAAAGGGCGAGACGAAGAACGACCCCGAGCTTTCCAAGAAGCTCGCCTCCATGGCTGACATTTTTGTCAACGACGCCTTCGGCACCGCGCACCGCGCGCATGCCTCCACGGCCGGCGTTGCAGATTATCTGCCCGCCGTCTGCGGCTATCTGGTCCAGAAGGAAGTCTCCATCATGGGCAAGGCGCTGGCCGATCCGGAGCGTCCGTTCGTCGCCATCCTCGGCGGCGCGAAGGTCTCCGACAAGCTGAACGTCATCAATAACCTGCTTGAGAAGGTCGACACGCTCATCATCGGCGGCGGCATGGCCTATACCTTCGTCGCGGCCAAGGGCTACGGCATCGGCAAGAGCCTGTTCGACGCGGAGAAGGTCGACTACTGCAAGGACATGATGAAAAAGGCCGAGGAAAAGGGCGTCAAGCTCCTGCTCCCGATCGACACTGTCGTTGCGGCCGATTTCCCGAACCCCATCGATGCGCCTGTCGAGGTCGAGACCGTCGACGTGACCGCCATCCCGGCTGACAAGGAAGGTCTGGACATCGGCGAGAAGACCCGCGCGCTGTTTGCCGACGCCGTCAAGAACGCAAAGACCGTTGTCTGGAACGGGCCGATGGGCGTGTTCGAGAACCCGACGCTTGCCAAGGGCACCATCGCCGTGGCGCAGGCGCTGGCCGATTCCAGACGCTGTGACCATCGTCGGCGGCGGCGACTCCGCGGCGGCCTGCGAGCAGCTGGGCTTTGCGGACAAGATCACGCATATTTCCACCGGCGGCGGTGCATCGCTTGAGTTCCTCGAGGGTTTGGAGCTGCCCGGTATTGCCTGCCTGCAGGACAAGTAAGACTGGGTACTCTGAAACCGCCATCACGTATCTACTCTTTAGACGGACACGCCTCTACGCCACACCGGCTGCTGAGCTATGGTTTTCTGCCGAAAGAGCCTGCCATTGTTGGTGATGGCTGAATCGGGTTGGCGAAATATGCTACGTGCGCCTGCGGGCGCGGGTTTGTTAAGGTAAAACTGATTTTGATATATAATTTAGGAGATTCACAATGAACAGAAAGTATCGCAAGACTGTTATCGCGGGCAACTGGAAGATGAACAAGACGCCGACGGAGACCAAGGCGTTTATGACCGAGTTCAAGGCCATCATGCCCAAGGGCCGCTGGTGTGACGTGGCGCTGTGCGTGCCGGCCGTCTGCATCCCGGCTGCTGTCCGCGCCATGCGCGAGACCCGCGTCGGCATCGGCGCTGAAAACTGCAACGCCAACGCCTCCGGCGCCTACACCGGCGAGATCGCAGCCAACATGCTGCTCGACGCTGGCTGCAAGTACGTCATCCTCGGCCATTCCGAGCGCCGCGCCATGGGCGAGACGAACGCGGACGTCAACGCAAAGGTTCTGGCTGCCCTCGACAACGGCCTGATCCCCATCATGTGCGTCGGTGAAAGCCTTGAGCAGCGCGAAGCCGGCATCACCGAGGAATGGATCACCATGCAGATCAAGACCGGCCTTGCCTCCATCGGCGAGGACAAGATCCGCAAGATGATCATCGCCTACGAGCCCATCTGGGCCATCGGCACCGGCAAGACCGCAACGCCGGAGCAGGCCGAAGAGGTCTGCGAGCACATCCGTGCGGTCATCCGCAAGCTTTACGGCGCAAAGGTCGCCCGTGCGATCTCCATCCTCTACGGCGGCTCCATGAACGAGAAGAACGCCTATGACCTGCTGGCCCAGCCCGACATCGACGGCGGCCTCATCGGCGGCGCTTCCCTCGTGCCCGAGAAGTTCGTCAAGATCATCGAAGCTGCCAACCAGCCGACGATCTGAGACAAGACCTGAAAAGCGAAAACCTCCGTCAGCCAGCGGCTAACGGAGGTTTTTTGTGCGGGATTCAGACTGCGGGGCCTGCTTTTTCCCGGCGGCTGAGGTGCGCGTAGTAGGCAAGGCACAGGAGGACCTGCACGACGGTCGAGCAGGGGGTGGCGAGGCCGATGTAGAACAGGCGCACGTTCGGCAGGCGGGACATGGCGAACGACACGGGGATGCGGACGCCGAACGCGCCCAGAATGCCCTGCGTCATGACAAAGACTGTCTTGCCGAGGCCGGAGAAATAGCCGACAAAGCAGAATAGGAATGAGGTCAGCAGACAGTCGATGGCGTAGGCCTTGAGATAGTCTGCAGCCTCGAGGATGACGGCGCGGTCATTGGCAAAGATCCCGGCCAGCAGATCGCCGTGGAAGAAGTTGAAATAGAACACGAACACGCTGATGCACAGCGACGTGACGACGCTGTAGCGCAGGGCTTTTTTGGCCCGATCCGGCTTGGCCGCGCCGGTATTCTGCGCGACGAAGGCGGAGACGGACTGTGAAAAGGCCGACGGCAGCAGCATGACGAAGGCGCAGACCTTCTCCGCGATGCCCATGCCGGCAGACTGCAAGAGTCCCAGAGAATTGACAATAGCCAGAATGACGAGGAACGACACGCCGACCAGCACGTCCTGCAGCGCAATCGGCATGCCGAGGCGCAGGATCCCGGCCGTGAGCGGCCGGTCGAAGCGCAGCTGATCTTTGCGGAAGGTGAACGGCAGTTTGCGCCGTGCGATCACGAGCAGCGACAGGACCACGCTGATGGCCTGCGCGAACACCGTTGCCAGCGCTGCGCCTGCCGCGCCGAGGTGGAAGACGGCGACCAGCAGCAGATCGCCGAAGATATTCACGACGCACGCGATGGCAACCGTGATGAGCGGCATTTTGGAATCGCCGAGCCCGCGGAAGACGCTGCCGATGACGTTGAACGCGACGATGAACAGCGTGCCGGCCGAGCAGATGCGCACGTACTGCGTCGTGGGGTCAAAGGCCTCCTCCGGCGCCTGCAGCAGGCGGCAGAAGGGCGCGGCCAGCGTCACAAGCAAGACGGTCAGTCCGAGCGCGACGCAGACGAACAGACAGATGGCAGAGCCGATGACGCTGCCGGCTTCGTCGGGCTTTCCCTCGCCGATCTTCTGCCCGAGCAGGACGGTCACGCCCGTTGTCAGGCCGACGAGAAGCGATGTGACAAGCTGCATAGCCTGACTGCCGGTCGAGACGGCGGAGATATCCGCTGTGCCCGCGAATTTTCCGACGACGATCAGATCGACCGCGCCGTACATCGCCTGCAGAAACAGCGCCAGCAGCACCGGGCCCGCAAAGCGCAGCAGAGCCGGAAGGATGCTTCCGTTCAGAAAATCATTTTGCTGTTTCTTCATACCAGACTCCAAAAAAAGACCGGATAAAACCCCGGACGCATGCCCGACATCTTATCCAGCCGAATTTCTGTTATCGACCCTCCGATGAACGGTGTATATTCTAACGGAAATGGGCAGGAAAGTCAAGAAAAAAGGGCTTGCGGGAAACGCAGACCCAAGGCTCCCCTTTCAGGGGAGCTGTCAGCCGCAGGCTGACTGAGAGGTTGTCCCCCTTCTCTGCTGCACCTCCGGCGGTGCGCGCCCCTTGGCTCCCCTTCCAGGGGCCGATTCCCCCTATCAGGGGGAAATGTCCCGAAGGGACAAAGGGGGTAGGGATGCTGGCTCGGCGAAGCCGAGACTGAGAGGTTGCCACAGATTTGCGATTGCCGGTTGTCTCCGACGGCCCTATCTTTTCCCTTGCGCGGGAAAAGATAGGGGAGAAAAGGGCGCTGGGGGATGCGGGGTGCTTCCTGCCTCTGAATTTAGGCGTGCCCCAATGTTTCGGTCTGGCGTTCCACTCGATAGTCACCTTACGAGGTCCTGCTACGCGCCGCCTGATACGGAGGTGTCAGATTTGCAAATAGTTGCCTTAGAATGGTTGCCGTCAATAGAAGGTGCAGTCGAAATTTTGATGGATGGTACCTTCTTGCGGGGCAGGTTGTATTTGCAGGGGCGGGGCTCTGCTCCCCCCGTGCTTCTGACGAGATCAGCACCCGCGGGCGGAGCAGGGCCCCGCCCCTACAGAACGCACCCCAAAAGTCTTCCCCTCATAGGGGAAGCCATTGGGGGCCGCTCTCTTGTGTAAAGGGAGCTTTGGGTGGCGCAAAAAACCGAACCGCAAGCATCGCTTGCGGTTCGGGAAAAGGAATTGCGGAATTGCTTAGCCGAAGACGGCGAGCAGGAAGCCTGCCGCGATGGCGGAGCCGATGACGCCTGCGACGTTCGGGCCCATGGCGTGCATGAGCAGGAAGTTCGCGGGGTTGGCCTTCTGGCCGACCATCTGGGAAACACGTGCGGCCATCGGGACAGCGGAGACGCCGGCGGAGCCGATCAGCGGGTTGACCTTCTTGCCGGACAGCTTGCACATGATGTTGCCGCCGATGAGGCCGCCGGCCGTGGAGATGCCGAAGGCAACGAGGCCGAGGAAGATGATCTTCAGGGTCTCGGGCTTCAGGAAGTTGGAAGCGACCATGGTCGCGCCGACAGAGGTGGAGAGGAAGATCGTGACGATGTTCATGAGCGCGTTCTGCACGGTGTCGGACAGACGGTCGGTGCAGCCGCATTCACGGAACAGGTTGCCGAGCATCAGGCAGCCGATCAGCGGAGCCGTGGACGGCAGGAGCAGGATGACGAAGATGGTGACGATGATCGGGAAGAGGATCTTCTCGGTCTTGGAGACCGGGCGGGACTGCACCATCTTGATCTTGCGGTCCGCTTCCGAGGTCATGAGCTTCATGATCGGGGGCTGGATCATCGGGATCAGGGCCATGTAGGAATACGCCGCGATGGCGATCGCGCCCAGCAGGTGCGGAGCGAGCTTGTTGGTCAGGAAGATAGCCGTCGGGCCGTCCGCGCCGCCGATGATGCCGATGGAAGCGGCCTGAGGGCCGGTGAAGCCGAGGCAGATCGCGCCGAAGAAGGCGACGAACACGCCCAGCTGCGCCGCCGCGCCGAGCAGCAGGCTCTTCGGATCTGCGATCAGCGGGCCGAAGTCGGTCATGGCGCCGACGCCCATGAAGATCAGGGACGGATACAGACCGGCCTTGACGCCGATGTAGAAGATATCCAGCAGACCTGCATTCGACAGAATGTGGCCGTAGCTGTGATAGTAGGGGCTGGTGGAGTCAAGGAATGCACTCCAGAGTTCGGGGTGGTACATGGCGTTGGTCGCGTTCAACTCAGGGTTGACCGCGTCCAGACCGGGGAAGTAGCTGACGTTCGCAAGCAGGCAGCCGAACGCGATGCCGACGAGCAGCAGCGGCTCGAAGCCCTTGACGATGCCGAGGTACAGCAGCACGCAGGCAATGACGATCATGACAAGGTTCTGCCAGCCGCCGTTTGCGAAGAAGCCCGCAAAGCCGGATTCCGTCGCCAGCTTTAACAGGGTATCACCAACATTAAACATCTTTGATCCTCCTTATGCCAGAACGACCAGCGGAGCACCCGTATCCACAACAGCGCCCTTGGTGGTCACGACCTGTGCGACCGTGCCGTCACGCGGGGCAAGGATCTCATTTTCCATCTTCATGGCCTCGAGCACGACCAGAATGTCGCCGGCCTTGACGGCCTGACCCTGGGAGCAGCTGACCTTCAGAATGTTGCCGGGCATCGGAGCCGCGACGACTTCGCCAGCGGCGACAGCCGTGGGAGCGGCCGGAGCGGCAGCGGGAGCCGGGGCAGCGGCCGGAGCGGCAGCGGGAGGAGCCGGAGCCGGAGCTGCGGCGGGAGCAGCGGGCTTATATGCCTCGTACTCGTCAACGAGCATGGCCTGGCCTTCTTCGACCTCGACCTCGTAGGTTTTGCCGTTGAGCGTGATCTTGTATTTCATATCAGATGACCTCCTTCATCGATTTGAAGCGCAGGGTATTGAGAGGCTTGCCGAGCTTGTTGGCGACGATGGCCATGAGCATGGCGGCTTCGCGGTCGCCGACGTTATAGAGCTTGCATTCGCCGGCGACGCCGGTGGCGAGTGCGGGAACAGCCTTGGGCGCGGAAGCCGGAGCGGCAGCTGCAGCTGCGGGAGCGGCTGCAGGCGCGGTCTTTTTGGCGACCATGATCTTGCCGACGATCATAATGACTGCCATCAGCGCGATCAGACCGACAAACACGACGGCATAGCCCAGCAGGGCCACGAGACCCGCGGTGCCGATGGAAATATCATTGAGAGCAGCGTTGACAAAAAACATCTCAGGCCACCTCGCTTACGCTTCTTCGATGACGTAGGTGCAGATGTTTTCTTCCTTGGCCTTGCGGTCCTCGAAGAACTTCATCGCCTGATCCGGATAGCAGATGTAACTCATGACATCCTCCTTCGCCAGATCGCCGAGGGCTTCCTTGGCCTTCTTGAAGTCCTCGCCGGTGCGCTTGGCGTCTTCAATGCGGCAGTCGACAGGCTTGCCGCCCTCGCCGAGGATCTTGGCCTGCAGCGATTCGGAGACGGGCGCGGGCGCGATGCCGTACTGGCCTGAAGTAGTTCTGCACTTCCTTGGAGACGATCTTGTAGCGCTCGCCCATCAGGACGTTGGTAACGGCCTGGTTGCCGACCATCTGGGACAGCGGCGGTGACCAGCGGAGGATAGCCCAGATCCTTGCGGACTTCGGGGATCTCCTTGAGCGCGGCGTCGAACTTGTCCATGGCCTTCATATCGGTCAGGTTCGCGATCATGTTGGAGAGCATGCCGCCCGGGAACCTTGTAAACGAGCGCCTGCGCGTCGGTCGCCATGGACTTGGCGTTGATGCGGCCGGAGTCGACGTACTTCTGCTTGACGGGCTTGAAGAAATCGTTGACCTTGTTGATGACGTCCTCATTCAGGCCCGTCTCGATGCCGTACTGGCCCAGGGCGTAGAACATGGTTTCGGTGGAGGGCTGGCTCGTGCCGTTGGAGAAACAGGAGGTCGCGCAGTCGATCACGTCGATGCCGGACTCGATGGCCTTCGTCACGGTCATGTAAGCCATGCCGGTGGTGCAGTGGGTGTGCAGGATCAGGGGAACATCGCCGACGGCGTCCTTGATGCCCTTGATGAGGTGCTCGGCCTCATACGGGCTCATGGTGCCGGCCATGTCCTTCAGGCAGATGGTATCGAAGCCCATGGTCTTGAGTTCCTTGCACATCTCGACATATTTTTCGACCGTGTGGACCGGGCTCTGGGTGTAGGAGATACAGCCGGAGGCGACGGTGTTCTTGGTCGCGTATTTCTTGGTAGCTTCCAGCGCGGTGGCGATGTTGCGGAAGTCGTTCAGTGCGTCGAAGATACGCAGGATGTCGATGCCATTCTTGATGGACAGTTCGACGAACTTCTCGACGACATCGTCATGGTAGTGCTTGTAGCCGAGCAGGTTCTGGCCGCGCAGCAGCATCTGCAGCTTGGTGTCGGGCATGGCCTTGCGGATATCGCGCAGTCTCTGCCAGGGATCCTCGCCCAGGTAACGCAGGCAGGAGTCGAACGTAGCGCCGCCCCAGCATTCCACCGAATAGTAGCCGGCCTTGTTCATTTCCGGCAGGATATCGGCAAAATCGGAATACGGAAGACGGGTCGCCATCAAAGACTGGTTGGCATCACGAAGGACAGTTTCAGTAATTTGAACTTTTTTCATGTGTGCTCCTCCATTTTTTCACGCCGTATGCGGCGTTCTCGATTCTCTTGGGGGATACACCGGAAAAGACACGCTGCAGCGAGATTGCCGCAGCGTGTCTCGCGCTATCATCCAGTATATCCGATGTGCGGCCGAAAGTAAAATCAAGCGGCCGTTAAAATTTTGCGAAATGCGTCAGAAGTTCCGCTTGCGCGCCTGACACGGAGCTTCCGGTCAAGAGCCTTACAGCTGCGGGCCAGCTGCGACGAGCGCCTTGCCGGCTTCGTTGCCTTCGTACTTGACGAAGTTCTTGACGAAGCGGGAGGCGAGGTCCTTTGCCTTGACGTCCCAGTCAGCCGCATCGGCGTAGGTGTCGCGCGGATCGAGGATCTCGGTGGCGACGCCGGTCAGCTCGGTGGGGATCTCAAAGTCGAAGTACGGCAGCTTCTTGGTCGGAGCCTTGTTGATATCGCCGTTCAGGATGGCGTCGATGATGCCGCGGGTATCCTTGATGGAGATACGCTTGCCGGTGCCGTTCCAGCCGGTGTTGACGAGGTAGGCCTTCGCGCCGCTCTTTTCCATCTTCTTGACGAGCTCTTCGGCGTACTTGGTCGGATGCAGCTCGAGGAAGGCCTGGCCGAAGCAGGCGGAGAAGGTCGGGGTGGGCTCGGTGATGCCGCGCTCGGTGCCGGCCAGCTTCGCGGTGAAGCCGGAGAGGAAGTAGTACTTGGTCTGCTCCGGGGTCAGGATGGAGACGGGAGGCAGAACGCCGAAAGCGTCAGCGGACAGGAAGATGACGTTCTTCGCGGCCGGTGCGGAGGAAACCGGGCGGACGATCTTCTCAATGTGGTCGATGGGGTAGGAAACGCGGGTGTTCTCGGTGACGGACTTGTCGGCGAAGTCGATCTTGCCGTTCTCGTCGAGGGTGACGTTCTCCAGCAGAGCGTCGCGCTTGATGGCGTTGTAGATGTCGGGCTCGGAATCCTTGTCGAGGTTGATGACCTTGGCGTAGCAGCCGCCCTCGAAGTTAAACACGCCGTTGTCGTCCCAGCCGTGCTCGTCGTCGCCGATGAGCAGGCGCTTCGGGTCGGTGGAGAGGGTGGTCTTGCCGGTGCCGGAGAGGCCGAAGAAGATGGCGGTGTTCTCGCCGTTCATGTCGGTGTTGGCGGAGCAGTGCATGGAAGCGATGCCCTTGAGCGGCAGGTAGTAGTTCATCATGGAGAACATGCCCTTCTTCATCTCGCCGCCGTACCAGGTGTTGATGATGACCTGCTCACGGCTGGTGATGTTGAAGGCGACGCAGGTCTCGGAGTTGAGGCCCAGCTCCTTGTAGTTCTCGACCTTGGCCTTGGAGGCGTTGTAGACGACGAAGTCCGGCTCGAAGCTGGCAAGCTCTTCTTCCGTCGGGCGGATGAACATGTTGGTGACGAAGTGTGCCTGCCAGGCGACTTCCATGATGAAGCGGATGGCCATGCGGGTATCCTTGTTGGCGCCGCAGAACGCGTCGACGACGAACAGGCGCTTGTTGCACAGCTCCTTGACAGCCAGATCCTTAACGGACTTCCAGGTCTCCTCGGCCATGGGGTGGTTGTCGTTCTTATAGGCCTCGGAGGTCCACCACACGGTGTCCTTGGAGTTATCGTCGACGACGATATACTTGTCTTTGGGGGAGCGGCCGGTGTAGATGCCGGTCATAACGTTGACGGCGCCGAGCTCGCTGACCTGGCCCTTTTCAAAGCCTTCCAGACCGGGCTTGGTCTCTTCCGCGAACAGCATTTCGTAGGAAGGGTTGTGGACGATTTCCGTGGTGCCGGAAATGCCATACTTACTCAAATTCAGTTCTGCCATCGTATATTAACCTCTTTCTAAAAAAATAACAATTTTTCCTTCGGTGAAGCAATGTATCCAGTTAGGCCATTGTTCACCAAATAGCAGTATATCACGGTTCGTCAAGAATATCCACAACAATTTTCAGCATCGTGCTTTTTTATTGATTTTGTCGGTTTCTTCCGCTGCTATTCAGCGAAATTGTCCCAAAACAGGTAAAAAGCACAAAAGGGTGAAACGGGAAAAATATGAAAACCTAAAAATTTTTCAGGTGTCAACGGACACAAACGCCGGTGTGCCCGAAAACGGGGCACACCGGCGGAAAACGCGTGTTTTTATTTGGCTTCGGAGGCGTCCGCTTCCGCTTTTTTTGCCAGCTGCTTCTGCAGCCAATCCTTGCCGTCGACGTAGCGCGAGACGATGAAGGAGACGACGTAGTCGCCCGCAGAGTTGACCATGGTCGCGGGGGGATCGACGAGATTGCCGAGCGCGAGCGCGATGGGGAAGGCGACCGCCAGATGGTCCGGGAAGAAGATGGAGCACAAAACCAGCTCGCCCGTGCCGCCGCCGCCCGGGATGCCGGACATGGCGACCGAGGAGAACACCGCCACGATGATGGCGAGGATGGCGCGGCCGGTCGTGAAGTCCTGGCCGAACATGCCGAACAGGAACGCGACCTTGATGATCGCGGACATGGCCGAGCCGTCCATGTGCATCGTCGCGCCGAGGGGGACGACGATGTTGGAGACGTCCTTGGAGATACCGGTCTCCTTGGCGACTTCCATGTTGGTCGGGATCGTCGCGACGGACGAGCAGGTGCCGAACGACATGGCAGCCGGCCGGAACAGCTTGGAGAACATGGCCTTCGCCGCGCCCTTGCCGCCGCCGAAGCGGGCGTAGATCGGGGAGGAGACGAGCATGTAGACGAAGCTCAGGATGTAATAGATCGCGAGCGCGCGGCCGTAGTCGCCGATGAGGTCGGAGCCATGGTAGGCGATCAGATACGCGAAGAAGCCGAAGAAGCCGATGGGCGCGTAGTAGGTGATGATCTTGAAGGTCTTCATGATGCAGTTGGTGATGTCGTCGAGCAGCTGCGCGGTCTTGGTCTGCGCGCCGCCAGCCATCTGCACACCGAAGCCGAAGAGAACGGCCGCCACGATGAGCGGCAGGATGGCCTTGCGGCTGAACAGCTCGGTGAAGTCCGGCTTCGTGAAGAAGTTGACGATCATGTCGGCCACGCCCAGCGTGCCGCCGACCTCACCCTCGATCATTGCATATTCGCCCGTGACCGGCGGGATGAGCAGGACGGTCACATACATGATGACGGCGGCGATGGCCGCGGTGGTCAGGAAGGTCGCGATGGTCACGCCCATGATCTTGCCCGCGCGCTTCGCGCTCTGCATGTTGGCGATGGAAGAGGAAATGGAGCAGAACACCGTCGGCACCGCGATGCAGAACATCAGGTTCAGAAAGACCGTGCCGAGCGGCTCAAGGACCGTTGCGCCCTTGACGATCACCTCGCCTGATGCATCCTTGACTGCGGGCCAGATCGCGCCCACGACGCAGCCGGCGACGATGCCGGTCAGCATCAGGATCAGAAATCCATAATTTTTCCAGAAGCTACCCTTTTTCATGCTTTCTCCTCCTGCTTTTTGATGAGATCCAGAATGGTTTTGTCCAGAATTTCGCCCGCGCAGACCAGCGCCGCCGGGCCCGTCAGGTACAGGTTTTCGATTCGGCCGTCATGCGCTTCCGCGTCGACTGCCAGCTCGCCGCCGTCCATCCGCACGCGGACGTTCCGGCCGCTGACCTTGCCCAGCAGCGTCAGCACCGTGACGACCGCGCCGGTGCCCGTGCCGCAGGCGAGGGTAAAGTCCTCCACGCCGCGCTCATACGTCTTTTCCAGCACCGTATCCGGGCCGGTCAGCTCGTAGAAGTTGACGTTCGCGCCCTTCGGCAGCGCCGGGTGGGACCGGAGCTTCCGGCCGAGCTGCCGGAGCGCGGCTTCGTCCTGCCCGGCAAGGTCCGGCGTCTGCACCGTGAGGTGCGGGATGCCGGGGTCTCCAAGCTCGACGTAGCTGCACCGGTATGTCCGGCCGTCCACATCCAGCGGCTTCTGCAGCTCGAGGGCAGCGGGCGTGTTCAGCCGGATGCGGTACTGATCGTCCGCGATGTGCCAGCCGGTCACGAGTCCCGCCGTCGTCTCCACGCGCTGGACGCTGCCCGCGTAGCCGTGCTCAAAGCCGTAGCGGCAGATGCACCGCGCGCCGTTGCCGCACATCTCGCCGAGCGAGCCGTCGGAATTGTAAAACCGCATCCGGTAGTCCGCGTCTCCCTCGGCCCGCGTCACGAGCATCAGACCGTCCGCGCCGATCGACCGGCGGCGGTCGCACAGTGCCCGGGCGAGGGCCGGGGCGGCCGCTTCGTCGAACGGCTCGGCGATGGCGTCGAGCAGGATGAAGTCGTTCCCCGCGCCGTTCATTTTGGTAAAGTGCACGCAGCGTCCCTCCCGGATGTTTCTGATGGTATTATATGCCGGGCAGGAAGGAAAGTAAATGCAAAATCGTGCTGAAAATCTTGCAAAAAATGCTCTGCCTGCCGCCGCATTGACTTTCGCCCGGTTTCACGATACAATAAAATAAAATTTGTAAATATGCACGGGGGGAAAAAACACAGTGCAGAAATGTTATAATTGCGGGAAAGAAGTGGACGATAATGTCCTCATCTGCCCGGAGTGCGGCGCGCTCGTCAAGCGCTACGGAAAGCCCGAGCCGCAGCAGGCGGAGCCGTTTGAGTCGCAGGGGACCGCGTTTGCCCAGCCGCCGCAGCCGCACGCCGCGGTCTGGCAGCGGGAGGACGGGAAGCTCAAATTCAGCGGCGGCGTGACCTTCTGGCTGGTGCTGTGCGCCATTTTCCTGGGCTATACGCTGTTGGGCTTTGCCTGCACGCTGTTCATCTACCGGTTCCAGGCGGCCTATTTCCAGACCATCAGCCAGTTTCAGGAGCTTGCGCCGCTGGCCGAGCTGCTGCAGGCACTGCTTGCAAGCATTGAGGCGTATCCGGTCTATTATCTCGCGGTCGCCGCGCTCGTCGCGCTGCAGTTCGGCTGCGTGATCTGGTTCCTGGCGTCGAAGCGGAGGCTGGCGTTCTACATCCTGGCCGCGGCCGCGGCCGTGCTGACGGTCATGCAGCTGATCCTCGGCGGCGGTGTGGGCGCGCTGGTCTACATCCTCGGGCCGCTCGCGGCCTGGCTGATGCTGCGCCGCAGCTGGAGCCTGCTGCGCTGAATACGAAAAAAACCGCCCCTGCCGGTTTGCTGCCCCCTGACAGGGGTAACAACGGCGGCGGGGAATACCCGGCTGGTGTTTCAGGCACCAGCCGGGTTTTCCATTGGCGTATAACTGGGAATAGTTCAGGACACTTTCGGGATTTCTTTATGTTGCTCCGGTTTTGCTGTTTTCCTGTTTTCCATGCAGCCAATATCGGCATAGTGGATCTCCACAGTCTGTGGTGCGTGTTTGGACCATTTTACTTCCTTTTCATGCACCACGATCTTCTGGATGAAGAGCCGCAGCAGCTCCGGTGTCAGCGCTTGAATGTCCGTGTACCGCTTCGCTTTGTCGAGGAACGCTGCCGTATTGCTTACCGTTTCTTTCAGCCGCTGGATCTCTGCTTCTCGCTGTGGGAGCGATTCTGTCAGCTTTGCCTGTTCGTCTGTGTAACTGGCAGAGAGCATCTGGAACTGTTCTGCCGTGATGCGTCCCAGCACACTGGCTTCATAGAGCTTCTTGAAAATCGCATCCAGCTCGGCTTTGCGCTTCTGCATGGCGGCTTCCTCGTCTATGACCAGCTTCTTGGTCTCCAGGTCTTTGACATATCCATAGGGAGCGCGCGTCCCAAGCCGTTCGCCGCGCTCCGCTTTGGCTTTTTGAACTGCACGGATTTTCCGGCTGGTGTCCCGAATAAACCACTCGTTGAACAAATTTTTGAACGGCATGAGATCATTGCTCTCTGCGTTTTCCGTGTCCACATTGTCGTTGATCGCAATGTACCGGACGCCGAACATCGGAAAGCGCTCCTCAATATAGAGACCGGTGTGAAGCTGGTTTCTGCCAAGGCGGCTGAGGTCCTTGGTCACAATGATTCCGATCTCCCCGTTTTCCATGTCCGCGATCATCTGCTGAAATGCAGGTCTTTGGAAGTTACCGCCTGAAAAACCGTCGTCCACATAGAAACACGGATTTGGAAAATGATGATCTTCTGCGAACCTTTGCAGGATGCTTTTTTGATTCTGGATGCTGTTGGAATCGCCATCTAAGCCGTCGTCCTGACTGAGCCGGCAGTAGAGGGCGGTTTTCTTCTGGTTTGACATTTGTCTTTCCTCCTTTGAGTCAAACCGCTCAGAGCATTGTGAGCACACAATACTCCAAGCGGAGCGAGAAGTCTAGCCCTTATGCCGACTTTTTTCGCTGAAGCTCCAACGCGGCCAAAACCCTGAGTTTTTCTTCCGCTGTCTGACTTCCGTTTTTCGGGAAAACGGAGACGACGCGGATGGCACGTCCGTGTGAGATCTGAATGCGCTCAACACGGACGGAATCAGGGCAGGCCGCTGGCTTTGTAGTTTGGTTCATAACGACCTCCCTGATTTGATTTTCAAAAAATAGTCCTTGCAAAAAGCAGCCAGGAGAGTTAACATCCGACAAACCGTTTGAGGAGGATCGCCGATGTTAACTGCCTGTTTTTCCGTGATGATTCAACTGCTGCTCTTGCTGATTCGTATTGCAATGAAATTGAGATTATCCATTCCGCTGGTGTACTTGGTACTGATGCTCACAGCGTTTCGACCGTGGTATCGTACGCACACGACACTGACGGATGGAATATTTCTGGTGATGCTGGGCTGCGTGATGCTGTCATGGATCGTCTCCTTCATTCGATTTGTCAGGCGAGGGCTGGCTTGATGCCAGCCCTCGTTTTTTTGCGCTGCACGGTGGGCGGACGTGGCGTTTGTGTGGCGCAGACCTGCACGGATGCGCGGGCAACCTGCAAAACCGCACATGTCGGCACAACGCGCCCCACGCCGCGGAACAAATGGCTGCGCCGATGAGCGATTCGTAGTTCAACCGTCAACTTTCCGCCCGGAGGCGGCATTGGGGTCAAGGTTCCCCCTGCAAGCCGCATTTTGGTACCAAAACGCGATGCTTGCGCTTTTCTTGCGCGGCAAGAAAAGCCTAAAACGCAGCCTAATCCGCATTCTCTCAAGAAAGAAATTTCAATTATTTGTTCCGCGCGACACATGAAACCTATATTTTCTGCATCTTGATTCCGTAGTCGCTATGAGAATTTGATATTCGGATTTTCACCTTTTGTAGTCGCTACTATAGTCGCTATGGTTTTCTTTTTTCGCCGTATTTGCAGCTCGCGCCCCGGCGATGGGGAACAGCGCGGACAGAGCTTGGCAGCTCTCACAGCTCGTGGAAGGGGTCTTGACTGCTTGCAACCCCAGCCACGGCAGCCTGTCTTGCGTCGAAACAAACTGCGTATCTTTCGCTTCCGCGCAAGCGCGAAAGCTCAATCGCTCCGTTTGTTTCTCCTTTCCCCACGAAGTAAGCTACTTCGTGGGAACCCCAACTATGGCCGGACATTGTGTGTCCAAACAGATTGGGCGGCATGATGCAGCCTACCAAGGCTGCCTGCGGTGCGTCTCCCGCTCGCCCGTCTTGAGGACCCCGCAAAGCCGGACGGCTTTGTGGGGAGAGGAGAAGCAGCGTAGTGATTGAGCTTTCGTGCTTGCACGGAAGCGAAAGATACGCAGCTTGCTTCGACGAGGTCGTCGCGCGCGCTGTGCGCGTTTCCCAACCTGCGGTGTTGTCCGCGTTGCTGGTTATTCAGTTGTTTGGGATTGTGATCCCACCCCCATATTTCCCCTAAAGAGCACCAAAAGGAGCGCTGCGGCCATTCTCGGCCGCAGCGCTCCTTCATTACGTTTCATGGTGCGCTTTGGAATATTCTGTTGTCGGCAGATTCATTCACCGTGTTTTCTAAGATACCATCTAATCTTATTTTTGTCAATGGCGCATTTGAGAAACTTTTTGATGTTGGATTAGGTAAAATAGATTGCGCAAAAAGGAAAAGGCGAAAAGAAATACATAGTTTGCAGAATCTGGTAGAATGAAGTTATCACACAAACATTCGAAAGGAGACAGCAAACTATGTCCGAGAAAATTGTACAGCTGAACGATGAAGTTATAAAGGGGCAAAGCAAGGAATTGGTCTGCGGCAGCGTAGAAGAGACGCTGAACGAACTACTGGAAAAAGAGGCGGAGTCCCTGACGTAGGCAGCCCGCTACGAGCGCAGCGAGGCCCGTCAGGGCTACCGCAGCGGTCACTATGACCGCAACCTCACCACGACCTCCGGCGATGTCACGCTACACGTACCCCGGTTCAAGGGCGTACCTTTCGAGACTGCCATCATTGAGCGGTATCGTCGCCGAGAAAGCAGCGTGGAGGAGGCGCTCATCGAGATGTATCTGGCGGGCGGTTTTAAAGATCTGCCGTCCGCCCTCGGTTGAGAGCGCGTAGATGCCCGCCTTTGGCGAGGATGCCAGAATTTTCAGTTCGCCGCACGCCTACACTTCCTCGCGGCGGATCGTGGTGTGCCGTGAATGCGGCACCATGAACGTGTCGTCAAAGCCGCGCATGAACATCGAACTCCGACGTGCCACCATGTGCGGGAACACGCCGAAGAGCTTTTCCTGCAGGTCGTGCTTGTGAATACCATCATGATAATAGAGTCCCGCCTGTGCGCCCCAGCAGATGTGAAACGTGGAATAGACGTATGTCTTCGTTTCAATCTTCATCGGCATCAGGGTTCAAAACCAGAATCTGCAGCGGTCGGATGTCCTGTGTCACGGTGCGCGTCTCCTCCTTCACGGAGATGTTTTCGCCGGCAATCCGTTCGGTATTTTGATCGGTATCGGGGTTCCTCCTCATTTTTTCACAGTCAGACAAAGAAAGGCGGTCATGGACAACGCACCCATGACCGCCTTTGGAAATTTGTTCGAGCAGCTCTCAGAACAAACCAAAGACGTTCTTGCACATCATCATAACCATACCGATATTCATGCTGCGCACCGTCCTTTCGTCTGAATTTCTTGGGGATATTGTAACGTATTCTGCAGGACTTGTCGAGAAAAGCGCTTACAGGAGCCGATACGTCCAGCCCATATCATCGGCAACCGTCCCGGTTTGCATGCCGTAGAGCGTATCATAGAGCTTCTGCGCCACAGAACCGACCGTCCCATCCGCGACCTGAACATCCGTGCCCATCACATTTAGCCAGCCGATCGGCGAGATGACCGCTGCGGTGCCGCTGGCGAAGATCTCCTGCAGGCTGCCGTCCTTCGACGCGGCAACGACCTCGTCGATCGAGAGCTTCCGCTCCGAGACCTTCACGCCCCACTTTTTCAGCAGCTGGATGACAGAATCGCGCGTGATGCCGGGCAGGATCGTGCCGGAATCGAGCGGCGCGGTGATAACTTCGTCCGCGATGCGGAAGAAGGCGTTCGACGTGCCGATCTCCTCGACATACTTATGCTCCGCCGCGTCGAGCCACAGCACATCCTTGCAGTTATATTTCATCGCGTCCTGACTGGCGCGCATGCCGCCGCCGTAGTTGCCGCCGACCTTGGCATAGCCCGTGCCACCGTGCGCCGCGCGGATGTATTTGTCCTGCACATAGATGCGCGTCGTGGCCAGGCCACCGTCGTTTGCCGCGTAGTAGGAGCCCGTCGGGCTGAGGATGATCATAAATTTGTAGTGCTTGGCCGGCAGAACCGAGAACGAGACCTCATCGCCGAAGATGAACGGCCGGATATACATCGCAGTGCCTGGCGCGGAGGGAATCCAGTCGCGATCCGCCTCAATCACAGCCTTGACCGCCGCGAGGAACAGGTCTCCCGGCAGCTCCGGGATGCACATGCGCTCATTCGTGCGGGCCATACGCTTGATGTTCATGTCCGGCCGGAAAATCTGGACGCCGCCGTCCGGCGTGCGGTAGGCCTTCATGCCCTCAAACATCATCTGTGCGTAGTGCAGCACGCAGGACGCCGGCTCGATGAGGAACGGCTCGTGCGGCACAACGCGCCCGTCGTGCCAGCCCTGTCCTTCGTCATAGTCCATGACGAACATATGGTCGGTGAAGTATTTCGCAAAGCCCAGCTTCGTCTCGTCGGCAGGACGGGGCTTGGGGTGCGTAGTCCTTATCACAGGGAAGTTGTATTCCATTTTTCATTCCTCCTGATGTTCATAGTACATATAAAAGCTGTTTGTAGGGGCGGACGACTCTGTCCGCCCAACATGCGCCCCCATTCTTTTCTTTCTCTTCTTTGAGAAAGAAAAGAACCGCCGCGCCCGGTGAAGAAAAGAAAGAGAAGCCCCGAAACCGGCAAGGCTCTACCGTGCCGCCATCATGTAAAGCTCATTCGCCCGATTTTATTTGCCCGCCCTTGGTCACCTCACGTAGTCCCACTACGCGCCTCACGCTATCTGGATGATGGCGGGCAGGCAATATCTTACGGATACGGTTTGTAGGGGTGGAGCATCGATCAGACCCGATAGAGCTCCGCCCTCCGGTCGCGAAAGACATTGATGGAGCTCCGGATTCCATCCAGCATCTCCAGTTCACAATCCGCGGCCAAAATCTGCTCGTCCTGCCCGCCGGCGGCGAGCAGCTCCCCCCACGGGTCAATGATTGCGGACGCACCGCCGTAATGTGTCTCGCCCGCGTCGCCGCAGGAATTGCAGCAGATGACGAACGCCTGATTCTCAATCGCCCGCGCGACCGTCAGCGCCCGCAGATGTCCGATGCGCGCCGCTGGCCACTGGCTCACGACGAAGAGCATGTCCATCCCCTGCACGGCGAGTGTCCGCGTCAGCTCCGGGAAGCGGATGTCATAGCAGATTACAAGGCCGCAGTCGTGTCCGTCGAGCCGGAAGCGGCAGAGATGATCGCCGGGCGTGAAATACGCATGCTCGCCCATCGGCGTAAACAGGTGCGTCTTATCATACTCTGCGACGCAGTTCCCCGCGCGGTCAAAGACGCACGCCGTGTTATAGACCTTTCCGCCGCGCACATTCGCGACGCTGCCCGCCACAAGATTCACGCCAAGCTCCGCAGCCAGCCCGCCGAGTTCGCGTTTCACCCGCGCGCAGTCCCGCTCGGCCAGCTCGGAAAGACGCTCTTTCGGGAAAAACCCGGTGTTCCATGTTTCCGGCAGGACAACCACGTCCGGTCCGCTCACCATCGCTTCGCGGATGAGCCGCTTCGCTTTCGCGAAGTTCTCCTCCGGCTGCGCGAAGAGCATGTCCATCTGGATGCAGGCGGTCTTCATCCGGCGAACTCCTTCCCAGCCTGAAGCGCCTGCATGTTGAGGTCGAAAAGGTCGGCCTTGCGCGCCGGGATGACCTTGTGCAGCGCGTCCGCGAGGCTCTCTTCCCGGACACACCCGGTCTTCGAGATCAGCGCGCCGAGCAGGATCATGTTGGCAAGCGTCGGCATTCCCATGTCCATTGCCATCTTCGTGGCCGGGACGTAATAAGCCTCCACATCCGTGCGCGTAACCTTGCGGGCGATGAGCGTGGAGTCGAGGAAAATTTTTCCGCCCGGCTGCACGGCGTTTTCATATTTATCGAGCGAAGGGTTGTTCATAACCATGAGCACGTTCGGCGTGTTTACGATCGGCGAGCCGACCGGGGCGTCCGACAGAATGACGTTGCAGTTCGCCGTGCCGCCGCGCATCTCCGGGCCATAGGACGGCAGCCAGCTGAGCTCCCGCCCTTCGATGAGGCCCGCGTAGGCCAGAACCTTTCCGGAGAACAGCAATCCCTGTCCGCCGAAGCCCGCAATCACGATTTGATGATCTGCCATCTCTCAGCCCTCCTTGTCTCGGTAGACACCCAGCGGATAGTACGGGATCATCTTCTCGTCGATCCACTCCAGCGCCTTCTGCGGCGTCAGGCCCAGTTCGTCGGACAGGCCGACAGCACCTCGATCAGTGAGAAGCCCTTGCCCTCCACCTGATAACGGAACGCCTTTTCGATCGCTTTTTTTGCGTTTTTCACGTTTTTCACATTGTTCACGGTCACGCGCTCGAGATACGCCGGGGCCTCCAGCGTCGCGAGCATCTCGCAGATCCGGATCGGCCAGCCGCAGGTGTTGACGTCGCGTCCATAGGGCGACGTCTGTGTGATCTGGCCGGGCAGAGAGGTCGGGGCCATCTGGCCGCCCGTCATGCCATAAATCGCGTTGTTGACAAAGATGACCGTGATATTTTCGCCGCGCGCCGCGGCTGAGACGGTCTCGCAGAGGCCGATGGACGCGAGGTCACCGTCGCCCTGATAGGTGAAGACGATGTTGTCCGGCAGCGACCGCTTCACACCCGTCGCGACTGCGGGCGCACGTCCATGCGACGCCTCGACCATGTCACAGGTAAAGTAGTCATAGGCCAGTACGGAACAGCCGACCGGCGCAATGCCGATCGTCCGGCCCTCGATGCCGAGCGTGTCGATCGCCTCGGCGACGAGCCGATGGATGATGCCATGCGTGCAGCCGGGGCAGTAGTGGAATACAGCGTCGGTCAGCGCCTTCGGTTTTTCAAATACAACAGCCATCAGTCGTTCCCTCCTTCGTTTGCCTTACGGATCGCGTCCAGCACCTCATCCGGCGACGGGATCATGCCGCCCACGCGGAAGCAAAGGTCGACCGGCTTTTTGCACTCTACCGCCAGCTGCACATCCTCGCGCATCTGGCCCATGTTGAGCTCCACGCAAACGAACCGCTTCACCTGATCAGCGGCCTTGCGCAGCGGTGCCTTCGGGAACGGCCAGAGCGTGATCGGCCGGATCATGCCGGCCTTGATGCCCTGCTTGCGCGCTTCGACGATCGCGTTGCGCGACACGCGCGCGGTAATACCGCAGGACACGATGCAGACCTCGGCGTCCTCCATCATGAATGCTTCCCACATGCACTCATTCTTCTCGATCTCGGCGTATCGCTCGAAGCGCTCGATGTTCAGCCGCTCGAGCTCCGCCGGGCTGAGGTAGAGAGAGTTGACAACGTGATGCTTCCGCTGGCACTTCGTTCCAGTGACGGCCCAATCCTTTTCAGTTGTGTCCGGGTCACGCGCCTCCGGCAGCTGAACGGGCTCCATCATCTGACCCATCGTGCCGTCAGCCAGCAGCATTGCCGGCATCCGGTATTTTTCCGCAAGGTCAAACGCCTTTCCGGTCAGGTCGGCCATCTCCTGAACCGACGCCGGAGCCAGTACCAGCACATGGAAGTCGCCGTGGCCAGGTCCGCGCGTCGCGAGGAAGTAGTCGGACTGCGATGGCTGGATGCCGCCGAGGCCGGGCCCGCCGCGCTGCACATTGACAATGACTGCGGGCAGATCCGCGCCCGCCAGATACGAGATGCCCTCGCACTTGAGCGCGATGCCGGGGCTGGAGGACGAGGTCATCGCCCGCTTGCCCGTCGCGGCCACGCCGTAAACCATGTTGATGGCCGCGATCTCGCTCTCGGCCTGCAAAAACGTCCCGCCGATCTTCGGCATTTTTTCTTCGCCATATAGGCCGCGACCTCGGTCTGCGGCGTGATGGGATAGCCGAGATAGTGGCGGCACCGGCGAGGATCGCGGCCTCCGCGATGGCCTCGTTGCCCTTCATCAATACTTTTTCCTGCATCTTCCTGCCCTCCTTACTTTTCTACCGTAATGACACAGTCGGGACACATCGTCGCGCAGAACGCACAGCCGACGCACTTGTCCGGCTCCGTCAGCTCCACGGGCGCATGTCCCTTTTGATTCAGCCGCGTCTTCGACAGCGCCAGCAGCCCCTTCGGACAGGCGTTCACACACAGGCCGCAGCCCTTGCAGAGTTCTTCCTGAAATATCAGTTTTGCCATCTTGTGCCTCCATTTATCGTAATTGGTAATATAGCTTCTGGATCTCCATCGGGAACAGGTTTGGAATGCTCCCGCGCAGCGCGTCGCAGAGCCGTGCAGCGCAGCAGGTCATCTTGAGCGGCAGCCCTGCCCGCGCGGCGACCGCTTCCGCATAGGGCATGCTTGACAGCACATCCTCCGCCGCCGTCGCCTGCCCGAGATTCGTATTGTTGACGACTGCCGTGAACGGCAGCCCACAGGCGGCCTCGATTTCCCGCAGCACAAGGATCGTATCCGCTACCGTCCTTGTCAGCGGCCGGGCCCGGTTGATGACGAACAGCATCTCATAATCACCCTCCGCCCGGATCTCCGGAACATAGCGCCCCAGTGCCAGCGCTCCGCGGTCGTCTCCGCCGATGTCCAGCACGCCGCATTCTCCCCGCTCCGCAATCAGCGCGTAGGTCTCCTTCGGCATGGCCGGAACATCGAGATTCGAATTTGCAAACGGTGAGACGATCAGTCCGATCCCCTCTTTTTTCAGATCTTCTTCTGAATCCTTCGTCCGGAAATAGGGATTTACAATGTCAAGATCGGCCACAGTCACGGCTTCGCCTTTTCGCCGGAGCCACCGCGCATAATTCAGCGCGATATTCGTCTTTCCACTGCCGTAATGTCCGGCAAAAAGCGTTAGGCGTTTGTGTGTCATGGCCGACTCCTCCTTCAGAGCTTGCTTCTGATGATTTTTCCGCTGGTGGTCTTTGGAAGCGCTTCGCGGAATTCCACAATACGGGGATATTTGTACGGCGCAGTATGCGTCTTGACATAGGTCTGAATTTCTTTTTTCAGCGCGTCCGTGCCCTCGGTGCCCTTGACCAGTACGATGCTGGCCTTGACGACCTGCCCGCGGATCTCATCCGGGGCGGCAGACACACCGCATTCGAGCACATACGGCAGCTCCATGATGACATTTTCGATTTCAAACGGTCCAATGCGGTAGCCAGACGATTTAATGACGTCATCCGCACGGCCGACATACCAGTAGAAGCCGTCCTCGTCACGCCAGGCGAGGTCGCCCGTGTGGTAGAAGCCATCGTGCCACGTTTTTGCCGTGACCTCCGGGCTGTTGTAGTATTCGTAGGCAAGTCCGCAGGGAATGCCGTTTTGAATGTTGATGCAGATCTCCCCCGTGTCGCCGGCCTCCGCTTCATGCCCGCTGCTGTCCAGCAGATGCACATCGTAGAGTGGGACAGGCTTGCCCATAGAGCCGATCTTATGGCTGTCGCCAGCCAGATTGCCGATGATGAGCGTCGATTCAGACTGCCCAAAGCCCTCCATGATGCGCATGCCGGTCGCCTTTTCAAATTGGCGGAAGACCTCAGGATTGAGCGCTTCACCGGCGATAGACGCATGCTGAATAGAAGAAAGATCAAATCGGGACAGGTCCTGCTTGATCAGCATGCGGTACATCGTGGGCGGCGCACAGAATGTCGTGATCTGATACTTCGCAAACATCGGCAGAATTTTTTCTGCATCAAAGCGGTCGAAATCATAAACAAACACAGCCGCCTCACACAGCCACTGACCGTAGAGCTTTCCCCAGAGGCTCTTGGCCCAGCCGGTGTCGGAGATGGTCAGGTGCAGCCCGTCCGGGTTGACCTGATGCCAGTATTTTGCAGTGATAAAATGTCCAAGCGGATATTTATAGTTGTGTGCTGCAATTTTCGGGTATCCGGACGTACCGGAGGTAAAGAACATGAGCATCGGCTCGTCGCCGCAGGGCGCGTCGTCCCTGCGCGTATAGCGGCGGGAAAACAGGCCGTATTCCGCATTGAAATCGTGCCAGCCGTCCCGGCTGCCGCCAACCATGATCTTTGTCAACTTCATCCCGGTGTCGGCCTCTGCAATGTCGACATGGTACGCAGTATCGCCGTCTGCCGTGCAGAGAACTGCACTGACGCCCGCTGCCTGGAAGCGGTAAGAGAAATCATGCTCCACAAGCTGATTGGTAGCCGGAATCGCAATGGCGCCGATCTTGTGCAGACCCAGAATGGCAAACCAGAACTGGTAATGCCGCTTGAGCACGAGCATCACGCGGTTGCCGCGTCGGATGCCGAGCGAGGTAAAGTAATTGGCGGCCTGGCTGGAAGCATCTTTCATGTCCTTGAATGTGAACCGCCGCTCCGTTCCATCCAGAGCCACATGCAGCATGGCGAGCTTTTCAGGCTTTTCACGGCCCAGCGCATCCACAATGTCAAATGCGAAATTGAAGGATTGCTCATTTTTGAAGGCGATGGACTGCAGTTTCCCGTTTGCATCCTCGGGCGCATCGACGAAGCGGGTGTAAATGCGCGCCTCCGGATCCGGACTCTGCGCCGTCTCGATCATGGCAGCACGGTCGCCGCCGGCCTCCGGGAGGCTCGGCTCCTGTGGGCGGAGCACGATCGCATAGAACAGGCAATCCTGAGCGTCCGCAGCAACCATGCCGTGCGGAATGGAGCTGTCATAGTAGATGCAGTCGCCTTCATGCAGAAGCTCGGTATGTCCGCCGACCCGAACTTTCATACTGCCGCGAATGACAAGATCACATTCCTGCCCGACGTGGCTGGTCAGCTCAATGTCCGAATAGAATGCTTCATCAGAGTATTTGTTTTCAACGAACAGCGGGTCTGCAATGCGGTTCTGAAAGCCGGAGGCCATGTTGTAATAGATCATCTCATGGGCCTGCTCGATCTTCTGTCCATTACCCGCGCGTGTCAGCGTATAGGATCGAAGCTTTGGACTGCTGCCCTCGATGAGATCTGTAACGTCAACGCCAAAAGCCAGCGCGCAGCGGTAGAGAAAAGCGAAGTTGAGGTCGCTCTGCCCGGCCTCACAGCGAAGATATTCTTCTTCGCTCGTGCCTGTTTTCAGCGCCATCGTCTGCGCCGAAAAGCCGGAGATCTCGCGCAGCTCTCGGATGCGTCCCGCCATTTCCTGAATTTTGAAGTCCAGCCCTGTGAGTGTTTTTTTCATGGTGTTACCTCCGTGGATGCAAAAAAGCCCGTCTCAAAGAAATGATTCTTTGAGACGGGCTGCATACAGCATACCCGCGGTACCACTCAAATTGCACCTGCCTCACGGCAGATACCACTCATCGACTTCCAGCAAAGTCTAAGCACTGACGCAGCTGACACGGGAGAGGTCTACTTGCCATTACGGGCGTTCTTCTCTCCGGCTCGGGAGCTACAAATTCTGCGCGTCTGTTACCGGTTCACACCATCCACCGGCTCTCTGAAACAGGACTTGCGCGGAACCCTCTCCGTCGTAGCCTTTATTGTTGTTAAGAATCATAACGAAAAAGTATGCAATTGTCAAGAAAAATTTTCGGTGGTTTTCTGTTGTCATCATCCCTGTCTGCCGGAGCTGCATATTGGGGCAAACCAGCGTAACCCAAAGAACACATATTGAGCGTATGCCGGTCCGGTTCAATCGCCGCATCGTCGAAAAATCCCGGTTATCAGAGCTTGCTTCGGATGATCTTGCCGCTGATGGTCTTCGGCAGCTCGTCGCGGAAGACGACGATGCGCGGGTATTTGTACGGAGCCGTATGCTTCTTGACGTAGTTCTGGATCTCTTTTTTGAGCTCGTCCGTGCCCTCGGTGCCGGGGACGAGGACGATGGAGGCCTTGACGACCTGCCCGCGGATCTCGTCCGGCGCAGCGGAAACGCCGCACTCGAGCACATAGGGCAGCTCCATGATGACGCTTTCGATCTCGAACGGCCCGATGCGGTAGCCGGAGGACTTGATGACGTCGTCCGCGCGGCCGACATACCAGTAGAAGCCGTCCTCATCGCGCCAGGCGAGGTCGCCGGTGTGGTACCAGCCGTCGTGCCAGACGGCCTTCGTGCGCTCCTCGTCCTGATAGTAGCCGAGGAACAGGCCGCAGGGCAGCTGATCGCCGCTCGTCTTGATGCAGATCTCGCCGTTGACGCCGTCGGCGACGGGGTTGCCGTCCGGGTCGACCAGGTCGATGCCGTAGCCGGGGATGGGCTTGCCCATGGAGCCGGGCTTCATGAGATTGCCGGTCAGGTTGCCGATGCCGAGCGTCATCTCGGTCTGGCCGTAGCCCTCGGCGATCTGCAGGCCGGTAGCTTTGCGGAACTGATAGAAGACCTCGGGGTTGAGCGCCTCGCCGGCCGTCGTCGCGTGCTGGATGGAGGAAAGATCGTACTGCGACAGATCCTGCTTGATGAGCATGCGGTACATCGTGGGAGGCGCGCAGAACGTGGTGATGTGGTACTTGGCGAACATGGGCAGGATCTTCGAGGCGTCGAAGCGATCAAAGTCGTAGGTGAAGACCGCGCCTTCGCACAGCCACTGGCCGTAGAGCTTGCCCCAGAGCGCCTTGCCCCAGCCGGTCTCGGAGATCGTGAAGTGCAGGCCGTCGGGCTGGACCCAGTGCCAGTACTTGGCGGTCACAAAGTGGCCGAGCGCGTATTTGTAGCTGTGCATGGCGATCTTCGGATAGCCGGTCGTGCCGGAGGTGAAGAACATGAGCATGGGATCTTCGCCGCAGGGGGGCGTCCGCCTCGCGGACATAGCGGCGGGAGAAGAGCTTGTACTCGTCGTCAAAGCTGTGCCAGCCCTCGCGCGTGCCGTTGGCGATGATCTTCGTGACGGGCAGGCCCGTCTCCTCGAGCGCCAGATCGACCTGATGGGCGGTGTCGCCGTCGGCGGTACAGACGATGGCGCTCACGCCGGCCGCCTGGAAGCGGTAGGTAAAGTCGTGCGCAAGCAGCTGGTTGGTCGCCGGGATGGCGATGGCGCCGAGCTTGTGCAGGCCGAGGATGGCGAACCAGAACTGATAGTGCCGCTTCAGGACCAGCATGACGCGGTCGCCGCGCTTGATGCCGAGGGAGGTGAAGTAGTTGGCCGCCTGGCTCGAGCCGTCCTTCATGTCCTTGAAGGTGAAGCGGCGCTCGGTCATGTCGTTCGCCACGTGCAGCATGGCGAGCTTGTCCGGGCTCCTTCTGGCGATGCCGTCGACGATGTCGAAGGCAAAGTTGAATTCGTCCTCATGCGCAAAATGGAGCTCCTTGAGACTGCCGTCCTCGTTCTCCACCGGCTGGACGAAGTGCGAACACAGAAGCTGCCCGGGCTGGACCTCCTCGACGGCCCGGGGACGGACGACGATGGCCTGCTCCTCCTCCGTGCTCGCCATGATCATGGCGAGGAAGGTGCAGTCGGCGCCGTCGACGGCGATCATGCCGTGGGGCGTGGAGCTCTTGTAGAAGATGCTGTCGCCCTCGTGGAGCGTCTCCTCGTGGTCGCCGACGCGCACGCGCATCGAGCCCTTGAGCACGAGATCAAATTCCTGGCCGCCGTGGGTGGTGGTGTGGATGGGCTGATGCTGCAGCTCCTCGGAATACTGATAGGTGACCCAGTAGGGCGTGGCCAGCTTCTGGCGGAACAGCGCTGCCATGTTGCGGATGGTGATGCCGTCTTCGGCGGCGGTGATGAGGCCGCAGCCCCTGCGTGTGACGCTGTAGCTCGAAAGCTTGGCCGACTGGCCCTCAAGCAGATCGGTCAACTCGAGGCCGAAGGCCAGCGAACACTTGTGCAGGAAGGTGAACGGCAGATCGACCGTGCCGGTCTCGTAGCTTCTGTATTCCGCTTCCGTCACGCCGGTCTTTTCAGCCATCTCCTTTTCGGTGAAGCCGGTGATGCGGCGCATCTCGCGGATACGGAGCGCGATCTCCATCAGGGGGCTTACGGCGGGGGTCGTTGTTGTCTGGGTCGTCATGGGGGATTCCTCCTTCAAAAATGAAAAACAAAAAGCTCGCCTCAAGAAACCTCTTGAGGCGAGCTGAAAATCAAGCCCGTGGTACCACTCAAATTGCGGCAAAAATCCTTGCCGCCGCTTCAGATCCCGACAGATCCTATCCCTTAACGCGGGCAAACGGAAGACGCCTACTTGCAAAACGCAATGTGTTCGGGCCTTCGACTCGGAAGCGATGGGCCTGTGGAGGTCCTGCTGCCGGTTTGCACCAACCACCGGCTCTCTGAAAGCAGTCTGTCCGACCGTCTTCGTCATCGTCTTTGCTGATTTGAACTTGCCTCATTTTTTTTATCACAGACGCTGCCGTCTGTCAAGACCCTGTAAAAAATTTATCGATCCTGCGGTGATATCCCCCTCAAGCCGGGCCTGGTTTTATCGAATCTGCTCAGCCGTCTTCGCCGTGTCGATCCCGGCCGCGCCGTCGAGCCCCAGCTCGCGCGTGGCGTCCTCACGCATCTTGTACTTGAGGATCTTGCCGGCTGCGTTCATCGGGAAGGCGTCTGTGAAGCGGATGTATTTCGGGACCTTGTGGCGGGCGAGGCTGGCCCGGATATAGGCGAACATCTCGTCCTCCGTGACGCTGCCGGGCTCCTTGAGGATGATGCAGGCCATGGCCTCCTCGCCGTATTTCTTGTCCGGCACGCCGATGACCTGTACGTCCTTGACGGCCGGGTGGGTGTAGATGAATTCCTCAATCTCCTTGGGGTAGATGTTCTCGCCGCCGCGGATGATCATGTCCTTCAGCCGCCCGGTGATGCGGTAGCAGCCGTTTTCGTCCCTGCAGGCCAGATCGCCGGAGTGCAGCCAGCCCTCCTTGTCAACGGTGGCGGCCGTGGCCTCGGGCATCTTGTAGTAGCCCTTCATGGTGTTGTAGCCGCGCGAGCAGAACTCGCCGTTGACGCCGTCCGGCACCTCCTCGCCGGTCTCGGGGTCGATGATCTTGCACTCGATGTGCGGGAAAGCGTAGCCGACCGTGTTGCACCGCAGATCGAGCGGGTCGCCGCAGGCGCTCATGGTGCTGCCGGGGGCGGATTCGGTCTGGCCGTAGACGCTGACGATGTCGGTCATGTGCATCTCGTCCGGCTGGGCGGCCCGGCGCATCAGCTCCGGCGGGCAGCCGGAACCGGCCATGATGCCGGTGCGCATATAGGAAAAATCGGTCTTTTTGTAGTCCGGATGGTTGAACATGGCGATGAACATCGTCGGCACGCCGTTGAAGCAGGTGATGCGCTCCTGATTGATGCAGGCGAGCGAGACCTTGGCCGAGAAATACGGCATCGGGCAGAGCGTCGCGCCGTGCGTCATGCAGGAGGTCATGGAGAGCACCATGCCGAAGCAGTGGAACATCGGCACCTGGATCATCATCCGGTCGGCCGTGGACAGATCCATCCGGTCGCCGATGCACTTGCCGTCGTTGACGACGTTGTAGTGCGTCAGCATGACGCCCTTCGGGAAGCCCGTTGTGCCGGAGGTGTACTGCATGTTGCACACGTCGTCCGGCCGCACGCCCGCGGCCATGCGCAAAATCTGTTCGCGCGGGACCATATTGGCCCGGTCCATCGCCTCGTCGAAGGTCAGGCAGCCCGGCATCCGGAAGCCGACGGTGATGACGTTGCGCAGGAACGGCAGCTTGCGGCAGTGCAGGGCGGAGCCGGGCTTTGCGGCGGCCAGCTCCGGGCAGAGGGTCTGGATGATCTCACGGTAGTTCGAGTCCAGACAGTGGTCGATCATGACGAGCGTGTGCGTGTCGGACTGCCGCAGCAGATATTCCGCCTCGTGGATCTTGTACGCCGTGTTGACCGTGACGAGCACGGCGCCGATCTTCGTCGCGGCCCAGAAGGTGATGAACCACGCGGGCACGTTCGTGGCCCAGATGGCGACCTTGCTGCCCCGGCGCACGCCGAGCGAGACGAGCGCGCGGGCAAAATCGTCCACGTCGTCGCGGAACTGCGCGTAGGTCCGCGTGTAGTCGAGTGTCGTGTATTTGAACGCGTACTGGTCCGGGAATTCCTCGACCATCCGGTCGAGCACCTGCGGGAAGGTCTCGGAGATGAGGCTGTCCTTCTTCCAGACGAACTTGCCGGTATGCGCGGCGTTGTCGTAGAGCGTCTTTTTCTTGCCGCGCGGGGAATCGAAGCGGTGCATGTAGTTCACGAAGTGCGGGAAAATGACCTCCGGATCGGTCAGGTCCGGCATCCACTCCGGCTTCCACTCGAGGGAGATGAACCCGTCATAGTCGATGGAGGACAGCGCCTGCATCATGCTGCCGACGGGCAGCGTGCCCTCGCCGATGAGGTCATAGCTGCCGTCGTCGTCCGAGTCGCGCAGGTGAACGTGGCGGACGTAGGCGCCGAGGTTTTTGATGGTCGTGTCGGCGGATTCGCCGTGGTCCCGGTAGGGATGGTGCATGTCCCAGAGCGCGCCCAGCTGATCGCAGGCGAACGCGTCGAGCAGCGCGCGCAGCCGGGCCGTGTCGGAAAAGACGCCGCTGGTCTTGAGCAGGATCGTGATCCCCTGCGCCTCGGCGGCGGGGAGGAGCGCTTCGAGCGCGGCGGAGATCCGCGCGTCGTCATCGCGCTGTGCGGTCACGGAGACATACGGACACTGCACGTCGTGCGCCAGCTGCATGAGGGCGGTCACAGTCTCGGTGCAGTCCTCGCCCGCGATGTCGCAGGCGGTATCGAAGCACGGGATGCACAGGCCCTTCTGCCAGAGCTCCCGCGCCGTCGCTGCGGCGGTATAGCGGTGCAGCGGGCCGCCGCGGCCGGTCAGCTCCGGCGTTTTGTGGACGTTATAGAGCTCGACGCCGCCGAAGCGCATGGTCTCGGCCATCTGCACCTGCTGCTCCCAGGGGATCTGCTGCCAGCCGCGTGTGGAAAACGATACATTCATGTGCTGCTTCCTCCTCAGGCGTTCGCCGCTTCTTCGTAGACGATCTTGTTGATGGCGTTGAGATACGCGTGCACGGACGCGCCGATGATATCGGTCGAGATGCCGCGGCCGGAATAGAGCTTGCCGCCGCTGCGGAGCTTGACGACCGACTCGCCCATGGCCTCGCGGCCCTCGGTGACGGCCTGGATCTGGAAATCATCCAGCTCGTAATGGCGGCCGAGGATCGATTCGATGGCCAGGAACGCCGCGTCGACCGGGCCGTCGCCCAGGCTCACGCCCGAGAGCGTCTGGCCGTTTTTCGTGAGCTTCATCTGCGCCGAAGCGCTGATGGTGTTGCCGGTGTTGATGACGTAGCTTTCGAGCCGGTACGTCGGCGGCACCTGCAGCGCGGCGGAGGCGATGATGGCGTCGAGCTCCTTCTCGCCCACGGTCTGCTTCTTCGCCGCGATGCGGCAGAAGGCCTCGTAGACCTTCGCTCCGTCCTCCTCCGAAAGATCGTAGCCGAGGGCGGCGGCCATCTTCATGACGGCCTCCTGCGTGTCGTGCACGGTCAAAACTGCGCCGGAGGAGGTCTGCACGCCGTTGTCAAACGGCGAGAGCTGGCTGCGGCCCGTCTGACACATCCAGGCGATCTGTGACAGCAGGCGGTTCATCTGCGTGAACTGCAGCGTGCTGACGACGCCGAAGTCCTGGGCCTTGGCCGCCAGCAGCTTTGCCAGGTGCGCGAGGTTCGCAGTGTCGACGCAGTAGGCCGCGGCCTTGATCTCGCCGGCCCCGGCGGCGATGGCGCTCACGGCGCACGCGTCCGCCATCGACAGCGCGTCCGAGCAGCTCACGCCGAAGCGCACGTCCTTCGTCTGCGGCACGGCTTCATAGATCCCGCGCACGAAGCGGCCGAACGCGTCCGGTAGCATGTTCCCCGCTGCGTCGCAGACGGTCACGCCGGCTGCACCGGCCGCGATCGCGGTCTGCAGCGCCTCAGCGAGGAAGGCGGGATCGGCGCGCGTGGCGTCGTCCGCGAGGAATTCCACGTCCTCACAGACCGTCCGCGCCGCCGCGACGGTCTGGCGGATCGCCTCGAGCATGGCGGCGGGCTTTTTGCCCGCGAGGTATTCCATCTGCACGGCGCTGACCGGCGCGGGGACCTGGATGCGCGGGTGCTTCGCCTCCCTGAGCGCGGCCCAGACCAGCGATACGCTCGCCGGGTCCAGCGCGACCGGCACGCACACGGCGCTTTCCTTCACCGCAGAGACGACGGATTTGATGAGCAGACTGTCGATCTTCGGGTTTTCGACCGCGTGCAGCTCAATGACGCTCACGCCCAGCCGGTCGAGGAGCTTGGCAAGCTCGATCTTCTCGCGGAACGAGAGCGTATAGCCCGCGGCCTTGCCCGCCTGGCGGATCGTGGTATCTGTCACGGAAATGTGTTTCATCGTAGGTTCCTCCTTTTTTCGGAAAACAAAAAGTCCCTGAAGCCAACTGGCTTCAGGGACGAAATAGCTTCGCGGTACCACCCTGCTTATCCCCCGCCTCACGGCGGACGATCCCCTCTCGGACTCTGACAAGTCCATGGCCTGTAACGCGGCCAGACGGGCATTGCTACTGAACAAACGGCGTTCGCAATGCCTGCTCGGGAATCAGACTGCCGCCTGCGCATCGTTACCGGCTCGCACCAGCCGCCGGCTCTCTGAAACGTGCACTGCAGGGACAAATTTCCGTCATCGCATTTCGTGGTTATCAATACTTGCCGCCATTAAAGCACGATTCCCACCGCTTGTCAAGCACACAGTCCAAGATTCGACATTTTCACAAAACCATGCGCCCTCTCCGCACCGCGTCTTTGTGCAATCGGTGCTCTGCGCACCCTTCACCCCAGCCCCACCCAGCGTTCATGCTCCACGGCATCGGCGGTGGCGTGGGCCACGGCCGCCTCCAGAATAAGCAGGAAATATCACACCTGCGCGTCGCGGTTGTCGTCAAAAATCGGCATTCCGAGCTGAAGATCGTCGAGCGACGACAGCGTCTGCCCCAGCAGTCCGTTCAAAATCACCGCCAGCTGCGCGCACGTCACCGCAGCGTCCCAGCGGCGCTGACTGGCACAATGGCCGCCAGCAGCAGTATGATCAGAAACAGGGAAGCGCAGACCTTTTTCATGGAACATTCCTCTTTGTATACCCCCCTATACTGCATCCTCAGGCCTAGGGTGTAAACCAGCAGACTTTTGAACGAAAGAGAAGTCCTTCCGGTTTCCTGGAAGGACTTCCTTTGCTCTGAGCGGTATTTCGTTGTTGTCCTTATGCGTGTTCGCCTTTTGCTGCAGGGGCGGTTTTGTGTCTTCAGACTAGGAAAAACTCCAGTACCAGCACGACCGCGCAGCAGCCGACGGCGACCTGAAGCAGATTTGCGCCGAGCCATGCGGCGGCGATGCCCAGCACCAGCGCGGCAAGGCCCGCGATGGGGGAGCTTGTGGCGTGGACGATGGACGGGAAGGTCATCACGGCCAGCGTCACGTAGGGGACGTAGAACAAAAACGAGCGCAGGAAGCGGTTGCGGATGGGCCTGCGGATGAGCGTCAGCGGCAGCTCGCGGATGAGGAACGATACCCCGGCGCAGACCGCGATATAGAGATAGATCTTAGTGTTCATGCCCTGCGGCCTCCTTTTCCTCCGGCTCGTCCTTCACCGGGAACAGCGCCGCCGCGGCGGACGCGATGAGGATCGTCAGCAGAATGGTCCTCGTGCCCTCGGAAAGGCCGCTCGTCAGCGGCAGCACCGAGCAAAGCCAGCTGGCCGCGAAGCTCACGCACACGCAGCCGAGCACGACCGGGTTTTTCTTCGACGGCGGGATGATGATCGCCAGAAACATGCCGAACAGCGCGACGGACAGCGCGCTGACCACGCGCGCGGGCAGGATGCTCCCGGCCGTGACGCCCAGCGCCGTGCCGATGGCCCAGCCGGGAATGGCGGGCAGGAACGCGCCGTAGGAATAGAACGGGTCGAGATAGCCGGGCCGCGCGATGGCGATGCCGAACAGCTCGTCCGTCACGTCGTAGCCGACGAGCAGCCGGTGGTACAGCGGCGTATCGGGCGAAAATTTCTGGCTGAGCGAGCAGCTCATGAGCAGATACCGCGCGTTGGTAATGAGCGTGATGAGCGCCATTTCCAGAAAGCCGCTGTCGGCGGCGATGACGGTGAAGGCCGCGTATTCGCCGGCGGAGGCATTGTTGAGCAGGCTGATGAGAAAGCCCTGAAAGGCGTTGAGGCCCGCGCTGCGGGCGGCAATGCCGAGCGAAAACGCCACGGCGAGATAGCCGAGGCCGATCGGAACGCCGTCGCGGACGCCGGCGAGAAAGTCCCTGCGCCGCACGGCGCGCTGTGCTGCATCCATATGCGAAAGATCCTCTTTTCTGCCCGGCACGCAGTGCGTTGATCCGCCGGGAATTCTATTTTTAGCACGGCTGTTCCTGCTTGTCAAGCGCCGACGGCATTTTGACGAAAGCAGGGGAAAATGGGCCGCGATGTTTGCAATCTGTCCGTTTCTGAACGGCAAATGTACGTAAAACACGCGCATGCCCTTGACTTTCCAGGCTGCGTCTGCTATAACATCAAGGTAGCAATTTAAAGCTTTCACTATTTAAAACAACAAAATGGAAAGAGAGAATCAGATGGAAAGAGAAAGACTGGGTTCCCGGCTGGGCTTCATCCTGCTGTCGGCAGGCTGCGCCATCGGCTGCGGTAACGTATGGAAATTCCCGTGGATGTGCGGTCAGTATGGCGGCGGCGGGTTCGTGCTCATCTATGTGCTGTGCCTGCTGCTTCTGGGCCTGCCGGTCATGACGATGGAGTTCGCCGTGGGCCGCGCGGCGCAGGCCAGCCCCATCCACATGTATCAGAAGCTTGAACGCAAGGGCCAGAAGTGGCACCTCCACGGCTATGTCGCCTTCTTCGGCAACATCGCGCTCATGGCGTTCTACACCGTCGTCACCGGCTGGATCGTCTATTACTTCGTCAAGTTCCTGACCGGCCAGACCGAAAACCTCGGCTTCGTCGCCATGATCACGAATCCGGGCGTCAACGTCACCTATCTGGCCGTCACGGTCATCGTTGCGTTCACGATCCTCTGCTTTAACCTGCAGGGCGGTCTGGAGCGCATCACCAAGTATATGATGACGCTGCTGCTGGTGCTGATGGTCGTGCTCGCCGTCCACAGCGCGACGCTCTCGGGCGCGGCAGAGGGTCTGAAATTCTATCTCGTCCCCGATTTCTCCAAGATCACCGGCACGGTCATCGTCGGCGCGATGAATCAGGCGTTCTTCACGCTGTCCGTCGGCATGGGCTCCATGGCGATCTTCGGCAGCTACGTCGGAAAAGAGCGCTCGCTGCTCGGCGAGTCGGTGAACGTCATCGTGCTCGACACGTTTGTCGCCATCGTCGCGGGCCTCATCATGTTCCCGGCCTGCTATACCTACGGGCTGGAGGTCAACGCGGGCCCGAGCCTGCTGTTCGACACCATGGCTACCGTCTTCAACCACATGGCGGGCGGCCGCTGGTGGGGCTCGCTGTTCTTCCTGTTCATGGTCTTCGCCGCCATGTCCACGGTTCTGGCTGTCTGCGAGAACATATCCTCGCCATGGTCCGCGAGATGACCGGGTGGAAGCGGCCGCTCGGCTGCCTTGTGTGCGGCGCGGGCGTGTTCATCCTCGCCATCACCACGGCGCTGGGCTACAGCGTGTTCAAGTTCCAGCCGTTCGCCGAGGGCACGGCCTGGCTCGATTTCTGGGACTTCCTCGTCTCCAACAACATCCTGCCGCTCGGCTCGCTCGTCTTCGCGCTCTACTGCTGCAATAAATTCGGCTGGGGCTGGGACAATTTCCTCGCCGAGGCCAACGCGGGCAAGGGCTGGAAGGTCAAGGCCTGGATGAAGCCCATCTTCCGCTATCTCGTCCCGGCTGCGATCATCTTCATCTACATTTACGGCATGGTCACCTTCGGGTGGAAATAAGCAAAAAACCACGCCCGGCAGCTTCGGCTGCCGGGCGTTTTCTGCATGATAGGACTCAGCGAAGGGCGCCTTGTTCGCGCGGTGGACCTCGATCTCGTCGATGACCGCGTTCGTGCGGCGCAGGACGAGGAAGGCGGCGATCTCGGCGATATCCTCCGCAGTGATCATCTCCTCGCCGGTCAGATCCGGGCGGGAGACCTTTGCCATATCGGTAAAGACGCCGCCCGGGGAGATCAGATGCACGCGGATGCCCTGTTCATAGACCTCCGCGGCCAGCGTCTTTGTAAACCCGGCCATGGCGTGCTTGGACGCGGCATAGGCGGCCTGGCGCACGTAGCCCTTGTGGGCGGTGTCGGAGGCGATATTGAGGATGGACGCCGCCTGCGACTGCCGCAGCAGCGGCAGCGCCTTCTGGCACAGGAAAAACGGCGTGCGGCAGTTGAGCGTCATGATCTCGTCGAAGCGGGCGGGCGTAATGTCTTCAAAGGCGTCGCTCTGCGCCATCCCGGCGCAGTTGACCAGCACGTCGAGCCCGCCGAAGCGCGCCTGCACGGCGGCAAGGCACGCGTCCTGATACCCGGCGTCATTGACGTCGCCGGGCAGCAGCAGGGCCTCGGTACCCTGCGGGAGACCGGCGCGGACGGCCTCGAGCTTTTCTGTGTTCCGGCCGCAGAGCGCGAGGCGGAAGCCTTCGGCCGCAAACCGCCGGGCGATGGCGGAGCCGATGCCGCCGGAGGCGCCGGTGATGAGCGCGATGCGCGCGGGCGTCGGCATGCTCAGCACCCCGCGAAGGCCAGCAGCGCGCTGGCATCCAGCTGGTCGAACGGGCGCAGGAAGGGCGCGAGCTCCGCTGCGATCTGCCGGATGCCGCCAACGGAGTCGGACTCGATGTTGAGCGGGATGAGCGGGTCGTGCAGGCTCAGGCGCAGCAGGAACCAGCCGTCGCCGTGGGCCTTGTCGAGATTCACGCGGACGCCCTCAAAATTATCGGGCGCGACGGACCAGCCTGGCTGCGAGGCAGCGTAGACGTTCAGTTCGTCGATGATCTTCTGGCCGTAGGCCTTGAAATCCGGGACGAGGATGTTCATGCGGAATTCCTTGCTCTCGGCGGGCTCGGCCAGGTCGGCGATGAGGGATTCGAGCGTGTAGCCCTCTTTTTTCGCGCGGGCCAGCTCGATGAGCAGGCGGGTGACGAGATACGCGCCGTCATCCAGGAAGTAATTCTCCTTCAGTGCGCCGTGGCCGGAGGTCTCCATGGCCAGCTGGCTGTCGTGGCCCTCACGGTTGAGGCGCATGGACTCGTTGATGACGTTGCGGTAGCCGCGCTTGAAGCGGTGGTGCACGCCGCCGTGCTTCCGGATGAAGGCCGCGAGGCCGGTAGAGGTGATGGAGTCGGTGACGATGGTGGTGCCGGGATGCTCGCGCAGCAAGATCGCCGCCATCATGGCGATGATGCGGTTGCGGTTGAGCTCCGTCCCGTCGGACAGGACCGCGCCCGCGCGGTCGACGTCGGTGTCAAAGATGATGCCGAGATCGGCCTTCGATTCCTGGACCGCGTCCAGGATCGACTGCATGGCGGCCTCGTTTTCCGGGTTCGGGATGTGGTTGGGGAAGGAGCCGTCGGGGTCGAGGTAGCGCGAGCCCGCGGTATCCGCGCCGAGCGGCTCGAGGACCTTCGCGCAGTAGAACCCGCCCGCGCCGTTGCCGGCGTCGACCACGATGCGCATACCGGCCAGCGGCTGCTCACAGCCGGCGGCATCCTGCACCTTTTTGCGCAGCTGCGCGGCGTAGGTGTCCATGAAGCTGCCCGTCACGATGCTGCCGGCGGGGAGGCCGGTATGCTCGCTGCCGCCTGCCAGCGCGAGGATCGCGGCGATGTCCTGCTTCTCCAGACCGCCGTCCTTGGTGAAAAACTTGTAGCCGTTGCGGTTGAAGGGCAGGTGGCTGGCCGTGATCATGACGGAGGCGTCAAAGGCGAAGCCCTCGGTGACCGTGGACATGAACATGGCCGGGGTCGAGGCCATGCCGAGGTCCGTGACCTGCAGGCCCTCGGCGGCCATTGCCTCCATGAGCCACAGCGCCAGCTGCGGCCCGGACAGGCGCGAGTCGCGGCCCACGGCCACGCGCAGCGTGTCCTTGCCCAGCCGCGCGCGCAGCCATAGGGCAAAGCCCCGGCCGATATCGCGGCAGGCCTGCTCGGTGAGGTTTACATGCTGGCCCTCGATGCCTTCCATGGCAACGCCACGGATGTCGCTGCCATTCTGCAGTTTTGTGTAGTCCATACTGTTTTCTCCTGTTTTGATTCTTTTTCTTGCATGATACCACGGAAAACCACAAAATGCAACGCAGATATAAAAAATGATGGAAACAGCTTCGGCTGTTTCCATCGTTTTTTATTGGATCATCTCCAGCAGCGCTTCGGGGGAAAGGTCCTCCGTGACGCCGAAGCGGAGCATGGCGGCGAGCGTCTGCGGCAGGCCCTTGACCACGGTGTTGATGCCGGGGTTGGTCGAGAGCGTCACGTGGACGCCGAGATTCTGCAGCGTGACCTGCGCGAGCGTGGAATACTGTCCGGCCGGGTAGGCCAGCACATCGACCGGCCGGCCGGTCGCAGCTTCCAACTGCGCGCGGCTTCTGGTAAAGTCGGCGGTCAGCGCCTCGACGTAAGCCTCTTCACTCTCGCCGGGCAGCTGGAGGATGTTCTCCCGCACGGCGGCAGAGCCGTCTTCATACGGCGGCCACTGGTGCATGTCGTAGGTGTGGCTCTGGATGGAGATAAGGCCGGAGCCGGCCATCTCTGCCGCTTCCGCCGCGCCGAAGTGCGGCGTCATGGCATAGTCCGTATCCTTGTAGTGATCCTTGCCGAACGAGACGCCGATCGAGAAGATCGTCGCTTTCATGCCGTATTTCTGCAGGATCGGATAGGCGAGCGTGTAGTTGCTGAGATAGCCGTCGTCGAACGTGATGACGACAGGCTTTTTCGGCAGCGGCTCGCCCCGCAGGACGTAGGCCTGCAGCTCGTCAAAGGAAACGCCGGTGTAGCCCGCCTCGCTGAGCGCGCGGATCTGCGCTTCAAACTGCTCCGGCGAGACCATTTCGTCGTTTGTCACGTCCTCGGCCAGGTGATGGTACATGAGGATGGGCACGCGCGTGCTGATCGCAGAGTCGGTCAGGGCCGTGGGCTGCAGGACGTCCGTAAAGTAGTTTGCGGGCGTGTCGGCGGTCACATAGGTCCCGAAATCGTCCGGCATCCACAGATCCGTCCGCCCGGCGATCCTTGCGCACATCATCTCGCCCACGTTGTTGCGGAAGTGCGTGCCGTCATAGAAATACCGCGGCTCGCAGCTGACGCTGCTGGACGAAAAGTCCCAGTACGGCGTGACGGCGGCCAGCGCCTGATAGAACTGCGCGACGTCCTCTGCCTGATAGTTTTGCAGGTACTCGGCGTAGACCGGCCCGGCGACCACCACGAGGTTGACCCCGGCGGCCTCGCACCGGGCCTTGATCGCGGCGACGCTCTGCATGCACGCGTCGGTGTAGGGAAGGGAGAGCGACTGATGGGGATAGTCGGTGAAGACAGGATAGCGCTCTAAATAACTGTCCATCGCGCCGATCGGCTCGGCATCGCGCACGCGCTTGTCGTAGCAGCCGGTCTGCTCGTCAAAGACGTCGAAGGTCTGCGGCAGGATGGTGTCGGTGCGCAGGGCCTTCAGCTTGGCGAGGGCGTAGCGCGGGTCGGCGAAGAGATAGCGCGTGTAGAATGAGAGGGCGGAGGTATCCGGGTCCTCCTTGTAGTGGAGGTTCTTCGTCAGCCGGTCGGATTCCTCGTCGTATTCCAGACCGTTGTCGAGATACACGTTCAGCACGAGGTTTTTGACCTCGTAGTGCCCGATCAGATAGTCCGCGATCTTCTCGCAGTCGCGCATGTCCGCGCCGTACATGATGAGGTTATAGAAGCTGGCGTCATACAGCTCGTTGAACCCGTCCACCGGGAACGAGCTGGTCGACGAGCAGCCGAGGATATAGGAATCGTATTCCCCGTGATGCTGCTCGAGATAGGAGAGCTTTGCCACGCGGGGGTTGTTGGTCTCGTCGTAGGAGAACCAATGAAGCAGCCGGTCGCCGAACGCACCGAAGGGGTCAGCCGCGAGATTCAGCCCGGCCAGCAGCGCGGCCAGCACAAAAACGGTCACAAGAAAGACCAGTACCCATTTTTTAGAACTCATAGCTGCACCGCCTTAAAACTGCGTATAGATAAAGCCCGACGGGATATACCCGGCCCGGAACACGCCGAGCAGGAACACCGCCAGCAGCAGCGCCGTCATGGCGGCCCACTGCACGAAGCCGGACTTCTTCAAGCCCCGCGCGGATCTGCACGCCGCGCTCCTGCAGACTCTCGAGCACCAGCAGGACGATGAGGCCCAGCGCGATGACGAGAAAATCCGTCTTCGCAAGTCCCAGCGACAAGAGCGTCCCGTCGAACAGCTGCCCCGGCTGCGGGTGCAGAACGGTGGTCTTCAGCAGGGTAAATACGCTCCGCAGCCGCGGCGCGCGGGTAAAATACCGCCCGATGAACACCAGCAGTGCCGTCCGCAGCGTCATGAACACGCGCCAGCCGGCACTCTTGTCGTTCACATGCAGCGCAGCCTTCCAGCGCAGGAACGTCTTTTCCAGCAGCAAAGACGCCGTGATGAGCACGCCGTTCCACAGGCCGAAGGCGATGTAGCGGAAATTCGCTCCGTGCCAGATGCCGATGATGAAGTAGACGATGAACGTCGCCAGCGACGTGGCGAAGATCTTGCCCGCCGTGCCGCCGATGTGCGTTCTGGCCCAGCGGGAGAGTTTGCCGAAGCCCCTGGAGAGTGAGATGGGGTAGAACACATAGTCGCGCATCCACGCGCCGAGGGTAATGTGCCAGCGCCGCCAGTAGTCGGTGAGCGACGTGGCAAAGATCGGGCGGCGGAAGTTCGCGGCCATATCGATGCCGAACAGGCGCGCGACGCCGCGGGTAATGTCGATGCCGCCGGAAAAATCGCAGTAGAGCTGGATGCAGTAGAACAGAATGCCGCTCGCGATGACTGCGCCGCCGTAGGGGCAGTTGTCCTTGATGACGGCGTTGACCAGCACGGCGGCCCGGTCGGCGATGACGAGCTTTTTGAAATAGCCCCACAGGCACAGCTGGATGCCGAATTTGAGGTCGCGCCAGTCAAGACGCCGCTCGGCCGTCAGCTGCGGCGCGAGCTGGTCATAGCGGCTGATGGGCCCCTGTACCATCTGCGGGAAGAAGGAGACGAACAGGCCGTAGCGAAGAGGGTTTTTCTGCGCGTCCGTCTTTCCGCGGTACACGTCGATCACGTAGCCGACGGCCTGGAAGATGAAATAGGACAGGCCCATGGGCACGACAAAATCCCACCGGGGCAGCTTGTCCCCGAGGGCGGACGGCAGAGCGGAGGCCGTGAAGTTCCAGTATTTCATCAGATACAAAAGCCCGAAGCACAAAACGGCGCACACGGCGCAGATGCGCTTTTTGACGTGCCGCACGGCGGCCTTCGTCTGCTTGTCGGGCGCGGGGCGGGCGTTCTGCCGGGCAAGCAGCAGTCCGGTCAGCCAGGTGACGGCGGCGACGAGCACGAGCCACACGGCGCTTTTGACCCCACCTGCGAGGTAGAACACCATGCTCGCCAGCAGCAGCACGACCCACTGGAGCTTCTTCGGCACCAGATAATAGAGGATCACGCCCGCTGCCACGAGCCCGACGAAGGGGAGCGAGGCAAACGACATCTCAGCTCTGCTTGCTCTCGATGAGCTCTTCGATGGCCTCGACGCTGTTGAAGTTCTCCGGCGTCAGATCGTCGACGCCGAGCTCGACGTCGAACGCCTCCATGAGCTCGGTCACAACGGCGACGATGTCGAGCGAGTCGATCAGGCCGTCGTCGATGAGGGCGGTCTCGGTCTCAAAATCGATGCCCGGGCAAATTTCACTCAGAATTTCAATGATCTGTTTTTTCATGGGGAAACCATCCTTTCAGTCCAGCCGCAGCACGACGGAGGTCCATCCGTCCGGCCGGAAATCGTTCTTTTCATAAAAGCGCTCGGCGGGCGTATTGCCCTGCCGTGCCCAGACCGTGCATTTCTGCCCGCCTGTGCGCGCGCGCAGCATGCCGAGCAGCCGCTGCGCCAGCCCCTGCCCGCGGCAGTCCGCCCGCACGGCCAGATGCCGGATCTCGCAGGCCGCACGCCCCGGCGCGTAATGCAGAAGTCCCGTGATCCCAGCCTCGTCTGTCAGGCAGAGCATTTCTCCTGCCTCCACGGCCGCGCGCAGCGCGTCGTCTGGCGGGATGCAGCCGGTCAGCGGGTCAAACTGTGCAAGAAGAAACGCCCGCACCGCGTCAAAGGATGCGTCTGCCGCTTCCACTGCATCCGCGGCTTCGGCCGCGGGCCGCGTGCGCCGCAGACGGCGGAAGCATTCGGCAAAGCCGAGCCCCCGCAGCTGCTCTGCCGCGGCGGACATGGCATCCGCGTCCTTAGCGCGGCAGCTGAGCTCGGTCACGACGGGCTTTTTTACGTCCGGCAGGAAAAACGTCCCGCCGGGCTGCAGGTAAAAGTTCAGGATCAGGTGCCCGGGCCGCTGCCGCAGCAGAAGCAGGCACCCCTCGCGTTCCTCATAATACAGCCCGCGCGGCAGCTCGCGCTGATAGTCCTCCGCCGAGAGGAAGCAGTTGGTCACAACGCCGCGCCTGAGCTGCGCGGACAGAAGCGGCGCGAGCGCCGCATAGCTCTCAGCCCTCTGCATGCAGATACCGCTCCTTCAGAGCCACGCGGTCGATCTTGCCGTTGGCGTTGTAGGGCAGGGCCTCGAGCTTTTCATAGAGGTTCGGCAGCATGTATTTGGGCAGCAGCTTCCGCAGGTCCTTTGCCAGCGCGTCCGGCTCCATGCCGCCCGCGTAGACGCAGAGAATGCGGTCGCGCGCCGCGTCATAGAGGCAGGCAGCTGCCTGCATCCCGGCGAGGCTGTGCAGGGCGACCTCAATCTCGCCCAGCTCGATGCGGTAGCCCATGTGCTTGATCTGCCCGTCGCGGCGGGCGAGGAAGTAGAGGTATCCGTCCTCCCGCAGCACGGCCATATCGCCGGTGCGGTAGAGGATGTCGCGGAAATCGGGGCAGAGCGGGTTCTGGATGAAGGCCACGTCCGTCTTGGCGGGGTCTGCAAAGTAGCCCGCGGCGACGCCGGAGCCGCGCACGCAGATCTCGCCCGGCTCGCCGGGCTGCGCCTCGGTCAGATCGTCCTTCAGGAGGATGATCTGCTTGTTGCGGCAGGCACGGCCGATGGGGATGGGCTCGTCGTCGCGGTACTCGCGCGTCAGGTGCATGGCGGCGCAGTCGATGGTCGTCTCGGTCGGGCCGTACATGTTGACGACCTGCAGTCCGGGCACGGCGGCCTTCCACAAATTCACATACCGCGCCTGCAGCGCTTCGCCGCCGAGCGCGGCCTTTTTCAGGTGCGTGGGCGCGTATTTTGTGAGCGCGCCGGAGGCCGCGACCAGATGGAACGCCGAGGTCGCCCAGTTGATGGCGGTGACGCCCGTCTCCTCCATGGCCTTGAGCAGGAGCATGGGGAAGGTGAAATATTTCTTCTCAAAGATGCGGCAGCTCGCGCCGAGCGAGAGCGTCTGGTACACATCCTTGCCGGAAAGATCAAAATAAAACGGGGCCTGATTGCCGAAGATCTCATCTTCGGTATAGCCGCAGAATTCTGTCATCCAGGCCGTGAAGTCCAGGATCGCGCGGTGCGGGATGACGATGCCCTTCGGCGTGCCGGTCGAGCCGGAGGTGAAGAGCACGTAGACGGGGTCGATGTCCAGAATTTCTTCGCGCCGGGCCCGCAGCAGCGCCTCGTCCGGCGTGTGCTGGGAAGCCTCTTCAAGCGAGACGAGCGGCGCGCAGTCCGCCAGTGCGCGGGCCTGCGGCTCGTTTGCCGCCGTATGGACGATCGCGCGCGCGTGGACCTGACCGAGGATGCTGCGCATCCGCGCCTCAGGCATCTGCTCGTCGATGGGGACATAATAGCAGCCGCTCTGCAGCACGCCCTGCATGGCGGTGACGCTCGCCGCAGTCCGGCCGATCATGACGGCCACCGGCGCATTCCTGCAGCCGGGGAGGCCGGCCAGCACGGTCCCGAGCGCCTGCGCGTCATGGAGCATCTGCCGGTAGCTCACGGCGCCTGCGGCGTCGGAAAACGCAGTCTTGTCCGGCACGCGCGCGGCAGAACGCTCGAGGTATTCAGCAACATTTCTCAGCGGCATACAGTTCGGCTCCTTCCGGATGGGATACGGATCAAATACTTTTGAGAATTTTACCACATCCGCACGCAAATGTAAAGGCGGCAAGGCGCCTGCAAAAAATGATGCGCGCGGCGGTTGAGTCCGGGCGCGATCCATGGTAGAATGACAAAAAACAGACGCAAACAGGAGCGTAAGATATGAACATTCTGATCTCGAATGACGACGGGATCCGGGCGGAGGGCATCGCGCGGCTGGCCGCGGCGGCGCTGCCGTTCGGCAGGGTCTACGTCGCCGCGCCGCAGAGCCAGTGCAGCGGCATGTCGCAGAAGCTGACCATCCGCGGCACTCTTGCAGTGGAGCAGGCGGATTTCCCCGTCCCGGTGGAGGCCGCATGGGCCGTCGGCGGCACCCCGGCCGACTGCGTCAAGGCAGCTGTCAAGGCCCTCGTCCCCTGCAGGCCGGACGTGGTGCTGACGGGCGTCAATCAGGGCTGGAACGCGGGGCTTGACATCGCCTATTCCGGCACGATCGGCGCCGCGCTCGAGGGCGTGATGAACGGCATCCCCGCCATCGCCTTTTCCGCGCGGGAGTTCTGCGACCCGGGCGCAATGGAGGTGTATCTTCCCCGCGTGCTGCAGGAGCTGCTGCAGGCGCTTCCGAAGCCCGGGACGCTCTGGAACGTCAACTTCCCGGACTGTGCTGCGTCCGCCTGCAAGGGCATCCTGCGCGGCCGCGTTCCGGCCGCGTGCAGCTTCTATGACAACGAATATGACCGGGCCGAAGGCGCGCTTTCCATCCGCGTGTCAAATCCGGGGCCGGAGCAGTGCAGGGAAGGCAGCGACATCCATGCCATTCTGCACGGCTATGTCTCCATCGGCGAGGTCCGCAGTCCGCTTTTCTGAGTATCTGAGACAAAACAGGAGGAACCAACCATGTATGATGTGATCGCGCTGGGCGAGCTGCTGGTCGATCTGGCAGAGCGCTCCAAAGACGAGGCCGGCTATCCCACGCTGGCAGCCAACCCGGGCGGCGCGCCCGGCAACTTCCTTGCGGCGCTCAGCGCCTACGGAAAAAAGACCGCTTTCCTCGCCAAGGTCGGCGACGACACCTTCGGCCGTCTGCTCGTCGGCACGATGCAGCGCGCGGGTATCGACGGCCGCGGCATCCGGATCGATCCGGACACGTTCACGACGCTGGCCTTCGTGACCTTCGACGCGCACGGCGACCGCTCGTTCGCCTTCGCCCGCAAGCCCGGCGCGGATACGCAGCTGCGCTGGGACGAGATCGACCCCGCGATGCTCGATGAAACGCACGTGTTCCACTTCGGCTCGCTCAGCTGCACGGACGAGCCTGCCCGCAGCGCGACCCAAAGCGCCGTCGCCTATGCCCGCGCCCACGGCAAGCTCGTCACCTACGACCCCAACTATCGCCCGCCGCTCTGGGAAACGGAGCAGGAGGCCAAGGAGCAGATCCTCTGGGGCCTGCGGCAGGCGGATCTGGTGAAGATCAGCGACGAAGAGGTGCAGTTCCTCTGGGGCTGCAGCCCGGAGCAGGGCGCGGAGCGCGTGCTCGCGCTCGGCGCGAAGCTCGTGATGGTGACGCTTGGGCCGAAGGGGTGCTTCCTCAAAAACGCGCAGGCGGAATACCGCTGCGGCTGCCCGCAGGTCCGCACGGTCGACACGACCGGCGCGGGCGACATCTTTGGCGGCAGCGCGGTCTCCCGCTTCCTGGAGCTCGGCAAGACGCCGGAGCAGCTGACGCAGGAGGATCTGGCCTACATGGCCCGCTACGCCTCCGCCGCGGCGAGCCTCTCGACCGAAAAGTCCGGCGCGATCCCGTCCATCCCGGCAAAAGAAGCCGTCCTGCAGAAAATGCAGGAAGCATATTAAAACAGCAAAGCCTGCCCATGCCGCAGCATGGGCAGGCTTTTTCACAATATAAGACTCCCCTTTCAAGGAGCCTTGAATAAGGAACCCCCTCCTGCCGCTGGGCAGGAGGGGGTTGGTTTATGGGTTTGCCGCTTCGGCTCAGAAGATGTTCTTCTCGGTCTCTTTGTCGAAGAAGTGCATCAGCTCCGGACGGAAGCTGTACTTGACGGGCTTGTGGCCGCCGTGGACAGCGCCGACGTCGATGTCGGTCGTCGGAACGACGATGACGACGTCCTTGCCGTTGGAGTTGACGTGCAGGTGCAGCTCGGAGCCCATCAGCTCGGAGACGTCGACGGTCGCGTCGATGCCGTCGTCGGAAAGGTGGACGTGGACCGGGCGGACACCGGCGATGATGTCGGTCGGGACCTTGTCCATCTTCTTGAGCGCTTCCTGCTTGTCGGCGGGCAGCTCAAAGTCCTTGCCCTGGACGGTTGCAACGTACTTGTCGCCCTTCTTGGAGAGGGTTGCGTCGAAGAAGTTCATCTGCGGCGTGCCGATGAAGCCGGCGACGAAGAGGTTGGCCGGATGGTTGAAGACCTCCTGCGGGGTGCCGATCTGCTGGATGAAGCCGTCGCGCATGATGACGATGCGGTCGCCGAGCGTCATAGCCTCGACCTGGTCGTGGGTGACGTAGATGAAGGTGGTGTCGATCTTCTCGCGCAGCTTGATGATCTCGGCGCGCATCTGGTTGCGGAGCTTGGCGTCGAGGTTGGACAGCGGCTCGTCCATCAGGAAGACCTTCGGGTTCCGGACGATGGCGCGGCCGATGGCGACACGCTGGCGCTGGCCGCCGGACAGCGCCTTCGGCTTGCGGTTGAGGTACTGGGTGATATCGAGGATCTCGGCGGCCTCACGGACCTTGCGGTCGATCTCCGCCTTCGGGGTCTTCTTCAGCTTCAGGGAGAAGGCCATGTTATCATAAACGGTCATGTGGGGATACAGAGCGTAGTTCTGGAAGACCATGGCGATATCGCGGTCCTTCGGGGCCACGTCGTTCATGAGCTTGCCGTCGATATACAGCTCGCCCTCGGAGATCTCTTCGAGACCTGCGACCATGCGCAGCGTCGTGGACTTGCCGCAGCCGGACGGGCCGACGAGAACGATGAATTCCTTGTCCGCGATGTCGAGGTTGAATTCCTGCACGGCGACGACGCCCTTATCGGTGATCTGAAGGTTGACCTTCTTCTCCTCGGCAGGCTCTTCGCCCTTCTTCTTTTTCTTGCTCTTCTTTTCTTCGCCACTGACGAACGGGTAGATCTTCTTGACGTTTACGAGTTTTACTTCTGCCATAGTGTTTTGGACTCTGACTGCGCTGCCTCCGCACCGCATTCTCACGACCGCCGGGCTTGGCGGACGCATTGCGACATGTCTCCACAATGCCGCACCGGGAGTCACCCGGACTGGTTTTATCCTCCTTTTTTTGACCGCAGGGCACCATAAGTGTGGATTGGTACACTCCGGCTAAGATACTGGTATTATACCAGATTCCCCTCCGGAAAGTCATTCGTCGTTTTCGCCGATTTTTTCTCTCCAAAACAGACAAGACGCACAAAGCCCGGCCGTTTACTTTTCCGCGCGCAGCTGATAAAATAGAGGCAGATCACAAACAGGGAGGCTGGCCGCATGAAGCAGACCACGCTCTGCTATCTGGAGCGGGACGGGCAGTATCTGATGCTCCACCGCGTCAAAAAGCAGCACGACGAAAACCACGACAAATGGATCGGCGTAGGCGGAAAATTCGAAGACAGGGAAAGCCCGGAGGACTGCGTGCGCCGCGAGGTGCTTGAGGAGACGGGACTGACGCTCACGAAGTGCCGCTACTGCGGGCTCGTGACCTTCGTCTCCGACATCTACCCGACCGAATACATGCACCTGTTCCACGCCACGGGCTTTACCGGCACGCCGAAGGAGTGCGACGAGGGAGAGCTGGCCTGGATCGGCAAGCACGAGCTTGCCGCCCTGCAGCAGTGGGAGGGCGACCGCATCTTCCTGCGGCTCATGGACGAGCATGTCCCGTTTTTCTCCCTGAAGCTCGTGTACGCGGGCGATACGCTCACAGAAGCCGTCTTGAACGGAGAAAGGATCCGATAACATGGAGAATTTGCTCATCAGCGCCTGTCTGCTCGGCGTCCAGTGCCGGTATGACGGCGGGTCGAAGCCCGTCATGCCCACTGTCGCCCTTATGGAGCAGTACCATCTCATCCCCATCTGCCCGGAGCAGCTGGGCGGTCTGCCCACGCCGCGCGAGCCGTCGGAGCGGCGGGCGGACACCGTCGTCTCAAGATCCGGCGCGGACGTGACTGCGCAGTTTCGCCGCGGGGCGGAGCAGGCGCTGCATCTGGCCCGGCTCTACGGCTGCAAGGCAGCCGTCCTGAAAGAGCGCAGCCCGAGCTGCGGCAGCGGCGAGGTCTACGACGGCACGTTCTCCGGCCGCCTCACCCCCGGCGACGGCGTGACTGCCGCCCTCCTCAAAGCCAACGGCATCGCCGTCTACGGCGAAAGCGACCTGGACGCCCTGCTCGCCCAACCGGAACCCCCGGCGGAGGAGGATGCACAGCGCAGCCTGTTCTGAGCGCCCCGCCGCAGCAGACAAAGGCTCCCCTTCCAGGGGAGCTGTCAGCCGAAGGCTGACTGAGAGGTTGTCGCAAATTTGCGATAAAACCCAAACCGCAAATTCAGTTTGCGGTTTGGAAAGGAAGAAACGAGCACAGAGGATAAGAAGCCTTGCTTGCAAGGATTCGTTCCGTCGTGGTCGTTTCTGACGCGCCTCCGGCGGCCCTATCTTTTCTCTCGCAAGAGAAAAGATAGGGGAGAAAAGAGTGCTTGGGGACGCGGGGTGCATGCTGCCTCTGATTTTAGGCGGGCCACAATGTTTCGGTCTGGCGTTCCGCACGAGACTCATCTCACGGGCGTCTTGGTACGCGCCGCCTGATACGGGGGTATCAGATTTGATACTAGTTGCCTTAGAACGATTGCCATCAATGGAAGGCACAGTGAAAATCTGGATAATTTGTACCTTCTTGCGGGGAGCGAAAATCCAAGGCTCCCCTTTCAGGGGAGCTGTCTGCGAAGCAGACGGAGAGGTTGCTGCAAATTTGCGACGACCTCTCCGTCTCGGCTTCGCCGAGCCACCTCCCCTGAGAGAGGAGGCTTTGGGGTGTGCACCCCATGGCTTCCCCTATGAGGGGAAGCTGTCAGCCGTCAGGCTGACTGATGAGGTGGGCGCAGCTGCGCAGACGGAAGTGCCTCCACCTCATCCGTCACGGCTTCGCCGTGCCACCTTCCCCTCGTAGGGGAAACCTTTGATAAACAAACCAGCCGCAGCAGGATCCTGCTGCGGCTGGTTTTGTCTGGTTGGTCACGCGTTGCGGGATTTGTAGGGCTGGACGCGGGAGGCGCCGGAGAAGTCGCCGGAGACCATGGCGCCGGTCGGGCAGACCTTGGCGCATTCGCCGCAGGCGGTACATTTGTCCCAGTCGATGCGGGCGAGGAAGTTGTCGACGGTGATGGCGCCCTGCGGGCAGGTCTTTTCACACTTATGGCAGCCGATGCAGCCGGAGGAGCAGACCTTGCGGGTGTACGGACCGTTGTGATAGCTCGAGCAGAGGACCTCGGTGCGGATGATATCCGGCACGATCTCGATGATCTTCTGCGGGCAGGTCTGCGCGCAGATGCCGCAGCCGATGCACGCGGTGTGGTTGACGCAGGCGATGCCGTCCTGCATGCAGATGGCGTTCTGCGGGCAGGCCCGGGCGCAGTCGCCGAAGCCCATGCAGCCGAAGATGCAGCTGCCGTTGCCGCCGTAGAACAGCTTTGCTGCCGCGCAGGAGGGGATGCCGCGGTAGTCGGCCTTGACGCTCGTGGCCTCGCAGGTGCCGGCGCACTGCACGACGGCGATCTTTTCCACCACGTCCTCGGCCTCCACGCCGAGCAGCGCCGCGATCTGCGCCGCGACCGCGTCCGCGCCGGGCACGCAGAGATTCGTCTTCGTGCCGGGCTCGAGCAGGGCCTTGGCGTAGCCGTCGCAGCCGGTATAGCCGCACGCGCCGCAGTTGGCGCCGGGCAGGCACGCGCGGATCTCGGTGAAGCGGGTATCCTCCTTGACGGCCATGACGCTCGAGGCCACAGCCAGGCCGACCGCGCAGATGAGGCCGATGACCGTAACGGCCAGGATCGGGATCAGAATTTCCATATGACGCCCTCCTTTTAACCGAACAGCCGGTCGATGATACCGGTCAGACCGAAGAACGACAGCGAGACGATCGCCGCCGAGACGAGCGTGATGGGCAGGCCCTCAAAGCTCTTGGGCGGCTCCGCCTCCGCCACGCGCGAGCGCACGCCGGAGAACAGCACCATCGCCAGGAAGAAGCCGAGGCCGCAGCCGAGCGCGGTCAGCAGCGCTTCGCCGTAGTTCATGCCGTCGGCGATGACGTTCATCGTCACGCCCAGCACGCCGCAGTTCGTCGTGATGAGCGGCAGGTACACGCCCAGCGACTTGTGCAGTGCCGGGACATAGCGCTTGAGCACGATCTCGACCAGCTGCACGAGCGCGGCGATGACGAGGATGAAGACGACCGTCTCCATATACGTGAAATCGACCTTGCCCGCGAGCAGGAAGTGATAGATGGGCCAGGTGACGGCGGTGGCCAGCACCTCGACGAAGATGACGGCCAGCGACATGCCGGTGGCCTGGTCGAGCTTCTTCGAGACGCCGAGGAAGGGGCAGATGCCGAGGAACTTGACGAGCACGTAGTTGTTGGTGATCGCGGCGGTCAGAATGACGAGGATCATGGTCTTCATTTCGCAGCCGCCTCCTTTCCGCTGCAGGACGCCTTGCCGCAGCCGGGGCAGCCTGCGCAGCCGAATTCCTTCTTCTTGATGGCCTTGCCCTTGGGAGATCTTATTGATGAGCGCGATCATGCAGCCGAACACGAAGAAGCCGCCGGGGGCCATGGTCAGAATGCCGATGGGATTTTCGTGGAACCAGGGGACGGGCAGGCCGCAGAACGTGCCGCAGCCGAGCGTCTCACGGATGGCCGCCATGGCGCAGATGGCGAGCGTGAAGCCGATGCCCATGCCCGCGCCGTCAATGGCGGAGTCGACGACGCCGTGTTTGCTGGCATACATCTCGGCACGGCCGAGGATGATGCAGTTGACGACGATCAGCGACAGATACACGCCCAGCGACTGATACAGGCTGAAGGCGTAGGCCTCCATCACCAGCTCCACGACTGTGACGAAGCCCGCGATCACAACGATGTAGCAGGGGATGCGCACGGGATCGGGCACGATCTTGCGGATGGCGGAGATGGCCATGTTCGACAGGATCAGAACGGCCGTGGCCGCGATGCCCATGCCGAAGGCCGCGATGACCGACGTGGAGATGGCCAGCGTCGGGCACGTGCCGAGCACGAGCACGAGCACGGGGTTCTCCTTGATGAGGCCTTTCAGAAAGTTCTGTAATTTGTTCATTGCTGCGCCTCCTTTACAAGCTCAAACGCCTCGAACGCGGTCTCGACACAGCCGCGGTAGGCGGTGGAGGTGATGGTCGCGCCGGAGATGGCGCTGACGCCGGAGAGGGAAGCGTCCTGCCCGGCGTACTGGCCGGTGTAGCTCTCGTTTGCGGTCTGGCCGCCGAGCGTGGTGGTCTCGGACGAGACGTCCATCGTCCGGCAGGTGCGGATGCGGCCGTCCATGCCGATGACGCACAGGACCTGGATGGTGCCGCCGAAGCCCTTGCCCTCGACGGTGAACAGATAGCTCGTGGGGGTCCCGGCTGCGTCCAGCGCAGCGTAGGCGCTGACGACGCCATCCGGCAGCGCCGCCTCAATGGGGGCAAAGTCAGCCGCGTCCGGCACGGCGTCCAGCCGGGCCTGCTGCGCGCGGGCCTCGGCGTTGGCGGCGGAGACGGGGGCGGTGAAGTGGTTCACCACGGCCAGGGCCGCGGACGTGAGCAGGCAGATGACCACCAGCACGACGATGGATTTTACGATCTCTTTGTTTTTCATGCCGGTACACCTCCGAGCGGTTTGCTTCTGGTCCATTTGGACAGGTACGGCGTGAGGATGTTCATAAAGAGGATGGCGAAGGACACGCCCTCGGCGTAGCTGCCGTAGAAGCGGATGAGGCAGGTCAGCAGACCCGCGCCGATGCCGAACAGCGCCCGGCCCCAGCAGGTCTGCGGCGTGGTCACATAGTCGGTCGCCATGAAGAACGCGCCCAGCAGCAGACCGCCCGAGAGGATCTGCCGCACCGCGTCCTGCCCAAGGATCAGGGAGAGGACGAACACGGTCCCGACGAAGCACACGGGCGTCTGCCACGTGATGACGCCGCGGAGGAGCAGATACGCCCCGCCGAGCAGCAGCGCCAGCGCGCAGGTCTCGCCGATGCAGCCGCCGTGGTTGCCGAGCAGCAGGGTCCAGAGCTCCGGCTTCTGCCCGGCGGCCAGCTGCGCCAGCGGCGTGGCGGAGGAGACGGCGTCGGGGAAGACCCAGGCCGTCATGGTCTTGGAGAACGAGAGGAACAGCACGATGCGGCCCACGAGCGCGGGGTTGGCAAAGTTCTTGCCGATGCCGCCGAAGAGCTGCTTGACCGCGACGATGGCGACCAGACAGCCGAACACGGCCTGCCACAGCGGGATGGACACCGGCAGGTTGTAGGCCAAAATCACGCCCGTCACCACGGCGGACAGATCATCGATCGTGGAGGGCTTATGGCAGAGCTTTTCAAAGCCCCACTCGAAAAACACGCACGCGGCGGCGCACACCGCCGTCACGAGCAGCGCCCGCCAGCCGAAGATGATCACAGCGGCGATGAGTGCCGGCAGCAGGGCGATGAGCACGTCGCCCATGATCTTCCGGGTCGTTGCGCCGGAATCGATATGCGGGGAAGCGGAGATCACAAGCTTCATTTCTGCACGGCCTCCTTCTTTGCGTCGATCTTTTCGCTCTGCAGCTTGCGCCAGGCGGCGAGCTTCGCCTTGGCGAGCTTGTTGGTCTGCACCAGCGGCCGGTGCGCGGGACAGCCGAACGAGCAGCAGCCGCACTCCATGCAGAGGTTGACCTTGAGCTCGGCCAGCCGCTCCATATCCCCGGCCTCATAGGCCGCGACGATATGCGACGGCATCAGGCGCAGCGGGCAGTGGCGGATGCAGCGGCCGCAGCGGATGCAGGCCGTGGGCTCCGGCAGCACGGCGTCGGCCTCGGACATGGCGAGCACGGCGTTCGTGTTTTTGAGCACCGGCTGCTCCAGATCCGGCACGGCGATGCCCATCATCGGCCCGCCGTAGAGGACCTTTTTGGGCTCCTGGCAGAAGCCGCCGGACTGCTCAAACACATCCGCGAGCTTCATGCCGATGGGGACGATGACGTTCTTGGGCTTGGCGACGGCCGAGCCGTCGACCGTGATGCACTTTTCGACCAGCGGCATGCCGGTATTGCAGTAGCGGGCGATGTTGGCGAGCGTGGTGCAGTTGAGCACGATCGCGCCGACGTCGAGCGGCAGCTTGCCCTCCGGTACGATCTTGCCGATGGTGTTGTAGATCAGCACCTTTTCGCCGCCCTGCGGGTAGAGGGACTTGAGCGCGCAGACCTCCATGCCGTCCTCGTCCTTCGTGAGCTTCCGGTAGAGCTGGATGCAGCGGGGCTTGTTGTCCTCGATGGCGAAGATCACGCGGCGCACCTGCAGAAAATGCTGCACGAGCCGCGCACCCTCCATCAGCTCGTCCGAACGGTCGAGCATCGTGCGGGTGTCGGAGGTGATATACGGCTCGCACTCCGCGCCGTTGATGATGACCACCCGTACCTGCTCGAGATTCTTGACCGTCAGCTTCACGACCGTCGGGAAGCCCGCCCGCCGAGGCCGACCATGCCGCTGGCGCGGACGGCGTCGAGAAAGTCCTGCATCGTCTCGAGCTTCGGGGGGCTGGAGCGTGGGATCGGGTTCCTGCTTGCCGTCGGCGGCGATGACGACGGTCTGCATGAGCTTTCCGCCGGAGCCGACCTGCTGGCCGATCTTCTTGACTGTGCCCGAGACGCTCGCGTACACGGGCGCGGACACGAAGCCGCCGGCTTTGCCGATCAGCTGGCCGACCCTGACGCTGTCGCCGGGCTTGACGACCGGGATGGCGGGCGCGCCGATGTGCATGGACATCGGGATCTCCACCGTCTCGGGAATGGGCAGGCGCAGCGCAGCCAGCTCCGCGGTGTTTTTGCGGTTCGGCACGTGTACGCCGTGGATGTGTAGTCTCATCCGTTTGCTTCCTCCTCTTGCTTCTTGTCTGCCGGCAGCAGCCCGGCCCTGCCCAGCCGCTGCAGAAGCAGCTGCGTGCAAAAAGCCCGGTCAGAGCACCGGCAAGAATTGCAGCCGGCAGTAAGACCGGCAGGTAATACCATACAGCGCGCGTCCGCGCAATGAGCGCCGCCGCGCACAGCTGACCAAAATTATGCGCCATCGCGCAAAAAACGCTCAGGATCCACAGCCGCCGCCCGGAAAACCAGCGCCGCAGCGCGAGCATTCCTATGTAGGCAAAAAGCCCGCCGGTCAGGCTGTAGAGCAGCGCCATGCCCTGCCCGGTGATGACGCAGCCGAGCGTCACCCGCACGAGCAGCACGCCGAGCGCCCATCCGGGCCCCAGCGCCTGCATGGCGAAGAGCGTAAAGATGTTGGAGAGCCCCGGCTTGATGCCGGGAATGGCCGTCAGCGGCGGCAGCTGGCTCTCCAGCACGAACATCACGAGCGCCGCCGCGGTCAGAACCGCCGTCAGTGTCAGCTTCCGCAGCTTCATGACAGCCCTCCCGTTCCGCTGAGCGCGTCTACGTCCGCCCCGGTCGCCCATTCGATGGACAGCCGGTTCGGCAGGCAGACGATCGGCCCGCCGGTCCTGCGCAGCGGCCCGTGCAGCACGCAGACCTGATCGGGGCAGTCCGCCTGCGAGACGAAGACCTCGCCGCCTGTGACCGTGACCGTGTTCTCCCCGGCCGGGCCCTCGACGGTAAATACCGTGTCCTGCCGCAGATCGAGCGTGCGCAGGAGCTGCCCGTCCTGATATACAAGGACCGTCTCCGCCCCGCGCGGCAGCAGCCAGAGGGCGAGACACCCGGCAAAGATGGCCGCGAAGATCACGACCCAGATCCAGTTCCTCTGCTTCATGGCTGCAGCACCTGATACGGCCGGTCGGACTGATACTGCCGGCCAGCCCGGGCGTGATCCAGACAGAACCGGCATCCGTCATAAAAACGGCCTCGAAGGCCAGGTCCCCCGCCCGGTAAAGCGCCGCCCCGGCGTCCAGCCCCCATGACGAACAGCGCCGTGGACAGTGCGTCGGCCAATGTATCGTCCTGCGAGACGACGCTCACGGACTGCAGGCCGCTGGCAGCGGGCGGCCGGTCTTCGGGTCTAAAATGTGGTGATAGCGGACGCCGTCCTGCTCAAAATAGCGCTGGTAGCCGCCGGAGGTCACGACGCAGGCGCCGGATACGGGGACGGTGCCGAAGTATGAGCCGGGGGTCCTGCGGGTCCTGCAGGCCGACGATCCAGTCGCCGCCGCCGGGCTTTTTCCCGATCGCGGCGACGTTGCCGCCCAGCGAGACGATCGCAGCGCGCACGCCCGCGTCCTGCAAAATTTTGCGGATGTGCCCGGCGGTGTAGCCCTTGGCGATGCCGCCGAGGTCGAGCTGCGTGCCTGCGTCCAGCCGGACGCGGCAGCCGTCGACCTGACGTGCTCCGCGCCGGTCTGCGTGAGCGCAGGGCGGAGAGCTCCGCCTCGTCCGGCACGCGGTACTGCCCGCCGGAAAAGCCCCAGGCGAGCGTCAGGGGATAGAGCGTCGGGTCATAGGCTCCGCCGGTCGCGGCGGAAAGGTCCAGCGCCGTCTGGATGAGCGCGGCGGTCTCTTCGCTGACTGTCTCGCTGCCCGTGTTGCATCTAGCCAGCTCCGCCTCCGGGTCCTGACAGGAGAGAAGACCCTCCAGCCGGTAGATCTCCTGCTCCGCCGCGTCCAGCGCGGCCGCAGCCTGCGGACCATAGGCGCGCAGCTGCATCACCGTGTCCATGGCGAAGCACTCGCGCGACGCCTCTGTTTCCGCGCAGCCGGAGAGCAGCAGCAGCGGAAGACACAGAAAAAGCAAAAAAAAGAAACGCTTCATAAACCGGTCCCATTCACAGATCTCGCCGCCCGCAAACCCGGCCGGCCTCATTTAGAATAACGATAGCAGTTTTTTTGAAAAAATCAAGTTTTTTCTGATTTTATGTGAAATATGACGGATTCTGAACGGCAAAAATCAGTATGACCATATCGATATAAAAACACGAATTACATATATGAAAATCGATATATCAAAGCGCGCAAATCGCATTGCGGGAGCAAAAACGGACTGCCCCACCGCATCCGTCGCGGCTCCGCCGCGCCGCCTTCCCTTCATAGGGGAAGGCTTGGGGTGCGCAGATCCAAATGCCATCCCCTGAAAGGGGAGCCTTTGGGGTGCGTTCTGTAGGAGCGGGGCTCTGATCTGCCCGCTGGTGCCGATCTGATCAGAAGAACGGGCGGAGCAGAGCCCCGCCCCTACAAAGTGCAAAGCAAATAAAGATAACTTCCCCGCAAAAAGGTGCAAACCAGCAAACCTGGTCTGCACCTTCTATTGACTGCAAATATTCTAAGGCAACTAGCTGCAAATCCGATACTCCCGTATCAGGCGGCGCGCAGTCAGACGCCCGTAAGGTGACTACCGTGTGGAACGATACCCGAAACATCGGTTCCTGCCTGAATTCAGAGGCAGAACGCACCCAACTGTAACCCAGCGCCCCTTTTCTCCCCCTTCTTTTCCGGCAAGACGGAAAAGAAGGGGCCGCCGGAGGCATCGGGCAGTTGCAAATCTGCAACAACCTCTCAGTCTCGGCTGCGCCGAGCCAGCTCCCCTGGAAGGGGAGCCTTTGGTATCGGCTCAGAGGGCCTCCACTGCGGCGCGGACTTCGGCCATCATGGGGATGGAGGGGGCAGCGCCGGGGCGGGTAACGGCGATGGAGGCGGCCATGGCCGCATACTGCATGGCGTCCTTCCGCTCCATGCCCTGCGCCAGACAACCGACAAAATACCCCATGAACGTATCCCCGCGCCGGTCGTATCGACCGCCTGGACCGGATACGCGCACTGCCGGATCTCCACGCCGTCCTTCCAGCTGACGGATCCTTCGGACCCGAGCGTCAGCAGAATGCCGAGCCCGGGATAGCGCGCCCGCAGCGCGGCATAGCCCTCCTCCGGCGTGGAGCAGCCCGCGATCGCGGCGCATTCGATCTCGTTGACCACGAGCCAGTCGACGCCGGTCAGATCGGCCGCCAGTACCTCCCCGGAGATGGGAGAAGCGTTGAGCACCACGCGCAGCCCGCGGCCGACCGCCGCGCGCAGCAGGTAGGTGAAGTTCGAAAGCTCATTCTGCATCAGCAGGTAATCGCCCGGGGCAAAGTGCGAGAGCACGGCGTCGATGTCCTCCGGCGTGACGGCCTGGTTGGAGCCGCCGTAGAGGAAGATGCAGTTCTGTCCGTCGGGCTGGACCTGGATGATGGCGTGGCCCTGCGGGGTCTCGGTGCGGCCAAGATACCGCAGATCGACGCCGCAGCCCTCCAGCAGCTGCGCCAGCGGCTCGCCGCCCGCGCCGAGCATGCCGGCGTGGCAGAGTGCTTGGCCGCTGCGCGCCACGGCGATGGACTGGTTCAGGCCCTTGCCGCCCGCGTTCTGCGTGTAGCCGGCCGTGTGGATGGTCTCGCCCGCGCGGCAGAAATGGTCGACGGCGTAGACATGATCGAGATTGAGAGAACCAAAGTTGACGACGTTCATAGAAAAAACCTCGTTTCCGGAATGTTATACAGCTATAGTGCCTGTATTTTGGCCGGAAGTCAAGCCCTTTTTGCGCTCAGTCCGCCACGACCGGGACGGCGTCGGACGGGATGGGGCAGACGTAGCCGCCCTCCGCGGCCTGATCAATTCCGCCTTCGCCTGTGCCAGCCGCTCCGGCTGGGTAAACAGGTCGATCGCCGTGCAGGCGATGACGCGGCCCGCGTGCAGCGCGGCCTTGTGTGCGATGGAGGTCGTGCCGCAGGAGACGATCTGCCAGCTGTGGCCGGGGCAGCCGTTCGGGATGGAGGCGACGGAGCACTGCGCCGTGGGGCACAGCCAGCTCACATCGCCCACGTCGGTCGAGCCCGCGCGGAAGGCTTCGCCCGTAAAGTAGGGGAGCAGGAAGTCGTTCATCGCGTGGCCGGAGGTCTGCTGCAGCGCGCGGATCTTGCGGGCGTAGTCCGCCTGCATGCGGCTGCCGGTGCCGGGGACGGCCTGGTTGCTGGAATAGGTCGCGGCGAGCTTTTTGGCGAAGTCCAGCTCCTCCGGGGTGTACTGCGGCACGCCGAGGGCGGCGAAGTTTTCGTGCATGAGGGTCTCGAGCGTGCGGTTCGGCAGGCAGTCGGCTGTGCCGTCGATGAACTTGCGGGTATAGCTCGTTTCGGTCATGAGTGCCGCGCCGTCGGCGATCTTGTCGACACGCGCCTGCAGCTTCACGGCCTCGGCCACGTGCTTCGAGCGGACCATATACAAGACCGTGGACGCGCTCTGCACGACGTTGGGGCTGCGGCCGCCGGCGTCGAGGATGGCGTAGTGGATGCGCGCGTCGTCGGTCATATGCTCGCGCAGAAACTGCACGCCGATGTTCATGAGCTCGACCGCGTCCAGCGCGCTCCTGCCCAGCTCCGGCGCGCCCGCCGCGTGGGAGGCGACGCCGTGGAAGGTGTACTGCACCTGGATGCAGGCGTTCGAGCCGCCGGTGATGACCTCGTTGCAGTCCTCCGGGTGCCAGGTGAGCGCGGCGTCGAGCTGCTTCCAGAGGCCGTCGCGTGCCATGAAAGCCTTGGCTGCGCCGCCCTCTTCGCCGGGGCAGCCGTAGAGCGTGACAGTGCCGGGGCAGCCGGTCTGCTCCAGCCAGGCCTTGACGCCGATCGCGGCGGCCAGCGCGCCCGCGCCCAGCAGATTGTGCCCGCAGCCGTGGCCGGTGCCGCCGGGCGTGCGCTCCGCGTGGACCAGCTGCCCACCCTGCTGCGAGAGACCGGACAGCGCGTCATACTCGGCCAGAATGCCGATGTGCGGCCGCCCGGAGCCGAAGCTCGCGGCAAACGCGGTGGCAATGCCGCACACGCCCTCCTCCACGCGGAAGCCCTCCTGCTTTAAAACCTCGCAGTAGAGCTTCGCGGACCGGAACTCCTGCAGAGAAAGCTCCGCATAGTCCCAGATCTCGTCGGCCACGTGCAGGATGGTATTCTGTTCTTTCTCAATGGCGTCCAGCGCCGGCTGCTTGTTTAGTGTCATATGATCGTCTCCTTCATGATAAAGAAACAGGGAAGCGCCGCTGTCGCTTCCCTGTGGGAATCACAGTACCTTGCTCAGGAAGTCCTGCAGGCGGGGGTTCTGCGGATGCTCGAAGATATCCGCCGGGCTGCCCTGCTCGACGAGCTTGCCGTCAGCCATGAACAAAACGCGGTTGCCGACCTCGCGGGCGAAGCCCATCTCGTGCGTGACGACGACCATCGTCATGCCCTCGTGCGCCAGCTCCTTCATGACCTCGAGCACCTCGCCGACCATCTCCGGGTCGAGCGCGCTCGTCGGCTCGTCAAAGAGCATGACCTCAGGCTCCATCATGAGCGCGCGGACGATGGCCACGCGCTGCTTCTGGCCGCCGGAGAGCTGGATGGGGTAGGCCTCTGCGCGGTCGCCGAGCCCGACGCGCTCCAAAAGCGCGTGCGCCTTCTGCTCGGCCTCGGCCTTCGGCATGTGCTTGACATGGATGGGCGCGAGGGTCATGTTGTCGAGGATGGTCATGTGCGGGAAGAGGTTGAAGTGCTGGAAGACCATGCCCATCTTCTGCCGGTGCTTGTCAAGATCGAGCTTGACCCACTTGCCGGCCTCGTTTTTGACCTTTTTCTTCGTGATGTCCACGCCGTCAAAGTCGATCTCGCCCGCCGTCGGCACCTCCAGCAGGTTCAAAGACCGCAGCAGCGTCGACTTGCCGGAGCCGGACGGGCCGATGACGACCATCACGTCGCCGCGCTCGATGTTGACGCTCACATCGTCGAGCGCCTTGATCTCGCCCTTGTTATAGTATTTTTTCAGGTGCTTGACCTCGATCAGACTGCTCATTTCGTGCCCTCCTGTGCCTGGACCTTGCGCTTGTGCGCGACGTTCGCGGCGTTGCGGCTGGAGCCCGCGCTCATCTTCTTCTCAAAGTGCGCGATGACCTTGCTCGTCGGGTACGTCAGGCAGAAGTACAGGGCCGTCGCGATGACCAGCGCCTCGGTGATGCGGTAGGTCGCGCCCTTGACGGAGTTGACGGCGGACATGATGTCCTGCACGCCGATGGTGAAGCAGATGGCGGATTCCTTGATGATGGTGACGAATTCGTTGGCGATGGCAGGCAGGATGTTGCGGATGGCCTGCGGCAGGATAATGAAGCGCATGGTCTGCAGCTTGGACATGCCGAGCGAGCGGGAGGCCTCGGTCTGGCCGCCGTCGATCGACTGGATGCCGGAGCGGATGATCTCCGACAGATACGCGCCGGAGTTGAGCGCCAGCGCCACCACGCCGGGGAAGAACCGCTCAAAGCGGATGAAGCCGAAGAGCATGAAGCCCGGCAGGACCTTCACGCCGTTGAACAGGCCGTAGTACACGAGCATGATCTGCACGACCATCGGCGTTGCGCGGAACAGCTCGACATAGACGGACGCGATGAAGCGGATGGGGTTGAAGCGGCTGAGCTTCGCAAGGAAGCCCTCGTCGCGCTCATGGCCGTCGCGTGTCAGGGCCAGCGCCCGGAACGGCCGGAAGTCGGACATCCGCATACCCGTGATGAGAAGGGCGAGCAGGAAGCCGAACAGGACCGTCAGGAATGACAGGCAGACGGTACATACGACGCCCTGCAGAAACAGCTTCCAATAGGCCAGAGCCTTGGCAAAGCCGGCGGCAGTAAACATGGTTTTTCCTCCGATCAGAATGCACACAAGGGCCTCTCCTTCTGCGGGAGAGGCTCTTGCGGTGAGATTTCAGGTGATGGGGTCGTGGCTTCCGGGGATCTTAGCCCTCGGCGACCTGTCCGTTCTCGTCGAGCAGGCCTTCGTAGACGTTGCCGACGGAGAGCTCATTGGCCTCGGCGACGAACTTGTCCATGGAGCCGTCGGAAAGCGCGGCGGCGATGGCTTCGTTGACGCCCTTCATCAGGGAATCGTTGCCCTTCATGACGCCGATCGCGGAACCGGCAACATCATAAGGAACGTCGCAGACGATGACGAGCTCGGGATAGTTCTTGGCATAGTTCTCGGCGACAGCGGTCTCGATGAATGCACCGTCGAGCTTGTCGTTCAGCAGATCGCCGATGATGTCGGTGACCTTGGTCAGGGAGACGATGTCGGCGTCCGGGGTGTTCTCAACGGCCAGATCGTACTGGATGGAGCCGTTCTGCGCACCGATGGAGTACTCAGCCTTGTTGGCGGAAGCCAGATCGGTGAACTGATCGGCCTTGTCCTTGACGGTGACGAAGCTCTGGCCGCCGAAGTAGTAGATGTCGGAGAAGTCCATGGCGTCGGCACGGGCGGGATCCGGGGACAGACCGGCCATACCGAGGTCGACGTTGCCGGTGGCAAGCTCGTTGAGCACGCCGTCAAAGTCCATCGGGATGACGTCGAGCTCGAGGCCCAGGTAATCGGCGACATACTGTGCAAGCGCAACGTCGAAGCCGGCGAGCTGCGGATCGTTGTTCTCGTCGAGGGCGTAGAACTCATACGGGGCGAAGTCCGGGCTGGTGGCGACGGTCAGCTTGCCGGGGACGACGGTGGAGACCTCAGCGGCTGCGGTCTCGTCAGCGGCGTCGGCTGCGGGTTCTGCGGCGGTCTCGGTGGTGGTGTCGGCAGCTTCGGTAGTCTGGGCCGGAGCGTCGGTCGTTGCGGTAGAGGCGCAGGCCGCGAGGCTCAGCACCATGACGGCTGCAAGCAGCAGAGCAAGTAACTTTTTCATATTCATTTCCTCCTGTGACGAGTGGTTCGTCGGTTCTGTTTTGTATGCTCATAATTATACACGCGAAATGCATATTGTCAAGAGCGGATGCAAGAAAAACACGCCAACTCTTCCGGGAAAAACGTCCACAAAAGCGGACAAAATGCACAAAACAGGAAAAAATCGCGCAGAAACCGGAAGAAAAAGCCGGAGGCGGGATGCAGATAAAATGAATAATATTCGTATATATACAGAGAAACCAGCATAAAACCCGCCGGAACGTCCGCACCATGGAAAAATCATGCATCCAAAGCCGCGCAGATGGGGAAAATCGGTTGACAATTCGCACAGAAGCGGATAAAATGTAGGAAATTCAATACCATACGTCTCCGCGCGGAAGCGCCGGCGGGCAGCCGCCGTGGGAACCGGGTGCGAAGCCCGGGGCTAACCCAGTAACCGTAATGCGGACGAAGGAGCCAGCACCACTGCCGAACGGCGGGAAGGGGTTCTGGTAGGAGGAAGCAGAGCCGGGAGACCTGGTCACGTATGTCAGGCAGGGCCGCAATGATCGGCGGCGCTGCCGGAGCTTCTGGGAACGGGCAAGGTGCGCCCTGCGTGCAGGCCGCGCACAGGGCGGTTTCAGGCTCTTCCCTGCTGGGAGGGGCCTTTTGTATTGGAATTATAATAAAGGAGAACCGAACCATGAAAAAGAATCAGATCCTTGCCCTGCTGCTGGCGGCCGTGATGCTGCTGGCAGTCCTGACCGGCTGCGCCGCAAAGACCGAGCCCGCGCAGACCGAACCCGCGCAGACCGAGACCGCTCCGGCCGAAGAACCTGCGCCCGCCGAAGAAGCGGAACCCGCCGAAGAACCGGCTGAAGAACCCGCGGAGGAGTCCACCGCCGTGACCCTGACCGACATGACCGGCCGGGAGATCACCCTGGACGAGCCCGCGACCCGCATCGTTGCCCTGACCCCGTCTGACTGCGAGATCCTCTACGCCATCGGCGCGGGCGATCTGCTGGTCGGCCGCGGCAAATACTGCGACTATCCGGCGGAAGTGACCGAGATCCCGGCTGTCGAGTCCGGCAGCGACACCAACATCGAGCAGATCGTCGAGCTGCAGCCGCAGGTCCTGCTCATGAGCACCATGTCCCAGACCGACGAGCAGGTCCAGCAGCTGGAGGCTGCGGGCGTGCATGTCGTCGTGAGCGACGCGCAGGATATTGAAGGTGTCTACACCGCCATCCACATGATCGGCGAGCTCGTCGGCAAGCAGGATGAGGCGGCTTCCGTCGTCGAGTCCATGCAGAAGACCTTCGACGAGATCAAGGCCAACGCCGGCGACGGCAGCAAGACCGTGTACTTTGAGGTCTCCCCGCTGCAGTACGGTCTCTGGACGGCCGGCACCGGCACCTTCATGGACGAGATCGCCAACATGATGGGCCTCAAGAACTGCTTCGCGGACGTGACCGGCTGGAGCGAGATCTCCGAAGAGCAGGTGCTCGAGCGCAACCCGGATTACATCGTGACCATCTCCATGTACTACGGCGAAGGCCCCACCCCGGAAGAGGAGATCCTGGCCCGTCCGGGTTGGGAGAATGTCACCGCCGTCAAGAACGGCAAGATCCTCAACCTGCAGAACAATGAGCTCTCCCGTCCGGCTCCGCGGCTGGCCGAGGGCGCGCAGGCGCTGTATGACTTCGTCTACGGCGAGTAAACTATTACTATAGAATAAAATATCCACAGGAGGCACAGCATGCGCCGGTATCACGAAACATTCAGACTCTGGGAGTATCTTCTGTTTGCGGTCGTGACGCTGGCGGTGCTGTGCCTCTGCGTCTGCATCGGCAGCGTCCGCGTGCCGCTTGGCGACACGCTGGCGTTTTTCGCCGCGAAGCTCACGGGCGGCGCGCTGCCCGAGGGGCTCGTCTCGTCCATCATGCCCATCCGGCTGCCGCGCGTGCTGTGCGTGGCGCTGACGGGCGCGGCCCTGTCTCTCGCGGGCGCGGCGATGCAGGGGCTGCTCAAAAACCCGCTGGCCGACGGCTCGACGCTCGGCGTTTCGTCCGGCGCGTCGCTCGGCGCGGTCTGCGCCATCGCCTTCGGCGTCACGCTGCCGGGCTTCCCGTTCGCGGGGACGATGGTGATGGCGATTTTGTTCGCGTTCGGCTCGCTGCTGGTCATCCTCGGGCTTTCGTACAAGCTCGACCGGTCGCTCTCGACCAACACGATCATCCTCATCGGCGTGATCTTCTCGATGTTCGTCTCGAGCATCATGAGCATCGTCATCACCTTTGCCGCCGATAAGGTCCAGAAGATCACCTTCTGGACCATGGGCTCGCTCAGCGGCAGCACGTATCAGAATGCCGCCGTGCTGGCACTCGCGCTGGCCGTGTGCGGCGCGGTGATCCTGCTGCACGCGCAGATCCTCAACGCCTTCGCCGTCGGCGAGGACAACGCCCGCCAGATCGGCGTGGATGTCAAGCGCGCGAAGCTCGTGCTGCTTATCACGGTCTCGGTGCTCATCGGCGTCTGTGTCTCCATCGGCGGGACGATCGGCTTTGTCGGCCTCGTGACGCCGCATATGGCGCGGATGCTCGTCGGCCCCAACCACCGGCGGCTGCTGCCCGCGGCGATGTTCGGCGGCGCGGTCTTCCTCATGCTGGCGGACCTTGTCGCGCGGACGCTCCTGAACCCGCTGGAGCTGCCGATCGGCGTGGTGACGAGCTTCGTGGGCGCGATCGTGTTCGTCGTCATCTTCTATCAGTCCAGAAAGGAGCACTGAGCATGCCGATGCTGGAAGTTTCGCGCCTGTCGGTGCAGTTTGGGCAGAAAAAAATCGTCGACGGGCTTTCGTTCACCGTGGAAGAAGGGCAGTGGCTCATGATCGTCGGGCCGAACGGCGCGGGCAAGTCCACGGCCCTGAACGCCGTCACGCAGGGCGTGCCCTATACGGGCAGAGTCCTGTTCGCGGGCCAGGACGTGGCGAAGATGAAGCCCGCCCTGCGCGCGCAGGCGATCGGTGTGCTGGCGCAGAATCATTTTGTCGGCTACGGCTTCACGGTCGAGGAGGTCGTGCGGCTCGGCCGGTTCGCGTACGCGGGCGGCCTGTTCGGCCGCAGCCAGACGGAGGACCGGGAGAAGGTCGAGCAGGCGCTCACCCTCGCCGGTCTGCAGGACAAGCGGCGGCAGTCGGTGCTGACGCTCTCCGGCGGTGAGCTGCAGCGGACGTTCCTCGCGCAGGTCCTGGCGCAGGACCCGAAGCTGCTGCTGCTTGACGAGCCGACGAACCACCTCGATCTCATCTATCAGAAGCAGATCTTCGCGCTCATCGGCAGCTGGCTCCGTGAGCCGGGGCGGGCGGTGGTGAGCGTGGTGCACGATCTGTCGCTGGCCCGGTCGTTCGGGACGGACGCGCTTTTGATGGATCATGGGTGCCAGATCGCCCACGGCCCGGCCGCGCAGGTCCTGACCCCGGAGCGGCTCAACGCCGTCTACGGCATGGACGTCCCGGCCTGGATGCGCAGCCTCTACGCCCAGTGGGCAGAAGATAACGAAAAGGCTCCCCTCCCAGGGGAGCTGGCTCGGCGCAGCCGAGACTGAGAGGTTGTATCAAATTTGCAGCTGCCCGATGTCTCCGACGGCCCTATCTTTTCCCTTGCGCGGGAAAAGATAGGGGAGAAAAGGGCGCTTGGGGGTACGGGGTGCATTTTGCATCTGATTTTAGGCAAGGCCCTATTTTTTAGGCGTCGTTCCACTCGATAGTCACTCTACGAGTTTTTTACTACGCGCCGCCTGATACAGGACACCGAATTTGTGAGCAGTTGCGGTTGAATATTTGCAGTCAATAGAAGGTGCAGACCAGATTTGCTGGTCTGCACCTTTTTGCGGGGAGATTTTCTTGTTTTGTACGTACCCAAGGCTCCCCTTGCCAAGGGGAGCTGGCGCGGAGCGCCTGAGGGGTGAACCCGCCGCAGCGGAAAGGCTCCCCTTTCAGGGGAGCTGTCGCCGCAGGCGACTGAGAGGTGGTCTCTTCCCAGCACGACCTCTCCGTCTCGGCTTCGCCGATCCACCTCCCCTAGAAGGGGAGGCCTTTGGGCTTTCCTTATTTTCTCCTCCTCCGATACAGCGCCGTCAGCCTGTCCAGGCAGAGGTCGTAGAGGAGGAAGAGGGCGAGGCCGAGGGCGGCGGTGGCCCAGAGGAGGGCGGGGGCGGTGGATGAGAGCTCCGTGACGACGGCCTCCAGCCGCAGCACGAACAGCAAAAACGCGTACTCCGCACCGACTGCCGCGATGGCCAGCAGGAGCTTGGCCGCGAGGCGCAGCGGCCGCCTGCGGATCGCGTCGAAGCGCGGCTTGACGATCGGGTAGTAGCCGAGGAAGACGAACAGCAGCGCCGATTCCTTATCCGGGCCAAGCAGCGTCCCGAGCACGGCGATCGCCGCGTAGCAGCTCCAGACGACGCTCCTCCGGCAATTCTCCCGCACCGGCAGCAGCACGGCCGACGCCAGGATTGGGCACGCGTACAGCGCCAGCGGTACGATCCCGCCGAGGCACAGAAACACGACTCCTAGCGCCGTGAACATCCCGCCGAGCGCCAGCTCTTTTGCAGTGCTTTTCATGATATCGGTTCCTTTCCGGCGTATATTTTGAAGATATTATAGCAGAAGACCGGCCGGAAGAAAACCGTCGGATCCCGGCCGGTGCACAGGCGCGAAAAAAAGCTTGACAGCACGGGTTAGAGGTGTTAAACTATCGGAAGGTTAGAGACGACTAACCAAAAGAACAAAAAACACCACCAAAACGCCGCGCCCGCTTTCCCGGCGCAGGACCGGAGGTTCCAAATGACGAATGCACCCAAGCCGCTGACCGCGTCTGCAATCAAATATCTGCTGATCCTGCTCGAGCTGTGCAAGAACGAGACGGGCGCGCGGTGCATGGACATCGCGGAGCAGCTGCACGTGACGAAGCCGAGCGTGCATTCCATGATCGGGAATCTGTGCAGCGCGGGGCTGGCGGAGAAGAAAAAATACGGCAACGTCTTTCTGACGCCCGCGGGCCGGGCCGAGGCCGAGCGCTATGCGGGCTGCTGTCAGCAGCTGTCCAGCCGGATGCAGCAGTCGCTGGGCCTGAACGCCGAGGACGCGTACAGCGCGGCCTGCGCCGTGCTCGCGCAGCTGCCCCGGCTGCCGGAGCAGCTGCAGACAAGAAAGGAAGGGGCATCATGGAGCTTTTGACGTCTGTTTTGGTAGCCGGAGGGATCTGCGTCTGCATCGGCGCAGTCAAGGCCATCTGCCGGAGACTGAACCGGAAATAAGAAACGCCCGCGGCATGCGTGATGCCGCGGGCTGTTTTTATCCGTTGCAGATGGCCTGATAAAGCGCGTCCACCGTGTCGCAGATGTACGCCGCTCCAGCCTGTTCCAGCACGCTCCGGTCGCGGAAGCCCCAGCTGACCGAGATGCAGGGCAGCGCCGCGTTCTGCGCGGTCTGCAGGTCGACCTCGGAGTCACCGATGTAGACGGCGCGCAGCCCTCCGCTCCCAGCTGATGGATGACGGCGAAGACCGAATCCGGCGCGGGCTTTTTCCGCACGCCGTCCTTCGCCCCGGCGGAGGCGGCGAGCAGACCCGGGAAATACTGCGTCGCGAGCGTCTGCACGGCGTAGTCCGGCTTGTTCGATACCAGCGCGCAGACCACGCCCTGCGCCTGCAGCTTCTGCAGCAGCGGGAGGATCCCGTCATACGGCACGGTCAGGTCGGCGCAGTGCCTGGCGTAGTAGGGGTTGAAGGCTTCGTAGACGGCGTCCATCTGCGCCTCGCTCGTCCCGGCCGGGACAGCGCGTTCGACGAGCTTCCAGATGCCGTTGCCGACGAAGGCGCGGACCTCCGCCATCGACCGCGGGGCGAAGCCCTGCGTGCCGAGCGCGTAGTTGATGCCCTGCCGCAGGTCGGCCAGCGTGTCGAGGAGCGTGCCGTCGAGATCAAAGATCGCAAGCTGATACATGGTACATTCTCACTTTCTGCGTTTCTACCCGCGATTATAAAGTTGCGGCCGGCGCTTGTCAATGCTATAATACTGCCGAAAAAAACAGACAAAAGGAAGAAAAAATTATGGATCTGCGCAGGATCACCGACTTTGACGCGCCGGAGCTGGACGTGTACGCCCGCCTGACGGAAAATCAGCTGCTCAACCGCGCCGACCCGGAGAACGCCCTGTTCGTGGCGGAAAGCCCGCTGGTCATCGGCCGGGCGCTGGACGCGGGATGCGCGCCGGTGTCGTTTCTGATGGAGACGAAGCACGTGACCGGCAAGGGCGCGGCGCTGCTCGCCCGCTGCCCCGGCGTGCCGGTCTATGCGGCGGAGGAGGATGTGCTGACAAACCTCACGGGCTTTCATCTCACGCGCGGGATGCTCTGCGCCATGCGGCGGCCGCCGCTGGCGGACCCGGCGGCGGTGCTGCGGGGCGCGACGCGCGTGGCGGTGCTGGAAAATGTGATGAACCCGACGAACCTCGGCGCGATCTTCCGCTCTGCGGCGGCGCTTGGCATGGACGCAGTGCTGCTGACGAGCGCGGGGAGCGATCCCCTGTACCGCCGCGCCATCCGCGTGAGCATGGGCACGGTCTTTCAGGTGCCGTGGGCGTATGTGCCGGAGGATTGGCCGGCGCTGCTGCGCGCGCAGGGCTTCCGGACGGCGGCCATGGCGCTGCGCGACGACTCCGTCCGCCTTGACGATCCGCGCCTGACGCAGGCGGAGAAGCTCGCCGTCGTCATGGGCACGGAGGGCGACGGGCTCGCGGACGCGACGATCGCCGCCTGCGACTTCACCGTCCGCATCCCCATGCACCACGGCGTCGACTCCCTCAACGTCGCCGCCGCCAGCGCCGTCGCCTTCTATCAGCTCGGCCGCCGCGCGTGAGGGCTGAAGCCCCGCCGCAGCGGATGGCTTCCCCTATGAGGGGAAGGCAGCGAGGTGCGCCGCACCCCTTGGCTCCCCTTTCAGGGGCCGATTCCCCCTATCAGGGGGAAATGTCCCGAAGGGACAAAAGGGGTAGGGACGCTGTCGCCGAAGGTGACTGAAGGGATTCGAACGCCGGAAATTTCAAAATATTATAAAATTTCTGTAGCATCCACTTAAAAAACACCGTCCCCCCACTTGAAAAGCCTGACTATATGTGGTAAAATTTCAATGAATTTCGAACAGGAGATATCTCCTGTTTCTGTTTCCGTCAGGAAACAGAAACAGGAGATATCTTCTTTCTGTTTCCCGTCAGGAAACAGAATACACATTGATCGGGAGGAACGAACATGAAAAAGAGACTTCTCGCATGGATACTGGCGCTTGTGATGCTCGCAGCGCTTCTGCCGACAACAGTTCTGGCAGAAGACGCGGCTGTGAATCCGACATATGTATATGTAACGGAGACCGGAAAACTGGAAGACACAGTAAAAAATGTGTATGGCGGCAGCTATCGGGCTGACGCTGTGACGGCGCTGAAACTTGCCACTGCAGACGGAGCATATCTGAACGCAGTCGACTTTGCGTATCTCAAAAAATTGCCAAACCTCACGTATCTGGATTTTGAGGATGCAGACTGTGTCAGCGTAAACAACGGAAAGACATATCTGCACACGATTCCGGACGAAGCTTTGGGCACGTGGGGCGGCAGTCCTGCGTCGACCTCTTTGAAAACCGTCATTCTTTCCCGCAAGGTCAATATAATGAACAGTGCAGCATTTTACAATTGCACCAACCTTGAAGGTGAGGTTCTGATTCCTAAGAATATTAAAACCATGAACTGGTTTCTCTTTGGCAACACCAAGGTTTCAAAAATTGTTTTTGAAGAGGGGAGTCAGGCCGAAACAATTGGTCGAGGAGCCTTTTCAAACATGCCAAATCTTGTGTCGGTCAATTTGCCGGACACAGTTGAAAAAATCGAAGACTATGCGTTTCAAAATAGCGGGAACTTTAAGGGGAATACCGGAGACGGAACAATGGTTCTGCCTGCAAGCCTGAAATCGTTGGGTGAACAGGCTCTTAAGAACACTGGTATTACAAAAATTGTTTTCAACAACGCGATTACAGCTATTGGCGACTCGGCACTGCAATGCCCGGATCTCAGCGGCCGAGTAGATATTCCCGGTTCTGTTCAAGAAATAAAAGACCAGCTGCTTGAGGCGTGCTCAAAGGTTGAAGCAGTTTCGCTGAATGAGGGTACGACGACAATTGCATACAACGCGCTTGCCAATATGGCAGGCTTAAAGGCTGTTTATCTGCCATCGACAATTACGTCTGCTGATGATCGGGCTTTCAGAGGGCAGAACGCTCCCGTTGTCTTTTATTTGTCGAGTGCGGACCCTATTGCGGTAATTCGGAACTGCTATGCAACACCCAGCGCTCAACGTGTAGGCACGTATGATATGTTTGCCGTCACCAACGGCGGCATTTTCCCGCTGGCAACCAAATTCGAATCCGGCAAGCTTGCCGCTCCCGTCAGAGATGGCTACAAGTTTGAAGGCTGGTATGAGAGTGAAGACTTCAGCGGCAGTGCAGTGACCGATGCGTCTGTCGGCAAAACGTACTACGCCAAGTGGACCGAAGACAAGGATGACAGCATCTACGGTCAGAGCAAGAATGTCGACCTCGGCATCATCGCGGAAGGCGGAAGCACCAGTGCGACCGTCGGCTTCACCGGCACGATTGCACTTGATCGTGCGGAGTCTGACCGCGGTTATTTTACCGCCAACAACAGCGGCATGACCGTGAACATCACCCCGGTGGACGGCCTGAAGCCCGGTACGTATAACGACACTATCTACGTCTACACTAAGACCGGCGCGACGCATTTCATCTATGTCACGCTGACCGTCACGGAAAAATCCGCCGACGCGGACCAGCCGCAGGGCGACCTGCCCTTCTGGCTCCCGGCGGCGATCGGGTCGAACCCGTTCTCCGATGTGGCTGGCGGCGCGTATTACAACGAGGCGGTCCGCTGGGCGGTGAAGAATGGCATTGCCTCCGGCACGGATGCGAAGCATTTCTCGCCCGACGCGGCCTGCACGCGCGGGCAGGCGGTGACCTTCCTCTGGCGTGCGGCAGGCTGCCCGGCGCCCACGCTGGCAGAAAATCCGTTCGCGGACGTGAAGCCCACGGATTACTGCTATGACGCCGTCCTCTGGGCCGTCCAGACCGGCGTGGCGAAGGGCACGAGCCGGACCACGTTCTCCCCGGACGCCCCCTGCACCCGCGGCCAGATCGTGACCTTCCTCTACCGTGCGGCAGGCTCGCCCTCTGGCTACGCGAACAGCGGCTACACGGACGTCCCCGAGACCAGCTACTGCGCCGCCCCCGTCGCCTGGGCCGTCGCCCTCCGCGTCACCAGCGGAACGAGCGCAATCACCTTCTCCCCGGATGCCCTCTGCACCCGCGCCCAGATCGTGACGTTCCTCTATCGCGCGAACGCGTAAATACAAACCAGACGCCCGGCTCCCTATCGGGGAGCCGGGCGTTTTATGCCTTCCCCTCATAGAGGAAGCCGTTGGGGTGCGCACCAAAGCCTCCCCTTCCAGGGGAGGTGGCTCGGCGGAACGCCGAGACGGAGAGGTTGTGGCAAATTTGATACAACCTCTCAGTCTGCTTCGTAGACAGCTCCCCTGAGAGGGGAGCCTTTTCTTCACTCCGCCAGCGCCTGCAGGCAGGGGAGGAGGTCCTGTTCGGAGCGGGCGGTCAGGGTGGGGGCGGCGGTGGGTTCTTCGCCGGTGCGGCTGAGCCAGATGGTCTGCCAGCCGCAGGCGGAGGCCCCGGCGATGTCCTGCGAGCACGAATCGCCGACGAAGACGCACGGCCCGCCGCCCGCGGCCGCCTGCGCCAGACGGAAGATCTCCGGCGCGGGCTTCATGACGCCGCAGGCGTCGGAGATGAACACGAGTTTCGCCTCGGCCCAGCGGTCCAGGCCGAGGCTGCGGAGCTTGCCCTGCTGCGGGCCGACGCTGCCGTTGGTGATGACGCCGACGGCGCGGTACGCCTCCCGGCAGTAGTCCAGCGCGGCGCGGACGGCGGCGGACAGCGTGATCCGCTGCTGCTGCGCGGCATAGATGGCCTGCAGCTGCAGCGCCTGCGCCGCCGTGATGCGGATGCCGACGTCGAGCAGCCCGATCTGGTGGCGGTAGATGTGCATGGCGTCCATGCTGATCTTGCCGGTGTGGGCGGCGGTAAAGACCTCGTAGCCGCGGTGCATGACGGCCTGATAGGCCTGCGCGGCTTTGTCTTCATACCGCCCGCCGAAAAACTGGCGGAACGCGGCCAGATATGGGCCGGAACGGTCATACAGGGTATCGTCGAGGTCAAAAAAAACGGTTTTTTCTTTCATGGGCGTTCTCTTTTCGTTTTTTCTTTAGGGTGTATCTGAAAACTCCCAATGTGACCGGCAGCGAGAAATTTTTGCGCTGAGCAAGACATTTTTTCGCAGGAATACTGACGTATTTCAAGGAAAAATGGTGCAGCGCAGCGTGAAAAGGTCCGCTGTCCGGGTGCGTTGGGAGTTTTCAGATACACCCTAGTATAGCGGGCGGCGGGGCGGAGCGTCAAGTGCGGTTTTGGTTGACGCGGCGCGGCGGATGGACTATACTGGACCGTAACAGCACGGCCCGCGGGCCGGAAGGAACAGGAGCGTCAACAATGGAAAGCTATCAGGAGATCGAACTGCAGGAATGCCCCATCTGCGGGGGCGCGGGACTGATGGAGGAGGAAAACGGCTGGTGCTTTTACGTGGCCTGCCTCGACTGCGGCTCGCACACGGCGGAGATCCGCTATGAGCGCCCGGCCGAGCGGCTGGACGCCGCGCAGCGCGCGGCCCATCTGTGGAACATCGGCAAGGTCCTGACCGATACCCCCAACGACTGAAAGGGCAACACCGCACGATTCGGCAAGCAGATTCGGCGAGAGATTTTTCGTCAAGTCAAGGTTTGAAACGTGAAGGAATACTTTGTGTACCCGCAAGGGGCATGCCGCATCCGTAAGGCTCCTTCGTCGCCAACGGCTGCGCAATATTTCGAACGTTTCAAACCGCAGGATTGGCGGAAAAGATCCGCCGAAGCGCGCAGACGCAATTGTGCGGTGTTGCCCAAAACAGCCCCGGCAGAGCATCCGGTAACGGATGTCCTGCCGGGGCTGTTTTTCGACGGCCTTTCCAGGGGAGAAATGGTATGATCAGGATGGAAATGAGAATTGGAAATATATATATATATGTATAATATGGATTTTATGCTATACTGGAAAGGGAATGAGTTCCAAAAGGAACAGAGGCCCGCAAGATCGATCTGATACCGAAAAAAAGGAGGAACTGAACATGAAACGCAAATTCCGTACACTCATCAGCTGTTTATTGATCGCCAGCCTGTGTATCGGGCTGCTCAGCGCCACCGCTCTCGCCGCCGAGCCACCGGCAGGTACAGTGGAAGACCCGACCGTGACCGAGAACGTCACCACCGATACCAAGCAAGATACCCCCGCCCCCGGCCAGACCACGACGACCACGACGACGGAGAAGAAGTGGGAGGGGACGACCACGGAAGACGGAACAACAACGACGGTAAACGGCGAGGAAAAGACGACGGATACCACTGTCACCGCCCCGGACGGAGACCTGCTCGACCAGACCGGCACCGTCGCGGGCAGCGAGACCACGACCACCACACCGGGCGCGGGCGATCCGCCCAAGAAGCCGGGCACAACGGATGTCGCGGACAGCAAGCCGGATGGTTCTCTGGAAGTAACGGTGACGCCCGGCGATACGAACGTAAAGGCTGAGGGCAACGTCTCCGCCTGGCTCAAGGATAAGGCCGTCCCGAATTGGGCCAATGACGAGAGCCTGACATCCGAACAGGCGGACGACGGCACGGTCACCAATATTGTAAAGGATGGCGATACATACACCAGAACCGTCACGAAGCCCGACGGCACTGTGACCGTCGAGACCGTCACGCTGGAAAAAGATGAACAAGGCCGTGTGACGGGCTATACCAGGACCACCGAGATCACCGGCTCCGTCACCGACGAGACGGTAGAGCCTAAGGTCCTGGATCAGGCGACTGTCGGCAAGGACGGCGACACCACCTACAGCTTCGAGCTGCCCGAAAAGCCGGAGATCACGACGCCTGTGCAGAGAGACGAAGCCGGCAAGCCCGTCAGCGGCGAAGAGGTGCTGCCGCTGATCGACACCAGCGGTAACGTGATCGGCTATACCAAGGTCACTTATACCGAGGGCACTCCCAGCTACAGCGACCCCGTCCTCGGCGCGTATTACGCCACCACGACGAAGATCGAGACGCTGGAAAACGGCCTGCAGAAGATCACCACCACCAAGACCCGCGTCACCGACACCAAAGTGCTGGAAGAAGCCCTGTCCGTCTCCGATGGGAAATGGTCCCTGAGCGGCTGGATGGGGGATGTGAAAGAAGGAGCGAACAACGGTGATTTGAGCTATAATACCCCGCAGCCGGGTGAAAAACAGTTTGAGAAAATGGAGAAGTGGCAGGATAATCTTGGCGTTCTGCTTGAACCGGCAAGCCCAGATAACTCAAGGCCAAGCAACGGTGAACTGAAATATGTGGGCTATGGGCTTTACAGCAATATCCTGCTGGGCTATTGGAACGGAAACGAATTTAAACGTGCGAACTATGTACATCAGTTCAAGCTGGAAGATGCAGCCGGGCGCGAATATTATGCCTACTGTGCCGACTGGAGCACAGGAGCAGTGATGAGCACCAAATATGAGCTGGTCAATGTGTTGGATGCAAGTTACATCAAGGATAAGACTGCACGGGAGCATCTGCAGGCGATCGCGGAAAACGGATACTGGGGAACGAACGAGGGCATCGGCAGTTTAGAAAAAGTCAGAGAGCTTGTTGGTGAAGAATATAGGAGTGCAATCAACGATGGAATTGCTCTGGCTGTGACGCAGGCCGCACTCTGGAAGTATGGAAATCAGGACCCAAATTTGGAGTTCGGCGGCAATAATATAAATGGCGACGAAGGCGGCGGTACGTATAAAACAGAGGAACTGCTGGAATTCTTTTATGACAAGAATGGAGGAATACACAAATTAACAAAGGAACAACGTGAAGCCGCGGTTGCGCTCTACAAGGAACTGATTAAAAAAACGCCAGACAAAGATGACACTGTCACTGACATCATTACCAAGGAGGATATTCAAAACGCTACTATCCGGGTGAAGGAGAAAACGAAGGATGGATATAGTACCGACCTCTCTTTCACATTGACTGTGGACCCAAGCCACATTAATGGAAAAAATGACGAAGATGGAGAAGATGACGTTACACTGAATATTTATGTCGGAGGGAAGCTGATCAAGTCGCATAAACTGCGGGATGCGAAGACTACATCCGATGACAACGGCACGTTCACGGTCAGCTATGATCCGGAGACCGGCAAGGCAATCTATACTGTCAACGGACTGGAATTTACAGCGGACACATCGGTTACGCTGAACCTTTCCGGCAAGCAGAATCTGAACGGCGGTGCGTATCTGTTCCGCTCGGATGTGAATGGTGAGCAGTCGCAGACCTTTGTCGGTCTGGTCACCGGGGACAGTACCCGCGATCTGAACCTGAACGTGACGCTGGGCTTCCACGTGGCGGAGCCGATCATTGAACCGGCCGCGCGCGCTTCCAGCCGGGATAAGCATACGGTCACGTGGACGGCAAGCTACCATACCGAATGGCCGCACACGCCCGACCAGCCGCCCGAGGAGTCGGAGACTCCCGAAACGCCAGAGACTCCCGAAACCCCGGAAACCCCGGTCGTTCCCGGCTATGACGTGCCGAAGACCGGCGACGCGAGCGGGCTGTACTACGTCCTCGCCATCTTCAGCGCCCTCGGTCTCGCCCTCGTGACCTGCGCGGGCAGAAAGCGCCGCACGGCGTAAGATCCAGGCGGCTCTGCCAACGGCAGAGCCGCTTTTTTTGCGTAAGCGCCTTCCCCTATGTGGCCTTCCCCTGTGACATAGGGGAAGGCCATGAGGTGCGCGCGTCCAAAGCCTCCCCTCCCAGGGGAGGTGGCTCGGCGAAGCCGAGACGGAGAGGTCGCAGCAAATTTGTGACAACCTCTCAGTCTGCTTCGCTGACAGCTCCCCTTCCAGGGGAGCCTTTGGTGCGCTTCCGACAAGAAAGGGCTGGAAGCGGGGGGAGGAATGTGATAGAATGGAAAAAACAAATGAAGAAAAGGGAGGAAACTGCTTATGAAGCGCTGGGTGCGGATCGTGCTGATCGTGGTGCTGGCGGCGGGGCTGGTCGTCGGGCTGTTCGGCATGCTCCGGCGGCAGACGGAGGACCGGAAGGGCGCGGAGAGCTACGCCGAGGCCGCGGCCATCGCCGGGGCAGCTGCCCGCGGCCGAGCCTGCCGCGCAGACGCCCGCGGAAGAGCAGGAGACGCAGGACCCGTATCTGCAGATGTTCGCGCGGATGGACGTGGAGGCCCTGCAGGAGGTCAACCCGGAGGTGCTCGGCTGGCTGTGGCTGCCGAACACGCAGATCTCCTACCCCCTCATGCAGGGGACCGACAACGAATACTACCTCCACAACACCTGGAAAAACGAGCCGAACGAGCTGGGCGCGATCTTCCTGGATTACCGCTCCGCGCCGGATTTTTCGGATTTCAACACGCTGATCTACGGCCACCGGATGCAGAGCGACGCCATGTTCGCCACGCTCCGCTTCTACGCCGAGCAGGCGCATTGGGAGTCCGCGCCGCTGGTCTACGTGCGCGCGGGCGATATGGTCTACACCTTCACGATCTTCGCCGCCTATGAGGCCCCGGTCACGCAGCCGCTCTATCTGCCCGCGCTGACCGACGCGGCGCAGATCGACGCCGTTTTGCAGTACGCGCAGGAAGCTTCCGTGCTCGATACCGGGCTTACGCCGGGCGCGGAGGATCACATCCTCACCCTCGTCACCTGTACCGGCCACGGCCACGCCTCGCGCTGGATCGTGCAGGCGGTGCGCACGGCCGTCACGCCGCTGGACGCATGACGGGTGTGACGATCTATTCTGCGCCGCTGCCGGAGGGGCCGGAGGCCTCGCACCGGCTGCTGCGCCGGGCCGCGGCCCTGGCCGCGCCGCAGCTGACGGACTGCACGCTTGCCCGGCAGGCGCAGGGAAAGCCCTGGTTTCCCGCCGCGCCGGAGCTGCACTTCAGCATCTCGCACAGCGGCGGGCGCTGGGTCTGCGCGTTCGCGGACGCGCCGGTCGGGCTCGACCTGCAGGCGCACCGGCCCTGCCGGGCGCTGGCGCTCGCGCGGCGGTTTTTCACGCCGGAGGAGGCCGAATGGCTGCGCTCGCGCGGCGAAGCGGCGTTTTTTGACCTCTGGTGCGCGAAGGAGAGCTGGCTCAAATACACCGGCCGCGGCCTTTTCGCCCTGCCGGAGGCGATCGTCCTTGCGCCGGACGGCCAGTTTCCCGCCCGCCCGGACGCGCGGCTGCAGCTGCTGCCGGTCTTCGACGGGTATTCGCTGTGCGTGTGTACACAAGAACCTGCACAGGTCACGTTGATAGAATTATAAAAGCCTTCCTTGCGGAAGGCTTTTCCTCTGCATGGAAATCGAACAAATATTCGAAAAATTCTTGACCGGAGACCGCTGCCGGTGGTATGATAGCCGCAGAAAGGGGGCGGCGCGGATGCCGGACAGGACCTATCTTGCCATCGATCTCAAATCCTTCTATGCGTCGGTGGAATGCGCGGCGCGGGGGCTTGACCCGCTGAAGACGAATCTCGTCGTGGCTGATGAGGAGCGGACGGAGAAGACGATCTGCCTGGCGGTCTCGCCGCCGCTGAAGGCGTATGGGATCGGGGGCCGGGCGCGGCTGTTTGAGGTGAACGAGCGTGTGCGGCAGGTGAACGCCGAGCGGCGGCAGCACGCACCCGGCCGGACGCTGACCGGCAGCAGCTGCGACGCTGACGCGCTCGCGGCGCAGCCGGAGCTGGCGCTGGACTTCATCATCGCCCGGCCGCGGATGGCGCTGTATATGCAGGTCTCCACGCAGATCTACCGGATCTACCTCAAATATATCGCGCCGGAGGACATCCATGTCTACTCCATCGACGAGGTCTTTATCGACGTGACGCCCTACCGCAGTCTCTACGGCCAGGACGCGCAGGCGCTGGCCCGGACGATGATCCTCGATGTGCTCCACACGACCGGCATCACCGCGACCGCCGGGATCGGGACGAACCTGTATCTGGCCAAGATCGCCATGGACATCGGCGCCAAGCATGCCCCGCCGGATGAAAACGGCGTGCGCATCGCCGCGCTCGACGAGCGCAGCTACCGGCAGACGCTCTGGAGCCACCGGCCGCTGACCGATTTCTGGCGCGTCGGCCGCGGATACGCCCGGAAGCTCGAGGCGAAGGGCCTCTATACGATGGGTGATATCGCCCGCTGCTCGCTCGGCGGGCCGGACGAATTTTATAACGAAGATCTGCTCTACCGGATGTTCGGCGTGCAGGCGGAGCTGCTGATCGACCACGCGTGGGGCTGGGAGCCGTGCACGATCGCCGATATCAAGGCTTACCGCCCGCAGTCGCACAGCCTCAGCTCCGGGCAGGTGCTGCAGGAGCCGTATGTCTTTGACAAGGCCCGGCTCGTGCTGCTGGAGATGGCCGACGCGCTGGCACTGGATCTGGTGGGAAAGGGGCTCGTGACCGACCAGCTCGTGCTGAGCGTCGGCTACGACCGTGAGAGCCTGACCCGGCCGGAGCTGCGCGGGGCCTATCACGGCCCGGTCACGACCGACCCGTACGGGCGGCCGGTCCCGAAGGCCGCGCACGGCTCGCTGCGGCTGGGCGCGCACACCGCCTCGACCCGGCAGCTGCTGCGCGCGGCGGGCGAGCTGTTTGACCGCATCGTGGACCGGCGGCTGCTCGTGCGCCGGATGTATCTCGTCGCGGAGCACGTCCTGCCGGAGCAGGACGCGCAGCCGGTGGAAGAATTCTGCCAGCTGAGCCTCTTTTCCGATGACCCGGAAACGCAGCCCGCGCAGCCGCCGGAGGAGGCCGCCCGCGAGCGCAGCATGCAGCAGACGCTGCTCGCCATCCGTGAAAAATACGGCAAAGACGCCGTCCTGAAAGCCATGAGCCTCCAGGACGGCGCCACCGCCCGCACCCGCTTCCACCAGATCGGCGGCCACCGGGCATGAAAAGAGGACAGGCTCACGCCTGTCCCTTTAGATTTCCAGGGCCTGTTTGGTGTCGCAGTCGGAGAGCTCGGGCTCGGCGGCTTTGACGAGGCGGAGGGCGTCTTCGTGCCGGCGGATGACGGAGGAGCCGCCGCGGTCGCCCTCGAGCGCGCACAGCTCCGGGAAAAACCGCGCCGGGAACAGGCAGGGGTTGCCGCGATGGCCGTTGTGGGCCGCGCCGACGATGCAGCCCGGGTGCTGCCGCCAGTCCTGCACGATGCGCAGGACCGTTTCCTGCCGCAGAAGCGGCTGGTCGGCGACCATATAAAGGATCCCGGCGCAGTCCGCCATGGCCTCGGTGCCGAGGCGGATGGTCCGGCTGATGCCGTCGTCCGGGCGGTCATTCCGGATGGCATGAAACCCGGCCTGCTCCGCCTCCTGCAAAAGCGCCGGATACTGGGAAACGATGGTGACGCGGGCAAACGTGTCCGCGGGGATCGCAGCCAGCGCGAGCGAAAACAGGCTCTTGCCGGCAAAGCTCGCCGTCAGCTTGTTTTCCCCGAAGCGGGACGCATTTCCTGCCGCCATGATGAGGCAGCCGATGGGAGCAGCGGTAAATTCAGACATAGCCAGACTCCTTGTGATTTTCCACAAATCAGTATAGGGATTTTTGCCGTTTTCCGCAAGAAGTATGCAAAATTTTCGACATTCACGAAAAAAGTCGTTATTCATGAAGTAAGATAATGAATCCACTTTCTCTTCGAAAAACTGTATGCTACAATATGAGCAATAACATCGGAAAACTGGCAGGATCCGGGGCCAAAGCCCGGGTTTTGCCGATCACCCGGCAAAATGGAGGTACCCGAATGAACATCGTAGGCAGAAGTGAGGTCCGCGTCGACGCCTTCGACAAGGCGACCGGCCGGACAAAATACTATGATGATCTGGCCCCGAAGGATGCGCTGCTCGTCCGGATCAAGCACTCGACCATCGCGCACGGCTTCGTCAAGTCGGTCGACATCAGCAAGGCGGAGAAGATCCCCGGCGTCGTGAAGATCCTGACCTGCTTCGACGTGCCCGACATCCCGTTCCCGACCGCCGGTCACCCGTGGTCGATGGATCCGTCGCACCAGGACATCGCCGACCGGCACCTGCTCAACCGGCACGTGCGCTACTACGGCGACGACGTCTGCGCCGTCATCGCGGAGGACGAGGTCGCGGCCATGCAGGCCGTGCGCGCCATCGAGGTCGAATACGAGGAGCTGCCGTTCGTGCTCGACGTGCAGAAGGCCATGGAGCCCGGCGCGCCCCAGCTGCACGAGAAGTTCCCCAACAACATCCTCAAGCACACGACCGCCGCCGCAGGCAACTACGCGGAAGCCATCAAGGAGCCCGGCCTTATTAAGGTCGAGGGCTGGTACGAGACGCCGACGGTCCAGCACTGCCACATCGAGAACCACGGCTGCTTCTGCTACGAGGAAAACGGCCGTCTGGTCGTGACCAGCTCCACGCAGATCCCGCACATCATCCGCCGCGTCGTCGGACAGGCCCTCGGCCGCCCGTGGGGCGACATCCGCGTCATCAAGCCGTACATCGGCGGCGGCTTCGGCAACAAGCAGGACGCGCTGTATGAGCCGCTGTGCGCCTGGTGCTGCACGCAGGTCGGCGGCCGCTGTGTCAAGCTCGACTGCTCGCGCGAGGAGACCTTCGTCTCCAACCGCGTCCGCCACGCCATCCGCACGCACATCATCTCCTGGCTGCGCAAGGACGGCACCATCGCTGCCAAGAAGGTCGAATGCTTCTCCAACCAGGGCTCCTACGCCTCTCACGGCCACTCGATCGTGGCAAAGGCGCTGGGCTCGTTCAACCAGCATTATCCCTGCCCCAACTTTGAGGGCGACGCCTATACCGTCTTCACCAACCGGCCCGCGGCCGGCGCCATGCGCGGCTACGGCATGCCGCAGGCCTCGTTTGCCGACGAGAGCCACGCGGAGGAATGCGCAAAGGCCGTCGGCATGACGCCGCTGGCCTACCGCTGGCAGAACCTCATGAAGCCCGGCTACGTCGACGGCTTCTCCAAGAACGAGCTCTATACCGACTCCTACCGCCAGTGTATGGAGAAGGGCATGCAGGCCATCGGCTATGAGGAAAAGGTCAAGGCCTACGCCGATCAGACCGGCCCCATCCGCCGCGGCATCGGCCTTGCGACCTTCTGGTACAATACCGCCGTCTTCCCCATCTCGCTCGAGACCTCGTCCTGCCGTCTGCAGCTGAACCTCGACGGCACGGTCAACCTGCAGGTCGGCGAGACCGAGATCGGCCAGGGCGCGGATACCGCCTACGCGCAGATGTGCGCCGAGATCCTCGGCCTGTCCGACTATAAGAAGGTCCACGTCATCTCCTGTCAGGATACCGACATCACCCCGACGGGCCTCGGCGCCTACGCCTCCCGCCAGACCTTCACCGCAGGCTTTTCCATCCGGCAGACCTCGGAGATGCTCAAAAAAAGATCCTCGACTATGCGTGCGAGCTCACCCGTCAGGCGACCTACAACATGGACATCATCGACTCCAACATCGTCCGCACGACCGACGGCCGCGTGCTCATGAGCCTGTCCGAGCTGTCCATGACCGCGCAGTATAACCCCGTCCATTCCGAGCATCTGACCGCGGAATCGACGTATACCATCCGCAACAACGCCTATTCCTTCGGCTGCACGTTCGCCGAGGTCGAGGTCGATATCCCGATGTGCAAGGTCAAGCTCTTGAACATCGTGAACGTCCACGACTGCGGCAAGCTCATCAACCCCGCGCTGGCCGAGGCGCAGGTCCACGGCGGCATGTCGATGGGCATCGGCTACGGCCTGTCCGAGCAGCTGCTGTTCGATGAGAAGACCGGCCGGCCGCTCAACAACAACCTGCTCGACTACAAGCTCGACCTTCATGGACCATCCGGATCTGGAAGCCGAGTTTGTGGAAAACTACGAGCCGACGTCTGCGTTCGGCACCAAGGCGCTGGGCGAGCCGCCCGCCTGCTCCCCGGCCCCTGCCATCCGCAACGCCATCTATCATGCGACCGGCGTCGCCATCGACCAGGCGCCGATCACGCCGCATATCCTCTTCGCGAAATTCACCGAAGCGGGTCTGATCCAGGACTGAGGGAGGTAGCAGAACATGTATGATATGAAAGCGCTCTATGAGGCGCACAGCGTGGAAGAAGCCGTCCGGCTTCGTCTGGAGCATCCGGAAGCGCAGATCATCGCCGGCGGCACCGACGTGCTCGTGCAGATGCGCGAAGGCCGCCGCGCCGGCAAGGAGCTCATCTCCATCCAGAAGGTCGACGAGATCCGCGGCATCTGCATGGACGAGCAGGAGAATATCCGCATCGGCTCGCTCACGACCTTCTCCCACATCACCCATGACCCCATCATCATTGAGAGAATCAATGTGCTGGGCGAAGCCGTCGACATGGTCGGCGGCCCGCAGATCCGCAACGCCGGTACCATCGGCGGCAACACCTGCAACGGCGTGACCTCCGCCGATTCCGCCTCCACGCTCCACGCGTGGGAAGCGATCATCGAGCTCACAGGCGTGAACGGCAAGCGGTATCTGCCCATCAAGGACTTCTATATCAAGGCCGGTACGGTCGATATCAACGTCGCCGAGGGCGAAATTCAGACCGCCATGCTCATCCCGAAGGCCTCGTGGGAAAACACGAAGGGCTTCTACATCAAATACGGCATGCGCAACGCCATGGAAATCGCCACGACCGGCTGCTCCGTCAATGTCCGCCTGTCGGAGGATCAGAAGACCTTCGACCGTGTCCGCATCGCCTACGGCGTCGCGGGCCCTGTGCCCATGCGCGCGCCGAGCGCCGAGGCCGTCGTAAACGGTCAGCCGGTCACGATGGAAAATGTCGAGGCCTTCTCCCGGGCCGTGCTCGAGGACATCAACCCGCGTGACTCCTGGCGTGCCAGCAAGGCGTTCCGGAAGCACATCGCCGTGGAAATGGCCAAGCGCGCACTCATCGAGTCTGTCAAACGCTGCGGAGGTGAAATCTGATGGCACAGTACGCTCTTGTCAAATGCAACATCAACGGCAAAGACGTGGAAAAGATCGTCGACGTCCGCGCAAGCCTGACGGATATGCTCCGCAATGATTTCCGGCTCACGTCGGTGAAAAAGGGCTGCGAGGTCGGCGAGTGCGGCGCGTGCACCGCGCTCATCGACGGCGAAGCGATCAACACCTGCCTGTACCTGGCTGTCTGGGCCGAGGGCAAGCACATCATCACGCTCGAGGGTCTCATGAACCCCGACGGCACGATCTCCGATGTCCAGCAGGCATTCATGGACGAAACTGCCATCCAGTGCGGCTTCTGCACGCCCGGCTTCATCCTGACCGCCACCGAGATCGTGAATTCCGGCAAGGAATACACCGACGACGAGCTCCGGAAGCTCCTCTCCGGCCACCTGTGCCGCTGCACGGGCTACCAGAACATCTTCCGCGCCGTCAAAAAAACCATGCTCCGCCGCCTCGGCAAAACCGAAGAAGCGGAAAACGTCCGCTGAAACAACACCCCCGGCGCACCGCGCCGGGGGGTCATTTTTTTCGCCGCGCGGCCCAAAGGCTCCCCTTCCAGGGGCCGATTCCCCCTATCAGGGGGAAATGTCCCGAAGGGACAAAAGGGGTAGGGATGCTGGCAGCCGAAGGCTGACTGAGAGGGTGTAGCAAATTTGCAGCTGCCGACGCCTCCGGCGGCCCCGTCTTTTCCGTCTTGCCGGAAAAGAAGGGGGAGAAAAGGGGCGCTGAGTTACGTTTTTAGTGCTTTCTGCCTCTGAATTTAGGTAAGCCCCAACGTTTCGGTCTGGCGTTCCACTCGGTGTTCACCTCACGGGCATCTGACTACGCGCCGCCTGATACGGGGGTGTCGGATTTGCAGCTAGTTTCCGTAGAATATCTGCCATAAATAGAAGGTGCAGGCCAATTTGCTGGCCTGCACCTTTTTTGCGGGAAAATTTTATGGATTTGCACGCACCAAGGCGTGCCCCGCAGGGGCGGATGAGGGCAGGGGAGCACTTTCGTATAGCTTTGCAGTTTCGTCAAAACCGCCACTGCTCCCCGGCTCTCATCCGTCTGCTGCGCTTCGCTCCGCAGTCCCCCCCTTGTCAAGGGAAGGCTCACAGCTCGTAGTCGATCGCGCCGCGGGATTCGCGGATGGATTTGCAGAGGGTGGAGACGGCGACGTGGCGGGGGTCGTTTTTATAGCGGCTGAGGGCCTCCAGATCGTCAAAGTCGGCGATCAGGCAGGCGTCGTAGGGGTTGCCGGGCTTGCAGCTGCGGTGGATCTCCATATGGCGGATCTCGGGGATCACACCATCCAGCGCCTGCAGGCCGGAGAGAAATTTCTCCCGGTTTTCTTCTTCTCCTTCGCGGAATTTCCACATCACGATATGACGGATCATAGCCCTTCTCCTTTATTCTTTGATTCGGTATTCGAAGTTTTCAAAAATGAGCACCATGCCCTCGCGGACGCCGTCCGGCAGCAGGGCCAGCGCGACCTCGGTCGTGCCGCCGGATTCGTTTTCCAGCACGGCGTAGTCGCCCGCGATCTCGCGGACCGTTCGTTCCATACGCATATGCATGCCTCCTTTTTCCGCATTGTATCATATTTTTTCCGCTTTTGGAACACAATAATTGCAGAAGGAGGAGCTGCAAGATGAACGAAGACACGCTGCATCTGTTGTCCGAGTGCGCGGCGGGGGACTGATATGGCCATCCGCTCGCTGGACGACGTGCTGAAAACAGCCCGGACGGGCCGCTGCAGCGGCGGCTCGCGAGCAGCAAGCGCCAGCATGAGTCGCTCGCCGCCGAGACGAAGGCGCTGCTGCGCGCGCAGGGCAAGGAGGCAAAGTCCGCCGATCCGGCCGCCCGCGCCATGTCCTGGATGAAGACGGAGGCGATGCTCGCCATGAAGCCCGGCGACGCGACGACGGCCGACCTCATCTCGACCGGCTGCTCGATGGGCATCAAGTCGCTCGCCCGCTACTGCAACCAGTATCCGACGGCCAGCCGCGAGGCGAAGGACATCGCCCAGTCGCTCATCCGGCTGGAGGATCAGCTGGTCAAGGACATGAGGCCGTATCTTTGATGCCGCCCTGACGGAAATTTTTCATTGTCATCCCGAGCGTTTTGGTGTATAATAGGGGCATCAAAAACAAGGGGGAGTCTTTATGACAAACAAGGTCATCACCATCAGCCGCCAGTTTGGCAGCGGCGGACGAAGCATCGGCAAGGCGGTGGCCGAGAAGCTCGGCATCCCCTATTACGATAAGGAGCTGGTCGACAAGGTCGCAAAGGAGAGCGGCTTCTCGCACGAGTTCATCGAGGAGATCGGCGAATACGCCTCCGTCACCAGCAGCTTCCTGTTCAATATTGCCGTCTCCTCGCACCCGATGGGTCTGGTCGATACCATGTCCGTGTCGGATAAGCTCTACGTCTGCCAGACGAACGTCATCCGCGATCTGGCCAGCAAGGGCCCGTGCGTCATCGTCGGCCGCTGCGCGGACTTCATCCTGAAGGACCAGCCGGACTGCCTGCACATTTTCATCCACTCCGACATGCAGCACCGCGCCGCCCGCGTGCGCGAGCGCTACGGCGAGACGAGCAAGCCCATGGAAAAGCGCCTGCAGGAGAAGGACAGCAAGCGCAAGGTCTATTACAAGCACTACACCAACCGCAACTGGGGCGAGGCCGAGAATTACGACATCTGCCTCGACAGCGGCAAGCTCGGCGTCGACAAGTGCGTCGAGATCGTCTGCGACATCGCGCAGATGAAATAAGCGACCGGATCTGACGGCCTGCCGCGCTGCGGCAGGCCGTTTTCTGTCGGATCCGCGGGGAATGGCTGCAAGATGGTTGCAATTATCCTGCAAATGGGATACAATAGAAAGAACGTGCGGCTGCACGTTGTGCGCAAACGATACCCCTCTTTCGGGAGCTCTCAATAGAAAGAAAAAAAAGGACATTGTATCTATGGAACAGGTTTTACAGCAGTTCTGCCTGGACGGAACGCCCATCTCCTGTGAGCCGCTCGGCAACGGCCATATCAACCGCACCTTCCGCGTCGTCTGCGACAACCGGAAGGCCTACACCCTGCAGCGGATCAACCGCGTCGCCTTCCGCCACCCGGAGGAGCTGATCGAGAATATCGACGCGGTCTCCCGGTTCATCGACCGCAAGCAGATCGGTCTGGAGTGCATCCGCCTCTGCAGGGCCAAGGACGGCAGAAAATACTGCATCGATGACCAGGGCGAGTTCTGGCGCGCCTACAACTTCATCTCCGGCGGCATCAGCCTGGATATGCCGCGCGACAGAAACGACTTTTACCAGGCCGCGGTGGCCTTCGGCAAGTTCCAGCAGGCGCTGGCGGATTTCCCGGCGGCCTCCCTGTATGAGACCATCCCGCATTTCCACGACACCATCGACCGCCTGCGTCAGTTCCGCGCCGCCATCGAAGCCGATGTCTGCGGCCGCGTGAAGGATGTCGGGCCCGAGATCGACTTCTCTGCTTCGCGCGGGAGCAGGGAGCCGGGACGCTCTGCCGCATGCTCGCGGCCGGCGAGCTGCCGCTGCGGGTGACGCACAACGACACCAAGCTCAACAACGTCCTGCTCGACCCGCAGACCGGCTGCGCCAAGTGTGCTCGATCTCGACACGGTGATGCCGGGTTTGTCTGCCTATGATTTCGGCGACGGCGTGCGCTTTCGCGCGTCCTCGGCCGCGGAGGATGAAAAGGGATCTCTCGTGGATCAGGTCTGGCTGAAGCCTCGACATGTACCAGGCGTTCTGGAGGGCTATCTCGACGCCTGTGAGCAATGGCCGTAACTTCTGAACGAAAGCACAAAATGA